>BNJV01002925.1_pt1:167500-595000 | contig 971297 bp, 1638 predicted proteins | sample 8540591 | NCBI WGS metagenome assembly BNJV01 (sample SAMD00202457, study PRJDB9452) | human saliva metagenome | host: Homo sapiens | reverse complement strand
ATGCATCTGGTTTAATATCGGCAATAGTACGATTGCTGGTTAATGTCATCGCTACACGCATTTCTTTTTTGAAAATATCCAACATATTTTCAACACCTTGACGACCTGCTGCACCCAACGCATAAACAAATGCTCGACCTAACATTGTTGCATCTGCCCCCAGTGCTAACATACGCACGACATCTAAACCATTACGAATACCTGAATCAGCAATAATTTTGATGTCCCCTTTCACCGCATCGGCAATCAGCGGTAACGCTCTCGCACTGAAAGCACGCCATCTAACTGACGACCGCCGTGGTTTGACACTACAATACCATCAGCCCCAAAGCGCACCGCATCTTTCGCATCTTCAGGGTCGAGAATACCTTTAATTACCATAGGACCTTCCCAGAACTCACGAATCCACTCTAAGTCTTTCCACGAAATTGACGGGTCGAAGTTCTCAGTGAGCCAGCCAATATAATCATCTAAGCCAATTTGTCTGCCCATATAAGTTGAAACATTGCCCAAAGTGTGCGGTTTGCCTTTGATACCCACATCATACGCCCAGAAAAGGGTGAGTAAAACCTTGCACACACGGCGAATTTCTTTGTAAGGACCGCTCATGCCTGAGTGCATATCACGATAACGAGCCCCAGGAGTTGGCATATCTACGGTGAACACCAAGGTTGAACAGCCCGCTGCTTTCGCACGCTCAAGGGCATTTTTCATAAAACCACGATCTTTCAATACATAAAGCTGAAACCACATCGGGCGTTTAATCGCTGGTGCAACCTCCTCAATCGGGCAGATTGACACGGTTGAAAAGGGTAAATGGCACACCTTTGTTATCTGCGGCTTGTGCTGCTTGCACTTCCCCACGGCGCGCATACATACCGCACGCCCCAACGGGTGCAAGAATGGTTGGCATTGAAAGTTTCTCGCCGAATAATTCAATGCTAGTATCCAACTCAGACATATCTTTCAACACACGTTGTCTTAATGCGATGTTTTCCAAATCGCTCACATTGCGGGCGAGTGTTTGCTCGGCATAAGAACCGCCATCGGCATAGTGGAACATAAAAGGAGGAACACGGCGGCGTGCCGCTTCACGATAATCGCTGGCTGATGAAATAATCATTTTAACCTCTTTGAACTCTGTTAATAAGAAAGTTATCAGAGTGTAACACTAATTTAACAAGATTAAATGCTAATTATTCTTATTTTGAGATTCTGAATCAGCAGTTTATTTTGAAGGAATAACAAAAACCGCCCCTAAAGGCGGTTCTATGATAAAATCATTCCCGTGCTATCGGCGACCTGGGTAGAATGCTACCTGACCGCAGCATACTGCTTAGCCGCTTAGTCTTGTAGCACTAAGGGGGTGATTTATGTGAAAAACTATCGAAGTTATTGCACTGACAATTCTAGCTTTATTACTAGTAGGGGCAATCAGTATAAGAGTATTAGCGATACTGGATTTTACTGGTTTGCAATGTTTAACTAAATAGCCTAACGGCTAGGAAGGGGATAGGGTCGCAACCTGTCCCCGACCTTCCGATATTGTATGCCCCTACCCTATAAAATATCAAGATGAGATATTTCTTAATACAACAAGATTATTATTGGATAAATGTAACTCCAAAGGGGTTGAATTATGCCTAACCGAGGGTAACTAGTTACCCTCGGCAAAGCAGTTATATTATCCTAGACTTTTTGATTAATCCTAAGAAGATATAAAGAACAACCAAAACAGCAATGATTAAAAAAATTTTTCATTTATAACATACCTATAACGCAGCAATTACTGCACAACCCTTAATAAGGATTAGAGTTACAAGAGAAATAATTACAAGTTGAGACCAATTCATTTTAGCTCCTATTCAATTTCTTCGATTGATTTGATTTTTATAAGGCTTACTTGAGATTTGATGTCTATCACTTTTTCATTATTTTCATAAATAATGCTGCTGACACATCAGCTTCTGTTTCCGCCTCAACAACATCAACTAAATGGGCAGAAGCATCACTATTTTTCAAAAAAACCTTGTTGGCTATCATCAAAAAATAATACGAAATTTTTCATTCTATTTTTCCCCAAATAAGTTTATCCAATATTGTTTAGTTACTATGTCTATAAGTAACAAATATATCTTGTTAGTTACTTATGTCATATAACTAACAAGAGATACTCTTGGAAAAATCTCATATTTAATATCTAAGTAGGCTGTTAAATTTTTACTATTACTTTTGCAAAATCCTTATAGAAAACCGACCGCTTGCGTGCGTGAACTTTGTTCACACACCCTACAAACAAAAACCCCAACCATTTGGCTGGGGGTTGTTTTTTGCGTTTAAACTATCTTCTGCGAGAAAGTTGTGAATTAACGATATCGTAAACACGTAATTTCGCAATTTCACGCGAGAGTTTGGCAGAAAGATCTGCGTTGTTGCTATTGCTGAGCTTTTCTTCGGCTTTGCGTTTAGCGGCTAAGATACGTTGTTGATCTAGCTCTTCACCGCGGATTGCCACGTCTGCAAGAACGGTTACAATCGTGGGTTGCACTTCAAGGAAGCCACCTGATACATAGATGAACTCTTCTTTGCCATCTTCTAACGTATATTTAACCATACCTGGTTTGATGGAGGTAAGAAGTGGAACGTGTCCTGCATAGACACCTAATTTCCCCATCAACACCTGTTACTCTAACGCTCACGACTTGCCCTGTGAAGATTTTTGCTCAGCACTCACGACATTGAGTTCAAATTGCGTTGCCATATTGTTCTCCTATTTTCCTCTTCGGATGTTCCTAATCGGGTTAGAGAACAATTACATTTTGCTCGCTCTTTCAACTACTTCGTCGATTGAACCTGCCATATAGAACGCTTGTTCTGGGATGTGGTCGAACTCGCCTTCTAAGATACCCTTAAAGCCACGGATGGTGTCTTTTAATGATACATATTTACCTGGTGAGCCTGTGAATACTTCAGCAACGAAGAACGGTTGTGATAAGAAACGTTCGATTTTACGCGCACGTGCTACCACAAGTTTATCGTCTTCAGAAAGTTCGTCCATACCAAGAATCGCGATAATGTCTTTTAACTCTTTATAACGTTGTAATGTACCTTGTACACCGCGTGCTACGTTATAGTGTTCTTCGCCTACCACTAATGGGTCTAATTGGCGTGAAGTTGAGTCTAATGGATCCACCGCTGGGTAGATACCAAGAGAAGCAATGTTACGGCTTAATACGACGGTTGAGTCTAAGTGTGCGAAAGTTGTTGCTGGCGATGGGTCAGTTAAGTCATCGGCAGGAACGTAAACCGCTTGCACCGAGGTGATAGAACCAGTTTTGGTTGAAGTGATACGCTCTTGTAATACACCCATTTCTTCTGCTAAGGTTGGCTGATAACCTACCGCAGATGGCATACGACCGAGAAGTGCTGACACTTCCGTACCTGCTAGGGTATAACGATAGATGTTATCTACGAAGAATAATACGTCACGACCTTCATCACGGAATTTTTCTGCCATAGTTAAGCCTGTTAAAGCTACGCGTAAACGGTTACCTGGTGGTTCGTTCATTTGACCATACACTAACGATACTTTATCTAATACGTTAGAGTCTGTCATTTCGTGGTAGAAGTCATTACCTTCACGAGTACGCTCACCTACCCCTGCAAATACAGAGTAACCAGAGTGTTCGATCGCGATGTTACGGATTAACTCCATCATATTTACGGTTTTACCTACACCTGCACCACCAAATAAACCAACTTTCCCCTCTTTTGCGAATGGGCAGATTAAGTCGATAACTTTGATACCTGTTTCGAGTAATTCCGTGCTGTTTGATTGCTCTTCGTAGCTTGGTGCTGCACGGTGGATTGCCCAGCGTGCTTCTTCACCGATAGGACCTTTTTCGTCAATCGGCTCACCCAATACGTTCATAATACGACCAAGGGTTTTAGTGCCCACTGGTACTTCAATTGGGTTGCCTGTATTTTCTACTTTTAAGCCACGTTTTAAACCATCAGACGTACCTAATGCGATACAGCGCACTAAGCCACCGCCTAATTGTTGTTGAACTTCAAGCGTTAAACCTGATTCAACTTTTAACGCATCATATACTTTTGGTACTGCATCTTGTGGGAATTCAACGTCAATCACCGCACCGATGATTTGTACAATTTTTCCTGTTGCCATTACCGTTCCTCTTTCACGTTTAAATTGCTGCAGCGCCCGCAACAATTTCATTTAATTCATTTGTAATGCTTGCTTGGCGAGCTTTGTTGTACACTAATTGTAATTCGTCAATCAGTGTTCCCGCATTATCTGTTGCGGCTTTCATTGCTACCATTCGAGCGGCTTGTTCTGATGCCAAGTTGTCGACGATTGCTTGATATACCTGCGTTTCTACATAACGAACAAGCAAAGTGTCTAACAACACTTGCGGATTCGGTTCATAGAGGTAATCCCACGAACCTTTACTGTCTAATTCGTCATCGTCTAACTGCGGTAATGGAAGTAATTGTGCAACAACTGGTTTTTGCGACATCGTATTTTTCAAAACGGTTATAGGCAATATACACCGCATTAACTTCACCTTCACGGTAGCGTTGATCATACCGTTTACTAAGCCTACGATATTTTCCATTTCTGGTTTATCGCCCTAAGCCTGTAACTTGTGCTTTAATGCTTAAGCCAATGTTTTGGAAAAATCCAACACCTTTTGAACCAACAATACCTAGCTCGACACTTACGTCTTTATCTTTCCACGCTTTAAACTCATTTAAAGTGGCTTTAAATAAGTTGATATTCAGACCGCCACATAAGCCACGGTCTGTTGAAACGATTAAATAACCGACTTTCTTAATCTCACGAGGGGTTAAAAACGGGTGCTGATAACCAATGTTACCTTTCGCAATATGGCTGATCACCTTACGAATCGTTTCAGAATAAGGGCGACTTGCTGCCATACGCTCTTGCGTTTTACGCATTTTAGAGGTTGCCACCATTTCCATTGCTTTCGTAATTTTTTGTGTATTACGAACACTCGCAATTTTGGTTCTTATCTCTTTAGCACCTGCCATAATTTTTCTCCGCTAACTGTGATTACCACGCACCGTTTTGTTTGAAGTTTTTCAACAATGGCTTTTTAATTGATCTTTGATTGCGTCATTGTAATCGCCAGATTTTGCTAAATCCTTCATAAAATCAGCGTGGTTGCTATTAGCGTAAGCTAATAAAGCGGATTCAAATGAACCGATACGTTCTAACTCAACATCATCTAAGTAACCAAATTCAGCAGCGAATAACACTAACGCTTGTTCGCTCACCGGCATTGGTGCGAATTGTTTTTGTTTTAACAATTCAGTTACTTTTTGACCGTGTGAAAGCTGTTTGCGTGTTGCATCGTCTAAGTCTGATGCGAACTGTGCGAACGCCGCTAATTCACGGTATTGTGCCAACGCAGTACGGATACCACCTGATAATTTTTGATCGCTTTTGTTTGTGCTGCAGAACCTGCACGAGAAACCGAGATACCAGGGTTTACCGCAGGTCGGATACCTGAGTTAAATAAAGCTTGACTCTAAGAAGATCTGACCATCGGTAATCGAAATTACGTTGGTTGGAACGAACGCAGAAACGTCACCCGCTGGGTTTCGATAATTGGTAATGCAGTTAATGAGCCTGTTTGACCTTTTATCGCACCGTTTGTGAAACGCTCAACATAATCTGCATTTTACGCGTGCTGCACGCTCAAGTAAACGAGGTGTAGGGTAGAATACATCCCCTGGGAATGCTTCACGACCTGGTGGACGACGTAATAACAATGAAATTTGACGGTAAGCAACCGCTTGTTTAGATAAATCATCATAAACAATTAACGCATCTTCACCACGGTCACGGAAGTATTCACCCATTGCACTAAACCAGAGTATGGTGCAAGGTATTGTAATGCTGCTGATTCTGATGCCGAAGCCACAACTACGATAGTGTTCGCTAACGCACCGTGCTCTTCTAATTTACGCACCACGTTTGCGATAGTTGACGCTTTTTGACCGATTGCCACATAGATACATTTAATGCCTGAATCTTTTTGTGCAATGATTGCATCAATTGCTAATGCGGTTTTACCTGTTTGACGGTCACCGATGATCAACTCACGCTGACCACGACCGATTGGCACCATTGAGTCCACGGCTTTATAACCTGTTTGGACTGGTTGATCTACCGATTGACGGTCAATTACACCAGGAGCAATCACTTCAACAGGTGAGAAGCCATCGTGTTCCACTTCACCTTTACCATCAATTGGCTGACCTAAAGTGTTTACTACACGACCTAATAAACCACGACCTACTGGTACTTCTAAGATACGACCTGTACATTTTACCGTCATACCTTCTGCTAAGTCGGCATAAGGTCCCAGTACTACCGCACCCACTGAATCACGTTCTAAGTTCAATGCGATAGCGTAGCGACCACCTGGTAATTCAATCATTTCACCTTGCATTACATCTGCAAGACCGTGAATACGAATAATACCATCGCTTACTGAAACGATTGTCCCTGTGCTTTGAGCATCGCTCGCCACGTTAAACTGGGCAATTCGTTTTTTTAATCAATTCACTAATTTCAGTTGAATTTAGTTGCATTTTTTTATTCCTCTTACAAGCTCAACGCTTGGCTTAATCGTTCTAACTGACCACGGCTACTACCATCAATCACGATATCATCATATTGGATGACAACGCCCGCAATTAACGATGTATCAATTTGGCTCGTTAAACGCACTTTCTGACCTAAGCGTTTCTCCATCGCGTTCACGATTTTATCGGTTTGTGCTTGACTTAATTCGGTTGCTGGAAACCACTAAAACGTCTTTTACTGCTTCATGTTCTGCACGCAATGCAAGATATTGTGCATAAACGGTTGGTAAAACAGCTAAACGTCTGTTTTCAGCCATCACACGAATGAAATTTTTGCCCATATTGGTCAAGTTGGTCGCCACAGATATTGCAAAAAGAAATCTGCAATTTGACCGCTTGCAAGCGCACCACTGATGTACTCTTCCACCTGCTCATTTTTCAGCAACAAGGGCTGAAAAACTGTAACATTGCTTGCCATTTATCCAACTGACCTTGCTCTAAAGCAAAATCAAAAGCTGCTTTAGCGTAGGGGCGAGCTACTGTACTGAATTCTGACATCTGCCCCACCTTATTATAGTTCTGCAACTAGCTTATCAATAATGTCATTGTTCGCCGCACTATCTACTGAGCGACCAACAATTTTCTCTGCACCAGCCACTGCCAATGCAGCCACTTTTTGCCGAAGCTCTTCTTGAACTCGTTTACGTTGGCTTTCTACTTCTTCGTAACCTTGCTCAATAATACGCTGACGTTCTACTTCAGCTTCTGCTTGTACAGATTCCAAAAATCTCATTACGTCTTTTCGTTTGCTAAATCAATAATTTTTTTGAGCTTCTTCTTTGGCTTTAAGATTTCTTTATCCGCTTCAGCTTTTGAGTCTGCTTGCTCTTGTTTCGCTTTTTTTCTGCTGATGCCAAAGCGTTAGCAATGTTTGCTTGACGCTCTTCAATCGCTTTAATAAGCGGTGGCCATACATATTTCATACAGAACGCCACAAAAAGGACGAATGCAATAAGTTGACCAATAGTGTTGCATTTAAGTTCACAACGCCTCCTATAAAGTTAGTTAAATTACCCGAAGGTAACGCCTATTATTTATAGGGATTAGCCCTAATAAACCAATAAATGGGTTTGCGAAGATGAATAATAATGCGATACCAACAGCGATCATTGCGATAGCATCTAAAAGACCAGCAACGATGAACATTTTAGTTTGTAAGCTGCTTGCTAACTCAGGTTGACGAGCAGAAGACTCTAAAAATTTGCCACCTAAAAGTGCGAAGCCAATTGCAGTACCAAGTGCTGCGAAAGCTAATAAAATTGATGCACCAATAATAGTTGCTGTGATTACTGATTCCATAATGTTCTCCATTAAAAGATTGAGGAATTAGCCTAACGGCTAGGGTTTTGTTTAAGTTAAAGAAAAATACAAGCGGTCTAATTTTTGCAAAATTTCACTAAAATTCCACCGCTTATGGGTTCGTTTAATGATCCGCTTTGTTATAAGCGATACTCAAGTAAACAATCGTTAGCATCATAAAGATAAAGGCTTGGAGTGTAATAACCAAAATATGGAAAATTGCCCAAACTAAATGCAATGGAATACCCAATGCTTGCAATGCAAAATTGTCCGCCATATACATTACAGCAATCAAAATGAAGATTAATTCACCTGCATACATATTACCGAATAGACGGAACGCTAATGAAATCGGTTTTGCTAATAATGTTACACTTTCAAGAATGAAATTGACCGGAATAAATGCCCAGTGATTAAAAGGGTGGAGCGTATATTCCTTCGCTAAACCACTAAAACCTTTTGATTTCACTGTGTAGAAAAGGATTAAGGCAAACACACAAATTGACATACCCAGTGTTGCACTAATATCTGCCGTTGGTACTGCACGTAAATAGTGAACACCGAATAATCCGGCAGAATTGAGGAAGAAAAATCAACAGGAACTAAGTCGATAGCATTCATCACAAAAACCCAACAGAAAAATGGTTAATGCTAATGCAGCCACTTTTATGACGAATATGGTGTGATGCGTGAAGGTTATCTTTTACTAAACCATCCACCCATTCGACCACCATTTCCACAAAACATTGCAACTTACTTGGCACGCCCGTCGTTGCACTTTTTTGCCACTTTGCGAAATACAAATAAGAAAAATCAGGGCGGATACGATAGAGAAAAAAATAACGTATCTAAATGCACATTCCAAAAGCCTTCACCTGTGGTTGCAAACGTAAGGTGGTGACCAATATATTCAGCGGTATTTCCAGCCATAATTTATCCTTGATAAAAAAATATAAAAAACTAGGTTGTATGCCGTTCGAGCACTACAGGTAACACGATATTTAACAGTAATGCCACAAAAATAACCAGCAAAGAAAAAACAGCACTTTTTAACGCAGGAGTAATATAAAAACTCAGAATGATTAACACCATCGTCATCAACCATTTCATTCCCTCGCCCCAGTAGAAAGCGGTCATTTTTGTTGAAATTTTGCTGATTTAAAGAAAATCCAGTAAACAAACACGCAATGCGGTAAAAACTTGAAATTGCTCCGCTAAAAACGAAAAATTAAGCTCAGATTGCACAGCAATCACGGCAAAAGAAAACTAAAAAATAATTGTAGCTTCCCATTTTATCGCTTTGATATAACGCTGTTTGGCCCGATTGATCACAGCCGACATTGGCGTTCCTTTTTATTTTTGTTTGTTCATTCAGAAAAATCTCCCGAATTATACGCTACCATTGTTGAGTTTCAACAAAAATCATACTAAAAAGGGAAGAAAATTGCGTTTTTGTTAAAATTTAGTTAAAAAGTGCTTTTTAATTTTTGTAAAAGATTAACTTATTTGAAACAGAAAAAAATAAAAGATGAAAAAGCGAGAAATAAATTCTCGCTTTTTCTAAAAATTAAGTGCACGCGTGCCTAATTGGAAAATGACCACTTCGGCTGACGGCTAAAGGTAAAGTTCGCATCAAGTTTGAAACCACCTTCTACCGCATTGATTTGACTTTCTACTTGATAGCCTTCATCAACCTCTTTTTGCTTTTGCATTTAAACGTGCTAATGCTTCTTGAGCTTCCGCTTCAGAGCCATAAACACGCTCAACTTGAGCCGTCACTTCGCTATTATCTAAAAATAGAACCGACATCAAAAGTGTTGCAACCTGTGCATTCAATTGGTTTTTCGTTTTTCATAACATATCCCTTTTTAAAAAGTGGATATAACTTTAATACTAATTAGTTAGAGGGTCAAACACAGATTAAAAAAATTCTATGATCTAACGCAAAAGACTAATCTAAAAAATTAGTGATCCCGAATTTGATGCAAGAACCGTTTAGTGCGTTCGTGTTGTGGATTTTTCAAATAATGCTTTCGGCGAACCTTGTTCTACAATCTCCCCGCCATCCATCACTACAACCACATCGGCAACGTCTAAGGCGAACTTGATCTCGTGCGTGACCACCACCATCGTCCAGCCTTCATTTGCCAGCTCTTTCATTGTGTTCAACACATCTTGTACAAGTTCTGGGTCAAGTGCCGAAGTGGGCTCATCAAACAGCATCAGTTCAGGCTGAATTGCCAACGCACGAGCAATCCCAACACGTTGTTGCTGCCCGCCTGAAAGTTGGTAAGGGTAGAGCTCTGCTTTTATCCGCTAACCCCACTTTCGCCAACAACGCCATTGCTTCTTGTTTAGCTTGTGTAACTGACTTTCCTTGCACGAATACAGGACCTTCCATCACATTTTCTACTGCTGTTTTATGCGGAAAAAGATTGTAATTTTGGAAGACCATACCCGATTTACGTCGTAATGCTAAAATGGCTTTTTGTAGGATTATCCCCAAAAATCAACCGCTAGCGGTTGCTCATTTTCGAATTTAATCGTACCTTGCTCCGGCATTTCTAGTGCATTCAGACAACGCAAAAACGTCGTCTTGCCCGAACCTGACGGCCCTAAAATCACGACCACTTGCCCTTTTTGAATATTCAGGTCAATACCACGCAAAATCGTATTGTTGCCAAATGTTTTATGGATATTTTTAATCTCGATCATCATTTTTCCTTATTTTGCAACAAAACGGTTAAAACGGGTTTCTAATTTTGCTTGAATGAGGAATAGCACCCAACAGAAGCACCAATAAATCACACCCGCTTCAATATAAACGGGCAAGAAATCATACGACATATTTGCCATTTGTTGAGCTACGCGAAACATCTCCGTTACCGTCACCACAGAGGCAAGCGAAGTATCTTTAAACAGCCCAATAAAGGTATTACTCAACGGCGGGAACTGCTACACGAACCGCTTGCGAGCAATTATACGACGAAAGGTTTGCATATAGGTCATCCCAATCGTATATCCTGCTTCCCACTGCCCTTTCGGCACAGAAGAAATCGCCGCACGCACCGTTTCCGACGCGTACGCCCCGATATTGAGTGAGAAGCCGATAATCGCCGCGGGAATTGGGTCAATAAATACCCCAATCGCCGGCAAGCCATAGAACACTACCGAGATTTGCACCAACATTGGCGTACCACGAATAATCGAGATGTATACCTTCACAATTGCCAACGCGATTCGATGCAACACACCATTTACAGGCGTTACACGAATTAATGCCACACCCACTGCTAAAATCATCCCAATAATAAAAGAAGCAATCGCCAGCGGAATAGAGACCAACACAGCCGCTTCCACCATCGGCCAAAAGGCATCAATCACTAATTTGACCCGCCCTTCATCCATAAACGGGATTTGAAGTAATAAAGTTTCTAACACGGAAAATCCTTAAAAAATTTTTTTCCCGATTGTAAGGAAAATTGGCTGGGTTGCAAGGGGAGATTAACGAGTGTTACGATAGAAAGCGACTGAACGAGAAACATTTAGATGGTATTAACATATCCATTTCGCTAAAATTATGTTTATTTGCAAATAAATTAGAAACCAAAATGACCAACTCTCTTCACACCAAACAATCTACCATTTCATCCGTTATCTGGAGCATGGCGAATATGCTGCGCGGGACTTACCGTCCGCCGCAATATCGTCGCGTCATGTTGCCATTAATCGTATTGGCGCGCTTTGATGCCATTCTTGCGCCTTACACCGACGCAATGAAAGCCAAAGCAGACGAATTGGCAAAAATGAGCGACAAAGCCCCAAAAGGCGCATTATATGAAATGGCACTCACCAAAAGTGCTGATGCAAGCCGTGAGCAGCCGCTCTACAATACCAGCGGTTACAACCTGCAAAAATTGCTCGCTGATCCCGACCATATTGCTGCCAATTTAATCACTTATCTACAAGGCTTTTCTGCCAAAGCAAAAGATATTTTTGATAAGTTTGAATTTGAAAACGAAATTGAAAAGCTAGACAGCAGCAATCGCCTGTATGCAGTAGTCTCACAATTTCAAAAAGATTTGAAAGAAAACGGTATTAACCTTTCACCGAGCCACATTTCCAATCTACAAATGGGCTATATTTTTGAAGAGTTGGTGCGTAAATTTAACGAGCAAGCCAACGAAGAAGCAGGCGACCACTTTACCCCGCGTGAAGTGATTAACTTAATGGTAAATCTGATTTTTGAAGAAGATCAGAAACGCCTAAGCCAACCGCACGCCATTGCCAGCATTTACGACCCAACCGCAGGCACGGGCGGTATGCTTTCCGAATCGGAAAAACATCTCAAAAGCTATAACGACACCATTAAGCTGCAGCTATTCGGGCAAGAATACAACGCCGAATCTTACGCCATTTGTTGCGCCGATCTGCTGATTAAAAGACGAACCGAAATCAGCAATTTGGTCTATGGCGACACATTGGGCGTAAAAAAACAATAAAAACACCAACACAGGCTTTGTGCCGCACGATGGACATTCCGACAAACAGTTTGACTATATGTTTTCCAACCCACCTTTTTGGCGTGGATTGGAAAAAAATGAGCAAGAATTTATCAACGAAGAAGCAAAAAAGCGGTTTTAACGGGCGTTTTGGTGCAGGCTTACCGCGCATTAATGACGGTTCGTTACTTTTCTTGCAACATATGATCGCCAAAAATGAAGCCCGTTGAACAAGGCGGCAGTCGCATTGCCGTAGTGTTTAACGGATCGCCATTATTCACTGGCGATGCTGGCAGTGGCGAAAGCAATATCCGCCGTTGGATTATTGAAAACGACTGGTTAGAAGCCATTATCGCCCTACCCGATCAACTGTTTTACAACACGGGGATTTATACCTACATTTGGATTGTCAGCAATAAAAAATCAGCAGCGCGCAAAGGCAAAGTGCAACTGATTGACGGCACGCAGCATTATCAAAAAATGGCAAAAAAGCCTTGGCGATAAACGCAATGAGCTTTCAGCCGAACAAATAGCCGACTAACCCAGCTTTATGCCGATTTTGAACAGAATGCAAGCGGTCAAATTTTTGACAAAGTTTGCAGCAAAAATCTTCAACAACCAAGATTTTGGCTATTTAAAACTGACCGTAGAACGCCCGCTTCGTTTGAACTTCCAAGCAAGCTCAGAACGCATTGAACGCGTGAAACTTCAAACAGCATTTATCAACCTTGCCATCAGTAAAAAACGAAAAAATGAAGCCGAAATTCAAGCTGAACAAGCCCAAGGCAAGCAGGAACAAGAAAAAATCCTGACCGCACTTTCCGCCCTTGGCGACACGCTTTACAAAGACCGCGCCGAGTTTGTGAAATTGTTTGATAAAACCATGAAAGCCCATGAAATCAAACTGGCTGCTCCGCTTAAAAAGCCATTTTAGACGCATTAAGCGAACGAGATGCGACCGCCGAAATCTGCAAAGACAGCAAAGGCAATCCCGAAGCCGACAGCCAATTACGCGATACCGAACTTGTTCCATTGCCACAAAACATTAGCTTACCTCTGCCTGTGGATTACGTTGATGGCAAACCGACCGAATTGGTCAAACTCGTAAAAGACCACTGCGAAGCCTATTTAAAAGCAGAAGTGTTGCCACACGTTGAACAGGCATGGATTGACTACGACAAAACCAAAGTCGGCTATGAAATTCCAATCAACCGCCATTTCTACCAATACCAACCGCCAAGAGCGTTAAGCGACATCAAGGCGGATCTTGACTCGTGGAAAAAGAGATAATGGAAATGTTGGGGGAATGTGTAGGCGAGAGTATTTTTGTTAATCAAAAAAATGGAAATTGTGATAAATAACCTCGTTTGTTTATCACAAATGATCGACAAACTCCGTTGTTAATCAAAAATCGGGAATTTTGATTAACAAACTTGCTTGTCATTCACAAATGATCGACAAATTCACTTGTTAATCAAAAACAAAAATGTGAGAAACAAAAATGCAATCTAAACTGAATTTTGATGAAGCGGTTTACTACCCTGAAGATATTTTCCCCCCAAAAGACATTGACTTAACAAAAGTATTAACTGCGTTATTAGGAGCAACCAACGCCATCGTGCGTTACGATCAAATGCTGAAAAATATGCACAACAGCGAAATTTTACTTGCGCCATTGCGTAACCAAGAAGCGGTGATTTCTTCGCGTATGGAAGGTACGGTTAGCACGATGGACGAAATTTTTGCAATATGAAGCCGATTATTCCGAAGATGAATACAGCAGCGAAGTTCGCACTGACATTATTGAAACCATCTTATATCAACGCACATTAAAAAACGCCCAAAAAGCGATGGAAGAAGGCTATCCATTAAGCAAATCGTTGCTAAAAACCATGCACCAACAATTATTGTTTTTTTGGACGTGGCGCAAATAAATCTCCAGGACAATTTAAACAAGAACAAAACTACATTGCAGACACGCTCACACGCAAGATTCTCTTTGTGCCGATTAGCCCTGAGAAATTAGAAAGCGGTTTTAGATCGCCTATTTGAGTACATTAACCAAAAATCCTGATCCCGTTTTACTCAAAAACCGCCATTACTCACTTAGAGTTTGAAGCCTTACACCCATTTCAAGACGGCAACGGACGAATTGGGCGAATGCTGATTACTCTCATGCTTTTGGAACACGCACACGCTTTCTGCACCCCATTTTTACATCAGTGGCTATTTAGAAGAAAACAAAAACCGCTATATTGATTTAATGCGAAATGTCTCGCAAACAGGGAATTGGAACGAGTGGGCAATTTTTCTTTTTAAATGCCATTGAATACCAATCCGAAAAAGAATCTGCAAATCGCCGAAAACATCCGCCAACTTTATGAACAAATGAAAAAGGAGCTTAGCGAAATTTTTATCCAGCAAACATTCCCTTGCGGTATTGGATTTTGTGTTTACTTATCCTGTGTTTCGCAATAGCAAGTTATCGGAAGAAACCGGCATCTCTACCGCCAGTGCCAATCGCTTCACCAAAGCCTTGCAAAATAAAGGGATCTTAACGCTCACTGAAGAAGCATCAGGCAGAAAAATCGGCTCGCTACTCTTTTTGAGCATTTAATGAATTTGGTACGGGTTTAACAGGCGGTCAAAAAACAGGAATTTTTCATAGAGAGATAAAAATGAATAATGACTTAACAACATCACTGATTGCCCGAAATAACGTACTAAACAACAAATATGCCCTAGCTGAATTAGAAAACAATTTGCAACTTGGCGGATTACGTTGGGAAAATGAAACCATATTTACCAAACAACAAGTTGCACAAATTTTGGAGATCACCGAGCGTACAATTGATAATTATATTGCGAGTTCAGGCGAAGAATTAGCGAAAAATGGCTATCGAGATATTAAAGGGAAAAAGACTTAAAAACATAAGGTTAGCCTATGTCGGCGAAACAGATTTCGTCGACATAAGCCCCTAAAGCCCCATCATTAGGAATTTTCACATTTCGAGCCGTGCTTAATCTGGCAATGTTGGTAACAGAAAGCGAACGAGCTAAATTTATTCGTAGCCGAATGTTGGATATTGTGATTGATGTTATCACCCAAAAAGCAGGCGGAAAGACTACATTCATCAATCAACGAGATACCGATTACCTGCCTTCTGCTTATATGGAAGAGAGTTATCGCAAAGCAATTTACCAATGCTTTACGCGATTATTTTAGAACATGGGTAACGGCAAATATGGCTTATACACCGATAAAATCTACAACATCATTTTTTGCGAAAATACCAAAGAATATCGCAAAATTTTAAAGTTGGCAGAAAAAGACAAAACCCGCGAAACCATGTATGCCGAAGTATTAAAAAAGCCATTGGTAGCTTTTGAAAAATGGTTTAGCAGTAGAAATGAAAGAAAATTTGAAGCATTAGGTGAGACAATTACAACCTAAAGAATTAGATCAGCTTATTCAAGAAGCAGCAGAAAAACCCTTATTTGCAACCTTTTATTCTGGACGCACGCATTAAAAATGTCGAGTAGAGATTTAGGCTTTTCGCGAAGTGTTACACGAAAAATTAAGCCAATATATCCAGAAACAGTATTTCAAACTGCTGAAAGTCAGCGAAAACGACAAAGAGTTAAGCAAAAAGCAAAGCTAAAAAGCGATGATGCGTTTTGTGAATTTACATCCGAGTGTGATTGCGCAAAAAGTGGAAATTATCGTAGAGCATTTCCGCGCCACCACTATGCACAAAATCGGCGGACAGGCAAAAAGCGATGGTAGTAACAAAAGGACGAGAAGATGCCGTGCGTTACAAGCTGGCATTTGATGAATACATTAAAGAAAAAGGTTATACGGGCATTAAGTCGCTGGTGGCATTTTCTGGCAGTATTGCCTTAAAAGAAGCCCCAGAAAAAGAATATACCGAAAGTTTAATGAGATGGTATGCGTGAAGCTGACTTGCCTGAACAGTTCGCCACAGATGATTATCAAGTATTACTGGTGGCGGAAAAAATACCAAACGGGTTTTGACCAGCCGTTGTTACATACGATGTTTGTAGATAAAAAATTAAGCAACATTCAAGCAGTGCAAACCCTTTCTCGCTTAAACCGTTGCGCTAACGGCAAAACCGATACCTTTGTATTGGATTTTGTGAATAAAGCCTGAAGATATTTATAAGGCGTTCAAACCGTTTTATGAAGTCACAGAATTGGGCGAGATTCAAGCAACGAAAAATTAGATGAATTGGCGGCAACGGCGATCAGTGGAAAGTTTACTTTCGCCGAGTTGCAACAATTTGCTGAAATTTGGTTTAGCACGAAACAAAAACCGACAGGTGCAGAGCATAAACAGTTAAGCAGTTTGTTAGATAAAGCCGTTGTTAGATTTTTTTAGCCATTGGCGGTGAAATTCAGCAAAGGCTTTGATGAGTTGAGCGAACTGAAAAACCGAGCAACAAAAATCTGTTTAAAAAAGCCAGCTTAAAAGCTATTTAAATCTCTATCAATTTGTGTCGCAAATGATGGATTACAGCGATGATTTGCACGAGCAACGCTATGTTTATTTGCGTGCTTTGCAAAGCAAACTGCCGTTTGATGCCGATCGCAATAAAGTGGATTTAAGCAAAGATGTCGTCTTACATTTCTACAAACTGCAAAAACGCAGTGAAGGGCAAATTTTGTTGGGCGAAGGCGATGCCGAACCACTCAAAGGCGCAACCGATGTTGGCACGGGGCGCGCCGATGCCACCGATGAGCTAAGCAATATGGTACAAGAAATCAATGGCGCTTACGGCACGCAATTCACCATTGCCGACCAGCTTTTCTTTGAACAAATTATTGAAGATGCGTTGGATAATGATGAAATTATCGGTGCGGCAAAAATAATACGCTGGAAAGTTTTACCGCCTACTTTGCAGATAAATTATTGGATTTGCTGTTCAAACGTATGCAAGGCAACGAAGATATCAGCAACCAAGTAATGAGCGACGATGGCTTGCGAAGCCGTGTGGTAAAACGCTTGGCGAAACAGATTTATCAGCGTAAAAGGCTAAAATAATAGACAAAAAAAGCGGTTGAATTTGCAATTCCTTTTACAAATTCAACCGCTTGTCTATCTAAAACTCAGCGCCAAAGAAGATTATTTCACGCTTACATCTTGACCGAAGAATTGTTCGCCTAACGCTTTTAATTTGCCTTCGTTACGAAGTTCGATAATCGCGTTGCTGATTTTTGTAATGCTTCATCGTTGCCTTTATCCACCACTAAGCCCGCACCTACTTTTATCATCAGATTCCCAGAAGATTTTTAAATCGGCTTTCGGGTTTTTCTTGATGTAATCTAACACCGCTAAAAGAGTCGTTGAAGGTGAAATCTGCACGTTTGGTTTCGATTACTTTCACGCTTTGGGCAAGACCATCGACAGGTACGAGTACCGCATCATATTTTTTCGCTAATTCACCATAGTTTGAGGTTAAAGATTGTGCTGCTCGTAAACCTTTCACATCTTCAATTTCGTGAATGCGGGTTTCACCTTTTGGTGCAGCTAATACGGCGCCCGACCAGTTATATGGTTCAGATTTGTCAAAAATCGCTTGGCGTTCTGGGGTAGTAAGCGCCACTTGGTTTGCCACTAAGTCAAAACGCCCCGCTTTTAGACCTGCCAACATAGAGTCCCAGTTGGTTTCTTTAAATTCTACTTTCACACCTAATTTTTCAGCCACTGCACGGGTCACTTCCACATCGTAGCCTGTTAATTTGCTGCTTTCATCGTGGTAGGTAAAAGGTGCGTAAGTGCCTTCCGTGCCCACAGTAATTGTGCCTTTTTGGTTGATGCGATCGAGTAAGCTCTCTTTCGCAAATGAAGTGGCAGAAGTTGCTAATGCAAGGGTAGTTAATGCAATCACTGATAATTTTTTGAACATAATGAAATCCTTAAATAAGACTAAATAACTTTTGTGCAAATGTACGGGCAAATTCACCCGCTTGCAAATAACTAAAAGGAATAAGTGTTAATAAAATGTTGTAAGAACAGCGGTTGAGTCTGTTAAAACATTCTGTTTTATCTTGAGGCTTATCCTTCGACAAGCTCAGGAACCACCGCTATAACAGCTTACAACCACGCTCCGCAACAATGTTTTAAATTTTTTTGCCTGAACCACATAAGCACGGCTGTTTTTTGTGTGAGAGTGGCACGGTCGGATCAACAAAAATACCAACGTCCGTTAATCAAAACAAAAAGTGAACGTTCGTGATGGGCTTCTTTTCCATTTTCGGTCTGAAAATAGGCTTTAAATTCCACCAGACTATGAATCTTTGAAATAAATGGACGATGTTCGAGAATGTCTAGCCCCGCCCAATTCGTTTTCTTCGCCCCATTCTTGCATTGCTTTTTGATCTAACAATGGCTGCTGAGCGGGCACAGTGGTTGTCACAATATAAGGGATGTTTACCAAAGTATAAGCTGCATAGCGCGAACGCATGAGCTGTTCTGCCGTTGTAGGAATGGCTTGTGCTAAATGAAAAGGCTCGCAACAGTGCGCATAAAGTTTGCCCGATTGGCAAGGGCAGAGCGTAGTTATATTCTATATAAAAGAAAAATGTTAGGGGTAAAAAGATAAAAAGCATCAAACAGTGATTAAAAAGCGTGACACACCCTTTGTGGATAACTTTGTGATTAAAAGCCGAATAAGATGAGATCTTTGCTCACATAACTTTTTAAGAAAATTCTGCTGTGGGTAACCCACTTAGTTATACACAGGTTTTTTATTTGCTTTAAAATAGATCTTAAACGGTTTTTGATCTTCGCTAACTTGTTGATTCCATTTAGAAAAAGGCGCTTATCCGCAAAAACAGAGCGTGCTAATAATTATAATAGTAAAGATCTCTTTATATAAAGATCTTTTATAATATTAGCGTTCAAAAGATCATAGCCGTGATCGTACTCTGCTCAATGTTGTGATCGAAAAATGCTTTTCCTGATCATTTAATTTTAAGGTAAAATGATCATCCTTAATACAGATAAAATAAAAATAGGTTAGATATGATTTACAATGAAATTTATGATGTGATCGTGGTTGGTGGCGGTCATGCGGGTACCGAAGCTGCCCTTGCTCCCGCTCGGATGGGGCTAAAAACCCTTACTTTTAACGCATAATGTAGATACCTTAGGGCAGATGTCGTGTAACCCCTGCGATTGGTGGGATTGGTAAAGGGCATTTGGTCAAAGAGATCGATGCCATGGGCGGAATTATGGCATTGGCAACCGATAAAGCCGGGATCCAATTCCGCACTTTAAATAGCTCAAAAGGTCCTGCGGTGCGTGCAACCCGTGCACAAGCAGACCGTGTACTTTACCGCCAGCTCATTCGAACCACACTTGAAAAATCAGCCAAATTTAGATATTTTCCAACAAGAAGTCGTTGATATTTTAATCGAAAAATAATCGTGCTTGCGGTGCAGTAACCAAAATGGGCTTAACTTTCAAGGCTCGTAGTGTCATTTTAACCGCAGGCACTTTCTTAGCGGGTAAGATCCACATCGGTTTGGATAACTACGAAGGCGGTCGAGCAGGCGATCCTGCTGCAACTACCTTAAGCACAGCGTTTACGCGATCTAAACTTACGTGTTGATCGCTTAAAAACAGGAACGCCACCGCGTTTAGATGCTCGCACCATCAATTTTGATGTCTTAGCAAAACAGCATGGTGATGCACAATTGCCTGTCATGTCGTTTATGGGAAGCGTTGATTTACACCCTCGCCAAATTCCTTGTTATATCACGCATACCAATGAACAAACGCACGATTTAATCCGTAACAGTTTGGATCGTAGCCCGATGTATACGGGGATTATTGAAGGCGTTGGTCCTCGCTATTGTCCATCGATTGAAGATAAAGTGATGCGCTTTAGCGATCGTAATAGTCACCAAATCTACCTTGAACCTGAAGGTTTAAGTACGATTGAAGTTTACCCTAATGGGATCTCAACCAGCTTACCATTCGACGTACAAATGGGGATCGTGCACTCAATGAAAGGCTTAGAGGATGTGCGGATCATTAAACCAGGTTATGCGATTGAATACGATTATTTTGACCCTCGCGATCTTAAACCAACGCTTGAAACCAAAGCAGTGGAAGGCTTATTCTTTGCAGGGCAAATCAACGGCACCACTGGTTACGAAGAAGCCGCCGCACAAGGTTTATTAGCTGGTATTAACGCTGCACTTCAAGTGCAAGGCAAGGAAGCATGGTATCCAACCCGTGATTTAGCTTACACAGGCGTATTGGTGGATGATCTCTGCACGCTTGGTACCAAAGAGCCATACCGTGTGTTTACCTCTCGTGCTGAATATCGTTTATTATTGCGTGAAGATAATGCCGATATGCGTTTAACGCCAATAGCACATGATTTAGGCTTGATTGATGATGCTCGTTGGGCTCGTTTCAATGAAAAAATGGAAAACATTGAGAAAGAGCGTAGCCGTCTCAAACAGACGTGGGCACACCTGCAAATGGCGAATTTAGATGAGTTAAATGCGATGCTTAACAGCCCATTAACGCGTGAAGCAAGCGGCGAAGATTTAATTCGTCGTCCAGAAATGGGCTATGAGCGTTTGACTCAAATCGCCCCATTTGCACCTGCTATTGAAGATAAAGAGGCAGCAGAACAAGTTGAAATTTCGATCAAATATCAAGGCTACATTGAACATCAATACCAAGAGATCGAACGTCATAAACGTCACGAAAAATACTGCGATCCCAGCGGAATTTGACTACGACAAAGTAGAAAGTTTATCGAACGAAGTTCGAGCGAAATTGATGCAACATCGCCCTGTGACGATTGGGCAAGCAAGTCGCATTTCAGGCATTACCCCAGCTGCCATTTCAATCTTGCTAGTGAACTTGAAAAAAACAAGGAATGCTTAAACGTGGCGAACTGTAAGTGAGAAGTAAGGTTTGATAAAGTCTAAGCCTTGTAATAAAAAGCCCTACGAATAAGTAGGGCTAAGATAAAGACTAATCTAATCAAAATTATAGATTTGCTTTTTTGGTTGCTTCAGCATTGATATCGCAGTTTTTTATGATGATTTGGTCGCTATTTTTACCTTTCTGAACTAGATTAACTGGAAAAACGGAATCAAATGTATCTAAAGTTAAACCGCTATCCACATTCCACACATACTTACCTGAAGTAAAGCTCGTAAAATCTGATTGTGATTTATCACGAGTGAAATTTTTTGCGATAATTTTGTTACCGATACTAACCATTGCACCAGTAGGTTCTTGGTTTTCGAATTGATATACTGCAGTGACAGTTTTCTTATTGCAAGAATAAACAACCGTTTTATCTGTTACTGTTGGAGCTGCTTTTGCATAGGTGGGTAATGCGATAATAACGGTAGCAAGAGCTGGTAAAAATTTAACAAATTTCATTATAAAATCCTCTTTATTAATTACCCATAATTTATGGGCACATAATTAGAACATGTTAATGAAATAAAGTTCCTATATAAAAATGAAATATAGCCAGCATAAATAACATCCTAAACGTTAGGATGCCCAAATAAAAGGCATTTTGTGTAATATAAATAAAATTATTCGGTATTATTTTTCATCGTAAAATAGAGATAAAACGTAGGAAATAGTAAAATGAACCAAAAATTAGACCGCTTGCTGAGCCAAGCGAAGATTGAAATTAGTGAACAACAAAAAAACAGCAACTAGTTGATTTTGTTAAACTTTTAGACAAATGGAATAAAGCATATAACCTTACTTCTGTGCGTGATCCTGAAGAGATGTTAGTCAAGCATATCATGGACAGCCTTGTGGTTAGCCAGCATCTTGAAGGTAATCAATTTATTGATGTTGGTACAGGGCCTGGCTTGCCAGGAATTCCGCTGGCAATCATCAACCCTGATAAACAATTCACACTGCTTGATAGCCTTGGCAAACGCATTACTTTTATTAAAAACGCGGTGCGAGAGTTAAAATTGACTAACGTAACGCCTGTGCTAAAGTCGTGTAGAAGAGTATCAAGAGAAGCAATTTGATGGCGTATTAAGCCGTGCATTTGCTAGCCTCAATGATATGGTTAATTGGTGTTATCACCTCCCAAATACAAGCGGTCGTTTTTACGCATTAAAAGGACAGTATCAGCCTGAGGAGGTTGCCGAAATCAACCAATCTGTAAAACAACTAGATGTAATTAAGCTTCAAGTGCCAGAGTTAGTTGGTGAACGCCATTTGGTGGTGTTGGCAAAAAAATAGGTATTTGAAAATGATTAAAATATCTAATTTTAAAAATTAAAACTAAGTAATAATTCCCATCAATTTCTGTCACTAGGAGGATTTTTATCAATGAAATTGACATCTACGCTTATCGCAACTTTACTTTTTTCTGGTGTGGCTTCGGCTCATAATGTCTGGTTAGAACCCGAATCAAATATGGGGGGAATTCAACGTTATGTTGTCAAATTTGGGCACGAACAAACCGAGTTTTATCCTCAAGCAAAATTAAAACGAGTGAGATATATTGATGAACAAGGGCAAGTTCAGGACACTACGTTTGAATTTAATGCGAAACAAGGTGATAAAGGGGAAGCAGTTGTTGGTGATAAAGGAGCCAAAATTTATTACACCCTTATTTAATAATGGAATTTTGGTCTAAATTGCCTAGTGGCAAAGTATGTTGAGAAAACGAAGCGAGAAGTACCTAATGCGGAGTTTTCGATTAACCCGATTAAATTAAGTAAGTCGATTGTGAAATGGGATGATGATGCGATGAAATATCATCATATGGACTACGAGCTCGTTCCACTTTCTAAACCTGAGGCAGGTAAAGTTCTCGATATTTTGGTTTTAAAACAAGGCAAACCTGTTCAAGGCATTAAAGTAGGGTTAGGGGAAGATCAGCCTTTTAATCTTTCAAATGCACAAGGAATAGCCCAATTTATCCCAACCCAAGGCTTTAATAAAGTGTGGGCGGAATTCGAGGAAAAAGTGGCAGGCAATCCTGATTATTCTGATCGTTCTTATGAATATATGCTGACCTTTGATGTACCATAATTCTATAAAATCGATGATAAACAAACTCTTACAAGTGGTCATTTTTCTATTTTTTTCTGCTAACACTTTTGCCCATGCGTTGCACATTACTGCCCAATATGATGGCGTGGCGATTTCGGGTAAGGCATATTATTCCGACCAGACTCCTGCCGTGGATACTTATGTGGAGGCGGTGAAACAGGGCGAAACTGATCCCGTGGTTTATGGTAAAACCGACCGTGAAGGACGGTTCAATTTGCCGTTTAATCAAGAGGGCACATTCAAGGTAATTATTGAGGGAATGGAAGGGCATCGGGCGGAAACTCAAGTAACGAAAATGCAGGCTCAAGCGGTTTCTAGTCAAGAAATTCAACTGTTGCGAGAAGAGATCTCTCAGCTTCGAGATAAGATCTACTGGCGAGATATTTTCGGTGGCATTGGTTATATTCTCGGTATTTTCGGAACGGTTGCTCTGCTCAAAACAGGGAAGGGGCAATAATGCATTTATCTGAAGGAGTGTTGCATAGTCAAACCTTGATTGTTGGGGCTGCCGTAGCGGTGACGGGCATTGCACTTGGCTTAAAACGGCTGCAATCCGACCGTTTGTCTCTCACTGCACTCTTTGCCGCAGCTTTTTTTGTGGCAAGTACCATTCACATTCCCGTAGGCATCGGTAGCGTGCATTTGATTTTAAATGGCGTGGCAGGCATTTTCCTCGGTTGGGCGGTGTTTCCAGCCTTTTTGATTGCTTTGGTGTTGCAAGCTTTGCTCTTCTCCTTCGGCGGTTTCTCCGTGTTAGGCGTGAACCTCTGCATTGTGGCGTTGCCTGCGTTGGTCGTGCATTATTTGAGCCGTCCGCTACTGAGAACTTACTCGTAAGAGGTTAATTTCCAGGTATTTTGGCGGGTGTGCTGGGTGTTGGTGGTTCAGCTCTGATTGCCTCTCTGGTACTGGCGATGGACGGTGGCAAGCAGTATGTCGATCTTATTGGGCTACTTATCGTTTCTCACTTGCCCGTGTTTTTGGTCGATAGTTTGATTAGCGTGGGTGTGCTATTGACGCTTGCTAAAATGATGCCCGAGGCGTTGCGTTGTGAATAAATGGTTAGAGCCTCATTACCGCTTGGTTTACGCTTGCTTGTTCGGCATCATTGTTAGCAGCCTGACATCGGTAAAACTACTGGCAATTTTAACCGCTTGCGCACTGTTTGTAGTCTGCTTTTTGCATAGCCATCAGCCGAAACATTTGCTGAAACGCTGGCTAAAGTTCAATTTGTTTTCTGTGCTGCTATGGGCAACATTAAGCTGGAAAATTGGTGAGCAGGACATAATGTGGAACGTACACGGCATCGAACTTGCCACACTGATTACACTTCGAATGAACCTGATTGTCTTATCGGTTTGGCTGTTTTTGCACCACGTTACTGACACTATTTTAGTGCAAGCGATCGCTAAACTGCCACTACCGACAAAGCTGATTCATCTGTTTATTTTAAGCGTGCGTTATATTTCTCTGCTGGCGGAACTCAATCAAAAAATGGATATGGCAATGAAAGCCCGCGGGTTTCATCCAAAATTTAACCTGTTTACGATGAAAGTCTATGCCCAACGGGTCGCTCTATTGCTGATTCACTCAATGCTCAAAGCTGAAAAAAAGCGGAAATAGCGATGAAGGCAAGGGGATTTAAACTTTAATAAAAATGGTACTCAACGTCAATCACTTAACCCTTCACCGCAACCAACAAGCGGTGATTTCTTGATTTAACTTTTTGTAATTACCGATCAGCAAAAATTCGTTTTGCAAGGTGAAATTGGCACGGGTAAATCAACGCTATTGCTCGCCTTGCTTGGCTTTGCTGCCGCTGCATTCGGGCGAGATAAACTGGTTTGGTAAAAGCTGCCGCCAAGAAGCGGATTTTATGCCGTTGCGAGGAAACACGGTGGGGATTTGTTTCCAGCAAGCGGACGATCAGTTATTCGGTCCAACCGTGTTAGACGACGTGGCATTCGGCTGTTTGAATCAAGGCAAAAAGCAAGGCGGAATCCTATCAGATCGCACTCGAACAGTTGGAAAAATTGGGCATTACTCACTTAAAAGATCGCTCCGTGAACTTACTTTCAGGTGGCGAGAAAAAAATTTTACCGCCTTGGCGGGCGTGCTGCTATGCAACCGAAAAATGTTGCTGTTAGACGAACCCACCAATGGGTTAGATGCAAAAACAAAGCAAAAACTGACCGCTTTATTGCAAGCGTTGAGCTGCCTATGCTGATCGCTAGCCACGATTTGGCGTTTAGTGAGGTGCTGGCGGACGAGGTGATTTGTTTATGATAGCATTTCCTCCCTCTGCAAACGGAAGGAAAGAAAAAAGTATGTGAAGAATTCTTAAAACAACAAAAACGAGGATGTTATGCAAACACCCATTAAAGAAACATTCACAGGTATTGGGCAGATCTTTCTGCAGGAAAAACGGATTAACGGGGCTCGTGATTACGGTCGCAATGTTTTTAGCCATTGGACGCTCGGCGTGGCGTGTTTTCTCGGCTCGTTGGTCGGCACGCTGACCGCACGTGCATTAAAATACCCGATCAGACAAATTCAACAAGGGTTATTCGGCTTTAATAGCTCACTCGCCTTTATGTGCGTGATGTTTACCTTCGGAGAAGAGAGTGCAAAGAGCCTTCTGTTGTGGCTGTGGGGTATTCTGGCTTCCGTTGTCGCCACGTTGATAATGCGCGCTTTTTTACAACGCCGAAAAGTGGCGTTCACCTTCCCATTCGTGCTAACTTGCTGGTTACTTTGTTTTCTCATTGCCAAATTTCAACTCTTTGGTTTGGAACAAACTACGCCTGAGCTATCCGATTACACTGATACTTTTAATGCCATTCAAAGCCCACTCTACGCATGGGCAGAAGTCACCCTCGGCTCAAGCGTAATTACGGGGGGGTTGCTGTTCGTGGCAATCGCGATTAGCTCCCCCATGGCGGCTATGTACGGTATGGCTGCCGCAGTATTGGGAACCGCATTTGCCCATCATTTATTGGCGGTCGGACACAATAATCTTGCCAACGGCTTATACGGCTTTTCACCAATTTTGGTTTGCCTGTGCTTTTGCGGGCGAACGGTTGTGCCACCTTTTTATATCTTAGTTGGCACTTTGCTTTGCGGTGTTAATCCACTCGGCTTTTTCCGTCCTTGGCATCGCACGCTCACCATCGGTTTTATCCTCGCCAGTTGGCTGATTTTATGGATGAAATCGAAGGTTGAAAAAGGTTAATATCAATAAAGAAAAAATGGTTGAAAATGGCTTAACCCTTAACACAAACAACCGTACAAGCGGTATAATTTTTACAACTTTTTGCAAATCACAATAGAAGGAAAAACGATATGCACTTAACCTCTAGAGAACAAGAAAAAGCTGATGCTTTTCCTTGCGGGCGAATTGGCGGCAAAACGCAAAGCGCGCGGGCTAAAATTAAACTATCCAGAATCCATCGCCTACATTGCCAGCCACTTGCAAGAAGCTGCGCGCGATGGCTAGACGGTGGCTGAAGTGATGCAGTATGGCTCAACACTTTTAACCGTTGAAGATGTGATGGAAGGTGTGTCAGAAATGGTTCATGAAGTGCAGATTGAAGCCACTTTCCCAGATGGTACAAAACTTGTTACTGTGCATAATCCGATTAGATAAAAGTAGAAGGATTTAAATACTATGATCCCAGGCGAATACCAATTAGCCGAAGGCGATATTCTCGCCAATGTCGGCAGAAAAACCGTAAAAATCGAAGTAACTAATTCAGGCGACCGCCCAATTCAAGTTGTCTCTCACTACCATTTTTTTGAAACCAATAATGCCCTTAAATTTGACCGCACTTTAGCGCGCGGAATGCGTTTGAATGTGCCTTCTGGCAATGCGGTGCGTTTTCGAACCGGGCGAAGTCAAAACAGTTGAGTTAGTGGCTTTTGGTGGTAACGCAAACCATTTACGGTTTCCATAATCAAATTGATGGCAAATTATAAGGTAGGGCAGAATGGCATTAACAATTTCAAGAGCACAATATGTTGCAACTTATGGCCCAAGCGTTGGCGATAAAGTCCGTTTAGGCGATACCAATTTATGGGCAACCATTGAACAAGATTTATTAACCAAAGGTGATGAGTGTAAATTTGGTGGCGGTAAAAGTGTGCGTGATGGCATGGCTCAAAGTGGCACTGCAACTCGCGATAATCCAAATGTATTGGATTTTGTCATTACCAACGTGATGATCATTGATGCCAAATTAGGCATTATCAAAGCCGATATTGGTATTCGCGATGGGCGTATTGTCGGTATTGGACAAGCGGGCAACCCTGACACTATGGATAATGTCACGCCAATATGATTATCGGTGCTAGCACAGAAGTACATAACGGTGCGCATTTAATTGCGACCGCTGGCGGTATTGATACCCACATTCACTTTATTTGCCCTCAACAAGCACAGCATGCGATTGAAAGTGGGGTTACTACGTTAATTGGTGGCGGAACAGGCCCTGCTGATGGTACACACGCGACTACTTGTACACCGGGTGCGTGGTATATGGAGCGTATGTTCCAAGCGGCAGAAGCATTGCCTGTAAACGTAGGCTTTTTTGGTAAAGGAAACTGTTCAACTTTAGAGCCGCTACGTGAACAAATTGAAGCGGGCGCATTAGGCTTAAAAATCCACGAAGACTGGGGTGCAACGCCTGCAGTAATTGATTCTGCCTTAAAAGTGGCAGATGAAATGGATATTCAAGTGGCAATTCACACCGATACGCTGAACGAAAGTGGCTTCTTAGAAGATACCATGAAAGCGATTGATGGACGTGTGATTCACACCTTCCACACGGAAGGTGCAGGTGGCGGTCATGCACCTGACATCATTAAAGCGGCGATGTATCCAAACGTATTGCCAGCTTCAACCAACCCGACTCGTCCGTTTACGAAAAATACCATTGATGAACATTTGGATATGTTGATGGTTTGCCATCACTTAGATAAACGTGTACCAGAAGATGTGGCATTTGCCGATAGCCGTATTCGCCCTGAAACCATTGCAGCGGAAGATATTTTGCATGATATGGGGGTATTCTCGATTATGAGTTCTGACTCTCAAGCAATGGGACGTATTGGCGAAGTCGTTATTCGTACATGGCAAACCGCAGATAAAATGAAAATGCAACGTGGTGAATTAGGTAATGAAGGAAACGATAACTTCCGTATTAAACGCTACATTGCGAAATATACCATCAATCCAGCGATTGCACACGGTATCTCAGATCATATTGGTTCGTTAGAAGTGGGTAAAATCGCAGATATCGTGTTGTGGAAACCGATGTTCTTTGGGGTAAAACCAGAAGTAGTAATTAAAAAAGGCTTTATTAGCTACGCGAAAATGGGCGACCCAAATGCCTCTATTCCAACTCCGCAACCTGTATTCTACCGTCCAATGTACGGTGCACAAGGTTTGGCGACAGCACAAACTGCGGTGTTCTTTCGTTTCACAAGCCGCTGAAAAAGCCAATATTCGTGCGAAGTTCGGTTTACACAAAGAAACTATTGCTGTGAAAGGCTGCCGTAACGTGGGTAAAAAAGATCTTGTTCACAACAATGCAACACCTGAAATCACAGTGGATCCAGAACGCTATGAAGTACGTGTAGCTGGAGAACTAATTACCTGCGAACCCGTGGATACCGTGCCATTAGGACAACGATATTTTATGTTCTAAGCAGAAAAGAGCGGTCAAATTTTAAGGAGAATTTACAATGAAACTTTGTACTCCACCACCAGCCCGTATGTGCGTAAAGTGCTGGTAACGTTGAAATATCAAACAACTCTTAGACAAAACAGAACTGATTAAAATTGGTTCATCATTTGATGCAAGCTCTCCGCATAATCAGGCAAATCCCTCTGGGTAGAGTGCCAGCGTTAGAACGTAATTGTGGCAACTGGCTTTATGGTAGTTTGCTTTATTTGCGAATATCTTGACTCAAAAAGGCAAGGTAGAGCCTAAACTCATTCCAGAAAGTGGTAAGCCACGTTGGGCAGCGTTAGCGTTGCATAATTTAGCCGATGGTATTTTATGGAAAAATACTGTGCCGATGATGGCTGAAAAAATGCTTCGCCCTGAAAGTGAATGGTGGACAGCTCGCCATCAACAACTAACCGAACGTAATCGTCAAAGTTTTTGCAAGACTTGAGCAAGATTTAAAACCGTTTGGCACGGAATTAAACATTGGTACGTTAACTGCGGTTGCAGTCATTGATTGGTTCTTATTTAGAGCAGAAAAAAATTGGATTAGATCTTGTAAAAGAATTTCCAAATTTAACCGCTTGGGCGGCTGAAATGAATGAAAAATATGAGGTTTTTAAGAGAGACAAAGCCAACTTTGTAACCATTTTTGTGAGTCACGAAATTGGTCTAAATAATCTAATTTCTCCGTATTTTTCTTCTGCCAAAATCTCCCTCCCCATCTTTTGCTAAAAGAGGGGCAAAAACGAGCGAGATTTTTATATCATTGTTTTTACTTTTGATATGGCAAAATATAAATTAGTCAGATGACAGCAAATTTATAGGAAAATCCCTCTTTAGCAAAGAGGGAAGGGGAGATTTGGCAGCCTTAATTAGCAAAGAAAATAAGTAATACAAAAATGAAAAATCCTCAACCCCATTTTTGCCTATTATGGATACCATTTTAGGCGACTTTAACTCGCCTTCAAAGCTGAAGGGAAGAGTTACAAGTCAAATCATCGAGCGAGTGGCATTGGAATGGTATGAAAGCGAACGCAATATTTCTACGTAAAACCACTGATACGGGGCGTGAAGTTGCTTTTCGCTTTGCTAAAGGAAGGGCAACGTTTAAAACACGATGATGTAGTGTTTATCAGTAATGAGTTGGTCATTGCGATTGAAATATTGCCCTCTGAAGTGATTGTAGCTTTCACCCGAAAATCCTTACCTGAAATGGCGAGAGCCTGTTATGAAATTGGCAATAAACATTCACCGCTCTTTTTAGATGGTGATGAAGTCACGTTGCCTTTACGATAAACCGATGTTTGAATGGTTACAAGCGGCGGGATTTGAACCGAAAAAAGCAGAACGCCGTTTAAGCCAAGCGTTGAGAGCTAACTCTGCACAAGGGCACGGGCATTCACATAGCCATTCACACGATCATCACGGTTATCATCATCACGGAGACGGCAATTGGCACCAGCATTAAACCGAAGTCTGTCAGATTTAGGTGCATTGTTGCACTTAGTTGACCCCACTTTGCCAATCGGGGGCTTTAACCATTCAAATGGTTTAGAAACCTTTCGTCCAGCAAGGCGTTGTTTCGACTAAAGCAACCCTTGAAGAGTATGTGCAAACCCAGCTTTTACAAAACTGGATTTACAACGACGGGGCGTATCTTTCGCTTGCATTTGATGCAATGGTGAGGGTAGATTTTCGATCGCTTTGTGTGAGCTGGATTGGCAACGTTTTCCGCCACCAAAAGTGGCACGAGAAAGTCGTGAAGGGAGTTTCAAACTCGGCGTGCGATTGCTGAAAAATTTTTTTATTCGCTATGAACACACATACGTTACTCACAGCTTACCAGCAAGCGATTGCAGAAAAAAACGCGTGCAAGGGCTATTTCCGATAGTGTTTGCGATGGTCGCCCAAGCGATGGGGTTAAGCAAAGCCGACACGCTCTATGCGTTTTTACTACAATGCCGCTGTGGGGGCCATTACTAATGGAGTGAAATTGATCCTCTTAGCCAAATGGATGGGCAAGATATTCTGTTTGACTTGCGAGTGCTCGCTTGTGCAAGCAGTGGAATTAAGCCTTGAACCCTGATGAAGAATGGCTGGTACGGCAACGCTTGCGAATGATATACGAGCAATGCAGCACGAAGTGCTTTATACGCGACTTTATATGTCGTAAGAGCGGTCATTTTTTATTAAATTTTTATATAGAGGTTATAAGAATGAGCCTCTACGAATCAACAAAAAGGAATATTATGCGTAACTACATCAAAATCGGCGTGGCTGGCCCTGTTGGCGCGGGCAAAACGGCGTTAATTGAAAAACTCACTCGCGAAATAGCGAGTAAATATAGCGTGGCAGTCATTACTAACGATATTTACACTCAAGAAGATGCGGGAATTTTAACGAAAAACAGCCTGCTTCCGCCAGATCGCATTATGGGCGTGGAAACGGGCGGTTGTCCGCATACGGCGATCCGTGAAGATGCGTCGATGAATTTGGAGGCGGTGGATGAAATGGTGGCTCGTTTCCCCGATGTGGAAATCGTGTTCATTGAATCGGGCGGTGATAACCTTTCAGCGACTTTCAGCCCAGATTTGGCGGACGTAACCATTTTTGTGATCGACGTGGCACAAGGCGAGAAAAATTCCACGCAAAGGTGGACCAGGGTATCACTCGTTCAGATTTGTTAGTCATTAATAAAAACCGATCTTGCTCCGTTTGTAGGGGCGGATTTAAGCGTGATGGAACGCGATGCTCGCCGTATGCGTAACGGTCAGCCGTTTATTTTTACCAACCCTAATGAAGAAAGAAAAATTTAGATGGTGTGATTGGTTGGATCAAAAATATGCGTTGTTGAAGAATGTGGAAGAGCCAGCATCTTTGGTTCGTTAATCGTAGGGGCAAATTACATTTGCCCAATTATTGAGTGAAATATCGGGGCTAATATAATTAGCCCCTACAAAATCTATGAACAGCAAATTATCCCTTTTCACCAAACTTTCCTCAAAGCGGCAAAACCCTGCTTGCCGAGTACTTTGCGACGCCACCGTTTAAAGTGATAACGTTACCAAGTTACGATGATGCGTGGGTTAATGGCTTGAATGCGATGCAGATGTCATCCTCTCCGGGAGTGCTGGCGGGCGATGTGTTAGAGATTGACATTTCATTGGCAAAATTGACCGCTCTTTCGCTCAATACGCAGGCATTTACTCGCGTGCAGGCGATGAATGAAGGCGAGAGTGCGATGCAGACAACCCATATTTCGCTTGCGGAAAACAGCCGTTTGTTCTGTTGCCGTATCCGTTGGTGTTACATAAAGATTCCGTTTTTAAGCAGCAAACCCAGATTGAAATGGGCGAACAAAGCGAACTGATTTACGGTGAAATCGTGGCGATTGGGCGGGTGTTGAATGACGAACGTTTTGCCTTTCGTCAGTTTTCCTCCCATTTGAAGATTTATGCTTTGCAAAACGATGGTAAAAAACGACCGCTTGTCAGTGATTGTATCCAGTGGTTGCCGTCTAAAATGAACCTACCGCGTTGAGCCAGATGAAAAATTACTCCCACCAAGGGTTCGCTTACTTATCTAAATTTGGCGAAAAAGCAATGCGAAATCAAACAACAGGTGCAAGCCTTACAACAGCAATTTACCGATGAGAAAGCCTTGCTAGTGGTATTTCCCTGCTGAATGAATGCGGTTTGATGGTGCGTGTGCTAGGGCATCGGGCGGAGACCATTCAGCAGTTGTTTGAAAAAATTGGTAAGCAGTTAAAAGTGCTATAATCGCTATTATTAGACAGAGATGTTGAATGAAAGTACAAAATTATGCAGCTCCGCTTCTGGTCGTGGGCTGCATTTTATTTAGTTTGGGCAGCCTGATTGTGAAATTTGTCCCCGTGGGCAGTTATGCGATTGCCTTTTGGCGACTACTGATTGCCACCGTAGTGTTCTGGGCGTTGATGAAGTGGAAAAACAGGCGTTACCCAAGCAAGCGAAAACGTGGTGGTTTGCCGCATTATCGGGCATTTTTCTTGCCTTTGATCTCTCGCCTTTTTGGCACTGAAAAGTATTTTATGCGGGTTGGACCAGGGATTTCTACGTTGCTGAACAGCTTGCAGATTTTCTTTTTTGGCGGGCATTGGTTACTTTTTCTTTGCGGAAAAACAGAGCAAAAATGCAGCTATTCAGCCTTGTGTTGGCGGTGATTGGTGTTGTGTTGATTGCCAGTCCAGAATTGGCTCGCAAACCTTGATGGCGTGTATATGGTATTCTCATCGGCTTGGCTTCCGGGTGCGATGCTGGCAGGTTCATTGGTGATGATTCGCCAAGTACACAACAGAGAGTCGACTGCTATTTTTCCGCTGATGTTTTTAGTCAGTCTGTTCGGAGCGATTGCTTTGCTTCTGCCTTCGTATGGTTTAATCAAGTAAACTTCTTCCCGCCGACGATTGCTGATTGGGGCTGGATTGCGGTGTATGGCGTGGTGATGCAATGTATGGCATGGGGAATGATTGCCTATGCGATTCCACTTCTGTCGCTCGGATTAACGGGGCTATTACTGCTTTCCGAGCCTGTGGTGGCATTGTTAATCGACTATTTCTACTTAGATAAACCGATTGACCTTTGGCAATGGTGTGGGGCGAGTTTAACACTATTGGCGATTTATTTAGGGTCAAGGAAGTAAAAAAATAAGGCGAACACGATGTTCGCCTTTCTTTGGAGTTATGGAGAAATTAAAGAATATCCAACAATTCTACTTCAAACACTAATGTTGCAAATGGAGGAATTGATGCACCTGCACCTCGTTCGCCATAAGCTAATTCGTGAGGGATAGTTAAACGCCATTTTGAGCCAACTGGCATCATTTGTAATGCTTCAGTCCAACCTTTGATCACGCCGTTTACTGGGAATTCAGCTGGTGTGCCGCGTTTTACTGAGCTGTCGAAAACCGTACCGTCAATTAAAGAACCTGTGTAGTGAACACGAACGGTGCTGTCTGCTTTTGGTGTTTCGCCTGTACCTTCGTTTAATACTTCGTATTGTAAACCGCTTTCAGTGGTGTTCACGCCTGATGCTTTTTTGTTCTCTTCTAAGAATGCTTTATTCTTCTTCATCTAATGCTTTGAATGCTGCCATTTGAGCTTCTTCAGCACGTTGGCTTAATGTTTGAAGTGCTTGTGTCACTTCGTTTAAATCTAATGCAGGTGGATTTTGATTTAACACATCGTAGATACCCGTGCGACCGCTTCTGCATCTACGTCCATTCCGCTACCTAAAAGTTGCTGACCAATTTGTAAACCAATACCGTAGCCGCCTTTTGCTTCTATGCTGTCAAATGAAACTGAATTGAAATCTAATGCCATGTTATGTTCCTTTGGGATGTAATGAAAATTAAGTATTTGTTGGTTATGGGGATAAATTCGGTAAATACAAGGCAAAAGCAAGAAAAAGCGGTTTAATTTCAAAATAAATTTGCAAACTTTACTAAATGTGTAAAGTGTCACTCTTTACTTTTTATTTTAAAGGAGATTAAAATAGCAGCCAATTTAATCAATACGATTTTTATGAAAAAGGAGTTTTTATGCTCAAAATGAATGATTTGGTGAAGTTCGGCCAAACGCCGAAATCCACCATTCTTTATTATGTTAAAGAGGGTTGTTGCCTGAACCTGTAAAAGATAAGCCGAACTTTCATCTTTATGATGAACGATGTGTGTCATTGTTGGCATTTATCAAATATCTGCAAACTAACTTTTAATGCTTCTATTTCACAAATCAAAGATTTGTTTGCCCATTCTGAATTTGATTGGCAAAACCCTTATGAGAGCTTGATTTCATTGATTGGCATTATTATGGGCGCAGAAAAACGAAACCTTCTCACCCGAAGCACTTTTGCCAAGAGTTTGGGATTTCTGAACAGGATTTAAACCAAATGGTAGAAGAGGGCTTGTTAAACCCTCGCAATGGGATTTTTACGGGCAAAGAGCGAGAAATTTTAGCGATTATTTGCCGTTGTAATGAAGCGGAACGTGCGATGTTAAATAGCTACTTGCAAGCAGCAAAAACATTAGCTCCGCAAGAAGTGGCGCTCACACTTTCGCTATTAAAGAAAAGTGAGCAAAAAGATGAAAAATTAAAACACCTTTTTGATTTATTGCTGGTGGTAAAACTCACCTTTCTTAATATGAAAACCTTAGCGGTTTATCAACAGGAGATTCAATAATGAAACTCTTAAAACACGCAGGCTTTTTTGCCTATTTAGCAGTTGCCTTTTTAAATGCAAGCGTTGATCTTGCCCATAAAAATCACTATCCAAAATGTGCTGCTCAAAAGTTTTGAGGGCAACACTTTGTGGTGCTAACTGCACTTATCAACGCAATGATTTTATTGCCATTTATCTTCCTTTTTCTCTCCGTCAGCCTTTATTAACGATAAATTCTGCGGAACCAAAGTGATTCGTTGGAGCAGCCTTGCTGCTGTTGGTATAAGCGGGGCTATTTTAGTGAGTTATCTCATCGGGCAGTTTTATCTCGCTTTTGCGTTAACCCTTGTGCTTGCTGCACAAAGTGCAGTTTATTCGCCAGCGAAATACAGCATTATTAAATCCATTGTCGGTACGGAAAAACATTGGCTTTGCGAATGGTGTTATTCAAGCGCTGACGATTGTGGCAATTCTATTTAGCTCTTTTGCATTCTCGATTTTATTTGAAAAGCCATTATGTTGCCTCAACTGATCCGAATGCGGGTGTTGAAAAGTGTGTGTGGATTGGTGTTGCTTTGGTCGCATTTAGTGCGTTAGAAGCGTTTTTGCCTTCAGAATTCCTTTTTCGGCCAACAAGCGGTTGAAAATGAAGAAAATTTGCAATGTCGAAATACCTCTCTGCTGGGTTACTTACGCGATAACATCCGCACCTTGCATGCAGATAAAAATATCTGGTTAAGCGTGATTGGGTTAAGTTTGTTCTGGAGTGTATCGCAAGTGATTGTGGCAGCTTTCCCTGCTCACTATAAAGCCTTGTTTAACGCAGATAATGCGGTCATCATCCAAGCCATTCTTGCGGTAAGCGGCTTAGGTTTAATCGTGGGCTCATACCTTGCGGGCAAAGCATCAAAATTACACATTGAGCTTGGGATTGTACCCGTTGGCGCATTAGGGATTTTCGTTTCGCTTTTCTGCTTAACACTTGTGCAAAACAACGCAATGTTAATGCTTTGCTCTTTGGATTTGGTTTCTTCGGTGGATTATTTATCGTGCCGTTAAATGCAACCATCCAATATTTTGCCCCTGAAAAAATCAGCGGCAAAATTATGGCGGGCAACAACTTTGTACAAAATGTCTTTATGGTTGGCTTCTTGCTGCTTAGTATTCTATTTGTAGAGTTTAGCGTTTCAACCACAGGTTTATTCTTAACCGTATCGGTGGTTTGCTTGCTAGGCAGTTTCTATGCAATGTGGCAACTTCCGCACTTATTCACCCGCTTGTTGTTATTACCGTTGTTGAAAACAAACTACCGTTTCCACGTGGAAGGGTTGAAAAACTTACCGCAAAGTGGTGGCGTGTTATTGCTAGGAAACCATATCAGCTGGATCGACTGGCTCGTGTTACAAGCCGCAAGCCCACGTGCGATTAAATTTGTGATGTTCCGTCCGATTTACAACAAATGGTATCTCACTTGGTTCTTACGCATTTTTAAAGTCATTCCAATTGGGGCTGGTTCAAGCCGTGAGTCGATTGAAACTATTCGTAAATATCTTCAAAACGGTGAAGTAGTAGCGTTGTTCCCTGAAGGTCATATTAGCTATAACGGTCAAATCAATGAGTTCAAAAAAGGTTTTGAGCACGTGTTAAAAGATTTAGAAAATGTGACCACCGTGCCATTCTATTTACGTGGCTTATGGGGCAGCAGTTTCTCACGTGCGAATAGCTTCTATAAAAACTTAACCAAACGCCAAGGCAAACGTGAAATCTTGGTGGCATTCGGTAAGCCAATTCACGGCTTTATTGATGCAACTGCGATGAAACAAAAAGTGCTGGAGCTCTCTTATTCTGTGTGGGAAAAAGTGATGCAAAAACGCAAACCGCTTACGCATCACTGGCTTAATAACGCAAAAGCGAATTTGTTTAAAGAGTGCGTGGTAGATAGTCAAGGTATGAAACTCAACAACTTGAAATTCATTACTGCAGTGTTATTGATGAGTAAGGCGTTGAAAACACAACTTGGTGATGCGAAAAACGTGGGCGTGTTGTTACCAAGCTCCGCGATTGGAGCAATTGTGAATATGGCGTTGATGATTATCGGCAAGGTGTCTGTAAACCTAAACTATACGCTAAGCCCTGAGGTGATGGCAAAAGCACTTGCCAAAGCTGAAATTGAGCATGTGATTTCAGCCGAGAAATTCCTCAACAAACTAAAATGCAAAAGGCTTCTGTTTCGATGAAGTGTTGGCAGGCAAGTTATTACAAGCGGACGAAATTGCAAAACAATTTACCAAAGGCGAAAAAGTGAAAGCGATGCTCACGGCATTACTTGTACCAGTGTGGTGGATTAAATTGATGTACTTTGCAGAAATTCAATTAAGTGATACCGCAGTAATCTTATTTAGTAGTGGCAGTGAAGGCGACCCGAAAGGCATTGAAATTAGCCATAAAAATTTACTCACCAACATCAAACAAGTAAGTGAATTGCTCAATTTCCACAAAGAGGATGTGATTTTAAATTCATTGCCAATTTTCCACTCTTTCGGCTTAACGGTTTACAACCTTATTGCCACTTTGCGAAGGGATTAAAATGGTAAGCGTTGCTGACCCGACCGATGGGGCAGAAGTGGGTAAAAATGTGTGCAAGACATAACGTCAGCATCCTGTTTGGCACATCAACTTTCTTCCGCTTATATACGCGTAACAAAAAACTTCATCCGTTGATGTTGCAAAGTGTGCGAATGGTGATTGCAGGAGCGGAAAAACTCAAACCAGATGTGAAAGAAGCGTTCCGATTGAAATTTGGTTTAGAGATCTACGAAGGGTATGGTGCAACCGAAACCACCCCAGTGGCAAGCGTGAATATGCCAAATATTCTCGACCCAGATACGTTAAAAGAGTTTAGCTTCAATAAAGTGGGCTCTGTGGGTATGCCATTACCAGGTACGATCATAAAAATTGTCGATCTAAATACGCTGGAAGAATTGCCTGTGGGTGAAGATGGCTTAATTCTGATTGGTGGCGGTCAGGTAATGAAAGGTTACTTGAATGATCCAGAAAAAACGGCAGAAGTGATTGCCGAGCTGGATGGCGTGCGTTATTACAAAACGGGCGATAAAGGGCATATTGATGAAAATGGCTTTGTGACCATTGTCGACCGCTATTCCCGCTTTTGCCAAAATAGGTGGTGAAATGATTAGTCTTGGCTCGGTTGAAGAAAAATATCGCTCAAGTGCTAAATGATGAAAATCAATTTGTCGCGGTTGCGGTGGAAGATGATAAAAAAGGCGAGAACATTGTCTTGTTGGTGAAATCGGCACTAAGTTTAGAGGAAATCAATGCTCGCATTAAATCGCTGAATGTTCCACCGATTATGTTGCCAAGCCAAGTGTTCTTGGTGGATGAAATCCCTCTATTGGGATCTGGTAAAGTTGATTTCAAAGGGGCAAAAAGCGTTGGCAGTAATGCTTACTAGATAATCAACCTATGAAAAAGCGGTATAAATTTTGCAAAGCTTTGCAAAATGTACCGCTTGTGAGGTCTTTATCGTATTTGGAATAAGGTTAGAACGTTAAATATGGGCTGATTTTTCTCAATGGTTGTATCGCCAATGCCTGAGATTTTTGCTTAATTCCGCAGCATTTTTGATTTTGCCCACTTTGTTACGATATTCAACAATCGCTTTGGCTTTTGCTTCACCAATACCGCTTAATTTTTGTAACGTTGCGGCATCTGCTTTGTTGATATTAATTTTTGCTGCTTTTTCTGCTTTTGCTACGGTATTTTTCGCTGCAGATTTAGCAGCATCTACTTTTTCTGTTGCTTCCGTTTTTACTGAATTTAACGTTTCACGTGCTGTTTTTGCATCATTTTTGACCGCTTTTACTTCCGATTTTGCTTTTTCTACAACCGCATTTTTCATTTTGCTCATATCGGTTGCTGCTGAAGTTTCAGTTTGGGTAACCGCTTTTTCGCTGAAGAAAGTTCGTTGTTAATCGCCGTTTTTGCCTCTTGTTTAAAGGTGGCAAGTGGGTTTTGCTGTTTCAGCAAAAAGAAGAGATTGCAGTCATTGCAACAGCAAGGGCTAATAGTGCTTTTAATGGTTTCATTTTTTTGTCCTTAAATGGGGAAATGAGGGTTAATCATAATGAAAAAAACTGTACAATAAGACCCGTTTAGCAAAATGAAGTTCATTTTAATTTTTAGTTGTGTGTTTTATAAGCAAGAGAAAAACGATGAGAACCTTTTGATTCCACCACCGAACAAAAATATTTTTACGTGTTGTGCAAGAAGAAGTTGTGCCTGCGTTGGGTTGTACGGAGCCGATCTCTTTGGCTTTAGCCTCAGCAACCGCCCGTTATTATTTAGGCAAAATGCCTGAGCGTATTGAGGCAAAAGTTTCGCCCAATTTAATGAAAAACGGAATAGGGGGTAACCGTGCCGAATACGGGCACGGTTGGTTTGCCAATGGCTGCGGCAATTGGGGCGATTGGTGGCGATCACCAAGCAGGCTTAGAGGTGTTGAAAAACATTTCTGCCGAGCAAGTGGCACAAGCCAAACAGATGATGAGCCAACATTTGGTGAACGTAGCGATTTTTCGATACCGAGCATATTTTGTATTCGGAAGCGACCCTGTTTGCGGAAAAATGAGAGTGTAACGGTTCGCATTGCCGCCCATCATACCAACGTGATTTACATTGAAAAATGGCGAGGTGCTTTTCTCTGTACCTTGTTTGGTGGATAGTGGCAATGCGCCCTGTGTCTTTTCAGAACTGACTGCCAAAGATATGTTCGATTTTTCGATGAGCGTGGAGTTAGACAAAATCCGCTTTATTCAACGTGCTGCCGAGCTGAACTCCGCCCTTTCACAAGAAGGCTTGCGAGTCGATTACGGCTTGCATATTGGGCGAACCTTGCAAAAGCAAATTGGGAGAGGCTTAATCAGCGATGATTTGCTTAACCGCATAGTGATTGAAACCACTGCAGCGAGCGATGCTCGTATGGGGGCGCCAATTTACCAGCAATGAGTAATTCAGGTTCTGGCAACCAAGGCATTACTGCCACGATGCCAGTGGTAGTGGTCGCTCGCCATATCAACGCGAGTGAAGAACAGCTCATTCGCGCCTTATTCCTTTCGCATTTAATGGCGATTTATATTCACAGTAAACTACCTAAACTCTCAGCTCTTTGCGCGGTAACTACTGCGGCGATGGGCAGTTGTGCAGGTGTAGCATGGTTGCTGACCGAGAGTTTCGATGCGATTAGTATGGCTATCAGCAGTATGATCGGCGATATCAGTGGCATCATCTGCGACGGGGCAGCCAATAGTTGTGCAATGAAGGTTTCTACCAGCGTAACTTCTAGCTATAAATCGATCTTAATGGCATTAGATAATACGCAAGTCACAGGCAATGAAGGGATTGTCGAACACCAAATCGACCGTTCAATCAACAACCTCTGTGCGATTGCCAGCCGAAGTATGCAATATACAGATCGCCAAGTGATTGAAATAATGGTCAGTAAGCCGAAAAATCTAAAAATACAAGCACTCAAATCGGCACTCCTGATGCCAAGAAGCACAACTGAATTGGTAAAGATTATCAAGAAATTGACCGTACTTATTTAGACAAAAAAATACCTAACGACATGAATTGTCGCTTCATCTTTTATCATTAAGCCATCAACAGAGAGGATATTAAAATGAAGAAAAATTGTTTATATTGATATGGATAATGTGATGGTAGATTTTCCATCAGGTATTGCAAAACTAGATGATAAAACCAAGCGAGAATATGAAGGTCGATATGATGAAGTCGAGGGTATTTTTAGCTTAATGGAACCCATGCCGAATGCGATTTCTGCTGTGCATAAATTGATGAAGAAATATCATATTTACGCACTTTCTACCGCTCCTTGGCATAATCCATCAGCTTGGAGTGATAAAGTAAAATGGATTCAACGTTATTTCGGCGAAGAAAAAGGCTCGGCATTATACAAGCGGTTAATTTTATCTCACCATAAAAACCTGAACCAAGGCGATTATTTAATTGATGATCGCACTAAAAATGGGGCGGATAAATTCGAAGGTAAACACTTACACTTTGGTACTGAACAATTTGCTAACTGGAACTGTGTACTATCTTACTTAGATTGTGGCCCTTTTACGCCAAGTGATATTTTGCAAGATTGCTTGAAGAAATCAGCCGCACTTGTGCAAGTTGAAAATGAGGAGCAAAGCCGAATCATTGGTGCTTTTGCAGATCGCTATAAATGGCAAGTGTTTAATTTGGCATGTGTTTATGCGGATGAAACAACAACCGAACACAAAAACGGTCTATTTAATAATCAGCCCTTATCTCAGTGATGAATTTAAAAATGCGTATTGAAGTTATGTGTGCTCATATTCAAGCAGAATATGACGTGTTATTACGCTCAAAATCACAGCTAAAACAATATTTCCAATGCCTTTCAGATAAGCCATTCTTGCATATTGAAAGCTATAGTTATCAACCCTTTATAAAGCGGGGAATATATTTGGCATGATGGCGAGAGATAGACAGATTGATGAAATTTTAGAAGAAAAAAGAGCGTGAAAAATGACGGCGAAAAAGAAACCAATTTGCGTGGTATTAACGGGTGCTGGCATTAGTGCCGAAAGTGGTATTCCAACTTTTAGAGCGGAAGATAGCTTGTGGGCAGGGCATAAAGTAGAAGAAGTTTGCATGCCAGAAGCCTTAAAGAAAAACCGAGCAAAAGTATTGGCGTTTTATAATGAACGACGTCGTAATGCTCAAGCTGCAGAGCCTAATGCAGCACACTTGGCTTTAGTTGAATTGGAAGCGTTTTATGAAGTTCATATAATCACTCAAAATGTGGATGATTTACATGAGCGAGCGGGAAGTACTAACGTACTCCATTTACATGGTGAACTGAACAAAGCTCGCAGTAGTTTTAATACCGATCACATTGTTCCATGTTTGGGTGATCAACTGTTAGAGGATAAGGATAATCACGGTCATCCAATGCGTCCACATATAGTATTTTTTGGGGAAAATGTACCCATGTTTCCTAAAGCAGAAAAGTTAGTGAAAAAGGCAGATATTGTGATTGTTATTGGCACGTCATTACAGGTTTATCCAGCTAATGGATTGGTAAATCTTGCTCCATATGGTTCACTTACCTATTTGATCGATCCTAATCCAAATACAGGATTTGTCCGTAAGAAAGTGATTGCAATAAAAGAAAAAGCGGGTGAGGGCGTACCGAAAGTGGTCGCCGAGTTATTGGAGAAAATTAAAAAATCATAGAAAAACAACCGCACTTTTCACATAAATAGCAAGTTTTCATATCGCTATACTGTATAACTGATGAATTAACGAGAAATGTATGCATCCAGTAATTGAGTTTTATTTAGAATAAAGAAAAAGCCAACATAATTTATCTTTGCAAGATATGTGGGCAATGCCCAAAAGAATGATTGGCGATGCTTATTTTTATATTCCTTGGCTTTTACCTGTAACAGAAAGTTCAAAAATAGAATCGTTCAGTACCGGTTTTTAACGAAGAAGACCTGGTTATTTTTTTATTGGAGATGAAGCAATTCAAAATAAATATTTACATTCTATTGATATTATTCTGGATTACTTCTATTTATACCGTGAATGTAATAACATTTCCCGCATCATTCGTAGTTTAAATTATTGCGGTCATCCTGAGTTGGCTAAAAGTTTACAGCAACTGGCAATAAAATTAGGTCAAGAAAAAGGCGTAATTCAAGAAGAAACAATGGAAATTTGGACAAATCTACTTAAACAATAAGGGTAAAATGATGGTAACAGAAGATTTTTAAAAAAGTGGCAGTATCCTTTTCGCTGGAGGAGATGGCGGAAATCCTAACTCAGATGTTTGGTTTTGTGGGTTAGAATGGGGGATTGGTGATGAAGCTTCTCCTGATGATTTTTATAAGAAATTTAGTTTAAGCCCTAAATTAATACCGCACTCTTGGTTAGAGGACGATTTTGATGGTAGTTGGACTACGCAATATAATCAAAAATTATGTTGGTTTTTGTGGTACTACTATAATTTAGATTGGAAAAGTGGTGAAAGCTATGAGTATTTTGTGAGTACTTATAATGTGCTTTATCCACAGGGTATTGGTTTTAAATTAAATATGCTACCAATCAATTTTAAAAAAATAGATCATCAATTCAGTGGAATGAACAATTCATTAAGCTGACAGGCTTTGAGACTTTCGATGAATATAGAGATTGGTGTGTTGAAAATCGTGGTGCTTTTTATCGTCAACTTATAGATGAATGTCATCCTAAAGTTATTATTTGTACGGGAGTCACTGAAAAAGATAACTTCTTTAAGTTTTTTTACTGGAGAAGCTTTATATGAAACTAAAGCATTGGAAGAATTTAATATCTTCTATCGCAAGTACTAATGATACTTTAATTTGTGTTTGTCCATTTTTGGTGGTCCAAGTGGCATTAATTCTTACGACAAAATGGAAACATTAGTAGAGTCAGTAAAAGAATTATGTAAATAATTTTTATTAAGTTTAATCGTTGATAGATAAATAGCGACTTCGGTCGCTATTTATCTTTCTTAAGTATATGCATATCTTGGTAAAACTACTGAGAAATCCTCGGTAGTTAAATTGTCATCAAGCTTAGCTTTATTAGAAATATTTTTTTAAAGTGTAGGCTAATATTATCTAAACCAGTCCTAAAAATAACCGCTTTCAATATTCACTAACGACACGAAATGTCGCTCCCTTCCATATAATTTTTCCATAAAAGAGAGGTTTTACTTCTATAGCACGCTTAAGCCTTTTTCTAGGGAATTATGAAAAACGACAGAAGAGAAAAAAATTATGTCAATGAAAGTAACTGATACGCGCGATCCACTTTTTTTGAGGATGTAAAAAAATATGTGCAACAACAAAAATTTGCATCTTGCTCGATGATTCAACGCAGATTTATGTTGGGTTTTAATCGAGCTGGACAAATTTTTAGAACAGTTGGAACAAGCGGGTATTATTTCACCAATGAAAAATGGACAGAGAAAAAGTATTATGAAAAAAATGATTTGAATTATGCAGTGGAACTTATCCGCAAAGCGGATGGCATTTTAATTACAGCTGGTGCGGGTATGAGCGTGGATTCTGGGCTGCCCGATTTTCGTAGCGTTGGTGGATTTTGGAATGCTTATCCTATGTTTAAAGAACATAATATATCTTTTTGAAGACATCGCGACGCCACTAGCTTATAAGCATAATCAGGAACTTGCCTATTGGTTTTATGGGCATCGATTAGTTCAATACCGAAATACTATTCCTCACGAAGGGTATCAGATTTTAAAACGTTGGGCGGGAGCTAAATCTCACGGATATTTTGTTTTTACCAGTAATGTTGATGGGCATTTTCAAAAGGCTGGTTTTGATGATAGCCATGTCTATGAAGTACACGGTACTTTGGAGCGTCTTCAGTGTGTCAATAATTGTCGAGGATTAAGTTGGTCTGCATCAAGTTTTTCAACCTGTCGTGGATAATGAAAACTTATGTTTAACCAGTGAAAAACCACATTGTCCTTATTGTGGGGGCTTTGCTCGTCAAAATGTACTAATGTTTAATGATTGGAGTTATGCAAGTCAATATCAGGATTTTAAACAAGTGCGGTTAGAATCGTGGTTAAAAGAAGTGCAAAATCTCGTCGTTATCGAACTGGGAGCAGGAAAAGCCATTCCTACTGTGCGTCGCTTTTCTGAACGTACGGCGAAAGCAAAAAGGGGATTTATCCGTATTAACCCACAAGATGCAGGCGTGCCGAAAAATGCACTTTTTAAGTCTAGAAATAAAGGCGTTATATGCGCTAAAAGCGATTGATTGTCTTCTAAATCCTTCTCAACAAGCGGTTGAATAATGGAAAATTTTTGCGAAATTACCTTCTGCCAACAAATTGGCAGCAACAAGCGACACAACCAAGATGCCCTTTTTTTAATGGCGAGGCGGTGTTTCAATATAAACTCAAAACGGCTGAAAAACGTCTTGAAAAACCGACCACACTTTTATTGTGGGCGTGGCAGATGGTATTTCCAATAGCAACCGACCTGAAAAAAGCGAGCAAGTTGGCAATGCAATTATTAAGCCAAATGGAAAGTTTAAGCCGTCAAACGATCTACGAACTGCAATCCAATTTATCTGCAGAATTGGCAGAGGATTATTTTGGCTCAGCAACTACTTTTTGTGGCTGCTGAGATTGACCAAATAACCCGTAAAGCCAAAATTCTCAGCGTAGGCGATAGCCGCGTTTATTTAATTGATGCACAAGGTAAATGGCAACAAATCACTCAAGATCATTCAATTCTTTCTGAATTGTTAGCTGATTTCCCCGATAAAAAAAGAGGAAGATTTTGCCACGATTTATGGCGGCGTTTCTTCTTGTTTAGTCGCGGATTATTCCGAATTTCAAGATAAAAATTTTTTTATCAAGAAATTGAAATTCAGCAAGGAGAAAGTTTATTACTGTGTTCTGATGGATTAACAGATGGACTTTCTGCTGAAGTAAGAGAAAAAATTTGGAAACAATATGATAATGATAAATCTCGATTGACGGTGTGTCGTAAATTGGTTGCGAAACAAGTCTTTTATGATGATTTATCGGTGGTGATTTGTAGAGTATAATTATTAATCAAAAATAAGTTAATTAATGGAGTATGTTATGGAATATCTTATTGATGTTTATCTTACTGATGCAGAAAAATAATTATCGTTATGCGTTAGGTTCTCAGTCAGAAAAACACTCTTTGTAATTGGGTTAAATCCAAGTACTGCATGTGATAAAACACCTGATAATACAATTAGAAAGGTAATGGGATTAGCTGAGTATAACGGATACACTAGCTTTATTATGCTAAATTTATATCCCTAAACGAGATACGTATCCAGATGATTTACCTGATGAGGCTGATAAAAATACTGGAGGAAAAATCTTTCTATTATTTATGAGTTAATAAAAAGAAAAAGCAAGCTAATATCTTATTGGCATGGGGAAATAATATTTTTCTCGTGCTTATTTACTAGACAGTATTAAAATGATTTATAAAAACTGGAGAGTTGTAATCCTAATTGGTTTCAAGTGGGGACATTGACGAAAAGAGGTCAGCCTAGACATCCACTATATGTATCATATCAAGCATTTACACCAATAGATATGGATGATTATCTAAAAAGCGTTATAGATATGCTCTTTTGATTGTTATTGAAGAATGAGGTAATAAAGACAAATTTAAAACGTTACATTTAATCTAGACGACACAATCTGTCGCTCTACTTTTTAAACTATGCTCAAACCTATTAGGTTTGAGCATTTTTTATTGGAGTAATGATTATGTCTAAATTCAAACTTAACCCACCATCAGTTTCCCCTTATACCGAAAAATTAATGTTGCAACTTTTATTAGAATATCAAGGATTCGCAGAGGTTTTTAATGAAAATGTTTGGCACTATGACAATATTGCAGCGGCTTTAGGTTTACCGAGTGAAATGGAGCGTTGCGATGATTTTCGTTCGAAAGTAAAAAAATTATTACAAGCTCGAAATAAAACGTTGCCAAAATTGACTGCTCTTTGCGTAAACGAGAATCCAATTATTCAACAAAATATTGATACGCTGACCCAATTATTATCATTGAATACTACTGAGCAGACGCTTTTCCGTTTATCGGTTCAGCTACGCTTAGATGAACCGTTGAAAAAATTGAGCGAGGCATTACCAAAATCTAATTTGGCAGAGCTAGGTGAGGTATTATCAAATTTATTTGATTTACCCAAATCGGACATTATTTCTGCCTTAAAAGATAAAGGAAAACTATTAGGCTATGGCTTGCTCGCTCGAAACTATAATCCAGATAGAATCCATGAATATTTGGATTGGGGCAAAATGCTAGATTTTGATGAGTTTATCTCAGAACCATTAAATGAACAGATACTATTAAAATCGTGCACTCAGCCTGCGATTGAAACGAGTTTAAATTTAGATGACTTTGCTTATCTAGGAGAGATGAAAACCATGATGCTAGATTATCTTCAGTCCTCATTTACTACTCATAGAAAAGGCGTGAATATTTTAATTTATGGTGCGCCAGGTACAGGCAAAACAGAGTTTGCAACGTTATTAGCAAAAGCATTGAGTGTTTCGGCGCATAATATTACTTATATGGATGAAAATGAAGAAGTAATCCGTGCGGAAGCACGTTTGAATAAATGCCGTTTTGCGCAAAAGGTGCTAGAAGGACAATCTTCGTTATTGATTTTTGATGAAATTGAAGATGTTTTTGATGCTGGTTTTTTTGGGCATTCTGTGGCGCAGAAAAAAATAAAGGCTTGGATGAATCAGTTATTGGAAAACAATAACGTGCCGATGATTTGGTTATCTAATTCGGTTTCTGGCATAGATCCTGCTTTTTTTACGTCGCTTTTGATCTTATTTTAGAAATGCCAGATTTGCCATTGAAAAATAAGTCAGCACTGATTACGCAACTGACTGAGGGAAAATTAAGTCCGGCCTATGTGCAGCATTTTGCTAAAGTGCGGTCATTAACGCCTGCGATTTTAAGTCGCACAATTCGGGTGGTAAAGGAACTTAATACGTCAAATTTTGCGGAGACGTTGCTTATGATGTTTAATCAAACGTTAAAATCGCAAAATAAACCGAGAATCGAACCGCTTGTTTTTAGGCAAAGCCGACTATAACTTAGATTATGTGGCTTGTAATGACAATATTCATCGTATTAGTGAAGGGTTAAAGCAGTCGAGAAAAGGGCGAATTTGTTGCTATGGCCCGCCAGGAACTGGAAAAACTGCTTGGGCGGCATGGCTTGCAGAACAGTTGGATATGCCGCTGTTGCTAAAACAAGGCTCAGATTTACTTAATCCTTATGTGGGTGGGACAGAACAAAAATATTGCTCAAGCCTTTTGAACAAGCTAAAAGCTGATAATGCGTTATTGGTGCTAGATGAAGTGGATACGTTCTTATTTTCTCGAGAGGGTGCAAATCGAAGCTGGGAGCGTTCCCAAGTGAATGAAATGTTGACACAAATTGAACGCTTTGAAGGGCTGATGGTGGTATCAACAAACTTAATTGAGGTACTTGATCCAGCAGCCTTACGCCGTTTTGATTTAAAATTGAAGTTTGATTATTTAACGTTGCCACAACGCTTTAGATTTTGCTAAACAACAAGCAGAAATTTTTAGGGTTGCCGTTGTTATCGGAAAAGGATTTAAGTCAGATTGAATCGCTTAATTTGCTGACGCCTGGAGATTTTTGCTGCAGTGGCTCGTCGTCACCAATTTTCCCCTTTTCAAAAGGTGCAAGATTGGCTGAACGCATTACAAGGTGAATGTGAAGTGAAACCAGCGTTTTCTGCAACAACAAGACGAATAGGATTCTAATCAAAGTGATCTGCATCCCAAAAACCTGGACACCTAATTTGAGGTGCAGATTATGTCCTACTCTTATCAATTTCGTTTGAAAATTATCAAACTCGTCACTGAACAGGATTTCAAATTACGCCAAAGGGGTTTTCATTTGAATCATAAAACGGTGTTAAAGCTGATGAACGAGTGAGGTATTCATTCCATTTTACGTAAGAAAAGCTTTATTTTTCACCGTTGATGGACTTGGCTAACCGAGAAGTGATTGCCTATAACTTTGCGACACGCCCGAAGTTTTCATTGGTAAAAAAGATGTTAGAACAAGGGCTTAGTAGGATTAAACCGACAGAATGTCCGATTATTCATAGCGACCAAGGCGTATTGTATGGCTCGGCGGAATGGGTAAAGATGTTGGAGGGTAAAGCGGTGCAAAGTATGAGTCGCTGAGGAAATTGCTATGATAATGCGGTGATTGAAAGTTTTTTTACGATACTAAAATCAGCGTGTTTTTACTCACGGACTTATCATTCAATCGCTGAATTACAGGCTGAAATTGAAGAATATTTAGTGTATTACAACTAAAAACACATTAAACTTGGTTTCAAAGGATTGAGCCCAGTGCAATACTGAGCTCAATATTTAAGTTAACGAACCTGTCCAACTTTTGGGGGACAGATCAAAGTGCGGTCAGATTTTTAGAAATTTTGGGTTAATAGCAAAGTAAAAATAACTCTTTATTTAAAAGTGGAAATTGTGCGTTAACTCAAAATCAGTAACAATATTGCGTCAAAAATAAAAACAAATCATTCAGGAATAAATATGGATCATTCAGTTCACAACAAACTTGTTTCTTTTTATTTGGAGCATTGCTGACGATTGTCTGCGCGATGTCTATGTGCGCGGTAAATATCGTGATGTAATCTTGCCGATGTTTGTGCTTCGTCGTTTGGATACTTTTACTTGAGCCAAGTAAAGAAGCGGTATTAGAAGAAGTACGCTTTCAAAAAGAAGAATTGGCATTCACCGAATTGGATGACCTTCCTCTTAAAATTACCGGCCATGTTTTTATAACACCTCAAAATGGACGTTGAAATCCCTCTATCAAACCGCCAGCAATACGCCGCAGTATATGCTGGCTAATTTTGAAGAATATCTTGATGGTTTCAGCGCCAACGTTCAGGAAATCATCAACTGCTTCAAGCTGCGTGAACAAATTCGCCACATGTCTCATAAAAAAATGTTTTGCTGAGCGTGTTGGAAAAAAATTTGTCTCCCCTTACATCAACCTGACCCCTAAAGAGCAACAAGACCTGATGGCAACAAATTGCCCGCCTTGAGCAATTTGGGTATGGGTTATGTATTTGAAGAACTGATCCGTAAATTTAACGAAGAAAAACAACGAAGAAGCCGGTGAACACTTTTACCCCACGCGAAGTGATTGAGCTGATGACGCATTTGGTCTTCGACCCGCTCAAAAGACAAAATCCCGGCGATTATTACGATTTACGACCCGGCTTGCGGCAGCGGCGGTATGCTGACCGAATCACAAAACTTCATTGAACAAAAAAATACCCTCTGCCTGAATCACAAGGTGAGCGTTCGATTTTCTTATTCGGCAAAGAAATCAATGACGAGACCTACGCCATCTGCAAATCCGACATGATGATTAAAGGCGACAACCCCGAAAAACATCAAAGTCGGTTCAACCCTTGCCACCGACAGCTTCCAAGGCAAACAGTTTGACTTTATGCTTTTCCAATCCGCCTTACGGCAAAAAGCTGGAGCAGCGACCAAGCCTATATTAAAGACGGCAATGAGGTTATCGACAGCCGCTTCAAAGTCTCCCTGCCTGACTACTGGGGCAATGCAGAAACCCTTGATGCCACGCCACGCTCCAGCGATGGACAGCTGCTATTCCTAATGGAAATGGTCAGCAAAAATGAAATCGCCGAATGACAACAAAATCGGCAGCCGTGTTGCCTCCGTGCATAACGGCTCAAGCCTCTTTACCGGCGATGCAGGTTCGGGGGAAAGCAACATCCGTCGCCATATTATTGAAAACGATTTGCTCGAAGCCATCGTACAGCTGCCTAACAACCTGTTCTACAACACAGGCATTACCACCTATATTTGGTTGCTATCCAACAACAAACCCGAAGCACGCAAAGGCAAAGTTCAGCTCATTGATGCCGGTCTCTTATTCCGTAAGCTGCGTAAAAAATCTTGGCGACAAAAACTGCGAATTTGCCCCAGAGCATATTGCGGAAATTACCCAAAACTATCTTGATTTCACCGCCAAAGCGCGTGAAACCAACAGCCAAAACGAAGCAGTCGGCTTGGCTTCGCAGATTTTTGACAATCAAGATTTCGGCTATTACAAAGTTACCATCGAACGCCCGGATCGCCGTTCTGCACAATTTACCGCAGAAAATATTGAGCCTTTACGTTTTGACAAAGCCTTGTTTGAGCCGATGCAATATCTTTATCAGCAACATGGCGAACAAGTTTACAACGCCGAATATTTAGCCCAAACCGAGCAAGAAATCAGCGCTTGGTGTGAAGCGCAGGGCATTGCCTTAAACAACAAAAACAAAGCCAAATTGCTGGATATCAAAACCTGGGAAAAAGCCGCCGCACTTTTTCAGACGGCATCAAAACTGCTCGAACATTTCGGCGAACAACAATTTGACGATTTCAACCAATTCAAACAAGCCGTGGAATGCCGTCTGAAAGCCGAAAAAATCTCCCTTTCTGCCACAGAGAAAAAGGCCGTTTTCAATGCCGTAAGCTGGTACAACGAAAATGCCGCCAAAGTGATTGCCAAAACACTAAAACTCAAACCAAACGAATTAGATGCCCTATGCCAACGCTATCAATGCCAAGCTGACGAGTTGGCAGACTTTTGATTATTACGCCACCGGCAAAGTAGGCGAATATATCTTATATGAAACGAGCAGCGACTTACGCGACAGTGAATCCATACCGCTTAAAACAAAAATACCCACGACTATTTCAAAGCCGAAGTGCAGCCGCACATCAGCGAAGCATGGCTGAATATGGAAAGTGTGAAAATTGGCTATGAAATCAGCTTCAATAAATACTTCTACCGCCACAAACCATTGCGCAGCCTTGCAGAAGTGGCCCAAGATATTTTGGCGTTGGAAAAAACAGGCTGACGGCTTGATTAGTGAGATTTTAGGGAAATCTATGAGTGATTTAATTATTTATAACACTGATGACGGCAAAGCCAATGTTGCGTTATTAGTGATGGAAAACGAAGCGTGGCTTACACAAAGTCAGTTGGCAGAACTTTTTGACACCTCTGTACCAAATATAACCACTCACATAAAAAAACATATTAAAAGACAAAGAGTTAGATGAAAAATTCAGTTATTAAGGATTATTTAATAACTGCTCAAGACGGCAAAAACAACGCCAAGCAGATAGTGAAGATTTAAAAATATTAGAAAAATTGGCAAAAAAAGAAATCAAACAGTTAAAAGATAAACGGTAGTTAAAGCTATGCACCCTATACAAGCGGTCAGATTTTAAGGATTTTTTTGCAAATGAGACGATACGAGAGTTACAAAAGATTCGGGCGTGGAATGGCTGGGGGAAGTGCTGAGTCATTGGAATTTAATTCCTAACAAATATTTTTTTAAATTAAGAAAAATGTAGTCGGAAAAAGATCAAGTGAATATGATTTATTGTCATTAAGTTTGAAGGAGTTATCAAACGCGATATGGAAAATCCAGAAGGAAAAATTCCCTGCTGAGTTTGATACTTATCAAGAAGTTAAAGAAGGCGATTTTTATATTTTGTCTTTTTGACGTAGAGGAAAACGCCTAGAACCGTAGGTTTATCTTCTTATCATGGAATGATTACTGGCGCATATACCATTTTTTTGAGACTAATAATGTAGATAAAAAAATTTATCTATTATTTTTACTTAAATCTAGATAGTAATAAAAAGACTTAAACCACTTTATAAAGGATTAAGAAATACAATTTCAAAGGAAACATTTTTTTAGTTTTTAATACTTTTATTCCACCTCTCTCAGAACAACAAAAAAATCGCACAATTCCTAGACGACAAAAACCGCCAAAAATCGATCAGGCGGTGGATTTGGCGGAAAAAGCAGATTGCCCTGTTGAAAGAGCACAAGCAGATTCTGATTCAAAATGCCGTAACCCGTGGCTTAAACCCTGATGTGCCGTTAAAAGATTCCGGTGTGGAGTGGATAGGGCAAGTGCCGGAGCATTGGGAAGTGAAGCAGTTGAAATTTGAAGCTCATATTACTTTTAGGAAAAATGCTTTGTACTGAATATAAATGCGGATTTCATCTAAAACCTTATCTAAAGTCAAAAAAATATTCAGTGGTTAAACGTTGATACCTCATCTATAGATGAAATGTATTTTTCTAGTTACGAGTTAGCATTATATAAATTAGAAAAAGGAGATTTGATACTAAGCGAAGGTGGTGAGGTGGGCAAAACCTGTATGTGGAATAACGAATTAGATGAGTGTTATATTCAGAATTCTGCACATAAGGTCAGGCTTTATAAAAAATAACAATAAATATTTTTTTATATTTGTTTTTTTAGCTGTGGACACTTAGGTGTTTTTTTGATTCTATTGTAAATAGAGTAAGCATTGCACATTTGACAAAAAGATAAATTAGAAAAATATGAAATTTATTTTTCCCAACATTAGCAGAACAAACAGCTATTGCAGACTACCTAGACAAACAAACAGTTAAAATTGACCAAGCAATCGCATTAAAAAACAGCCCATATTGAAAAAGCTGAAAGAATACAAAAAGCGTGTTAATTAACGATGTGGTAACCGGCAAGGTGCGGGTATAGGGTGTGAAAAGTGCGGTCAAAAAATCCGATGGATTTTGAATATTGGCAGCGCAACTTGGGCGTAATGAATAAATTTTAAAACATTCACAAAAGGGTGAAAAATGGTTTCAGGAACAAAGGAAAAAGATTTAGAAATTGCCATCGAAAAAGCCTTAACCGGCACTTGGCGTGAGCAGATGGAAAAACAAGCTGGGCGAGCCGAAGGCAGAATACCCTGCCGCGCCATCATGGTTTTTGAGCTGGCATTTTTCACAGGATTTTGATGCGCAGTTTGCGATTGATACGCGCCTGTTTTGGCAATTCCTGCAAACCAGCCAAGAGGCAGAACTTACCCGTTTTAAACAGCTAAATCCAAACGATTGGCAACGTAAAATTCTAGAGCGGTTAGACCGCCAAATAAAGAAATATGGCGTGTTGCACCTGCTGAAAAAAGGCTTGGACATTGATAGCGCTCATTTTGATTTGCTCTACCCCGTTCCGCTTGCCAGCAGCGGCAAAAAGGTCAAGCAGCGTTTTGAACAAAATCTGTTTAGCTGTATGCGTCAAGTACCCTATTCTGCCTCAAGCAATGAAACTGTGGATATGGTGCTGTTTGTCAATGGCTTGCCGATTATTACTCTTGAGCTGAAAAACCATTGGACGGGTCAGACGGCCATTGATGCTCAAAAACAATATCGCAACCGTGATTTAAGCCAAACGCTGTTTCATTTCGGGCGTTGTTTGGCGCATTTTGCCTTAGATACGGAAGAAGCTTATATGACCACCAAATTGGCGGGGCCTGCTACGTTTTTCTTGCCGTTTAATTTGGGCAACAACTGCGGTAAGGGCAATCCGCCGAATCCAAACGGACACCGCACGGCGTATTTGTGGCAAGAGGTGTTCAGCAAAGCCTGCCTTGCCAATATTATTCAGCATTTTATGCGTTTAGATGGTTCAACCAAAGATCCGCTGGAGAAACGCTCACTCTTTTTCCCCCGCTATCATCAATTAGAGGTGGTGCGCCGTTTGATTGCTGATGTCAGTGAACAAGGTGTGGGCAAACGCTATCTGATTCAACACTCTGCCGGCTCGGGCAAATCTAATTCCATTACTTGGTTGGCGTATCAGTTGATTGAGGCTTATCCGCGCAATGAAAGGGCGGCAAACGGTAGAGAGGCAGACCGTCCGATTTTTGATTCGGTGATTGTCGTAACCGACCGTCGTTTGCTGGATAAACAGCTGCGCGACAATATCAAAGATTTTTCAGAAGTGAAAAACATTGTTGCGCCGGCGTTGAGTTCGGCAGAATTGCGCCAATCGCTTGAGCAGGGCAAAAAAATCATTATTACCACGATTCAAAAATTCCCGTTTATTGTGGATGGCATTGCTGATTTAGGCGACAAACAATTTGCGGTGATTATTGATGAGGCGCACAGCTCACAATCCGGTTCGGCACACGACAATATGAACCGAGCCATCGGAAAAACGGAAGACCTTGATGCCGAAGATGTGCAAGATTTGATTTTACAAGCCATGCAATCCCGCAAAATGCGCGGCAATGCATCGTATTTTGCTTTCACCGCCACACCGAAAAACAGCACTTTGGAAAAATTCGGCGAGAAACAGGCTGATGGTAAATTTAAGCCGTTCCACCTTTATTCCATGAAGCAGGCGATTGAAGAAGGCTTTATTTTGGATGTGATCGCGAATTACACCACTTATAAAAGTTTTTATGAAATCACCAAATCGATTGAAGATAATCCGGAATTTGATAGTAAGAAGGCACAAAGCCGTCTGAAAGCTTATGTGGAGCGTTCGCAACAAACGATTGATACTAAAGCGGAGGTGATGCTGGATCATTTTATCCAGCAAATCTTTAACCGTAAAAACTCAAAGGCAAAGCTAAGGGAATGGTGGTAACGCAAAATATTGAAACCGCCATCCGCTATTTTCAGGCGTTAAACCGATTGCTGGCTGAGCGAGGTAATCCATTTAAAAATTGCGATTGCGTTTTCAGGCAGTAAAGTGGTTGATGGTGTGGAATACACCGAAGCGGAAATGAATGGGTTTGCGGAAAGTGAAACCAAAGAGTATTTCGATCAAGATGAATATCGTTTGCTGGTGGTTGCCAATAAATATCTGACTGGTTTTGACCAGCCGAAATTGTGTGCGATGTATGTGGATAAGAAACCTCCGGCGTACTTTGTGTGCAAGCTTTATCTCGCTTAAATCGTAGTGCGAATAAGTTGGGTAAACGCACGGAAGATTTGTTTGTGTTGGACTTTTTTAACAGCGTTGAAGATATTCAGCAAGCATTTGAGCCGTTTTATACTTCTACGTCGTTGTCGCAAGCAACCGATGTCAATGTCTCTGCATGATTTGAAAGATCAGTTGGATGAAACCGGCGTGTATGAACAAGCAGAGGTCAACGATTTTACTGAAGGCTATTTTGCCAATAAGGACGCACAACAATTAAGCAGTATCATTGATGTGGCGGTTCAACGTTTCGACCATGAGTTGGCGCTTGAGCCAACCCAAAAAAAGTCGATTTTAAAATCAAGGCAAAGCAGTTTTTTTAAAAATTTACGGGCAAATGGCCTCATCATCAATTTTGAAAAATATTGCTTGGGAGAAGCTTTTATTGGTTCCTCAAATTCTTAGTACCAAAATTAAAAAGTACAAGATCCAATGGATGAATTTGATGAAATTTTAGATGCAGTGGATTTAAGCTCTTACGGTTTGGCGCGAACCAAACTGAATTACAGCATTAAATTAGATGATGAAGAAACAGAGCTTGACCCACAAAATCCAAATCCACGCGGCACGCATGGTGAAGATAAAGAAAAAGATCCGATTGATGAAATTATTCGTGTGTTCAATGAAAGATGGTTCCAAGGCTGGAGCGCAACACCGGATGAGCAACGGGTAAAATTTATCAATATTACCGAGCGCATCCGTAGCCATAAAGACTTTTGAGCAAAAATATCAAAACAACCCGGATGTTCATACTCGTGAATTGGCTTTCCAAGCCATTTTGCGCGATGTGATGAGCGAACGCCATAGGGATGAATTGGAGCTATACAAACTCTTTGCCAAAGATGCTGCATTTAGAACCGCTTGGACGCAAAGTTTGCAACGAGCTTTGGCTAGGTAGAAAAAGTGATCTGCACCCCAAAAACCTGGACACTTACTTTGAGGTGCAGATTATGTCCTACTTTTATCAATTTCGTTTGAAAAATTATCAAACTCGTCACTGAACAGGATTATGGTATCCGTGAGGTGGCTAAACTTCATCAAATTTCCCACGCTCTCTTCATTTATTGGCTAAAAGCATTTCGGGAAAGAGGGCTTGATGGCGTAAAATCGCCTTATACAAACCTTTAAACACCGAAAATAGTGAAGTCAAAGATGAAAAAGAAAGATATTGAAATTCCAGAAACCACAGACTTTTCACCTAAAGCGTTTAAAAAGCTGCAGCGAGAGCTCTCCTTGGCTCGAGCGGAGATTGCTTATCTAAAGGAGTTGGAGGCGCTCGACCGTTAAAAACAGCGACAGAAAAAAGAAAAATTATTGAAAGATTGAAGCCAGACCATGCGTTAAATGATTTAAACTTGGTTTAAAAGGATTGAGCCCAGTGCAATACCGAGCTCAATATTTAAGTTAACTAACCTGTCCAACTTTTTGGGGGCAGATCATTTTTATTTAGTTTTTAGTAAGTTTAGAGAGCAAATCTATTATTTTATTAAAAAAATATCAAGATTTTTTTATTTTCATCCCTTTCCGTATTCTCTGTGCTTTCATCATGAGATACTTTTTTTCTACTTTAAGTAATTTATTACGAATTAAAGTAAAAGTGTCTTCAACATATTTAGCTGCCTTTTTATGATCGTTGAAGCTATTAGCGGCATGCTGAGATGCTTCTAATAAACCACTAAATAATTCAATCTCATGTTTCATTTCTGAAAAAAATAGCGTATTTCCTTTATTAATTTCTGATCATGTCTAAGTAAGGTTGTAGCTATGATTAACATTGTTACAGATGGCAATGTGTAAAATATAATCCCCCAGTTTCCAAGCAGTGCTTTAAAGGAAATAAATTTTGCCTGAAAATAATATAGGCAATGTATATCTAATGGGTTTAATATAATAAGTGGAATTAATATTAAGAATATAATGTCTATGTAAAATATTGTTCTTGCTGTTTCAATAAGTTTTTAGATTCTGCTTTATTATCAGAAATTCTTTTCGTCTGTGTTCTTTAATGCTTCAGATAAAGATTTTTTTGGCGAATTCAATCTGGCTTGATAAAGACTTTTCTTCTTTAATCGTATTTCTAAAATCTGCCTTACTTTCATTTTTATTATTGTTAAAATTTGTGTTTTTAATATTGCACCAATAAAAACGGTATTTTCTATATTCGCATTTTCGAAATTAGCTTCTTCTAAATCAGCTAAACTAAAAATCAGCATTTGATAAATCACAATTACTAAATTTAGCTTTTTTTCAGCTTTAGCTCCTTTAAAAATTAGCACCTCTTAAAAATAGTATTTTCAAAATTAGCATTTAATAACGCTGTATTATAGAAATTCGCTTCAGATAAATCTAATCCGGATAAATCTTTTTGGAAAGAATATAAGGACCAAAATCAGCTCTTTGCCCTTCATTTTTATTTTTTTCAACCATAGAGCATGGTTATTTAATATTTCTTGTAGTTTTTCCTCGGATAATCCAATTCCTATACTCATAATTTCCTTCTTTTCTATAGAAAAGAGGCTTTTACAAGCCTCTTTTATTTACAAATTACAGAATAAACCGACTCAGATCCTCATTCTCCACCACATCATTTAACGCTTCAGAAACGTATTTCTCATCGATCACAATTTTCTCGCCACTACGTTCATTTGCGTCAAATGAAATACCGTCCATTAAGCGTTCTAACACCGTGTGTAAACGGCGGGCGCCGATGTTTTCGGTTTTTTCATTCACGCGGAAAGCGGACTCAGCAATTTTGCTAATACCATCTTGGGTAAATTCCACTTCTACCCCTTCGGTTTTCATTAGCTCGCGATATTGGAGAGTCAGTGAAGCATTTGGCTCAGTTAAGATACGTTCAAAATCATCTTTGGTAAGCGATTTTAACTCTACACGAATCGGTAAACGACCTTGTAATTCTGGCAATAAATCTGATGGGCGAGCCACTTGGAATGCACCTGAACAGATAAAGAGAATATGGTCAGTTTTCACCATACCATGCTTAGTGTTTACCGTTGAGCCTTCGATAATTGGCAGTAAATCACGCTGAACCCCTTCACGAGAGACATCTCCACCAGAATGCTCGCCTTTTTTGCAGATTTTATCGATCTCATCAATAAAGACGATGCCATGTTGTTCAACCGCTTCAATTGCTTGTTGTTTCAACTCTTCAGGATTAACTAATTTTGCTGCTTCTTCATCTAACATCACTTTTAACGCATCTTTGATTTTCATTTTGCGTTTTCGTTTTGTTTGGCGACATCCCTTCAAATAGAGATTGCAGCTGAGAAGTCATATCTTCCATACCCGGCGGTGTCATAATTTCTACGCTCACTTGTGCCGCTACATCAATTTCGATCTCTTTGTCATCAAGCTGCCCTTCACGTAATTTTTTTACGGAAAATTTGGCGAGTTGAAGTGTTATCAGATTCTTGTACGTTGCCCCACTGATCTTTCGCTGGTGGTAACAATACATCTAAAATACGATCTTCTGCTGCATCTTGCGCGCGCATACGGTTTTTTTCTACCGCTTGCGATTTCACTAATTTCACCGCCACATCAGTTAAGTCTTTAATAATCGACTCCACTTCTTTGCCCACATAGCCAACTTCTGTGAATTTCGTTGCTTCTACTTTGATAAACGGTGCATTGGCTAATTTTGCTAAACGGCGAGCAATTTCAGTTTTACCCACGCCAGTTGGCCCGATCATTAAAAATGTTTTTTTGGTGTCACTTCTGGCGAAGCTCTTCTGGCAACTGCATGCGGCGCCAGCGATTACGCAATGCGATTGCCACCGCGCGTTTAGCTTCTGTTTGTCCGATAATATGTGCGTCTAATTCTGAGACGATTTCACGAGGGGTCATTGACATAATTTATTCCTTGAAAAATGCCCCTATTTACTTATGAGGGGCTGGGGAAGATTTGTTACAAGCGGTGATTTTTTTCGCTAATATTTGTAAAGGGAAGATCGTTTCAAATCTCCCCTAACCCTCTTTTTATAGAGAGGGGGACTTTTTTACACTTCTTCGATAACGTGATTGTGATTTGAGTAAATATCAATATCGCCAGCAATTTTCAGTGCTTCGGCAACGATTTCTTTCGCAGTGAGATTATTTTCTGTTCTTAATAAGGCTAATGCTGCCGATTTGGCATAGTTACCGCCAGAACCGATAGCTAATACATCAAATTCTGGTTCAATCACATCGCCAGAGCCTGACACGAGCAAAAATTCACTTTCATTTGCCACAATCATCATCGCTTCTAATTTGCGAAGAGAACGTTCAGTGCGCCACTCTTTTGCTAATTCAACGGCAGATTTCACTAAATGCCCTTGGTGCAGTTCTAATTTTTTCTCAAACAAATCACGCAAAATAAATGCATCGGCTGTTGAACCTGCAAAGCCTGTGACGACTTTATCTTTGTATAAACGGCGCACTTTACGTACTGTGCCTTTTTCTACGCAGTTGCCTAATGTTGCCTGACCATCACCACCGATCGCCACTTTGCCATCTTTACGAACACATACAATCGTTGTCATTGTTGATCCTTTATTTTTGGTAAAAAACTGCCCACTAGATTGGGGGGGATTGACCGCTTTTCAAGGCTAGATGGTCGGATTTCATAAAATATTTGAGTTCTTATTCTCAAATCTATTGACTGAGTTAAATGAGAATGGTTATTATCAAGAAAGCTGTTTTGAAGAGAAAATAATAATGAAGGAATCAATTTACATCATTGTAATGGTTATCGCTTTTGTTATATTCATTAAATTATTAGACTTGGCTATTTTTTTAGAAAAAAATAACAAAAAGATAAAGACAAGCGTGAAGTTTATCAGATAATCTGCTGTTTATTTATTATTTTGGCTTTATATTTTTTTCAATTTAGATATCCAGTTAAGATTAGGCTCGCCAATACCTATCTTATCACTATAGTGTTGCAGTTTTATTTTTCTTTTCTAATAGAGAAGAAAATGAAAATAAAATACAGTTCTAAGGTAGCCAGATTATTTGCAGCAGCAGCGACAATAGCGATTTATTTTTTTCCTGTATATATTTAGCAAATAATATTATGCTAAAAGCATTCGTAACTGCTTTTAAGGTTTATCCCACCTCATAAAACTCCAACGGCAATCCATCAGGATCTCTGAAAAACGTAAAGCGTTTGCCCGTGAGTTCGTCTACGCGAACAGGTTCACATTCAGTTGCAAAACTTGCCAAGAATGTAACCGCTTGTTCTACGTTTTTTACCCGAAATGCCAAGTGTCGTAAGCCACAGGCTTCAGGCGTGGTAGGGCGAACGGGAGGATTAGGGAAGCTGAATAGTTCAATCTGCGAACCATCGGCAAATTTCAAATCGAGTTTATAGCTTTTGACGTTCGGCTCGGTAGGTTTCTTCAATAATTTTCGCACCTAAAATAGTGGTGTAAAAATACTTAGATTTTTCGTAATCGCTGGCAATGATGGCAACATGATGGAAGCCTAAAATCGGTGTTGTCATTTGTAAACCTTTTGAGAAATTTAACCGCTTGCAGTATCATCTTTCCCTTTCCATTTTTCAAGTTCCTATTTTCATGAATAATTCCTCAAATTCTGCTTTTACTGCTCAATCGAACCTTAACGCTCCTTTTGCCCGCAAGGCGTTGGCGTGGTTTGCGGTGTATGGACGTAAACATCTGCCGTGGCAGCAAAATAAGACACTTTATAAGGTTTGGCTATCGGAGTGATGTTGCAACAAACGCAGGTGGCAACCGTCATTCCTTATTTTGAGCGGTTTGTCGAGCGTTTTTCCGACGGTAGTGGACTTGGCGAATGCCCATATTGATGAGGTATTGCACCTTTGGACGGGTTTGGGCTATTACGCTCGGGCACGTAATTTACACAAGGCAGCACAGACCATTCGCGATCAATTTGGTGGCGAATTTCCCACAGCGTTTGAGGATGTGTTAGCACTCTCTGGCGTGGGCAGAAGCACGGCAGGCGCGGTGCTTTCTTCAGTGTTAAATGCGCCGTATCCGATTTTGGATGGCAATGTGAAGCGGGTACTGTCGCGTTATTTTGCGGTGGAAGGTTGGAGTGGCGAAAAAGCGGTGGAAAAATCAGCTGTGGCATTTGACCGCCCAAGTCACGCCAACTGAGCAAGTGGGCAGATTTCAATCAGGCGATGATGGATTTAGGGGCAATGATTTGCATGCGAACCAAGCCGAAAATGTTCACTTTGTCCGTTGGCAGAGGATTGCCAAGCGAATCAGTTAGAGGCGTGGGAAAAATTTCCTGCCAAGAAACCGAAGAAAATTTTACCCGAACGACAAGCCTATTTTCTGGTATTGAAGCAAGGTACTCGTATTTTGTTGGAACAGAGGGAAGCGAAAGGTTTATGGGGCGGGTTGTATGTTTTTCCACAGTTTGAGAATGAAGCAAGTTTCAAGCGGTTTATTTCTGATAAAAATTTGCAAATTAGTCGCCATTTACACGCGTTTCGCCACACGTTCAGCCATTTTCACTTAGATATTACCCCTGTTTTGGTAGAGTTGGATGAGCAAAAGAAAGAAGAAAATCGACCGCTTGGTGTTGCAGAAAATGAGGGAAATTCCCGCTATTTTGTATCTTCAAAAGCGAATTATTGGTATGATCTGACTCAACCGAATGAAATAGGCTTAGCAACGCCCGTGAAGCGGATTTTAGATGAGTTATCTCAAGAGAATAAGGATTGATTATGGCACGCACCGTATTTTGTGAATATTTAAAACAAGAAGCAGAAGGATTAGATTTTCAACTTTACCCAGGTGAACTTGGTAAACGCATTTTTGATTCAATTAGCAAACAAGCGTGGAGCGAGTGGATCAAAAAACAGACGATGTTAGTGAATGAAAAAAAATTGAGTATGATGAATCCTGAGCATCGTAAATTGCTTGAAACCGAGATGGTAAACTTCTTGTTTGAAGGTAAAGAGGTGGTGATCGACGGTTATAAACCAGTTGAGTAAGGCAGTTGCGATGAAAAAAACATACGAAATATTTGCCGCTGTTGGCGTTAATTCCGTTTTTGATTTCGTGTGGCAGTAGCCCGACAAAAACACACTAAACGCCACGGAAGCAAAATATCATAACTATGATTTTAAAGATACCAATGGCTTGGATATTTTAACGGGGCAGTTCTCGCATAATATTGATGATATTTGGGGAAGCCAAGAGTTGTTGATCGCAACAAAAAAAGATTACGTGAAAATATACTGACCAATATTACACCCGTAGTCATATTTCGTTTGAAGATGGTGTGATTACGATTGAAACGTTGGCAGATCAAGCACGCTTGAAAAATGCGATCGTGCATACACTATTGATGGGCGGAGACCCGAAAGGAATTGACTTATTCGCTTCTGGCGATACACCGATTAGTGCGAATCCGTTCCTTGCGGGACAGGTGAAAGACCAATATGGGCGTTATGTAACGAATGCGGCCATTGCTAATGATTTCGCCAATTATTTGGTGCAAAATGCGACGACACGTCGTTTGAAAAATGGACGTAATGTCGCGGTGGTGCAAATCAAGATGGTGGAAGGGCATATTGAAATTCGTGCTCGCCAATATTTACCATTAGTGCGGAAGATGGCAAAACGATACGGTATTGAACCTAGCCTGATTTTAGGTATTATGGAAGTGGAGTCAGCATTCAATCCATATGCGGTAAGTTATGCGAATGCGATTGGTTTGATGCAAATTGTGCCTAAAACAGCTGGACGTGATATTTTTGCTCGTAAAGGCTTAAATGGTCAGCCAGATCGTGCTTATTTATATAATCCAGAGCAAAATATTGATGCGGGTACAATGTATCTCTCTATTTTGCATGAAGAATATTTAGATGGGATCACCAACCCGACTTCAATGCATTATGCAATGATTTCTGCGTATAACAGTGGCGCGGGTGCGGTATTAAAAAGTGTTTGATTATGATAAATATGAGGCGATTGATCGTATTAACGAGCTTTCGCCAGATGCGGTTTATCGTATTTTAACCACGGCTCACCCATCAGCACAGGCGAGAAATTACTTGAAGAAAGTATCTAAAGCCCGTGAAAAATATCGTGCAGTTCGATAATTTGATGTTAAAAATACAATTAGCACAAAAAAGATCGAATAAACGGAATTTTTAATTTTTTTGTAAAAAACGTTTGACGGGGTCTGAAAAAAACTGCATAATGCACCCCGTAAACAACGAGATGCCTCGATAGCTCAGTCGGTAGAGCAGGGATTGAAAAATCCCGTGTCGGTCGGTTCGATTCCGCCTCGAGGCACCATCTTTTTCCTCCTTAGTTCAGTTGGTAGAACGGTGGACTGTTAATCCATATGTCGCAGGTTCGAGTCCCGCAGGAGGAGCCATATTAAGAAGTCCTGATGAGAAATCATCAGGGCTTTCGCTTTTCTAGTATCCTACCATTTATATTTAACGTGAAATTCCCCAAGTGAGGGGATTTTTGTATAATGCATCAATCTATTTTTTCGTTTAATTCATATTTTGCAAAGAATTGACTCCCCTCTTTAGCAAAGAGGGGCCGGGGGGATTTTGGCAGAAGATAAAACGAAGCTCATACGAGAAATTAACATCGTGATCAAATCTCCTAACTCCTCTTTTCTAAAGAGGGGGATTAATTACAAACAAAAAAACAAAAAGAGAACAAAAATGTTTGAAAAACCTGTCCGATAGACTTTCCAAAACGCTCAAAAAAACATCACTGGCAAAGGGCGTTTAACCGAAGATAACATTAAAGATACTCTCCGCGAAGTGCGTATGGCATTGCTTGAAGCAGATGTTGCCTTGCCTGTTGTACGTGAGTTTATCAATAAAGTTAAAGAGCGTGCAATTGGCGAAGAGGTCAATAAAAGTTTAACGCCAGGGCAAGAGTTCCTCAAAATTGTACGTGCTGAGCTTGAGCAAGCAATGGGCGAAGCAAATGAAGGACTGAATCTTGCTACCCAACCGCCAGCGGTCATCTTAATGGCAGGTTTGCAAGGTGCAGGTAAAACCACTTCGGTAGGTAAATTAGCCAAATTCCTTAAAGAACGCGAAAAGAAAAAGTGCTTGTGGTTTCTGCCGACGTTTACCGCCCAGCTGCGATCAAACAGCTTCAAACGTTGGCGGATGCGTTAAAAGTGGATTTCTTTCCAACCGAAACCACGCAAAAGCCTGTTGAAATTGCAGAAGCTGCGTTAAAACACGCAAAACTTAACTTCTTTGATGTATTGATTGTCGATACCGCTGGTCGCTTGCACGTAGACAGCGAAATGATGGATGAAATCAAACAGCTTCACGCCACACTCAACCCGATTGAAACGCTCTTCACCGTGGATGCAATGACAGGTCAAGATGCCGCAAACACCGCTAAAGCGTTCAACGAAGCCTTGCCATTAACAGGTATCATTTTAACTAAAGTGGATGGTGATGCTCGTGGTGGTGCGGCATTGTCTATCCGTCAAATCACAGGAAAACCAATCAAATTCCTTGGTGTGGGTGAGAAAACAGATGCATTAGAGCCATTCCATCCAGACCGCGTGGCTTCTCGTATTCTTGGTATGGGTGATGTGCTGTCACTTATCGAAGATTTACAACGCAGTGTAGACCAAGAAAAAGCAGAAAAAATTGCTCAAAAATTCAAAAAAGGTGATGAATTTACCCTTGATGATTTCCGCGATCAGCTTGTCGAAATGAAAAAAATGGGTGGCATGATGTCGATGCTTGAAAAATTACCAGGGGCGAAAAACTTACCTGATCACGTAAAAAATCAAGTAGATGACAAAATGTTCATCAAAAATGGAGCGATCATCAATTCAATGACACTCAAAGAGCGTGCAAACCCAGACATAATCAAAGGTTCACGACGTCGCCGTATTGCATTAGGTTCAGGCACACAGGTGCAAGACGTGAATAAACTTCTCAAGCAATTCGATGAAATGCAACGTATGATGAAAAAAATGCGTAAAGGCGGAATGGCAAAAATGATGCGTGGTATGAAAGGGATGATGGGCGGTGGCTTAGGTGGTCTAGGTGCACTCGGTGGCATGTTTAAGCGTTAGTATCCATATAGAAACCGCTTGTAGGAAAATCTACAAGCGGTTTTTAATTAACTATTTTTTTCACTAAAATCTCCACTGCCAATTGCTGTTTTAAAACTGATCAACTGATGTAGGCGGGCGGTTTCGACACAGATCATATGTTGGTAATCGTTCGGTTGCATTGCACTTGGTGGGGTGTCCCACGGGTTCCAAAAGCACGATGCTGTCGGCGTTTTCGTGGTTGATCTCAATATTCCGCTCCCACAAGCGGTCGGAAATTATTGAGTTTTTACCAATATAAGGATAAATACAATCTACACCTTGTTGAATTTTGACGAGTAGTAGGCAATTTAACTTGTTGATCAGTAGTTTATCGAACGCAGTCATCGGCAGATTTTGCACTTCTACATTCTCAATTTGACTTAAATTGAAATAGCTATGTAATGCAATTTGAGCAGGATTTTGCCCATAATGGGTAAATTCAAGTCGGAGTTTTTCGCTGAATATCATTTGAATGTGAGCTTGGATTATCTGATGCTCATCAAATAGTGAGAAATTTAATATGACTTGTTTATCCTGAATATCTGTAATCGCTAAGTGTCCAAAAGTTGTAAGCGGGCTGTGCCGTGGGCTGGCTGTTTTACGGTGCCAAACCAAGGATAGCAAATTGGTACGCCCCCACGAATAGCAACACCTCGTTTGAATGGCTCAATAGGGCTAAGCCAAAAAAATATCGTGTTCTGCATGACGAGGTTGCCAACTTAACAATTGTGCACCTTGAGAGCGATTCTGGCTTTTTCCGACGGGATGATCGAGTTCAAGCACTGGGATTTCGTTTTGTTGAATAAGGTAAAGAGAATTAGCTAAGTTCATTTTTAGATCCTTTTTATTATTTCTTGTAGGGGCTAATCATATTAGCCTCTACAAAGGTGAGATTATCATATTCTTTTTTTAACGTATGCTTCTCGCCATTTCCTGCATATACGGCATCGTTTTCTCAAAAATAGCGATACGAAGGGCAGAGATAATTGTGTAAATTCGGGTCGTTTTCCACAGGTACGAACCGATGTTTCGACAGCCACCGTTGCAAAAGTTTTTAAATTTGCACCGCTTGCCACGCGAATTCGACTATTTTGCTAGTGATTGCGACTTATATGTTGATCGCACATTTGATGAAATAAAAAACAAGCGGTGAAATTTGCAATTTCTTTTACTAATTTCACTGCTTGTGATTATTTAAAGGCTGGCACGATAAACATTGTTTTTAATTGGTTTTCATCTTCTACAGTTTGAAGTAGTTGAAAGCCGTGTTTCTGATAATGAGAGATAAGATTTGGATGATCTTCACATTCAAGAACAATAACACGCCCACCCACAGAACGTTTTGCTAAATAAATTTGCTGATAAATATCATCAAGTATGGTTGATAAATTGATAGGATTATTTGAAATGGCTTCATTCTTAGCAATTTGACCAATAAGAAACACTCTAGGATATTGCCTGCGCCTAATCCACCTGATAATCCAAAGTGTTTTTACTTGCTTCAATCCGAATTTCTTTAAACGAAAGAGCATAATAGGCAAGAATTTTGCCCATTTTCATTGAGAATGAGATGTGTTGAAGCGGCAGATGCTTGTTCAAACCGAATTGCTTTTTGTATTAAAAATTTCTCAACATCAGGTTTCGGGAACATTGAAAAAGGTAAGAAATCGCTGTGTTTCTTCAATACCCAAGTTTTCGATTAGTTCATTGAGGCTAATTGTTTTTATTGCACATAAAACATCTTGTTTCTTCTGTTCTTCCTGAGAGGGATTTGTTTTTCTTAATTGAATTTCCGTTGGATTATCTATTGCATATAATAAATCTTTTGACGACTTTTTGATCAGAAATCACAAAAATTCTTGCTAAAAAGAAGAAGTTGCCATAAATTGCTCCTATTTAGAATTACTGCATATTGTTTTTAGTATATCACTGTCTATTTTAACATATTTATAAGTAAAGCAGTTAAATTTGTCATTTCTTTTTACAAATTTAACCGCTTGTAAAATATTATTTTTGTAATTTTTGAGTAAATCGATTTCTCTTTCTAACCCATTTATAATTTTATCTTTTTGTGCTAATAATTCATCTTTATGGCTTAATATTAATTGTAATTGTTGAATGGTTTTTCTAAATTTTCATTTCCAATTGCAAACAAAAAATTATTTGAGTTGCTTGATTCAGTTACAGTATTATTAAAATAAACTTTCTCAGTTTCCACAGAGAGCAACTCACAAATATCCATATCAAATACTTCAGAGATTTGTTCTAAACGAGATAAATTTGAACGCACTTCACCTCGCTCAATTTTTCCCATAACCCGTTACTGACATCCCTAATTTATCCGCCATATTTTCTTGCGATAACTGGTGTTGTTCGCGTAACTGACGGATTTTCTCATTGATTTTCATACACTGCTCTCTCAAGGTAAATAGTTACCTTAATTCGGTAACTGACTGTAATTGTTGGTTTATTGTACATAATTTCGACCAAATTATAATAGTTTTGGTTTTTCTCCTACTTTTATTTATTGAGGTCTTTATGAAACTAAAAAAATGTAACCCTTTGCAGCAGCACTTTTAGCCGTATTAACAGGCTGTAGCAGTAGTGGTGGCAGTTCAAACACACCAAACACTAATCAACCAACTGCTCAAAATGAGCAAGCTCGTCAGCAAGTAACTGATGCTAAGAAAGCTGAAGAAGCTCGTAAAGCCGAAGAAGCACGTAAGACAGAAGAAGCACGCAAAGCTGAAGAAGCTCGTAAAGCTGAAGAAGCACGTAAAAGCCGAAGCACGTAAAGCTGAAGAAGCACGCAAAGCTGAAGAAGCCCGCAAAGCTGAAGAAGCCCGCAAAGCAGAAGAAGCTCGTAAAAGCCGAAGAAGCCCTGCAAAGCAGAAGAAGCTCGTAAAGCAGAAGAAGCTCGTAAAGCAGAAGAAGCTCGTAAAGCTGAAGAAGCACGCAAAGCGAAGAAGCACGCAAAGCTGAAGAAGCTCGTAAGGCAGAAGAAGCACGCAAAGCTGAAGAAGCTCGTAAAGCTGAAGAAGCACGTAAAGCTGAAGAAGCACGCAAAGCCGAAGAAGCACGCAAAGCCGAAGAAGCACGCAAAGCCGAAGAAGCACGCAAGGCTGAAGAAGCTCGTAGAAGCCGAAGAAGCCCGCAAAGCAGAAGAAGCATTAAACGCAAGAGATAAAACAAATGCCACTATACAAGCAAAACTTCTCAAAGAACAGGCTCTAGGACAAGAAGTTCCCTCTTCTGGAAATATTATTAATAAAAGATCACGAAAATATTTCTAGTGATGGTAAATTAACGAAATATAGAGGCTATCAACAAATTTATAATCAACCATATTCTATAGTTATTTCAAATAATGAATTTGAGAACATTATCAATGATGTAGAACAACCTTTAAAACCACATAATATTCAGATTGTTGGTGTTGCAACACATGAAAGAAATATCCCAAATTCAGGTAAAGCAACTTATATTGGTGAAGGAACAGAGTCAGGTAGATTAATCTACAAAGTCGATTTTGATACTAAAAAAGGTCAGGGAAGTGTTTCTAGCCAAGTTTTATACGGTCGAGTTGAGTTAAAAGAAGCTGATATCCAACCACAGATATCTTTAAATGATAAGGCTGTTGTAGGTATTCAGGGGGTAGCTGTTTCTTCTTCAGGAATGACGAATGGATATTACCAACTTGGTTTCTTTGGACCTGAAGCAGAAGAGGTCTCTGGTATTGCACGTTTTAAATTTGTTGGTAAAGATAAAGAATTTGGCTTCGGCGGCACCCGCGGTGAAATTCAAAAATAACCTGATCTGTAGGGGCGAATAACATTCGCCCTGATATTCCACCGATGTTTTAGCAAATGCGATTTACCTACAAGAAAATGCCGTTTAAACTGAGTTTTAAACGGCATTTAACGATTAGAAAATTTCCGAATGTGAACCGATATGAATGAGCTTTTAATTCTTCGTCATCAATAATTTGGTAAATCAGCACAAGATCGTTAAAAATATGGCAGTCACGATAACCTTGCATTTCACCTTGTAGTGCGTGGTCTAAATATTTTCTTGAAGCGGTCGATTTCTTTTGTAAAAGATACAAAAACTTCGGTCATTTCTACTGAAAAATTGTTGCTTAGCTGTGAGCTTTTAATATCTCGTTGAAATGTTTTTGAGTTGCAGTTACTTTTTAATGTTTTAACTGATTCCATTCCCATTATTTCACTGATTTTAATAGATTTTTCCATAATGTTGGCTCCAGAATTTGCTTCACTAATGATATCAACATCACCATTTTCAGCTTCTTGCATAGCACGTAATGTTTCAGCATTTGGTTTCAAATAAGAAAAGGTTTACTGGAATCGTTTTTGTATTCGCAATTTCTGTTAAGAATAAATTAAACACTTGCGAAGGGGTGAAACCGTAATTTTTCAATTACATTAAAAAGCCTCTTGTTTTAAATTTTCTGATAAACGAAAGCTAAAAGAGGCATTTTGTGTCATTGCCATAATTATCTCCGTTGTCTAACAATGCAGTACAAATCATTATAGATAGAATGTCTTGCATTGTAAAACAATGTTTACTTATGAATAAATTTACTATGAAAAAACTCGCAAACTTTCTTATTTTTCTACCGCTTGCAGTTCAAGCGGAAACCTTTCACACTCCTCAACCTGTTTTTCTTTGAAAACAATACTTTGCCCAAACAGACTGAACCACAAATAAAAACGCAACCAAAAACAGAAAAATCCGCTCTGCCCCTTTGTTTGCCCTTTCTGATGCAGACAGCACTAAAACCAAGCTCGAGAAGTTGATTAACTATGGTGTATTAAAACAGCAATGGCATTTGTTGAAGCAGATTCTGCCGTTGTATCAACAGCAGACGAATTATGATAAAACGCTTTATCGTTATGCAATGGGGGCGATGTCGCGGGCGGAAAAAGAATATCCACAGGCAATTTCGCTTTATCAGCAGATTTTTGTCGAGAAGCCAGCGTTAGCTTATCCGCGGTTTGATTTGGGTGTGATGTTGTTTGAGAATAAACAATATCGCCAAGCAAAAGCGGAGTTGGAACGTGCTAAGCCCGAACTTTCACCACAAATGCAGCAACTTACCGAACGTTATATTCAGGCGATGGCAGAGCGGCAAAGTTGGCAGCCTGATATGGAGCTGCAATATACTCAAACGGATAACGTAAATAACGCCTCTTCTCAGCAAGATATTGTGTTAGGTGGCTTGCGGTTTAAAAAAGATGCGGACTCCTTGCCGCAAAAGGCACATGGCTTCCGTTATGGCGTGGGCGTGAACCGTGAATTGAATGTGGGTGGCAACCATTTTGTTACCGCAAACGGTCGCTTTAGTGGCGTGCATTATTGGGATAAGCAAGATTACAGCGAAAAAATCACTTTATGCTTCGCTTGGCTATCGTTACCGTTCGGCATTGCAAGCGGTCGGTTTTTCCCCATTTTTTTGAACAGAACTGGCTCGGTTCACCACGTTATAGCAAAAATTACGGGGCAGTTGCAGATTTCCGCCGAGAATTGACCGCTTACTGGGCAATTTCAGGATCTTTTTCGCATACTCAAAAACGCTATGCCGATGCTTCTGTCGCTCGTCGTCATAATGGTTACTTAAACGGTATTTCACTTTCGTTAAGTTATCAAGCCAAGCCGAATTGGTTGCTGTTTGGTGGCGTGGAAGGTAGTGTTGATCATAGCAAAGACAAAGCGGAATCTTCGCTTCGCCGTGGGGTGAATATCGGTTCAGTGTGGGAAATGAAGGATTTTGTGAGCCGCGTGAGCGTGCGTTATGTAAAACGTGATTTCCAAGCGGAAAATTTCTATTTTCCCAAATGAAAAACGCCAAGATAAAGAATACAGTTTTAACGCCACCATTTGGCATAACAAAACTACAATGGCAAGGTTTTGTACCGAAGCTAAATTATCGCTACCGCAAAATTGATAGCAATATTCCAGAATTTTATTCTAGAAAAAGTGGCGAGTGGTTTGTGTCAGTAGAGAAAGATTTTTAGCCCCCTTTTGAAACAACAAGCGGTGAAATTTGCAATTTCTTTTTCGGCATTATGTAGCAGTTGCACAAAGTCCGAAAAATTGACTAGAACCGTATTCCAAATTAAATGCCTTTCGAGATGATCTCGCGAAAGGCATTTATTTTCTGAAAATTTTACTAACAACATCATCATTTTCACGCAAATTTTCCATTTTCCGCTGATTTGGGCGTAGCTAATCTGCTCGACCGCGATTTTGGTAAGCTAGTTATCTCTTTCTATTTAAATCTGATGAAATATATCTAAGTCAGTTACAAGTTATGCAGCCAACAGCATTTCATCATACTTCATCTGTTCTTCTAATCGCTTGAAGTAATTTTTGTGAAATTTCTTCGGGCGCAAAAAGCTTTCATTCCGATTAACTCACCTTGTCGGTGATTCCCTTGCCAGTAGCCCACCCATTCTTTTGAGCGGTAATACCCATAAACAGCGTTGAGTACATCAGAAAATAATTCACCGTTGGACTTTCTACGATTGTCTGACATAAATGCCGCTTGATTGGCGTAATGCAGGGCGTATTTATTATCGGTTTTTGTGATGTATGCCACGATGCAAATCACGAAAACGTGCGTTAAAGGATTCAGCAAGGTTGTTGTTTATGCCTTTTGGCACTAAAAGGCTTCTTGATGATTGACCGACCAGCGTGTGTAATGAAAATCAAGGTTGTTATAGGCTGGATTTTTCATCGCACATAATATCGCTGCCTGCGGTAACAAAACGTTGATTTAAGACGAATACGGTGTTGGCACTTTCGGTGTAATCCATCGCGACAATGGTGCGGTTTGACCCCCAAATTTGTTCATCGTTGGCGGAACGCTGGTTTAAACTAATGATGCAGCGTTTAGTCGGTCTAAATTTGGGAAATTTCCGTTCTTTTTCATGTTGGCTTTGTTTATAGTTGTTTTTGCGGTAGTTAGGCTTGCGTAGCGTGAAGTTAATCCACGCCCCATCTTCGTGAATTTCGCCTTGCATTGGACGTAAATCACGGGTTTTGAACAAAGCTTCACGCAGCTTATGGCAAAGCACGAATGCGGTTTTGTAATTGATGTTGAGATGGCGGCTAATATCAATAGCACTGATTCCTTTTGAGCTGTTTACCATCAGTAATGTAGCTGCAAGAATATCAACCAAAGGGAGCTTGTGAAAAGCAAAAATCGTGTTGGTGGTAATATAAAAAATAACGTTGGCAATGTTTGCAACACCAGCGTTTGCGAGATTCGAGAAAATAGGCGTGGTGGCGAATGCCGCAATGCGGACAACAAACATCGCGAATGTTATCAGGATTGCCCCAGCGTTTTACTTTGAGCAGGTGAAAGGCTTCGCTTTCGGTTAAACGGAAAAATATCTTTTAGTCCGATATTTTTGGATTTACTTGCTAATAGGTGATGTTGAGCCATTGTGAATTTCCTTGTGTAGTACAAGGCATTCGAGATTTGCTAAACGCTAGACATAAAAAATTGTCCACTTGAAAATTCAAGTCGACTCAAAGCGTTTATGCCTCGAATACCGTTAAGTACACCACAAAGGAAACTCGTGTATTTTCAAATAAAAATGGCGACAAACTTAAAAATAGAATCTTGATACAAATGCAAGGTTCTACGCCTATCGGTTCATCTTGCTTCCAGTAAGGAAATGTAGGCTTAAAATAATGGTTCGTTGGCAAATTGTAGTCATTCTTGGAGGAATTTTTCCCTAAAGAATGAGATTTGAATGTAATCCTAAATGATGGATTCGTCAAGTAAAACAACCCTTTCGGGGTTGATTTTATGTGTAAATAATCAGGTTCTAGTTGTTCGTTGAACCTTGATAACCTGTTCATAGCCACAACAAGGACATTTAGATTTTCTATCATAAAAATCTGTGGTTTGTATTATGTACATCTGTTGTGTAGTAATGAGAAAACTGATCTTGACCTAAATAGCGTAATTGGGTTGTGCTTGTTTGATGTGTGCCTGTATGCTGTATATCAAGTTTCTCATATTCAGATAATTTGCTTGTAATGAAGCAATATTGACATTGAGTATTGCTTCCTTTTTGACATATAAAAATAGATAAAGACCAATAATAATAGCCCCAATCAGATATAAACCATCTCTAATGTCCGTTGATGAGTTCATATTGAATGGAATCACTATTATTACAATAACTCCAACTAATGCAAGTAAATTAGCTGGAAGTTGTTTCTTCTTGTCTTGCTCTTTTTAACACGTTTCTTATTTTATCAGCCTCCTCTTTAGAGGTAGCTTGAGCAAAGCAATTTAAGCAAAGTCGCTTTATCAGTCTTAATGTCGATTCTTCTATTGTTAAAATTAGTCTTAAATACCGTATTGACAAGATTATCTACTTTAGGGTGAAAAATTGAATTTTCTACTAATAAATGGATAGATAACTTTAAATAGATTAACAATAATAAATTTTAACATAGTGAGTTCCTTTTAATAGGATATGTTATTTATAACATCACAAGGTGATTTTTAGTAATCTGTAATGGATTAGGTAAACAGCTTCCACATACAATGCCAGAGTGAATCAAATAGAGTTTCTTTTTATTAACTTTTACATTTTTTATCTGCCTGACTAGGTTTCAGTTTTTATATTATGGGATTTTTAATTCATTGCTAAAAAGCTCTACAAAATCATGATCGTAAAAAGATTTACCATTAGTCGCCTGTTGACTTGAGCCTAGACGCTTATCAAGAAATGTACCTTGCGAAATATCTCTAAGACCACCAACAACTTTCTGCGCAAGAGGTTAATGATAATGCAAGCAGTATTGCTGTTAGTGATTTTTTCATATTGAATACTCCCAAATACGGTTAAATAGCTTTTATTCAAAAGGACTCTTATAGTTTTTAATACAATGTTTCATGTATTGTTTATGGCTCTGTCCATTTTCGGTAATTACATCAGAAACCAAACAATTATTTCCTTTACATTCTAGTTTATAAACTAGCTTTCTATTTTTATTTTTTCTTGAAAGTAACATTCACGTCTCCATTAGTAATCTTAAATATAGGTTTTCCAGCATTAAATACGAGATAATCAAATGCACTCTCGCAATATTCACTTACCGTATCTTCCGCATTATCAGAAACGATTTGGTTATAAATATCAACTGCTACAAATAACAGGTCATAAAAACTCTTTTTGTAAATAACTCTTCATCTGGATATTTACTTCGATTATTTTTCATAAATATGAGAAACCGTATCTAATTTTGCTTGATCGAGATTATTTTGTATAGCAACCGCACTGGTTGAGATTGATGAAAGTAGCAACGAGAAAATTGTTCTTTTCATAAGACTAGCCTTTTACAACATTATTCCCATTTTATAGGCAGGCTATCTAATAGTTCCCAATGATGTCTATCTTCATAAATATAAGCAGGCATATCCTTATCATCTTCTTCAAGATCTGCAACCTTTACAATATTAAGTTTGGCATCAACTAATTTAGTTACTATACAAGTGCTTTCTTCTCTAAGAAAATTATTACACCTTTGTTTCTCATTACATCTTTTAAGCTATCTAATTTAAAAATCTACTTGTAATCTATAAATTTTTGATCTTTGTGCCTTATCAATCAAGTCTATTTGTTTTTTTAGATGGTTCTATATAGAACTGTAGCTTATCAAAAGGTTTTGTTATCAGCCTCTTTAATCATAAAAGAAGAAAAATTTATCATCTAAATTCACCTTTAACCTTCCTGTTTTCTCGTAAAGATTATGGTCATATTCAATATAAGACTGATAAGCATTTTTTTACTATATATGAGTTACTTGAAAAATAGATATTTTTGCTTTTTTTCAAGATATTCTTTATAATCACGTTGTAATGATTCAAAAATTTTTCAAAAATAATCTTTTTGCTTCTTGGGATTTGCGCTGCAAAGCTCCATCACCCTCACAATCGTACACTGGGAAATAAAAAAAGTACCATATTTTTGAAATCAATTTCATTATTAGTAATATAGTCCATATATTCACTACGACCTAAAATATCATTAGCTGACATCATTTTTACTTCTGAAGTACATAAGTTTTTTATATTACGAGGAAAACCTTCTTCCTCTAAATTTCCCGATTCTTGGAAAGATATATCATAAGATGAGATATTGTTATATACCGATGATAAAAACATCTAATGTGCAAAGTGTGGTAACAGTAGGAAAATGAATTTTCCAAATTTGTTAAAAATTCATGATTATTCTCCTGTTTGTTGCGGTTTGTCGCTTTTTTCCTGTTGTTTCTTACTAAATTTTGCAAACAGGTCTTTCGGATATGTACATACTATCTTTTAAGTAAGTTTTGAGAAAGTCAGGAGAATGAACGTCAAGCCCAGCGGTTTTACGGTGAGCAACATAGCAACCAACGATAAGATAAAAAGTAGATGATTTCTTTCATAATTTGTCCTTAAATGCCTAATTTGATAGGTTAAATTTGAGTGAAGATATGGTTTTGTGCGTGTGTAATTTAGTTGTTTTTATGATAGAATTTGACTTATAAATTAACTAGCAACAGGTAGTATCTATTACCTTCCCTCGTTGTGGGTAAGCTAACCTAATAGTGGGTGATACGATGAGTGTGAACGAAAAATCCGAAAAGTCAGGGAATCTAAAGCATGGTCGCAAGAGCAAATGGCTGAAAAACTGAATATGTCATTAAATGGCTATGCTAAAATTGAACGCGGCGAAACAAAACTATATCTAGATAAACTAGAGCAAATTGCTCAAGTGTTTGATATTGATGTTGTGGAGTTGATGCAGTCTGATGGTCAAAAATATCTGTTTCAAATTGAATCGCCGCTAGGCTCGGTCTATCAAGGTGGTGGAGAAACTCAAATGTTGATTGAAATTGAGCGGTTGAAGTTGGAGCTTTCTCATGCAAGAGAAAAGGAGGGTTTACTGAATAAATTGCTTGAACAAAAAGATGATGAAATCAAAATGCTAAAAGACGTTATATCAAACATCAAAGCTATTAATCCATATCCATAACCTCAAATTAGAATAATTTTTAAGCATAATGTTTGTAACATCTAAAAAAATTATTGCTTTTATGATAGATTTTTTATAAGTTGTCAAGTATTATTATATACTTATAGGAGAAAAAAATGAGTAAAAAATGATTCAGGGGTTTGATAGATTAGATGCGCCTAAATTACCAGATGGAATATCTGCCAGCACAACATCTGACAAGGAGTTTTTGATATTAGATTTCTTAACACATAGAAATTTATCAAAAGGAATGGAACAGGCTAATACAGCATCTTTTTCTTCTATCGTTTTATCAAGACGGTATGCGAAGTATTTAAAAGAACGTATAGAGGAGTTTTTGAACGAAAAATGGGTCAAGTAAATAATCTCGAGTTTGCTCAAATAAGAACATTTTGATCGTTATATTGAGGCAATGCCGCCTTGCATTTCAGAACCGCCTCCTACGACTTGTATTTCAGAGCCATCTATAAATAATATTTTAAATATTAATATCAGTATTTTTGTATTAAAACTGAAGCCCCCTCTAAAAAGAGTTATTTTCAGATGAATATATTTCTTTGTGGGCAGACTTTTATAAAAAGTTTGATTAACGACTTAAATTCTAATCTAAAGAAAATAAAGCAAGAATCTTTTTGAGTAATTTTTACATCAATATAAATTAGAGGAATTTACTGAGATTGTTAAATTTCATTACTGATGAAATGGAAGATAAGGTTATTTTTATTCTCTTGTAAAACATATTAAGTAAATATCCATATATAAAAATATTAATGGTTACAAATCTTACTCAATTAGCCCTCAGGGGTTTTATAAAATCTAAGCATTGTCAAAGGGCGTAATAGTTTTTCTTCTATATTAAATTTAGAGTTCAGACCTGATGGTAAGATAACATTCAATACTCATGATGATGAAGTAAATGACTTCCTATTACATGGTACTCACCTAAAAATATCTTTCTAATAGGAAATTTAAATTATTATTGAGACTTTTTAGATGACTGATTTTGATATACCATATTTAAAAGCCTGAAAATACAGCAAGTCAATTAATTGATAATATAGAACCATTTTTTTGAGGCTATGGCGTCACTGGAAATGTAAGGCTGATCATTTTAATAATAAATCTCCATTAGTTCTTCCTGAAGCATTCTATTTAAGAACAGAGAAAGGAGAAAAACCATTAGTTTATTTGAAATAGATGATGCTATAAAAATGTGAAGTATCAATGGAAGCCGTTTTGTTTTTACAGTTTCTTACTAGAGAAAAACGATTTAGATTAAAAAGAACATTCTGTACCAGTATGTTTAATTAGAAGTTTTTTTGATCGATAATTTAACAAAGTGCATACCACATTGAGGGTTCAATAACGATAGCTAAAAACTCCATTAAATGAAAAATAGTATAATAGCACATCATTGGGATATTATATCTGAAAATATCACTTATTCTATTCATTGCTAGCCAAAAGTTCAAAGGTTATATATCAAGAAGAAAAATTTACCATACAAAAATTAATAACAGTATAAAAATTATTTTTATATTGTTATTTTCTCTATTTCTAATATTAGATTTGATAGAAGAACCTTTAAATTGGGGAGGTAGCATACGATATTTGGATAATAAGTCTTTCTCCTCTAAAAACAGAAATAACATTTTTATTCATTATATTATGGAACATTTCTCCATTTCCTGTTAAAAAGCCACGTTACGCTTATTCCCAAAGCCTTATAAATTTTAAGTAAGGCATCCACATTCGGATCGCGCCCTTCATTTAAGTAATTCATTGCGGAACGATACGAAATCCCTGTTACGTTAGAAAATTCAGTAACGGTCATATTTTTGGCTTCTAAGATCTGCTTTAAACGTTCAGATATGCACATTATTTCATATTCCTATTGCAAAAAGTAAATGATTATGATATATTATGCATAATCAGTATGAATAATGTTTCATATTTTTAGTTTAAGTAAGGTGTGATCTCAATATATGCCTCAACATTTTTTTCCCTTTCATGTAAGTCACGCAAGTTTTCGCCTATCAAGATGGCACAGCTATCTGATAGTGAAGCGCGTGCGTTGCTATACCAAATTCGTTGGGGAAGTGAGGAAAATGTGGTGTGTCCGAAATGTGGCGTACAACACGTTGCCTATCGCATTGCCAGCCGCAATCAATGGCGGTGCAAACATTGCCATCATACTTTTTAGTGTGACATCAGGGTACAATTTTTGCTGACCGCAAATTGTCTATTCAGACTTACCTTTACGCTATCGCTTTTATTCGTAAATGCCGCCAAAAGGCTTATCTGCTTATCAGCTTTCGCGTGATTTAAACGTACAGTACAAAACTGCATTCACGCTTGCACACAAAAATCCGTGAAAGTCTGCAAAATTCAAAAACAGCTTTTCCCATTGTCGGGTGAAATTCACATTGATGGTACTTACGTCCATTCCGCTCCACGCCCTAAAAATAGAAAAATGAACGTGTCGATAGACGTTTAAAAGCGAATGCTAATCCTAACAAGCGGTCAATTTTGGTGATGCGAAACCGTTATAGTGAAGCGGAAACGGCTCAAAATCCGCATTTCATTGGAGCGAAGAAAACCTTAACGTTTCAGATTTTATCGGAAAATAGCCAAGTTGTGAATAAGCTCGCCAATGCCTATATTAAAAGTAGGTAGTCGCATTCACGCAGACGAAAAATTCCGCTTATGACGAGGTTAATGGTTCGCTACAATTTGCATCGTGTAAATCACCAAAAAGAATATTGCAGCGATGAAGGCATCACAAACAATCTTGCTGAAAGCTATTTCAGCCGTTTTAAACGTATGATTATTGGTACGCACCACAAAATCAGCAATAAATACCTCGATAATTACGCCAACGAATGTGCTTATCGTGAAGATAATCGCCGCGTTGATAACCTTAGCTTGTTCAACAGCACGTTAGAGCAATGCCTTTCAACGGATAACACAACCGACTGGCAAGAGCTATTGGCAGGGGTAATCACCGCCCAGCAGAAAGGCTCATAATGTAATGGCAAAGAAAATTTACCTTAGTCAAATTCAGGCGAAAATCGACCTCTTACAGCGTGAGCGAAAGCAAGTATTAGAACATCTTGAATTGGTTGATAACAAAATCAAAAAGCTCCAAGATGCTTTAGAAGTGATGGAAGCCGAAGCTTTGACTAATGAATACGATACCGAACTTTATACTTACCGCACTTACAAGCACAGATTTAATGGTAAATTAAGACAAATGGTGTTAGCGGTACTCAAGGCTCAACCCGATCATTATTTCACCGTCAATGAACTCACCGAAATTGTTCTAATCAAGGACGGACAAGAACCTATTATCCGTCCACAACATACTGTTTCCGTGCGTGGGGCATTAAAGCATTGGCTAACAAAAGACGTAGTAGAGCGGTTAGAGATGGGGGTAACTGATGTAAAATGGCGACTAAAACACAAATAGCGGTATTTCTACCGTTATTCCTTACCTTGTTCAATCGGTTTTAACCGCCAAAACCTTGCTGCACATTCGACAATGCTTTTGCTTATGTAACTGAAGCAAAAATCCGATTAACCGCTTTATAGTGCTTATCTCCAATATCTACAAATTGCGGATTTCCCGTGAGTGCTAAGACTTTTTCTGCTATCTCACCACAAAATAACCATCGTCTATTTTCTCGTAACACTTGAGCAACCCATCGTACCGTAATTAAAGATGATGGCTTAGGTTCTTTTGGCATATGGCTGAATTAGAGTATTCATTTCTTGTGTTAGATGTTGTACTTGAATAGTCAATTCATCTTGTTTTTCTTTTTAGTGACAGCAAACGAGAGATCAACTCGTACTTGGATAACTTTTGTGACATAATGAAAAATCCCTATTGAGTAAAATTTCAATAGGATTTTAGTATTTTCAATCAGTTAAATCTTTGTGCAACTGCTACATAATGCCGATTTCTTTTACAAATTTCACCGCTTTGTAATATTCGCTGTTCGCTGATTAGAGCAACAACGCTGATCCCCATTTGATAATATCAAAGAAGAATTTATTTTGGTTGGTGGCAACGCCATCGCTGTTTTTCTTGTCGTCGCTTGCGGTTTTCGTTTCTTCCACCATGCCACTTTTTGTATTGCCCTTTAACGACCGCTAAATCATCGCGGGCTTGTGCTCGCAGTGTTTCGCATTGCTGGGTTGTTAGAGGTTGGATTTCGGTGGGCTTATCTTTAAATTTTTTGAATTGATATTGTGCATAGCCCATGGATTTTTCATCGGATTGTAGAATTTTGACATATTCTTCGCCAATGACTTTTTCAAGCGGGTAGAAGAAAACATATTGGGCATGGATATAGCTATCTTCTTTTGAAAAATGATTTTGTTGAATACGGGTCAAATTTGGATAAATACATTGACGAGCCTGTTCGCTTTCGCCACCCATTTTTGTGCATCTTGGTCAGAAAGGACATAATCTGCATCTGCAAATTGACCTGGAAATGCCTCTTCTGGTTGATTGTTGGAAGAGCAAGCGGTTACTATGAATGGTAATGCGAAAATAAATGATTTTTAAACATAAATTTCCTTAATTAGAGTTTGATAAACCCATCATAAATATGCGTTGCATCACCTGTCATATAAAGCGGGTGACCAACGCCCTCCCATTCAATCCAAAGTGAGCCACCGGGTAAATCCACCTGCACTTTGCTATCTAATATGCCTTTGCATAATGCCGACGGCAACCGCACCACACGCACCGCTGCCACAGGCTTGTGTTTCGCCCGCACCGTTCGAAAACACGGGTTTGATATGATTGCGATTGAGCACTTGCATAAAGCCAATGTTAGCTCGTTCTGGGAAGCGTTCGTGGTTTTCAAGTAGTGGGCCGAGTTGTAACACAGGGGCAGTATCAATATTTTCGACTTGTAATACACAATGTGGGTTGCCCATAGACACAACGCCGCAGAGAACTAGTTTGTAGGTCGGTACGGAGAATGTAGTTTTCTCGAATTTGATTGGCGAGTAAACGGCACTTGGGCGGGTTCCCAAATCGGTTCACCCATATTTACACGCACTTTGCCGTCTTCTTTCAGGCTTAAGACCATTTTGCCTTTAGCAGTACTGACGTGAATATTAGGCTTGTTAGTTAAGCCTTTTAATGTCACGAAACGGGCAAAACAGCGCGCACCGTTGCCACATTGGGAAACTTCGCTGCCATCGGCGTTAAAAATGCGGTAGTGAAAGTCCAATTCAGGATCGTAAGGGGCTCAACTAATAGAAGTTGGTCGAAGCCGATGCCACGATGACGGTCGGAAAGTTGGCGGATGATGTCAGGCGTGAGAAACACGTTTTGCGTGACGCCATCGATCACCATAAAGTCGTTACCTAAACCGTGCATTTTGAAAACTGCATATTTTTCCTATGATTTTAATTAAAATCTAATCATTGAGATTAAATTTTTATGCTATATTATTAGCGATTTTAATCAGTTATAATCCTCGAATTATGAGGATTTTTCTCTAAATTACAACGGAGTTTTTCAAATGTCTACAATGTTTCTTGTGCAATTCGCCATTGTGTTGCTCTGTATCTTAGTCGGTGCACGCGTGGGCGGGATTGGTTTGGGTGTGTTTGGTGGCTTGGGGCTTGCCATTCTTTCCTTCGGTTTTGGCTTAAAACCAGCTGGTTTGCCGATTGATGTAATGTTTATGATTATGGCGGTAGTTTCTGCCGCCGCTGCAGTCTAGCTGCAGGCGGTTTGGATTATATGATCAAAATCGCAACCAATATTTTACGACGTAATCCGAAACATATTACATTTATTGCACCGCTGGTTACGTGGACGTTTACCGTATTGGCGGGAACAGGACACGTTGCATATTCGGTTCTTCCTGTGATTGCTGAAGTAAGTCGTCATAGTGGAATTCGCCCAGAGCGTCCTCTTTTCAATGGCGGTAATTGCTTCTCAATTTGCCATTGTTGCAAGCCCAATTGCAGCAGCCGTTGTGGCGGTTGTGGCATTCCTTGAGCCACAAGGCATTCACTTAGGTGATGTGTTGATGGTGACCATTCCATCTACTCTTTTGCAGGTATTTTATTGGCGTGTGTATTTGTGAACAGAATGGGCAAAAGAGCTCAAAGATGATCCAGAATATCAACGCCGTTTGAAAGATCCAAAATATGCAGATACCTTTAACTCAACCGCAAGTTCTACAGAAATTGAAGTGAGCAAAACGGCAAAAGTGTCAGTTTCACTCTTCTTATTCGGTGCATTGCTTGTCGTGTTAATGGGGGCTGTGCCTTCACTCCGCCCAGTTTTTGATGGCAAACCAATGGGAATGGCACACACTATCGAAATCATTATGCTTTCAATTGGTGCATTAATTATCTTTACTTGTAAACCAGATAGTACTGAAATTACTAAAGGCTCCGTTTTCCATGCAGGTATGCGTGCGGTGATTGCGATCTTCGGTATTGCGTGGTTGGGCGATACCTTAATGCAAGCACATATAGATGAAGTGAAAGATTTAGTGAAAGGTTTAGTCGAAACTGCACCGTGGGCATTTGCTTTTCGCACTTTTCGTACTTTCCGTATTAGTCAACAGTCAAGGGGCAACAGTGGCAACATTATTCCCGCTTGGTATCGCATTAGGTATTCCTGCACCTGTTTTAATTGGGGTATTTGTAGCAGTAAATGGCTACTTCTTCGTGCCTAACTATGGTCCGATTATTGCATCAATTGACTTTGATACCACAGGTACAACCAAAATCGGTAAATACATTTTCAATCATAGCTTTATGCTTCCAGGTTTATTAAGTATGGCATTCTGCTTAGTATTTGGCTTAGCATTGTCTAATGTATTACTCTAAGTATGTTTGGGCATGGAAAATATGCCCAATGTTATTTAATCAATAAAAAGGCATAGTAGGCAAAATAGCTGCTAATTCGTCAAAAAAACTATGCCATGTGGACAAAAACAGTTGTTAATATTTATTTTTCAAAATATTAGCAACTCTTTTTATTTAAAAATCCTTCTAGCCTATTTGTCGTATTTTTCGATATTTATTTCAGTATGCCTTTCAAAGGTAAATAATTCATATCATATTTCAAACTTGCATAAGCTCCTCTTACATTACTGCTTATAAAGGGAAATATCCATTCTCATTCGCTTTATCACTCCGTTCTTTTATCTTCATGTCTTTTTAAACAAGCATGTAAACGAAGATAAGATTTATTTTTGAACTTTTAACTAACGTTTTTACAATAATTTTGGGGAATGTTCTAGCTAATGACTAAAAATCCTATTTAGGTTAGAATAAAACCAATGAGTTAAGGGAGTTTGGTCTAGTTATCTAGTACAACTCCCAAATAAATTAGCATGCCTATTTATTCTTCGTTAGGAATATAAAAATTTATGGCGAAGTCCTGCATCATACATTGCTTTGTTTGCTTCTCTAGTAATTCTATTCTTTCTTCAGGCGTAATATGATAAATAGATTTTTGATGAATGGCTCCATGTAATTTGAATAACATTAAATCTGAGCCGTCAGAGCCTTGTTTAACTAATTTGACAAAAAAGTATTGATATAGCCATTTTGTTGGAATTGTTCTACATTGTTGATATTTATTTTTCTTTAAAATTCTCTCCATTTTGAAGTTCATATTTGTTAAAGATCGAATTTGGGTTTTTCGTTTCTCTTGTTCTTGTTTATATTGTTCAGATAATTCTTCCAAAAATACTTCTTACCCAATGTGAAAAACGACTTTCATTCAGGGCTCTATGGTAGGGAATAGCGAAAAAGTTTTTGTGTTAAGACCTACTTCAGGATCTTGTATTATATATGTTCCTTCTAGCTGTTGAATCTCTGTTTTCGATTGGCGAGATGCTCGAATCAAAAATAGTGTTATTTTTATATAGTGCAATCATAAAACCATTTGTATGAATACCATAATAAGAAAAATGGGTTTTTAGCTTAATTTTTTTCCTGTAATAGGCTCAAAAGTGCAGAGATTGGTTGTTCTACAGCGTGAATTGGAAGCATATTTTCTCCCTAAAATATCAATAATTTTTGTGAAATGAAAAATTTTTTAATAAATACCTGAGAATGTGTGATTGTTTTCAACTACATCAAAAAATGTGAACTCGCTCGAAAATTTGAGAAAAATATTTTAAAACAACATAGAAATTTGAGGTGTTTTAAAATAGTCTAGTTTATGATAAGAAATGCTAAAAATTTTTGCCTAAAAAGCGGTTCAGAAAAATTAGCAAATTTGCAGAAAAAGAGTTGCCAAAATCAAATTTTACCTGTACCATACATCACTTTTCTCGTGTATCTTTGCGAGAAGACAGACGAGTTAAGTCGTTTGATGTAATCATTTATCAAAATGGTGTTGCCAATTTGGCAGCATAATAATGTTCCTAATCTTGGAACTATAATAGGTGTAACTGAGCTCCTTGTTCTTTTAGATAAGTGGTAGTTTGGTTTTTATTAGCTAAATTTTAATGGAGCTCTGGTCTAATGCAGAACCAAAGAATCCGTATCCGCTTAAAAGGCGTTTTGATCATCGTTTAATTGATCAATCAACAGCGGAGATCGTAGAAACAGCTAAACGTACTGGTGCACAAGTTCGTGGTCCAATTCCTTTACCAACTCGTAAAGAACGTTTCACGGTATTGATTTCTCCACACGTTAACAAAGATGCGCGTGACCAATATGAAATCCGTACTCACAAACGTTTAGTTGATATTGTTGAACCAACAGAAAAAACTGTTGATGCATTAATGCGTTTAGAATCTAGCTGCTGGCGTTGATGTTCAGATTAGTCTAGGTTAATTGGGAATTTTAAGAGGTTATTACAATGATTGGTTTAATCGGTCGTAAAGTTGGTATGACCCGCGTTTTTCACTGAAGACGGCGTGTCTATTCCAGTTACCGTTATCGAAATCGAAGCCAACCGTGTTACTCAAGTTAAAACCCTTGAAAACGATGGCTATTCTGCAATTCAAGTTACTACTGGTACTAAAAAAGCTAGTCGTGTAACTAAGCCAGAAGCAGGTCATTTCGTGAAAAGCAGGTGTTGAAGCTGGTCGCGGTTTATGGGAATTTCGTACTGAAGGTGAAGAATTCACTTTAGGTCAAGAAATCAATGTTGACATCTTCACAGATGTTAAGAAAGTCGATGTTACTGGTACATCTAAAGGTAAAGGTTTCCAAGGTGGTGTTAAACGTTGGAACTTCCGTACTCAAGATGCTACACACGGTAACTCTTTATCACATCGTGTACTTGGTTCTATTGGTCAAAACCAAACTCCAGGTCGTGTGTTTTAAAAGGCAAAAATGGCTGGACACTTAGGTGCTGAGCGTGTAACTGTTCAATCACTTGAAGTTGTTCGTGTAGATGCTGAGCGTAAGTTATTATTAGTTAAAGGTGCTGTTCCTGGTGCGACTAATAGTGATGTTATTGTTAAACCAGCAGTTAAAGCATAAGTCTAGGAGATAGAGATGGAATTACAAGTTGTTGGTGCAAACGCACTCACTGTTTCTGAAACTACCTTCGGACGTGAGTTTAACGAAGCGTTAATCCACCAAGTAGTTGTTGCTTACGCAGCAGGTGCTCGTCAAGGTTCACGTGCACAAAAAACTCGTGCTGAAGTGTCTGGTTCAGGCAAAAAACCTTGGCGTCAAAAAGGTACAGGTCGTGCACGTTCTGGTGACATCAAATCACCAATCTGGCGTTCAGGTGGTATCACATTCGCTGCGAAACCACAAGATCACAGCCAAAAGTGAACAAAAATGTACCGTGGTGCAATCAAAAGCATTCTTTCTGAATTAGTTCGTCAAGACCGTTTAGTGGTTGTTGAGAAATTCGAAATTGATGCACCTAAAACTAAAGTTTTAGCACAAAAATTAAAAGAGATGGCGTTAACTGACGCTTTAATCATTACTGCAAACTTAGATGAAAATCTATTCTTAGCAGCATAACTATACAAAGTAGACGTTCGTGATGTTCAAGCAATCGACCCAGTTAGCTTAATCGCTTTTGATAAAGTGGTTGTAACTGTTGATGCAGTAAAACAAATTGAGGAGATGCTAGCATGATTCAACAAGAACGTTTGCTAAAAGTGCTTAAAGCACCTCATATCTCTGAGAAAGCGACAAACAACGCTGAAAAAAGGTAATACAATCGTATTTAAAGTTGCATTAGACGCTAACAAAAGTAGAAATTGCAAATGCGGTTGAAGCACTTTTTCGAAAGTTAAAGTTGATTCTGTACGTACAGTGGTTGTTAAAGGTAAAACTAAACGTCACGGTGCAAAATCAGGTCGTCGTAGTGACTGGAAAAAAGCTTATGTAACTCTTCAAGAAGGTCAATCACTTGACTTCGTTGAAGGTGCGGCAGAGTAATTCGGAGGAATAGAAAACTATGGCTATCGTTAAATGTAAAGTCGACCTCCGCTGGTCGTCGTCATGTAGTTAAAGTTGTTAATGCAGAACTTCACAAAGGGAAACCTTTCGCAGCACTTTTAGATACTAAATCTAAAACTGGTGGTCGTAACAACTTAGGTCGTATCACTACTCGCCACATCGGTGGTGGTCATAAACAACACTATCGTTTAGTTGATTTCCAAACGTAACAAGTTAGAAATCCCTGCGGTAGTTGAGCGTTTAGAATACGATCCAAACCGTTCTGCTAACATCGCGTTAGTTCTTTATAAAGATGGTGAACGCCGTTATATCTTAGCACCAAAAGGTTTATCTGCTGGTGATACGATTCAAGCAGGTGCTTCAGCTCCGATTAAAGTAGGTAACGCATTACCTATGCGTAACATCCCAGTTGGTACAACTGTACACAATGTGGAATTAAAACCTGGTAAAGGTGGTCAAATTGCACGTTCTGCGGGTGCTAGCGTACAAATTATTGCACGTGAAGGTAACTATATAACTTTACGTCTTCGTTCAGGTGAAATGCGTAAAGTATTAGCTGATTGTTTCGCAACAATCGGTGAAGTAGGTAACTCTGAGCATATGCTTCGCGTTCTTGGTAAAGCAGGTGCTAACCGCTGGAGAGGCGTACGCCCAACAGTTCGTGGTACTGCAATGAACCCAGTAGACCACCCACACGGTGGTGGTGAAGGTCGTAACTTTGGTAAACATCCAGTTACACCTTGGGGCGTTCAAACCAAAAGGTAAGAAAACTCGTCACAACAAAACGTACTGATAAATACATCGTACGCCGTCGTGCAAATAATTTTATTCATTAAAAGAGGATAACCCATGCCACGTTCTCTCAAGAAAGGTCCTTTCCTTGACCTACACTTGTTGAAGAAGGTAGAGAAGGCGGTGGAAAGCGGGGATAAAAAAACCAATTAAAACTTGGTCCCGTCGTTCAATGATCATTCCATCAATGATTGGTTTGACCATCGCAGTCCATAATGGTCGTCAGCACGTTCCAGTTTATGTATCAGACGAAATGATCGGTCATAAACTTGGTGAATTTGCACCGACTCGTACATACCGCGGTCACGCCGCAGATAAGAAAGCTAAGAAATAAGAGGTAAAAGATGGGAAACTATTGCTAAACATCGTTACGCTCGTACTTCTGCCCAAAAAGCTCGCTTAGTTGCTGATTTAATTCGCGGTAAAAAAGTTTCTGCAGCATTAGAAATATTAACTTTCACTAACAAAAAGCAGGGATTTAGTGAAGAAAGTATTAGAATCAGCTATCGCGAACGCAGAGCACAATGACGGTGCAGATGTAGACGATCTTAAAGTTGCTAAGATTTTCGTTGATGAAGGTCCAAGCATGAAACGTGTTATGCCACGTGCAAAAGGTCGTGCAGATCGTATTTTAAAACGTACTAGCCACATCACTGTGGTTGTATCAGATCGTTAATCAGTAGGAGAATAACAATGGGTCAGAAAGTACATCCTAATGGTATTCGCCTTGGTATTGTTAAACCTTGGAACTCTACTTGGTTCGCGAATACACAAGATTTCGCTGATAACTTAGACGGCGACTTCAAAGTACGTAAATTCTTAAACAAAGAGTTAGCGAACGCTTCAGTATCACGTATCACTATTGAACGTCCCTGCAAAAAGCATTCGTGTAACTATTCACACAGCTCGTCCTGGTATCGTTATCGGTAAAAAAGGCGAAGATGTTGAAAAATTACGTAACGCAGTAGCGAAAATCGCAGGCGTTCCAGCACAAATCAACATCGCTGAAGTGAAAAAACCAGAGCTAGATGCGAAATTAGTAGCAGATAGCATCGCTTCTCAACTAGAACGTCGTGTTATGTTCCGCCGTGCAATGAAACGTGCGGTACAAAAACGCAATGAAATTAGGTGCTAAAGGTATCAAAGTTGAAGTTAGCGGTCGTTTGGGTGGTGCAGAAATTGCTCGCTCAGAATGGTATCGTGAAGGTCGTGTACCTCTACATACTCTTCGTGCAGACATCGATTATAACACTGCAGAAGCTCATACAACTTACGGCGTGAGTGGCGTTAAAAGTGGATCTTCAAAGGTGAAATTCTTGGTGGTATGGCGGCAGTGATCGAATCTGAAAAAGAACCAGCGGCAGCAGCCTAAAAAGGCGCCACGTGGCAAAGGTCGTAAATAAGGAGAATCACTGAATGTTACAGCCAAAAACGCACAAAAATTCCGTCAAAAGTACACAAAGGCCGTAACCGTGGTATCTGGGCGGTACTGAGTGAGCTTCAGTACATCTCGGTTTGAAAAGCAGTTGGTCGTGGTCGTTTAACAGCACGTCAAATTGAAGCAGCACGTCGTGCGATGACTCGTGCAGTTAAACGTCAAGGTAAAATCTGGATCCGTGTGTTCCCAGACAAACCAATTACTGAAAAACCATTAGAAGTCCGTATGGGTAAAGGTAAAGGTAACGTTGAGTACTGGGTAGCTTTAATCCAACCGGGTAAAGTATTATATGAAATGGATGGTGTTTCTGAAGAAATCGCACGTCAAGCATTTGCATTAGCGGCAGCGAAATTACCAATGAAAACCACATTTGTAACTAAGACGGTGATGTAATGAAAGCTCAAGAACTACGTAATAAAAATGTTGAAGAGCTGAATGCTGAGTTAGTAAACCTTTTTAGTGAACAATTCAAATTGCGTATGCAAGCAGCCACCGGTCAGCTTCAACAAACCCACCAGTTAAAACAAGTGCGTCGTAGTATTGCACAAGTTAAAACTGTATTAACCGAGAAGGCGGGTGAGTAATGACTGATAAAATTCGCACAGTACAAGGTAAAGTAATCAGCGACAAAATGGACAAATCATTTGTTGTTGCGATTGAACGTACGGTAAAACACCCGTTATACGGTAAATTTATCCGTCGTACAACTAAATTACACGTACACGATGAAAACAACGAAGCTAAATTAGGTGATGTAGTTGAAATCAGGAATGTCGTCCTGTTTCAAAAACAAAAGCACACACTTTAGTTCGTGTTGTTGAGAAAGCAGTAAGCAATCAGCAAATCAATATTAAGCCCTCTAGTAGCAATGCTGGAGGGTTTTTATGCCTGATTTTTCCAAAAAGTATACTTCTTTTACTTGTTATTGACATAACAAGTAAAACATATTGAAGAACAACCTATAAGGAAGAAATTATGTCAGGTACAATGAATTTAATTTCACTACTTGCCTAAATGTGGTACAACAGCTCGTACAGCACAAGAGTTACAAGAAAAATTCGGCTATCGTACAATTAATACTGGTTCTGCGACTAATCAGAGCTGGTGTAAAAAATGCCGTTCATAATTATCTAATATGGGTAGATATATGAAAAAAACGAGTGATGATCTTCTTATTGACCTCTTTTTCTTTACTTTGGAAAGGCGGTGTAGCTGTTTATAAGACTTTTGCTGGATCTCTGAGTCAGGAAAAGAAGCAAGAGATAATGCAAAACGTGAGCTTGAAAAACTAAAACAGGAACGAGAACGAAATAAATAAGTTCTTAATTAAAAGCGGTCATTTTTCCCAGCGATTTTGCAAATGGCATTGGGAAAATGACCGCTGTTTTTATTCTTTTAAATTACTCAACCGTCACCGATTTTCGCGAGGTTACGTGGTTGATCCATCAGTCCTTTAATTAACGCAACATGGTATGAGAGTAGTTGCAGTGGTACGGTGTGAAAATTGAGCAGTTACTTCATCAACTTTCGGGAATACCAAAGTTTTGTAGCCTAAGCCTGCATCGTGGTCGGCGAAGATGAATAATTGACCGCCGCGTGCTTTCACTTCTTCAATGTTCGATTTCACTTTTTCAAGTCAAAATCATTTTCAGGGGCAACGACAATTACAGGCATTTTCGTTGTCGATTAATGCGAGTGGCCCGTGTTTTACCTCGCCAGCTGCGTAGACTTCCGCATGAATGTATGAAATCTCTTTTAATTTCAACGCCGATTCCATTGCGATTGGATAGAATTCGCCCGACCTAAGAATAAGCTGTGTTGTTTATCTGCAAAGTCTTCAGAGTTTTTCGATCTCTTTTTCGTGCGTTAATGCTGCCTCAATTAACGCTGGCAAACGTTGTAATGCGTGAACGATATCCGCTTCTTGCTCGCTGAAACATTGCCTTTTAAGCGACCTAATGCTGCTGTAAAAGTAATAAACAGGTTAATTGGGTCGTGAAAGCTTTAGTTGATGCTACGCCTACTTCTACACCCGCACGGGTCATAAAGGCAAAGTCGGATTCACGCACTAATGATGAGGTAGCTACGTTACAAATCGTCATTGCTGCCATAAAACTTGACTCTTTTGCCAAGCGTAATGCCGCTAAAGTATCTGCTGTTTCGCCAGATTGTGAGATAGTCACTAACAAGCTATTTGGGCGAGTTACGAATTTGCGGTAGCGGAATTCCAGAGGCGATTTCTACATCACACGCTACACCTGCGATGGATTCTAACCAATAGCGTGCCACCATACCTGCGTTGTAAGAAGTACCACACGCGACGATTTGGATATGTTCCACTTTCGATAAAATTTCCGCAGCATTTGGTGCAATAGCTTCTAAATTCACTTTGCCTTCTTTGATGCGACCATCTAAGGTATTCATAATTGCTACAGGTTGCTCGAAATATTCTTTCTCGCATATAGTGGTGATATTGTCCTTTATCTGCTGCATCTTGCTCGAAGTTGCCTTCGTGAATTTCACGTTCTACTTTGTTGCCATCGCGGTCGTAAATATCAACTGCAGTACGTGATTTCTGCCACATCGCCTTCTTCTAAGTAAGCAAAACGGCGGGTTACACTTAATAGTGCAAGCGGATCAGAAGCGAGGAAGTTTTCATCGATGCCGTAACCGATAACTAATGGAGAACCTGAACGTGCTACGATTAAATGCTCTGGTTCTTCTTCATTTAATACTACGGTACCGTATGCACCGCGAAGTTGTTTCACGGTTTTTTGTACTGCTTCTAATAATGAATTTGATGTGCGGAATTCCATTCCACTAAATGGGCGATCACTTCGGTGTCAGTTTGTGATTGGAACACATAACCGCGTGCTTGTAACTCTGCACGCAACTCTTCGTAGTTTTCGATAATACCGTTGTGAACCACCGCAATTTTGCCCTGAGCGGTGAGGTGTGCATTGGCTTCAGATGGTTCACCGTGGGTTGCCCAGCGGGTGTGTGCTATCCCTGTTCCACCTAATAATGGTTTAGCTTCAATGCATCATCTAAGGCTTTTTACTTTACCCACGCGACGTAAAAATATTCATTTGTTTATCTGCACCCTATTACGGCAACGCCCGCAGAGTCGTAACCACGATACTCTAAGCGGTGTAATCCATCGACTAAAATTGCTGCTACATCACGTTGTGCTACCGCACCGACAATTCCACACATAAATTTTATTTCCTAATGTTTGTTTAATTTGAGTTTAAATTTATAGATTTCTTCGTTTCGCCAAATCTCCCCTACCCCTCTTTGATAAAGAGGGAACCTATTCAAACCTAAAACTAATATCGAAACACTTTTAGATAAGTGAATATCTCAAGTGATATTAAAATGCCTTAGATATAATTTCCCTCTTTAGCAAAGAGGGGTAGGGGAGATTTGGCAGTAGTAATTAACGGAGAAAATACACGATAAAATAAGTACTATTTCGCCACAATCACTTCTACGCCGTTTTGTTCAATCAAAACTTTCGTTTCGTAACTTAATTGGCTATCAGTGATGATTTTGTCAATCTTCGACCAATCAAGTTCCACATTGGGCATTTTTCTTCCGATCTTTTGTGATCTCGATTAACACAATTACTTCACGGCTTACTTCTGCCATCACTTGGCTTAACCTGACTAACTCATTGAATGTCGTTGTGCCGCGTTCTAAATCTAATCCATCAGCTCCAATAAAAAGCTGGTCAAAATCATAAGAACGAAGGGCATTTTCTGCCACTTTGCCTTGAAAGGATTCCGAACGTGAGTCCCAAGTTCCACCTGTCATTAACACTGTCGGTTCACATTCCAAGGTCGTTAGTTCGCTGGCAAGTGAAAGAGAATTGGTCATAATTACCAAGCCTTTTTGGTCTCAAGGCTTTTACCAACGCCCCAGTGGTGCTGCCACTATCAATAATGATGCGATTGTGATCAGAAATAATTTCACAAGCCGCTTTGGCAATAGCTAACTTTTTGTTTCGAAAGCTGTTCTTCGTTGTTTCTTCTTCCATCAATTCCGATGGTATCTTGATTGCTCCACCATAGCGACGTAATAAAAAACCGCCTTCTTCTAACACCCGTAAATCCTTGCGAATGGTGACTTCTTGAGGTATCAAAAACTGAGCAAGGTAATCAACGCTTAATTCATTCTGCTCCATCAGCATAGAAACAATCAGCTGACGGCGTTGTTGCGTATTTCGTTTTGACATAATTTATAAACCATTAGTTTCGATTCAAAAACTTTGTGAATTATAGTGAAATTCCTGACCGCTTGCAGTATAAAAAAATGGCTAGGGATTACCTAGCCATTGATTCTTTTGCATTGAAGTAGTATTACGCCTTCACATTTTCTTTCAAACGCCAACAACTGCTCTTTCGCAATCATTCGTTTTTTTCGCCTGTGCGGCGGTTTTTGTATTCAATTTCGCCATTGTCTCAGGGTTTTTCTCGCCGATTACCACCATATGCGGTACGCCGATAAGTTCCATATCGGCGAACATCACGCCTGGGCGTTCTTTCACGATCATCAAAAAAATCACGTCTACGCCTTGTGATTGTAAAGTGCGGTAAAGTTCTTCAGCATATTTTTGCACGGTTTCAGATTTGTGCATATTCATCGGCACAATCGCCACAGTAAATGGGGCAATTTCATCTGAAGGCCAGATGATACCGCGTTCATCGTGGTGTTGCTCAATCGCTGAAGCCACCACACGAGTTACGCCGATACCATAACAACCCATTGTCATCACAAGAGGTTTACCGTCTTCGCCTTGAACGGTCGCTTTCATTGCTTCAGAGTATTTTACCAAGTTGGAAAAATATGCCCCACTTCAATACCACGTTTGATTTGAAGCGTGCCTTTACCATCTGGACTTGGATCACCTTCCACTACATTACGTAAATCAAATACTTCTGGCATTGCTACATCGCGTTCCCAGTTCACATTGAAGTAATGTTTTCCATCGATATTCGCACCACAACTAAAATCAGACATTAACGCCACAGTGCGGTCAATAATTGCAGGAATATTAAGATTTACCGCGCCTAATGATCCCACGCGCGCACCAATTTTTGCTTTAATTTCAGTTTCGTCCGCAAACTCAAGGGGATCTGCTACTAACGGGTGTTTTTGTGCTTTGATTTCGTTTATCCGTGATCGCCACGAATAATCAAGGCAACAAGCGGTTGATTTTCGTCAGCACCTTTCACAATTAAGGTTTTCATGGTTTTTTCAATCGGCAGATTGAATTGTTCACTAACTCCGCAATGGTTTTCGCATTTGGTGTATCTACCAAATGTCATTTCCGCTGGTGCTTGTGTCGCTCTACAGCAATTGCTTCTGCCAATTCGATATTTGCCGCAAAATCCGATTCTGTTGAGAACACAACATCATCTTCCCCGCTTGAAGCTAACACTTGAATTCGTGAGAAGCTGAACCACCAATAGACCCAGTATCCGCTTTGCACCGCACGGAAATCTGCCTAAACGGTTAAAAATGTTACTGCACACTCGATACATCAATCATAGGTTGCTTGCAAACTTTCTTGGGTAGTATGGAAAGAGTACGCATCTTTCATAATAAATTCACGCGAACGCATCACACCAAAACGAGGACGCACTTCATCACGGAATTTAGTTTGAATTTGGTATAAATTAAGTGGAAGTTGTTTGTATGAAGAAACTTCTCGGCGGACTAAATCTGTAATCACTTCCTCGTGAGTTGGCCCAAGTACAAAGTTACGGTTTCCACGATCTTCAAAACGAAGAAGCTCTGGACCATATTGATCCCAACGACCAGACTCCTCCCATAATTCCGCAGGTTGTACCACAGGCATTAACACCTCGATTGCACCACCTTTGTTCATTTCTTCGCGAATGATTTTTTCCACTTTTTTCAATACACGAATACCCGTCGGTAACCAGTTATATAAACCTGATGCCATTGAGCGAATCATACCTGCACGCAACATTAATTGGTGGCTCACTACCTGAGCATCATTTGGCGTTTCTTTAAGAGTAGAGAATAAATGACTTTGTACGCATTGTTTTTCCTATTAAAAATTATGAATAAATTTATCGGCAAAAATAAGGCTATTTTAGCGTAAAAAGGCGGGGTGTGGTATGATTGCCCACAATAAATACAGAAATTCAGCAAGGGAATAAGATGATTGTTGTTACCGCAGGTCACGTCGATCACGGCAAAACTGCACTATTGCAAGCCCTTAACGGGGCACAAACACGGCACACTTACCTGAAGAGAAAAACGTGGGCTGACTCATTGATTTAGGCTACGCCTATTTGCCAATCACCAATCAGCAAGCGCAAGCCTGATGTGCTTGGTTTTATTGACGTGCCTGGTCACCAACGTTTTCTATCGAATATGTTGGCAGGCGTGGGCGGCATTCAGCACGCGTTATTGGTAATTTCTGCCGAAGAAGGCATTAAGCCGCAAACCGAAGAGCATCTTGAGATTCTGAAATTGCTCCGTTTTTCGCACATTATGCTGGTGATTACTAAAGTAGATCGTGCGGAAACAAGTCAAATCGAACAGCTAATTCACTCACATTCAAAGACGTTATCCTTTCTTAGTGAAGCACCTATTTTTGTGACTTCGGCACATACAGGGCAGGGCATTGAAGCGTTAAAAATTATCTGATTGCCCTCACTGCACAAGGTGCGATCGACAAACCGTTCCGCTATGCGATTGACCGCGTGTTTACCGTGAAAGGTGCGGGCTTGCTGGTTACGGGTACAGCCGTTGCGGGGCAGGTCAAAATAGGCTCGGAATTTTATCTCTCAAGCGGTCAAAAAGTGCGTGTAAAAGGCATTCACGCCCAAAATAGCCCGTCAGAAATTGGTTTAGAGGGACAACGATTAGCACTCAACATTGCGAACGTGGAAAAAGAGCAGGTGCAGCGTGGCGATTGGATTACCGAACTCGTTCCACATTTTGCGACCGACCGCATTACTGTGCGGTTCAACGTGATTCAGCCGTTAAAAAGAGAGCACCGTCGCCCATCTTTTACCATTTTCGCCTCGCACGTAACAGGCAAAGTGAGCTTGCTCAACGCTAAACAAGCGGTTGAAAATGGCGATTATTTTGCAGAAATTTTGCTAGATGAGCCGTTGCACATTGCGGTAAACGACAGATTTATTATTCGCAACGGTGATGACCGTCAACGCTTGGCAGTGCGGAGGTGTTGGAGATCCATCTGCCCAAACGCCATAAACGTAGTAGCTCGTCTTGCTTTTGTCAATGAATTGGCATAAAAACAACCGCTTGCGATGATTTTACTCGCTCGTCTGGCGTTGATGTTGCAAAAATCGTGCTTTGACGTTGGATTTCTTGCTTTGGGCAGAACAGCGTTTTGCTAGCCAATTACCTGAAAATACAGATGCGATAGTTTATGATAAGTGGATTTTCTCCTGCAAATTTAAGCAACACATCCAGCAAAGAATGGTGGAAAAATTGATTTAATATCGCACACCAACCATCAAGACCAACTGGGGCTTTCCAAAGCACGTCTTTACCGAATGGCGGTGCTTGAACAGCCTGAGGGTTTAGCGTTGCAGTGGCTGGATGAATTAGTGGCGGAAGGCGTGCTGGCTCAAACGCGCGGTTGGGTGCATCTGCCTGAGCATCGCATTGAGTTTTCTGATAGAGAATTGCAAATTTGGCAACACCTGACCGCTTTTGAAGCCACCAATCAAGCTCTCTTGGGTGCGAGAAATCGCAACTGAACTTAGCCTCGATGAAACGGATACGCGAAACTTGTTTCTACAAAGCAGGGAAACTAGGCTATGCCGTGCCGATTGTGAAAGACCGCTTGCCTCGCTGAACAAATCCAACATCCGCAAGCTGGATCAAAGCCAGCAAGCGCACGGCGAAACTCGGTGAATCAATTACGCGACGAATTGCAATATGGACGCAAACTTACCGTGCAGTTGATGGAATATTTCTCGATCGCACAGGCTTCCTCCGCCGTAAAGGCAACGTGCATCTGTTGAGGGATGCGGAGAGTTTTTAATATTACCCCTCTTTGCTAAAGAGGGGGAATGTTCTTAGAAAAAATATATGATGAAAATCCCCGTGCGGTTTCCGCACAAACTTTATTGAGGTGCTGGATCAGGGCAAATCACCGTCGCTGATTCCCTGAAGCGCAAAATCAGCTTGATCCCAAAGATCCGCCGTTAGTACAAGAGATCACCTTTGGCGTGTGTCGCGTATTGCCTCGCTTGGAAAATATTATCAAGCAGTTGGTGGCGAAACCGCTTAAGGGCAAAACCCGCTTGGTGCATTGCCTGCTGTTGGTTGGGTTGTATCAACTGCTTTATATGCGGTGCCTGCTCATGCGGTAGTGGATGAAGTGGTGAATGCGACTAAAACGTTGAAAACTCGATAGCTTCCGTGCTCTGACCAATGGCGTACTTTCGTCGTTTTTACGTGAGCAAGAGCAAATTCTCGCAGTCGTCGATAAACATTGGCAGACGTTGCACCCCGAATGGTTTGTGAACAAGATCAAAAAGCCTATCCGCATTGGCGCGAGATTGTCGAGGCGAATAATCAGCGTCCGCCGATGTGGGTTCGAGCCAACGTGCAGCATATTCAGCCAAAAGATTACGCAGTATTGCTAGGCGATTTAGCAAATCAAACCGAAAACTCGACCGCTTGTGTGCCAGACTGTGCGATTCTGCTCGAACGCCCCGTGCCTGTGGCTCAGTTGCCGAATTTCGAACAAGGCTGGGCGACGGCAAGATGCTCACGCACAATGGTCGGCAGAATTGTTGATGCTCAAAATAATGAAACGATTTTAGATGCTTAGCCGCCCTGGTGGTAAAACCACGCATATTTGAAAAAGCGCCACAAGCGGTCGTTTTTGCGTTGGATATTGAAGAAAAATCGCTTGAAAACGTGTGCGTGAAAACTTAGCGCGCCCTCAATCAATCCGCAACTGTGATTTAGGAGCGATGCGAGCCAGCCTGATACCTGGCTTGAAAAGATGTTCGACCGTATTTTCGCCGGATGCGCTTTGTTCCTGCAACGGGCGTGATCTCGTCGCCAATTTGATATTAAATGGCTTCGTAAAGAGGCGGATATTGCCGAGCTTGCCAATTTACAAGCCAAGATTTTTAGAAGCACTTTGGGCAAGATTAAAAACCAAACGGCATTTTTGCTTTATGCGACATGTCTCGATTCCTGCCAGAGGAAAATCACCTACAAATTGAGCAATTCTTGCAAAATCACCCAGATGCCGAAGCGGTAGAGATGGATTTTCACGGTGAAAAAGTGACCGAAAACAATTCTTCCCACAACCGAATGGCGAGATGGTGCTTTTTATGCGAAGTTGAGAAAAGTGGGTTTATAAGCACAATATAATTCTGTAGCATCTGTTTTGCGTAGGGGCGGATAAACCCCATCCCTACGCAAATGAGGGTAATACAATAAAAATAAAAATCATTATGAAAATAATCATCCTCGAGCTGGGGCAGGTGGGCTCGACGCTGGCAGCCCTCGCTTTCCAATGACGAAAACGACATCACGCTGATCGATGATCGCCAAGATTTGCTTGATAAATTGCAGGAAAAGCACGACTTTGACGCGTGCTAAAAGGCAATGGGGCATCGCTCGTATTTATGCGACAGGCGGAGCGAACGATGCGATATGTTGGTGGCAGTGACCGATAGTGATGAAATCAATATGATCGCCAGTCAAGTCGCGTATAGCTTGTTCAAAGTGCCGACTAAGATTGTACGGATTCGTAACAGCGATTATGTGCGTGAGCGTGAACATCTGTTCGGCAACGATAATTCTCACCTGATAGACGACGTGATTGCACCTGAATTGTTGGCAAAAGGATATTTTACGTCTGATTAACTATCCTGGGGCGTTGCAAGTGGCAATATTTGCCGATGATTTTGGTCAGCCTTGTTAGCACTAAAGCCTATTACGGTGGGCCTTTGGTCGGCTACCCAATTTCTGCCCTGCACGATCATCTACCTTATATTGAAGCCCGTATTGTGGCAATTTTCAGACAAGATCGTGCCATTATTCCGCAAGGTTCGACTATTATCGAAGCAGGTGATGAAATTTTCTTTATCTGTGAAACGCAAAACATCAAGGCGATTATGAGCGAGCTGCAACGTTTGGAGCGTCCGCATAAAACGAGTGATGATTGTAGGTGGTGGCTCAATCGGATTAGGGTTAGCAAAAGATTTAGAAAATCAGTGCAGCGTGAAAATCATTGAGCGAAGCCGTGAAAAGCTGGAAGTACTTTCAACTAAGTCAGAAAAGCCCTGTGTTGGGCAAGGCGATGCGTCGGATCAAGAGCTGCTTTTGAAGAGCATATCGAAAATATCGATCTTTTCCTTGCCTTAACCAGCGACGATGAAGCCACTATCATGGCGGCACTGTTGGCAAAACGTTTAGGGGCGAAAAAAGCGATTGTGTTAGTGCAACGGATGTCTTATTTGCACTTAATTCAAGGTGGGACGATTGATATTGCGATGTCGCCATTGAATCGACTCATTTCTGCACTTTCTAGCTATGTTCGCAAAGGCGATATCGTGAAAGTGGTTTCGCTCAAAACAAGGTTTAGCTGAAGGGACTGAAGCGGTGCCCACGGTGATGAGTCTTCCAAAGTGGTAGGGAGAAAAGTACGAGAGCTTAAGCTTCCGCAAGGGGCGATTGTTGGGGCAATCAGCGAGATAGTCAGCGATGATTGCCCATAAATCCACTGAAATACAAGCCGAAGACCGCGTAATTTTTGTTCGTCAACGATAAAAACACGTGAGTGAAATTGAAAATTGTTCCAAGTAAGTTCGTTTTTCTTATAACGATTTTAGGTGATAGAAAACACCGACCAAGCGGTTTGTTTTCTTTTGCAAATTACCAACTTCTACGCAGTTTTGATACTGCGACAACAACTCATCAGCAATCGGTCTCGTCAGTGAACAGTTTATCAATTTCGTCAATTTACAAAGTTCGAACACACTTTCGTTCACTGGAGTGATCGGCAACCAAGAATTTTTGCTTGCTCATTGCGAGTACTTTTACGTTTAAAATGGCAAATTGGTCAGATTCCCAAATTGCTCTTCATAAATGCCTGTAATGAGAAAATTGCCATATCAATATGTAAGCGAGAACAGATGCTCGGAAAAGGGCCGTAGAAAAGCATCATATCGGAATAAACCTCCTGTGGCAATGGTTTCGATATGTGGTTTATGGGCAAGTTGAATGGATTAGTCCGTACAGAGCTGGTGATAATTTTACACGGAATATTGGGCAGGCGTTATGCGATGTACCATGCAGTTGAGCTGGCATCAAGCACAATCACCGCATCTTTCAAAAATCTGTTCTGCGAATTAGTCGGCAATGTGTTTTTGCCGTCATTATGGGATTTCCTTACGGGTAGAAAAAGATTGTCCAATATTCTGGCTTTGTAAACTCATTGCCCCCCGTGCGAGATAGAGCTTGTTTTGGTCAGCGAGTTTGTTTAAACTGCGTCGGATAGTTTCAATCGATACTCCTAAAACTTTCGGCAGTTCTGCCGAACCCCGCGCTTCAATACTCTAAGTAATCTAAAATCAGCTCGTGGCGTTTTTCCCATCGTCGCATCCCTGTGGTTTGTCGGAAAAGAATTACCAATTTTGAGGAAATCAGACCGCTCGTCGAGCAAGAAAGCGCGAAAATTGGGAGGGGATCGACAAAATTCAATAATATAAAACTTTGTTCGTAGGGTGTGAAAACAGCGTCCACGCACGTAAGCGGTTAATTTTTATTGAGGTCATGCGACGTGGACTGCACATCCGCACACGATACATACTGCAGAGGTATTGTAATGCTTCAACTCAGCTGATTTAGTCTCAATCATAACCATTTGTTCTGTACTTTTATTAAGCGATTGAAGAGGATTTTTATCCATTATCCTTTTCATCAGAGAGAACAAATGTTGATTTTCAAAGAAGCATACTTCTTTACATGATATTGACATAACACACGCAAAGACAATACTGATGAATTAAGATTTATGAGGTGTTAGCCAGGCCGATAGTTTTAAAAATAGCCCTGAATATGATGATTGATTGAACCAGGTGGGGCGTGATTCAGATTACGAATACTATTACAATCAAATGGTATCGTAGAACTCACGCATGAGAAATGGCAAGCTAATTTATTTGACGAATTAGCTGCTTTTTATCTGTTATTTAAATAGATGGTACTGCGTGGACTGTTTCGTTTTATTTCGACGTTGTTTCAGAAGCTACGGATTTTGTGACACAGATACAGTAGCAGTAGTTTCAAATAGTAGGCGATGTTACAATGGGGAGTATAGATGTTACGCTCAACGCCCATTGAGTGTTGATTCAGTCGGTGATGGTTTCTGCAACGGTTGGAAACAGTGAGCGATGCGACGGATGCTGCTCAGATTTTGCGAAAGAAAATCCGACTCGTAACAACAGTGGCAGCAGGTGTAGCAGTAGCTGCACGCGACAGTAGCTCACCCAGCAGTCGCTACAGCCCTTGCTAAAACAGGAGTTTTAGGTGCGGCAAGCAGAGTGCTCAAATTAGCAGTTTAAGTGGAGCAGCCCAGACAAGTGCTGCAATAGCTTACATTAGGTGGTGGATCAAAAAGTTGTTGGTGGATTAGGCACGATCAGGTACTGCCGCAATTGGTACAGCGGGTGGAGCAATGGTACAACAGTAGATCCTGCAACATCTACGAAGTCAGAAACTTCTTCTAAAACCAGTAAAAAGACGAACTCGTGAGATTGAAGAGATTTATGTTTGGTAATGAGAAAAACATCTAGATTGGATGATGTTTGGGGATTTTCTAATAATAGAAATCGGATTTGGTGGGAAGATTGATCTAAAAATAGCTGCTGCTGAGAATGTCTCAGAAGATCGCACCCATTCTCAAAAATGGGTGTTTCTATAAATGTAATTAACTCTTTTCCGTATTTTGCATATTCCTCCTTTGTAGCATTTTGAGTTGTACACAGTACAAAGCTAATAAAGGATAAAATGAATAGTAAGTTTTTACTTATGCAATTGATTTTACTGAAGATGTATGCTTGACTTTATTCCTAAGCGGGCATATATCTTCACAGGGTGCTTTTACCCCAAGTCGTACTTAAAAGTAGGTGTCTCACTACCGTTAGCAGGTGAAAACGATAAAACGGGTGTCTCGCTACCCTACAGGTGAAACGATAAAACGGGTGACTCACTACCCAAGTTAAAGCAACGAAGAAAGAGCAATGATTTTACCCATTGCTCTATAAGGATAATAAATGTCAAAAATTAGATTTTTACATGTTAAGAAAGAATATATTGATTTCTTTAAAGTTGGCTGATAATACAGGTTCAGAATAACTATGATAATGCACAACATCAAAAGCCCTATATTAGCGGTATAATGAGGTAAATGGTAAAGCCCTATTTAGCTCCGCTAACTTGCATATAAAGAAAGTTATGCACATCGGGCCGAAAAAGGTCATCTTTAAAATTATCAAAGCTACGAGAAAAAGTCGCCTGAAATGCTTGGCGTAATATTACTGAATAATATGATCCCTCTGATTGATGGTAGTTGTTAAACATTGATTTTAGCCAGTCATGATAAGCATTATGCTAATTTATTGACTGCTAAATATCGTGCTTCAAATAAAGAAGCAATTGATTAACAAAATGCCAATACTCATAAGGAAGTGACGGAGCATCAGAACCCATTTTTAAAATATTGCTGTGATTTTAAGAAATTGAAGATGCGGCTAATCAATATATTCTAAATTTGAACGATTTCGCAAAATTCGTACCAAAAAGCAAAAATCTTTTATAATCCTCAACTATGGACAGGTTGGCTGACGAATTATCGTCAGCCTTTTGTGCTTTATAACTGCGTGAACTTTGTCATTTTAGTGGCTGAATTTGCAAATCTTCCCTTTTAAACCGCTTTGCAGTAGTGATTTTTGACCAAGAGAGGGAAAGGAAAATGACACATCGTACTCTATTTTAATCCACCCAGCCGAGTTTTCTCGTGTGGACAGAAATCTCAACCAAATACATAAAAATCAGAGGCTATCTACAAATGGCATACATCATTCCGAGAAAAAGCGTATCGTAAGAGCTTTGCAACGTCCACAAGTTCTGAACGTACCTATCTATTAACTCAACTTGATTCTCACGAGAAATTTATTCAACAAGATTCAGAAGGACAACAAGGTTTAGAAGTGCATTCCGTTCTGTATTCCTGATTGTGAGCAACAACGGTGCAACAGAATTACAATACGTTTCTCACGAACTTGCGTGAGCCTGTTTTTGACGTACGTGAATGCTCACAATCGTGGCACAACCCTATGCTGCACCATTACGCGTAAAATTACGTTTAGTGACTTTTGACCGTAGCCGCAGGGCACGGTAAAAGATATTAAAGAACAGAACGTGTATACGCGAAATCCCATTAAATGACCGATAACGTACTTTCTCGTCATCAACGGTACTGAGCGTGTTATCGTTTTCGCACCAACCGTAGTCCGCGTATTCTTCGATTCTGACAGGTAAAACCCACTCTTCAGGTAAAGCGCTTTATAACGCACGTATTATTCCTCACCGTGGTTCTTGGTTAGATTTCTTCGAGTTCGATCCGAAAGATAACTTATATGCACGTATCGACCGTCGTCGTAAATTACCACAACGATCATTCTTCGCGTTAGCAATACACCGGTAGAAATCTCAATGTCTCGAAAAGCAGTTCATCGTGTCGCCGATAACAAGTTACAAATGGAACTCGTGTATCGAAACGTTTTACGTGGTGAAACAGTCGCTATTCGGACATTGAAGCAGATGGCAAAGTTTTACGTAGAAAGGTCGTCGTATCACGGCAAAACACACGCGGATTTGAAGCGAAAAGCAGGCGTGACGAAAATTACGCCAGTGGAATACATCGTAGGCAGCGTCTCGAAAGACCGTGGAATTTAGAAACAGGCGAGATCATCTGTCCTGCGAATAAGTGAAATCTCTTTTAGAAATGTTAGCAGGAACCTCACAGGCAGGTTAAAGAGATCGAAGTATTGATTCACGAAACGATTAGACCATATGGTCCTATATATCTGAACGTTACGCGTGGATCCAAACCATTATGACCGTTTATCGAAGGCAGGGAAATCTCATCGTATGATGCGTCCAGGCGAGCCACCAACAAAAGAGGCTGCAGAAGGCCGAGATCTCGATAACATGTTCTTCCCACCATGAGCGTTATGACCTTATCAGCAGCAGGCCGTATGAAATCAAACCGCCTGTTAGCATTGCAGGCGAAGATCAGCGCATATAACGACGACATCATCGGTGTGATGTGAAGAAACAATCGAAACGTACGTCGTGGTGAAGTAGACGATGATCGGATCTAGGTAACCGCCGTATCCGCTCTGTGGGCGATGGCAGAAAACCCACCGCTGGTTTAGTCACGTAGCACGTGCGTGAGCGTTTATCTTTAGGCGACTTTAGAGACGGTGTTACCCCACAAGATTTAATCACGCGAAACCACTTTCGCGTCAAAAGAGTTCTTGGTCATCACGAACTTCGCAATTTATGACCAAAACAACTCCGCTTTCAGAGGTAACACAAACGCCGTAGCTCGCACTTGGCACCAGGCGGTTTAACTCAGAGCGTGCAGGCTTGAGGTTCGAGACGCTACGACCCCACTATGGTCGTTTATAAACCAATCGAAACCCCAGAGGGTCCAAACATTGCATCTGATCAACTCGCCTTCTGTGTACAAATGTACTAATAACTGCGCTTCAGAACCCCATTCCGTAAAGAGTGACCGTCATAACCGAAAGAGATGGAGTACTTATCTGCGATTGAAGAAGGTAACATGCGTTACTGCACAGGCGAATCTCAAACTTAGACGAAGAGTTCCGCTTTACCGATACTTTGCGTAACCTGCCGTGAATGAAGGCGAATCTGGTTTATATAAACCAGAAGATGTTCATCATGGATAGTTTCGACGACAAGTGGTGCCTGTGGCTGCTGCACTTATTCTGCTCCCTAGAGCACGACGATGCGAACCGTGCGTTGACGGGAAGGAACATGCAACGTCAGGTGCGTCCCAACGACGTGCGGACAAAACCATTAGTCGGTACGGGCATGGAAACCAATCGCACTTCTGACCCTGGTGTGTGGCGGTTGTTGCAAACGTGGTGGAATCGGTTCAATACGTTGATGCATCGCGTATCGTGGCGACCAGTAAATGAAGAGAAACGATCCATGAAGCGAATGACATATTTACAACTTTACTCAAATACACCCGTTCAAACCAAAACACTTGATCAATCAAATTCCTTGTGTGAACTGAGGTGAACCAGAGTGGCACGTGGTGAGATCTAGCGGATGGTCCTTCAACAGACGTAGTGAATTAGCGTTAGGTCAAAAACATTCCTGCGTGGCGTTCCATGCCTCGAAATGGTTGGTAACTTCGAAGACTCAATGTTAGTGTCTGAACGTGCGGGTTTCAAGAACATCGTACCACGACAATCGCACATTCAAAGACCATTCACAGCACGATACCGTTAGTGTGAAGACAGCACCGCGATATTCCAAACGTGGGTGAATCTGCATTAAGCAAACTAGATCATCAGGTATCGCTTGTGTGGGTGCGGCAAAGGTGGAGATATTCAGTGGTAAAGTCACCTCAGCGAAACCCACTAACGCCAGAAGAAAAACTTTACGTGCACCTCTTTGCGAGAAAGCACTGATGCAGACTCTTCATTACGCGTGTACCAAAATGGCACTTCAGGTACGGTTATTGATGTTCAAGTCTTCACGCGTGATGGTACAAAAAGATAAACGCATTAGAAATCGAAGAAATGCAGCTTCGTGAAGCGAAAAGACATCAACTGAAGAGTTAGATCTTAGAGGCAGGGCTTTATTCGGCACGTGCACGTAGCCTTTAGTGGAAGGTGGCACTGCTGAAGCAACATTAGATGGCGTAAAACCGTGAAAAATGGTTACAGCAAACGCTTGAAGATGAAGCGAAACAAAACCACAGAACAACTTGCAGAACAATATGATGAATTACGCAAAGAGTTCGAACGTCGAAACGTGAAAGGACGTAACAAGATTATTCAAGGCGATGACGATTTCCCTGGCGTGTTGAAAAGTGGTGAAAGTATATCTTGCCGTGAAACGCCAACCAACTAGGGGATAAAATGGCGGTCGTCACGGTAACAAAGGGTTATCTCAAAAATCAACCCAGTTGAAGATATGCCATACGACGAAAACGGTCAGCCTGTGGAAATCGTGTTGAACCTCTGGGCGTTCCATCACGTATGAACATCGGTCAGATCTTAGAAACCCACTTAGGTTTAGCGGCGAAAGGTATCGGTGACCAAATCAATGCGATGATTAAACAGCAACAATCAGTGGCGAAATTACGTGAATATATCCAAAAAGCGTATGATTTAGGTCACGGTTCACAAAAAGTGGATTTAAGCACCTTCTCTGATGAAGAGATTATGCGTTTAGCTGAAAATCTCCGTAAAGGTTTACCGCTTGCAACACCAGTGTTTGATGGTGCACACGAAAGCGAAATCAAAGGCTTATTAGAGCTTGGCGGCTTACCAACATCAGGTCAAATTACCTTATTTGATGGTCGCACAGGGGAGAAATTCGAGCGTCCTGTAACCGTAGGTTACATGTATATGCTCAAATTGAACCACTTAGTTGATGATAAAATGCACGCTCGTTCAACAGGTTCTTATAGTCTTGTTACTCAACAACCGCTTGGTGGTAAAGCACAATTCGGTGGTCAGCGTTTCGGTGAGATGGAGGTTTGGGCATTAGAAGCATATGGTGCGGCTTACACACTTCAAGAAATGCTAACTGTGAAATCGGATGACGTGAACGGTCGTACGAAGATGTATAAAAACATCGTGGATGGCACGCACTACATGGAACCAGGTATTCCAGAGTCGTTCAACGTAATCACCAAAGAAATCCGTGCATTAGCGATTGATATGGAGTTGGATGAGGCGTAATTAGAGGTTAACGGAGAAAGAAAAGCTCCTCTCTTTAGCAAAGAGAGGCTGAGGGAAATTTGATAGCAATGTGAAATTTCCCAATGTACTCCGTTTTTACTTCTGCCAAATCTCCCCTAACCCCTCTTTACTGAAGAGGGGACTGGAACAAGCGGTCAATTTGCAAAAATTTTACAAATTGAACCGCTTGCAATCGAAAAATTTTATAAGGTGGGCGAAGCCTGCCAAGCAAAACAACCTCAAACTAGGGGCAAAAAGTGAAAGACTTAGTTAAGTTTTTAAAAGCACAATCTAAATCAAATGATGATTTTGATGTAATTAAAATCGGTTTAGCCTCACCAGATAAGATCCGTTCTTGGTCTTTTGGTGAAGTCAAAAACCAGAAACCATCAACTACCGTACCTTCAAACCTGAGCGTGATGGTCTTTTCTGTGAACGTATTTTCGGGCCGGTAAAAGATTACAATGTTTATGTAGCAACACAAACGCTTAAAAACATCGCGGTGTAATTTGTGAAAATGTGGCGTTGAAGTAACCCAAACTAAAGTTCGTCGTGATCGTAGGGTCATATCGAATTAGCTTGCCCTGTGGCACATATCTGGTTCTTAAAATCATTACCGTCCCGTATCGGTTTGATTTTTAGATATGCCATTGCGTGATATTGAACGTGTGCTTTATTTCGAAAGCTATGTGGTAACAGAACCAGGTATGACTGATTTAGAAAAAGGTCAGTTATTAACTGAAGAACAGTTCATGGACGCAGAAGAGCGTTGGGGTGATGAATTCGATGCGAAAATGGGTGCAGAAGGTATCCAGGCGTTATTACGCGATATGGATTTAGAGCACCAATGTGAAATGATGCGTGAAGAGTTACAAGAAACTAACTCGGAAACTAAACGCAAAAAAATCACGAAACGCTTAAAATTATTAGAAGCATTCCAACAATCTGGCAACAAACCAGAGTGGATGGTAATGACTGTGTTACCAGTGCTTCCACCAGATTTACGTCCATTAGTACCACTTGATGGTGGTCGTTTTGCAACATCAGATCTGAACGATTTATACCGTCGTGTGATCAACCGTACTAACCGTTTAAAACGCTTATTAGACCTAGTAGCACCAGACATTATCGTGCGTAACGAAAAACGTATGTTACAAGAGTCTGTGGATGCGTTATTAGACAATGGTCGTCGTGGTCGTGCAATTACAGGTTCAAACAAACGTCCATTAAAATCTCTTGCCGATATGATCAAAGGTAAACAAGGTCGTTTCCGTCAGAACTTGTTAGGGTAAACGTGTTGACTATTCAGGTCGTTCGGTAATTACCGTAGGTCCATACTTTACGTCTTCACCAATGTGGTTTACCGGAAAAATGGCATTGGAATTATTCCGTCCATTTATTTACTCAAAATTAGAATCTCGTGGCATTGCATCAACAATTAAAGCTGCGAAGAAAATGGTTGAGCGTGAAGAGCCGATCGTATGGGATATTCTTGCAGAAGTTATCCGCGAACACCCGATTCTTCTTAACCGTGCACCAACACTTCACCGTTTAGGTATTCAGGCGTTCGAACCAATCCTTATCGAAGGTAAAAAGCAAATCCAGTTACACCTACTTGTTTGTGCGGCGTTCAACGCGGACTTCGATGGTGACCAAATGGCGGTCTCACGTTCCATTAACGTTAGAAGCACAGTTAGAAGCACGTGCGTTAATGATGTCAACCAACAACGTACTTTCACCAGCAAGTGGTGACCCAATTATCGTTCCATCTCAAGACGTTGTATTAGGTTTGTACTATATGACTCGTGAGAAAGTAAACGGTAAAGGCGAAGGAATGTACTTCTTAGACCCACGTGAGGCGGAAAAAGCTTATCGCACAGGTCAAGCAGAGTTACATTCACGTATTAAAGTACGTATTACTGAATATGTGAAAAATGAAGTGGCGAATCTGAACCAAAAACTTCATTAATCGACACCACAGTTGGTCGTCAATTTTATGGATGATCGCACCGAAAGGTATGCCATACAAATTATTCAACCAAACGTTAGGTAAAAAGCGATTTCTAAGCTCATCAACGAATGTTACCGTCGTTTAGGCTTGAAAGAGTCTGTATTACTTGCTGACCAAGTAATGTACACAGGTTTCGCATATGCGGCACGTTCTGGTGCATCAGTGGGTATCAACGATATGGTGATCCCAGCACAAAAAGAAGAGATCATCCGTGCAGCAGAAGCGGAAGTGTTGAGATCCAAGAGCAATTTAACTCAGGGTCTTGTAACCGCAGGCGAACGTTATAACAAAGTAATCGATATTTGGGCAGCGGCGAACGAACGCGTGGCGAAAGCGATGATGGACAACCTTTCAACGGAAGAAGTGATTAACCGTGAAGGTAACCCAGAAAAACAAGCATCATTCAACAGCATCTTTATGATGGCGGACTCTGGTGCACGTGGTTCTGCAGCACAGATCGTCAGTTAGCAGGTATGCGTGGTTTGATGGCACGTCCAGATGGCTCGATCATCGAAACTCCAATCACGGCGAACTTCCGTGAAGGCTTGAACGTTCTTCAGTACTTTATTTCAACCCACGGTGCACGTAAAGGTCTTGCCGATACGGCGTTGAAAACTGCGAACTCTGGTTACTTAACTCGTCGTTTAGTAGACGTAGCACAAGACTTAGTAATCATCGAAGACGATTGTGGTACTTCAGAAGGTATCGTAATGACGCCACACATTGAGGGTGGTGATGAAAAAGTACCATTACGCGAATTAGTATTGGGTCGTGTAGCGGCTGAAGATGTATTAAAACCAGGTTCAGAAGAAGTATTAATTCCGCGTAACACCTTAATCGATGAGAAATGGTGTGATGTGATTGATGAGAACTCTGTTGATAGCATCAAAGTACGTTCTGTTGTAACTTGTGACACCGATTTCGGTGTGTGTGCGAAATGTTACGGACGTGACTTGGCACGCGGGCACTTAATCAACCAAGGTGAAGCAGTAGGTGTTATTGCGGCACAGTCAATCGGTGAGCCAGGTACACAGTTAACCATGCGTACGTTCCACATCGGTGGTGCGGCATCTGCGGCAGCCAAAGAGTCTAGCGTACAAGTGAAAAACAACGGTACGATCAAGTTAGCAAACGCGAAATTCGTTACTAACAAAGATGGTAAGTTGGTATTAACTTCACGTAATACTGAATTGAACCGTGATTGACACATTTGGCCGTACCAAAGAGAACTATAAAGTTCCTTACGGTGCAGTGCTTTTCTAAACACGACGGCGATAAAGTGGCAGTAGGCGAAGTGGTAGCGAACTGGGATCCACATACTATGCCAGTTATCTCGGAGGTATCAGGTCGCATCCAATTCAGCGACATCGTCGATGGTTTAACCGTTACTCGTCAAACGGATGAATTAACAGGTTTATCATCTATCGTGGTACAAGATGTGGGTGAGCGTGCAACTGCAGGTAAAGATTTACGCCCAGCATTACGCTTAGTGGATGCAAACGGTAATGATATCTTAATCCCTGGCACAGATGTTCCAGCACAATACTTCTTACTGCAAAGCGATTGTAACGCTTGATGATGGTGCAGAAATCGCAGTGGGTGAAGCATTAGCACGTATTCCACAAGAATCTGTGGGTACGAAAGATATTACCGGTGGTCTTCCAGCGTTGCAGACTTATTCGAAGCACGTAAACCGAAAGAGCCAGCAATCCTTGCGGAAATCTCAGGTATCGTTTCATTTGGTAAAGAAACCAAAGGTAAACGCCGCTTAGTAATCACTCCCTGCAGAGGGTGAAGCATACGAAGAAATGATTCCAAAATGGCGTCAACTCAACGTATTCGAAGGTGAAATGGTACAACGTGGTGACGTGATTTCTGATGGTGCAGAAACTCCGCACGATATCTTACGCTTACTGGCGTACACGCGGTAACCAACTACATCGTGAACGAAGTACAAAAGTTTACCGCTTACAAGGGTAAAAATTAACGATAAACACATCGAAGTTATCGTTCGCCAAATGTTGCGTAAAGCAATCATCACCAACGCTTACGACTCAGAATTCCTCGAAGGAGAACAAGTAGAAGTAGCACGCGTGAAAATTGCCAACCGCAAACGTGCAGCCGAAGGCAAACCGTTGGTAGAATTTGAGCGTGAATTGCTTGGTATCACCAAAGCATCGCTTGCGACCGAGTCATTCATCTCAGCAGCATCGTTCCAAGAAACTACACGCGTATTAACTGAAGCAGCGGTGGCGGGTAAACAAGACGAATTACGTGGCTTGAAAGAGAACGTCATCGTGGGTCGTTTAATCCCAGCGGGTACAGGTTTTGCTTTACCACAAAGCACGTGCAGAAAAACGTGCTGCGGCAGCTGCAGGACAAGCGGTTGATTTTGCAGAAACTTTTGCAAATCCAACTAACAGCTTTGCTACTGATGCAGACATTGAAGAAGAATTTGAGTTCGTCGCTGACGACGCAACCCAAAGCTTGGCTGCGTTATTAAATGCAGAGATGGATGCAGAAGAGTAATCCGTAGGGTGGGTTTCTAGCCCACCGATTGATGAGAAAAAGCCCTCAGAACTGGAAAGTTTTGAGGGTTTTGTTTATTGATATATTTTCTTTATTTTATCTTCTAATTCTTTTGGTTAATATAAAGTTAGGAGAATTGATATATTTTAATGCTTCAAAAAGGCTTACCTGAATTTCCACTTTCATAACCTAGCTCCTCTTCAATATCATTAATTAGAATAACTGTGCTACCTAAATCACAATTTAATTCGTTTTCAATTCTAGCCGATGATTTATCGGCATTATTCTTAGCATCTTGGTATTTTGATGATCTTTATCATATATAGTAATATAAGGTATCCTGAATTTATTTAGAGAGTTTCATATATAAAGGAATATTATCTTTAGATGCACAATCAATAATAGTGTGAGTATATTTGAAAGTATTTATTCTTTTTGCTAGTGCAGGTATAATAGCTTTTTCAGTTGGACCTTCAACTAAAATGACTTTCTCTGCAAAAATAATTCACTTCTATCTGGATTTATCCAATATGATAAGTTCCAGTTATCTCTATCATTGCCATCAAATAAACTCCTCATTACATTGGGTAACTTGCTCCCTAGATGATTATTTTCTTTTTAATAATATAAATTGATTTATATTGATTTATATCAATTAGCCCACTTGAGTGGGTACAAAGGATTACTTGATTTCCTGATTCAGACAAATAGACTAAAGAATCGAATAGTGCTCTTTTTGTGCTTGTGGGTGTAAGTATAATTTGGCTCTTCAAATATAAAAACGCGATTTTTGAGGAGGATCTATTTGATAGCGGTTGTTCAGTTTTTAGCAATTTGTGCTAATAATTGTATAAGAGCAATAGTTACCGCTCTTGTAATCCGTGTCCTTTATGTGAAATATCAGTTCTGCTCCATCATTAATTTGAACCGATGCACTCTGTTTTGAAAATACTTTCAATATCAGGTGTAAGTATCTCTATATCAAATTCCGCATTCCAAGGTTTTAGTTCATTAGATAGTGCAGCTTCTAAATCTGTTAGTTGTATTGGTCTATTATTATTTTCTTTACCATCAATATATTTATTAAATGAAGAAAATAAAGATGAAAGTTGTTCTTTAGATTTCATCCACTCAGGATTACTATCTGACATTAAGTTTATCATTTCAGAAAGTAAATTACTGAATATACTACTGTCTTTAGAACTAAAATCCCTCGTTTGCATTTTTAAGAGCTGGTAGAAAAATAAACTTCACCAAAAATTCCTTTAGCAACAGATTTAAGTCCTAGAAAATTATTATTTTCTAATATATACTCAAATGAAACATTTTCTCTTTCTTCTTCTATATATTTTAACTGAGCATTTATTATGTCTGGTTTACTTATTCTGCCATTGTGGGGTAAGTATTTATAGAATGGTAATGACATAGCAACCTCTCTTTTGTATAGGCACTAGATTCTCTTCTTTTAAAAATCGTCATTACAAGTTTCTATCCATCCTTGATATTCGAAGCTACCATTATAGTAAGCTGTTTTTCCCTAACTTTGATTGTGTTTTCTTTAGTAAGGTATTTCTTGAATGTTATTTTTATCTTGTTGATCTAGTTCATAAAATTCACTTCAACATATAATTCCTTACTGCCTCAGATGAAAGTCTAGATTTTGGGCTTTTTATTTCACCAAAGAAAAATAAGATAGATGATAATAAATTCGACTTTCCATGATTGTTTTTGTCCTATTATGATCATAAGATCATTAGAGAAAAGAACAGTATTTTTATTGATCTCCAGTTACATATATTGATATTTTTATCTTCATTATCCTCAATTTTTACTTATTAATATAATTAAAATACTCTTGTTTCAAGTGTATAATTTATAGCGAATATCGCATTTGAGATGTAACATCTTGATTCTCTAATTCTCCATTCTAAAGCCTACAAAATATAAATCCTAAGGGCTTTGTTTTGCAAAAAAGAATAAAAATCTGACCGCTTACAACTTCGCTAAAAATCTTTCTAACCAATTTTCTGCCGTTTCATCGTGTTCGAAATTGGTCACGGTATCAATACGTTCCGAGTCGCACATCTGTGTTGCACCTTTTTGCCTTTAAAGTATTTTCAACAATATCCACCGCGTGACAGAAGGTGTCGTAATCAGAGCTTCCAAGACCAACAACACCAAACTTCATTTGGCTAAAATCAAGCGGTTGATTTTCGAGTTCTTCAAACAAAGGCTTGATATTATCAGGTAGTTCGCCTGCACCGTGGGTTGAAGTCACTATGATTAAAATGGGTTGCGATTGAATGTCTACCAGCGTTGCGTGATTAAAAAGTTCAACATTAAAGCCTTTGGCGGTTAAGCAACTTTCAAGATGATCGGCAACATATTCTGCACCACCTAAGGTGCTGCCTGTAATAATGCAAATGGATTGGGTCATAAATTTTCCTTTGAATGATATTCGTAGGGAAGGGGAGTTATTCCTTCCCTTTTCTTATAGAAATAAAGGACAGGGATAAACCCTGTCCCTACGAGTGAATTTGGTTAGAAATGAGACTTGAAAAGCATTTGGCGGAAGGTCATGGGAGTCGAACCCACCCGAGAACGCTGGCGTCCTCAACAGGATTTGAAGTCCTGCCACCTCACCAGAGATGACGACCTTCCGTTTAAAGTAGCTATATTCTACTTTATTTATTAGAATTATCCAACGTTTAGATTTCTCAATTCTTGGCTATGCAACATTTATTTCGTCAAATCCCCGTCGGTCGATAAGCTACTCAAACAGCCACAAGCGGTCGATTTTATTCAACAATTTGGACATCAAGCCGTGGTCGAGCAGCTACGTTTATTGATTGAACAGGCTCGCTCTCACATCCTACATCATCATTCCTTGCCCGATTTTTTGACCAATGAAACCACGCTTTTTGCACAGCTTTTCCATTCCCTTTCCCAATTGCAATCGGTGCAACTTCGCCCTGTGTTTAACTTAACGGGCACGGTGTTGCATACGAATTTGGGGCGGGGATTATGGTCAGAAGCGGCAATTCAAGCGGCAACCTGTGCGATGCAAAATAATGTGGCATTGGAGTTTGATATTGATGAAGGTAGAAGATCGCATCGTGATCTCTATATTTCTGAGCTGGTTGCCAAAAATCACAGGAGCAGAAGCGGCTTGCGTGGTAAATAACAATGCGGCGGCGGTGTTGCTGATATTGGCAACTTTCGCTAAAGATAAAGAAGTGATTGTCTCAAGGGGGGAATTGGTCGAAATTGGTGGGGCATTTCGCATTCCCGATATTATGTTGCAGGCGGGGTGTAAGCTAGTGGAAATCGGCACGACCAACCGCACACATCTTAAAGATTATCGCAACGCAATCAATGAAAACACCGCCTTTTTGATGAAGGTGCACACCAGCAATTATCATATTGAGGGCTTTACCAGTTCCGTGCCAGAAGAAGAATTAGTCGCACTTGGAAAAAGAGTTTGGCTTGCCAGTAATAAGCGATTTAGGCAGTGGCTCACTGACCGATATGACATCGCTTGGTTTACCTGCCGAGCCGATGGTGCAACAGAAAGTCGCAGCGGGCGTGGATTTGGTTTCCTTCTCGGGCGATAAGCTCTTGGGTGGGCCGCAAGCGGGCATTATTGTCGGCAAAAAGAATGGATTGAGGAACTGCAAACTCATCCACTTAAGCGTGTGTTGCGTTGCGATAAAGTGATTTTATCGGCGTTGGAGGCGACCCTTCGCCAATATCTTTTACCTGAAAAATTGTCTGAAACTTTACCGACTTTGAATTTGCTCACGCAATCGGTTGATTTGCTGAAAATCCGAGCAGAAAAGCTCAAAGAAGTATTAGGCAAGCGGTTAAATTCACGCTATATTTTGCAAGTTGAACCAAGCCTTGCCCAGATTGGCAGTGGGGCTTTTGCCAACGGAAAAACTCCCCTCTGTTGCTGTTACAATCAAGAGTGAAAAACAGAGCGATTTATTAGCATTAGAGCAACAGTTTAAACAATTACCAACTCCGATTATTGGGCGTTTTGCCGATAAAAATTTTGGTTGGATTTGCGTTCTGTGGCTCAATTTGAACCGCTGATTGAGATGTTGTCTTTCAATACCCCTCTTTAGCAAAGAGCGGCAGGGGGAGATTTGGCAGAAATGAAAACGGAGTTCATCTGAGAATTGAACATCGTTATCAAATCTCCCTACCTCCTCTTTTCTAAAGAGGGGATTTTTATTGTGATATTCACCACCAACCCCTCAATAGGATTTTTTTATGAAAAAACTACTGACAACCCTTTTTGCACTTTCTGCAATTTCTGTTGCCGTGGCAAAAGAAGTAAACGTTAAATTTTTAGGCACCTCAGATGTTCACGGTCGTATTGTGCCGTAGTCTTACGGTGCGGACGTAGAGGACAAATCAGGCTCTTATGCACAAATCGCGACCTATGTAAAAGAAGTGCGTAAATCTCACCCAGATTTAATTTTGGTGGATATTGGTGATGCGATTCAAGATAACCAAGTGGAAGTATTTTGCTAAAACCGAAAAATACTACAAAGACAACCCCGTGCCGAAGGTGTTGAATGCAATGAATTACGACATTTTCATTCTCGGCAACCACGAATTTAACTTCGGTATGACCGCGTTAGATGAAATCCTAAAAGATATGAAAGCGAAGCAATTAACCGCAAATTTCTATCATAAGGATGGTAAACGCTATATTGAGCCGACCACGATCATCGAAAAAGATGGCGTAAAAATTAGGGATTATCGGTTTAACCACCCCAATGTCGGCAAAATTTGAAGAAGACACAGGTCATCTTAAAAATATGAAGTTCAGCTCGCCAAGCGAGGAAGCGAAAAGCACAAATTAAAGCCTTAAAAGAAAAAGGCGTGGATGCGATTGTGGTGCTAGCTCATATGGGGATTGAAAACGAAAACAATATTCCAGACACAGGCGTGGCAGATTTAGTCAATAACGTGGAAGGCATTGATGTGATCATTGCAGGGCATATGCACAAAAATGTTTCTTCTGAAACTATCAAAGACACTGTGGTTACTGAACCTCACCGCTACGGCACGGTGGTTCTCGAAGTGGATTTAACCTTTGATGTAGACAAAGACGGCAAAGTGAAACTGCTTTCAAAAACCGCGAAAACCGTGCCTGTGAAAGATTACGAAGCGGATCCTGAAATCGTGGAAATCTACAAACCATACCATGAAGAACTACGTCGCTTGAACAACGGACCATTGGTCAAAGTGCAACCGATATGGTGCCACAAGAACGCAAACATGGCGTTTCCGTGAGTTTCTTACAAGACACAGGGTTTATCTTCATTGATTACCGATGTTGAACGCTATTACAGTAAAGCAGATGTGGTTTCTTTCGCTTTCGATCACGAAAAAGCACGTATGGATAAAGGCGACATTAAGAAAAAAGATATCATCTTTAACTACCGCTATGCAGGTGGCGATGTGGCCGTTTATGAAGTCACAGGCAAACAGCTTAAAGAGTACATGAACTGGTCTGCTAACTACTTCGACACCATTCAACCAGGTGATACTGAATACCGTTACAATGCAGAGCGTAAAAAATCGAAATATGTGACGTTTGATATTTTCGGGGGCGTAAGCTACAACATCGACTTACGCAAACCAAGTGGTGAGAAAATCGTCGATCTGAAACTTGCCGATGGTACTCCTGTAACTGATGATATGAAAATCAAACTTGGTATGAACTCTTACCGCTTCGGTCAAATGACCAAAAAGGCGGGATTTGGGAAGGTCAGCAAATACCAACCCTTTGGGAATCTAAAGTGGCAATGGGTCAAGAGAAAGGCACGATCCAAAATATGATGATCGATTACATCTCTAACGTGAAAAAAGGTAAAGTGGAAGGTATTTCACACAATCGCTGGAAGATTGTGGGTTTATAATTCCTAAACGCTACTTTTTAGTTAACTATAACAGCCCCATTGGGGCTGTTTTTTCTTCCCAATCGTTTTCGTTTTTCCATTCTTTTATCTTTATCAAAAAACCAATAGAATTTTGCAAAAAATCGTGTCAATCCAACCGCTTTTCAGCTAATCTATCTGAGGTATTTATTCACAATCAAATTACAGAGGATTTGTTATGGAGACACTTTTCACTACAGCTCAAAAACTGGTTAAATCAAGACCCAGATCAAGAAACTCGTGCGGAGTTAGAGCAACTAATTGCGGAGGCAAAAGCAGGAAAAGCGGATGCACAAGCAGAATTAGCAAACCGTTTTAATGGTCGCTTACAATTTGGCACAGCAGGCTTGCGTGGTCGTTTGCAAGCAGGCTCAATGGGGATGAACCGTGTATTAGTGGCACAAGCGGCAGGTGGTTTAGCGGAATACTTAAAAGGCTACGATAAAGAGCCGTCTATTGTGATTGGCTACGATGGTCGTAAAAATTCTGATGTGTTTGCACACGATACCGCAGAAATTATGGCGGGTGCAGGCATTAAAAGCCTACTTACTTCCACGCAAATTACCAACCCCAGTGTTAGCCTATGCAATCCAATACTTGATACCACTGCGGGTGTAATGGTAACGGCAAGCCACAATCCACCTGAGGATAACGGCTATAAAGTTTACTTAGGTAAAGCAAACGGCGGTGGTCAAATCGTTTCACCTGCGGATAAAGAGATTGCGGCACTTATCGACAAAGTAGCCGCAGGTAACATTGCTGATTTACCACGTAGCCAAAATTTTACCGTGTTAAGCGATGAAATTGTAGATGCTTATATTGCGAAAAACCGCAAGCCTTGCAAAAAGAGCCAGCATGCGATATCAACTATGTTTACACTGCGATGCACGGCGTGGGCTATGAAGTATTAAGCAAAACCCTAGCAAAAGCAGGTTTACCACAACCACACATTGTGGCAGAGCAAGTATGGCCAGATGGCACATTCCCAACGGTAAACTTCCCGAATCCAGAAGAGAAAGGGGCATTAGACTTAGCGATTGAAGTGGCGAAAAAACATAATGCCGAATTTATCATCGCAAACGACCCAGATGCTGACCGTTTAGCGGTGGCATTGCCAGATGCAGCAGGTAACTGGAAACCTCTTCACGGTAACGTGATTGGTTGTTACTTAGGTTGGTATTTAGCAAAACAATATCATGCACAAGGCAAAAAAGGCGTGTTGGCATGTTCATTGGTTTCTTCACCAGCCTTAGCGGAAATTGCGAAGAAATATGGTTTTGACTCAGAAGAAACTTTAACTGGCTTCAAATATATCGGTAAAGTAAACGGTTTATTATTCGGTTTCGAAGAAGCATTAGGTTATGAGTCGACCCAGACAAAGTTCGCGATAAAGACGGTATTTCAGCAGCAATCGTATTCTTAGATTTAGTACGTAGCCTCAAAAAAGAAGGTAAAACACTTGCAGACTACGCAGCAGACTTCACCAAAGAGTTTGGTGCTTATGTAAGCGGTCAAATTTCTATTCGTGTAAGCGATTTATCTGAAATTGGTAAATTGATGAGTGCATTACGTAATAATCCGCCAGCAGAAGTGGGTGGTTTCAAAGTGGCGACATTCTTAGATCATACAAAAACTGACCGCCAAAGTGATATTTTAGTATTCGTATTAGAAAATGGTAGCCGTTTAATTGCTCGTCCATCAGGGTACAGAGCCGAAAAATCAAGTTCTACTTAGATGCACGTGGTACTGATCCGAAAAATGCAGATGAAGTATTAGCACAATTCGATGAAAGCGTACGCGTTCTTCTTCGTCAAGAACAATATGGCAAAACAAGATTGCTAATCTGTCATTTTGTAAAATAGCCTAGAAAAAACACCGCTTCTCTTTTGTAGGCTAGAGTGAGCACAAGGATGCAGTAGCGGTTCTAAATGCCCCGTAAGGGGCATATTTATTTCTCCTATAAGATATGCCCGTTTTGACTATTTTTAAGTCTAAAACGGGCATTTAATTTTCCTCTAAAGCTACCTCCAAGCGGTTATTTTTGTGATCTTGCTCACAGAACTGAACATAAAATCGCGTTTTTCTTCAAAAAGCCTTTCCCTGTGAATAATAAAAAAACAGAAATTTTCTTTATTCAACCAATCAGGAGAAATGCTATGACTGCTTTGAAAATCCACCCCGTGAAAAATTGGTATCCGCCCAACCATCGACGAGTCGCCGTTTAGGGAGTGCGTGAATCACTCGAAGATCAAACAATGAATATGGCGAAAGCTGTGGCGAAATTGATTAGTTCAGAAGTTCGTCATACTAATGGCGATTTCGTGGAATGCGTAATCGCAGACAGCTGTATCGGTGGCGTGGCGGAATCTGCCGCTTGTGCTGAAAAATTTAAACGTGAGAATGTCGGTGCAGTGATTACGGTGACCCCTTGCTGGTGCTATGGTTCTGAAACCATTGATATGGATCCACACACACCAAAAGCGATTTGGGGTTTCAACGGTACAGAACGCCCAGGGGCAGTTTATTTAGCGGCAGCCCTTGCTGGTCATAACCAACTTGGTTTACCTGCCTTCTCTATTTACAGCCACGAAGTGCAAGAAGCAGACGACCAAACTATTCCAGCGGATGTGCGTGAAAAATTATTACGTTTTGCCCGTGCTGGTTTAGCTGTGGCAACTTTACGCGGTAAATCTTACCTCTCTATCGGATCTGTTTCGATGGGTATCGCAGGTTCTATTGTGAACCAACCATTCTTCCAAGAATACTTAGGTATGCGTAACGAATACGTGGATATGTCTGAAATTACCCGCCGTATCGACCGTGGCATTTACGACTATGAAGAATACGAACTTGCACTTAAATGGGCTAACGAATACTGCATTGACGGTGTTGATGTAAACGCACCAGAAAATCAAATGACTGCGGAAGAAAGAGCGGAGTTACGTAAAACTTAGTCAAAATGACCATCATCGCACGCGATTTAATGGTCGGCAATCCAAAATTGGCTGAACTTAACTTTGGCGAAGAAGCGTTAGGCCACAATGCGATTGCAGCAGGTTTCCAAGGTCAACGCCATTGGACAGACCATCGTCCAAATGGCGACTTTATGGAAGCGATGTTGAACTCAACTTACGACTGGAATGGCGTACGTCCTCCATACATTCTTGCAACCGAAAATGACAGCTTAAACGCAGTAAATATGTTGTTCGGTAACCTTTTAACTGGTCAAGCTCAAATCTTTGCTGACGTACGTACTTACTGGAGTGAAGACTCCGTAGAACGTGTGACAGGCTGGCGTCCAGAAAACGGTTTCATTCACTTAATCAACTCTGGTTCTGCCGCATTAGATGGAACAGGTCAGCACCAAGACAAAGATGGCAATCCTGTAGTGAAACCAGCTTGGAAGTAACTGGGGCAGACGGCAAACGCTGCTTAGAAAATACACGTTGGTGTCCTGCTGTGCATGAATACTTCCGTGGGGGCGGTTTTATCTTCTCAATACCTCACCAAAGGTGGTATGCCATTTACCATGCACCGCATTAACTTTGTTAAAGGTGTAGGTCCTGTTCTTCAAATTGCAGAAGGTTGGTCAATCGAGTTACCTGAAAATGTACACGACATCTTAAATAAACGTACTAATGAAACTTGGCCAACGACTTGGTTCGTGCCTCGCCTAAATGGTAAAGGTGCATTCAAAGATGTGTATTCTGTGATGGCAAACTGGGGTGCAAACCACTGTGTAGCTACTCACAGACACGTTGGGGCAGACTTAATTACCTTAGCTTCTATGCTTCGTATTCCAGTTAATATGCATAACGTGGAAGAAAAAGATGTCTTCCGTCCAAGTGCATGGAATATGTTTTGGTCAAGATAAAGAAGGTCAAGACTACCGTGCTTGTGCGAACTTTGGACCGCTTTATAAATAACGCAAGCGGTAAAAATTTGCGTATAAATTGCAAATAATTGCAAATTTCCTCGAATGGAGAAATTTGAAAAAGATGCTACTTAAACGATGAGGTTGAATTTTTCTGCCAAATCTCCCCTCTTTGCTAAAGAGGGGAAGAGACGGAGTAATAAGTAGCATCACATTTCAGAATTCAGGAGATAACCATGGCAATTGCATTTATCTTCGACTGTGGTGCAACCAACCTTCGCACCATTGCTATTGATGATACAGGGAAGATTTTAAGTGCTCACCATCTACCCAATAACACTCAACCTGGGGTAGAAAATCCAGATTATCACATCTGGGCGATTGATGAAATTTGGGGCAAATTGCTCACCCTGTGCGAAACAAACCTTAGCGGAATTAAGCCCAGAACAACGTCAGCAAATTGTGGGCATTTCCGTGACCACCTTTGGCGTGGATGGTGCGTTATTTGACAAACAGGGCAACCAACTTTATCCGATTATTTCGTGGAAATGCCCACGTACCTTGCCAATTATGACAAGCCTCGCAAAATTACATTGATGTAGAAAAAAACTTTATCAACGTAATGGTGTAGGACATTACAGCTTTAATACCCTATTCAAACTGCTCTGGCTTAAACAGCATCAACCTGAGGTTTATACCAAAACAAATAGTTTTTAGCTGTTTATTTCGTCTATCTTGGCCTACCGTTTAACTGGCGTGCAAAGCACAGACCGCACAATGGCAGGAACTTCTATGATGACTTGTATTGAGCAAGACGCTTGGGACGACGAAGTATTGAATTTATTGGGCTTGAGCAAAGAGCATTTCCTCCAATGAAAAAGTGCAGGTGAGGTCATTGGCGGATTAAAAGCGGATCTTGCTGTTGAGTTGAGGCTTGAGTGCTGATATTCCCGTGATTTCTTGCGGACACGATACTCAATTTGCGATTTTTGGATCAGGCGCGGATTATAACCAACCTGTTTTAAGCTCGGGTACTTGGGAAATTTTGATGGCTCGTACCCAACAAGCAAAACCAGAATGGCAGTTTGCTCAACATGGTTTAACGATTGAATTTGATAGTCAAGCGGGTTGCTTCAATCCTGGTGTGCAATGGGTAGCTTCAGGGCATTATGGAATGGCTTGGCAAACGCTTCTTTACTGAAGTGGCAGGTACGGATGCCTATTATCGTACGATGATTGATGAAGCTCGTGCAATTCCTGCGGGGGCAAATGGCGTAAAACTGATTGGGAATTTTGATGGCACAACCAATCAAATGGGATCAATCGTTGGGCTTTCAATGCATACCAAACGAGGAGAAATTTACCGTGCAGGTTTGGAATATATGGCTTATCGACTAAAAGATGGCTTACAGCTCTTGCAAAAAGTAGGCAACTTCAATGCTGAAAGTTTAATTTGCGTAGGTGGTGGTTCGAAAAATGCACTTTGGAATCAAATCCGTGCCGATGTGCTGAATTGTCCAGTTGATGTGGTGGATTTCCCAGAAACCACGGTTTTAGGTGCAGCGATGTTTACTTTCTTTGGTGCGGGTAGATTTGGCTCACCGCTCGAAGCTCAACAAGCGATGCGACCAACTGTTACAAGGATTGAGCCGTCAGAAAACAGCCAGTATTACAAATAAATAATAAAAGGAGACATTCTATGTTAAAAGGCATCCACCCCGCAATTTCCCCAGAATTATTAAAAATTTTGGCTGAAATGGGACACGGGGACGAATTGGTCCTTTCTGATGCTCACTTTCCAGCACATCAATTACATCACAAAGTAATTCGTGCTGATGGTGTTGACTTATCCCCACTTTGTTGCTTGGCATTACTCCGCTGTTTGAATTCGACCAATACGTTGAAGCACCATTAGCAATGATGCAAGCGGTAGAAGGCGACAGCCTCGATCAAGCGTAGAAGCTCGTTATTTAGAAGCTATCAAAAATTAACGGCACTGCACCAAAAGTAGAACGCGTCGAACGCTTTGCTTTTTATGAGCGTGCTAAAAAAACTTATGCCGTCGTAATCACAGGCGAAACTGCCAAATATGGCAATGTGATTATTAAGAAAGGCGTTACGCCTGTGGAATAACCCTACAAGCGGTCACAAATCTTAGAAATTTTACCAATCTTACAATAAAAAGGTGAATCAAATGAACCGACTAGAACTTTCTGAAAAAAATTATTCATACCTGTTTAGAAATGACTCGTCTTGGTTTAAACCAAGGCACAGCAGGCAATGTGAGCGTACGTTATAAAGACGGTATGCTCATCACACCAACAGGAAAACCGTACGAACTCACTCGCCCAGAAGATATTGTTTACGTAGATAATAACGGTAAACACGAAGAAGGCAAACTTCCTTCAAGCGAATGGCAATTCCATTTAGCGGTTTACCAAGCGCGTCCTGAAGCGAATGCAGTTGTGCACAACCATGCTAAAAACTGTGCTGGGCTTTCTATTCTCGAAAAACCGATTCCGCCAATCCACTATATGATTGCAGTTGGTGGGACAGATCATATTCCTTGCGTACCTTATGCTACTTTCGGCACCCATGAATTAGCAGATTATGTCCGCGAAGGGATTAAAGAAAGCAAAAGCTATTTTACTTTCACATCACGGTTTAATTGCTTGTGAAGAAAAACCTTGATAAAAGCCTTATGGTTAGCTCACGAAGTTGAAGTGTTAGCTTCATGGTATTTACAACTTTTAGCAACTGGTCTAGAAATTCCGCTTCTGAACAAAGATCAAATGGCAGTTGTACTTGAAAAATTTAAATCTTACGGATTACGTATTGAAGAATAATCCAAAGGCAGTTCATATCTACTTAATATAAGGAAAAATCTTATGAGCACCAAAGTTTTTAGAAAAAGAAATATCTTGTCCCCTTCATTTTAATTACGAGTTTATTTGCTCTATGAGGGTTTGCTAATGATATTACCAACCCGATGGTTGCCGTATTCCAAACAGTAATGGAAATTCCAGCATCTGAAGCCGCACTTGTGCAATTTGCCTTCTATGGCGGTTACGGCACAATGGCAATCCCTGCCGCACTTTTTGCCAGCCGATATAGCTATAAAGCCGGCATTATGTTGGGGTTAGTACTCTATGCGATTGGTGCCTTCTTATTCTGGCCTGCCGCAAAATATGAAGTGTTCAATTTCTTCTTAATTTCACTTTATATCTTAACTTTCGGCTTGGCTTTCTTAGAAACCACAGCAAACCCTTATATTCTAGCTATGGGCGATCCACAAACTGCAACTCGTCGTTTGAACTTTGCACAATCTTTCAACCCACTAGGCTCAATTACAGGGATGTTCGTTGCCTCTCAATTAGTACTGACTAATTTAGAATCAGACAAACGCGATGCTGCAGGTAACTTAATTTTCCATACGCTTTCAGAAGCAGAAAAAATGGGTATTCGTACTCATGACTTAGCTGAAATTCGTGACCCTTATGTAGCACTAGGTTTTGTGGTAGTTGCCGTGCTTGTCATCATCGGTCTTTATAAAATGCCAGCAGTAAAAGTAGAAGAAGTTGCTCGTATCTCATTTAAAGAATCTTTTGGTCGCCTAATTCAAAAAGCGAAATATCGTGAAGGTGTGATTGCACAAGTATTCTATGTAGGTGTGCAAATCATGTGCTGGACATTCATCGTACAATACGCTGAGCGTTTAGGTTTCACTAAAGCGGAAGGTCAAAACTTTAACATTATTGCGATGGGTATCTTCATTGTGAGCCGTTTTGTCAGCACCAGTTTAATGAAATATCTTAAAGCTGAATTTATGTTAATGCTCTTTGCTATCGGCGGATTCTTCAGCATCTTAGGTGTAATTTTCATCGACGGAGTATGGGGCTTATATTGCTTAATCTTAACTTCAGGCTTTATGTCTCTTATGTTTCCCAACTCATCTACGGTATCGCTTTAGATGGCTTGAAAGAAGAATCAACTTTAGGGTGCAGCAGGTTTAGTAATGGCGATTGTGGGCGGTGCGTTAATGCCACCACTACAAGGTATGATCATTGACCAAGGCGTTGTTATGGGCATCCCAGCTGTAAACTTCTCATTCATCTTACCTCTTATCTGTTTTGTAGTGATTACTATCTACGGTTACAGATGCTGGAAAGTCTTAAAATAAATTTCTGATGGCACAGGATGTGCCATCTTCCCCTCTTCTTTAATTTGTAAAATCATGGAGTCTATTATGGCTAATCGAATCATTCTTAATGAAACCAGTTATCATGGTGCAGGCGCGATTGGACATCTTGTTGATGAAGTACGCAGTCGCCAATTCAAAAAGCTTTTTGTCGTAACTGACAAAGAATTAGTAAAATTCAAAGTTGTTGAGAAAGTTACCCGCTTGTTAGATGAAGCAGGTTTACCTTACGAGATCTTTGATGAAGTCAAAAGCTAATCCAAGCGTAGAAGTGATTAAGCAAGGCGTAGAAAAATTTAAAGCTAGCGGCGCAGATTACTTAATTGCTATTGGTGGCGGTTCACCAATTGATAGCTCAAAAGCGATTGGGATTATTATCGACAACCCTGAATTTAGTGACGTATTATCACTCGAAGGTGTAGCGCCAACGCGTAATAAATGTGTACCGATTATCGCTATTCCAACTACTGCAGGTACTGCAGCTGAAGTGACAATTAACTACGTTATTACTGATGAAGAGAAAAAACGCAAATTCGTTTGTGTTGACGTGCATGATGTTCCAATCGTTGCATTAGTCGATCCAGAAATGATGGAAAGCATGCCAAAAGGTTTAACTGCAGCAACCGGTATGGATGCATTAACTCATGCCATTGAAGGCTACACCACCAAAGCAGCATGGGCATTAACCGATGCCTTACATTTAGAAGCTATTCGCTTAATTTCTAAATCTCTACGCGGTGCGGTAGCTAATACCAAAGAAGGCCGAGAAGGTATGGCGCTCGGTCAATATGTCGCAGGTATGGGCTTCTCAAATGTGGGATTAGGTATTGTACATAGTATGGCTCACCCTCTTTCAGCTTACTATGACACACCACACGGCATCGCAAATGCGGTGTTATTACCTTATGTTTTAGCATTCAATGCACCAGCAACAGGTGAAAAATTCCGTGAAATTGCACGTGCAATGGGCGTTAAAGGCGTTGATGACATGAGCCAAGAAGAGTATCGTCAAGCTGCTATTGATGCAGTAAAACAACTCTCGCATGATGTTGGCATTCCAGAAAAATTACATATGATTGGTGTTAAAGAGGAAGATTTAGTATCCCTTTCTCAAGATGCGTTGAAAGATGTATGTACAGGCGGCAATCCGCGTGATTGTACCGCAGAAGAGATCCTAGAAATTTACAAAACTGCCTTTTAAGTAGAACTATAATAAAAACTTAACTCCGTATTGCCCGATTATTTATCGTGTTTGAATAATCGGGCTTTTTCATGGTAGTTACTTAATTTGGCTACCAATCACGCCACCTAAAAGCAGCTCCGCCTAAGGTTGCACCTGTTGATTCGCCAATAACGTGTCCTGCGACACCACCAATTGCCGCACTTTATTCTTATCAATCTGCGTGAAATTACGCATTCATTAAGATGAGCAACCGAGAAATAAGTTCTTAAAAAGCACAAATTTCTGAGAAAGTTTGTATAAACTTCCAGTCTTCTTTATAATTCCAGTCTATCAAGCGGTTATTTTTAACAACATTTTTTTGCAATGAATACTCAACTTTTAGACGGTATGCCACTCACGAGCCTTTTCAGGCGTAGGGGGCTGCTATCGTGGAAAAACTTAGCCGAATTGGCATCAATAACGTGCAAGATCTGCTCTTCCATCTACCGATGCGGTATGAGGATCGTACGCGGATTACACCGATTGCCGATATTCGCCCTGAAAGTTTTGCCACTATTGAAGGCTTTGTGCAACATACAGAAGTACAGTTTGGTCGTCGCCCAATTTTATTGGTCACGCTTTCCGATGGCACGAGCAAAATCATGCTCAAGTTCTTCAATTTTAATGCAGGAATGAAAAATAGCCTTGCCACAGGCGTGCGGGTGAAAAGCCTTTGGTGAGATTAAACGCGGGCGTTATATGGCGGAAATCCATCACCCCTGAATATCAAATTATTCGCAATAATCAACCGCTTGCATTGGCTGAAACGCTTACGCCGATTTATTCCGCCACCGAAGGATTGAAACAGGCTTCACTGCGTAAAATGACCGAGCAAGCCTTGGCGGTATTGCAGAATGTGCAAGTTGCCGAACTCTTGCCTGAACAATACAACCCGCATCAATATAGCTTGAAAGAAGCGTTGACGTTGTTGCATCGTCCACCACCGAACGTATCGTCTGAGGTATTAGAAAAAGGCGAGCACCCCTGCTCAAAAAGCGGTTGATTTTTGAGGAACTTTTGGCACACAACCTCGCAATGCAGCAACTCCGCTTAGGGCGTAAAAACAGCAATATGCCGAGCCACTCACTTACAAAAAGTGATTTAAAAAGCCGCTTTCTAGCTAAGTTTACCGTTTTGAACCGACCAACGCCCAAAAACGGGTGACCGAAGATATTGAACGCGATTTAGCACAACCGTCGCCGATGATGCGATTGGTGCAAGGCGATGTAGGCTCGGGAAAAACCTTAGTCGCAGCACTTGCCGCACTCACCTCCATTGATAACGGCAAACAGGTTGTCTTGATGGCACCGACGGAAATTCTGGCTGAACAGCACGCCAATAATTTCGCCAATTGGCTTCGTCCATTTGGGATTGAAGTCGGCTGGCTGGCAGGGAAAGTTAAGGGCAAAGCGAGAAATGCTCAGTTGGAAGCGATCAAAAATGGCGATGTGCAGATGATTATTGGCACGCACGCCCTGTTCCAAGAGAGCGTAGAATTTCATGACTTGGCGTTGATTATTATCGACGAGCAACACCGTTTTGGGGTGCATCAACGTTTGACGTTACGTGAAAAAGGTGCAAAAGCCGATCACTATCCACATCAACTGATTATGACCGCAACGCCAATTCCACGAACGCTAGCGATGACAGTTTATGCCGATTTAGATACTTCGATTATCGATGAACTGCCACCTGGGCGAACGCCTATTAAGACGGTGGTTATTTCAGAAGATCGCCGCCCTGAAATTGTGCAACGTGTTTATCAAGCCTGCAAAAATGAGAAACGCCAGGTCTATTGGGTTTGCACGCTTATTGATGAATCAGAAGTGCTGGAAGCCCAAGCCGCGGCAGCCATTGCCGAAGATTTACAGCGTGCCTTGCCTGATTTGAGGATTGGTTTGGTACATGGGCGAATGAAACCACAAGAAAAACAAGAAATAATGGCGGAATTTAAAGCGGCAAATATTGATTTACTAGTTGCCACCACCGTGATTGAAGTGGGCGTGGACGTGCCGAATGCAAGCCTAATGATTATCGAAAACTCGGAGCGTTTAGGGCTTAGCACAGCTGCACCAACTGCGTGGACGCGTTGGTCGTGGGGCAACCGCTTCGCACTGTGTGCTGATGTATAAACCACCGCTGGGCAAAATTTCCAGTAAACGCCTGCAAGTCATGAGAGATAGCCAAGACGGCTTTTTACATTGCAGAGAAAGATTTGGAAATTCGTGGCACAGGCGAAATTCTTGGCACGAAACAAACTGGTTCGGCGGAATTTAAAGTGGCAAATTTAATGCGTGATCGCAAAATAATTCCGCTCGTCCAACGCTACGCCAAGCAAATTATTGTGGAAAAATCCACCGCTTGCTGAGGCGTTAATTAAACGCTGGTTGAATGAAAAGGCGGAATATACGAATGCGTAGAGAGAATAAAAAATCCAGGAATAATGCCAATACTGCAACAGACCTGTGACGTTCATTGGTATTCTTTTTAGGTATGCTTAATTGGCAAATTTAAGATATAAAAACCGCTTGTTAAAAAAACAAGCAGTTAGAATTTAATGGCGGAGGAAGTGAGATTCGAACTCACGGAGGGCGTAAACCCTCGCCGGTTTTCAAGACCGGTGCCTTCAACCACTCGACCATTCCTCCGTTGAAAACGAGCCGAATAATATCGGTTTATGCTCACTCGGTCAAGCAGAAGTTTTTAAAGAATGTGTTGTTTGGTTGTTTTTTTAGTCTTTTTAATCAACCACACACCGCTTTCAACATGATGTGTATGAGGGAATTGGTCGAACAGCGCTGCACGTTCAATTTTATGCGTTTGCGAAAGCTGTTTTTAGGTTATCTGCCAGCGTTTCTGGATTACACGAGATGTACAAAAATTCGCTCATAGGCTTGCACCATACCGAGTGTAGCTTGATCTAAGCCTGCACGAGGGTGGATCGACAAAAATCGTGTTGCATTCATAGCTTTTCAAATCAATGCCTTTCAAGCGGTTAAATTCTCGCACACCATTCATCGCTTGGGTAAACTCTTCGGCAGACATTCGAATAATCTGCAAGTTATCCACACCATTTTTTTCAATGTTGTATTGTGCCGATTGTACCGAAGATTTTGAGATTTCCGTTGCCAGCACTTTGCGGAAATTGTCGGCTAACGCAATCGAGAAGTTGCCGTTTCCGCAGTAAAGTTCCAGCAAATCTCCCGTGCTGTTTTTGGTGCAATTTCTCGCCCATTCGAGCATTTTAATATTCATTTCGGCATTCGGTTGGGTGAAGCTGTTTTTCCACTTGGCGATAAACATAATTTTTTTGCCTGCAAGTGGTAGAATTTCCTCAACATAATCGTAATCTAATGCAATTTTCTGTTTGGTTGCCCGCCCGATAATTTGCAGCTTAAAGCCTTGATTTTCCAAGCGGGTTTTTAAGGTTTTCGCCTGTTCAACCCATGCCTCATCGAGCTTTTTATGATAGAGCAGTGAAACGGCGATTTCGCCGCTTAATGTGCTTAAATAATCAACTTGGAACAGTTTACGAGTTAAGATTTCATTATCAAGAATTTCAGCCAGCAAAGCTTGCATCATACGGTTGATCAGTTCATTCGCAATAGGGAAGCTATCTACGCGATAACGCTGTTTGGTTGTTTGATCAAACATAATATGATGAGAGCTCATTTTCGCCTTGCTCGTTCTTATCGTGCCAAACGCGAAATTCAGCCCGCATACGGAAATGACTGGGTTTTGAGGCAAAAACGTCTAACTCAGGTGCATTGAATGGTGCAAGTAAAGCGGTTAAATTTTCGGTTTTTTTTGCAAGAAGTTCGGAATATTGTTCGATAGGTAATGTCATGGTTTTCTTCAGATAAAAAACAAGGTGCAAAAATGCACCCTATCTATAAAAAAATATTAGCGAATGGCTTATTCTGCCGCACTAAAATCGTCACCAGCATCGCTGCCTGCGTTGCCAGAAAGCGTGTAGATGCGTTTCGATTTGGTTGTTAATGAACGATATTTTAACCACGCTTTTTCGATGATGCTTTCTGCGATTTCATCACCTTTCATCACGGCAACAAAAACGTTCTTCTTCCGCCGTTGTTGCTTTTACGTTCGCCACTTTCTAATGCTAAACATGCTTGACCATATTGCTCTAAAATTTGAGCTTCGCGGATGGTGTAGTCACCGTGGCGAGCAAAACCACGCGGGTAGTTTTTATCATCAAAGTAACGACGGGTTACGCTAAAACTTTCTGCCATAATATGCCTCTTTATAATATGCAAATTTGCTGTGGGAAAAAAAAAAATCAATTGTGCATTAAAGCAAGGAATAAAAATAAGGTCAAGGATTTATGCATGCAAGCGGTCGTTTTCTTGCAAAAATTTACCTATAATGGGAGCTTCTGTGATTTTTGATAAAAGGACTTTTATTTAAAAAAATGAAACCCTACATTAGGCTTTTTCTTTCGTGTTTTTCAAGCGAATAGGGCAAAACCAAATTCCGGTCACTGCAGGCTATTTGACCTACAACACAATGCTTGCTACTGTGCCATTGATTATGGTGATTTTCTCCGTGTTTACCATTTTTTTCCGTTTTTGAGGAAGCTACGGGGCAAATTAAAGCACTCATTTACGATAATTTCGCCCCAAGTGCAGGCGATTTAGTGCAAGAATATTTGGAAAGTTTTGTCGCGAATTCCCGCAAAATGGGGATCGTCAGCACGCTCGGTTTGGTCGTGGTCGCATTAATGTTGATCCACAATATCGATAAAGCTCTCAATGGCTTATGGCACGAAACCCGTAAGCGGTCAATTTTGCTCTCATTTTTGCTGTATGCCTTGTTACTGGTGTTTGCACCGCTGCTTACGGGGATGAGTATCGCGATTAGTTCTTATATTATGTCGCTGCGAATGTTTAGCGATTTGGAGGTGCTTTCGCTCGGCAATTATCTGCTAAATTATGTGCCGTTTTTGCTCACGTGGCTGCTATTTAGCTTGATTTATTGGTTGGTGCCGAATACCAAAGTGAGATGGCATCACGCCTTGATTGGGGCGTTGTTAGCGGGCATTTTTCTTTTACGCTGGGCAAGCAGATTTTTATTTGGTACATCACCACCTTCCCTTCTTATCAAGCGATTTATGGTGCATTGGCAACCCTGCCAATTACGTTATTGTGGATTCATCTAAGCTGGCAGGTAGTACTCTTTGGTGGGCAATTTGCCGCTGTGTTAAAAAGATGTTGAGTTGATTCAAAAAGGAGAGTTAACTTTATGATTGCGTTAATTCAGCGAGTGAAATGGGCAAAAGTGGAAGTGAAAAACCAAACGGTAGGCGAAATTGCTCATGGGTTATTGGTGCTATTAGGGTGTAGAACAAGGCGATACGCAAGAAAAATCCGATCGTTTGTTGGAGAAAGTGCTGAATTACCGCATTTTTTCCGATGAGCAAGGCAAAATGAATTTAAATGTGCAACAATCGGGTGGAAGTTTGCTTGTGGTTTCACAGTTCACGTTGGCGGCTGATACGCAAAAAGGTTTGCGTCCAAGCTTCTCTAAGGGGCGAGTCCGCAAGTGGCGAACGAACTTTACACTTACTTTCATCAGCAAGCAGTGAAAAAAATTCATACCCAAACAGGACAATTTGCGACAGATATGCAAGTCTCATTACAAAATGACGGACCAGTGACTTTTTGGTTGCAGGTTTAGCGATTTATTTGTGGAAAAACACCTTTCTATGTTAAAAACTAAGAAGATTTTTCGTTAAATTTTTAACAATTTTATTTACAAGGAACACAACAATGTTCTTTACAAGCAATTATTGAAGCGGCATTCGAACGTCGTGCAGAAATCACCCCAAAAACTGTGGATGCAGAAACGCGTGCAGCGATTGAAGAGGTGATCGAAGGGTTAGAACAACGGTACTTACCGCGTGGCGGAAAAAATTGACGGCGAATGGGTTACGCATCAATGGTTAAAAAGCGGTTTTACTTTCATTCCGCATTAACGACAACCAAATCATTGACGGTGCAGAAACCAAATACTACGACAAAGTGGGTTTAAAAATTTGCAGATTACACAGAAGAACGCTTCGCACAAGAAGGCTTCCGTGTCGTGCCTTCAGCAACCGTGCGTAAAGGGGCATACATTTCTAAAAACTGTGTGTTAATGCCTTCTTATGTGAACATCGGTGCTTACGTTGGCGAAGGCACAATGGTGGATACTTGGGCAACCGTAGGTTCTTGTGCTCAAATCGGTAAAAACGTTCACTTATCAGGTGGCGTGGGTATCGGTGGCGTATTAGAGCCATTACAAGCAAACCCAACTATCATTGGCGACAACTGCTTTATCGGAGCACGTTCAGAAGTAGTTGAAGGCGTGATTGTTGAAGATGGTTGCGTAATCTCAATGGGCGTATTTATTGGTCAATCTACTCGTATTTACGATCGCGAAACAGGTGAAATCCATTACGGTCGCGTACCAGCAGGTTCTGTGGTAGTGTCTGGTAGCCTGCCATCAAAATGCGGTAAATACAGCCTTTACTGTGCAGTAATCGTGAAAAAAGTAGATGCAAAAACTTTAGGCAAAGTGGGCATCAACGAATTACTTCGTACGATTGAAGAATAATTTTTAAATGTAGGGAGTGTGAACCCTTGGTTCACGCACGTAAGTGGTCTATTTTCATAAGAAAAGGTAAAACGTGCGTGGATTTTTCAAATTTTTTCAAATCACACCCCTACTCTAGTGGAGGCACTATGACCACCTACAATCTACGCTTAAAAGCTAAAAAACGAACTTACCCCTCACCCACCGTCCAATACTGGCGAAAAATGCCAAGTTGAAGAACTTTTCGATTTACCTTTTATGGATTTAGTCTTCCGAGCGGCAAGCGTTCACCGTGAACATTTCAACCCTAACGCCATCCAACTTTCCACTTTGCTTTCCATCAAAACAGGCGGCTGTGCAGAAGATTGTGAATACTGCCCTCAATCCGCTCGTTACGACACAGGTGTGGAAAAGCAAACGATGCTTGATGTGGAATATATTGTCGAAAAAGCCAAAATCGCTAAATCCCGTGGTGCAAGCCGTTTCTGTATGGGTGCAGCGTGGCGAGGCCCGGAAAACCGAAAGATATTGAAACCGTCTCAAACATTATTCATGCAGTGAAATCTCTTGGTTTAGAAACCTGCGGCACTTTCGGTATGTTGGAAGAGGGGATGGCGGAAGATTTAAAAGAAGCGGGCTTGGATTATTACAATCATAACCTGGATACTGATCCAGAACGCTACAATAAAATTATCCATACCCGTTCTCACGACGACCGAATGGACACACTCGGCAAAGTACGTCACGCAGGCTTGAAAATCTGCTGCGGCGGTATTGTGGGAATGAACGAAACCCGTGCCGAACGTGCAGGCTTAATCGCTAGCCTTGCTAACCTCGACCCGCAACCTGAAAGCGTGCCGATTAATCAATTAGTGAAAGTGGCAGGCACACCGCTGGAAAATGCAGAAGATTTGGACTGGACTGAGTTTGTTCGCACCATCGCTGTTGCACGTATTACAATGCCAAACAGCTACGTTCGTCTTTCTGCAGGCAGAAGCAATATGCCAGAATCAATGCAAGCCCTTTGCTTTATGGCGGGTGCGAACTCGATTTTCTATGGTGATAAATTGCTCACCACCGAAAACCCAGAAGAAGACGGCGACCGCTTGCTGATGGAAAAATTGAATTTGTATCCGTTGGCGTATGAAGTGGAAAAATTAAATGAAAAATCCTTTTATTAAATGGTCCAAACCTGAATATGCTTGGCAAACGCGAACCTCAGATTTACGGCTCACAAACCCTTGCAGATATTGAAACGCACCTTCAAACTGAAGCTCAAAAGCGGGGCTACCAGCTTGATTATTTTCAAGCCAATGGTGAAGAGACGTTGCTTAACCGTATTCATCAAGCCTTTGGCAACGTGAATTTTATTATCATCAACCCCGCGGCGTTCACTCACACCAGTGTTGCCTTACGCGATGCATTGTTGGCGGTCGCTATTCCTTTTGTAGAGGTGCATCTCTCTAACGTTCATGCCCGCGAACCTTTCCGCCATCACTCTTATCTAAGTGATGTGGCAAAAGGTGTGATTTGTGGTTTAGGTGCAAAAGGGTATGATTACGCTCTTGATTTTGCGATTTCTCAACTGGAAAAATAAGAAAAATGAGCATTAAATACGAAAAATTCATCGTGCTATGCAACGGGCTATCGCGTTTGCTTGGCAACATTGTCAAAATTTTGGGTTACCCATTTCACGCCCTTTTTCCGAAAAAACGCTTTACGATTCCTGAATTTAGCCCAGCAAAACTCAGTACAAATCGCAAGGATAAAATCAACCGCACCATTTGGCAGACCAATTATTCCAACAAAGTAACGTTACCGATGTATTGCAACTATTTGTTCAACCGTTTGATGTCGTTGAGCTATGATTATCGGTACGTCAGCACTGAAGAACGCGAAGAATATTTGAAAACCCACGCAGAGCCGCGTGTGTTTGAGGCTTACAGCCAACTGACCGATGGTGCAGCACAAGCCGACTTCTGGCGAGTTTTCACCCTGTGGCGTGAGGGCGGAATTTACATCGATATCGATGGACATTTGGTTTTCCCTCTCTCGCAAATTATTGCAGAGCAAGATTCGGAAGTGCTAATCAAACGCCGTGATAAATATACCAACTTCTTTCTTGCGTGCGAAGCAGGACATCCGATCATGAAAGCGACGCTCGATCGCATTGTGGATAATATCGAAAACCGTCGCATTGATGGTGGCGTATTTGTGATGACAGGACCCGACACCTTAAATGCTGCGATTGGTAATCAAATCGTGAACACTCGCCGTGATAAAATCACTTGCACACAAGGCACATTCACCAACGAGCATTTCCAATATATCGACAAGCCGCGTAGTAAGTGGAATTACAAAAAGAATGAGGAACTATTGAAATAGGTGTAGAATAGCCCTGATTTTGACCTTTCAAGCGGTCGTTTTTCGCAAATTTTTTGCAAAAACGACCGCTTGTATTTTTGTGATTTAAACTTTTAGGACTTTGTGTGAAAAAACAACCTTCTCTTTTAGGTGGTGCGAGTATTATCACGGGTGTATGCGTGGGTGCTGGAATGTTGGGCTTGCCAATGTCGGGGGCAGGGGCTTGGACTGGCTGGACGCTCGCGGCTATTACGTTTACGATGATCACGATGACACTCTCTGGCTGGCTATTGTTAGAAGTGTATCAAGACCACCCCATTCGTGCCTCTTTTAACACCGTAACCCAAGCAGTGCTAGGTAAGCATATTAACATTATCAACAATCTGGCTGTCTATTTTGTCGGTGGTATTTTTGCTTTACGCTTACATTACGGCTTCAGGTGATATTCTACAGAATTTAGCCAAGCCTTACCTTGATTTGGGTAATGCAAGCGGTCGAATTTGGTCGGTGATTTTCGTTGCGATTTTCTCCTTTTTCGTTTGGCATTCTACTCGCCTAGTTGATCGTATCTCAGTGGTGCTGATTTCCTTTATGGCGATTTCATTCTGTTTGAGCATTTCAGGGCTGATTAGTCATATCGACTTGAACATATTGTGGGTTATCAAACGAAAATGGCGAATATGCTAAATACAGTCTTGCGGTGTTGCCGATTGCATTAACTTCGTTTGGCTATCATCACTCGGTTTCTTCAATGCGTGCTTATTATGGTGAGGAACGTAAAGGCAAAATGGGCGATTATGGGGGACTTTTTATTGCACTGGTACTTTAGTTTGCTCTGGGTTATCAGCATTTTGGCGTATTACGCGTGAGAATTTCGCTCCAATTTTGGCAAGTAATGGCGATTTAGGGCGTGCTGTTGCAACATTGGCGAGCAGATCGAAGTTGGGCAAATTTCGCAAACCCTGCACGCTTTTTCGATTGCGGCGATTTTATCTTCATTTATCGGCGTTGGGCTTGGTACCTTCGATTTCTTAGCGGATTTCTTTGGATTTGCTGATGATAAAGTGGGAAGAAGCAAATCTTGGGCGGTTACCTTTTTACCACCGCTGATTTTCTCGCTCATTTCACCGCTCGGATTTTTAAAAGCAATTGGTTATGCAGGGGCAATTGCAACACTTTGGACGTGCATTATTCCTGCGTGGTTGGCTTACAAAACGAAAAAAGGCAATCAAGCGGTCGTTTTTTTAGTCTTTATTTTTGGTGTTTGCACTGCGATTTTCCACTTGTTGGCAATGGCGGATTGCTTACCAATGTTTAAAGGATAATATTGTATGTGTTCGCTTTTTGCAAAAGCATGCCATTTTCAAGGATAATACGCCCATTTTTTAACACAATTTGAACGAATAAGAGAAGATTATGACCTATCCTCAAGAAGTGAATAAACGCAGAACCTTTGCGATTATTTCCCACCCCGATGCGGGTAAAACCACCATTACCGAAAAAGTACTTTTATACGGAAACGCAATTCAAACTGCAGGTTCGGTGAAGGGAAAAGGCTCAACCGCTCATGCGAAATCCGACTGGATGGAGATGGAAAAACAACGTGGGATTTCTATTACTACCTCTGTGATGCAATTCCCGTATAATGACTGTTTGGTGAATCTCCTTGACACTCCAGGACACGAGGATTTCTCGGAAGATACTTACCGTACTTTAACGGCGGTGGATAGTTGCTTGATGGTGATCGACTCGGCGAAGGGTGTTGAGGAACGTACTATTAAATTGATGGAAGTTACCCGCTTACGCGATACACCAATCATCACCTTTATGAACAAACTCGACCGTGATATTCGCGACCCTATGGAATTGTTGGATGAAGTGGAAAGCGTGTTGAAAATTCGCTGTGCGCCAATCACTTGGCCTATCGGCTGTGGAAAATTGTTCAAGGGGGTTTATCATATCGCCAAAGATGAAACCTATTTGTATCAATCAGGGCAAGGCTCGATCATTCAAGAAGTGCGTATTGTTAAAGGCTTGGATAACCCAGAATTAGATGCGGTAGTGGGTGATGATTTAGCTCAACAATTGCGTGATGAGCTAGAATTAGTTCAAGGTGCAAGCAACGAATTCGACCACGAAGCCTTCATCAATGGCGAACTTACTCCAGTGTTCTTTGGAACGGCTCTCGGTAACTTCGGGGTGGATCACTTCTTAGATGGCTTAACCGAATGGGCACCAAAACCACAGCCACGCCAAGCAGATACTCGCACAGTAGAAAGCTTGGAAGAGAAATTCAGTGGCTTTGTGTTTAAAATCCAAGCGAATATGGATCCGAAACACCGCGATCGTGTTGCCTTTATGCGTGTGGTGTCGGGTAAATACGAGAAAGGAATGAAGCTTAAACACGTCCGCATTGGCAAAGATGTAGTGATTTCAGATGCACTTACTTTTATGGCGGGCGACCGTGCCCACGCGGAAGAAGCTTATGCGGGCGATATTATCGGCTTACACAATCATGGCACGATCCAAATTGGTGATACCTTCACCCAAGGCGAAACCTTGAAGTTTACTGGGATTCCAAACTTTGCCCCTGAATTGTTCCGCCGTATTCGTTTAAAAGATCCGCTCAAGCAAAAACAATTGTTAAAAGGCTTGGTGCAACTTTCTGAAGAGGTGCGGTGCAAGTGTTCCGTCCACTGATGAACAACGATTTAATCGTGGGCGCGGTGGGTGTACTTCAGTTCGATGTGGTGGTTTCACGCCTCAAAACCGAGTACAATGTAGAAGCGATTTACGAAAATGTGAACGTGGCAACCGCTCGCTGGGTGGAATGTTCGGACGCAAAAAAATTTGAAGAGTTCAAACGTAAAAACGAGCAGAATTTAGCCTTAGATGGTGGTGATAACCTCACTTATATTGCCCCAACAATGGTGAATTTGAACTTGGCTCAAGAGCGTTATCCTGATGTAGAGTTCTTTAAAACGCGAGAACATTAAAAATAACGCTATTTATGTTTGAGACAGGCGTCGGATTCGTTTAGAATCCGATGCCAGAGAGGGGAAAGCGGTTTATTTTCTTCTATAATTCGCAAATTTTCCCTCTCACTCCGAAAATTTTTCGGTTTTTTCCTCCCTCTCCCGCAAGCGGGCGAGAGGAATGATTGTTTTTTTCCATTCATCGATTTTTATGACCACACACAACCTTGCCACCCATCTTTCAGGTGTAATGCCGAAATTACTGAAAACCATTTTAATTGGCTTTTGTTCTTAGTTTAACCGTTGTATTAATTATTGCTTTAGCAAAAATCAGTTATAGCTTATTTTTGATGGTACTCAGTCAGATGCAATTGTGACGAATACTTTAGCTGAGAAAATTCTTAACTTTTTCCTCTATTTCGGGTTCTTAGGACTAATTTCTCAATATTTCCGCAGTGGCTATCATTTTCCGTTACGTTATTTTTATTTATACGGGAATTACTGCAATGGTGCAGTTAATTATTGTGGATCACGAAAGTGCAACCAGCACGATTCTCTTTGCAGGTGCGATTTTACTGATGGTTATTGCACTTTGTTTGATTTTTATATTCGGATAAAGTGAAAAATATTTAATCGCTTTTTACTTGAAAAATCACAACAAAAAGCCGATATAACAGCCCTATTTTTGACAAAAACAGCTCAAAAAATGGTATAATCCACCACTATTTTTGCCTGCTCGAAAAACGGAAATCATTATGGAACAACACGTGAGATCAACAATTAGAACAACAATCTCAAATCGAGCTTCTGATTGCTCAAGGTCGTGAACAGGGTTATTTGATTCTGTCTGAAGTGCACGACCACCTGCCTGAAGAATTGGTTGATGCAGAGCAAATCGAAGATATTATTCAAATGATCACGGATATGGGGATTAAGGTATTAGAAACAGCCCTGATACTGATGAGTTAATGCTTGCCGAAAATATTACCGATGAAGATGTGGTAGAAGAAGCAACGAAAGTGCTTTCTACGGTGGAGTCGGAATTAGGGAAGAACTACTGATCCTGTGCGTATGTATATGCGAAATGGGAACTGTTGATTACTTACCCGTGAAGATGAAATTCAGATTTCAAAAGCGCATTGAAGAAGGCATTAATGAAGTTCAATGTGCGGTAGCAGAGTATCCTGAAGCCCTTGAAGGCGTATTAGCTTGTTATGATGAAGTAGAAGCAGGAAATATGCGTTTAGTGGATTTAATAACCGCTTTTGTTGATCCAAATGCTCAAGAAGAAGATCCTGTAGATGATGATTCTATTCATCTTGGTGACGATGCGCATCCAGATGTAGACGATGTTGAAGGTGAGGAAGAAGAGGATGATGGCGACAGCAGTAATGCAGATTCTGGCGATGATAATTCAATCGATCCAGAGCTTGCACGTGAAAAATTCACTGCTCTTAAAGAACAGCACGAAAAAAAGCGTTATTAGCCATTCGTAAACATGGTCGTCACACGCAAAAGCACGTGAACAAATCAATGCGTTGTCTGATATTTTCCGTGAATTCCGTTTAGTACCGAAACAATTTGACTTACTTGCGAAACTATGCAGAAATTGATGAAACAAGTGCGTGCGGAAGAACGTCAAATCCAACGCTATGCGGTGGAATATGCGGGAATGAAGAAAGCGGACTTCCTCAAAAACTTCCAAGGTAATGAAACCAGTGAAGCGTGGATGGAAAAAGCCATCAATGCAAAACGTGGTGGTGTGACCGAAATTAGCGAATTATGTTGAGAAAAATTCGTGTAAATATCGTGAACTTGCAGAATTTAGAACAAAATTCTGGTTTGACCATTGCCCAAATTCGTGAAATTGGCGGACGTATTGCCAACGGTGAATTAAAAGCACGTCGTGCGAAAAAAGAGATGGTGGAAGCAAACTTACGTTTGGTGATCTCTATTGCGAAAAAATACACTAACCGTGGTTTACAATTCTTGGATTTAATCCAAGAAGGAAACATTGGCTTGATGAAAGCGGTAGATAAATTTGAATACCGTCGCGGTTACAAATTCTCAACCTATGCAACTTGGTGGATTCGTCAGGCGATTACTCGCTCAATTGCAGACCAAGCACGTACGATTCGTATCCCAGTGCATATGATTGAGACAATTAACAAACTTAACCGTATTTCTCGTCAATGCTTACAAGAAATGGGGCGCGAAGCGACACCAGAAGAACTTGCTGAGCGTATGAATATGCCTGAGGATAAAATCCGTAAGGTGTTGAAAGTGCTAAAGAGCCAATTTCAATGGAAACGCCAATCGGTGATGACGACGATTCGCATTTAGGGTGATTTCATTCAAGACGAAAGCCTTGAATTGCCTTTGAATTCCGCAACGGCAGAAAGCCTACGTATTGCAACCAATGAAGTATTGGAAGCAACCCCGCGCGAAGCAAAAAGTATTACGTATGCGTTTCGGGATTGATATGAACACCGACCACGCTCGAAGAAGTGGGTAAACAATTCGATGTAACCCGTGAGCGTATTCGTCAGATCGAAGCGAAGGCGTTGCGTAAATTACGCCACCAAGTCGCTCTGAAACGTTACGTGGTTTCTTAGACGATTAATCTTTTTTTCAAGCGGTCAATTTTTGCAAAATTTTGGCGAAGAGTTGACCGCTTATTTTTATTTCATCGCTGCTATGAACAAACTTGCTTTTTCCCTTCTTCTTACTCTTTTTCATCAAATATTTGGGCTGATGATATTACCCAATCCCTCCAACAATCTAAACAAGAACTTGCAGAATTACAGATCCAAAAAGCAACAACGCTGGTTAGAACAACATAAATTCCAATCTACTTCGCAAGCGGTTGAAAATAGCGATTTCTCATAAATTTGTTTAGATTATCAAGGTGTGAAATTTAAAGGCATAACACATTGATCCAACGCCTTTTTGCCTAAATCAGGCGAATGTTTGAATGAAGCTCGTCTTAATCAGCTGAGCCAACAACACTCAAGCCTATGTAAAAAGGCTACATTGCAACCCTTTTCAGTTTGAAGACGATCAATCAGGTGTTTTAACCCTGCACGTATTTGAGGGCAAAATTGCTGCTAGAAAGCGATAACAAGCGGTTTAATTTAAGCCAAATTTTGCCAAATGTGATAGGTAAACCGCTGAAAGTGCAAGATCTCGACCAAGCACTTGACCAAGCCGAATCGCATCACGGGAAACCATGTGTCTGTCGATGTTTTTGCCAGCTAAAAATGGCGGTTAAACTGAAATTTACGAACGAACCAACTTCCCGTATCAATGGTTCAATTGGATTAGATAATTATGCGTCAAGAGCCTATGATCGTTGGCAGGCACGTTCTTCAGTTAGCATTAGAATCCTTTTTGGGCTTATCGGATACACTCTATCTAAGTGGTAGCATACATTAAAATCTCGCCATCAATTTAGCCGCGCTGCATTGCTCTATTATTCCTTACCTTGGTTATTGGACATTCAGTGGCTTTTGCATCCGTTTCCCAGTTTAAAACGCCACTCTCACTTCCAGACGTTAAGTCTGCAGCAAGGACGAACTCTCCAAACGGGATTAACTGCAGATTATGTTTTCCATCGTGGTTCTAATCATATTTCAACATTTTTCAACGCAGGTTGAGAAAAATTAACAGCAAAAACCGACTGGATGATGTGATTTTTAGACCTTCAAAGCCCTAAATTAAGTAGTATTTTTATTGGGTTCAATCATTTGCAACTGTTTGAAAATGCCACTTTTTGATACTGATTTCCGCTATGAACAGGGGCGAAATAAAGGCGAAAATCAGCCAGAAGATCGTTTTAGTCGTTGGAATTTTTGAGCTGAGATTTAACCGCTATCAACTGATTGGTGAACAACTTTTTTCGCCATTCTCATCAGCTCACAGCACAACATAGCCACGATTATTTGCCTTCGATTAAACAAGAAGATTTAACGGGACGAAACAGGGTGAGAGGCTTAAATGATTTGAGTTTATCGGCAGAGAAAAAATATTGTTTTACACAACGATATTGCTTGGGTAAGAGCAACTGAATTCAGACATTTTCTCCCTACGTTGGGATTGATTTTTGGCGTACAAAAATCCATACAAACGAATGTACAGCGAGAACAAGCCTTTTGCTTATGCTGTTGGGTTGAATTGGAGCAGAAAACTTTTCAAGCTAACCTTGGATGGGCAACTGGACGATTATTTTCTAAAACTGATGGTGTAAAACAAGAGCGATTTTTACTAGGAAATATTTCTTATCAATTTTAAAGGAACGGTCATGAGATATTTCGCTAATGGCAGTCATTTATTAGATGAGAACTCGTTAATATGCTAAGAAATAGGAGAATGAAGATGAATCTGAAAAAATTTTTTATTATTCTACCGCTTGTAGGGGCAAGTCTTACTACTTCAGCTGAAGTTTTAACCGATGTGAATCAAGCGACTATGTTCCAATTTTTCTGCAGAAGCGAGTAGAACGGTGGAAAAAGATTTAATGGACGTGAGCCTTTATAGTCGTAAGTCAGGTAAATCGTTAGTTAATCTTAAAAACGACGTCTCTGTTAATTTAAACAAAGTACTTGCAGCCGTAAAGCAATATCCTGAAATTGAGGTAAAAGCGGATGGGATTTCAAATCGAGTGAATTACAACGAAAAAGGTAAAGTGGATGGCTGGATTGCAGAGGGTTATATTAATCTGAAAAGTAAAAACTTTTTATCTATTGAAAAAGTGTTAGAAGGTTTGAGTAACCAAGTCGCGATCAATGATATTCGCTTTAGTGTCTCGCCTGAAACGATGAAGGTATTAGAAGATGAATTAACGTTAGAAGTCATTAAACGATTCAAACACAAAGCTGAGGTTGTACAAAAAGGCTTGAATGCAAAAGTCTATCAACTTGTGGATGTACAATTAAATACGCTTAATAGTGAAGGAACTTATTATGGTGTTCGTCCAATGATAGCAATGGATAAATCAGCAAATTACTCGGAAGAGATGCCATTAGAGGCAGGTAAAGAGATCATTTCTGCGACAGCATCAGGCAAAAGTGAAATTTGAATAATAATATTTAAAGCCGAGATGAGAATATTAAAAATTATTAGGATTGTCGTTATAAAAATACAAGTGGTATTTTATTATGCCATAAGCTGTATAGAGTGTAGTCGATAAAAAAACCGACCAAGCGGTTTGGTTTTTTTATTTTGCAAATTATGCTAACGCTTTGATACGTGCAGATAATTTCGCTTTGTGGTTTGCTGCTTTATTTGCGTGGATTAAGCCTTTAGATGCCATACGATCCACTACTTTTTGCATTTCAACGAAAGCTGCTTTGAGCTGCTGTTTTATCACCTGTTGCACTGCTGCATATACTTTTTGATGAATGTACGCATCATTGAGCGTTGGCTTGCGTTGTGTTGGCGGCGTTTTTCAGATTGAACCGCACGTTTTTTTGCTGACTTGATATTAGCCAAGGTCAAACTCCTAAGATATCTGTGTTAAATAAATAAACATAAACCGTGGTTTATGTTGCTATCGATAGTTTTTAATTCATTTTCAACGAGACACGTGCTTGAAAAATAACACCGTTTTTCTGTTTAAGAAAACGATAGAGAGATTTTTATCGTTTTTTCTGATTTTCCTATAAAAAACTGATAAAATTCCGATCAATTTTTGTGATCGTGTGGTATAGCCTATATCAAACAAGCAACCCCCTTTTTGCTAAAGAGGGAATCCTCTTTAACTGAGAATACTATGAGCAAAAAACTTCTAAAATCAGGTGTGTTAGTCAGTGGACTAACCTTAGTTTCCGCGTATTGGGCTTTGATCTCGCGATATGATCGTAGCAAGTGTACTCGGGGCGGGGGCGATGTCAGATGTCTTTCTTTTTGCCAATCGCATCCCTAATTTTCTGCGTCGTTTATTCGCTGAAGGGGCTTTTTCTAAGGCATTTGTGCCCGTTTTAGCGGAATATAATTCTGATAACGACTTGAACAAAAACCCGTGAATTTGTGGCGAAAAGTATCGGGTCGTTGGGGTTGGTAGTGTCTGCCGTGACGTTATTGGCAATGATTGGCTCTCCTGTTGTAGCAGCACTTTTCGGTACAGGCTGGTTTATGGATTGGCTTAATGGTGGGGCTGATGCGGAGAAATTTACCCAGGCCTCGCTATTGTTGAAAATCACCTTTCCTTATTTATGGTTTATCACTTTCGTTGCCCTTTCTGGCGCAGTGCTAAACACGATTGGCAAATTCGGGGTGATGGCATTTTCGCCTGTGTTGCTGAATGTAGCGATTATTGCGATGGCTATTTTCGGTGCCGATTATTTTGAACGACCAGATATTGCCCTCGCATGGGGATTTTTAGGCGGTTTGCTGCAATTCTTATTTCAAATTCCATTTATGAAAAAAGCTGGCTTTACTAGTGAAGCCGCAATGGGCGTGGAATGATGAGGGGCTTGAAAAAAAGTGCGTACGCTGATGCTACCTGCTCTTTTTGGTGTATCAGTAACTCAAATCAATCTCTTATTAAATCAAGTGATTGCCAGCTTTTTGGTGACTGGCTCAATCACGTGGCTTTATTATTCCGACCGTTTGATCGAATTCCCACTTGGTATTTTTGGCATTGCAATTTCTACTGTGGTGCTCCCAACGCTGTCTAAAATTGCTAAGCAGAAAGCACTGAATGAAACTGCACGCCAAGCCCAATTCCAAACCACAATGGACTGGGGGGTCAGAATGGTATTATTGCTGGTATTCCTGCAATGATTGGTATTGCTACGCTTGCCCAACCGATGATAATGACGCTTTTTATGCGCGGCAAATTTGGGCTTTCAGATGTAATCGCTTCGAGTCATTCGCTCTGGATTATGTGTTTGGGGCTGAACAGCTATATGCTAATTAGCATTTTAGCGAATGGTTTTTATGCTAATCAAAACACCAAAACACCGGTAAAAATTGGCTTAATTGCGACCGCTTGTAATATGTGTTTTGGTTTGCTTGCGATTCCGTTTGGCTACTTGGGGTTGGCAATGGCATCAGCATTATCTGCTGCGGTGAATGCCTCTTTGCTTTTATCGCCAACTGTCGAAACAAGGGATTTATCACATTTCTCGCAAAACGATTTTCTTTATCCTAAAAGTGGCGATTGCTGCACTTGTGATGGGTGGGTTAGTCAATTATTTCTCGCCACATTTAGAGGAGTGGTTTGAAATGAGCACGCTGATGAAAGCCTATTGGCTTGGTTGGTTGATCGTGCTTGCTGTAATTAGTTATTTCGTAATGCTCTTTATTTTGGGTATTCGTAAGTGGAATTTTCGAAGTTGATTCTTTTCGATTTCTTTCATTGATTGAACTAAATACAACATGCGGTTAAAATTACCACAGAATTTACTAAATTGTGTGGCATTTTTGATGCCTAAGGATGAGAAATGAGAGTTGCTGTGTATAGCACTAAAAATTACGACCGCAAATATTTAACCGTTGCAAACGAGAAATTTGGCTCAGCATTTGAGTTGGAGTTTTTCGATTTTATGCTCGATCGTAAAACCGCAAAAATGGCAGAAGGAGCAGATGCAGTGTGTATTTTTGTGAACGATAATGCGAGCCGTCCTGTATTGGAAAAATTAGCGAAGTTAGGGATTAAAACCATTGCTTTGCGTTGTGCAGGGTTTAATAACGTGGATTTACAAGCTGCGGAAGAGTTTGGCATTCAAGTGGTGCGTGTACCTGCTTATTCGCCTGAGGCGATTGCCGAGCATGCTGTGGGTTTAATGCTAACTTTAAACCGCCGTATTCACAAGGCTTATCAACGCACACGTGATGCAAATTTCTCATTGGAAGGTTTGACAGGGATTTAATATGCACGGTAAAACGGCGGGCGTAATTGGCACGGGTAAAATTGGGATTGCTACGATGCGAATTTTGAAAGGTTTTGGGATGAATATTCTGGCTTTCGACCCGTTTCATAATCCTATCGTAGAGGAATTGGGCGGAAAATATGTGTCATTAGATGAGCTTTATGCTCATTCCGATGTGATTACCTTGCATTGCCCAGCGACTGCAGAAAATCATTACATGCTGAATGAAACGGCATTTAATAAAATGAAAGATGGCGTGATGATTATCAACACCAGCCGCGGCGGTTTGATTGATAGCCAAGCCTCGATTGAAGCGTTGAAACGCCAAAAATTGGGGCGTTGGGCATGGATGTTTACGAAAACGAACGTGAGTTGTTCTTTGAAGATAACCAATGATGTGATTACCGATGATGTATTCCGCCGTCTCTCGTCTTGCCATAATGTGTTGTTTACGGGGCATCAAGCGTTTTAACTGAGGAAGCGTTAGTCAATATTTCGGGAAGTGACGCTTCGAATATTTTAGATATCGCTAATAACGGTGAATGGCGAATGCGGTGAAAGTCTGATTTTAGCTATACAAGCGATAGTATTTTAAAGATGATTTGCAATAGGTTATTTGTTGCAAATCATTTTTATTTATAGATAATAGTGCTTATTTTTAACGCATTCTTAACTTTTTATATGAAGATTCTTTACGCACTTTTGGGTTTTATTTTTCTCGGCATCGGCATTGCAGGCATTATTTTACCAGGCTTACCAGGCACGGTTTTTGCTGAGTGCTTTGTTCTGCTTTTTACGCGTAGTTCTGAGCGTCTGCATAGTTGGTTTTATCAGCACCAAAATTTATCAGAATCATTTAAAAGAGTTTAATGAGCAGCGTGCGCTGACTAAAACGGCGAAGATGCGGATTCTGATGATCGGCACAACGGCGATGGGAATTACGTTTTTTATTAGCTCATCGTGGGTCATTAAGAGCATTATCTTGTGTGCGTTGGTGGTGAAATATCTGGTGTTCTTTTTCTATATTAAGACGTTGGATGAAGATGTTCCTAATTTGCAAGAAAATATAGAAAAATTGACCGCTTGAAAAATAAATAAAAGAACGCCCGTCTATGTGTGAACATAAACGGGCGTCTCGTTATACAAAGCGGTTAATTTTACTTGTCATTTTGTAAAAGAATTAAGCGTAGTACATCTCAAATTCCACTGGGTGTGGAGTCATATTTAAACGTTCTACTTCTTTACGACGAATGCCGATGTAGGCTTCGATAAATTCTTTGGTGAATACGCCACCTTGGGTTAAGAAGTCAAAATCTGCCGCTAACGCATCTAATGCTTCACCTAACGAGTTAGCTACTGCAGGAATTTCTTTTAACTCTTCTGGCGGTAAATCGTAGAGGGTTTTTATCCATTGCATCGCCTGGGTGGATTTTGTTGATTACACCGTCAAGACCTGCCATTAACAATGCCGCGAAACATAAGTATGGGTTTGCTAATGGATCTGGGAAACGTGCTTCTACGCGAGTCGCTTTCGGGCTAGTTACCGCAGGAATACGGATAGATGCCGAGCGGTTACTTGCCGAGTAAGCTAATAACACAGGGGCTTCAAAGCCAGGTACTAAGCGTTTGTATGGGTTGGTTGATGGGTTGGTAAACGCATTTAACGCTTTAGCGTGTTTGATAATACCGCCGATGTAGTAAAGTGCTGTTTCAGATAAGCCTGCGTATTTGTCGCCCATAAACACATTTTTACCATCTTTGCTCAATGACATATTACAGTGCATACCTGAGCCATTATCACCTGCGAATGGTTTTTGGCATAAAGCATGCGGTTTTGCCGTGTTCAAGCGCCACGTTTTGCACTACATATTTATAGATTTGGGTTTCGTCTGCTTTTTAAAAGTTAAGCTGTTGAAACGGGTCGTACTTTCACTTTTGACCTGCGGTTGCCACTTCGTGATGGTGTGCTTCGATCACTAAGCCCATCTCTTCCATAATTAAGCACATTTCTGAACGAATATCGTGTGCTGTATCGATTGGAGCAATGGCACAGTAGCCACCTTTTTTCAATGGACGGAAAGCGTTGTTACCATTTTCATATTTGCGGTTGGTGTTCCACATCGCTTCAACATCATCAATATGATAAGAGACATTTTGCGGATCGGTTGAGAAACGCACATCATCAAATAAGAAGAATTCAGGGTTCTGGGCCGAACATTACGCTATTCATGATCCCTGTGGATTTTAAAAAGTTTTCCGCACGAATTGCGATAGAGCGCGGGTCGCGGTCGTAACTTTGCATTGTGTTAGGGTCGTAGATGCTACAGCGGAGAGAGAGGGTAGGGATTTGAGCGAATGGGTCAACAACAGCGGTTTCAGGGATTGGCATTAACAGCATATCTGCTTTGTTAATGGCTTTCCAGTCTTCAACCGATGAGCCATCGAACATTTTGCCTTCTTCGAAAAGATCTTCAAGGTCATCAGCGACAAGGCTTTACAGGTAAAGAAACACCGTGTTCCTTACCCTTAATATCGGTAAATCGTAATAAACGAACTTAATTTCGTTTTCACGAATCATTTTTGCAACGTTTGCGATTGCATTGGTGTTTGACATTTTGGCTTCCTCATTAAATACACAATGTGAAATAAAAGTAAAAATAATAACATTTCTCTTCACTAAATAGTGAGATTTTCATTAATAAAAAGCAGAAAAATTTCCTTTTAATGAGATGAGCGATGTTAGAATTTACGCAAGAAAAAGATAATTATCACGCAATTTGTATGAAATAAAAACAAATGAATGGAAATATTAAATCAAAAAGTGCTAGACAAGGGAGAGTGAAATCTATAATATACGCCTCCGTTGCGACGCACTAATCAAAAACAACGCGTTCGTAGCTCCAGTTGGATGAGAGCGTTGGCCTCCGGAGCCAAAGGTCGCAAGTTCGAATCTTTGTCGAGGCGCGCCAGGTCAAATGCTAATAACCAATGAGTTATGGTGGCTATAGCTCAGTTGGTAGAGCCCTGATTGTGATTCCAGTTGTCGTGGGTTCGAATCCCATTAGCCACCCCATTAAATCTCTTATTAGAAGGGATATCAGACGGCGAGTAGCGCAGCTTGGTAGCGCAACTGGTTTGGGACCAGTGGGTCGTAGGTTCAAATCTATCTCGCCGACCACTTTATTTTTGTGTTCTTTAACAACTTATCAGACAATCTGTGTGGGCACTTGTTGATTGACTTAGTTAAAAATATTTTAATTTTGAAGTCTTGATAAAAGTGCTAACTAGAAATTCATTAACTTATAGTTTGTGTTTATTTATAGCTAAGCAGTTTATTGAGCGATTGAACTTTTTTTAAAATTGAAGAGTTTGATCATGGCTCAGATTGAACGCTGGCGGCAGGCTTAACACATGCAAGTCGAACGGTAACAGGGATTACGCTAATTTGCTGACGAGTGGCGGACGGTGAGTAATGCTTGGGAATCTGACTTATGGAGGGGATAACTACGGGAACTGTAGCTAATACCGCGTAAAATCTTCGGATTAAAGGGTGGGACTTTCGAGCCACCTGCCATAAGATGAGCCCAAGTGGGATTAGGTAGTTGGTTAGGTAAAGGCTGACCAAGCCGACGATCTCTAGCTGGTCTGAGAGGATGACCAGCCACACTGGAACTGAGACACGGTCCAGACTCCTACGGAGGCAGCAGTGGGGAATATTGCACAATGGGGGAACCCTGATGCAGCCATGCCGCGTGAATGAAGAAGGCCTTCGGGTTGTAAAGTTCTTTCGGTGACGAGGAAGGTTGATAGGTTAATAGCCCATCAAATTGACGTTAATCACAGAAGAAGCACCAGCTAACCTCCGTGCCAGCAGCCGCGGTAATACGGGGGTGCGGAGCGTTAATCGGAATAACTGGGCGTAAAGGGCACGCAGGCGGTGACTTACGTGAGATGTAAGCCCCGAGCTTAACTTGGGGAATTGCATTTCATACCGGGTCGCTAGAGTACTTTTAGGGAGGGGTAGAATTCCACGTGTGGCGGTGAAATGCGCAGAGATGTGGAGGAATACCGAAGGCGAAGGCAGCCCCTTTGGGGAATGTACTGACGCTCATGTGCGAAAGCGTGGGAGCAAACAGGATTAGATACCCTGGTAGTCCACGCTGTAAACGATGTCGATTTGGGGATTGGGCTTTGAGCTTGGTGCCCGAAGCTAACGTGATAAAATCGACCGCCTGGGGAGTACGGCCGCAAGGTTAAAACTCAAATGAATTGACGGGGCCCGCACAAGCGGTGGAGCATGGTTTAATTCGGATGCAACGCGAAGAACCTTACCTACTCTTGACATCCATGGAATCTTGTAGAGATACGAGAGTGCTTCGGGAACCATGAGACAGGTGCTGCATGGCTGTCGTCAGCTCGTGTTGTGAAATGTTGGGTTAAGTCCCGCAACGAGCGCAAACCCTTATCCTTTGTTGCCAGCGATTAGGTCGGGAACTCAAAGGAGACCGCCAGTGATAAACTGGAGGAAGGTGGGGATGACGTCAAGTCATCATGGCCCTTACGAGCAGGGCTACACACGTGCTACAATGGCGCATACAGAGGGAAGCGAGCCTGCGAGGGGAGCAAATCTCAGAAAGTACGTCTAAGTCCGGATTGGAGTCTGCAACTCGACTCCATGAAGTCGGAATCGCTGTAATCGCGAATCAGAATGTCGCGGTGAATACGTTCCCGGGCCTTGTACACACCGCCCGTCACACCATGAGGGGGTTGTACCAGAAGTAGATAGCTTAACCGCAAGGCGTTTACCACGGTATGATTCATGACTGGGGTGAAGTCGTAACAAGGTAACCGTAGGGGAACCTGCGGTTGGATCACCTCCTTACCAAATTAAGCGACTGCAAGTGTTCACACAGATTGTTTGATACTATGGAACGAAAAAGTCGGAAGCACATCCTTTTTGGGGTCTGTAGCTCAGGTGGTTAGACGCACCCTGATAAGGGTGAGGTCGGTGGTTCAAGTCCACTCAGACCCACCACTCAATTGTTAGAGCATGATAAATGAAAATGTAACAATATGATGAGTGAAAAACTGAAAGGAAGCTAAAGTTATGCGTTGGGGATATAGCTCAGCTGGGAAAGGCCTGCCTTTGCACGCAGGAGGTCAGTGGTTCGATCCCGCTTATCTCCACCAATCATCATAACTAAGAACATAAGTAGTGAAATTTGTAGAAAAATTTACAAATTAACAAAATAGATAAAATAAATCTTGTGTATTTAGTTATGATGGTAGTCGAAAGATATTATCGTTGTTCTTTTAAAAATTGGAAACAAGCTGAAAACTGAAGAGACTTTCAGTCAGTGAAATGTTTGCTGTTAATATGAGATATGATAGCAAACAACTGATAAGAAAAAGTCTGAGTAGTTATCTAACTGAACAAAAAGCAGTTAAGTGTTTAGTAATTTAATAAGTCTTGAATGTTTAGTTGAAAACATTTGAGGTTGATAGTTAGTGACTAAGCGTACACGGTGGATGCCTTGGCAATCAGAGGCGATGAAGGACGTGCTAATCTGCGATAAGCTTGGGTGAGTTGATAAGCAGTCGCTTTAACCCAAGATGTCCGAATGGGGAAACCCAGTAGATGAAGAATCTACTATCACTTGCTGAATACATAGGCAAGTGAAGCAAACCGGGAGAACTGAAACATCTAAGTACCCCGGAGGAAAAGAAATCAACCGAGATTCTGTCAGTAGCGGCGAGCGAAAGCGGAAGAGCCTGTTAGTGATAGCAGTTTTGTTAGGAGAATGCTGGGAAGCACAATCAAAGAGGGTGATAATCCCGTATCCGAAAACATTACTGTGGTACTAAGCCAACGAAAAGTAGGGCGGACACGAGAAACCCTGTTTGAAGATGGGACCATCCTCCAGGCTCAAATAATTCCTGATTGACCGATAGTGAACCAGTACTGTGAAGGAAAGGCGAAAAAGAACCCCAGTGAGGGGAGGAAATAGAACCTGAAACCGTGTACGTACAAGCAGTGGGAGCAGATTTATTCTGTGACTGCGTACCTTTGTATAATGGGTCAGCTGACTTATATTTTGTAGGCAAGGTTAACTGAATAAGGGAGCCGAAGGGAAACCGAGTCTTAACTCAGCGAAGAGTTGCAAGGTATAGACCCGAAACCCGGTGATTCAGCCAAGGAGCAGGTTGGAAGATTGGCAACACTAATTGAGGACCGAACCGACTAATGTTGAAAAATTAGCGGATGACTTGTGGCTGGGGTGAAAGCGCCAATCAAACCGGGAGATAGCTGGTTCTCCCCGAAATCTATTTAGGTAGAGCCTTGAGCGGACACCTCGTAGAGCACTGTTTCGGCTAGGGTCCATCCCGGATTACCAACCTGATGCAAACTGCGAATACCGAAGAGTGATACTCAGGAGACACGGTGGTGAGTAACGTCCATCGTGAGAGGGAAACAACCCAGACCGCCAGCTAAGGTCCCAAAGTCTATATTAGCGGGAAACGAAGGGAAGGCTTAGACAGCTAGGATGTTGGCTTAGAAGCAGCCACCATTTAAAGAAAGCGTAATAGCTCACTAGTCGAGTCGGCCTGCGCGGAAGATGTAACGGGGCTAAAATATAGCACCGAAGCTGCGGCATCAATGGAAACATTGTTGGGTAGGGGAGCGTTCTGTAAGCGGAAGAAGGTGCATTGAGAAGTGTGCTGGACGTATCAGAAGTGCGAATGCTGACATAAGTAACGATAAAACGAGTGAAAAACCCGTTCGCCGGAAGACCAAGGGTTCCTGTCCAACGTTAATCGGGGCAGGGTGAGTCGGCCCCTCAAGGCGAGGCTGAAAAGCGTAGTCGATGGGAAACGGGTTAATATTCTCGTACTTGGACAAATTGCGATGTGGGACGGAGAAGGTTAGGTTAGCAGCCTGTTGGATGGCTGTTTAAGGCGGTAGGTGGAGTGTTTAGGCAAATCCGGGCACTCTTAACACCGAGAACTGATGACGAGGTGCTAAGGCACTGAAGTAACTGATACCACGCTTCCAGGAAAAGCCACTAAGCTTCAGATTTATCTAAACCGTACTATAAACCGACACAGGTGGTCAGGGTAGAGAATACTCAGGCGCTTGAGAGAACTCGGTGAAGGAACTAGGCAAAATAGCACCGTAACTTCGGGAGAAGGTGCGCCGGCGTAGATTGTAACCCCTTGCGGGTGAAGGTTGAACCGGTCGAAGATACCAGCTGGCTGCAACTGTTTATTAAAAACACAGCACTCTGCAAACACGAAAGTGGACGTATAGGGTGTGATGCCTGCCCGGTGCTGGAAGGTTAATTGATGGTGTTATCGAAAGAGAAGCTCCTGATCGAAGCCCCAGTAAACGGCGGCCGTAACTATAACGGTCCTAAGGTAGCGAAATTTCCTTGTCGGGTAAGTTCCGACCTGCACGAATGGCATAATGATGGCCAGGCTGTCTCCACCCTGAGACTCAGTGAAATTGAAATCGCCGTGAAGATGCGGTGTACCCGCGGCTAGACGGAAAGACCCTCGTGAACCTTTACTATAGCTTGACACTGAACATTGAATTTTGATGTGTAGGATAGGGTGGGAGACTTTGAAGTAGGAACGCCAGTTTCTATGGAGTCAACCTTGAAATACCACCCTTTAACGTTTGATGTTCTAACGAAGAGTGGAAACACGCTCTCGGACAGTGTCTGGTGGTAGTTTGATCTGGGGCGGTCTCCTCCCCAAAGAGTAACGGAGGAGCACGAAGGTTTGCTAATCACGGTCGGACATCGTGAGGTTAGTGCAATGGTATAAGCAAGCTTAACTGCGAGACAGACAAGTCGAGCAGGTGCGAAAGCAGGTCATAGTGATCCGGTGGTTCTGAATGGAAGGGCCATCGCTCAACGGATAAAAAGGTACTCCGGGATAACAGGCTGATACCGCCCAAGAGTTCATATCGACGGCGGTGTTTGGCACCTCGATGTCGGCTCATCACATCCTGGGGCTGGAAGTAGGTCCCAAGGGTATCGGCTGTTCGCCATTTAAAGTGGTACGCGAGCTGGGTTTAGAAACGTCGAGACAGTTCGGTCCCTATCTGCCGTGGGCGTTGGAGAATTGAAAAGGGGCTGCTCCTAGTACGAGAGGACCGGAGGGACGCATCCCTGGTGTTCCGGTTAGTGTCGCCAGACGCACTGCCGGGTAGCTACATGCGGAAGAGATAAGTGCTGAAAGCATCTAAGCACGAAACTTGCCTTGAGATGAGTTCTCCCAGTTTATAAGACTGTAGGGGGTTGTTGGAGACTACGACGTAGATAGGTGTGGTGTGTAAGCGGTGCGGAGCCGTTGAGCTAACACATACTAATTGCCTCGAGAGGCTTAACTATACAACGCTCAAGTGTTTTGCAGCTTGTTTTTAATTTAGAGGCGAATAAAAAGCCAAAGAAGAACAAAAATAAAATCGAAAGAATATGAAGTCAGAGCAAAGTGAAAAAGAGAGCTCAAGATCTAAAACAGAATATTCTGGCGACCATAGTGCGGTAGTTCTACCTGAATCCATTCCGAACTCAGAAGTAAAATGCCGTAATGCCGATGGTAGTGTGGGGATTCCCCATGTGAGAGTAGGGGCATCGCTCAGATTTTATTTCCTTAGTTTTCTTAAGATAGAGAATTAAGGAAATAAAGAATTTGATTGATAATCATGGTGCAGTAGTTCTCACCTGATTCCATTCCGAACTCAGAAGTAAAATGCTGTAACGCCGATGGTAGTATGGGGTTTCCCATGTGAGTAGGGCATTATCAATCTTACAAATTTGCGGAGCGGTAGTTCAGCTGGTTAGAATACCTGCCTGTCACGCAGGGGTCGCGGGTTCGAGTCCCGTCCGTTCCAGCCACTTATATTAGAAGCGAGTAAAATGCCTCGCTTTAACTTTAGGGGCGTAGTTCAATTGGTAGAGCACCGGTCTCCAAAAACCGGGTGTTGGGAGTTCGAGCCTCCCGCCTCTGACACACTAATTTATAATAAAGAAAGTCTACTAAATAGTAGGTTTTTATTTATATATTCTCACATACATTTCTTAGGTAATGATTCCTCCTCTATAGACTGCAGTATATTAGTTTGTTTATATCCCTAACTTCGTAAGAAAAATTTGTACCTATAGCAGTACTAATTTGTCAAAAATAAGTTTAATAGATTTTCATATCTAAGAGTGTTATCAAATATATTATTTTTCACTCTTTTTATATAATACGTTTTTCTAATTGAGACTTTCTTTTTGCTATAATATGATTTCATAAAAAGGCAATAACTTTTTGTTATTGCCAATTAATCACAAAAGTATGAATAAGTTACTCAACGCCACTCTCGCATTTCTAAATAATCTCATCCACGCACCGTCTTCTGTCCAGTCTTCTGGATACCATGAGTTGCTCACAGCACGGAATACACGTTCTGGATGAGGCATCATAATGGCGACACGACCGTCCACATTGGTAATCGCAGTAATCCCTTCCACTGAGCCGTTCGGGTTGGCTGGATAAACTTCGGTTGAGTTGCCGTTGTTGTCGATGTATTGTGCTGCAATTAAGCCTTGGGATTTTAAGCCCGCTAGTTGTTCAGCAGATTTGAACTCAACTTGACCTTCCCCATGAGAGACAGCAATCGGCATATGTGAACCCGCCATCCCTTTAAACCATAATGAGTTGGTGTCGTTGATTTTCACCATCGCTGCACGTGCTTCAAAAACGTTCAGATTTGTTGCGAACGAAACGTGGCCAGTTTTTCTGTGCCAGGGATAATTTCTGCTAAGTTTGATACCATTTGACAACCATTACATACGCCTAAAGCAAGGGTATTCGGATTCGCAAAAACTGGCTGAATTGGTCACGTAGTTGTGGATTGAAGAGAATTGATTTCGCCCAGCCGCCACCTGCACCTAATACGTCGCCGTAAGAGAAGCCACCACACGCCACTAATGCGTTGAAGTCGGCAAGATTACGACGACTAGCCATTAAGTCAGACATATGCACGTCAATCGCATTAAAGCCTGCGCGGTCGAACGCAGCCGCCATTTCATAATGGCTGTTTACGCCTTGTTCACGCAAGATCGCAATGGTTGGTTTCACACCTTTGTTGATAAATGGTGCGGCAATATCTTCGTTCACATCGTGTTAAGAATGTTGATAAACCTTTATCTGCTGGGTTTTTCTTAGCTTCAAACTCTTGGTCAGCACACTCTGGGTTATCGCGTAAGCGTTGCATTTGGTGGAGTTAATTCTGCCCAAATGCCACGTAATTCAGAGCGTTTTTCGCTGAGTAATTTACGGCTGCTACGGCTGATCTCAAAACGGTCATCAGCAGTTACCGCACCAAGTTCGTGGGTGATTCCAAGCAGGTTATGTGCTTTTTAACACTTCACGCACGCTTTCTAATTGGCTGTCAGCAACTTGGATTACCGCACCTAACTCTTCGTTGAATAATACTGCTAAGTCGTTATCACCCAAAGCTGAAATATCCACTTCTACCCCGCAATGCCCCGCAAACGCCATTTCTGCTAATGTCGTAATTAAACCGCCATCTGAACGGTCGTGATACGCCAACAATTGATCTTCTGCCACTAACGCTTGCATTGCGTTGTAAAAATCTTTTAAGCGTTGCACGTTGACTACGTCCGCTGGTTTATCGCCCAATTGTTTATACACTTGAGCCAGTGCGGTTGCACCTAAACGGTTTTTACCTTCGCCCAAGTCAATGAGTAAGAGGCTAGATAAACCTTTATCGGTGCGAAGTTGTGGCGTGATAGTTTTACGTACATCTTCCACGCGTGCAAACGCAGAAATTACTAATGAAAGTGGTGCAGTCACCGCTTTTTGCTCGCCATTATCGATCCAAGTGGTACGCATTGACATGGAGTCTTTACCCACTGGAATAGTTAAGCCTAATGCAGGGCAAAGCTCTTCGCCCACCGCTTTCACAGCTTCGTATAAGCCTGCATCTTCGCCTGTATGACCTGCGGCACTCATCCAGTTCGCAGAAAGTTTAATTCGTTTGATATCACCAATGTTGGTGGCTGCAATGTTAGTAATGGATTCCGCCACCGCTAAGCGTGCTGATGCACCAAAGTCTAATAACGCTACTGGTGCACGTTCGCCCATCGTCATCGCCTCACCGTGATAGCTGTCTAATGAAGCGGTAGTTATGGCAACATCAGACACCGGGATTTGCCACGGGCCGACCATCTGATCGCGTGCTACCATCCCTGTAACAGACCTGTCCCCAATGGTGATTAAGAAGGTTTTTTCTGCCACTACAGGTAAGCGTAACACACGGTGCAGTGCTTCTTTTAATTGAATGCATTGCTGATCAAGCGGTTGATTTTCCACAGTTTTTGATGAAACTTCACGGTGCATTTTCGGGGTTTTGCCGAGCAACACATTCATTGGTAAATCAATCGGGTTGTTGTCAAAATGGTTGTCGTGTAAGGTTAAGTGTTTCTCTTCGGTCGCTTCGCCAATCACCGCATAAGGTGCACGCTCACGGCGGCAGATCTCTTCAAATTGAGCTAATTTATCTGCGGCAACCGCTAACACATAACGCTCTTGCGATTCGTTACACCAAATTTCAAGCGGCGACATCCCTTTTTCATCGCAAAGTATTGAGCGTAAATCGAACTTACCACCGCGATCGCCATCGTGAACCAGTTCAGGCATTGCATTTGATAAAACCGCCCGCACCCACATCGTGAATGAATGCAATGGATTCGCTTCGCCTAACTGCCAGCAACGGTCGATTACCTCTTGACAACGGCGTTCCATCTCTGGATTTTCACGCTGTACAGAAGCAAAAATCTAAATCTTCTTTTGATTTGCCAGAAGCCATTGAAGAAGCCGCACCACCACCTAAACCGATGTTCATTGCAGGGCCACCAAGGACTACGAGTTTTGCACCTACTGGAATTTCACCTTTTTGAACGTGTTCGGCACGAATGTTACCAATACCGCCCGCTAACATAATTGGTTTGTGGTAGCCACGGACTCTTCGCCCGCAAAACTGTTGACTCTCTCTTCGTAAGTACGGAAATACCCCAATAATGCAGGGCGACCAAATTCGTTGTTGAACGCTGCACCGCCTAATGGACCTTCAATCATAATATCTAAAGCGGAAGCAATGCGATTTGGTTTAGATAGATCATTTTCCCACGGCTGTTTGAAGTCTGAATCACATGGTTAGATACCGAAAAGCCCGTTAAACCTGCTTTCGGTTTTGCTCCACGCCCTGTTGCGCCTTCATCGCGGATCTCCCCACCTGAACCTGTCGCGGCCCCTGGGAATGGCGAGATTGCGGTTGGGTGGTTGTGGGTTTCCACTTTCATCAAAATGTGGGCATCTTCTTGGTGCACACGATATTGTCCATCTTGGTCTGGGAACCAACGCCCCACGGTTGAACCTTCCATTACCGCTGCGTTATCTTTTATACGCAGAAAGAACGTAGTCTGGCGTTTGTTCAAAGGTGTTTTTGATCATTTTGAACAACGATTTTTTTCTTGTTTTTTTGCCGTCGATTGTCCAGTCTGCGTTGAAGATTTTGTGGCGGCAGTGTTCTGAGTTTGCCTGTGCGAACATATAGAGTTCGATGTCGTTCGGATTGCGGTTTAACGTCGTAAAATTTTCCATCAAATAATTCATCTCATCATCGGCTAATGCCAAGCCCAGCTCAATATTCGCTTGTTCTAATGCTTGACGACCACCGTTTAGAATGTCGATAGTGGTGAACGGTTTTGGCTCTTGTTGCGTGAACAGCGAACCCGCCTCCTCTTCATTATTTAACACCGTTTCTAACATACGATCGTGCACTAAACCTTTTAGCGTTGCCAATTCCTGCTTCGGTTAACTCACTTTCAAAGCTGAAATAGTACGCCAAGCCACGCTCAATACGGTTTACATTTGCCAAACCACAGTTGTGGGCAATGTCGGTCGCTTTAGAAGACCAAGACGAAATCGTCCCTCACACGTGGGGTCACAATTAAACAAAAACCCGTGGGATCGTGTTCTATAAGGGTTGGACCGTAGTGCAATAATTCTGTAATTTAGCAATTTCGCCTTCTGCAAGCGGTGCATTTTTGCTCAACAAAATGCAAATACTCTGCATACACTGAAGTCACAGGTAGCTGATGTTGCTGGAATTTTTGTTGAAGTTGAGTTAAACGAAATTCTGAAAGAGCAGGAGAGCCACGAAAGGTTTTTACAGTCATATTGCAGTTCCGTATTAAGAAAAAGTAAAAAAATCTGGCATATTATAACGAATAACGCAAACGTTTTGCATTGGGAAATTTTTAGCAAAAATGTAACCGTTTGAAAAGGACATCTTGTATTTCTATCGTTTATAAATGTTAAGAATTGTTGGTAAATATTAAATATTTATGAACAACTGAACAATACTAACTCATATTGAGTATTTTTATTTGCTTAAGGTTAACAACAGGCGTCGAATCGCACACTTTCCGAAACTCAGAAATTTTTTATCTTCTAAATTAATTCAAGGACACAAAAATGAGCTTATTCTCAGAACCATCTAGACGCCGCTATGGCGTGGCAGTGTTTGTTGGTATTATCGCTGGTATCATCTCCGCTTTCGTAAAATGGGGGCAGAGCATCCATTCCCACCACGTAGCCCAATTGATTTATTCACTGCTGCGTGCCCACAACCTGTTTTAGACGCATTAAATGTAGGCTCAATTACGATGAGCAATGCTTTAGAGCAATGTTCTCGTGCGGTATTAAACCCACCAGCAGTATTTTTACGTGATTATATAGGTATCGATCCTTATAACACGGTTGCATTCACTTTTGCAGATCATCCATTCAACTCAATCGTGTAACACATATGATTTTCTCATTAGTGTTTGCCATCGGTTACTGTGTTGTTGCTGAAATCTTCCCTGAAAAATCAAATTCTGGCAAGGTATCGGTGCGGGTATCATCGCAAACATCTGTGTTCATTACATCACATTCTCAGCGTTAGGCTTAACACCACCTGTTGCAGAATGGCCTTTATATGAGCACATTTCTGAATTAGTAGGCCACATCTTCTGGTTCTGGAGTATTGAGGTAATCCGTCGCGATTTACGCAATCGTATTACTCTCAACCAGATGTTGATGAAGTTAGCCGTAATAGCTAATTGATTACTTAGAATCACATAAAAGCCACAGTCGAAAGATTGTGGCTTTTGTTTTTGATTGTAGATAGCTGTAATCGGTGGAAATGATTTTTAAGCGTGGTATAGTTTAATCGCTTTTTACTTATATAAATAAAAGAGGATTTTATGGCAGTAACATTAGCAGGCAAACCCAATTGAAGTTGGCGGGCACTTTCCACAAGCGGGAGAAATGGTTGAAAAACTTTACGTTAGTTGGCAACGATTTAGCCGATGTTTCATTAAATGATTTTGCGGGCAAAACGCAAAGTATTAAACATCTTTCCAAGTATAGACACTGGTGTGTGTGCGACTTCGTACGTAAATTTAATCAACAAGCGGCAGATTTAAACAACACCGTTGTGCTTTTGTATTTCAGCCGATTTACCATTCGCACAAGCTCGTTTCTGCGGAGCAGAAGGGATTGAAAAATGCTAAAACGGTTTCAACTTTCCGCAACCACGCTGTGCATGCACAATTGGGTGGATATTCAAACTGGACCGCTTGCAGGGATTAACCTCACGTGCAGTCATCGAGTTAGATGAGCAAAAATAAAGTATTATATAGCCAATTGGTTTCAGAAATTAAAGAAGAGCCAAATTACGATGCAGCGTTAGCTGTGTTAGCGTAATATTTTGTAATTTGAAACCGCCGAAAGGCGGTTTTTGTAGTATTTTTCCTAGTAGATGTGTATGGTTAAAAAATAATCTGGAAAGAGGTCTATTTTCTCCGTATTTATCAAATCTGTATAAGATCTTGTTTTGACTGATCTTTTTTAGTTACCTACCAAGTCACGTAAAGTTATACACGCAAATTTTATTTTTTGATCACATTTTTATCCACAACTGATGGGGATAACATTCGTAATAATAGGAGAGGCAAAAAAATACTTTACAAAACATTTGGAAATTTATCCATAATAAAGTGATTTATTCAGCAAAAAAATGCGGATCCATCCAGTATAAAATGATCGTAAAGAAGATCGTTGTTTGAGAGATGAAATAAGCTCAATAAAATAAAAAATACTTAGCTTACTTTTCCTTAAGATTTTTTTACTTCAATCTCAAAGGTTATCCACAAAATTATCCACAGAGGGCTTTTCGCTTGGTCTAATAGGGTTATTTATGAAAACAATCTCTCCATTTTTAATTAAGAATAGGGAATGACGTGATCGATTCTGATGGCTATCGCCCGAATGTGGGTATCGTTATCTGTAATAAGTATGGACAGGGTTCTCTGGGCAAAACGGTTTGGGCAAAATTCGTGGCAGTTTCCACAAGGAGGCATTAACGAAGGCGAAAACATCGAGACAGCGATGTACCGTGAGCTCTTTGAAGAAGTTGGCTTAACTAAAAAGGATGTTCGATTGATTTGGGCATCAAAAATATTGGCTCAAATATAAACTGCCAAGACGTTTAGTACGCGAGAATTCAGGTAATCATCCTGTTTTGTATTGGTCAAAAAACAACGTTGGTTTTTGCTTCAATTAATCAGTGATGAATCACATATTAATCTCAAAAACAACAAAGACGCCTGAATTTGATGGTTGGCGTTGGGTCAGTTTTTGGTACCCTGTGCGTCAGGTGGTTTCTTTTAAGCGAGATGTTTATCGTCGAGTAATGAAAGAGTTTTGCTGCGATTTTACTTAATGAGCCTTTTATTCAGCCAACAGTAACAGTAAAAGAGACTCCTGTTGAAGTGATATCGAGCCCTTCTAGTGATAAAAAAGCGGTATATAAATTCCCTTATAAAAAAAGCGTAAAAGGCAAAGTGAAGTTTAAAAAGGAGATAAACCTATATGATCGCATTTTTATTAGCTGCCTTATTCTTGGCTTATTCATCGGCTTTTTAGCTGGTTTATTTGGTATTGGTGGCGGGTTGATTATTGTGCCCGCGTTGGTTTATCTCTTCCCAATGGTGGGTGTACCGCCTGAGTATTTGATGTCGACAGCACTTGGTACTTCTTTTGCAACTATTGTCATCACCGCCTTTTCTTCCGCACAACGCCATCATAAGTTAGGTAATGTCGATTTCAGCATCGCAAAAGTACTGCTGCCGTCTATTATGATTTCGGTCTTTCTGTGCGGGCTACTTATTAGTGGTTTAGATGCTCAAGTAGCGAAGAAACTCTTTGCGGTGATGGTGGTCTATATGGCGGGCAAGATGATTTTCTCATTGAAAAAATCAAGTAAAATTCGACCGCTTACCAAGCAGAGTATGGTTGTCGCAGGTGGGATTATCGGGGCGTTATCGAGCATTGCGGGCATTGGTGGTGGCGGTTTTATTGTGCCGTTTTTAAATGGTCGAGGCGTGGAGATGAAAGCCGCAATTGGTACTTCTTCTTTCTGCGGAGCGTTTTTAGGCTTGGCGGGTATGTTTAGCTTTATCGCCAGCGGTTGGAGTGTGCCAGATCTGCCTGAACTTTCACTTGGTTATGTGTATTTGCCTGCGTTAGTTGGTATTACACTAACTTCGTTTTTTACGTCAAAACTTGGTGCAACCGCAGCAAATAGCTTGCCTGTGCCGATCCTTAAAAAAGGTTTTGCTTGCTTATTACTTGTGATGGCAGTGAAGATTTTCTTAAGTTAAAACATTGTAGGGGTGGGGTTTATCTCCCTCCCTACAGAAACCGTCAATACTTTTTATAAAGGAATCCTATGAATTCACAATTTTTTAACTTTCCCTCAAATCGATCCGATTATTTTCAGCATCGGTCCGATTTCACTGCGTTGGTACGGTTTAATGTACCTCATCGGTTTTGGTTTTGCCTATTGGCTTGGTATGCGTCGAGCAAAAATTCGCACGGTGTTTGGACAAGTGAAAATGTCGATCAACTGCTGTATACAGGCTTTTGGGGAGTGGTGTTAGGTGGTCGTATTGGTGATGTATTCTTCTACAGTTTTGACCATTTTTTGCAAGATCCGCTTTATCTTTTCCGTATTTGGGAAGGTGGGATGTCGTTTCATGGTGGTTTAATTGGCGTGATTGTTGCAATGATTTGGGTTTCTCGTCGCCAATCTCGCTCATTCTGGCAAACGGCTGATTTTGTTGCACCGCTTATTCCGTTTGGATTAGGGGCGGGGCGAATTGGGAATTTCATTAACGATGAACTTTGGGGCAGAGTTACAGATGTGCCTTGGGCAGTAATGTTCCCAAATGGCGGTTATTTGCCACGCCACCCTTCACAGCTTTATGAATTTTTCCTTGAAGGTGTTGTGCTGTTTATTATGCTGAATATGTTTATTCGTAAACCTCGACCAACAGGTTCTGTTGCAGGCTTGTTTTTAATTGGCTATGGTGTGTTCCGTTTCTTGGTGGAATATGTACGTGATTTCGATCCAACAGTAAACACCGCAGCCGACTTAATCACCCGCGGTCAGTTGTTATCACTCCCGATGATTATTGGGGGATTGTGATTATGCTTTGGGCGTATAAGCGTAAATCAGCATAGCATTAGGCTTATTCATTGATAAAAAAATCTGCATTTTAGAGGAATCTAAATGCAGATTTTTGTTGTATATATTTTGGTAATTAGCTTGATCACCTCTCAGTGCTCTGACAAAACAACACCTCATTTTCCAATTCGGTGTGGTTAGTTAAATCAGTCGCGAAGGTTTTTAAGCCGTTGTAGAGATTCGTCCAGCTGGTGCAAGCACCTTCTGGTAGCGTGAAATTGTGCGTTAAAGCAGCAATATCTTCCAAGTCATTGTGTGCTTCCGCGTGTTCGGCTTCCATCACTGAAATTGGCGCAGCTGCCATTGGTCCACGACCAGAGTTGATAAGTGGGAAAAAGCACTTGCTCTTCTTTCATCATATGCATCGTGAGGTCGTCATACACTTTGCGGATCACTTCTGCCAAGCCTTTCGGACAAGCAGGGTGATCAGCATGGCGATTTTCCACTTTTTCTGCTAATTCAATTAACACAGGCAATTCTAAGCGGTGTTTTTGGTGGAAATTAGGCAGAATGTAGTCAATAATTTCACCTAAAGGACAGGTACTAAAAGCAGTAATTTCAAAAGACATAGGTAATCCTCTTAAATAAAAAGTAAACAATAACCAACTAAATTGGTCAGGATTCTACCCCTATCATCAAGGAATACCATAATCAGAAGTGGGTAACGAAATGATTTATATCAAAAGATTCGCCAAAATTTTGCTACAATACGCCAATTTATAACCGAAAAGGGCAAAAGATGAAAAAAATCGAGGCGATTATTAAGCCGTTTAAACTGGATGATGTGCGTGAGGCTCTGACTGATGTCGGCATTACAGGAATGACGGTAACGGAAGTAAAAGGTTTTGGCAGACAAAAAGGGCATACCGAATTGTACCGTGGGGCGGAATATGCGATTGATTTCTTGCCGAAAGTGAAGGTGGAAGTGATTGTACTCGATGAGCAAGTCGATGAGTGCATTGAAGCGATTGTGGATGTGGCTCAAACGGGTAAAATCGGCGATGGGAAGATTTTTGTCTATGATGTGGAGCGTGCGATCCGTATTCGCACGGGCGAAGAAAACGAAGAGGCACTGTAATCGATGAAAAAAACAGGATTAGCGTGGTTGTGGCTGAGTTCAGTCGTCATTATGGGCGATTTGTGGTCAAAATATGTGGTTATTACGAATTTCCGCTTTTATGAAAGCGTGAATGTGTTGCCGATTTTTAACCTTACTTATGCACGTAACTACGGGGCGGCGTTTAGCTTTTTAGCCGATCACGATGGTTGGCAAACCTATTTCTTTTTAGGCTTGGCGGTGGTAATTTCAGCCGCATTAACGGTGATGCTTTATCGCAATAAAGAAACGCAAGCGGTCAAAAAATGGGAAAAATGTTGCCTATTCGCTGATTATTGGCGGTGCGCTAGGTAATGCGATTGACCGTGCCGTGGATAAGTGTAGTTTACTCAGTTTTACGCCTGATGAACCTTACAACCGTTTAAATGTTTGCCAAGGTTATGTGGTGGATTTCTTTGATTTTTATTGGAATTGGGACGGCTATCACTTTGCGACGTTTAACGTGGCGGATATTGCTATTTCTGTGGGGGGCAGGCTTGTTGGTGTTAGCCGCATTTTTTTGAAAAAGAAAAACAAGAAGAATGATTAAATGAAGATTTTATTAGCCAACCCGAGAGGGTTTTGTGCAGGTGTAGATCGTGCAATTTTCGATTGTCGAACTTGCATTGGAAATTCATGGTGCACCGATTTATGTGCGTCACGAAGTGGTACATAACCGCTTTGTAGTGGACGGTTTGAAAGCAAAAGGGGCGATTTTCGTGGAAGAGTTGGACGAAGTGCCTGATGATGCAATTGTGATTTTCTCTGCCCACGGTGTTTCTCAAGCAGTTCGCCAAGAGGCAAAACGTCGAGGCTTGAAAGTGTTTGATGCAACGTGTCCGCTGGTAACGAAAGTGCATATGCAAGTGGCACGTGCTAGCCGCAAAGGGACAAAAAGCGATTTTTAATCGGGCACGAAGGTCATCCTGAAGTGTTGGGCACAATGGGGCAGTATGATAACGAAGAGGGCGGCATCTATTTGGTGGAATCCGTTGAAGATATTGCCAACTTGCCTGTTTCGAACCAAGATGAGCTGACCTTTATGACCCAAACCACGCTCTCGATTGATGACACGAGCGGTGTGATTGAGGCTTTGAAAGAGAAATACCCTGCGATTCAAGGCCCGCGTAAGAATGATATTTGTTATGCGACCACCAATCGCCAACAAGCGGTGCGTGAATTGGCAAAACAGTCGCAGCTGGTATTGGTGATTGGTTCGAAAAACTCTTCAAATTCCAACCGCTTGGCGGAATTAGCAAGCCGTATGGGCGTGCAATCACGCTTAATTGACGGGCCAGAAGATATTGATGCAAGCTGGCTAGGGGGAGTCAAAACCATTGGCATTACCGCAGGGGCTTCCGCACCTGAGGTATTAGTGCAATCGGTGATTTTACACTTAAAAAGGGCTTGGCGTGACGGAAGTAGCAAATTTGGAAGGCTTGGAAGAAAATATGTTCTTCGAAGTGCCAAAAGAATTACGAATTAACGAAGTGCAATAGGATGTAAAATTATGGCAGAAATTAACCGCTTTAAACTGGAATGGGCGTGCCGCCGTGGGATGCGTGAACTGGATAAAATGATTATGCCGTTCTACCAAAACCATTTCAACAGCCTCACTGAAGTCGAACAACAGGCATTCGTTGAAATGCTCACTTACCCAGATCCTGAATTGTTCCGCTGGGTAATGCACCAACTCCCTGCCCCAACGCAAGCAATTACCGATGTGATTGAGTTGATGAGAAGTAAGATTGAGAAATAATAGAGAAGCGATAAGAGAAATCTTATCGCTTTATTTTTCGCTAGATAGTTTATAAAAGCATACAATCAAACAAAAATGGCGAAAAAAAGTGTTGATCTTGTATAGTAACATATGCCCTCGTTACGCAGTATTAAGGGTCGTTAGCTCAGTCGGTAGAGCAGCGGACTTTTAATCCGTTGGTCGAAGGTTCGAATCCTTCACGACCCACCACTTAAACTGTTCAACTCTAAAGGGTCGTTAGCTCAGTCGGTAGAGCAGCGGACTTTTTAATCCGTTGGTCGAAGGTTCGAATCCTTCACGACCCACCACTTTAGAACACATCCTTTTGGGTCGTTAGCTCAGTCGGTAGAGCAGCGGACTTTTAATCCGTTGGTCGAAGGTTCGAATCCTTCACGACCCACCATTCTAGTTTTTATTTTCTCAACTAATTAAATCATTAGATTTTTATTTTTTTCTTTTGTGTGCTTATAGTAAAAATTCCTTTCTCATTAGTTAATGATAAAGGGAGATTAATAGAATGAAAAATGGCTAGTTACTTTTTCACTATTTTTCAGTTTCAGCATTAGGTTTAGAATCTAAAAATTATTTCCGAAAATGAAGTTTCAGCCTATCTTTATCATGATGTCACTGTGTGTGGTTTAGTAAAAACAAGTAAAATCTACAGCAAAAAGCGACGTATTTTAATCTTGGCGGCATTTATCCAAATCAAAAGGTGACTTTTTAATTTGGGCTGAAAAATAGGCTTCCATTTTTAAATAAGTTTGGAAATTTGAATATGTTACAAAATAAATATCTTTGTGCCAAAGGGTACATTTCGGAATATAAGGGGAAGCCTCAAATTGTTCTGACTTCTACTGATTTATTACGTTTTTACAAAATAATTATGTTAAAAAGCTTCTTTCTCTTGGCGTGCTTGCGGTAGTGACTGCAGGTGCATTGGGGTTACGGCTATAAAAATTACTGATTTAGCCAGCTATCCGCTCATTGTTCACGCTGATCAATTTTTATCGTTGAAAAAGGCTCTTCCAGCCAAAAATTGGCGAAGCAATTGGAAGAACAAAGCATTGTAGAACACGCTGATGTAGCTCTGTTACCTTATTTAATTCGATTACATCCTGAACTTTCTCACTTCAAAGCAGGAGTATATTCGCTGAATGGTTTAAAAACCGTTGAAGATTTACTTAAACATCTTAATTCGGGTAAGGAAGTGCAGCTCAATGTGAAGTTTATTGAGGGCAAAACCTTCAAAACCTTCCGCGAGCAGCTAGAAAAGGCGAGCTATTTGGCGCAAACATTAACGGGCAAAAGCGAAGCGGAAATTGCAAAAATGCTTGGGCTTTCTTCAGAAAAATTGGAAGGTTGGATTTCACCTGATACCTACAACTACGTGCCTTATTCTACTGATTTTGAACTATTAAAGCGAGCTTATCAAAAAGCAACAAAAAGCATTAGACGATGCTTGGCAAAATCGGGTGGAAAATCTACCGCTTGCAAACCCGTATGAGATGTTGATTTTGGCTTCCATCGTGGAAAAAGAGACTGGTGTGGCAAATGAACGTCCTCAAGTTGCCTCTGTGTTTGTGAACCGTTTAAAACAAGGTTGGAAATTAGAAACTGACCCGACTGTGATTTACGGCTTGGGTGAGCGTTATAATGGCAAAAATCTACAAAAAAAGACTTGCAGGAAGCGACGCCTTACAACACTTACGTTATCGATGGTTTACCGCCAACACCCATTGCAATGCCAAGTGAAGCGGCATTAAAAGCGGTTTCGCAGCCCGACAGCACGCCTTACTTTTTCTTTGTTGCCGATGGTACGGGCGGACATAAATTTAGCCGCTCACTCAATGAACATAACCAAGCGGTGAAAAGAATGGCGTAAAATTGAGCGTGAGCGTAAACAAACAACGGAAGGAACAAAAATGATACGGGGTAAATTTATCGTGCTAGAAGGCTTAGAAGGAGCGGGAAAATCCACTGCTCATCAAGCTGTATTAGCAAAATTGGAAGAATTAGGTATTAAAGATGTGGTATTAACCCGCGAACCAGGTGGCACACCATTGGCGGAGAAATTACGCTATTTAATTAAGCACGATTTGGAAGAGCCGATTACTGATAAAAGCCGAATTATTGATGCTTTATGCGGCACGTGTGCAGCTAGTGGAAAATGTGATCAAACCCTGCTCTTGCCGAAGGAAAATGGGTGCTAGGGCGATCGTCACGATATGTCATCGCAAGCCTATCAGGGGCGAAAGATTGATCGCAAGATTTTAGATAACCTAAAACGTACAGTGTTGGGCGATTTTGAGCCAGATTTAACGATCTATTTGGACATTGATCCTGTGGTTGGCTTGGAGCGTGTGCGTGGACGTGGTGAGTTGGATCGCATTGAACAACAGAGCTTAGATTTCTTCTATCGCACGCACCAACGCTATTTGGAACTCACCCAAAACAACGACAAAGCGGTGATTATTGATGCCGAGCAATCGCTAGAAAAAGTGACTGCTGACATTAAACAAGCGGTCGAAAAATTTCGTGAAAAAAGCAAAATGACTGCGATTTCTCCTCAGCCGCTCTATCCGTGGCAACAAGTAATTTATTCGTCCATCACCCAGCCTTTCAGCCAAGGGCGAGGGCATCACGCCTTATTGTTCAAAACCGAAGCGGGTTTGGGCAGTGAGGTATTGATTCGCCATTTGCCCATTGGTTGCTTTTGCCAGAATAAAAACAGCAATGAGCCTTGCCATCAATGCAAAAAGTTGCCTGTTAGCACAAAGTGGCAACCACCCCGATTTTCACCAGCTTGAACCGATTGAAAATAGAGATATTGGTGTCGATCAAGTGCGTGATGTGTTGGCGACTTTGCAACGTTTCGCTCAACAAGAAGGCAATGTGGTGGTTTATATTCGCCAAGCGGAACGCTTGACTGAGGCAAGTTGCAATGCGTTGCTGAAAAACCTTGGAAGAACCGCGCGAAGGCGTTTATTTCTTGCTAGAAACTGATTTGCAAGCCCCAATGATGGCAACTATCCAAAGCCGTTGCCAAACCTGGGTGCTGCATGCTCCCGAAAACGCCCATCGCCTTGCAATGGCTACAAAATACACTGCCCGCAATTTAGCGAAGCCGACATCGAAACCGCCTTGCGTTTATGTCACGGTCGCCCGTTAATTTGCAAAACATTTCTAGAAAACGACCGCTTATCCGCCCGCAAAGCCTTCTTGCAAACCTTCTGGCGTTTCTACAAAAACCGCGATCCGTTTTTACTGCTCAGTCAGTTTGAAAAAGAGCAGGTACAGATGCAACTGGAATGGTTGCAAAGCTTTTTCAGCGATGCACTCAAAGCTAAAATGGGCATGACTACAGGCTGGGTAAATCACGATTTAGACAAAGGCATCTGGCTATTTAGCGATGCTCTTTCTGCTCAACAACTTCTCAAAGGTTACGATATCTTGTGTGAGGCTGAAAAAAATATCAATGAAATCAATGCAGTAAACATTGAATTGATGTTGACGAATGGCTTGACGAGATTGGTGTTAGAGGTGTTTTTTAATGAGAGGTGAAATAAAATAAGAGGCGATTAGCCTCTTATTTTTATATCTTACTAAATCTTTCCCCAACCCCTTTAAATTTCTCTACAAATGCAGCAATTTTCTGGAAAAATGGTTTGCTTTTTAGTGAGATATTGCGGGTTTAACAGGGCTCATTTTCGGGAGAACTTCATTTAATGCCGTGCCGTTTTCACTGGCATATTCGCGTTTTAATGAAGTGCTGATATAGCGTTTTGCTGCATCGACATTCAAATTTTTCTTCTTGAATTAGGGTTTCTGCTTCTTTTTGTTGCTCGTTCTGGGCAAAAAGGAAAAAGGCATCAATCAAGCTCGCTTTATCGGGAATATCATCTAAATTTGTTTGATTGATAAAATCGACAATCAAGCTCTCTTTCGCACGGTTACCTAAACTTGAACGAACTGTGCGGCGGATTTCCTCAATTAACACCTCTTTGTCTTGGTTTTTCTTATGATGTTCGAAAATTAACGCAAGAATATAATCCAAATTGATTTCTTGAGATTTTAATAAATCCACTTCAAATACGACATCGTCCCAATTTATCGGCGAATTATCTTTATCATTCCCCTCTTTTCTTTGGCGTAGCCAATCGCGAATATCATTATAAGTTGAACGATAATCTTGCTCCGCTCTTACTGGTAAAGTGGGTACTTTCAGCATTTCTGCAATTTGTTCATCATTCACATAATGTACTTGCTTGAATTTCTCCATTGCAATCGGATCATTTAAATCGACCGCTTGTAAGGCTTTGCAATGCTGCAAATTCATCGTAATTCTGCAAAATATTTTCAATACGTAAATATTCGTCAAAATAATTTTACAAACTCTTTTTATCTTGCTCTGTTTCGATTTCTGTTGGATTAGGAAAGCGATTTTGCAGCTCTTGAACAACCTCTAAATAACCACGTTGATTGTCATCACCGTTAAAATAGCTGTCATAGCTTTTTCTAGTACGACATTCTTTGATCTGCACCCCAAAAGTTAGACTAAACTTCTAACTGATTAAGGTGCAGATTTTTTATGACTAAATACAATTTTTCTTTTCAAACAACAAGCCATCGAATTTTTATCTTCAAAATGCTAAAATTGTTCACTTACTCGTAAACATTTTTCAACTCGCCAGCAGAGCATTGCGACATTGGGTTAACCAATTTAATTATAGTGGAATCAATGGTTTAGCTATGCTGGGTAAGAAGCGAAATGACTCACCTGAATTTAAACTTAACGTGATACAAGCGGTTAAAAATGGACAATTTTCTGCAGAAACTGCCTATTTATACTTTGGCATTGCCAATTCAAGTGTGATTAACCGATGGTTTGCGAGTCTTTGAAAAACAAGGTATAAACGGCTTAATGCCCAAACCTAAAGGTCGGCCATGAAACCCAAATACCCTAAAATGCCGCCTAAACTGAAAACACGAGAGGAAGAACTAGAATTGGAAAATTTGCGTCTTCGTGCGGAGAACGAAATCTTAAAAAAGTTGCAGGAGCTCAACCAACAAAAAATGCAGAAAAAGCTACTATCGTAAAGGCATTACGCATTCATTTTCCGCTGTCCATTTTATTAGATTTAATCGGCTTGGCACGCAGTGTATTCTTCTATCACTTGAAAACGGAAAACGATAAAAATGCAGCAATCTCACAAGAAATCGCCACTATTTATCACGATAATCACGGAAACTACAGTTATCACCGTGTGATGTTTAAGCTAAGAGAAACCATTAAAAATTAACCATAAAAAAGTGCAACGTATTATGCAATGGTTGGGAGCTTAAGGGAAAATGCAAGACACAAAAATATCGTTCTTATCAAGGTAAAGTCGGACGTATTGCGGAGAATCTGTTACAACGCCATTTTATGGCAACACAGCCTAATGAAAAAATGGGCAACCGATATTACCGAGTTCAAGTGTGCTGAAGGCAAGCTCTATTTATCCCCCATTAAGGATTTATTTAACAATGAAATGATTGCTTATGATTTCGCGAGAAGCCCAAATTTGGAGCAAATTACCCGAATGATGAAACAAGCGGTAGCAAAGGCTTGAAGGAGCAAAACCGATTTTACATTCCGACCAAGGTTGGCAGTATCAGACAAGAGGCTATCAAAACATACTCAGGGAGAATGGCATTCAACAAACTATGCCAAGGAAGGGAAATGGTTTAGATAACAGTGCGATAGAAAGCTTCTTTGGACGATTAAAAACGGAATGTTATTACGGTAAACGATTTGAGACGTTCGAACAACTGGAAAAAAACGATCCACGAGTACATTCATTATTACAACCATGAGCGTATTCAGGGGAAACTAAAAAGGACTGAGCCCTGTGAATTACAGAACTCAGTTCTTGAATTAAATAAGTCTAACTTTTTGGGGTCAGATCATTTTTTTATGGCGTCAGTTTTGATTTCAGGTGTGATGATTTCATCATCCGCTTCAATGTAATTGGCAAAATTTTCGCTAATAAAACGGTAGAAAAGTGCACCAAGCACATATTGTTTGAAATCCCAGTCATCTACTGAGCCACGTACATCATTAGCAATTTGCCAAATACGGCGTTGAAGTTCGGCACGTTGTTGCATTACGCTCATTTGGTCTTCCTCTGTATTTTAAAATGAGATGGATTGTACTATATTTTTATGGTGCAATCCCCCGTAAAATCGGGTTCTGCATCGAGATAAGTGTTTCTGTCGATTGAATCTCATCAATGCTTTGGATTTTGCCTGCGAGCACCTGGTGAAGCTCCTCGATGGTGTGGGTCATCACTTTGATGAAAATGGAGTAATTGCCCGTGGTGTAGTAGGCTTCAACCACCTCGGGGAAGTCGTTGAGTTTGGCGATCACTTTTTCGTAATCTTTTGCCGATTTGAGGATGATGCCGATAAAACAGCAGACATCGTAGCCCAATTTGCGTTCATTGATTTTTAAGTTGTGTCGCTTCGATCACGCCAGATTGTCGCATTTTTTCCACGCGAACGTGGATAGTTGCGGCACTCACACCCGATTGCTTGGCGATTTCGGTGTAGGGCGTTTTGGCATCTTTAACTAAGGCTCGTAAAATTTGTTGATCGAGCTGGTCTATGGGTTGTTTGAAAGCGGTCAAAATTTCCTCATAATTTGCAATTTGTTAAATGATATTTAAAATTTAGCATAGATTATTAAATTCTATATAATCTTATTTTTATTTTATTATAATTTTATCTAAAAAGATTGAGTTTTTAAGAATTCCTTTAAATTGAACGCCATTCCGTTAAACGACATCAAAATTTTATAGAAAAAGGTAGGAAACAGATGAAAAATCATTTATTTTGCAACAAAACGAAATTAGCTTTGTAAAAACACGTTTACACAATATTTAATCGATAAATTAGGGCGTGATTGAGGTGCAAGGCCCGATTTTGAGCCAAGTGGGTAATGGGATGCAAGACAACTTATCAGGGATCGAAAAAGCGGTTCAAGTAAATGTGAAATGTATTCCTGATGCGACTTTTGAGGTGGTACATTCATTAGCGAAATGGAAACGCCATACGCTCGGACGTTTTGGTTTCCAAGAAGGCGAAGGTTTGTTTGTGCATAGGAAAGCACTTCGTCCAGATGAAGACTCGCTCGATCCAACTCACTCTGTTTATGTGGATCAGTGGGACTGGGAAAAAGGTAATCCCAGCAGGTCGCCGCAACTTTGATTGCTTAAAAGAAACGGTAAACGAGATTTACAAGGCAATTCTGTTTAACCGAATTAGCCGTGGAAGCTCGTTTTGATATTCCATCGATTTTACCAAAACAGATTACTTTTATTCACAGCGAAGATTTAGTGAAACGTTACCCAGATTTATCGGGCAAAGAGCGTGAAAATGCAATTTGTAAAGAGTATGGTGCGGTATTCTTGATTGGTATTGGTGGTAAATTATCGGATGGTAAACCGCACGATGGTCGTGCACCAGACTACGATGACTGGACAACAGAATCAGAAAACGGCTACAAAGGTTTAAACGGCGATATTTTTGGTATGGAACGATCAGTTAGGTACAGCCTTTGAGCTTTCTTCAATGGGTATTCGCGTAGACGAAAAAGCGTTACGCTTACAAGTGGAAATTACAGGAGACCAAGATCGTTTAGAGATGGATTGGCACAAAGAGTTGCTTGCGGGTAAATTACCTTTAACCATCGGCGGTGGTATTGGTCAATCTCGCTTGGCAATGTTCTTACTTCGTAAACAACATATCGGCGAAGTGCAATCAAGTGTATGGCCACAAGCGATGTTAGAGAAATATCAAAAACATCCTTTAATCAATAAGAGAAATAAAAACCCCAGACAAATGTTTGGGGTTTTGTTTTCTTGAACGAAAAAGGGAGAAGAGAGTAGCATTTGCGGGAATTTATTGAGTAAAAATATGAAACCGACTATTCTCTTAGATGATTCAGGGCATTGGTGGCTTAACGATTTATGATGAGGTACGAAAAGCTTTACCGAATGCCCACTATTTATATTGCTTTTGATAATGCGTTGTTTCCGTATTCGGAAAAAATCGGAGCAGGAATTGATTACACAAGCGGTCAAAATTGTGCAAAAGATTGCAGAAAAACAATCGCTTGATTTGGTGGTGGTAGCGTGTAACACCGCAAGCTACGGTGGTATTGCCTGCTTTGCGAGCAAATTTTACTTTTCCCAATTGTGGGAACCGTGCCTGCGATAAAGCCTGCGGCGACAATATCTGAGACGAAAACGATCGGTCTATTGGCGACGGTGGGAACGATCAAACGTCCTTATGTGTTGGATTTGATTCAGAAATATGCTTCGGATTGTGAGGTAGAAAAGATTGGGCAGACAAAAATTGTGGAACTTGCCGAAGAAAAATTATTGAATGGCAAAGTAGATGTAGATGCTCTGGCTGATTGCGTGAAAGAGTGGAAAAGTGCATTCAAAATTGGATACGGTGATTTTGGGCTGTACGCATTTTCCTTTTTAAAAAGCCGAATTGCAGCAGATTTTGCCGAAAGTGAAGTTTTTGTCGATTCGGGCGAGGCGATTGCGAAGCGAGTGAAGTCGTTAATTGCCGAAAAACCTAATTTTAATGGCAAACAGGATGCAAAAAAATCAGGCATTCTGCACAAAATTGACCGATGATTTTGCCAAACGCGAGAAAAATTTTTAAAACAGTGGGGTTTTCGAAAGCTTAAATGTGATAGAGATTTAACGCCAGAAAAAAACAGCAGAAATGGATGATTATTCATACTTTTTGCATAAAGTTTCAACAAGTGGTAAATTTTTAAAAATTTTTTTGCAAAAATGCTTGCGCGGTTTTTAATTTTTTTCTCTATAATGCACCTCACACAACGACGCACTCGTTGTGAACGATTTAGATTAATATGCAGTGCGTCGTTTCTTTTTGTTCTTTAACAACTTATCAGACAATCTGTGTGGGCACTTGTTGATTGACTTAGTTAAAATATTTTAATTTTGAAGTCTTGATAAAAAGTGCTAACTAGAAATTCATTTTTACCTTTAAATTAAATTGTTTTTAATTTAGTTTATAGAGTAGTGAAACTTATAGCTAAGCAGTTAATTTATTGAGCGATTGAACTTTTTAAATTGAAGAGTTTGATCATGGCTCAGATTGAACGCTGGCGGCAGGCTTAACACATGCAAGTCGAACGGTAACAGGGATTAGCTTGCTAATTTGCTGACGAGTGGCGGACGGGTGAGTAATGCTTGGGAATCTGGCTTATGGAGGGGATAACTACGGGAAACTGTAGCTAATACCGCGTAAAATCTTCGGATTAAAGGGTGGGACTTTCGAGCCACCTGCCATAAGATGAGCCCAAGTGGGATTAGGTAGTTGGTTAGGTAAAGGCTGACCAAGCCGACGATCTCTAGCTGGTCTGAGAGGATGACCAGCCACACTGGAACTGAGACACGGTCCAGACTCCTACGGGAGGCAGCAGTGGGGAATATTGCACAATGGGGGGAACCCTGATGCAGCCATGCCGCGTGAATGAAGAAGGCCTTCGGGTTGTAAAGTTCTTTCGGTGACGAGGAAGGTTGATAGGTTAATAGCCTATCAAATTGACGTTAATCACAGAAGAAGCACCGGCTAACTCCGTGCCAGCAGCCGCGGTAATACGGGGGGTGCGAGCGTTAATCGGAATAACTGGGCGTAAAGGGCACGCAGGCGGTGACTTAAGTGAGATGTGAAAGCCCCGAGCTTAACTTGGGAATTGCATTTCATACTGGGTCGCTAGAGTACTTTAGGGAGGGGTAGAATTCCACGTGTAGCGGTGAAATGCGTAGAGATGTGGAGGAATACCGAAGGCGAAGGCAGCCCCTTGGGAATGTACTGACGCTCATGTGCGAAAGCGTGGGGGAGCAAACAGGATTAGATACCCTGGTAGTCCACGCTGTAAACGATGTCGATTTGGGGATTGGGCTTTGAGCTTGGTGCCCGTAGCTAACGTGATAAATCGACCGCCTGGGGAGTACGGCCGCAAGGTTAAAACTCAAATGAATTGACGGGGGCCCGCACAAGCGGTGGAGCATGTGGTTTAATTCGATGCAACGCGAAGAACCTTACCTACTCTTGACATCCATGGAATCTTGTAGAGATACGAGAGTGCCTTCGGGAACCATGAGACAGGTGCTGCATGGCTGTCGTCAGCTCGTGTTGTGAAATGTTGGGTTAAGTCCCGCAACGAGCGCAACCCTTATCCTTTGTTGCCAGCGATTAGGTCGGGAACTCAAAGGAGACTGCCAGTGATAAACTGGAGGAAGGTGGGGATGACGTCAAGTCATCATGGCCCCTACGAGTAGGGCTACACACGTGCTACAATGGCGTATACAGAGGGAAGCGAGCCTGCGAGGGGGAGCAAATCTCAGAAAGTACGTCTAAGTCCGGATTGGAGTCTGCAACTCGACTCCATGAAGTCGGAATCGCTAGTAATCGCGAATCAGAATGTCGCGGTGAATACGTTCCCGGGCCTTGTACACACCGCCCGTCACACCATGGGAGTGGGTTGTACCAGAAGTAGATAGCTTAACCGCAAGGGGGGCGTTTACCACGGTATGATTCATGACTGGGGTGAAGTCGTAACAAGGTAACCGTAGGGGAACCTGCGGTTGGATCACCTCCTTACCAAATTAAGCGACTGCAAGTGTTCACACAGATTGTTTGATACTATGGAACGAAAAGTCGGAAGATACATCCTTTTTGGGTCTGTAGCTCAGGTGGTTAGAGCGCACCCTGATAAGGGTGAGGTCGGTGGTTCAAGTCCACTCAGACCCACCACTCAATTGTTAGAGCATGATAAATGAAATGTAACAATATGATGAGTGAAAAACTGAAAGGAAGTTAAAGTTATGCGTTGGGGATATAGCTCAGCTGGGAGAGCGCCTGCCTTGCACGCAGGAGGTCAGCGGTTCGATCCCGCTTATCTCCACCAATCATCATAACTAAGAACATAAGTAGTGAAATTTGTAGAAAAAAATTTACAAATTAACAAAATAGATAAAAATAAATCTTGTGTATTTAGTTATGATGGTAGTCGAAAGATATTATCGTTGTTCTTTAAAAATTGGAAACAAGCTGAAAAACTGAAGAGACTTTCAAGTCAGTGAAATGTTTGCTGTTAATATGAGATATGATAGCAAACAACTGATAAGAAAAAGTCTGAGTAGTTAAAAAAATCTTAACTGAACAAAAGCAGTTAAGTGTTTAGTAATTTAATAAGCTTCGAATGTTTAGTTGAAAACATTTGAGGTTGTATAGTTAAGTGACTAAGCGTACACGGTGGATGCCTTGGCAATCAGAGGCGATGAAGGACGTGCTAATCTGCGATAAGCTTGGGTGAGTTGATAAGAAGCGTTTAACCCAAGATGTCCGAATGGGGAAACCCAGTAGATGAAGAATCTACTATCACTTGTTGAATACATAGGCAAGTGAAGCAAACCGGGAGAACTGAAACATCTAAGTACCCCGAGGAAAAGAAATCAACCGAGATTCTGTCAGTAGCGGCGAGCGAAAGCGGAAGAGCCTGTTAGTGATAGCAGTTTTGTTAGGAGAATGTGCTGGGAAGCACAATCAAAGAGGGTGATAATCCCGTATCCGAAAACATTATTGTGGTACTAAGCTAACGAAAAGTAGGGCGGGACACGAGAAATCCTGTTTGAAGATGGGGGGACCATCCTCCAAGGCTAAATACTCCTGATTGACCGATAGTGAACCAGTACTGTGAAGGAAAGGCGAAAAGAACCCCAGTGAGGGGAGTGAAATAGAACCTGAAACCGTGTACGTACAAGCAGTGGGAGCAGATTTATTCTGTGACTGCGTACCTTTTGTATAATGGGTCAGCGACTTATATTTTGTAGCAAGGTTAACTGAATAAGGGAGCCGAAGGGAAACCGAGTCTTAACTGGGCGAAGAGTTGCAAGGTATAGACCCGAAACCCGGTGATCTAGCCATGAGCAGGTTGAAGATTGGGTAACACTAATTGGAGGACCGAACCGACTAATGTTGAAAAATTAGCGGATGACTTGTGGCTGGGGGTGAAAGGCCAATCAAACCGGGAGATAGCTGGTTCTCCCCGAAATCTATTTAGGTAGAGCCTTGAGCGGACACCTTCGGGGGTAGAGCACTGTTTCGGCTAGGGGTCCATCCCGGATTACCAACCCGATGCAAACTGCGAATACCGAAGAGTGATACTCAGGAGACACACGGTGGGTGCTAACGTCCATCGTGGAGAGGGAAACAACCCAGACCGCCAGCTAAGGTCCCAAAGTCTATATTAAGTGGGAAACGAAGTGGGAAGGCTTAGACAGCTAGGATGTTGGCTTAGAAGCAGCCACCATTTAAAGAAAGCGTAATAGCTCACTAGTCGAGTCGGCCTGCGCGGAAGATGTAACGGGGCTAAAATATAGCACCGAAGCTGCGGCGTCAATGGAAACATTGTTGGGTAGGGGAGCGTTCTGTAAGCGGAAGAAGGTGCATTGAGAAGTGTGCTGGACGTATCAGAAGTGCGAATGCTGACATAAGTAACGATAAAACGAGTGAAAAACTCGTTCGCCGGAAGACCAAGGGTTCCTGTCCAACGTTAATCGGGGCAGGGTGAGTCGGCCCCTAAGGCGAGGCTGAAAAGCGTAGTCGATGGGAAACGGGTTAATATTCCCGTACTTGGATAAATTGCGATGTGGGGGACGGAGAAGGTTAGGTTAGCAGCCTGTTGGATGGCTGTTTAGGCGGTAGGTGGAGTGTTTAGGCAAAATCCGGGCACTCTTAACACCGAGAACTGATGACGAGGTGCTAAGGCACTGAAGTAACTGATACCACGCTTCCAGGAAAAAGCCACTAAAGCTTCAGATTTATCTAAACCGTACTATAAACCGACACAGGTGGTCAGGTAGAGAATACTCAGGCGCTTGAGAGAACTCGGGTGAAGGAACTAGGCAAAATAGCACCGTAACTTCGGGAGAAGGTGCGCCGGCGTAGATTGTAACCCCTTGCGGGTGAAGGTTGAACCGGTCGAAGATACCAGCTGGCTGCAACTGTTTATTAAAAACACAGCACTCTGCAAACACGAAAGTGGACGTATAGGGTGTGATGCCTGCCCGGTGCTGGAAGGTTAATTGATGGTGTTATCGAAAGAGAAGCTCCTGATCGAAGCCCCAGTAAACGGCGGCCGTAACTATAACGGTCCTAAGGTAGCGAAATTCCTTGTCGGGTAAGTTCCGACCTGCACGAATGGCATAATGATGGCCAGGCTGTCTCCACCCGAGACTCAGTGAAATTGAAATCGCCGTGAAGATGCGGTGTACCCGCGGCTAGACGGAAAGACCCCGTGAACCTTTACTATAGCTTGACACTGAACATTGAATTTTGATGTGTAGGATAGGTGGGAGACTTTGAAGTAGGAACGCCAGTTTCTATGGAGTCAACCTTGAAATACCACCCTTTAACGTTTGATGTTCTAACGAAGAGTGGAAACACGCTCTCGGACAGTGTCTGGTGGGTAGTTTGACTGGGGCGGTCTCCTCCCAAAAAGAGTAACGGAGGAGCACGAAGGTTTGCTAATCACGGTCGGACATCGTGAGGTTAGTGCAATGGTATAAGCAAAGCTTAACTGCGAGACAGACAAGTCGAGCAGGTGCGAAAGCAGGTCATAGTGATCCGGTGGTTCTGAATGGAAGGGCCATCGCTCAACGGATAAAAGGTACTCCGGGGATAACAGGCTGATACCGCCCAAGAGTTCATATCGACGGCGGTGTTTGGCACCTCGATGTCGGCTCATCACATCCTGGGGCTGAAGTAGGTCCCAAGGGTATGGCTGTTCGCCATTTAAAGTGGTACGCGAGCTGGGTTTAGAACGTCGTGAGACAGTTCGGTCCCTATCTGCCGTGGGCGTTGGAGAATTGAAAGGGGCTGCTCCTAGTACGAGAGGACCGGAGTGGACGCATCCTGGTGTTCCGGTTGTGTCGCCAGACGCATTGCCGGGTAGCTACATGCGGAAGAGATAAGTGCTGAAAGCATCTAAGCACGAAACTTGCCTTGAGATGAGTTCTCCCAGTTTATAAGACTGTAAGGGTTGTTGGAGACTACGACGTAGATAGGTGTGGTGTGTAAGCGGTGCGAGCCGTTGAGCTAACACATACTAATTGCCCGAGAGGCTTAACTATACAACGCTCAAGTGTTTTTACAGCTTGTTTCAAGTTTTAAAGAAAGAAAAAGAATAGAAAAATGAGAAATCAAAAGAATATAAAATCACTAAAAAGAAAGTGATTAAAACAGAATATTCTGGCGACTATAGTGCGGTAGTTCTACCTGAATCCATTCCGAACTCAGAAGTAAAAATGCCGTAATGCCGATGGTAGTGTGGGGATTCCCCATGTGAGAGTAGGGGCATCGCCAGATTGAATACCCAACCCCGTTGTAGCAATGCTGCGGGGTTTTTGCTTTTTGTCGTTTATCATATTTGTAAACAACTCTCAAAAATCTTACCGCTTTCTATCTATATCTTCTTAATCCCCATTTTTCTTTTTAGTACAAAAAATAACCTAAATTTTCACTTCAGTATACTGAAGTCCTTAGATATTGACATATCTAAGGAAACATCCCGATTAAATTTTTAATTTTTTTCATTAAAAAGGAAGTGAAAATGAACAGATTTGAAATTCGATTTTTATATTGATTCTTCCAGAAGAGTATTGCCAACACGATTGTGTCGGCAAATAGTGAATTTGAAGCGATTCAGAAATTCCAAAGAAGCCATCCTAAATCTATTGTTATCACTTTATATCAAAAATAGGAGAAATATATGAAACTGCATTATTCTCCAGATGAAATTATCTCTATTATCACTTATTCAGGAGTAAATATAGATGGTGAGCGGTATTACATGAATGAAGATGAATTTGGAATACTCTATTTCAGGCTAAACTAAGCCATCATGATAATGAAGCCGTGAGTGTGAAGCACAATGAAACAGGAATTATCTTTGATATATTTCCAGTTCATTTCATATAAGATTAAAAGCTTATTTTTAAAGTTAATGAGGATTTTAATTATACCCACTTATATTTATGGAATAATCATCTGAGTGCCGATGCTAATATATTAGCACCAGCAGTATTTACAAAAAGCTATAGGATTACCCTAATCAAGATAGTAATTTTATTGTTCTTGAAGGTGTTTTACCATGTGTTCATCGTAATGAATGGAATCAGCCTAAAGTTTTTAATGTATATACCGAAATAATGCTTTTTAATTTTGTTTATGCTTTTTGCTCAGGAAGCAGAAGATTTTTAAGGCATTTAGAACATACAGAGAATATTTTGATATTACTTAGTTGTTAATAATAACGCCCTATATTGATTGATCTGCACCCCAAAAAGTTGGACTAAACAAACCAACTGACTAAGGTGCAGATTTTTATGACTAAATACAATCAACTTTTTCAAACAATAAGTCGTGAATTTCTATTTCGAACATCACGAAAATCTTGCTTTTCACATTAAAGCATTTCAACTTAGTCGCAAAAACCGTTAGATGTTGGATTGCATAATACAAATATTCAGGCACTCATGGATTAGCGGTATTACACCGCAAAAGCATTTACTCTCCTGAATTTAAACATAGTGTTGTTTAAACCATTCTCTCCGGCAGATAGGTGAACAAGGCAAAATTGCACCGAACCTGTTACAACGGGATTTTTAGTGCGAGTAAACCGAATGAGAAGTGGCTGACCGATATTACCGAATTTAGCGTGAAAGACGAAAAGCGCTATTTTCCCCCAATTTTAGATTGCTTTTAATAATGAACTGATTGCTTATGGATTAGGTTGTCGCCCAAAATGGCATGTTAGTGCAAGAAATGCTATTACAAGCGGTGGAAAAAATTGCCGAGAAATATTATATTCAGACCAGGAATCCATTATCAAATGCCGAGCTATCAACGCCTATTAGCGAAAAATAGGATTTCTCAAAGTATGTCGCGAAAAGGGAATTGTTTGGATAATGCGGCAATGGAAAGCTTTTTGGGCGAATGAAAACGGAGTGTTTTCACGGAAAATCGTTTACTGGTATTGATGCACTTGAAAAGGTTATCAATGATTATGTCCGGTACTATAATGAAGAACGAATCTAATTAAAATTAAAAGGACTGAGTTCGATATAATATCGAAAGCAGTCCTTTAAATAACAGTCTAACTTTTTGGGAGTTGAGATCACACACTTGAATTGGCAATGCCAAAGTATAAATAGGCAGTTTCTGCAGAAGATTGCCCATTTTTAACCGCTTGTATCACGTTAAGTTTAAATTCAGGTGAGTCATTTCGCTTTTACCCAGCACAGCTAACCCATTGATTCCACATAATTAAATTGGTTAATCCAATATCGCAATGTTCTGCTAGCGAGTTGTATTTGGTCATAAAAAATCTGCACCTTTAGTCAGTTGGTTGTTTAGTCCAACTTTTGGGGTGCAGATCATAAGCCCTCTTTTTAGCAACTATTTTGTCTACTATAGCCTGAATTTTAGGGGAAGGGAAAATAGTCGAAAAATATGTATATTTTACGCACATTAAAAAAATAGCTACTAATTTCTTTATCGTGTAGCTGTGGAGGCTTTGAATTTGACTTATTAGTTTAAAGTTCCTAATAATTCTCCCATTCTAGTTTTTATTGCCAGTTTGGATTTCTTTCGCAAAAGGGTTATCGTATTTTTAGGGAAAAGATTGATGACGGTTGAACCTAAACGGAATGCCCCCATCTCTTCACCTTTTTTTCAGATGAATTGCTTTTTTTCACCTTCGGTTTCATAGTGATATTCCACCACTTCATTTGGGCGAGGCGGGTTGATGACGCCAGCCCATACAGTACTCATACTCGCTGTAACGGTTGCCCCTACTAAAATTTGCACTATCGATCCAAATGCGGTTTCAAACTCACAAATTACTCGTTCATTGCGTGCAAATAAATTTGGCACATGTTCGGCTAAAAATGGATTTACCGAGAACAGCTCTCCAGGAACGTAAATCATTTTTTTGAGTACGGCATCACACGGCATATGCACGCGATGGTAATCGCTAGGCGATAAATAAGTTGTAATAAAATCGCCATTTTTGAATTTTTCTGCCATTTCAAGATCGTTAGCAAGTAAGGTTTTAAGTGTGAAGAAATGCCCCTTCGCTTGAATAAGTTGATTTTCTACGATGCTACCATATTCACTCACACAACCATCCGCAGGTAAAGCGATAGTGTTTTCGCCTTCTACGATAGGACGAACACCTACTTTTAATGGGCGGATGAAAAACTCATTAAAGGTTGCATAATCTGAATATGCTGTTTTTTCTGCTTCGTTTAAATTTACGCTATATTGTTTTGAAAAGAGTTTGATGATGAGATGAGTCACGGATCCCCATTTTTGTTCAGCAAGCCAGCCTGCTGCACGGGTAATAGAAAGTTGAGGTAAAAGATAGTGACAGGCAATCTTTATGCGTTGCCAGTAAGTTGGAGTTGGATAGGCTTTAAGTGCCATAGCATTATCCTTTCTGTTGTTTCGAAAATGGGCGATTATAACAGAAAAAGCGGTTAAGACCAAATATAAGGTTGTTGAACCGAACGTGAGTTGAGCCTTCTTTAATCTTCATAGACACAACCCACCCAATTCTGTTCGGTTCAACAAATCTGAGAAATGATTATAAAAACAATACGTGAGCGGTTTTTTTCTCAAGTGTCGCCGCTCCAATACCAGATACTTCTTTTAATTGCTCAATACTTAGGAATGCACCATTTTTTTGGTACGATAATCCACAATAGCTTGGGCTTTTTTCTCGCCAATCCCAACGAGTTTGTCTTGAATTTCTGCGGCTGACGCAGTGTTAATGTTTACAGAGTTTGGATCTACAGTAACTTGCTGAATACTAACAGGTGCTGTAGAGGTTACAGGTGCAGTTACAACGGGCGTTTGTGTAGATAGCGTTGTTGGTTGGGTTGTAACTTCATTGGCAAATACTGCGGTTGAGAATAAGCCAACGATAAGCGATATTGCAAATGTGTTGATTTTTCATAAAGTCCTCTTGTGAAAAAAATGGTTAATGAACCGAAGTGAAAGATACAGATGCAGGGCAAAAAGCTCGCAACAAGCAAAAATGGAATTTTCGAGCATATTCGAAAAAAATAGAAAAAAAGAGATTGATTTTTGCTGTAAATTTGTGAACAGAAAAAAATGAATTTGACTGAGCCAAAAAGATTTATTAATTTTTGGGGAAAAAAATCGTGCTGATAAGAGAGAAATCCTTTAAAATAAATAAAAATCTTATTTTTTTAATCCGTGGAATTTAATATGAGTCAGAATGAACGCAAAGAACCCACTTTTGGTGATTCAGAAACAAAAAAATCCTAAAACAGTTATTCCTTCATTACGTATAACACAATCGCCAGGGCATACTTTTACTCCAGTAATTCGACCTGCAGGCTTAGTAAAATCTGAATTGCCTAAAATGGATGGTGGTGATGCAACACATCCTACAGGATTTGCCTTTTTCTCCTATAGAAGAGGAGGCGATGTCCCAAACTGAAAATATAGTAGAAGAAGTAAAAAGAGATGAAGAGATCAAGTTGTAACAAATACACAAGAACCCGTAGAAGATATAGAATCTGTGTTACCAGAAACTATAAAAGTGACAATTAATGCAGCAGAGCGTGTTATTCCTATAACAGGGAGAAGTGAAACAACAGCAGAGAAGAATACAAAAAGAAGGTTCGTCAAAAACACCGACGTTTTGGGTATAGTTGCTTTATTAGCCGTTGCACTAGGTGTTGCATTCTGGTTATTAAAACCAAGCACACCAGAGACTGTTGAAGAATTACAATCTCAGCAGGGTGGTAGCTTACCTATTGAATTCCGCCCTGTAGATGAGGCAGAAGCTCAACGTCAAGAGGCTGAGGCAAAAGCACAAGCTCAAGCACAGCAAGAAGCTTTAGCTCAACAACAAAATCAGCAACAAGCTCAGTTGGAACAACAAACACAGCAGCCAGCTCAACAAGTCGTTTCTCCAGTAGAGAAAATAGCAGAGCCGCAGCCTGTTCAACCTGTGGCAAATGAACTTGCTCAACCACAATCAACCTTGCAAAGCAAGTCAGTCTCAACCAATGACGGTTGTCACTGAAAAACCTGCGACTCAAGGCAGTGTAGTATATCAACCTGAAACACCAACAGCTCAAGTTGTTCAACCAAAAGTTGAGAAATTAAAAGCATCTCATCATGCAAATAATAAACAAGTAAATGCTCAACCAAAGGTTAAGGCGGTAACGAAAGCAGAGTTTGATACTAAGAAATCACAAAATGCTCAGTTAGATCGTTTAGTAAAAAAATGTTGAAACGGGTAAGCCAGTTGTAGAGAAAGCCACACCAGCTCCTTCATTAGCAGCAAAAACAGAAGCGGCAAAAAGCCAAAATGTGGTTACATCAAGCAAAACATTAAGCGTGCCTAAAGGCGTTTCATTAATGCAAGTATTCCGTGATAATCAGCTCAATATTTCTGATGTGAATGCAATGAGCAAAGTGAATAACAAAGTGAGCAGTCTAAAAAGTAAATGAAAAAGGTAACTGTGCGTTTAGATAAAAATAACCGTGTAGTAGAAATGACTATCGGTTCAGGCGGTAAATTTACTCGTCAAGCTGATGGCACTTACCGCTTTAAATAATTAAGTTAAAGACAACGCCAATACGTTGCTCTTTTTGTTATAAAAAGGGAAAAATATGTCTTTAAAGCTTAATATTAGCCTATTTGTATCGATATTATTGCTAATTTCGGGTTGCACAAAAGTTGCTGTTTCGCCTGTTGAGCAGGTGCAGCAAGTTCAGAAAAACGAATAGTGACAATACTGAGCAAGTTAAAAAAGTTGCTCAACGTAGTGTGGTTAAAAACCAAGATATGAGCCTTTATTTGTGCAAGAATGATAAAGAAGTTCGTATATTGAAAAACGAAAGGCAAAAAGAACAGTATTAGTGTTACCTTTATGGATGCTACCCATACACTTTCTCCAACAGTCACAAAAAACGGCAAGAAATATAGCAATATTCGTTGGGTATGGTGGGAAATGCGTTCTGGCATTGCGGAGCTCTATGATAATAACAAAAAAGCCCTTGCAAAAAGAGTGCATTAAGCAACGTTAAGCATTAAATAAGCGGTTAAATTTAAGAGAAAAGATGAATATTTTAGTGATTGGCCCTTCGTGGGTGGGCGATATGATGATGTCGCACGCCCTTTATCAGCAACTCAAGGTGCAATATCCAGATTGCCAAATTGATGTAATGGCACCTGATTGGTGTCGTCCATTGTTGACAAGAATGCCAGAGGTGCACAAAGCTATTTCTATGCCGATTGGACATGGTGCTTTCCGTTTAGCGGAACGTTATCGTTTAGGAAAATTGCTGAGAAATCAATATGATCTGGCAATTGTACTGCCGAATTCATTTAAATCGGCACTCATTCCATTTTTTGCCAAGATTCCTGTAAGACGAGGCTGGAAAGGGGAATTCCGCTATGGTTTGCTTAATGATTTGCGTACCAACAAAGAGCAATATGGAAAAATGGTAGAACGCTATGTTGCCCTTGCTTACGACAAAGATCATAAATTCCCAATAGGTGGAAATGTTTCGGGCATTATGACACCTATGCCTTATTTGAAAGTAGATGAGCAAGAGATCGCCCAAACCAAAGTAAAATTTGCGGATCTACTTAAAAAGTGAAAGTGGTCGCTCTGTGTTTGGTTTTTGCCCTGGTGCGGAATTCGGACCGGCTAAGCGTTGGCCGCATTATCATTATGCGAAATTAGCTGAAATTTTGATTAACGAAGGTAAAGTGGTTCGTATTTTTGGCTCGAAAAAGATGAAAAAAAGTGGGTGAGCGGATCATTCAAAAGCTTACCTGAAGAGCTCCGCCCCTTATTGTGTGAATTTGGCAGGTAAAACGGATCTGAACGAAGTCGTCGATTTGATTGCAGGTTGTGATATGGTAATTTCTAACGATAGCGGTTTAATGCATATTGCAGCAGCACTTTTCAGACCGCTAATCGCCCTTTATGGGCCAACTAGCCCGAAATACACTCCACCGCTTTCACCTTTTTGCCAGCGTAATTCGACTAATTAAAAGGCGATTTAATCAAAGGTGCGTAAAGGCGATGGAGCTGATGGCTACCACCAAAGCCTGATTGATATTACGCCTGAAATGGTGCTTGAGCGTATCAAAGGATTTAGGGATAGCTTTAGAAGAATAGGATAATTTACACATTATAAGCGGTGGAATTTTTGCAAATGTTTTGCAAAATTCCACCTGCATAACAATAATGAAAGTTCTCATCGTTAAAACCTCTTCCATGGGAGATGTGATTCACACCTTGCCCGCCCTTACTGATGCCCAAAATGCCATTCCGAGACATTCAATTTGATTGGGTGGTAGAAGAGGCATTTGCAGAAATTCCCCACTGGCATTCGGCAGTTAATCGGGTGATTCCTGTGGCAATTCGTCGTTGGCGGAAAAATTTGCTGAATCGCCAAACGTGGCAAGAATGGCAAGCCTATGTGAAGAGTGCTTCGAACAGAAGAATATGATGCCGTAATTGATGCCCAAGGCTTGATTAAAAGTGCAGTGCTTGTAACCAAGCAAGCTAAAGGCACGAAATATGGCTATGATAAACATTCCGCACGTGAAGGGTTGGGCAGCTGGTTTTACGACAAAACCTTTTCTATTTCGTATCAACAGCACGCCGTGGAGCGTATTCGCAAACTCTTTTGCTGAAGCCTTGGGTTATGTATTACCGCAAACTATTGGCGATTACGGCATTGCCCCTCATTTTGTAAAACAGCCACAAAATTCGACCGCTTATATGGTGGCAATTCACTCAACCACGCGAGCAGACAAGCATTGGAAAGAAGCGTATTGGGAAGAAGTTAATCCGTTCAGTGACGATGCAAGGCTTGAGCGTGCATCTGCCTTGGGGAAATGCGGAAGAAAAAGCACGTGCTGAGCGGTTAGCGAAAGTCTCGGCTGATGTAGTAGTCTTGCCTAAATTAACGCTGGTAGAATTGGCACAAGAAATCGCCAATGCGAAAGTGGTAGTGTCGGTTGATACAGGCTTAAGCCACCTTACTGCTGCATTAGATAAGCCAAACGTGATTTTATATGGTGCAACCGATCCGAAATTGATTGGTGCATATGGCAAAAGTCAGCATTGTTTAATAGGGAATGGCATGGAGAATATTTTGCCGTATCGGGTTTTGCAGGTGTTGGAGAATGAGTTGTAACAGTAGAAGAATAGAGTAATTCTTAATGTGATTTTCACGTAGGGGTGGGGTTTATCCCCACCCATTTTCATATGTGATATATTTCGGGCGGGGATAAACCCCGCCCTACGATACTTAAAACGACTATTTAGCACAGTTGCCTAATGTTGGATCGATAACTTCGGTACCTTCAATAGTTCTTCCATTGTTGCTTGATTTAACGTTAATTAGTGCAACAGTACAGCTATTGCGAGATATAGCATCATTAATAGCTTCTTGGTATGCTGAATCGCCGTAATTTTTAAGATTTACAACAATTTGCTTTCCTAGTTGTAAATTTTTATTAGTAAATTCATAATTTCTAGTACTTACAAGTGTTGGTTCTTCTAATGAATGAATTCCAAAACAACCTGAAAGTAAAAATACAGAAAATAGAATAGGAATAATCATCTTAACTTCTTAAAGTTTATAAACGACGATTTCCACAGCCAGGCAAAAGCAGTATCGATGAGCTGACGACCTTCTACTCCTAATATCGTTTTAATCAGCGTAGAATAACCAAATTTTATTATAAGTTACGGTAACATCCGTTAGACCAACAACACATTTGTCTTGTTCAATTGCACGAGTAAGGGGCGGTATTTACATTAGGATTACCAAGAGGAAAGATAAGGAAAAATCAAGGTTGTATCTCCACCATTTACTTTATCTCCTCTTGAAAATTTTGGAATGAGTAATATCAACATTGCTATTACTCAAGACAGAATATTGTCCAACTTTAGATGAGCAAGCTGCCACCCCAAAAGTTGCAAGTAAAACAAATAAAAGTTTTTTCATCTTAATTTCCTTATGAAAATTGGTCTGTAGAGGTTTGCTATGTTATATTTAGTATAAATTTAATCCAGACACTCAAAAGAGCAATTTGCTACGCTTAGAGAGTGAAAAATATGACTAATAGGGTAGATTGTGGGATCATCAGAAAAAGATCAAAATTATGCGTGAAATGAACCAATGGACACAGGAAGAAGTAGCGGAAAAATTAGGTATGTCCACGACAGGTTATGCGAAGATTGAACGTGGACAAACCAATGTTAGCGTAGAAAAATTAAAAACAAATTGCTCAAGTTTTTAATCTGAATGTTGCCCAGCTACTTGATGATGACGAACGTTTTGTGATTTGTTCAATTGGCGATAATCATTCAAACTACAATACTATTTCAGTACAAACGAAAAAAACTCTCGCTTGAAAATGAGAAATTAAAACAGCTACTGAATGCAAAAAGAAAGCGAAATTGAAGCATTAAAGAAAGTGATTGCGTTGTTAGAAAAATGCAAAACAATCAGAAAAAAATAGACCGCTTGCAGACTTCTCACAATGCCTTGACATTTAGGCAGCATCACACTACAATTTACAAATCCTTTCCATAAGGGAAGGATTTTTAATTTTATTTTTTTAATAATTTTAACTGGAGCTTTTAAATGGCAACTATCAACCGAATTAGTACGCAAACCGCGTGTGAAAAAGGTTGTAAAAAGCAACGTTCACTGCATTAGAGGCTTGCCCGCAGAAACGTGGCGTGTGTACTCGATGTATACACTACTACACCTAAAAACCAAACTCTGCATTACGTAAAGTTTGCCGTATTCGTTTAACTAACGGTTTTGAAGTAACTTCATACATCGGTGGTGAAGGTCACAACCTTCAAGAACACAGTGTTGTGTTAATCCGTGGTGGTCGTGTTAAAGACTTACCAGGTGTGCGTTACCATACTGTACGCGGTGCATTAGACTGTGCTGGCGTTAAAGACCGTAAACAAGGTCGTTCTAAATACGGCGTTAAACGTCCTAAAGCTTAATGGATCTCCGTTAAGTAAGGCCAAACGTCTAAATTTTTAAATTTATACCATAAACTCCAGTCAATCGTGAGCAATCACAATAGATGAGTTTTGGAATATCCTGAATATATATAAACGGGTATTTACAATGCCACGTCGTCGTCGTATTGAACCTCGCAAAATTCTTCCAGATCCAAAGTTCGGCTCTGAATTACTTGCAAAATTCATCAACGTTTTAATGGTTGATGGTAAAAAATCTACAGCTGAAGCTATCGTTTACGGTGCTTTAGAAACTTTATCTCAACGTACAGGTAAAGAAGCATTAGAAGCTTTCGATGCTGCACTTGAAAACGTTCGTCCAACTGTTGAAGTTAAATCACGCCGTGTGGGTGGCTCAACTTACCAAGTTCCAGTTGAAGTTCGTCCATCTCGTCGTAATGCATTAGCAATGCGTTGGGTAATCGAAGCAGCTCGTAAACGTGGTGACAAATCAATGGCATTACGTTTAGCAAATGAACTAACAGATGCAGCTGACAATAAAAGGCTCAGCAGTGAAAAAACGTGAAGACGTTCACCGTATGGCTGAAGCGAACAAAGCGTTTGCACACTTCCGTTGGTAATCGTTGCTTTAAAACGAAATTGCTAGGCTTCATCTTGTGTTTATTAGGTGAAGCCTCATTATTAAGAATTTTAATTTAAATCCCAAACAAGGTAATAAATAAAAATGGCTCGTCAAACTCCTATTGAGCGCTACCGTAATATTGGTAATAGTGCTCATATCGATGCAGGTAAAACAACTACCTCTGAGCGTATTCTATTCTATACAGGTGTAAGTCACAAAATCGGTGAAGTTCACGATGGTGCTGCAACCATGGACTGGATGGAACAAGAACAAGAACGTGGTATTACCATCACTTCTGCTGCAACAACAGCATTCTGGTCTGGTATGTCACAACAATATCCACAACACCGTATCAACGTTATCGATACTCCAGGACACGTTGACTTCACTATCGAAGTAGAACGTTCAATGCGTGTTCTTGATGGTGCGGTAATGGTTTACTGTGCGGTAGGTGGTGTTCAACCTCAATCAGAAACAGTATGGCGTCAAGCTAACAAATATTCTGTACCACGTATTGCATTCGTAAACAAAATGGACCGTACAGGTGCAAACTTCCTACGTGTTGTTGAGCAAATCAAAACGCGTTTAGGTGGTAACTCAGTTCCTCTTCAACTTCCAATTGGTTCAGAAGAAAACTTCAAAGGTGTGGTTGATTTAATCAAAATGAAAGCAATCAACTGGAACGAAGCTGACCAAGGTATGACATTCACATATGAAGATATCCCAGCGGATATGTTAGAAGCATGTGAAGAATGGCGTAACAACCTTGTTGAAGCAGCAGCTGAAGCATCTGAAGAGTTAATGGACAAATTCTTCTCTGGTGAAGAATTAACTGAAGAAGAAATTAAAACTGCATTACGTCAACGTGTATTAGCAGGTGAAGTCATCCCAGTTTGCTGTGGTTCTGCATTCAAAAACAAGGTGTTCAAGCAATGCTTGATGCGGTAATCGACTACTTACCAGCACCAACTGATATCCCAGCAATCAAAGGTATCAACGAAGACGAAACTGAAGGTGAGCGTCACGCAAGCGATGAAGAACCATTTGCATCATTAGCATTCAAAATTGCAACTGACCCATTCGTAGGTAACTTAACCTTCTTCCGTGTGTACTCGGGTGTAATTAATTCTGGTGATACAGTTTACAACTCTGTAAAACAAAAACGTGAACGTTTCGGTCGTATCGTACAGATGCACGCTAACAAACGTGAAGAGATCAAAGAAGTTCGTGCGGGTGACATCGCTGCAGCAATCGGCTTAAAAGATGTTGGTACAGGTGACACATTATGTGCATTAGACGCACCAATTATCCTTGAGCGTATGGAATTCCCAGAGCCAGTAATCTCTGTTGCGGTAGAACCAAAAACTAAAGCAGACCAAGAGAAAATGGGCTTAGCATTAGGTCGTTTAGCACAAGAAGACCCTTCATTCCGTGTTCATACTGATGAAGAATCTGGCGAAACAATCATTTCTGGTATGGGTGAGTTACACTTAGACATCATCGTTGACCGTATGAAACGTGAGTTTAAAGTGGAAGCAAACATTGGTAAACCACAAGTATCTTACCGTGAAACTATCCGTACTCGTGTTAATGATGTGGAAGGTAAACACGCAAAAACAATCTGGTGGTCGCGGTCAATATGGTCACGTTGTAATTGACTTATACCCATTGAGATCCAGAAGGTCCTGGTTACGAATTCGTGAATGAAATCAAAGGTGGTGTAATTCCTGGCGAATACATCCCAGCAGTTGATAAAGGTATCCAAGAACAACTTAAATCTGGTCCATTAGCAGGTTACCCAGTAGAAGATATCGGTGTACGTTTACACTTCGGTTCATACCACGATGTTGACTCATCTGAGTTAGCGTTTAAACTTGCAGCGTCATTAGCATTTAAAGCAGCGTTCGCAAAAGCTAACCCAGTATTACTTGAGCCAATCATGAAAGTTGAAGTGGAAACTCCACCAGACTACGTTGGTGATGTAATTGGTGACTTAAGCCGTCGTCGTGCAATGGTAAATGGTCAAGAAGCAACAGAATTCGTTGTTAAGATCAATGCTGAAGTTCCATTATCAGAAATGTTTGGTTATGCAACAGACTTACGTTCACAAACTCAAGGTCGTGCATCATACTCAATGGAACCATTAAAATATGCTGAAGCTCCGAAAAACGTTGCTGATGCAATCATTGAAGCACGTAAATCTAAATAATTAGATAAATCGTTATTTCAACCCGAGCCATAGCATAAGGTTATGGCTCATATTTTAGGAAACTATCAAAGTGTCTAAAGAAAAATTTGAACGTACAAAACCCCATGTAAACGTGGGTACGATCGGTCACGTTGACCATGGTAAAAACAACTTTAACAGCTGCAATCACAACTGTATTAGCGAAAACACTTCGGTGGTGCAGCTCGTGCATTCGACCAAATCGATAACGCACCAGAAGAAAAAGCACGTGGTATCACCATCAACACTTCACACGTTGAGTACGATACAGCAACTCGTCACTACGCACACGTTGACTGCCCAGGACACGCGGACTACGTTAAAAACATGATCACTGGTGCGGCACAAATGGACGGTGCTATCTTAGTAGTAGCAGCAACAGACGGTCCTATGCCACAAACTCGTGAGCACATCTTATTAGGTCGCCAAGTAGGTGTTCCATACATCATCGTATTCTTAAACAAATGCGATATGGTTGACGATGAAGAATTATTAGAATTAGTTGAAATGGAAGTACGTGAACTTCTTTCACAATATGACTTCCCAGGTGATGACACGCCAGTAGTACGTGGTTCAGCGTTACAAGCGTTAAACGGCGTAGCAGAGTGGGAAGAAAAAAATTCTTGAATTAGCAAACCACTTAGATACATACATCCCAGAGCCAGAGCGTGCGATTGATAAACCATTCTTATTACCAATCGAAGACGTATTCTCAATCTCAGGTCGTGGTACAGTAGTAACAGGTCGTGTTGAGCGTGGTATCATCAAAGCGGGTGAAGAAGTTGAAATCGTAGGTATCAAAGACACTACGAAAACAACCGTAACTGGCGTGGAAATGTTCCGTAAATTATTAGACGAAGGTCGTGCAGGTGAAAACGTTGGTGCATTATTACGTGGTACAAAACGTGAAGAAATCGAACGTGGTCAAGTATTAGCGAAACCAGGTACAATTACACCACATACAGACTTCGAATCAGAAGTGTACGTCTTATCAAAAGAAGAAGGTGGTCGTCACACTCCATTCTTCAAAGGCTACCGTCCACAATTCTACTTCCGTACAACTGACGTAACTGGTACTATTGAGTTACCAGAAGGCGTAGAAATGGTAATGCCAGGCGATAACATCAAAATGACAGTATCATTAATCCACCCAATCGCGATGGACGAAGGTTTACGTTTTGCGATTCGTGAAGGTGGTCGTACAGTAGGTGCGGGCGTTGTTGCTAAAAATCATCAAATAATTGATGGTTTAGTCAGAGCTTCACAAGAAAAGGCGTATCGAAAGGTACGCCTTTTTGTGTTTTTATTTCCTCTCTAAGTGGTCTAAGTTCCTGACATTTTCTCTAAATTTCATAGATTTTAATCGCAAAATTCACGAAAATCAGGTAATCTACGCACATCTTTTTATCCGTTGATTCGGTTTTCTCTGTAAAAATCAGAATGATCGGTCAATTTATTTAACCCAATGGAATTTCACTATGGATATTCGCAAAATCAAAAAATTAATCGAATTAGTAGAAGAATCAGGCATTACCGAATTAGAGGTTTCTGAAGAAGAAGGCACAGTACGTATTAGCCGTGCGGCTCCAGCTGTTGCACCAGCAGCAGTACAATATGTGGCAACACCTCAACAAGCATCAGTTTCTGCACCTGTAGCTCCACCAACAGAGTCTGCTCCAGCTCAAGTAGCATCATCTGTTTCTTCTGAAGTTTCAGGTCACGCAGTACTTTCTCCAATGGTAGGAACTTTCTACCGCAGCCCAAGCCCAGATGCGAAACCATTTATTGAAGTAGGGCAACAAGTGAAAGTGGGTGATGCACTTTGTATTGTTGAAAGCAATGAAAAATGATGAACCGTATTGAATCTGATAAAGCAGGTGTTGTAAAAGCAATCCTTGTCAATGATGGTGAAGCGGTTGAATTCGATCAAAAATTAGTCATCATCGAATAATGTTATAGGCAGTTGGGGAACGGTTCCTGAGTTGATCGAAGGACTTCTCAAACCATAAGCCCTAGGAAGCGGTGAAATTTAGAAAGATTTTACCGCTTGATTGTTTTCAATAGTGAGTAAACTCATTCTACAGAGGAATAAGCAATGTTAGAAAAAGTTGTCATTGCCAACCGTGGCGAAATTGCTTTACGCGTTTTACGTGCCTGTAAAGAATTAGGTATTAAAACCGTAGCTGTTCACTCAACAGCAGACCGCGAACTTAAAACACGTCTTATTAGCGGATGAAACCGTCTGTATCGGGTCCTGCACCTTCCGTAAAAAGTTATTTAAATATCCCTGCTATTATTGCGGCAGCAGAAGTAACGGATGCTGATGCGATCCACCCAGGTTACGGCTTCTTATCTGAAAATGCAGATTTTGCAGAACAGGTTGAAAAATTCTGGTTTTTATCTTTTATTGGCCCAACGGCGGATGTGATTCGTTTAATGGGCGACAAAGTATCTGCAATCAATGCAATGAAAAAGCGGGTGTGCCTTGCGTGCCAGGTTCTGATGGTCAATCGGAAACGATCCGAAGAAAAACAAAGAGATTGCAAAAGCGCATTGGCTATCCAGTCATTATTAAAGCTATCTGGTGGCGGCGGCGGCCGTGGTATGCGCGTGGTTTACCAAGAAAAAGATTTGGAAGAATCGATCGCAATGACTAAAGCAGAAGCGAAGGCGGCATTTAATAACGATATGGTTTACATGGAAAAATACCTTGAAAATCCACGCCATATCGAAATCCAAGTAATGGCGGACACGCATGGCAATGCGGTTTATTTAGCAGAACGTGATTGCTCAATGCAGCGTCGCCACCAAAAAGTGGTTGAAGAAGCCCCAGCTCCAGGTATTACCCCTGAATTGCGTAAATTTCATCGGTGAGCGTTGTGCAAATGCGTGCCGTGAAATTGGCTATCGTGGTGCTGTCACATTCGAATTCCTTTTTGAGAATGGCGAATTCTATTTCATCGAAATGAATACTCGTTTACAGGTAGAGCATCCTGTTACTGAAATGATTACTGGTGTAGACTTAGTGAAAGAGCAACTTCGCGTTGCAGCAGGCTTGCCACTTTCCATTACACAAGATGACATCAAAGTGAAAGGTCATGCAATGGAATGTCGTATCAACGCGGAGGATCCAAATACCTTCTTACCATCACCAGGTAAAATTACACGTTTTACACGTGCCAGGCGGTTTAGGTGTACGTTGGGATTCACATATTTACTCAGGTTATGCTGTGCCGCCACACTACGATTCAATGATTGGTAAATTGATTACTTTTTGCTGAAAATCGTGATATTGCCATCCGTCGTATGGAGCAAGCATTGTCTGAAACTATCATTGAAGGTATCAAAACCAATATTCCACTTCACGAAAAAATTATGGAAGATGAAAAAATTTCCGCAAGGGTGGAACGAATATTCACTATTTAGAGCATAAGTTAGGTCTGAAATAATTTTTAGATCATTTATGAATGAGTAAGCGGTTAAATTTTAAAGATTCTTTGCAAAGTTCTTTTAGAGTTTAACCGCTTGAGTGTTTTTGAAACCCTCCTGTTTTTGTTATAGCTTCTGTTACCATTTAGATTTCTTGAGGAATTTCTGATAGAATTTGCAGCATTTTAGCCATAATATTCATTTTATGACGTTAAAAACCCAACCGCTCTTTAAGGGATCAAAATGCAACCAAATGACATCACTTTTACCAACGCTTTTGAAGCCGATATTCTTGCTGGGCGTAAAAACCATCACCATTCGAGACAAATCCGAAAAAGCCATTTTTAAAGCAGGCGATATCTTATGTGTTGGTCGATTTGAGGATTATCAATATTTCTGCACCATTAAAGTATTAAAGTGTGTCACCGATTACTCTTGATGAACTGACGGAGCAGCATGCGAAGCAGGAAAATATGGGGTTGGATGAGTTGAAAAGAAGTTATTCAGGGATTTACCCAAGCGAAGAACAGTTTTATGTGATTAATTTTAGATTATATGTATAAAGTAGCAATAGAAAAACAGCAAAACCTAATATATTTAGAGAATTAATTTTAAACGCTTTATCAGAAAATTATTCAGAATACTTAATATGTAGTGCATTTTTCCAAGAGCCATATCAATATAAGAATAATAAAATGAGTGGGAAATTTAGCACTAGTAAAAGATATGCTCAGCAATTTGACTAGTAATTGCAATAAGAATATAAATATTTATGGATTGTATTCTTCTAATCCATTTTCGTCTAATTCTACTTGGGATAAACAATTTAGGATTTTTTTGTCAAAAGTTGAATCATCATAAGCATTCTAATAGCAATTTTAATTGTAATTTTTATAAATTTAAAAATAGATCTCATGCTAAAAATTTTTCTTAGCTAAGAACAATAGTAATATTGATTTGGCTATTATAGGAAGTAGTAATGTTAGTGCAGGAGCTTTTTGATGATAGAACTCAAAAATCAAATATGGAATCATGAAAGTGATGTGATTTTTGGAATAAGCAATCAATATCTAATTCTATAATAGAGCAAGTCTTTAACAGTTATCATAGTGAAATTAAAGATTCTTGTTTTGTTATGACTTATGATGAATCACATTATCTTAATAAGGTTAGTATATTGGATAAATTAAATAGTATTGAGAATGAGATTTCTCAACATGTGACACAAATAAATATTTAATTATATTAGAGGTAATTTATGAAGCGTAAATTTAGTATTATGGGTTTTAGTAAGTGTTGTCTTCTGGGCTATATCTATCGGTTCTTTTTCTGATTGCAGTAGAGTCTTTATTTGTTTTGGCGGGCAGAGATTATTCAGGACATAATGCTTACATCATCTCCACTATATTATTTTTTTATTACTAATCCTAAGGTGTGGGAGTTTGTAAAGAATAAAAATTTTTAAATAAAGTTATAGAGAAAAACAATGACACAAAAATTCGAAAATGGCAGACCGTTTTTAATCCGTCTGCGGTAGAACAAAGCCCTTTATCAACATTGGGAAGAGAGCGGTTATTTTAAACCGTCTGAAAATGAAAAACGTGCCGAGCTATTGCATTGCGATTCCGCCGCCGAACGTAACGGGTTCGCTACACATGGGGCATGCTTTCCAACAAACTTTAATGGATACGTTAATCCGTTTTAACCGCATGGAAGGGCATAATACCTCATGGCAAGCGGGGGACCAGACCATGCGGGTATTGCAACTCAAATGGTGGTGGAACGTAAAATCGCCGCAGAAGAAGGCAAAACCCGCCATGATTATGGTCGTGAAGCGTTCATCAACAAAATTTGGGATTGAAAGCTTATTCAGGTGGCACAATCAGCCAACAAATGCGCCGTTTAGGTAACTCAATCGACTGGGAACGTGAGCGTTTCACGATGGACGATGGTTTATCTAATGCAGTAAAAAGAAGTGTTCGTTCGCTTGCACGAAGAAGGGGTGATTTATCGTGGAAAACGCTTGGTAAACTGGGATCCAAAACTTCACACCGCGATTTCTGATTTAGAAGTGGAAAACAAAGAGAGTAAAGGTTCCTTTGGCATTTCCGCTATCCGTTAGCAAACGGTGCAAAAACGGCTGATGGTAAAGATTATTTAGTGGTGGCGACCACGCGTCCAGAAACTATGTTGGGCGATACGGCGGTTGCAGTTCATCCGGAAGATGAGCGTTATCAATCTTTGATCGGTAAAACAGTGGTTCTGCCATTGGCTAACCGTGAAATTCCGATTATTGCGGATGAATATGTTGATCGTGAATTTGGTACTGGTGTGGTGAAAATTACCCCTGCGCATGACTTCAACGACTATGAAGTGGGTAAACGTCACAGCTTGCCGATGGTCAACGTATTAACCTTAAATGCAGATATTCGCGATGAAGCGGAAATTATCGGTACTGACGGCAAACCACTTGCCGGCTATGAAGCAACTATTCCTGCTGATTACCGTGGCTTAGAGCGTTTCGTTGCCCGTAAGAAAATTGTGGCAGATTTTGAAGCGCTGGGTTTATTAGACGAAATTAAACCACATGATTTGAAAGTGCCTTATGGCGACCGTGGTGGTGTGCCGATTGAGCCGATGCTAACCGACCAATGGTATGTGAGCGTGAAACCGCTTGCTGATGTAGCGATTAAAGCGGTGGAAGACGGCGAAATTCAATTCGTGCCGAAACAATATGAAAATCTTTACTTCTCTTGGATGCGTGATATTCAAGATTGGTGTATCTCTCGCCAACTCTGGTGGGGGCACCGCATTCCAGCGTGGTATGACGCAGAGGGCAATGTTTATGTTGCACGTAACGAAGAAGAAGTGCGGTCAAAATATAACTTAGATTCTGCGGTTGAGCTCAAACAAGATGAAGATGTGCTAGACACCTGGTTCTCATCAGGTTTATGGACGTTCTCTACCTTAGGTTGGCCAGAGCAAACTAAAGAGCTCAAAATGTTCCACCCAACGGATGTGTTAATCACGGGCTTCGATATCATCTTCTTCTGGGTTGCACGTATGATTATGTTTACGATGCACTTTGTGAAAGATGAAAATGGCAAACCACAGTGCCATTCAAAACGGTGTATGTAACAGGCTTGATCCGTGATGAGCAAGGTCAAAAAATGTCGAAATCGAAAGGTAACGTACTTGACCCAATCGATATGATTGACGGTATCAGCCTTGAAGATTTACTTGAAAAACGCACTGGTAACATGATGCAGCCGCAATTAGCAGAGAAAATTGCCAAAGCAACCCGCAAAGAATTTGTGGACGGCATTGCCGCTCACGGTACAGACGCATTGCGTTTCACATTAGCGGCATTGGCTTCAAATGGTCGTGATATCAACTGGGATATGAAACGTTTAGAAGGTTACCGTAACTTCTGCAATAAATTGTGGAATGCAAGCCGTTTCGTATTAACGAATGACAAATTAGATTTAAGCGAAGGCGAGATCGAATTCTCATTAGCGGATCGTTGGATTCAATCAGAATTCAATCGCACAGTGGAAACTTTCCGTAATTCATTAAGCCAATATCGTTTTGACCTTTGTGCCAATGCGATTTATGAATTTACCTGGAACCAATTCTGTGACTGGTATTTAGAATTGACTAAACCAGTATTTGCCAACGGCAACTCAGCACAAAATCCGTGCGGCAAGCCAAACTTTGGTTCACGTGTTAGAAAAATTACTACGTTTAGCACATCCGCTTATTCCATTTATTACCGAAGAAATTTGGCAAAAGTGAAAAGGATTTGTAGGCATTACGGCTGATAGCATTATGTTACAACCTTTCCCACAAGTGGAAGAAAAACGGCTTTGATCCAGAAGCAGAAGCTGAAATTGAGTGGTTAAAAGAAGTGATCGTTGCGGTACGTAATATTCGTGCAGAAAGCAACATCGCACCAAGTAAAAGGCTTAGATCTGTTATTCCGTAATTTAGTGCAGAAAATGTAAAAATTCTCGAAAAACAGACCGCTCTTTTAAAAGCCATGGCGAAGTTAGACAACGTTCAGGTGTTAGCAGCAAACGAAACTGCACCACTCTGCGGTAGCGAAACTCGTTGGCAATGCTGAATTACTCGTGCCAATGGCTGGCTTTATCAATCAAAAGAAGCAGAGCTTGCTCGTTTAACCAAAGAGATTGAAAAATATCAAAATGAGGTTAAACGCATCGAGAATAAACTCAGCAACGAAGCTTTTGTGGCTAAAAGCACCAGAAGCAGTGATTGCAAAAGAACGTGAAAAACAAGCAGAATACCAATCTGGATTAGAGAAAATCCAAGAGCAGTATAAGGCGATTGAAGCTCTGTAATTGAAAAATAAGGGCAAATAGATCTGCCTCAAAAAATTAGACTGTTATTTAAAGGACTGTTGTCGATATTGTATCGGGCTCAGTCCTTTTAATTTTAATTGGATTCATTCGCCCAGAAATTTACCATTTCTGTATTATCCAAATAATTTCCTTTTTACGACATACTTTGGAAACTCTATTTTTCGCTAATTAGCTAGGCATCTCGATCATTAAAATCAACCGCTAATGGTTCAAAATGGACTATTTAGGTAAAATATTGGAATAAAAATCTGGCAAAAGATCCAGATTCCTGTGTGGTTGCGGGATAGAATCCTGTTAGTGTTTTACGGAAATGTATTATTAGGTTTATTAAGATTGTCACCCTAGTCTATTTTTTGTATAATTCTAACCCTTTATACTAAAATTCCTAGAATCGCAAATTGTTGGAGTAACAAATGGCTCGTGTAACTGTTCAAGAAGCTGCTGAAATTATCGGCAACCGTTTTGATTTAATTTTAATTTGCAGCACGTCGTGCAAGACAAATCCAGCTTCACACTCGTGAGGCATTAGTGCCAGAAGAAAAATGATAAAACCAACTGTAATTGCTTTTAAGAGAAATTGAAGAAGGCTTAATCAATGGTGAAATTATGGATCAGTTTGATAATCAACAAGCTGTTCAACAAGATATCGCAGAAAAAGAAGCAATTTCATTCTTAGCAGACGTTCAAGCAAATGCTTAATTAAAATTTATAAATTCCTGAAATGGATAATGGACAATTAAAACGCAAGCGGTTAAATTAACTATATCAATTGCAATTTATTGTCCATTATCCATTTTTAATGTTGGGGGTATCGTGTATCTTTTCGAACCATTAGATCGCATAATTCGTCAGTATTTGCCAGCCGATAAAATTGAGCTGGTCAAACGTGCTTTTGTTGTTGCGAGAGACGCTCATGAGGGGCAGACTCGCTCAAGCGGTGAACCCTACATTACGCACCCTGTTGCCGTTGCAGGCATTATTGCGGAAATGAAACTCGACCACGAAGCCGTAATGGCGGCGCTTTTACATGATGTAATTGAAGATACGCCTTATACCGAAGAACAACTTGCAGCTGAATTTGGCAAAAACGTTGCCGAAATTGTGCAAGGGTTTCTAAACTTGATAAATTAAAATTCGCACTCGTCAAGAAGCACAAGTGGAGAACTTCCGCAAGATGATTTTGGCGATGACTAAAGACATTCGCGTGGTATTAATCAAACTTGCCGACCGCACGCACAATATGCGTACGCTGGGTTCACTCCGCCCTGATAAGCGCGTGCGCATTGCCAAAGAGACGCTCGAAATTTACAGTCCCACTTGCCCACCGTTTAGGGCATTACACATCTGAAAAAAATGAGTTGGAAGATCTCTGTTTCAAAAGCGATGTATCCGCACCGTTATAATGTGCTGAAAATGGCGATTGAAATAGCACGCGGTACTCGTCAAGACTTGCTTGCCACCATTTCGCACGAACTGGAAAGTCATCTGAAAGAAGCGGGAATTTCTGCTCGCATTTACGGGCGTGAAAAACATCTTTACACCCTTTATCACAAACTTCGCCAACGCGATCAACGTTTCCGTTCAATTTTGATATTTATGCGTTCCGCGTGGTGGTAGATGATGTGGACAATTGCTACCGAGCATTGGGGGGTGCACGCTCTGTATAAACCGCGTCCGTATCAAGTGAGAGACTACATTGCCGTGCCGAAAAGTAACGGCTATCAATCGATCCATACCTCTATGATTGGTCATAAAGGCTTGCCGATTGAAGTGCAAATCCGCACCGAAGAGATGGATCAAATGGCAGAACTTGGTGTGGCAGCATTCTGGCAATATAACGATGAGCAAATTCACGCAACCAGCGTGCAACAAAAAGCACAAAAATGGCTACAAAGTATCATCGAATTGCAACAAAGTGCAGGCAATGCAGAAGAGTTTATCGAAAACGTGAAATCGGAGCTGTTCTCAAACGACATTTACGTATTCACGCCAAAAGGCAGAATTGTAGAATTGCCTGCAAAATCGACCGCTATCGACTTTGCTTATGCGGTGCATTCCGATATTGGCGATCACTGTGTGGGTGCGATTGTGGATCGTCAGCCATATCCAATCTCACAACCGTTACAATCTGGTCAAACGATTGAAAATTTTAACTGAAACAGGTCGTTACCCAAGCTCAAGCTGGTTGAATTTTGCAGTGAGTGCTAAAGCACGTTCTAAAATCAAACAAGCCTTAAAACAGCTTGATGCTTTGGATGAAGCTTTAGAGACCGAAGAGCCTACAGAGATTAACGTGGAATTGGTGCTGAAATCAAAAGACCAACCAGGGGTGTTGGCAAGCCTTACCAATACCATTGCATCTCTTAATAGTAACATTGGTTCGGTGCAAAGTTACCCAATTGAAAACGGTAATTATCAAGTGAAATTGCAGATTTCAGTTACCGATAATGCTCATCTTTACGTGGTTATTCAACGATTAACCAAGTTAAGTGGTGTAGTGAAAGTGGATAAGAAATAGCAACCAGCATTAAGTAGGGTAGGGTTATCCTGTTCCTCACGAAATCCAAGCGGTTAAATATGCTGAACTTTTTGTAAATTATTCTGCAAATTTAACCGCTTTTTTTATTTTACTGGCGACAAAAACCGCTATAATGGCACGAATTTTTTTAACATTCATTTGAATACTCAAAAAGGAACATAATCAATGTTATATCCAAGCGAAGAATTTTTATACGCACCTATTGAATGGGTGGATCACAGTGAAGGTTACACCGACATTTGTTACCACAAATCAACAGATGGGATTGCGAAAATTACTATTAACCGCCCAGAAGTGCGTAATGCGTTCCGTCCACAAACAGTAAAAGAGATGATTCACGCATTTGCGGATGCTCGTTTTGATGAAAAATCGGTGTAATCGTATTAACAGGTGAAGGCGAATACGCATTTTTGTGCGGGTGGCGACCAAAAATTCGTGGCGACTACGGCGGCTATAAAGATGACAGCGGCGTGCACCACTTAAACGTTTTACAATTTCAACGCGACATCCGTACTTGTCCGAAACCAGTGGTGGCAATGGTAGCAGGTTATGCCGTAGGTGGCGGTCACGTGTTACATATGATGTGATTTAACCATCGCTGCAGATAACGCGAAATTCGGTCAAACAGGCCCGAAAGTGGGTTCATTCGATGGTGGTTGGGGTGCAAGCTATATGGCTCGCATTGTAGGTCAGAAAAAAGCTCGCGAAATCTGGTTCTGATGCCGTATGTACGATGCGAAACAAGCACTAGATATGGGCTTAGTAAACACCGTTGTGCCTTATGCTGATTTAGAAAAAGAAACTGTGCGCTGGTGTCGCGAAATGTTACAAAAACAGTCCAATCGCATTACGTTGCTTGAAGGCAGTATTAAACGCAGACTGTGATGGTCAGCCAGGTCTTCAAGAGTTGGCGGGCAACGCGACAATGTTGTTTTATATGACAGAAGAAGTCAAGAAGGTCGCAACGTGTTCAACGAAAAACGCGAACCTCGATTTCAGCAAATTTAAACGCAATCCGTAATGGAGTTTCTCTCTAAAAGCGGTGATATTGAGTAAAAATTTACGATGTTTTTGGTAAACCTTTGCAAAATCTCACCGCTTTTTCCTTTTGGTTTGAACTATGTCCACGCGTAAAAAAAAGCAAAAACACAAACGCTCTTTCTGTTCTAGGGTGCTTATAAGTAGTATCAAATTAGGTGTAGTTGGAGCGAGTTTTATGGCGGTTTATGCCGTGTATTTAGACGGTAAAATTCGTACTCAAAAATGAACGGGCAGGTTTGGCAATTGCCAGCTGAAGTTTATGCTCGCATTGAAAGCATCAAAATTGAGGAAAAATCTTACGCTGGAGCAAACCAAAACCGCTTTGTTAGATAATGGTTATCGTCAAGTATCGCAAATCGTTGCTCCTGGCGATTTCAAACTCGAAGGCACTAATATTGTGGTGTTGCGCCGTGCCTTTCCATTTCCTGAAAGTCCTGAAGCACAACGTGTGTTGCGTTTACGCTTTCAAAACGACAAACTGACTTATATTGAAGATTTGGGGGCTCAGCGTTTAGTGGAAGAGTTTAGGCTGGATCCTAAATTGATTGCAATGTTACATTCAGAAGTGATGAAGAACGCTGCGTTGAAATTGCAACAATATCCCTATTTCCTCATCCAAGCCCTACTTTTAACCGAAGATAAACGCTTTTACCAGCACGATGGTATCAGCCCAATGGGGATTGCCCGTGCGTTGGTCGCGAACTATCAAGCAGGTAGAACTGTGCAGGGAGCGAGTACGCTCACGCAACAGTTGGTTAAAAACCTCTTTTTGAGCAGCGAAAAATCACTGAGCCGTAAGATTAACGAAGCACCGATGTCGCTGATTTTAGATGCTCGTTACGATAAAAATCGTATTCTTGAAACGTATCTAAACGAAATTTATTTAGGTCAGAACGGTAGTTATCAAGTGCATGGTTTTGCGTTGTGATCAATTCTATTTTGGTCGCCCAATCCAAGAAATCACCCCGTCACAGATGGCATTGTTAGTTGGAATGGTGAAAGGTCCATCACTTTACAATCCGTGGCGACACCCAGAGGCAGCACTTGAACGCCGAAATGTGGTGCTCAAATTGCTCCAAGAAAACCACGCAATTAGCCAAAGCGATTATGAATTTTTGCTAAAACAGCCGTTGGGTGTAAAAAGAAAAGGGTACGATTTACCGTCAACAACCCGCCTTTATGCAGGCATTGAATTTAGACCTTAAAAATGAGTTTGGTGAAAACCGTTCTGCCTTGCTTTCAGGGGCGAAAATTTTCACCACGCTTGACCGTAAACAGCAACGTTCTGCCGAACAAGCGGTGATTAACGGTTTGGAAGATTTAGAAAATTCGATAAGAAAATCAAAGACTTACAAGCAGCGATTGTGGTGTCGGAATATCGTACAGGTAAAAGTGCGTGCAATTGTGGGGGACCGCTTGACTCAGTATGCAGGCTTTAACCGTGCGATTCAAACTAAGCGTCAAATTGGTTCTTTGGTGAAACCATCCATGTGCGATTGCCTTGTCTGATCCGGAAAAATTTCCGCTTGAATACGCCGATTGACAACAAACCGATCACTATCCAAGTGAAAAGGATCAGCTCCGTGGTCACCGAAAAACTACGACAAACGTTTTGGTGGCTCCGTAATGTTGATGGATGCACTGGTTCGCTCGCTGAATATTCCAACCGTGAATATCGGGATGAAATTTGGCTTGCGAAAAGTAATCGCTAAACAAAAAGAGATGGGTTGGGATAAAGCGGATATTCCAGTTTACCCGTCAATGTTACTCGGTTCTTACCCATTTCACCTTATGATGTGACGAAATCCTACCAAGCGTTGGCGAATAATGGCTTGAAAGTGCCGCTCACGACCATTGAGTCTATTACAGGCTTTGATGGCAAGCCGCTTTATCAACGCAATATTGGGGAAGTAAGCAAGCAAGTACTACCTGAAGAAGCAACGACGCAAACGCTTTATGCGATGCAACAGGTGGTTGAACGGGTACGGCACGTAGCCTGCAAAGTGAATTTGCGGATTTACGCTTGGCAGGTAAAAACGGGGACAACCAACAACGCACGTGATACGTGGTTCGTCGGGATTGATGGCGAAAAACGTGGCGACCGTGTGGCTTGGGAAAGATAACAATGCTGATACCCATTTAACGGGTTCAAGTGGGGCGTTGTATGTTTATAAAGAGTACATCCGCCGTGCCTTACCGCCGAAATTTAGCTTGCCGAAAGTGAAAGATATTCAATGGGTGGGCATTAATAGCTACGGCAGTATTACTTGTGAAAGCGGACGCCAAATTCCAATGTGGCTGACCGTGACAAACTTATTGTTCTTCTGGTGGCTTAGTTGTAGAAACCCAGAAACCAACGGTGTTAGAAGCTCTTTCACTTGGAAAAATCGAAAACAGAGAGATACCAAAGCAGAGGTTTCAGAAGAGCAGCAAACTATCCCTACAGAAGAAATTGCCCCAACGAGTGAATAGTTTAATATAAAGAAAGCGGTTGATTTTAGTAAGGAATTTGTTAATTTTTCTTATAAAAATTAACCGACTTTGTTTGTTTAGTAACAACTAAATACGAAAAGGTTGCAAGCTTGCTCAAAATCTTTATAATTTGTCGTCGTTGTTTTGGCAACATTCTTTAAACATTTCTATGCCGACTTAGCTCAGTAGGTAGAGCAACTGACTTGTAATCAGTAGGTCACCAGTTCGATTCCGGTAGTCGGCACCATTTATTCTCCACTTTTTAATAAGCCTTTCAAACTTGCCTTCATTTTCTCAACTTGCTCTAAATACAGCTCTTTATTTTCTAATTCATCAATGAGCTGCAATACAGCTTATGAAAGCGTTACTCTTGAGCATTCGCATACTTGAAAAGCTGCAACCAGCTGGCGTATTCTAAATCAATTGATTTCTTTTTGGTTGTGATTTTTCGGCATTGAAAAACGTTTACGGCGAGCACGAATAGACTGGCGCATTTTTGCGTTGTTCCGCAGTCATTTCTGTTTTTACCCATTTTTCAATTTCATTGGGAGAGTTTTTGCAGCGTGGTCAGTAGTTGGATTTTTCAGCTCAATCATACCTGCTTTCGGTATATTTGGTAATACTTTTCGCCTTCACGATGTTTTTAAGCAGGTATTTCCATTTCCAATTCGCTTCTTGGGCTTCTAGCTTTTGATATCTCATTGTTTCTCTTGATTTATTCGCAAATTTTAGGCAAGTATAACGGAATTTTGTATAATAAACCAAATTTCTATTATGAGGCATTTTTGTGAATTTATCTCCTTTATCGTGGCAGTCGCTTTCTTTATCTCACACCTTCAATTAACAGGAGAACAAGTCAATTTCTTCGATTTTCAGCCGAAGGCACAGCAAAGCCCTAAGCCTATTTAAATCGCAAGAAATGGGCTCATTATTGGTGGTGAAAAGCGAAGTATTGCCTGAGTTTTTAGATGAACTCAGCATCCAATTATCTATAGAGAATTCACAGCCTGTGATTGTGAGAACCGAATTTAAAGCCTCGCATTTGTTCGGCTACACACTCTTTTTAGAAAAAGAGAACCGCATAGAAGCCATCGAAGGGGCAATTCAGCAAGCACAAAATGGCATTTTGGTGCTGCGTTTAAACACGCTATTACACGATTTAATACAGTGGGATAAACTCAAACAAGCTTTGTTGTTCGGCTTTTATGAACAGAATGCGGTAAACCACGTGCCTGAAGCACTGCCTGCGATTCAAAGCCCATTTAAATTGCTGTTGGTTGGTAGCCGTGAAGATATTTCAATGCTCGCTGCCTATGATGGCGATTTGTACCAATTTGCCCAATATACCGAAGTAGATTCATTTCTCAAGGTGGATGAAGAAAGCCTCAACCAATGGGGTGATTATGTGCAAGCTACGCCCAAAAATTTACGCAACGCAAATTAAGCGAACCCGCACTCCAGCAGCTTTTACAACATTATATCCGTGAAAGCGAAAGCCAAAACGATGATTTCTATTTCACCAACCAAGCTCAAAAATCAGTTGCTCGGCTTTTGCAAAAATTTTATCCAAATTCGATCGCTTTCGATGAAGTGAATACTTATTTTGAAGCCTTTAGAATTACAGGCGTCCACACTCAATCAATACGCGTTGCAGGATATTTTGAACAACCAAGTTTACATCGAAACGGAAGATGAAGAAATTGGGCAGATCAACGGATTATCAGTCATCGAATTTGAAGGCGTGCCTATGCTTTTGGCGAACCGCTTCGCATTGAGTTGCAACGTGCAATATGGTGATGGCGAAATTATCGACATTGAACGTAAAGTGGAACTCGGCGGCAACATTCACTCGAAAAGGGATTTTTAATCGCCCAATCTTGCTTGGCGAATTTGTTAGAGTTACCAACCCAATTGCCGTTCTCCGCATCACTTGCCTTTGAGCAATCTTACGGCGAAGTGGATGGTGACAGCTCATCATTAGCAATTTTCTGCGTGTTAGTCAGCAGCTTAGCGAAGGTTGCACTACCGCAATCTGTTGCGGTGACAGGCTCTATTGACCAATTTGGTAACGTGCTAAGCGTGGGTGGTGTAAACCAAAAGATCGAGGGCTTTTTCGAAGTGTGTGATGCTCGTGAGCTTACAGGGAAGGAGGGCGTGATTATTCCTGCAAGCTGTGTGTCACATTTAAGCCCTGAGACCTAGCGTGTTGGCTGCCGTTAAAGCAGGGAAATTCCAGATCTGGGCGGTTGAAAGTGTGTTTGAAGCGGTCGAAATTTTACTGAAAAATGCATTTTATGTAGAAGATCGTCGAGAAAAATCCGACAAACCTGCCTTGTTTGACCTTATTCATCAAGGCATTGAGCAAAGTTCAAATCACGATGTAGAACATAAATTGTGGCATAAAATCTTCCCTTGGTGGAAATCTCACTGATCCGACAAGTCAGCTAACAGTTGTTAGCTAAAAATAAAAGACTGTACTATCTGCTTTCACAGACAAAATTAGGAAAGCAAGAGAATACAGGCTTTCTTTTTAGTAATACAGGATTAAAAAGATGAACAGTTGTACACCAAATATTAAATCTAACTACACTTATGAAGATTTATTAGCATCAGGACGCGGTGAATTATTCGGCAGTGAAGGCCCTCACTGCCTGCACCTCCCATGTTAATGATGGACCGAGTGAACTTGATGACCGAAAATGGTGGCTTGTTCGATAAAGGCTACATTGAAGCGGAATTAGACATTCGCCCAGATTTATTCTTTTTCGATTGCCATTTCATCAATGACCCTGTGATGCCAGGTTGTTTAGGTTTAGATGCAATGTGGCAATTAGTTGGCCTTTCTTAGGCTGGGTTGGCGGAAAAGGCAAAGGCCGTGCTTTTAGGGTGTTGGAGAAGTAAAATTCACAGGACAAATCTTACCGACCGCGAAAAAAGTAACTTATCGTATTCATATGAAACGAGTGATCAACCGCAAGCTCGTGATGGGATTAGCGGATGGCGAAGTGGAAGTGGATGATCGTGTAATTTACACCGCAACAGATCCGAAAGTCGGCTTATTCAAGATACTTCTTCATTCTAGTTATTTAATTTTTCGATCACGCTCGAAAAATTTAAACATTCCAAATTTACATTTCTCGCAAACTCGCTCCATAGTGTCTTCTCTTTTTGAGGAAAGATTATGTAGCGAGCTTTTTACTTTAATTGAAATTTTAATTACCTTAACGCTTCTTACTATTTCTATTTTATTTATTTCTCCTATTCTTTTTCTTTTGCAAGGATAAATGGGCGTTAGAAAGTGAAATAGAAAATCTCTCTTCTTTTTATTTATCAAATTCAAACTAAAGCTCGTTTTCAGAATTATTCACTTACCATTGTACAAAATAATAATGATGGTGCATTATTGCGATTCAAAAAGAGAGTAGTAAACAAGTAATTTGTAATTGCTTAAATATAAAAAGTTGTATGCTGACAGATGAATATCATCTTTACGAAAACCAACATAAAAACATTGTATTACGCAACAAAAGCCTCTTTCCAAAATCTTTTATTAGTATTGATGGCAATGCAGGACAGTTAGAGTCTAAATGTATCAATATTAGCCTAAATAATACCAGTGAAATTCTACAATTCGATCAATGGGGAAGAATTTATGTTAGCCCGAAAAATAAGCGAAGTACCTGTAAAGATTAGCCATTTGAAGGCCTTTTAGCTTGGTAGAAATACTCATTTCTCTTGGTTTTAGGTTCCATTTGTTGCTTTCTTTACTTACTTTTTATTCAAATTATTATGTAACTTGGCAAAAAAACAAAAAGAGCAATTTCTCTTACAAAAGAAGCCCATCAATTAGCACATTATTTGCAACAACATATTCAGCATTTAGGTTATCAAGGCAATAATAAAGAAGAGAGTAATTTTGAATTGTTTGAGAAAGATAATCAGCGTTTTGTATTAAATAATCAATGTTTAATCTTTTTATGATCTCAATGGTGATGGTTGTTTAGGTAAACGAGCGACAAAAAGTCATTATGTAGAAACGGGAAACTAAATAATACTAAAGATCTAGCAAAAGAAGTTTTTGGCTTTAAGCTAGAAGAGAAAGAAATCCATTTTTATGCTGATAACCGTTTTGAAAATTGCTTGGGCGAAAAATGTAAAAACACTATTAGATAGCTGCGAAAATAAATGGACAAAATTTACCTCTAAAGAGGAGTATTTAGTTGATAAACTTCAATTCAATTGGAAAAACAGAATAAATTGATGCAAATAGAATTAACGCTTTCTTCAATTAAAGATCATAAAATAAGCTATAGTTTAATTGCTAATGTTTATTTATTAAATGGAGCTTATCAATGAAAAATTAGAAGCTAATAGTTTATTAAGTTCGTTACTGATTTTTATCAGGCATTTTGACATTGCTGTTTTTAACCAAAGAAAATTGGTTAAAAGCAAGAAAGTGTTGCAAATAGCTATTATCAACAATATTTATCTTCCAAACTTACATTATTAAAAAGAGTAAATCAAAAATGAATGTGCCTCTCAGAAAAAGAGATTATTGAAGAGAAAAATAGGCGAACTTATTTATTCTTACCAGTGTGAAATGAATAGTCTATTTATTAAACCAAAGCCCACGAAAGATAAATATATTGCAGTAGATAATATTGAAAATTGGCTGGATTTAGATTCTTATGCTTCCCAAATAATTTATATTAATTCATTATCTGAATTACCTAAAAAATAGTGAAGATGATCCGAAAAATTGTCGTAGCAAAAAGGCAATTGAAGAGAGATTAGACGAACATTTTTACGGCATTATTATTACCGACTACTATTTTGATATTACAGGCTCCAAAAGAGTATATGGCGTACTTTATTCTACCTTTGATAACGAGCGAGAAGAGCGTAATTTAACGTTTAGAAGAGCTGTAGTTGATAATTTAGAGCAGAAATATTCAAAGTGGCATCTCGTACCAAATTCAAAATATATTAAATAATAAATAGTATGGTTAAACAATTAAAAGCGGAAAGTTTAGTTTCACTACTTGTCGCATTAACGTTATTTGCAATTTTGGTGTTAAATTTCACCGCTTGGCAGAAAGATCAGCTTGAACGCGGGACAAGAAATTACCAGCAACAGCAGGCATTGCAAATTGCAGAAAACCAGATTGCGTTAAGAATGGCAGGGCTAAGTTGCGAGTCGCAAGCGGTCGAAAAATGATGTAAGATTTACCATCCAATGCAGTGGGGAGTTAATAAAGGTCAGTTATCCGATGGGGAAGGTTGAAATTAAAACAAAGTAATCGGCTAAAAGCGTTGAATATTCTAGCCAATTCAAGCAAAATGGCTCGTTCTATGAGGGTTTTAGTATGTTCACCGTTTATTATTCTAATGATCTCAATGCCTTAGCATCAATGCTTATTCAGCACCAAAAAATTTCCCCAAATCCCGATCCTTTTGCCGAAGAAACCATTTTGGTACAAAGTATCGGAATGGCTCAATGGCTACAAATGGAAATTGCTGAGCAAACAGGCATTGCAGGCAATTACAACTTCCCATTCCCGACCAGTTTTATTTGGCAGCAATATCGCCTTGTTTTTCCTTACCTGCCGAAAGAGAATATTTTTGAACGTGCTGTGATGGCGTGGCGATTGATGCGAATTATCCCTGAATGTACTTGAGCAAGAAGGCTTTTAGTGCCTTACGAGCTTATTCTTAAATCTGAAAAAGAGGGTTCGGATTTACGCCTTTATCAATTAGCCAATAAAATTGCTGATCTTTTTCGACCAATATTTAGTTTATCGTCCACACTGGTTAGTTTCTTGGGAAAAGAATAATCAACAATTAGTTATTGATGAAATTAAACATCATTTTTTTCTAATAAAAATCAGAAATGAAGAAGATATTGCCGAAAATGTACTTTGGCAAAGTATTCTATGGAATTTATTGATTGAAGATACTAAAAGGATTACGATGAACTTTTATTTACTACCTCACACCGTGCCTATTTACAAAAATTTATATTTTGAAAAATTAGATAATTTGATTGAAGAAGAAAAACAAAAATTGCCTAAACGTATTTTTGTTTTTGGTATTCTTCGCTTCCGCCATCTCAGCTTGCTGTATTAAGAAAAATTAAGTGAGTATTGTGATATTCATTTATTCTTTTTAAACCCAAGTGAAAAATATTGGGGTGATAGTATTGAAGATAGCGTATTAGAAAACTTGCATTAAAACAACAACTCTCTCAAGAAGATATTGATGCATTATTAGCACAACAAGGTAATCAACTACTCGCAATTTGGGGTAAACAAAGGGCGAGATTTTTAGCACAATTAGTGGAAGAAGAACACGATGTGATAGATGGTTTTTATTCCACCTTTTGAAACCCATAATTTAAGCCAAATTAAGCAAGCGATTTTAGAGTATCATAACGAACCTAATTTAGATTTCAAACAAGATCATTCTATTCAAATTCATCTCAGCACATAGTATCTTACGAGAAAGTTGAAATTTTACATAATCAATTGCTTCATATTTTTGAACAAAAATAAAAACACTCTCGGCAAAAGATATTATTGTAATGTCACCGAATATTGAGCAATATGCCCTTATATTCAAGCTGTATTTTTCTCGTTATGATAAAAAGATGAAAAAAAGGCGTAAGAGATAAAACGTTATATCCCATTTACAATTTCAGACCAAAAAAATCAGTGAAGTTGATCCTATTCTTTCTAGTTTTATTTCTCTGCTTTCAATGAAAGAAAGCAGATTTAGTGCAGAAAGAAATATTAGATTTATTAGAAGTTAAAGCGATTGGTGAGAAATTTAATTTACGTGAAAAACGATATTGTTTTATTAAGAAATTGGCTTAAAGCAAGCGGTATTCGTGCAGAGCTCACTATTCAACAAGATGAACAATGGGATAATTATAATTCTTGGGAAAATGGTTTAAATCGTTTACTGCTTGGTACAAGCTTAAAAAGAAGAGAGTGGTATTTGGCAGAATACGATTGCTTTTAATGAGAGTTATGGCTTGATTTCAGAACAAGTGGGTTATTTAGCAGATTTTATTGAGAAATTAACAGCTTGGGGCAAATTTTTTTACAGGAAAGTCATACTATTGATAAATGGAAAGAAATGCTGGAATATATAGTCAATCATTTCTATCAAGAAAAATGAAATGACGACTAACGCATTATTATTGATTTCCGAAGAAATTGAAAAAAATGCTATTCGTTAATTGAACAAACAAAAATATAATCAGCCTATTTCGATTGATATTATTGGCTCAATTTTTAAAGAGAAATTAAATTATCAAAAAGCCATCTGCAATTTTTAGCAGGAAAAAGTAAATTTCTGTACTTTATTACCAATGCGAGCTATTCCATTTAAAGTAGTTTGTTTATTGGGAATGAATGAAGCAGATTTTCCAAGACAGCAACAAATCAATAGTTTTGATTTAATGCAATATCATCCACAAAAAGGTGACCGTGCAAGACGAGATGATGACCGTTACTTATTCTTAGAAGCATTGCTCTCTGCTCAAGATATTTTCTATATGAGTTATATTGGTCAATCATTAGTCAATAATAAAGAGTATTTTCCATCGATATTAGTTTTCTCAATTAATGGACTATTTAATTGAGCACTCTGATTTAGAAGAAAAAGCACAATTTATTCAAAACCATCCTATTACGGTATTTAGTCCAAATAATTTTAAAGAAAATTATCTTTCTTATGATAAAGAGTGGTTGCCATTAGTACAGAATAGTAATGGAGTTAAAGAGTTTATCTCAGAACAAATTATTAATGAAGTAGAGTTGCCAAAAATATATTGAATTAGACGATCTGATTAGCTTTATTCAATCACCTGCTCGTTATTTTTTTACTCATCGATTAGGCGTGAATTTTAGCTTAAGCGAAGAGAGTATTGAAGAAACCGAACATTTTTCACTTTCTCGTTTAGATGAATACGCTCTATTAGATGAGTTATTGAATATCAAAAATGAAGAAATAGAAATTTCTTTTGCAAAAGAGTACTTGAAAAGGAAATTTGTTAGCACTGAATTTTGGTAAATTAAAAACAAGAAGAATTAAATTCTCGGATTGAGAATATGCGTTCAGGTTTGGCTGGTTATTTAAATCAAGATAGTCAAGTGCTTGAAATCAATTTAACGCTCGATCAAACCGAACTTATCGGCAATATTCCGCATCTATTTGGTAATAGCATAGTGCTATGGCGAACGGGTAGTTTACGAGATAAAGATGTAATTAAACTTTGGATTTATTATATTGTCTCAATTTTATCAGGAAAAGAAAACTCACCTATTTTCTATTATTTAAATAACGAAGCGTTAGCTAAACTCAGTTTTAATAAAATAGAAAAAGAACATGCGAAGCAACAGCTTGAAAGTTATGTTTCTGCCTATTTACGCAGTTTTGTTACATTTGAGTTGGCAATTACCTTAAGTTTAGATAATTACTTTTGACAACATTTCTGAAAATATAGATTGTGAAAATAAACTGATTGAAATTGCAGAAAGTTATAATGATGAGAATATCTATCTACGACGTATTCTTAATCAAAGTGAAAAATTAGATTATGCTCATATTCACCAAACGACATTAGATTGGTTTGATTTAATGCAAAAATCTAAAAAAATAAAGGATAATAAAAATAAATATGAAGAAAAACACAATTAAATCACACTATTCGTTATGCCATTCTTTCCACATTTTTGGCACTGAATGTGACACCTACTGCATTTGCAGAAAATAATCAAAAATCAGACCGCTATTATTCAAGAGCAGACTGACATTAATTTAGGCTTTAAATTGATTAAAACACAAATCAATAAAAAGCCTGAATGATAAAAGCCATTTATCAAGGCATTAAATTAGATAATGGAATGACAGTATTATTGATTTCGGATGAAAAGGCGAATAAGTCCTTAATATCGATGGCAATTCCCATTGGCTCGATGGAAGATCCGATTTCTCAACAAGGTTTAGCACATTATTTAGAACATATGATCTTGATGGGATCAAGAAACTTCCCAGAAACCAATAGTTTAGATAAATTTTTTTAAACAAAAATGGAGGCTATAATAATGCTTCTACTACGGCTTATCAGTACCGCTTATTATTTGAAGTAAATAACGATGCATTCGATGAAGCAGTTACTCGCTTTGCTGATACGCTCGCATTCCCCCTGCTTTCTAAGGAAAATGCGGAAAAAGAAGTGAATGCTGTGAATGCTGAAATGGTGCGTGCAAAATCAAGTGATGGACATTTATTAAATAGCGTTAATTTAGCTACTTCTAACCCTGCACATCCAATTACAAAAATTCACTGTGGGAAATAAAGAAACACTTTCAGATAAACCAAATAGTTTATTACAAACAGAATTAGAGAATTTTTATCATAAATATTATTCTGCAAATTTGATGAAAGTGGTTTTATATTCTAATCAACCGATTGAGAAAATTAGCAAAATTAGCAGATAAAAACATTGGGTAAAGTGGAAAAATAAACATCTAATTGCCCCGAAAATAGATATTCCACTTTTTAGAGATGAAGATAAGAGTGTACTTTATCTCTTATAAACCTATTCAACCAATGAAAATGTTAGCTATTTCATTTGATATGCAAAATGATGAAGACAAATTTGCAAATAAAAACAGGAGAATATTTAGCCTATATTTTTTTAATAATAATACTGATGGCACTTTATCAGATTATTTAATTAAGCAAGGTTTATCGAGATAGTGGAATTTCTGCTCAAGCAACAGCAAAATGTAAGTCGTAATCGTGGTAGTTTTTACCTTTTATGTTGCATTAACTGAAAAAGGATTAAAGAAAAAGAAAATATTATTTTCGCTTATTTTCCAACAAATTGATAAAGTAAAAACAAGGTATTCAAGAAAAATTATTTTAATGAAGTACGTGAGAGCCTAAAAACAAGAATTTACTCATTTACAAGTCGACAGGAATTATATTGATATCTCATGCAGAACAAATGCTGTTTTATCCTTTAGAACATATTTTTAGATGCGGATTATCTGGTTGAATATGGATAAAAAGAGATTGAAGAAAAATTATCTGAAATGAATATCGATAATGCACGTATTTTATTGGTTAGCGATGATGTAAAAACTGATAAGAAATCGCCTTATTTTGAAGCGGGTTTCTCTATTGAAAAATAAGTGATGAACAGAAAAAGCATAGCTAGATTTCAGTAAAAACCCTAGAATCAAATTACCTGAATTAAATCCTTATTTCACTACTGACTTTTCTTTAATTAAAGAAGATAAAAGAACTTCACGAAATTGGATTGAGGGAAGAAAAAGGAACACAACTTTATGCAATGTCAAGTCAATATTTTTCTCACGATCCGAAGGCTCATATTGCTGTTAATTTTTTCAATTACGCCAAGAACAGATAGCTTAAAAAGAAAAGCATCAGTGCGACCATTTTTGAGTTATATGAATGAATTAGCTCAAGCAAAAGTGGATTTCCAATCTTCTGTAGCAGGGATGGAGGCTGGCTTATCGTTAATCGAAAATGGTTTTTCATTGCGGGCAGAAGGTTATACACAGCATTTGGCTCAATTAATGCAAGATAAAATGCAACAATTTAGCCAATTTGAATTAAATGAAAAAATATTTAGTGCAAGCGAAACAGCGTTTAATTGAAGCCTTAGATGGAAAAACGTAAAGAGAATAGTTTAAATCAAGCAAATGAAATCTTTGTGAATTTCTCTAGTTATCCTTATTTTTGAAGAGGATAAACAGCGTGAGATGATCGACAAAAGATTACGTTAAAAAGATATTCAATCTATTCGAGAGAAATTATTATCAAAAGCCACAAGCGTGCGGGCTATATCTGTAGGTAATTTTACTGATAATCAAGTTAAAAATATTATTTCTGAGTTAGAAAAATAGCTAAAAATAATAATATTGAATTAGCTAAATATCGCTATTTAGATATTAACCAAAAGCACAAAAAAATTAAATGCCATTAAATTTGTGCCAAATGAAGATAATGCACTCCTCGATTGCTTATATGGCAAAAGGCTATGATGAGTTGGCAGGCGAAGTGCGAGCAATGTTGCTGAAAGATATTATTTCTCGCTGGTATTTTGATGATTTACGCACTAATAAACAATTAGGCTATAGTAGTGTATGTAGCTCAAGCGAAAGTAGGCAAAACATCAGGTATTCGTTTTATGGTGCAAAGTCCAAATACGAGTCCGAAAGGGATTATGCAACATAATGAACGCTTTTTTGTAGAAAGTTTGCAAAAATTGACCGTTTTAAGTGAGTCTGAATTTGATCAGTTCAAAGAGAGTTTATTAAATAAATTGGAAAGAAAGCCTGAGTCGCTTTCACAAGAATTTGAGCTTTTGAGTTTTGATTATGCACGAGGCAATCAACAATTCGATCGTAAAGAGAAGTTGATGCAAGCGGTGAAAAATCTGACGAAAAATGACATTCTGGAATTCTATCAAAACGCGGTGATTGAGCAACAAGGTTTGGTCTTCATCAGCCAGGCATTGGGCACGAAAGTAAAAGCCACTGATGCGATTTCACCACAGGGGTTTGAGAAAGTGGAGAATGTTGAAGAACTTCAGAAAGCATTTGAAGTGAAGTTTTATTAAGATGCTAAAGGCACAAGCATCTAGACTTGTGCCTTTTTAATACAAAAGATCGTTATTTTCACTCTTCTTCATTTACGCTATGATAGCTACCTTTCTATTTTCCTAAGAAGAATTATGCTCAAAATCCAAAATTGATCCTGGTTGGTATTACCTTGGTCACACTCTTTGCTTGTACTACAATGCCTAACAAGCAACAGCCCAAAAATCTGCACAAGCAAGATTTCTAAAAGAAGATATTACACAGTCAGAATTGAATAATCTAAAAGATTACAAACGCTATTACTATGTTTGTAAGAATGTCATGACAGGTGAACGGGCATCGCTGACCACTTATTTCCCGCTTTCACGAGAGAGTCGAAAAAGAAAATTTGGTATCTATTTTTCAGCTAAACGGTGGAAAAAGCTGTGCCGTTCGATCATATTCAAAATAGGGAATTGAATGCTCGAGGTACGCGTTTTGAGGGTCATTTATCGTTCATATTACCCAATTGAAGGGGCTCAGTTGAGCTTGTAGCTCGTCAACACGGTTCCACTTACTACAAAAATCTATCAAGGGCAACGAACAGCTTGGTTGAATTGTAAGGAAGGCTGATTAGAGCTTGTAGGATGTATAAACATCTACAAGTATTGATTTTTATTACATCGCTACAATCACGCATTCTGCCACACTTCTGCATTAGATTGGGCAGTTGCAGCTGCTGAACGATTCCCGACAGGACCGACAAATACGCGATTCCAATCTGCTCCGCTAACAATACGGGCGTTGAAACCTGCCATAGCAAGGCGGGCTTGCATATTTTCAGCTTGTGCTTTGTTTTTGAATGCACCGCATTGAAGTCCAAAACTACCAGGTTTTTGGCTGAGAAAGCGGTCGGTTTTTCTTCCGATTTTGCAGATATTACTTTAGCTTGCTCTGTTTTTGTTGGCTCTACTTTCGCTTTTTGCTTTTTTCTGCTTCCGCTTTTTCGCAGCTAATTCTTGCTGTTTTAACTCTGCTTGTTTACGTTTTTCTTCAGCAAGTTTTTGCTCGCGTGCTTTTTGAGCTGCGATTTCAGCATCGGATGGTACTGCTGGTTGCTCTCTTGCGACTTCTGGCTCTATGGGGTCCGCTGCAAGGCGAGCTGCTTCTTCCTGTTTACGTTTTTCTTCTAATTGTGCCAGTTGCTCTTTCGAAAGCTGAGCTGATTTTGGTTGCCCTTTGTTTGGATCCGTAATCACTTCACGGGTTTCTAAATCGCGAATGTAGCTATACACTTCCTCAGGGCGACTAGGCAAGGTTGTGCCTTGCGGCAAAGGGTTGTGCAGTTTGTGGAATCGGAGAGTTAGGGGCTGGTGCATTTTTCTTTCATCAACCATAAGCCTGAGTCCAAGTGCTAACAAAAATAATGATAGCCAGCGATAATATGGTGGAAAACGCTCATTCCTTTTGATCTCTTTGAGCGAGCCATAGAGTGTCGAGACATCTTTTCTTTGAACCTTAAATTAAAAATATTGTGCTAAATTTTACTGAAAAATAGTCCGTTTGCCTATCAATTAGGCAAGTTCAGTTTTAAAAGTTTTGTAAATTTTTGTTACATTTGCTGAATTTTCCGTTTAAATATGAAGCAAATGCGACAATACACATCAAATCGGTGATTTTTGGTCATTTGGCTAAAAATCAGGTTTTTGTTCAGCAATAAACGGAGCATAATCAGGGGCGTTTGACTACCACTCGTTTGCGAGCCACTTGTTTCGCTGGTTGGAAAAATCATCCGAATCTAAATCCGCACCCACTAAATGTTGGAATACGCGCATTTCTTTTTTGACCAACGCACTTTTTTGTTTATGTGGAAACATCGGATCGAAATAGACCACATCAACTGGTGCTTCATTCGCAGTAGCATATTCACTAATGGTATGAAATGGCAATAAAAACCATCCTTGATTGCATAAATTCGCCAATTTCAGGATCTTGATGAGCCCGCTTTAAGCCATCTTCCAGTAAAGCGGAAACCACGGGGTTGCGCTCAATCAATTGCACTTTACAGCCAATTGCCGCCAATACAAATGCGTCACGTCCAAGTCCTGCGGTTGCATCAATTACAGTGGGTAAGTAGCTACCTTTAATGCCGACTGCTTTCGCTACTGCTTCGCCTCGTCCACCGCCAAACTTACGGCGATGTGCCATTGTGCCATCCACAAAATTAACCGCAATTGCACCCAATTTTGGTTCGTCTAATTTGCGTAATTCCAAGCGTTCGGGTGTTTGTGACTAGAGCTAAAATAGCATCTGGATTGTGGCGTAGTTGCCATTTTTCTACAAATGGCTTGGAAGGCGTTTTCATCGCCATTTTTCGTTAATTAGTTGAATGCTCATTACAAAATATAATCTTCAAATAGGGTGTCAAAATGGGCGATAAGTGCTTTTTACCTGCAACCTCTTCCGTTTCCCAGGCTTGTGTTAGGTGGTTTGTAGCAAATTGTTGTTGGTAAAGCTCCGCAATTGGGAAAATAACTGATATGCCAAGGCTCAACGCCAATGAGCTTACCTTCGTTGTTTTCAGGCATAAAGGGGAAGTAAAAACCAAACGTTTCAGCATTTGCTAACAACCAGTTGGTTAAACGCTGGAAGTAACCGCCTGTCTGGTATTCCCAAGGTTCAAGCATCAATTTTTGCCTGCAGGCAGCACATCAGGATCGAAGAAATCGATCTCTGTTCCCCAGTGATGGCGACTCGCACCTGGTACAGCAGACCAGCGTAAAAATAAGCTTGGCATTTTTGCCAATCGCTCAGCCTTCCAGCTCAATCGCATTGCCTTTATCATCGTGCACTTTACGCTCGCCATTAAATTTGGCGTTCCAAAATCAGTTTCTGGCGTTCAAAATCACGAAACGTGCTGGCAGGTTGTAAATTAAAGCCTGCATTTTTGGTAGCTTGCTGTAATGCTAAAAAGCTTTTTACCGCTTCTGGTTGCAAGGCGTGTTTGTCCGATAGTGCATTTTCGGCAATGCAATTAAATGCTCACGGCTTTTTGCCCGTGAGAATATCGAGTAAGGTTTGCAAAGTTTGGCATTTTGACCGCTTGTTTAGATAAAATGTAGCAACTATGTTGTTTTTGAGTAGGGGCAGTGTAATACGCATCTACAATTATTTAATCAACAATTTTTCCGCAATTTGGTAATAAACTTCACCACATTTGCTTAAATCGTCCACATTTACGCACTCGTTCACTTTATGAATGGTGGCATTGAGAGGGCCGAATTCCACCACTTCGGCACCCATTAGGGCGATAAAACGTCCGTCTGATGTGCCGCCGCTCGTGTCTAAGCGAGGTGTAATTTGGGTGACATTTTTCGACCGCTTGTTGGGTAGCTTTCACCAATTTTCCGTTGCCTGCTAAAAATGGTTTTCCCGACAAATTCCAGCTAATTCGATGTTTTTAAGCCATATTTTTGCAACATTTCTGCTACTTTAGTTTTAATGATTTCATCGGTCACTTCGGTGCAATAGCGTAAATTAAATTGCACATAAAAGCTCCCCGGGGATCACGTTATTGCTGCCCGTGCCTGCTTTGATGTTGGCGATTTGCAGACTGGTTGGCGGGAAGAATTCATTGCCGTTGTCCCATTGGTACGTGGTGAGTTCCGTCAAGAAACCCTAGCGAAGTATGCACGGGGTTTTCGGCAAGATGTGGATAAGCAACGTGTCGCTGCACGCCTTCAATGTAAAAGCTCAGCAGTATTGAACCGCAGACGACCATTTTTAATTACATCTCCCAGCACTTTACCGCTTGAAGGTTCGCCCACTACAGCATAATGGATGGGTTCATTGCGTGCCATTAAGGTTTCAACCACTTTTACTGTGCCATCTTTGGCGGAGGCTTCTTCGTCGGAGGTGATGAGTAAAGCGATTTTGCCAGCGTGGTTTGGGTTATTTTTCACAAAATTTTCTGCGGCAACTACAAGGGCAGCGAGCGAACCTTTCATATCGGCAGCCCCGCGTCCATAAAGAATGTTATCCATAATGTGAGCTTTAAACGGTGGGTAAGTCCACGCATTTTCATCGCCAACAGGTACCACATCGGTATGCCCAGCGAAAACAAGGCAAGGTTCGCCCTCACCGTGGGTTGCCCATAAGTTGAGCGTGTCACCAAATGGTAGCCATTCGATCTGAAATCCGACCGCTTGCAAGCGTTCTGCAATCAGTTGTTGGCAGCCTTCATCATTTGGGCTGATGGAAGGGTGCTGAATTAAATGTTGTGCTAAAGAGAGGATTTGTTGTTTCATTTTTTATTTCCCAAAAGCCACTTTATACTCTGCTTCATTAAATCCAATCAAGGCTTTGCCGTCTTGTAAAAATAATCGGGCGTTTGATAAGTGTTGGTTGCTCGGTTAAAACTTGTAATGCAGTTGCACGATCTAAGCTATTTTTAACCGCTTGATCGAGGTTACGCCAAGTCGTCGAGCGTTTATGTTACAAGCGTTTCCCAACCAAAGGTTTGTTCTGCTTGTTCAATCCAAGCGGTATCTAAGCCATCAACGCGATAATCGTGTAATTGATGTTCGATTTGGTTATCCGCTAGCCATTTCAACGCTTTTTTGACGGTGTCACAATTTTTAATGCCATATACTTTAATCATTTTTCTTCCTTATTCTACGCTATTCATCGCTTGCCAAATGCTCAAGGCTTCAGCTGTTTCGGCAACATCGTGCACGCGGACGATCTTTTGCTCCGTTTTTGAACGGAGAGCAATGCTTCCGTTACACTACCGATTACACGCTGATCCACAGGTTTGCCCGTAATTGCCCCAATCATTGATTTTCTAGAAAGCCCAGCTAACACAGGGAAACCAGAATCAACAAAGGCTTTGAGATGTTTCAATAATTGGTAATTATGCTCAACTGTTTTTGCCAAAGCCAAAGCCAACATCAAAATAATATGCTCTTTAGGAATACCCTGCAAGCGTACATTCTAAAATGCGGTGGTTTAAAAATCTGCTACTTCTTCGACGACATCCTCATAATGCGGGGCTTGTTGCATCGTTTGCGGCGAGCCTTGCATATGCATAATGCAGACAGGTAAATCAAGTTCTGCGGCGGTCTCTAGTGCATTGGGTTCTGTTAAGGCACGAATATCATTGAGAATATCTGCCCCTGCTTTTGCTGACTCTCGGAATACTTCTGCCTTTGAGCTATCCACTGAAATCAAACAATCAAAGCGACTTCTAACGGCTTCAACAAGCGGTATAACTCGCTCAATTTCTTGCGAAACGGTCACAGTTTCTGCATTCGGACGGGTCGATTCGCCACCAATGTCGATAATGTCTGCCCCATCATTGAGCATTTTTTCTACTTGAAACAGTGCTTTATCAAGCGAAAAAAACTTGCCTGAATCCGAGAACGAATCAGGCGTGAAATTCAAAATCCCCATAATATTGGGATGGGTTAAATCCAACAAGCGGTCAGATTTTTGTTGGTTTTTGAAATGGATTTGCATTTTGTTCTCCTTTTTCGACCGCTATTTTTCCGCTCGTAACTTCGCCAATACCGCTTTCATTTTTTTATCTAAAGGTGCGGTAATCACCATCTCCTCACCCGTTCTGGGGTGTTCAAAACGGATAGAATAAGCGTGCAAGAACAGGCGATTTAAAGCCAATTTGTTGCATTTTTGGTCGAAATCACGGTCGCCATATTTATCATCACAAGCAATCGGATGCCCAGCGTATTGGGTATGCACGCGAATTTGGTGGGTTCGCCCTGTTACTGGCGAGGCCTTTACCAAAATGTAGAGGGTAACGCTCTTCAATCACAAAAACGGGTTTCCGACGGCTTGCCTGCTTCGCTCACTTTTCACCATTCTTTTCACCGCTTGCAAGTTCATTTTTGAGTAGTGGGGCTTTCACGACTTTTACGTGCGATTGCCACTGCCCACGCACCAATGCTAAGTAATCTTTTTGCACCACTTTTTCACGTAGTTGCTCGTGTAAATTGCGTAATGCTGAGCGTTTTTAGCAACGAGTAGAATGCCCGATGTATCTCGGTCGATACGGTGTACTAATTCTAAAAAAACGTGCTTGCGGACGTAATGCGCGCAAAGGCTTCAATTACGCCAAAACTCAAACCGCTTCCGCCGTGCGCGGCAATGCCAGAAGGCTTGTTGATCACCAACATCACCTCATCTTCATACAAAATCTGGCTTTCTAATTCAGCCACTTTGTTGAGTTTGGTCGAAACAGGTGCTTCGTTTTTCTCTGCTACCCGCACAGGTGGCACACGCACGACATCATCTTCTTGAAGTTTATATTCTGGCTTAATTCGCCCTTTATTGACGCGCACTTCTCCCTTACGCACGATGCGATAAATCAAACTTTTCGGCACACCTTTGAGTTTCGCTAAAAGAAAATTATCCAAACGTTGTCCCGCTTCATCATCGGAAATGGTGAAAAAAATTGCACGCTGGCACTAATTGCTTTTTCTGCTGTCATAAAATGTAAAAATTTAGAGATAATATTGTCCTGAATTCTAACACATAGCCCCTAAGTTGCGGGGCAATTTCAATAAAAAGGAAACAAAATGTCACAACCAACTCAAAGCAGAAACGCAAGCAACGCAAAATATTGATGTGATTGCCACGACGGAAAAATTTTTAATCAACTTGATTCAATGAGTTTTGATGCCATTCCTCCGTGATTGGATTATTCCTTATGGCACAAAAGTTTTTCTAGCAATCGCTATTTTTGTGGTAGGTAAGTGGCTTGCTAAAAGGCATTAGCCAATTACTGAGTAAAGCTGCTAACTTCAACCAAAAGATGAAATGTTACAAAGTTTTGTACGTTCAATTAGTTATTTTTATTGTTGCTTATTGTCGTGATTGCGTCCTTTCCCAACTTGGAATTAACACTAGCTCACTTGTAGCACTGATTGGTGCAGCTGGCTTGGCGATTGGTTTATCGTTACAGAATTCATTACAAAATTTCGCAGCAGGCGTGATGTTATTGATCTTCAAACCCTTTAAAAAAGGCGATTTTATTGAAACTTCAGGAATTAGTGGTACGGTGACCCAGATGGGACTGGTTGTGCTTGAGCTTCGTACTGGTGATAATAAAACAGTACTTGTACCTAACAGTAATGTGTTTTCAAGCACAATTACTAACTATTCTGCGAATGAAACTCGCCGTGTCGATTTTTATTTTTGATATCTCTTACGATGATGATATTGCTCAAGCCAAAGAGATCATTCGAGAAATTTTAGAAAAAGATGACCGCGTGTTAAAAAGAACCTAAACCAGTTATTGCCGTTAGCACGTTAGCCTCAAGTAGCGTACAAATTATTGCTCGTCCGTGGGTAAATACGCCGAGATTACCATGCGGTTTATTGGCAGGTTACTGAAAATGTGAAAATCGCTTTTTGATAAGGCAGGTATTTCAATTCCATTTAACCAATTAGATGTGAATTTGAGCGGTTCTGTGCCGGAAAAGCTCTGTAAAATAGAGTTAATCCCATTCCATCTTCAATGGGTTAATCCCAATTTCGGACTATTTAACCCTACTCTTAACTGTTCAATTCGTTGGCAGATGCGGCTGGTTACGCTTTCCGCTTCTGCCATTTTTCAGGTGTAACACCCTCTGGTGGCTTACCAAATAAAAATTAATTGCTTGAGCGTTCGGCGTGCATTCCTTCATGGCAGTAGTGCAATACACCCGCATCTTGGAAACAGGTGGCAACATTGGCAATTTTAGTTGTCGCAATACCTAAAGCACCATCTTCTCCTCCTAATTCACGGAAAAGGGCATTTTGCGGAAAGCCACCGCAGGCGAAGAAAAAGGCTCTGCGGACAACCCGATTGCCACCGCCAGTCATTCGCATATGCTGCCAAGCATACTCAAATTGCGGATGCGTGGCATATTTTTCCGCAATGCCAACAGGTTTTAAATCAAGGCGAACAAGGCTGACATCAGGGCAGAAATCCATCACGGCTTGAGCCACTTGTGAAAGGCTTGCGGTTCGTAGGCATCATCAGCATCTAAAAAGGCGATAATTTCCGCTTCACTTTGCAATGCTCCCCAATTTCTTGCTTTTGCGACACCGCAATTTTTCGGCATTTGTTCAATGCAAATTTTTCAGGAAATTGCTTTTTAGCGATAACATCAGTTCAAATGTGCGATCTGTTGAACTATCATCAACTAGCCAAATTTTGCCTAATTCAGCTTGATTTAACGCACTTTGTACCGCTCGCACTAAAGGTTTGCTCGGCGTTGTAACAAGGAATAATTACATCAATCATATAAATTTTTCTCCTGTTTCATCGAGTACTAAGATGGAGCATAATTGTCTCTCAATCACCCTAAGACAATACGAGTAAAGCCGTTTTCTTGATGAATATGTTCTCGGTGTGTATGCCCATGAATAAAGTAATTTTGCTTTAAATTCTGCTACTTTTTCAGCAGTAAATTGTGTATGTTACATCCATGATCGTTAAAGATTTTGATTGCTTATCTTGTTGACTTTTGGCTCGAATTTTATTGGCAATCTTCAAGCGGATAAAAAGGGGTAGGCAGAGGAAGAGTTTTTGTCGCCATTTTTGATGTACTTTTTCGGCGGAATTGCTGATATTTGACATCGTCAATGCAAAGAGTATCTCGTAAATGGCAAAAGTAATATCTTTTTTGCCGTATAAAATCAAGTACTTGATAATCAGGCAAAATCTCATTCCTGTTTCTTGAGCAAAGCGTTGACCAATTAAAAATCACGGTTTCCGCAAATAAAATAGCATTTCACACCGCTTGAGGTAAGTGTTTTAATAGCTTGTTTGATTTGAACGGTGAGTGAGATTGCTCATCATCACCAATCCAAAAGTCAGACAAATCACCTAAAATATAAACACTTTCCGCAAGCGGTGCTTTTTGTTTGCATAAATTGCAAAAAATAGCTCCGTTAATTTAGAGGTAGATTCGCTTAAATGCAAATCGGATATAAAGTAGATCATGGTGTTAAATCAAATTGTTAAAATTAGCAGTAATGTAACGAAAAATAGTAGGCACTGCAAAGAGTAAATTTTGTGATTTAGATCACATTTGTGTGCTTAATTAAGAGGATAGCTAAAAGTAAATGTAATGTTAAAATAAATGTCTGTGATGAGGCGATAAAATTCATCGCCTCATGCTGAAACGTGAAAGATTAACTTTTTAAATTTGCTGTAATATGTTTAATATTTTCTAATGCAGCTTGATAATCTATCGTTGGCATTCCCGTACCACCTAAAAAGTGCATTTGCACATTTTCAATACCACAGAAGTTAAATAAACCGTTACCGAGAGTGTGGTCGAGCGATTGCAAAAAGCCTTTTTGTTCATATTTCTCATTAGTGTTACCCATTGTGACGAATTGTTGTATTTTCTTGCCTTTGAGTAAGCCGATGGTTTCTTTGCCTGTTTGGTAGGCAAAACCGTGGGTTAAAACACGGTCTAAATAGCCTTTAAGAATTGCGGGGAAGCCCATCCACCAGAGAGGGTAAACAAAGGTAATTAAATCCGCTTCTTGCCAAAATTTCTGTTCAACTTGCACATCTTTGGCATACTCTTTGTTAAAAGGTGTTGATGCACTCTTGCCATCTCAGCACAGGCGGGAAATTTTCTCCGTTTAAATCGCGAATGATAACGTCGTGTCCAGCTGATGCTTCAACGACTTTTTGCAAAACCGCTTGGTTGAAACTTTCAGGATTGGGATGAGCATAGATAATAAGATGGGTCATATTGTGTTCCTTTTTGTTGTTGCTTTTTAGTACATTTTACCTGCGTAGCGAAATTTTCTCTATCGTTCTTTGATTCTCATCAATAAAAAGGAAGATTAGCGTTTTAAATACCCCTTTCAGGTAATAAGGAGAAAATCAGAAAAATCGGATAATATCCATTCAATATTTTTGTAAGTGAAAAATCTGTTTTGAGTGATTTAACCAGATCAACATTTGCCACGAAGAGCTTTCTTACGAGGACAATTTTTAAATACGCTGAAAAACAGAGCAAACCCAGCTACAAGGTTATTCAGCAGTTCGTCCACCTTGAGCGGATTTGGCAAATTTCTTGGAAAAATGCACCGCTTGCGGGCAGTGTGTAACAACTTGTGAAACTAAGATTATCAAGCAAGGCGCGGGCGGTTTTCCAAAGTAGATTTTACCCTTGGCGACAAGGAGTGCACCTTCTGCGAAAAAATGCGTAAAAAGCGTGTCCAGAGCCTGTTTTTGTTAACTAGCGAAGCGGCTTGGTCACATAAAGTGGAAATTTCTGAGCAATGTTTATTGCAACGAAAAAGTCGAGTGTCGTTCTTGTGGTGATTATTGCCCTGAGCGAGCCATTCGATTCCGTCCAAGTTTAGGCGGAATTGCAATATTATCTTTAGATTTAACCGCTTGTAACGGCTGTGGGGCTTGTTTAAGTGTTTGTCCAGTTAAGGCAATTAGCCTTGTGGATAATTAATATTTTAGTGATTTCTGATGAGTCAATTTAGCGAAAACGAAAATTGGTATGTATGTAGCATTGTAGTGCAAGCCAGACCAGAAAAAAATTAGAGCAGGTGAAAGCTGAGATTTTTAGCCATTCCAACGGCAGAAATTCATGGTGAGAAACCTGAGGGAGGGAAAAATTGGTGGTGACTCTTGAAAGTAACCGCCAATTAGCTCTTGCTGATTTAATGGATGAAATTAAAGACATTTCAGGTGTAATTGTAGTGTCATTAATTTCAAATTATTTAGATGAAAAATAATAGCGTGGGAAAAATTATGGAACTCAATCGTAGAGATTTTTATGAAAGCCAATGCAGCGATGGCAGCAGCGGCAGCAGCAGGAATGACAATTCCTGTCAAAAACGTCTATGCGGAAGATATAGGCATTAAATGGGACAAAGCCCCGTGCCGTTTCTGCGGAACAGGTTGTAGCGTATTGGTAGGAACCAAAGATGGTCGTGTAGTTGCGACTCAAGGAGACCCAGATGCAGAAGTAAATCGTGGGTTAAACTGTATCAAAGGTTACTTCCTTTCAAAAATTATGTACGGTGCAGACCGTGTGCAAACGCCTTTATTGCGTATGAAAGATGGCAAATTCCACAAAGAAGGTGACTTCACGCCTGTGACTTGGGATCAGGCTTTTACCATTATGGCTGAGAAAGTAAAAGATACTTTGAAGAAAAAGAGCCAAATGCTGTAGGTATGTTCTCTTCAGGTCAAACCACCATTTACGAAGGCTATGCGAAAGTGAAACCATGGGAAAGCAGGTTTACGTTCTAATACCATCGACCCGAACGCCCGTCACTGTATGGCATCGGCAGCGGTGGCGTTTATGCGTACCTTTGGCATGGATGAACCAATGGGTTGCTATAATGACATCGAAAAAACCGATGCATTTGTGCTTTGGGGTTCGAATATGGCGGAAATGCACCCAATTTTGTGGAGCCGTATTTCTGATCGTCGTCTTTCCAATGATAATGTGCGTGTTGTGGTGATGTCTACCTTCGAACATCGTTCATTTGAATTAGCGGATACTCCAATCATCTTCAAACCGCATTCAGACTTAGCGATCCTCAACTATATCGCCAACCACATTATTCAAAAACGATAAAGTGAACTGGGATTTCGTCAACAAACACTAAGTTCAAACGTGGTGAAACCGACATTGGTTATGGCTTGCGCCCTGAACATCCATTAGAGGTAGCAGCGAAAAATCGTAAAACAGCAGGTAAGATGCACGATTCAGACTTTGAAGAGTTCAAAAAAATTGTAGAACCTTACACGCTTGAAAAAGCACACGAAATATCTGGCGTGCCGAAAGATCAGCTTGAAACACTTGCAAAAATGTATGCAGATCCAGAGAAAAATATTGTTTCTTACTGGACGATGGGCTTTTAACCAACACACTCGCGGTGTGTGGGTAAACCAAATGATGTATAACGTGCATTTATTGACAGGTAAAATCTCAAAACCAGGTTGTGGACCATTCTCTCTAACAGGTCAGCCATCAGCTTGTGGTACGGCTCGTGAAGTAGGGACTTTCGTACACCGTTTACCAGCGGATATGGTGGTAACCAATCCAAAACATGTGGCAACTGCAGAAAAAATCTGGAAATTACCTACAGGAGTTATTCCAACTGTACCTGGTTACCCAGCTGTACAGCAAAGCCGTGCATTAAAAGATGGCAAAATGAATTTCCTATGGCAGATGTGTACCAACAATATGCAAGGTGGTCCAAATATTAATGAAGAAATTTTCCCAGGCTGGCGTAATCCTGAGAACTTTATTGTGGTTTCTGACCCATACCCTTCAGCTTCAGCGGTTTCTGCTGACTTAATTCTTCCGACTTGTATGTGGGTAGAAAAAGAAGGGGGGTATGGTAATGCGGAACGCCGCACACAATTATGGCGTCAGCAAGTAAAAGGTCCAGGTGATGCACGCTCTGACTTATGGCAAATTGTTGAGTTTTCTAAATATTTCAAAACAGATGAAGTATGGCCTGAAGAAGTTTTAGCTAAAAACCCAGAATATCGTGGTAAAACGCTTTATGAAGTGCTTTACCTTAACGATCAGGTTAATCAATATCAAATTCCAACAGATATTCCTGGCTATTTGAATGATGAAGCAGAACACTTTGGCTTCTATCTCCAAAAAGGTTTGTTTGAAGAATATGCTTCATTCGGGCGCGGACATGGACACGACTTAGCACCATTTGATACTTATCATAAAGTGCGTGGTTTACGTTGGCCAGTAGTAGATGGTAAAGAAACGCTCTGGCGTTATCGTGAAGGGTTCGACCCATACGTTAAAGCAGGCGAAGAAGTTGCATTCTATGGTTATCCAGATAAAAGAGCGATTATTCTTGGCGTTCCTTATGAGACCACCTGCAGAATCACCAAACGAAGAATATCCGTTATGGCTCTGTACAGGTCGTGTGCTTGAACACTGGCATACGGGTACAATGACGCGCCGTGTACCAGAGTTACACCGTGCGTTCCCAAATAACTTAGTGTGGATGCACCCAACGGATGCTAAAAAATATGGTTTACGTCATGGGGATAGAGTGAAATTAACAACTCGTCGTGGTGAAATGATTTCATATTTAGACACCCGTGGTCGAAACAAATGTCCTCCTGGTTTAATTTTTACAACATTCTTCGATGCAGGACAATTGACGAATAAATTAACCTTAGATGCAACCGACCCAATTTCTGGCGAAACCGACTACAAAAAATGTGCGGTAAGAGTGGAGAAAGCCTAAGCCAGAATAAGGTTAAGCTGGGCAAAATAGCGAAATTTTTGCAAAAATTTGCCCGCTTACAAAGGAAAACAAGATGAAACTGGATCCAAACCGCCGTCAATTTTTGAAAAATGTGACACGAATTGCGGCAGGGGTATGTGGAGCAGGCGTTATTCTTGGATTGCAACAACAGCAAGCTAAGGCGAAAGAAGGCGTGGCACTGCGTCCACCTGGTGCATTACCAGAAAACGAATTCTTAGCCGCTTGTACCCGTTGTGGGCAGTGTGTGCAGGCGTGTCCTTACGATATGTTGCACTTAGCTTCGCTGATTGCTCCGATGGAAGCAGGAACGCCGTATTTCGTAGCACGCGATAAGCCTTGCGAAATGTGTCCCGATATTCCTTTGATGAACGCTTGTCCGAGTGGTGCATTAAGCGAAGAGCTTAAAAATATCAACGATGCCCGTATGGGCTTGGCGGTGTTACTTGACCACGAAACCTGCCTCAACTGGCAAGGTTTGCGTTGCGACGTGTGCTACCGAGTTTGTCCGCTGATTGACAAGGCGATTACGCTTGAGAATGTCCATAACGATCGTACAGGCATTCATGCCAAACTGATTCCAACCGTGCATTCTGATGCTTGTACTGGCTGTGGCAAATGTGAGCAGGCTTGTGTGTTGGAAGAGGCAGCAATTAAAGTGCTACCGATGGATTTAGCTAAAGGCTTGCTCGGTCGTCATTACCGCCTCGGCTGGAAAGAGAAACAGAATGCGGGTAAATCTTTATTGAGGAAAAACACCCTGATGGATTGCGTCCTCAATTTTGAAGCGAGAATGCCAGAGGGGATGAGCGAAGCAAGCTATAAACCAATGCAAGTGAAGCCAAATCAGAAAGTGGCAACGCCAAACCGAGCTTCTATGGATTATGAGCCAAGTTCAACTACGGTGCCTGAAGCTGAGCACTTCCCGAATTTGGACTTAAACATTAAGGGGGTGAAATGATGGCAGTTGTACCAAAATATACCCCAAAACAAAACCGAAAGATGCAGGCTTAGAAGCCCGTCAAAAACTCGGTTGGTGGCATGCTTACGCGCTTTTTGATTTTTACGCAGAATCAGCCAACTCAGCATCATTTTTGATGTTTTTAAGCGGACCGATGTGGAATGTCTGGATCTTAAAAGGTATTACAGCTCGAGTATGTTATCTCGACACTGTACCACTTACTGATCCACTAATTACCGCAGAAAGTTTAGCCACAGGCTATTTTGCCTCGAAAATGACAACGCTCATTGGGGCATTCATTATCGTGCTGTTTTATGCGGTGGTGGCTAGCAAAGCCTTTTGTAGTTAGGGTTTGCCCAATGAATATGATCACAGATGCTGCAGCGTGGCTTCGCCGAAAACTTGGGATTCGCCAATCGCTTAAAATTTCCCGTGAATTACGCTATGTCATTCTAGGTGTGATTTTAGTGGGCAGTGCCTTTACAGGCTCGCTATTGTGGGAGTGGATTAATCCCGTCGCTGCTCTTGGACGTGTTTTGTGTTATGGCTTAGGGGCAAACCCTCTGGCTAGTTGCAGTTATTTTCCTGTTCGACTTGCTGGTTGCCGAACACGGTTGGTGCGGTCATCTCTGCCCGATTGGGGCAATGTATGGCGTGATTGGTGTAAAAAGTTTAGTGAAAGTGAATGGTGGATCGTAGCCGTTGCGACCGCTGTATGGACTGCTACAACGTCTCGCCCAGAGCCACAAGTGCTACGTATTCCCTTGCATGGCAAGCCTGAAGATAGCCCGATTGTGTTGGCAAAAGATTGTATTACTTGCGGACGTTGTATTGACGTTTGTGCTGAAAATGTTTTTACATTTGGTTCTCGGTTTGAGAAGCAAATTAACATTAAAAATTTGTAAAATTGTAATGGAGTGATTTATGAAAAATTCCTTGCTGTAATGCTTGTCACCCTTTCAGGTGTATGGCTTTTAGCAGATGCTAAAAAGTGGCAAATACTATTGAAGGTGCGGCAGAAAGCATTGCCCCAGCCTTTACCACCCTCCTAAAGATGTGGGTAATATTCCGATTACTTTCCACGACCAACCGCCACTCGTGCCACATATAGCATTCGTGGTTTACAAGTAACTAAAAATGCCAACCAATGTTTGGGCTGCCACTCACCTGATGTTGCTCCAACTACAGGTGCTCCACGTGTGCCAGAAAGCCATTTCAGATCGCGATGGCAAACGCACGGAAGGTACATCACTGCGCCGTTACTTGCTTACAATGCCATGTGCAGCAAGCAAATGTAAAACCCAATTATTCAAAATAAATTTGACACTATTCGCCAGGCACAAAGCAAATAAGGAGCAACGAAATGATTAAAAAAATTTGTACTTGGTTTCGTACGCCGAGTAAATTAGCAATTGGTACATTGATTATTATCATCGGCGTTGGCACTTTAATTGCCTCAGCTGGCTTTTTAACAAAGGGATGGAAATGACCAACACCGAGCAGTTCTGTTCTGACTGCCATATGAACGATGTTGTGCCTGAATATCAAGCCTCGATTCACTTCAGCAACCGTTCTGGCGTGAAAGCGGTTTGTTCAGACTGCCACGTACCACACGAATTTGTACCGAAAATGATCCGTAAAATGCAGGCTTCTACTGAAGTTTTGGCACACATCACAGGTAAAGTGGACACCAAAGAGAAATTCGAAGCACACCGTCTAGAAATGGCAGAACGTGAATGGGCACGTATGAAAGCCAATAATTCAAAAAGAGTGCCGTAACTGCCACAACTTTGATGATATGGACTTCACCCAACAAAAACCGTGGCACAGCAAATGCACGCTTTGGCACAAGAGCAAAACAAAACTTGTATCGACTGCCACAAAGGGATTGCTCACCATCTTCCACATATGGAAAAAGTCCAAAAATCTTTCATTCCTGAAGATATGATTGAGGAAGAGAAAAATAGCCTAAACGCTGAAACAACAAGCGGTTCAATTTGGTAAAAGTTTTACCATTTTGAACCGCTTTTTGTTAAAGTGAACAAAAACAGAATGAGAATAACACTATGCCACAACTTCGTCTCCAAAAATGCCACCTTTCCACTCGACCAACGAAAAACTAAACATTGAAAATCTAATGATTCAAGCCAATGATTTCTGGGCAATTGTAGGGCGGAAATGGTTCAGGGAAATCTGCCTTAGCTCAAGCATTATGCGGAAAAATTTCTTGTTCGGCTGGTGAGCTGCAAAATGATTTTCAACTTATTGCGATGCTCTCTTTTGAGCAGCAATAGAAAAATAATGGAAGCGATTTTTAATGATCGCAATAACGATACCGTAAGCCCTGATGATTTTGGACTCACCGCTCGTCAAGTAATTTTTAGCGGACGCAAAAAATGAAGATTTATGTGAAGAATATGCAGCAAAATTAGGGATTACCTCTCTGCTTGAGCGCCCATTTATGCAACTCTCTACGGGTGAGAGTCACAAAGTACTGTTTTGCCAAATGTTGGTCAGAGAGCCTGATTTATTGATTTTGGACGAACCCTTTGAAGGGTTAGATCAAGCCTCTCAACATTATTGGCAGCAATTAATGATGGAAGTTCGTAAGAAAATGACAGTAGTACTGATTGTTAATCGTTTTTGGAGATATTCCTACTTGTGCAACCCATATTGCACTGTTGGATAGTTTGCAGCTGATTTTTGCAAGGTAAAAGGGCGAATGTTGAGCAACAAGCGGTCTATTCTCAGCTAAAATTTGCAGAAGAAAAATATGCACGCATCTCTGCCAAGAAGCCTCTCGGCAAAAGAGAAAAATTGAAGGTAATCCGTTTGAGCTAGAAAAATGTAACTATTCAATATGGAGAACAAAAAAATTATTGATAATTTAACTTGGACGGTGCAGCCGCAGCAATATTGGTGGATTAAAGGTCCAAATGGTGCGGGGAAATCTACCTTGCTTTCGATTATCACAGGGCGATCACCCGCAGGCTTATGCGAACAAAGTTAAATTGTTCGGTTGCCAACGGGGAACTGGGGAAACCATTTGGGAAATCAAAAAGCACATTGGTTACGTAAAGCAGCCAATTGCATATGGATTATCGCGTGAATTGCTCTGCGTTGGAAGTGATTGTTTCGGGCTTTTTGACTCCATCGGTGTTTATCAACGTATTCCCCGAAAGTGTGAGAATGAAAGCGATGGAGTGGCTTGCTCGATTAAACTTGCAAAAATCTTGCTCAAACGCCATTCCGCCTCTTTCTTGGGGACAACAACGGTTATTGTTGATTATACGAGCGATGATCAAACACCCGCCAATTCTAATTTTAGATGAACCACTGCAAGGTTTAGATGGTTTAAATCGCCAACTAGTGAAGCAGTTTATCGAACAATTGGTTCAAAAATAGTGAAATGCAGTTGCTATTTGTTTCTCATCAAGATAGCGATGCACCAAACTGCTTAACCCATTTATTAGAGTTTGTACCCAGCGAAATAGACTATGTTTATCGACAGGCAGAATTGGGTTAATTTCTTGAGGTTGAATTTCTATTATTGAAGGGCAGAGATGCCCTTTTTCATTTCTACTTTTTCTTCTTAGTATCTTTTTCTTTCCTCCATATAACTTTATGGAATATTATGGCTAGATAAATTATTAGATTGGTATAAAAAGATTTATAGAATCAAGCCATTCCAAAAATTTATTTAGTAAAGGTAAAACAAAATGGCTGCTCACGTAATTGATTTTCTAACCCTTGGTAATAACTTTGGTACGCCTGAAATGCGTGCTGTTTGGTCGGAAGAAAATCGCTTACGTCAACAAATTGAAGTTGAAGTCGCACTAGCAAAAAGCGGAAGGCGAACTGCGTGTTATTCCTGTAGAAGCGGCAGAGAAAAATCGCAAAATCTGTAGATGCTAATGCGCTCGATTTTAATCAACTTGCAGATGAAGCTGTCAAGTTAAAGCATACCTTTATGGCAACCATCAATGCGTTGCAACGCCAATCTGGTAAAGCGGGTGAATATATTCATTATGGTGCAACCACCCAAGATATTGTGGATACCGCAACCGCTCTTCAATTAAAACAAGCCTTTGATATTGTGCAACGTGATAGCTGTTTAGTGGCACAAGCCTTAAAACAACTGGCAAAAAAATATCAATATTTACCAATGGTGGGGCGCACGCACGGAATGCAAGCATTACCGACAACTTTTGGTTTTAAACTGGCGGTGTGGCTAGATGAGTTTGTTCGCCATTTACAGCGCTTAAAATGAAATTCGTGAACGTGTTTTAGTGGGCAATATTAGCGGAGCAATTTGTACATACGCCTCCTTTGGTGAAAAAGGCCCAGAAGTGGAAGAGCGAGCGTTAACACTACTTGGCTTAAATACACCAAATATTGGCTGGCAAGCAGCGCGCGATCGTTTCTCTGAATACGCTTCAATCGTGGCGTTAATTAGCGGCACTTTAGGTAAAATCGCCAATGAGTTTTACAACTTAATGCGTACCGAAATTAACGAAATCGAAGAGCCGTTTTCAGCAGGAAAAATTGGTTCTTCCACAATGCCACACAAGCGTAACCCTGCGGCACTAGAGGGAATGGCTGGTTTAACCTCACCGATTTTTAAAAAGCGTTGCCTCTTATTCACGAATCTATGCGTGTAGAGCACGAGCGTGATGCGATGAGCTGGCGCGCAGAATGGATTGCTTTGCCAGAAATGAATATTTATCTCTCAGCACAATTACAAATTGCCCTTGCGGTTTTGAAGGGGATGAAAGTGAATGCCGCTCAAATGATGAAGAATTTAGAGTTACAAAACGGTTTACTTCTTTCCGAAAAAATTATGTTTGAATTGGGAAAAAGATTAGGAAAACAGACCGCTCATCATCTTGTTTATGAATGTTCAATGCAGGCTTTTGAACAAGAGCAACCATTTAAAAAAGTACTTTTGGAAAATGAAGCGATTAAAGCGGAATTTAGTGAAGAAGAAATTTCAGAGTGGCTCATTCCACAAAATTATTTAGGGAGTGCACCTGAAAAAGTGGATGTCGTTATTCGTTATGCAGAGCAGTCTGGCTTGTTAGAGGAATAATTGCGATATGGAAATCTGACCATTAGAGAGAGAAGATGCGGAAGTCTACCAAAAGCTACTGCATCAGGCTTATCGCCCCGTTTTAGATTTAGGTATTCATTTTGCGGCTGCAACGGCAGATTTAGCCACGATTTCACAACATTTACACACAAATTTGGTTTTTGGCGGTTTTTATTCAGGTAAGCTGGTTTGCTCGATAAGTTTGCGTTTGCCTTGGGGTAATAACCCCTGCCCTTTTTGGTGTGCCGCATATCGGCTGGCTTGCTACTCATCCTGACTATAAACAACAGGGCTTAGCCATACAGCTATTAAACTGGGTGGAAAAGCACATTTTATTACAGCAGCTTAAAAGTGCCTTTTGTAACCTTAGGTACTGCAGAAAATCATCCTTGGCTTTCTCAGTTTTATTTAAGCCAAGGTTTTTGAAGAAGTAGGGCGTGCAGACTTAATTGCAGATCATACAACGATTTATTATCGCAAAAATTCTAAACCAAACTTTTATTTGAAGATTATCAACAACATCATACCCAAAAATTAGGAGATCATTATGTCTTTTAAAAACTACCGCAATCACTACTTTAGTTGCAGCCACTTTTATTCTTGCAGGTTGTGATGAAAAGCAAGCAGAAACTGCAAAAGCTGAAGCCACTAATAAAGTACTTAAAGTTGGCTCTACAGGACAAAGTTATCCAAATGGCTTCAAACAAGAAGGGAAATTAGTCGGCTTTGATGTCGAAACAACTGAAGCAATTGCTAAAAGAGCTGGGTTATATAGTGGAGTGGACGACGGCAGAATTTTCGGGCCTAATGGGGCAGCTTGATTCAGGTCGTTTAGATACGGTGGCGAATGCCGTGGCAATTACAGATGCGCGCAAAGCAAAATATCACTTTACCCAGCCTTATAGCTACTACGGTAGCCAGATTGTGACCCATAAAGATAATGCAGACATCAATACTTATGAAGATCTTAAAGGCAAAACGATTTCGGGTGTGTTGGGCTCAAACCATTTAAAAAACCTTCAAAAACAATTCCCAAATGACGAAGTTAACGTAAAAACATACGAAACTCGTGATGGCGCAATGTATGACCTTGTTTATCAACGTGTAGATGGCTACGTAAACTCTAAAACCCTATTTTATTAGCAGAAATTAAGCGCGGTAATTTGCCTTTTTAAATTAGTGGGCGAGCCTCTTGTGATTGAAGAAGTAGGTTTTCCATTTGAGAAAAATGAGAAAGGGTGAAAAATTAAGCCAAGAGTTTAACCAAGCAATTCAAAAACTAAAAGAAAAATGGCACATTAAAATCACTTTCCATTAAATATTATGGCGAAGATATTACTGAACCAAGTAAATAAAATACTCTCCCTTTATTTTTAAAAGGGGTGAGTGCAAGCGGTTATTTTAGACGAAATTTTTTTACAAGGTAAACCCTAATGAATTTTGATTTTAGCTATCTGTGTTTTCCAGAGATTGTTACTTATCTACCTACTACACTCTTTATTACAATTATTTTCGATTGTTATTGCTATTATTGTTGGTTTATTTATTGCGTTAATTCGAGTGCAAAAAGTGTTGGTTGTAGATAGTTTACTTGCGTTATATATTTCATTATTTCACGGTATGCCAACGGTAGTGTTACTTTTTATTATTTATTATGGTTTACCTCAATTATTTCCAAGCCTGAAAGGGATTTTCAGCGATGGCTGCAACATTATGCTTTTAGCCTGAAATATTCTGCTTATCTTGCTGAGATTTTCCGTGCGGGTTTGGAGTCTGTCGATAATGGTCAGCGTGAGGGCAGGGATGGCAATGGGTTTATCAACACCAATATTTATCGCCATATCGTTCTGCCACAAGCCTTTGTAAATGCTTTTGCCAAGCACAGGGAATATGTTTATCTCGCTATTAAAAGATTCATCTGTAGCCTTCTGTCGGCGTGCCAGAATTATTGTCGGCAGGTAAATTGATTACGAGCAGAATCTTATAAATTCTTTGAAACCTATTTTAGCCGTTGGCATTATTTATTGGTTGACAGTAGTGCTTTTATTCTTGGGCACAGAAATGGTTAGAAAGCACACTCTTCCCCTTATAAACGTTAAGGAATTAAGATGACTACAATGATTTCAGTTGAAAAACTTACCAAGTCTTTTTGGTAAAAATATCGTGTTGGATAATATTGATTTATCTATTCAAGAAGGGGAAGTGGTTGCTATTATTGGTCCATCTGGTTCGGGTAAATCTACGTTATTGCGTTGTTTAAATTTATTAGAAAAACCCAGATAATGGCATAATAAAAATTGCAGAAACAGAATTAGATGTAAAACAGCATTCTAAGAAAAGAAGAATTAGCTTTCTGCGCAATCAATCTGCAATGGTTTTTCCAAAGTTATAATTTATTTAAAAAAATAAAACTGCATTGGAAAAATATTACGCTTGCACCTTTTAGTAAAACCAAAAATTAAATAAAGCCGAAGCAACGGAGCTTGGTTTAAGTTTACTAAAACAAGTTGGGCTTTTTAGAACAAGCCAATCAATATCCCGTTACCCTTTCAGGCGGGCAGCAACAACGCATTGCGATTGCACGTGCACTTGCGGTAAAACCAAAAAGTATTGTTGTTTGATGAGCCAACCTCAGCGCTTCGATCCAGAACGCGTGAATGAAGTTTTTACAAGTTATTCAGCAGTTGGCAAAACAAAAGATCACAATGGTGATCGTGACCCACGAAATGGATTTTTGCGAAACACGTAGCCGATCGGATAATTTTTATGGCGAGATGGGCATATTGTTGACAGGGCCTGCAAAACAAGTGATCGATTTTTCACAGCAAGAACAAACCAAACGCTTTGTTCGCCAATTTGCAGATCCCATCGAGTTTTTATATTTAATGAATGCTTTTTGATTTTTGCCGAGCAGATTTTATCCACTCCGCTGATTACCGACTCCGCGACATTAAAAAAAGCACAGCAAGGAGTAATGGATTATTTTGCTGCCAGCCTTCAGGCTCGTCATCAAAAAGTGCTGCAAGATTTTAAAGCGTGGATAAATCGAGAGGGTGGTAAACCTGTGGCGTGGTTACATTGGGCGGAAGGCAGAGGTAACAGTGCGCCGTTGCACTATTTAACGGCTTTCAAGCCCATTTACTAGATTATGACGATGTGCATTCTGATATTCGAGGGCATCCTTCAGCAGTGATTTTAAGTGCATTGTTTGCCACGCTTTCTTCTGAAAAATCGTCTTTGGTAAATAGCCAGCGTTTTTTGACCGCTTACATTATTGGTGTTGAAGTGATGGCACGTTTAGGAAAAGCAGTAAATCCTGCCCATTACTTAAAAAGGCTGGCGCACAGCACAGCAACCCTTTTGGCGGAATTGCCGCAACCTGTGCAATATGCTACTTGTATAAAAAGGGATTCTTTGGCTCAAGCCATTGCACTAGCAGCCACTCAAGCATCAGGTATGCGAATGGTTTTTGGCTCTCAATTAAAGCGTTGCACGCAGGAATGACAGCACAATCTGCTATTCAAGCAGTGGAATGGCTAGAAGCAGGATTATCGCTTGATCAAAATGCTTTTGATGAAAACATCGGCTTTTTTGTGCTTTTGGCAGAGAAAAATCCTTCTCAAACTTTGCTTGAAAAATGGGGCGAAAATTGGCAAATCCATCAGCTCTGGTTTAAAAACTTATCCCTATTGCTCAGCAGCTGCGGGCATTGCGGATGCAGCTTATCAGCTTAGAGAAGAATTGGATGACCCTAATGAGATTAAGCAAATTTTGCTCTTTTTCACCCAAAATGCAGATGCAGCATTGATTTATCGAGCGGTTCAAAAACAAGTGAAGGGCATTTTTCTGCGGAATATCTGGTGGCAGCCATTTTTGCTCGGTAAAAGGCTAGATTTTCAGCATTTTGAACAAGCAGAATGCGAGCCTGATATTTGCAAGTTGATGACAAAATCGACCGCTTGTATCAAGCAACGCCGAGAATAAAAAGAGCCGTTACTATTGTGATGCGGTTAAAAACGGTGCAGTTTTTACAAGCGCAATCTGATTACCCTAAAGGCAGCCCAATGAAGCCTTATTCTGATGAAGAACTCAACCAGAAATTGGCTCAAGCAATAAATAACGAAAGCCATCTATCGCGATTTTTCTCAAGCGCTTTCTGCTTTACCAGAAGGCGTCGAAATGAACGCATTTATTCAAAACCTACCAATCTATTTTGTGAGAAGCAGTATGGAAAAATTACATCAGTTAACCCGTAACAATACCAAGAACTAGCCGATTTTCTTACGCCAATTTCGTCAAGAACGCCATCGTTTTCCTGAGCTTTCAAATGAGGAGTTTGAAACGACCGCAAAAATTAAAAGTGAGTTAGAAAAACATCACATCACTGATTTTAGATTTTCCGTTGAAAACAGGGTTAGTTGCCGAAATCAAAGCGCAAAACTGGGCAAAACGGTGATGTTACGTTCAGATACGTGATGCCTTGCCTATTTTGGAAGAATCAGGCGTGCCTTTTAGTTCCGAGCGAGAAGGCGTAATGCACGCTTGCGGTCACGATTTCCATCTTTCAGCAGCATTAGGGGCGGCTATTTTGCTTAAACAGCACGAAAATAAGCTAGAAGGCACCGTTCGAATTCTTTTCCAAGCGGCAGAAGAAACAGGAGTTGGGCGCACTGAATGTGTTAAAAGCAGGGGCATTAAAAGGTGTTGATGCGATTTTTGGCTTGCATAATGATCCTACCTTACCTGTTGGTACGCTTGGCACAAAGCCGCACGCACTCACTGCGGGCGTGGATCGTTTTGAAGTTCATATTCACGCGAAAGGCACGCACGCTGCTCGCCCGCAAGATGGAAAAGATCCGATTATTGTATTAGCGCAGGTTATCAGCAGCGTACAAACTATTGATAGCCGTAATGTGGCGACCCACGAAAATGCGGTAGTTTCCATTACCCACGTGCAAAGTGGTAACACTTGGAATGTGATTCCTGATAGTGCTTATTTAGAAGGGACGGTGCGAACCTTTAATACTGAAATTCGCACGCAAATTGAGCAACGTTTCCGCATCCTTTTAGCAGGGATCGCTGCGGCGTTTGAAGTTTCAATTGAACTAGAATGGCACGCAGGCCCACCATCAGTGAATAATGCCGAACAATGGGTTCCGCTCACGCTAGAAGTTGCACAAGCGGTCGGTTTTGAGGCAAAAATTGTTGAAGCTAGCCCAATCGGTGAGGATTTTGCCTTTTATCAACAAGAGGTACCAGGTGTCTTTTGTGATGGTCGGTTCTGGCAGCCCTTATGCGTTGCATCACCCCAATTCCGTGTTGACGATGATGTTTTATTTCCAACGGCTTATTATTTGGCGGAATTAGCCATTCAATTTCTGAATCAATTTATGATGAATGCCACCAAAAGCACCGTTGCTCATCACTAGAATATGATCGCCCGATTTTGCTTCTTGGGCAATCATTTCAACTAACGTATCAATGCTTGCTGACCATTTCGCTGGTTGAGTTAATGCATCAGTGATTTGGCTCACTTTCCAAGGAATGGTATCAGGCTGATAAATAAAGGCCGCTTGTGCATCGTGTAGGCTTGGTGCAATGTCATCTTTATGCACACCCATTTTCATTGTGTTTGAACGAGGCTCTAAAAACCGCGATAATGCGGGCATTTTTGCCAATCTTGCCACGAAGTGCATCGATTGTGGCTTCAATTGCGGTTGCGTGGTGGGCAAAATCATCATAAACGGTGATGCCATTTACTTCGCCTTTCACCTCCAATCGGCGGTTGGCATTGATAAATGTACCTAATGCTTTGCAAGCCCCTTCAATGCTTACATCTACGTGTTGTGAAGCGGCAATTGCCATCAATGCATTGTGCATATTGTGGCGACCGATGATATTCCAATGCACTTCGCCTGCTTTCTCACCGAAATGGTAAACCTCAAATTGTGAGCAATCGGCATTCAATGGTTTAGCAAACCACTCTTTGCTTTCACCAATCGCTTGCACTTCACTGTATGTGCCCATTTTTAGTGTATTTTGTACGTTTTGATCGTCGCTTGCTGCCAAAATACGCCCTTCGCTTGGAATGGTACGAATGAGATGATGAAATTGGCGTTGAATCGCATGTAAGTTCTCAAAAATATCGGCGTGATCGAACTCGATGTTATTGATAATCAGGGTTCTTGGCGAATAATGCACGAATTTCGACCGCTTGTCGAAGAAGGCAGAATCGTATTCGTCTGCTTCAATCACAAAGAATTTGCTTGAACCTGCTCGTGCGGAAATGCCGAAATTGCCCGCAACGCCACCAATTAAAAAAAGCCTGTGTCGATTTGGTTTTGAGCTAAGATCCACGCTAACATTCCTGTAGTAGTGGTTTTTTTCCGTGAGTGCCTGAAACAGCAAGCACCCAGCGATCTTTAAGGAGATGGTCGTGTAGCCATTGCGGGCCTGAAGTATAATTAAGCTGATGATTTAAGACATATTCCACACAAGGGTTACCGCGGCTCATTGCATTACCAATCACGACTAAATCGGGTGTGGGTTGGAGTTGAGCCACATTGTAGTTAGGATAATTTCAATGCCGTGTGTTTCTAAAAAGGTGCTCATTGGCGGGTAAACATTGGTATCTGAGCCAGTGACTTTGTAGCCCAGTTCGCGTGCGATCATTGCCACACCGCCCATAAATGTGCCACAAATGCCAAGGATGTGAATGTGTTTTTGTTTCATTGGAGATCCATTTAATTTACGTAAAAATATCCACCTCTTTAGAAAAGAGGGCAGCTTATCAATCAAGTATAACAAAAAAGGCTAGATTCCATAAGAACCCTAGCCTTTCTCTAATCAAATTTCAATTATTTTACATCGAAATATGCTTGTAAATCGTCGCTACCGCCAATGTGTTTACCACCGATGAATACTTGTGGAACAGAAGTACGACCAGTAATTGCACGTACAGAAGTGGTTGAAGCATCTTTACCTAATATGATTTCTTCGTATGGTAAGCCTTTCACTTCTAATAATGCTTTCGCTTTTTGAACAGAATGGGCAACCAGGTTTAGTAATGATTGACACCGATGGTTTCGCTTCCCAAGATGGGTTTGAGTATTTGATCATTGTATCTGCATCAGATACTTTGAACGGGTCGCCTGGTTCTTGTGGTTCGATGAACATTTTTCAACTACGCCGTTGTTCACGAACATAGAATAACGCCATGAACGGTCACCGAAGCCTAAGTCATTTTTGCTTACTAACATACCCATACCACGAGTGAAATCACCGTTACCATCTGGGATAACTGTTACATTTTCAGACTCTTGGTCTTCTTTCCACGCATTCATTACGAATGTGTCGTTTACAGATACACACACGATTTCATCAACGCCCTAATGCATAAAAATTCTTTCGCTAATTCGTTGTAACGTGGTAAGTGAGTTGATGAACAAGTTGGAGTAAATGCACCTGGTAATGAGAAAACAACTACTTTTTGTTGTTGAAGATTTCATCTGTAGTTACATCAACCCATGCGTCGCCTTGACGTGTGTGGAATGTTACTGAAGGAACTTTTTGACCTGTCATATCTTTTAAAGACATATTTTTTTCTCCAAAAATAAATAAGAATTAAAAAAATCTGACGCATTTTACAGATAAATATGCCATAATTCATCTTATTCTATTGATAGGTAAGATTTATAAATAAAATAAGGGAAAAAGATTATTGTGAATATCCGAGATCTGGAATATTTAATTTCATTAGCAGAGTACAAACATTTCCGTCGTGCTGCCGATGCGTGTAACGTAAGTCAGCCAACTTTAAGCGGTCAAATCTGTAAATTAGAAGATGAATTAGGAACGATTTTACTTGAACGTACTAGCCGTAAAGTGCTTTTCACCCAAGCAGGTTTTGGCATTAGTGGATCAAGCAAAATCAGTATTGCGTGAAGTGAAGGTATTAAAAGAGATGGCAAAGCAATCAGGGCAAAGAGATGTCGGGAGCCGCTTCACGTAGGCATTTTACCCTACGCTCGGTCCATACCTGTCACCTATTATCGTGCCCACAATGAAAGAGACATTCCCTGAGCTTGAGCTTTATTTATACGAATTACAAACATCCCAAATGGTGGATCAGCTCTCTGCAGGTCAGCTCGATTGTGGTATTTTTAGCTTTTGTTAAAGAGAGCGAGCCTTTTATCGAAGTGCCACTTTTTAACGAAGAGATTTTGCTTGCTGTATCAGATAAGCACGAATGGGCGAAAGAAAAACAACTGCCGATTTCGGTTTTAAAAGATAAAGAACTACTTTTTCTTAGATGATGGGCATTGCCTACGCACGCAAACGCTAGATTACTGCTTATCGGTTGGTGCGAAAGAGAGTGCCCATTTTAAAGCGACCAACTTGGAAACACTCCGCAATATGGTGGCAGCCAATGTAGGCATTTCACTGATTCCAAAATTTGCTGCAAAAGACACAAGCGGTGTGAAATATATCTCATTTTGCAATCCAACACCATTCCGCGCGGTTGGCTTAATTTATCGCCCAGGTTCACCACTTCGCACCCGTTATGAACGCCTTGCCAAAGGTATCGAAGAAGTGATGAAAAAACAAGATGTTGAATAATCGACACAGAGATAAAAAATGAGTCATGTAGGCATTCTGAGCACAACAAAGAGAAAACCCGCCGTGCCCTTTGTAGATGCGGCGTTCAACCAATTGAGTGCCGAAAAAGTTTCAGCAACTTAAGTTTGCGGGAAGTCGCACGAGAGGCAGGCATTGCCCCAACCTCGTTTTACCGCCACTTCAAAGATATGGACGAATTGGGATTGGCAATGGTAGATGAATCAGGCTTAGTACTCCGTCAGTTAATGCGTCAAGCTCGTAAACGTATTGAGAAAGGCGGCAGCGTGGTTGCCCTTTCGGTTGAAACTTTCTTTGAACTGATTAACGACCGCCCAAACGTTTTCCGCTTATTATTGCGTGAAAGTTCAGGCACATCGCAAGCTTTTTCGAACTGCAGCTTCGCGTGAAATTCAGCATTTTATTGCAGAACTCACTGATTACATCTTAATGAAAAAGCCCTGAATTAGGGCGTGAAATCGCTCATATTCAAGCAGAAGGTTTAGTCACTCTTGTTTTACTGCAGGCTCACACGCTTTTAGATATGAGCAACAACCAGCGTGATGAACTCAAAAACGGGTGATGACCCAATTTCAGAATGCTGATGCACGGTGCATCCGCTTATGTCAGAAAATAGGGCGTTATTGATACGCCCCGTCTGCTTAATTTCGTGCTGAATAGACCTTAAACTTAGTCGATTTCGCTACCACTTCGTGCTTGCCAGAATGCACTGTCTAGCAAGTTTGGATAAGGTAAAAAGGCATTCGCTACGATGCGTAATTCTCCACCTTTGGTTAAATGGTTTTTCGCTTGTAAGATCAAATTTTTCGACCGCTTGATAAGCCGTATCCACACCATCATGGAATGGCGGGTTGGAAACAATCAGATCAAATCGTCCCTCAATATGCGAGAATACATCGCTTGCTAACACTTCACCTTCTAATGCATTTTTGCCAAAGTACGTTGGCTAGAAGCAATCGCCATGGCGTGAATATCGCTCATCGTCAGCTTAATTTTCGGGAACTGTTTTTCAAACTCGCCCCAATTACGCCAGCTCCACAACCTAAATCCAACACTTTTACCTTTTAAGCCGTCAGCTTTATGGAAGGTGGAAAGTAACAGCCTTGTGCCGCCATCCACTCTGCTGAGCTAAACACCGCGGGCAAAAGTAGAAATCGTTAAATCATTGAGCTCATAGCTTTTTCCAGAATTTTTCTGAATTGAAAGTCGGCACGTTTTGCAGCTCAAAATGGTACAAAACCGCAGCGACGAGCCGAATCATTTGGCAATATTGCCGAACGGTTCGAGCATTTTTCCACCGAACGCACTCCGGCACGATTTTCTCCAATAATCAACAGTTCTTGCCCAACTTGTGCTTGAGCCAGCCATTCTAACAATTGATATTGGCATTCCTGCTTGTTCTTTGCCCAATAATACACAGCTAAATCAGCTTTTTGCTGTTTTCTACACCAAATTCGACAGCTTGGCGTGAGTGAGCGTAGTCAAAATAGCTGCTAAACACAGCAATATTTTTGGCATCTTTTAAACTTTGGGCAAAATCATCACGCACATAACCAAAAAACAGTACTGTTTTTTCAGCAAACAGAGGCAAATGGCGAGCTAATACCTCGCTTTCAAGAGAGAACATAATTTCCTTTCCTTTAAAAATAATTTCCGCATTTTACCCAGTTTTTGCTACTATTCCCTCATCAATTTTTGCGAGAACAAGATGAATAGACGAGATTTATTATTGCAGGCAATGGGCGTGACACAATGGCAGTTGGTTAAGCCCTCAAGTACTTAAAGGCGATGCTCAAATTCGGTTAGATCAAGCGGTCAAATTAGTAGTGATTTGTGAAGAAGAACAACAAAAAAAGCAGGCTTTTTCAAGACTTGCTTTTTGCACTTTCATTGCAATCGAATGAATTTTTACTGGGTAAATTACGAGCAATTTCAGCGAATCCGTTTCGAACATAAGCCATTTTTCTTGGTGGTAGAAGCCGAAGAGCAAGCGGTCAGAATTCAGGAAAAATATGCAAAATCAGCTGCAGTTACATGTCGAAAAATTGGGCAGAATTGTTGAAGACAGAGAGCAAAAAGGAAGCTGTGGAAAGGATTTGATATGGCGTTTAAACACCAATAACTTTTGACTTGCTCAAGAGTTCGTTGTATGAATTCTCTTTTATTTTACCATTGAATCTTAGTTCACATTGATTTTATGAAATTTGCTCAGTTAAGAGTTGCCAGCCTTGTTGACGATATTGCTTGTAACGCTCACGGGCTTGAGCTTTTTCAGTTTCGTCTACAGGTACAAATTCAATCACTTGATTAAAAACTTGTCACAAATTCAGGAATTTGTGTTTGCAAAGCTAATCAACAAATCTCGGCGTTGAGCGTTTCGTTTACCTTTCCAGCTAATTTCAATAGGCGTTGGATATTGTGTCGCTTCGCCCGAAAGATTGTGCGGTACAAAAGAATCAGGCTCCCTTGCCCACAGTAGTTCATCAATTTCAAAGGCTTGTTGCTCAGTTTCACATGTAATCAATACACGCTTGCCAAGTCTCCATGCTTTTTGCTGCTAAATCACACGCTTGTTCGTGAATATTATCTTTTGTTTAAAAACGTAAAATTGAGCCTGTTTTCACTACTATTTCCTACTTAAAAATCCCTAACCCACCCTTCCAATTCAATCAATACGTGGTAGTACAAAGTACGCAATCACAATAAAAAGTCACTTGTGCAGGGCTACACGGTATGAAGTGAAACTGCCCGCGGTTTCTGCTTTTATTAATTGCTATGCCTTAAGCGAGGTTGTATTCGCTTTGAATTGGAATGCCTGATTTTATCTAAATCTCACTCAACCAATTCGCCTGTTGAATTTGAGTATCTAACTGGCGGTGTTGTTTCGCGATTTCATCAATTTGCTTTGCGGATATTTTTTTCACGTCAATTGCCGCAAGGGTTTTTGATTTCGCCACGACTGTAGCGGTCAAAGGTTTGAGTAGCAGCATCCGCAAGATTAATTAGCGTGTTATGTTCGGCTTTCAAACGATCACGTTTTTGCCAATGCTTCAACCATCAATTGTCCGCTTTCAAGTTGAATACGGTTGTTGGCTAAATTGATTTTAACGATAAGCTGCTCAAGTTTTGTTGCCGCTTGGCGATATTCTGCTAATAATGCTTCTGGTGATTCTGCAGGTTCTTCGCCCTCTTGATATTGGGCATTTTTGGTTTTAAACGTTGTTTTAGTTGTTCTAAACGGCATTGTAAATCGGCACGTTCAATTAAGGCTTCTGCTAATTTTCATAGTGTGTCCTTGAACTAAATAAATTTACAATACTCTAACATAACACTTACACTATTTCGATAAAAATAGTGGTGAAATCGCATCACTTTTTATTTATTTTAAGGAGTTATTATGGGTTTATTTGATTTTGTTGGCGACATTGGTCGTAAATTATTTAATAAAGAAGAAGACGCATCAAAAGCGGTTACTGAACATTTAGCAGAAGACAATCCTGGTATTGAAAACGTGCAAGTGACAGTTGAAAATGGTGTGGCAACTGTATCTGGTGCAGCAACGACAGCCGCAGCGATTGAAAAGCGGTGTTAATGGCGGGTAATGTAGCAGGGATTACTTCTGTCAATATTGATAATGTTCAGCTTGCAAGCGGTGAAAAATTGGTGCGGATGACGAATTTTATGTGATCCAAAAAGGCGATAGCTTATGGAAAAATTGCAGAAAAGGCTATGTACGGAGCAAAAATATACGGCTATTTTTTTGAAGCAAACCGTGAAGTGATTAAAAAGATGCGGATAAGATCTTCCCAGGTCAAAAATCCGTATTCCAAAAGGTTTATAATTTCATTTAATATAGAAAAACGGAGAAAATTTTATTCTCTCCGTTTTTTATTTTATGTATTAAATCCCCTTGCATTGTTAGTGCTTGCAAGATATGGCTTTGAACGTTACAATGCCTGTCTATTTATCTATCTTTTATATGCTCACCATTGAGGTTTAAGAATGTCAATTTCTATCGAAACTTTAGAAGGCTTACAACGCCGTGTAACATTACCGTAGCTGCAGATAAAATCGAAGCAGCTTACAAAGAACAGTTAAAAGGCTATGCGAAAAACGCTCGCGTAGACGGTTTCCGTAAGGTAAAGTACCTCACTCAATTATTGAACAACGTTTTTGGCGTGGCAGCTCGTCAAGAGTGTTATCTGATGAAATGCAACGTGCATTCTTTGATGCCGTTATCGCAGAAAAAATCAACCTTGCAGGTCGTCCAACTTTCACCCCAAACAACTACCAACCAGGTCAAGAGTTCTCTTTCTCTGTTACTTTTGAAGTGTTCCCAGAAAGTGAATTAACAGGCTTAGAAAACATTGAAGTTGAAAAACCAGTGGTTGAAATCTCAGACGCAGATTTAGACAAAATGGTTGATGTTTTACGCAAACAACAAGCAACTTGGACAGAAAGCCAAGAAGAGCGAGTGAAAAGCAGAAGATCGTGTAATTGATTTCGTAGGCTCTGTAGATGGCGAAGAATTCGAAGGTGGTAAAGCAACTGACTTCAGTACTTGCAATGGGTCAAGGTCGTATGATCCCTGGTTTTGAAGAAGGTATTGTAGGCCACAAAGCTGGCGAGCAATTCGATATTGATGTGACTTTTCCCGGCAGAATACCATGCTGAAAACTTAAAAAGGTAAAGCAGCGAAATTTGCGATTACCTTGAAAAAGTAGAAAACATCGTATTACCTGAATTAACTGAAGAGTTCGTGAAAAATTCGGTAACGCAAAATCAGTAGAAGATTTACGTGCAGAAATTAAGAAAAAATATGCAGCAGTGAATTAAACAACGCAGTCACTGCACGTGTGAAAAAACCAAGTAATCAATGGTTTAATTGCACAAAAACGATATCGAAGTGCCTGCAGCAGCAGTCGGAAGAAGTGGATGTATTACGTCAACAAAGCGGTTCAACGTTTCGGCGGTAAACCAGAAATGGCAGCACAACTACCTGCTGAATTATTCAGAAGCAGAAGCAAAACGTCGAGTTCAAATGGCTTTTATTACTTTCAACGGTAATTGGTGCTAACGAATTAAAAAGTGGACGAAGCACGCGTTGAAGCGATGATTGCAGATATTGCATCAGCTTACGAACAACCTGCTGAAGTGGTGGAATACTACGCGAAAAACCGTCAATTAACTGAAAATATCCGTAACGTGGTATTAGAAGAGCAAGCGGTTGACGCAGTATTAGCGAAAGCAGTGACTGAAAAAGCGATGTCATTTGACGAGTTAATGCAATCACAAGTTCAAGCCTAATCTTTAAGCCGCTCCGCTGTGAGCGGTTTTTCGTCTACAAGCGGTTTGTTTTCGCAAAACTTTTGCAAAAATCTGACCGCTTGATTTGCATAATTTGCAACCAAAGAGAGGATTTATGGACTTAACGTTTACTCAACAACTTCAACAATTTATCGGAAATCATCCTTTGCTGATTGCAGCGTGGGTGGCAGTATTTGTGATTACCCTTTATACTTTATTCAAAGGGCAACCAGCAAATTCAAAGTGATTGAAAAATGCTGAAGCTGTTCAGTTGGTGAATAATAAAGAAGGCGTGTTCTTAGATGTGCGTACTGATGATGAATTTCGTCAAAGGACACATTGTAGAAAGTCACTTAATTCACCCAAGCGATATCAAAGAGGGAAAAACCACTGCAATTGATAAATTTAAAAGCTCGTCCAGTAATCGTGATAGATGGTAACGGTTTTGGTGCAACTAAAATTGCAGAACAGCTTGTTAAACGCACGGTTTCGAGAAAGTTTATGCACTGAAAAGAAGGTATGATGGGCTGGAAAGCAGCAAATCTGCCAACAGTAAAAATAAGGAAATATTATGGCTGAAGAAAACAAAGTTGCTGAAGCAACAGAACAAAAGCACAACAGTTTGAATTCCAAATTCAACGTATCTATGTAAAAGATGTTTCTTTTGAAGCACCTAACCTACCAAATATCTTTAACCAAGAGTGGGCACCAAAATTAGATTTTGAACTGGATACTGAAACGCGTGAATTAGGCGAAAATCTTTACGAGGTAGTATTACATATTAATGTTTCAACTACATTAGAAGGCAGTGGCGACACCGGCATTCATTTGTGAAAGTAAAACAAGCGGGTGTGTTACCATCAAAGCTTGGAAGGATTACACTAGCACTTGCTTATCTGCACAATGCCCAGAAATCCTCTACCCTTACGCTCGTGAATTAATCGCAAGCCTAGTAAACCGAGGTACATTCCCAGCATTAAATCTTTCTCCAGTAAACTTTAATGCATTGTTTGCGGACTACCTTGAACGTTTAGAAGCAGAGTCTGAAGAAACTACTACAAATTAGTATTGTAAAAGCCATTTAACTTTCATGTTAAATGGCTTTGATTAATGGAAAAGGCTAAGCAACAGCAGCTGTTACCATCAATCTTACTTCAATTTGGATCGGCAAGTCTTGCTTCAATTGCTGCACGAGGTGGGGCATTATTCTCAGCAACCCATTCATCCCACGCACGATTCATTTCCGCATAATCGCCCATATTTGCCAGATAAACGGTTGCCATTAAAATTTGGCTTTTATCTGTACCCGCTTTCATAAGAATTTATCAATCTCGCCCAATACTTGTTGGTTTGCTCGTAGGCATTTTTGCTTGCGTCGGTTGGTACTTGTCCTGCTAAATACGCGACACCATTGTAAATCGCTACTTCTGAAAAACGATGGCTGAGCATCAGTTGTTTAATCACATTTTCCTATTTTCGCTTTTAACAACTCAATAATCTCTTTTAATGCCACAATTTCCGCATCTTTTGAGCTAATAACGTATCTTTCATTGTCAGTAAACTATTTAATTTTTCATTTTCAGCAGTTAATACTTCATTAGTACCGAAATGACTGTTAGTTAAGTTATAAGAATTATCGCCACCTACCGCAAAGAAAATCGATCTATCCTTACAAGTAATCAATTCACCCATATCAATATTAAACACATTCGCAATTTGCTGTAATTTTATCTAAATTAATACTGCTTTGTCCACGCTCAATTTGGCATATCCATTCAGTGACATTGAGTTTCTCCGCCATTTCTTCTGTGACCACTGATTGATTTCTCTCATTACGCGAATTTTATCGTGGACTTCCATTTATTTCCTTAAAGTGCGGTTTTAGGTAGTGGCGGATCGGTTTTTGACACTGTTCGTTTGTAGTGAAAAATTGGAGTTTGAGTATAACATTTACGCGAAATTTATCCAAAAATTTATGGAGTTGCTGATGATTAATAATGAGTATTTGAGTTATGCGGCTAGAATTTTTAGCTGATACTAATGAAGGATTAAGTGGTTCAGAAATTTGTAAGTTTTGTAATCAATATGCTGTTAAATACGCAAAAACAATTAAACATACAAAGTTACCTTTTGCAAAAAGGAGTATCGGAATAAAGCACAAGTTTTGAGAAAAATTTAGCTTGCTTTGAGCCTGAGCAGCAGTTTGTCATTATTCGAGATTTATGCGATTTAGAAAAAGTTTTCCAATAATGAACAAGTCAATGAATTAAAAAGTAATTTTAACTAGAGATTATTACCATCTTGCTCCTCAAGAAATCGCAGAACAAATTTTAGAAACGGTTAATCAAGTCAAAAATTGGTTAGATGGTTACCCTGAAGCTATACTATGAGGATGCATTAGAGAAAATGAGCTGCAAAATGTACAAAAGAAATTTACTGATGATTTGCGTTGTTCTCTTGAAGCTTTAGTTAAAGATATTCTTCAAAGTAAAAAGTTCGGTAGAAAAATTTAAAAAGTGATTTAGGTAAGTTTTTAGATAAAAAGTAATATAAATGTACAAGTCAAAAAATCTTTATATTTCTATTATTTTTGATACTAAATATCAAAAATGAAAATGTAAAACATAATGAGTTTATCTAAAAATTGAAGTAGATTTTATTTTTAATCAAACCACTGTGTTAATGCAATTTTTAATTGTATTACATAAACAAAATTCTTAATCAACCATAGGATCTTATAATGAAAATTAACATTCTCAAAAACGTTATTAGCAACGGTTTGTAATGTTGGGGTTAACTGCTATGATAGTTCAGGTAGTGGCGGTGGTTCAAATGAACCAACAACTTCAAGTGGGAACAATACCGCTTCAATCACCGTACCAAATGTTGATACGAATAATTCTAACACGGCAAATAACTCTGTGAACCCAACTCAGCCTAATGCAACAGTTACGGTTCCTTCAATCACTCCATCAACATTTAAAGTTGGCTCTGATGGTTATGCAACAGGTAAAGCGACTTATGCATCTGCCAGTAGCACAATTAGATTAGATGCGGATTTTGATAAAAGAACTATTTCAGGTAGTGCCGTAGGGAAGATTGATGATCAAAATGTAAATATTGCTTTAAATAACGCTGCCTTATATAAAACATCATCAAAAATATAATATCTATGGAAACTATGCTAGCTACAATGAGAGATATCAATTTAAAGGAGATGCTACTGCTCACATAATCAGGAAAAATTTACAGGCCAATATGCAGGTGTTATTTATGGAGAATCTAGTCCATTCTCTGAAATGAAGGTAAGTATAAAGTAACCTCCGAAAATGATTCTAATCGTGTAATAAGTGAAGAAAGGCGAGGGAGATATGACTTTGGACTGCCGACACTACTTTATACAGACAATAGTTATTGTCCCACAATAATATTATTGTGGGATTTTTGAATATGAAATATAAATCTTATATTGTTTATTTGGTAGTGTTGCTATTGCAAATAATATAACCTACTCTATTGCTACAATTAGAGCAAGATCAGGTCTTACTGAAAAACTCCTTTCAGATATGTTAAGTATTGATCAGAATAGATTTAGTGGATCGTTTGTTACCTATTTATCAAAGCTTTCCAGAGAAAAATCTAAGATTGGTTAATTACGCCAAAATAAGACAAGCGAGATCATTATTTTTGAGATTATCAAAAATAACAAGGCAAAAAGGCTTTTCAGGCATTGCAAACGGAAGCAAATGTAAATTATGAAGAGCGGTCGATTATTCAAAATTATTTGCAAAGCAATTGAAAAACCGAGAACGTTGGCAATTTTCCTTAGGTGCGGAATATGTTACAAACTAAGAATGTGAATAATACGTCTAATGAGCGACATATCGAAAAACACGGATTTTTGTGAAAAATGATGATATGTTGCCACAATCGGCACACGGTTTGCTTATTATTTTGATGCTCAGAAAAATTGGAACATAGCGGAGTTCGCATTATCTGCATTTTGCGAATAATCTGATGCGCAAAAATTATTGGGATAATCATAATTATGATGAAATTACTAACCGCACTTATTTAGGCTATCAATATCAAATGCTAAATATAAATTAGTGTTAAAACCGTTTTTATGAGAGACAATGGTTGGGCGGTCATCGGTATAACTGGGCAAATGGGGCAAGGGCGAATATGGGCTGAGTTTTGCAAAACATTGGCAAATTTCGACCGCTTTTGAGTTCAGTCAGCCCTCGTTATTTCACTCAACCTGATCGCAATGGTAACATTAAACTGGCTTCCACCACGTTTAGTTTGGCAACCCACCGAAAAAGGTTATTACTATTTAGGGTACGGATTTTATTCGAGAAACCACACGTATAAAACAATATAGTAATGATATGAAAGCCCTGCGATTAGGTTGGCGGCAAAATTGGGGTTATGCAATTGCAAGTCAAATTAATGGCTCTATTGCGTTGAAACAGTATAAGGATTTTGTTTCTCTTGGTGGAATTTTTGCTGTTAAATAAAATTCGTCGAGATAAAATCTATTCTCTGAATTTAACTTTATGGAAACAAGATTGGCAGTATTTAGGTTTTACGCCGAAAGTGCAATTCCGTTGGAAAAACAAGAGGTAACATTCCTTCAATGTTTTCTTATTCAGAAAAATATGCAGATGTTGGTGGAAAAAGGATTTTTAGTTATTTGATAAAATAAAGCGATAACTTTTAGGAGAGTTATCGCTTTTTATTCAGAAAGATTATTCTACTTTCACAATCCAGCCTTCAGGGGCTTCTACATCACCGAATTGAATGCCTGTTAATTCGTTGTAAAGTTTACGTGTTATAGGGCCTACTTCGGTTTCTGAATAGAAAACATGGAAGTTGCCTTTGTGTTGGATACCGCCAACAGGGGTGATCACTGCTGCGGTACCGCACGCACCTGCTTCTGCGAATTGGTCAAGTTGATCGATATAAACATCGCCTTCGATGGTTTCCATGCCTAAACGCTCTTTGGCAATATGAAGCAATGAGTATTTGGTGATACTTGGCAGAATCGACTCTGATTTTGGTGTGATGAATTTATTATCTTTTGGTGATCCCAAAGAAGTTTGCTGCACCGACTTCTTCAATTTTTTGTGTGAGTTTTTGGATCTAAATAAATAGCATCAGCAAATTTACGTTCTGGCGTACCTTGTTCTGCCGCTAATTCGTGTGGAAGTAAGCTTGCTGCGTAGTTTCCGCCCACTTTCACGCCGCCAGTGCCCATTGGGGCAGCACGGTCGTAATCAGTCGTGATGAAGTTTGATGGAGCCAAACCGCCTTTGAAGTAAGCACCCACTGGGCAGCAGAAAACAGAGAAAATAAACTCTGGTGCCGCTTTCACGCCGATATTTTCGCCCACACCACTAAGAATGGACGTAAGTATAAGGTTGCACCAGAGCCGTAAGGGACAACCAATCTTGGTTAGCTTTAACCACTTCTTTACAGGCACGTACGAATAATTCAGTTGGTACGCGTGGCATTAAAAGACAGTCTGCGGTACGTTGCATACGTTCTGCATTGGCTTGCGGGACGGAATAAGTTGATTGAACCATCTTTTGCAGCGGTAGGCTTTTAAGCCTTCGAAAACATTGCTGCCCGTAGTGAAGAGCGGTTGAACCTTCGTGAATATGTAATGTGCTATCTGTAGTGAGTTTTCCTTCGTCCCATTTGCCATCTTTCCAGTGAGCGATGAAACGGTAATCTGTTTTTGATATATGAAAAACCTAAATTTGCCCAGTTTAAATCTTTTAAAGCCATTGTTGTGCCCTTTATTTTTGTGAATGAAAATTTGAGATGTTTTGCATTGTAAGATAAAAAAGATGAGGAATGTAGAGGCAAGCGGTAGATTTTTGTGAAAATTTAGTGAAAAAAGAATAAAAGGGTTAAGCATTCCACTTAACCCTTTTTCGTGTGTCCAAAAATTAACTGTTTTTGCTTCTTCTGCAGCTTTTACAATCACCGCAAATGCTGGTGCTTTTAATGATGCACCGCCCACTAATGCACCGTCGATGTCTGGCTGAGTGAATAATTCCGCTGCGTTAGCATCGTTTACAGAGCCACCGTATTGAATAATCACTTGATCCGCTACTGCTTGAGATTTTGCTGCGATATGACCACGAATGAATGCGTGAACTGCTTGTGCTTGTGCTGGCGTTGCAGATTTACCTGTACCGATTGCCCAGATTGGCTCGTAAGCGATTACCGCACCGTTAAAGGCTTCTACGCCTAATGCATCAATTACTGCATCAATTTGGCGTGCACATACTGTTTCAGTTTGACCTGCTTCGTTTTCAGCTTCAGTTTCGCCGATACATAATACAGGCACTAAACCAGCGACTTTTAATGCACCAAATCGCGATAAATTCATCGCTCTCTTTGTGGTAAGTGCGACGCTCAGAGTGACCGATAATGATGTATTTAGCACCAAAATCTTTTAACATTTCTGTTGAAATATCACCTGTAAATGCACCTTGTACGTTTACATCAACGTTTTGTGCACCTAATGAGATTACTGATTGACCTGCTAATGCTGCTTCTCGCTTCTGCTAAGTACATTACAGGTGGAGCGATTGCCACATCACAACCTTTAACATCTGCTAATTCTGCTTTTTAAACTGCAACTAATTCTTTTTGTGAATACTTTGCTGCCGTTTAATTTCCAGTTACCCATAACAAGTGGACGACGTGCCATTTTTATTCTCCTGTTAAATTAGAAATACGAACGAGGAAAGTGTACCAAATTTTGTGTATGCTTGCATAACTATCTTAACTTTATTTGACATGGGGCAAGATAATTTAACCACTTGTGTTGGGGATAAAAATCATAATGGTTAGCAGGGAGCAAGTATAGCCCATAGCCTTAATATTGGCATAGGGAGTTTTATCCCCATCCTATATCTTTTAAGGGAAGGATAGCCCCCTACAAATTTTTGTTATTTTTTACGATGTGCTCGCGGATGTGCTTGGTCGTATACGTGAGCCAAATGTTGGAAATCTAAATGCGTATAAATTTGGGTGGTTGAAAGGCTACTGTGTCCTAGCAACTCTTGTACCGCACGTAAATCGCCCGAGCCTTCCAACATATGCGTTGCAAATGAGTGGCGGAGTTTATGCGGATTAAGATGGGTTTCCAACCCCTGTTTTTTGCCCCACTTTTCCATAATCAGCTGAATTGAACGGTGCGATAATCGCCCCCCATGTTTATTTAAAAAAAGGGCATTTTCTTTCGGAGCGAAACAACCTCGCACAGCCAGCCAATTTTCTAACGCTTGTTTTGCTTTCGAACCCACAGGCACGATTCGCTCTTTGTTTCCTTTCCCAAGCAAACGCACTTCTCCCGCTTGTAAATCGAGCTTATCTAAATCCAAACCTTGCAATTCAGACAACCGCAAACCTGAACTATACATCAGCTCCATCATCGCCTAAATTGCGTTTTTCAAGCGGTGAATTTGCTTCCACATTTAGCAATTGAGAAAGTTGTTCCGCCTCCATATTTTTTGGCAAATATTTTGGCTGCTTTGGTGCTTTTACGCCTACTGCAGGATTCACGCTGATTTCCCCCATTTTTAAAGATAGGCAAACCATTGACGCAACACGACCAACCTCAAGCCAATACTTTTGGCACTCAACCCTGCTGTTTATGGCTTTGGCAACACCCAACGTACGGTTGAGCTATCCATATCCAACTCAAGATTGGACTTGCTCACGATCAAGCAATTCACAAATGGCAAACAATTGGCGCTGGTAATTTTTGAGCGTATGGGGACTAGCCTGTTTTTCAAAGGCGAAGGAAGTCCCAGTAAGGGGAGGTTTGTTGGAATAAAGGATTCGTTGTGCTTGGCATAAATTTGTTATTTAAAAGATTACTTCGCCCTATGCTTGTGAGGCTGTTGCAAGCAACGGGGGAGAGATTGTAACGGAGTTGCAAAAATGAGCCAAATTAGACCGCTTGTTTTCTCTCCTCCGCCTTCGACCTCTTCCTCCACAGAAAGAAAGCTAATTACGCAAGATTCAACTGACCAATCTTCACGCCCACATTTCCCAATGCAACAGGGCTTAAATATTGACCTAAGAACTCGAAAAAGCTCGTCTAATTCGGTGAATTGACGTTGTACTTTCACATCATCTTCCACTTTACGCACGAATTCATAAGTTGCTTTGCCGTTCTCAATTTTTGCTTCAAGCGTAAGATAAACAGTTTCGAAAAAAATGGTTTACATTGCCTTCCTCACCTGGATCACTCACACGAACATTCCAGTTATTGCTAAATAAAAATTTCAGTTTTTGACATTGTGTTTCCTTCTATTTTGGGGTAAATGAAAGGGCAATTTTCATTGCCCTTTGTGTTTTTATTGTAAAACAGAAATATCCGCCACTTGCAAGAACAAGCCTTGCAACGTATTTAAAATCGCTAAGCGGTTTTGGCGCAGTGCTGGATCTTCAGCATTTACCATTACGTTATCAAAGAAGCTGTCTACTGGTGCACGTAAGTTCGCTAATTTATCTAATACTGCAGTGTAATCACCTTTTGCAATAAGCGGTTGTACTTCAGTGCGTAATGCAAGTACCGCTTCAGCAAGGGCTTTTTCTGCTGGTTCTACGCAAGCAGTTAAATTGATCTCGCCAATTGCAGCATCCGCTTTCGCTAAGATATTACTTACACGTTTATTTGCTGCCGCTAACGCCTCTGCTGAATCTAAAGTACGGAAGTGTGAAACCGCACGTACACGCGCATCAAAATCAGCAGGGCGAGTTGGACGACGCGCCAATACCGCTTGAATTACATCCACTGCAATACCTTCATCTTTTGATACCATGCGCGGAAACGACCGAGCATGAAGTCTACTACATCGGCAACCACATTTTGATTCGTGAGTTTATCACCAAAAAGTGCGGCTGATTTTTTCACTAAATCTTCTAAATCCAGTGGTAAATTTTTCTCAACGATAATACGTAATGCACCTAGTGCTGCACGGCGTAGAGCGAACGGGTCTGCACTGCCTTTCGGTGCTTGTCCGATACCGAAGATACCCGTTAAGGTATCAAATTTATCCGCTAAAGCGACCGCACTTGCAACAAGTGATTTTTGGTAATTCATCCCCGCAAAGCGTGGCATATATTGTTCGTTTAATGCCACTGCGACTTCTTCATCTTCACCATCATGACGAGCATAGTGCATCCCCATTACGCCTTGCGTATCGGTAAATTCAAATACCATGTTGGTCATCAAATCACATTTTGACAGTAAGCCGGCACGTTTTGCTTTCGCTTCGTCTGCCCCGATTTGTTTTGCAATTTCGCCCTGCCAGTTGCTCAATGCGGTCTGTTTTGTCTTTTAATGTGCCCAGTTGTTGTTGGAATAACACGGTTTCTAAGCGCGGTAAAACGATCAACAAGTTTTTGTTTTAGTCTGTTTTGAAGAAGAATTCCGCATCGGTTAAACGTGGACGAACCACTTTTTCGTTACCTTCGATGATCGCCGTTGGGTCTTCAGGATTGATGTTAGATACAAAGATAAAGTGCGGTAATAATTTACCGTCTTTGTCATAAATTGGAAATATTTTTGGTCACCTTTCATGGTGTAAACTAGAGCTTCCGCAGGCACGGCTAAGAAACGTTCTTCAAATTTAGCCGCTAAAACGTTTGGATATTCCACCAACGAAGTCACTTCTTCAAGCAAGCTTTCTTCAATATCAGCCACGCGCATAGTGCAGTCGCTTTTGCTTGAGATTTTGCCAAAAATTTCTGCTTTTACGCTCATTGAAATCAGCCACTACAGAACCTTTTTCACGCAATAATTGTGGATATTGGTCTGCATGTTGAATTTCAAATTCTTTCTCGCCTAAGAAACGGTGGCCGCGAGATCGTGCGCGCACTTGCCACACCTAAAATTTCGCCTTCGATTAACTCATCACCCTAACAGCATAGTCACAGTATGAACCGGACGGATAAATTGCACGGTTTTATCTGCCCAACGCATCGGTTTTTGAATTGGCAATTTCGCCAATGCATTGGCGACGATGTCGTTAAGTAAGTTTTTAGTCGGTTGACCTTCAATTTTTCGCACGGTGAACTAACCATTCGCCTTTATCAGTCGCAATACGCTCTGCTTGATCAACGGTAATACCACAACCACGCGCCCAACCTTCTGCCGCTTTAGTTGGTTTACCTTCCGCATCAAAGGCTGCTGATACTGCTGGTCCGCGTTTTTCTATTTCTTTGCTCGGTTGTTGTGTGGCTAAGTTCAACACTTTAACCGCTAAACGACGCGGTGCTGCAAACCATTCGATTTTGTCGAAGGTTAAGCCCGCTTGGTTTAATTCCGCCTCAACGTTATCCGCAAAAGAGGTTGCTAATGTTTTGAGAGCTTTTGGCGGCAGCTCTTCTGTGCCAATTTCTACTAGGAAGTTTTTGGGTTGTCATTTTGTTTCTCTGGTAAGGTGCTCCTTGGCACCATTTTTATTTTTAATTTAATCTTTTTCAATAATAGCTTCACATTTCACTGGAAAATTAAGTGAATTTTGCAATAAAACACGCGTGATGCGCATTTTTCATGTAATGCCAATGCCTTAACAGCATCCGACTCACTTGAAATTCTCACACGAGGTTTTAATGTTGCTGAAATAAAACGTCCTGCTCGTTCAGAACTGCCTTCATCCATAATTGCGATAGCCTCATCACGGTATGCCTGCACAATAATGTTATTAACGGCACAAAAATGTAAATACCATAATTTATGGCAAGCAGAAATAGAGGCTAATAACATATCTTCTGGATTCCAACGTGTTTTATCACCACGAAAAGCTGGAACAGCAGAACCTAAAATATCAGGTTTATTCAATGCCGAAGCAATAAAATCCCGCTCATACGCAGTATAAGAAGAAGTGCCTCGCCCTGAATTTCCAACCCACTCTACGGTAGTTTGATAAGTATGTTGCTTCATTATATTTTCTTCGTTTTCACTTCTGCCAAATCTCCCTCCCCCTCTTTTGCTAAAGAGGGATTGGATCTTTGCAGAGTTAAATATCTATGTTTTACTTTAACATGAAAGCAGATAATTTAATCTCTATTAAAATTAAAATTAAAATTAAAATTAAAATTAAAATTAAAATTAAAATTAAAAATTAAAATGTAAATGAGCCAGTTACAATCAATTTACTCAAGAATTCCCCTCTTAGCAAAGAGGGTAGGGGAGATTTGGCAGAGCGACTTAACGCTCGTACTCAATCAGCCCTCACATTCTCTAAAAACAAATAAATCTGCTCTACTACCGCTTCAATTTCACTTATTACTTCATCATTGCTAAATCGTATCCCCGTAAAACCAAGTGAATTTAATTCACGCATCTCGTAATGCATCTTTTTCCTGATAATCAGGTTGCTAGTGCTGACTACCATCTAATTCAATTATCAGCTTTGCTTTTCGCACAATAAAAATCAACGATATAACTTAAAAAGTGGCTTTTGTCGAGTTAAATCGAAATCTAATAATTGATCTCGATTGATGCGTTGCCATAATTTTCTTTCCGCATCCGTTTGATCCACTCGCAATTTCTGCGAATTCTCTTTTAAGTATTTTTCATAGGGTTGCATGAACGCTATTTTTTGCCGTTCTCAATCCCTTCACTCAACACCTTTTGAAACTGCTCATAATCACAAAAGCCATTTTCATCTTTCTTACAGCCTTTAAGGGTTAAGGCTGTTTGGTTTGGTGGTGTCGTTAAACTTAATGGTGTGATATTAATCAGCTGTCCAGTTGTTTGATAAACATAATCCAACTTAAATTTGGGTTTGCCACTGGGTTTGTGTTTCCACACTTCAAACATCAGTTTTCCGCCAATTGGGATATTTTCTAATGAATCATCCAACTCATAAGGCTCAACACCTAGTGCTGCAAGCAGAGCGACAATATTAGAATCGTGTCCAACCAATAAGTTAATTTTGTTTTCACTATTTAGCTGTTGCTGAATAAATGCTAACAACGGGTATGAGGCATTTTGTGCTAACGTTTCGTTGTTTTTAAATAACGATGCGGTAATATTCGTTTTAATTTCGTTAATTGCACGCCATTTTTCTTGGCTATCCACACGACCGTTTGCGATTTCTGAATTAGGCTTGCCCACATAATGCGCGAGCAATAATGCACTGACAATTTTCTTTCCTGTGCTGATAGAGCCAGTAATCTTGACCGACTTGCCGTCTTTAATACTGTATTCACCGACTTTTCCACCTAAATCACATTCGCCTTTTTGCAAGCAGTTTGGTGAGTTTTTGTAATCGATGATGTCACTTAATAGCGCATAATTCGGCGCTAATTTCTGCTGTAAAGCGGTTAAATCAACGTTATTTTTGCAGATTCAATCAAGGCTTGACTTGGATTATGCGCTGTATTAAAAAAATCGGATCTTTTTCAGAACCAATTTTACCGTGATGTTGTAGTTGAACATTACAGCCGGCAAATGCGCCAGAAACTATCGCTTGCCCTGTTGCAATGGTGCGTTGCACGCCATTCGCATAAGCGAAAATACCTTCGCCCGATGCACAACGTTCTGTTGTTAATAATCCTTTATCCGCTAGCCACTGCCCTAAATATTGCCCAAAATAGGTTTCTAATACCGTCCCTTTTGCCGTGAGATAACCTGATGGCACATCCCATTTCGCCCATTCATAAGGGGAATATTTCGCCATTTCTTGCGGATCTTTTTCACTGGTGAACGCAATCCGTGTCGGCTGAAAATCAATACTTTCTCTAATTCATAATCAGAACTAGAGGAAGTTTGACCATTTTCTGTTGCAAACGCACTACTTGCTAAAGCTGGAGCCAAAGCAAAAGTGCGGGTGAATTTTAGGGTTATCATATTCGATACCTAATCATTTAATGTTGAAATTGAGCTATAAAAATTCAAGGCATATTTCGGTGCCGTAACTAACACCATAAATACTGCACACAATATTGACTACCGCAAAAAAGATTAGTTGTTTACTGTTGCTCTCCACCCAGAGCATTTTAAATAATGCGAGCGTACCAATATTTTCATCAAGTTCGCTCTCTCCGCTTAGTGTTCTTAAGGTTTTCAGCATCTCGCGTACAAAAGCGACAGTATTTATTGCCATGACGCTGAGTGCAATAAATCCAGAAGCGAGGCATAAAAACAGCACTGGTACATCACTCCACCCCCAATGTACCCAATCCAGCTCAGAAAACATAAATAATGCCAGTGATAAAAATAACACTGCAGGCGTTAAATTTCGTAGAAACATTAAATAGTCATCGCCAATTTTAAATAAAAATTGTAAAAAACTGACCTTCTTCATTACTTACTAATCTTCCAACTTGTCTTGGTTTTCATTAAACGCACTTTGCCATCTTTGAGATATAGCCGCCTTTTTACACATCTAAAACCGTATTTTCTGGCAAATCAGACGCAAACACTTCAACCTGTTGTTTATCTTCCGAAAGAATGCCGTAAACCGCTTGGGTTTTATTGGCAGGGTCGTCTAGCTTAATATCCGCTACATCAAACACTTGTACACAGGCTTTTCTCACATAAGAATAAGACTGCCCCGCACTTGGTAAGCAACTATGAGCATCTGTTTGACCGCCCACAGTTGGCATTTCAGCTTGCGGTTGAGCATTGCTACAAGCGGTCAAAATCATGGTAGAAGTTGCAAGAGCTAACGTTTTTTTTATCACTTTAGAAAATCTCTTTTAATTTGGATTCATCTAAAACAATATCGCCATTTGGTAATAACAACGCAGGAATGCCTAAATAGCCATTTGCTTTCGAGTTATCAAATTCTGCTCTGCTATCGCGTAAACGAATAAACTGCTTGAGATTAGGTAATGAAGTCATAATTTCTACTTCATCGTAATCCACGCCTAAGCGATCCAACTCCGCAACAAATGGTGCGGTATCTGGGCATGTTTCTGCATAAAAAAGAATTGGTTTGCTCATTTTTCTCTCCTAAAGTGCGGTCAAATTTCACCGCACTTTTGTGAATTTGTTTAAGCCTTATTTTTTACAACCAGGGAAACCTAAGGCTTCACGGCTTGCATAATAGGCTTCCGCCACACCTTTGGTTAAGGCACGAATGCGTAAAATATAGCGTTGGCGTTCTGATAGAAATCGCTTTACGTGCATCTAACAAGTTAAAGCTGTGTGCTGCTTTCAAAATACGTTCATAAGCTGGCAATGGTAACGGTTTTTCTAAAGGCTAATAATTCTTGTGCTTCTTTTTCGTATTGATCGAAGCAGTAGAATAAGAAATCTGTGTTTGCGTGTTCAAAGTTATAGGTTGATTGCTCAACTTCATTTTGATGGAATACATCGCCATAAGTGGTCTTGCCCAATGGACCGTCAGACCAAACTAAGTCATACACAGAATCTACGCCTTGGATGTACATGGCTAAACGCTCTAAACCGTAAGTCACTTCGCCCGTTACAGGTTTACATTCTAAGCCACCCACTTGTTGGAAATAGGTAAATTGAGTCACTTCCATGCCGTTTAGCCACACTTCCCAGCCCAACCCCCATGCACCTAAGGTTGGGTTTTCCCAGTTATCTTCCACAAAACGGATATCGTTTTGGGTCGGATCGAAACCAAGCATTTCAAGCGAGCCTAAATAAAGTTCTTGAATGTTATCTGGAGAAGGTTTGATCACCACTTGGAATTGGTAGTAATGTTGTAAACGGTTTGGGTTTTTCGCCATAGCGACCATCGGTCGGACGGCGTGAAGGTTGCACATAAGCAAATGCCATTGGCTCTGGGCCTAATGCGCGCAATGCGGTCATTGGGTGAGAGGTACCTGCGCCCACTTCCATATCAAAAGGTTGCACAATGGTGCAGCCTTGGTTTGCCCAATATTCTTGCAGGGCTAAAATCATACCTTGGAATGTTTTTACGTTAAATTTTGTGCTCATAATCGTTGATCTAATGTGATTAAAAATGTTGGTATTATACTTGAATCCGTAAAACGGATAAAGGCGAAAAATGCAGTTGAAAAGAATAAAAAGAGGCTTTTACATTGTTTCAGTTACAACATAAAAGCCTCTTTAAGAACCGATCTTAGGCTACCAACGATACCCCTAATTTCACACCAATTGTTCTCTGTTTACTTAATTGTGAACCTTGAGATTGAGTCGCATATACCGATATATGGAAATGCGAGATCTCACCACTTACACCCAATTCTTTTTGCCAATAACGCCCGAACTGTTGTTGTAAAGTCGCCTGATTGACTTTAGTTTGCACGCGAGCATTTGAAGCATCGACATAATTTATTGAGAAATACGGTTTAATTGTTACATCTTGAGCTGGTGTAAAGGTGTAATCTACTTTAGCCCCTGTAGTATAACTATTAAATGCTATTTTTGGTGTTTGGATATTCACGCCTTCGTATTGGTAATTTTCGCCTTCAACAAAATGGCGATTTACACCAAGATAAGGCTGAACACCTAATTCTCCTAAACGGAACTGATAATTCGCATTAAGACCATAACTCATCACACGACGATGGATTTTTTGGCTTTGTTCACCTGAAATTTTACTTGAACTCACCCCATAACCTGCGTTGAGACCCAATTGCCAATCATGCCATTGATATTGTGCAAATGCTGACACCATCGTGAGATCCATCTGATTGGAGATCTGCTCATCAAAGGTATTATTAGCACGACCATGTGAGAAAATCGCCCCTATCCGTCCATTCTCAACTTTTTTCTGAGCACCAATTTGGCGTAAATTCATATTTTGTTGATAAGCACGGAAGTCATCTGAGTCATAACGTTTTTTATCTTGCGTAATATTCGTCCATACTGAAAGATCTGAATCGGAAACTAAAACTTTATCAAGCTCATGTTGAACCGAAAGCATACTATTTACCGTTGCAGACAATTCAGAAAGAGCACTATTTGAATAACGACTAATAAGCTCTTTTTGCTTGCGAGTTTCTTCGGCTTTTGAGCTTCTTCCGCTTTGCGAGCTTCTTCAGCCTTACGGGCTTCTTCGGCTTTTATGTGCTTCTTCAGCCTTGCGTGCAGCTTCCGCTTGACGAGCTTCTTCAGCCTTACGAGCTTCTTCCGCTTTGCGAGCTTCTTCCGCTTTACGTGCTTCTTCAGCCTTACGGGCTTCTTCCGCTTTGCGAGCTTCTTCGGCTTTACGTGCCTCTTCCGCTTTGCGAGCTTCTTCGGCTTTACGTGCCTCTTCAGCCTTACGAGCCTCTTCAGCCTTACGAGCTTCTTCCGCTTGACGAGCTTCTTCTGCTTTACGAGCTTCTTCCGCTTTGCGAGCCTCTTCCGCTTTACGTGCTTCTTCCGCTTTGCGAGCTTCTTCGGCTTTTACGTGCCTCTTCAGCCTTGAGCCTCTTCAGCCTTACGAGCTTCTTCCGCTTTACGTGCTTCTTCCGCTTGACGAGCTTCTTCCGCTTTGCGAGCTTCTTCAGCCTTACGTGCTTCTTCGGCTTTGCGAGCTTCTTCAGCCTTACGGGCTTCTTCCGCTTTACGAGCTTCTTCGGCTTTTACGAGCTTCTTCTGCCTTACGTGCTGCTTCAGCTTTGCGTGCCTCTTCAGCTTTACGAGCTTCTTCTGCCTTACGGGCTTCTTCGGCTTTGCGAGCTTCTTCTGCCTTACGTGCTTCTTCGGCTTTGCGAGCTTCTTCAGCCTTACGGGCTTCTTCCGCTTTGCGAGCTTCTTCGGCTTTACGTGCTTCAGCCTTGCGTGCAGCTTCCGCTTGACGAGCTTCTTCAGCCTACGAGCTTCTTCGGCTTTCACGTGCTTCTTCCGCTTTACGAGCCTCTTCAGCCTTACGCGCTTCTTCCGCTTTACGTGCCTCTTCAGCCTTACGAGCTTCTTCCGCTTGACGAGCTTCTTCTGCTTTACGAGCTTCTTCTGCTTTACGAGCTTCTTCCGCTTTGCGAGCCTCTTCCGCTTGATGAGCTTCTTCGGCTTTGCGTGCCTCTTCAGCCTTACGTGCTTCTTCCGCTTTTGCGAGCCTCTTCCGCTTGACGAGCTTCTTCGGCTTTTGCGTGCCTCTTCAGCCTTACGTGCCTCTTCAGCCTTACGTGCTTCTTCCGCTTTGCGAGCTTCTTCAGCCTTACGGGCTTCTTCCGCTTGACGAGCTTCTTCCGCTTGACGTGCTTCTTCCGCTTTGCGAGCTTCTTCGGCTTTACGTGCCTCTTCAGCCTTACGAGCTTCTTCCCGCTTGACGAGCTTCTTCCGCTTTACGAGCCTCTTCAGCCTTACGCGCTTCTTCCGCTTTACGTGCTTCTTCCGCTTTGCGAGCCTCTTCAGCCTTACGAGCTTCTTCCGCTTGACGAGCTTCTTCGCTTTACGAGCTTCTTCTGCTTTACGAGCTTCTTCCGCTTTGCGAGCCTCTTCCGCTTGATGAGCTTCTTCGGCTTTGCGTGCCTCTTCAGCCTTACGTGCTTCTTCCGCTTTACGTGCTTCTTCCGCTTTGCGAGCCTCTTCAGCCTTACGAGCTTCTCGCTTGACGAGCTTCTTCAGCCTTACGAGCTTCTTCGGCTTTACGTGCTTCTTCCGCTTTACGAGCCTCTTCAGCCTTACGCGCTTCTTCCGCTTTACGTGCCTCTTCAGCCTTACGAGCCTCTTCAGCCTTACGAGCTTCTTCCGCTTGACGAGCTTCTTCTGCTTTACGAGCTTCTTCGCTTTGCGAGCCTCTTCCGCTTGATGAGCTTCTTCGGCTTTGCGTGCCTCTTCAGCCTTACGTGCTTCTTCCGCTTTGCGAGCCCTCTTCCGCTTGACGAGCTTCTTCGGCTTTGCGTGCCTCTTCAGCCTTACGTGCCTCTTCAGCCTTACGTGCTTCTTCCGCTTTTGCGAGCTTCTTCAGCCTTACGGGCTTCTTCGCTTGACGAGCTTCTTCAGCCTTACGAGCTTCTTCCGCTTTTGCGAGCTTCTTCCGCTTTACGTGCTTCTTCAGCCTTACGGGCTTCTTCCGCTTTGCGAGCTCTTCGGCTTTTACGTGCCTTCCCGTTTGCGAGCTTCTTCGGCTTTTACGTGCCTCTTCAGCCTTACGAGCCTCTTCAGCCCTTACGAGCTTCTTCCGCTTGACGAGCTTCTTCTGCTTTACGAGCTTCTTCCGCTTTGCGAGCCTCTTCCGCTTTACGTGCTTCTTCCGCTTTGCGACTTCTTCGGCTTTACGTGCCTCTTCAGCCTTACGAGCCTCTTCAGCCTTACGAGCTTCTTCCGCTTGACGAGCTTCTTCTGCTTTACGAGCTTCTTCCGCTTTGCGAGCCTCTTCCGCTTTACGTGCTTCTTCCGCTTTCGAGCTTCTTCGAGCTTTTACGTGCTCTTCAGCCTTACGAGCCTCTTCAGCCTTACGAGCTTCTTCGCTTTACGTGCTTCTTCCGCTTGACGAGCTTCTTCCGCTTTGCGAGCTTCTTCAGCCTCACGTGCTTCTTCGGCTTTGCGAGCTTCTTCAGCCTTACGGGCTTCTTCCGCTTTGCGAGCTTCTTCGGCTTTACGAGCTTCTTCTGCCTTACGTGCTGCTTCAGCTTTGCGTGCCTCTTCAGCTTTACGAGCTTCTTCTGCCTTACGGGCTTCTTCGGCTTTGCGAGCTTCTTCTGCCTTACGTGCTTCTTCGGCTTTGCGAGCTTCTTCAGCCTTACGGGCTTCTTCCGCTTTGCGAGCTTCTTCCGCTTTACGGGCTTCTTCCGCTTTGCGAGCTTCTTCTGCCTTACGAGCTTCTTCAGCTTGACGTTTTCTTCCGCGATACGTTTCTCTTCTGCGATACGTTTCTCTTCTGCGATACGTCTTTCTTCCGCGATACGTTTTTCTTCAGCAATACGTTTTTCTTCCGCGATACGTTTCTCTTCCGCGATACGTTTCTCTTCAGCTACACGTTTCTCTTCCTCTTGACGGAATTGAGCAGTAACGGCATAGTTTGCTCAACGGTTTGACGTTGTTGAGCATTTACTTTGTGATGCTCTGCTTGCGTTTTGTCTTGTTCGACTTTTTGCTTGCTCTGCCGTTAATGCTTGAGTTTGTGCATTAGTGCTATTTTTAAGATTTTCGACCGCTTGTTGTTTAGCAATAACAGCTCTGATTCGCCAGATTAAGAGCACTTTAAGCTACTATTATTTTTGTTCTGCTGCTTTTGCTTTTTCTTGAGCTACGGTTGCTTTCTCTTGCTGTGTTTCTTCAAGAGTAGTTTTTAAGGTTTGAGCCTCTTTATTTTTGATTAGCTTGTTCTGCTAAGTCGCGTTCAAGTAATGCTTTTTCGCTTTCAATTCTGCATTGTTAGCTTGTGCTTGTCGGAGAAGCTCTTCTGTGATGATAAGCTCCTCTTTCACTTCCTCAAGTGATAACACCATAAAATAGAAAGCCTGCTTTTTCAGCCTGTAAAGATGCCTCTTTTTCAGATAACACTTTTTCTTCTTCAGCAACAGCCAGTGCTTTTTTTCTGTTGCTGTTTTATGAGATTAAGCTGTGCAAGTTTAGCTGTGGCAAACTCAATTTGAGCTCTCTTTTTTTCACCTGTGCTGTCGCTAAAGCGATATTTGCTTCATCTAAAAGCTTGAGCAGTTTCTAGGCTTTTAGCGGATTCGTGCGCATTGGTTGCAATTTGTGCTTTTTCTTGAGCAGCTTGTACTGTAGCTTGTGCTTGAGTTAGTGCCATTTCTTTTCTGATTTTGCACTTCCTGTGCTGCATTTTTGGGTTACGTTGAAGTGCTGCTAATTCCGTTTTTAATGTGTTGAGATGGCTTTGATCAGGCAATGCTTCGGATAATACTGATCTTTTTGACCGCACTTTTTCTTCTTGAGCATGACGTTTTTCGGTTAATGCCGTTTTTCACTAATAATTCACTTAACTTTTGAGCTTCATTGGTTAAGTTTTGAGTTAACTCTTGTTCTTTAATTGGATTATATAAACGGTATTCATTCCCTTTTTAGTTAACCCATAACGCCAAGCACCAGCATCAACGTGTTGATTGGCTAAGGTAAAGTTCAAGCCTGAATCTACCGCTTGTTTAAGGGTAACTAGCGTTAATTGTTCAAGTGTTGTGGGTTCTGCCTGTATTATGCACATTAAGCTTAAAGTCACCTTGTGCACGTCCATTAATTTGCAATTTATCGCCTAAATATTGAGTCAGATAAGTGCGATAATTAAACGTCCCATTGCCACTTAAATTGCCATTGATCGTTAACGTATTAAATTGGCTATTATTTGTTTGAGTCGCAAAAATCAGGATTCAGCGTAATTTCACTATTATTGAGTGCCAAACTACCTAAAGTAGTACTAGCTGGCATTGTCCAGTTCGCATTATCCAAGCTGACTTGAGAGCCATTTTCACCGCTTATTTGATGGGTAAATTGAGTATTAATAAGATTAAAATGAGCGTTATTACTCAAACGAACATCACCAGTTAAGGTTGCATTATTCACCGTGGCATTTGCCTGATTACTCAAGTGCAATAATCCTGTTTGTGTTGCGTTATGACTCAAGGTAAATCGACTCTGTTCGGTTAAATTCACGTTGCCAATTAAATCCACGAATCCTGATGCAACGAGGCTCGCGGTATGATAACTGCACGTTGCCATTTACTTTTGTTCTGGTAACGAATTGATGGTTTTTCATTAGTCAGTTTTTCTGATTTACATTGAGTGAGTCCTGTCCAATCAGAACGAATGCAAACTAAATTTTCTTGATTTGGTGTCACACCAAAAAGTTGCTGAGGCGTTGTTATTAATTGTCCAATTACCATTAATTGTAGAAACATTGCGAGAAACCACCGCTTGCCCGCCTTTTAATTTGGAGGTTTTTAGCCGTAAACGTGCGGTTAATCCAATCATCATCGATGATGACCTCTCCTCGAGTTGAACCTTCTATCTTGGCATGATTTTTGATTTAAATGATTGTAAGCATGAGGCGTTGGACGACCACTAAAAATTAAGTTACCGCCATTTTGGGTAATATTCCTCTTTAAATTTGTTCCACCTGATAGAAGGAAGTGATTATCTTTGTTAAGCGGATTGTAATTAACATTCAAACGTCCAGTATTTTTTTAGTATCATCTTTATCACCAAACCAACCATTAAAAGCAATATCACGTTTATTGGTTAAGTCGCCTCTTGATTATTGGTAGTATCACTGCCAGTAATGATAATTTCTGATGCTTGAGTTGCATTGTGGTTAACTAACATCGCTCCTTCGTCAGTATTTTGAATACGTTTGAAAGTCAATGAGTTACCATTAAGATCTAATCGTCCTCCACGAAAAACCGAAATAAATATTGTTAGGATCAACTTGATCTGCACTATTGAGTTGAACTGTTGCTCTCACCGCTTACAATGCCAACTTCTTTAAAGGTTTGCTTTTGATTATTTTCATCGGCTTGTTGATCCAAGATTACTTTACCATCGCCAACGCTAATTGAGCCTAAGTTTTTACCTTTTGCTTGAATATGTAACGTTCCTTTACCAATTTTAGAAAGGCGATCATTTTTCAACACCATTTACTTTCCAAGTAACGGTGCTACCTTCACTTACATGTACGCCTGCCCCTTGCCAAGTTGCATTATTTTCTGAAGATACTGTAAAGTCACCTTCAAAATATAAACCGCCAGCCCCTTTGGTTAATATTATTAGTAAAAGTAACTTCACCTTTCGCATAGTCAATAAATGAAATATTTTACCATTATTTAGTCTTGGTTTATAAGCATTTTACACCACCTGCGGCGTAAACAGGTTCTTTATCTTCTGCTTTTTAATGCTTCATTAAATAACTGAACCGTTCTGACTTTAAATTGAGGCATACTCACTTTTTTTCATTCGTTTGAGTAACCGTACCAGTTCCATTATTATTTGAAGTAAATGAATAATGACCGTTACTTCTTGGTTCTAAAAATGTTATAGGCAAATCCTCTGCAAAGATATTGTCATAAAAACCAATCTTTTCTAATTAATTGAATCCATTTCCCGCCCCCAAGAAAGGGTTACCTGTTTGCAATACGCCATTGATCAGCCATTTTTGTTTTTTTGCATCATAAATAAACATTGGCGATCCACTATCGCCTAAAGAACCAGCGATTGGCAAAGGTCCATAATCATTAGGTTTTGTCAGATCTCCATTTAAATTTACCGTACCATTACCTGCCCCACCTTGGGAATGCGTGTTACCAGCAGTTCTCCATTGATAGCCACTAGCAATCCAATATGAGCTATTACGTCCCTTTTCTTGATCTTCAGCGGTTCTCCACCATTGTCTACCTGCACCAATACGAACACGTTCAGGATATCTAGTATGATCTGCATACGTATTTCCATGCATTGTTTCTGTCATTTCTATCGGCTCAGCATCAGTGACAAATTTATGTAATCTAGGCATGTGATAATCCCCATCATAAGGGTTATCTTTTGTCTGGCTTATAATTATTTCTTTTTACAATTTGATATGAAAAAACGATGCTGATCTGGATTTTGTCCTTCCGCACCAAAATTAACGCTATTATATCCACCGTTATGTGCAACACTCACAATATACTGATCGCCCACTAATGCCGCTACGCCGTTGCGCGACACTACAGAAAAATCAATCATCGGTGCTTTTGTCATTGATGTACCGACTAATTCCCCTTTCTTGTTATAAACCTCAATATTCTGGGCTCCAACTGTGAACTTCCCTTTATTCTCTGCAAAATCACGATAATATTGGTAACTAATACCAAAAATAAGTATGTCCTGCCCACGCTTGTGATGCTATCCCTAATGAAATACAAGCGGTTAAAAATTAAGACGAAATACAGTTTTTCATAAGATTTATCTAAAAAGTGCCTCATATTTTAAATTTAGCAAAAAGTGGTTATTTTTATGAATACATTTTAATCAATAGATTAAAAAGTATAGAGAAAAATAAAAGCCAGGTTAATGCTAGAGTTTCAAATGGTTTTGCAACAATAGAGGTTGCAAATGATTAGAATTAAAGAAATTTTTACTATTCTATGTAATCTAGTCACTAGAAGATAATGAAAAATTTTATAGTTATGTAATTATCCCTCTTTTCTGACCTTAATATAGCGGTTACAACGGAACTAAATAGAAAAACCGAGCTTTTAAAGCTCGGTTTTTATTCTATGTGTTTGCAAATTATAAGTTAAATTTCACCGCTTATTACGCTAATTCCGCACGTAATTTTTGGTTACATCCACCATCACTTTTAATTGGTCGATGGTTTCTGTCCAACCACGCGTTTTTAAACCACAGTCTGGGTTTACCCATAAACGTTCTTTTGGAATTACATTTAATGCTTTGCGTAATAAGTGTTCAATTTCACCTGAGGTTGGTACACGTGGGCTGTGGATATCATACACGCCTGGACCGATGTCATTCGGGTAGTTGAATTTCACAAAGGCATCTAATAATTCCATATCTGAACGTGAGGTTTCGATGGTAATCACGTCCGCATCTAATGCAGCAATTGCTGGTAAGATGTCGTTAAACTCGGAATAACACATATGAGTGTGAATTTGCGTATCATCTTGCACGCCCATTGAGCTTAAACGGAATGCTTCGCCTGCCCATTGTAAATACGCATCCCAATCTGCACGTTTAAGTGGTAAACCTTCACGAATTGCTGGTTCATCAATTTGGATAACTTTAATGCCTGCTGCTTCTAAATCTAACACTTCATCAGATAACGCTACGCCGATTTGTTTACATACGGTTGAACGTGGAATATCGTTACGCACGAATGACCATTGTAAAATAGTTACAGGACCTGTAAGCATTCCTTTCATTACACGGTTTGTGAGGCTTTGTGCATATTGTGACCAGCGTACTGTCATTGGCTCTGGGCGAGTTACATCACCGTAAATCACAGGCGGTTTTCACAGCGTGAACCGTAGCTTTGTACCCAACCAAATTTAGTGAAGGCAAAACCGTCTAATAATTCCCCAAAGTATTCCACCATGTCGTTACGTTCCGCTTCACCGTGAACTAACACATCTAAATCTAATTCTTCTTGGCGACGTACCACATATTCAATTTCTTTTTTCATTGCCGCTTCGTAATCTGTAAGAGATAACTCGCCTTTTTTGAAACTTGCACGGGCGTGACGAATTTCAGTCGTTTGCGGGAATGAACCAATATTTGTGGTTGGCAGAAGCGGTAAATTTAACCACGCATTTTGCTCACAATACGTTCTGCAAATGGCGATTTACGTTGATCCGCACCTTTTGGCAAGTTTGCTAAACGCTCAGCCACTTCAGGGCGATGAATTTCTTTTGAGGTTGCACGTGCATCTGCTGCCACTTGGCTTGCATCTAATGCCGCTTGTACAGAAGCTCTGCCATGATTTAACGCTTGTTTTAATACATTTAATTCTTCTACTTTTTGTAGCGTGAAAGATAACCAGCTATAAAGTGCAGGATTTTTCTCTTTTAATTGCACTTCCACTTCTAAATCAAATGGGTGTGCAATAATGAGCAGCTTGCAATCCATAAACGCTCGCCTAATTTTGCTTTTTAATGGCTCTAATACATCTAACACTTTGTTTTAAGTTTGCACGCCAGATATTACGGCCTTCAATCACGCCAGCTGATAATACTTTTGCTGTAATCTTCAAATGCCGCAAGCTGTTCTGTGCACGCACTAAATCTAAATGTAAGCCCGCAACAGGTAAGGCTTTTAATAACTCTGCGTGTTGTGCAACGGAACCAAAATAAGTGGCTAACAATAATTTTGCATTCACTTTGCTTAATTCAGCGTAAACAGATTTATAGGCTTCAACCCATTCTGCAGGTAAGTCTAATGCTAATGCAGGCTCATCAATTTGAATCCACTCCGCACCTTCAGCCACTAATGCATTTAAGATTTCAACATAAACAGGCACTAATTGATTTAATAAATCGAAACGGTTAAATACTTCGCCTTTTTCTTTACCTAACCATAAGAATGTTAATGGACCAACAATCACTGGTTTGAAGTTTAAGCCTAGCGCTTTCGCTTCACGAATTTGATTCACGTAATGAGCTGGATTTGCTTTGAAAGCGGTCGATTTTGGAACTCAGGCACAAGATAGTGATAGTTCGTATCAAACCATTTGGTCATTTCAATCGCAAATTGATCTTTGTTACCACGTGCAAGTTGGAAATATTGATCAAGGGTTAAATTTTTGGCTATCAAAACCAAAACGAGCAGGGAATTGCCCCAGTTGCCACTTGTAAATCTAAAAATATGATCGTAGAACGTGAAATCGCCCACTGCAACAAAAATCTGCATTCGCCGCTGCTTTGATGTTTCCAGTTTTTCACGCAATGCTTTCGCTAAATCTAATAAATCTTGCTCGGCTAATTCTTTACGCCAATAACGTTCTTGTGCAAATTTTAATTCACGTTTTGCTCCTACACGAGGAAAGCCTAAGATGTGCTGTTGTCATAATGTACTCCTGCTATTTTAAATCGGGTTTGTTTTAGACGTTTAGCCGTCTAAACTGCTTGGTTCACATCTTCTAACTTTTTCTTACATTATGCAACCCTCATAATTTTCTTATTGATTATGAAAATTTTTAATATTTTAGGGGGAAAACGGAACAGTAAATTTAGTTTACATCGACATGTTAGTGTTGGGTTTGTGAGTAGGCAACGAGAAATCAGGGTTTGCTGACCCTAAAAGGTCGGCGATATTTGGGAGAGTAAATTTAGAGATACTGTAGTGACCTCTTATCACATTGTAGATTCGCGATTATTTATCACGAAAAAACGCCACGAATAAATTGGATAGAAAGGAAGAATAAGAAAGCAAGCACGGCATATAAAATATAGCTGACAATCGGTTGGGATAGCGTTTCGCCTTCGGCAAGTGGTTTGATGGAAACTACGTTGCGGAACTCATTCATCCAGTTAATACGCCAACCGTAATATTTGATTTGCACGCGTTGATGCTCGTTCGCATAGGCTTGTGCTTTCGCTTGCATATCAGCAGAGCTGAATTTGAAAGTAAGGCGGTAATCCCCAGCCTGTATCTTCATTACGATAAACCATCGTTTTTTTGCTGTCTGGATTCTCGGTGAACAAAAATATACATCACGTACTTCGCCATCTGCAGGGTTAGATTTACTGATGACGCCATCTTTTGTCCATTCGGCGCACTTCCATTCCTGTTACCACTGTTTCATCGTAACTTGGCATTACGTAGTTTACTGTGCCCTGCGATGACAATGAAAAATGAGAGCGAAACGAGAAATAAGAAATATTTGAGGATTGATTTCATACTAAGTCCTACACGTTAATTTTGAATAATTTTTGTACATTCTGTGTGGTGATGAGAGCCAATTCTTCAGTCGAAACACCTTTTAACGTTGCCAAATACTCGCACGTTTCACGCACATAAGCTGGTTGGTTCGGCTTGCCACGGTAAGGAATTGGCGCAAGATACGGTGAATCGGTTTCGACCAGTAGGCGATCAAGCGGTAGTTTTTCTGACCACATCCCGCAATTCTTCTGCATTGCGGAAGGTGATAATACCCGAAATCGAAATATAAAAGCCAATATCCAATGCACGTTTTGCCATCACATAATCTTCAGTAAAACAATGTAACACACCGCCGCATTGTTCTGCACCGCCTTGCTCAAGCATATTCATAGTATCTTCGCGTGCTGAACGAGTGTGAATAATCAGCGGTTTATTGACCTTTTTCGCTACATCAATTTGAGCCGTAAATTGCTCTTGTTGAAGCATTTTAGTTTCAGGCGTGTAGTGATAATCTAAGCCTGTTTCGCCAATGGCAACGACTTTATTGTCTTGGGCATAGGCCAAGAGTTTTTCGTAATCGAAAGGTTCTTCATCTACATTAAGCGGATGCACACCGCAACTTAGTGAAACATCATTGCGATGAGCGGTAAGCTGTTTCATCGCCTCAAAACATCCAAGTGTAGTGCAAACAGAAACAATATGTCCCACACCACGTGCTTTGGCTTTTTCGATCACTTCATCAACGCTTTTTATGTTGCGTTTTGATAGTCTAAGCCATCAAGGTGGCAGTGGGAGTCAATAATCAAATAAGTCGTTCAAATTTAGTTCCTAACGTAGGATGGGATTTATCCCACCATTTTATGATATTGATATTTAACGGTAGGATAAAGCTCACCCTTACGATAAAAAAATGCAAGCATGGTGCTTGCATCTTTAATTAAAAAAAGCAAAAATTACTCTTCTTCAATTCGTTTAAATCCAACGCTTCAGGCGAGAGAATAATGCCTGTTAAGTCCGCATACACGTAATCTTCTGGGAAGAATGTCACGCCACTGAAAATTCACAGGCGTATCAATTTCGCCAATTTCAGTATCGTCCGCACCAACAGGGATTGGGGCCAAAGCGTGAATGCCAATATCTAAGGTTTCCAACACATCTAACTGACGCACTGCACCATAAACAATAATGCCTTCCCAGCCATTATCGACAGCTAATTGTGCTAACTCCGCATCAATCAACGCACGGCGCACTGCACCACCACCATCAACAAGTAGCACGCGCCCGTTACCCTCTTCTTCCAAAAACTTTTTCAATTAAACCGTTACTTTCAAAGCATTTTACGGTTGTAATTTGACCACAGAAAGAAGACGCACCGCCAAAGCTTGAGAAGATTGGCTCAACCACATCAACTTGGTCTGAATAAATATCGCAAAGTGCTGAGGTATTAATACGCATAATAGGCTCCGTTTTTATTTTCGTTTTAATGTGGCAAGTATAAACCTAAGTAGGGAATTTGCAAAATTTTCTAGGAATTTGACCGCTTATTTAAAGAAACATTCATATGTTGGGAAATATCAAATACCAAATAATCTGTGTATTTATGTTAAAATGCCCGAAATTTTTCTAACTGAACAAATATTATGCAAAAACTTAACGCCTTTTTCATACCTTTCATCTGCCTGTTAAGGCTTCCAAAAATTATTGAATATACTAATGTCGAACAGCTTTTAACTGCGTGGCAAACCGCAACTCACGCTAATCAACCTATTTTGCTTTTAGGGCGAGGCTCGAATGTACTTTTTACCGATGATTTTCCACGGTGTTGTGCTGGTCAATAAAATGCAAGGAATTGAACAGCGTGAAGATGCGGACTTCCACTATTTGCACGTGCAAGGTGGGCAGGATTGGCACGAACTCGTAAAAACGGCACTTTCACTGGGTATTTACGGCTTAGAAAAATTTAGCTTTGATTCCAGGTGTGGCAGGTTCAGCACCAATTCAGAACATCGGTGCCTATGGCGTGGAATTTTGCGAATGTATGTGATTTTTGTCGATGTTGTGCATCTATCAACGGGTGAACGTTCTCGTTTAGCAAAGAAGCCTGCCGTTTTTGGTTATCGAGACAGCATTTTCAAGCACGAATACAAAGATGAATATGCAATTATTGCAGTTGGTTTGAAATTGCCAAAAGAGTGGAAACCTGTGCTGAATTATGGTTCATTGGCACAGTTTGATCCTGAAACGGTAACGGCTCAGCAAGTGTTTGAAGAGGTGTGTGCTGTGCGCTCAAGCAAATTGCCAAATCCAGATGAATTTGGTAATGCAGGCAGTTTTTCAAAAACCCCTGTGATCGATCCAGCCACTTTTTCAGCAAATTCAGACCGCTTATCCGAACATTCCAAACTATCTTCAAGCGGATGGTACGGTCAAACTGGCCGCTGGCTGGTTAATTGACCAATGCAGTTTAAAAGGTTTTCAAGTAGGCGGAGCAGCCGTGCATACTCAACAAGCGTTGGTGTTGATCAACAAAGAAAAACGCTACGGGAATGGATGTTGTGAATTTAGCCAAAGCTGTTCGCCAACAAGTTCGTGAAAAAATTTGGCGTAGAGCTGCACCCTGAAGTGCGTTTTATGGGTAAAAATAGTGAAATTGATAGTGAGTTGATTACTCGATAATATTTAACGCTTAATTGATTAAAAATTTTTATGATACCTATCAATATTCAATTCTCTATAAGGAAACTGTTTGTATTGTAAAATATAGTATTTTTCTCTAATAAAGTATAAAAATTTAAATATTTTATAAAAACATTACCGATTTTATGGGCTTTCATGACATTGCTCACAGAATTTTTAAATGGTAGGATTTGAGAAATTTTTACTTTTATTGAGAAAACAACATGTCAAATCAACTTCGTAATGATCCGAAAAAGTGGCAATTGCCTCAATGATCGGCACTGCAATCGAGTTCTTCGATTACTATATTTATGCAGCAGCGGCTGTGTTGGTCTTTAACACGCAATTCTTTAAAAAGTGGCGATCCAGTTTCTGATGAGCTACTTTCCCTTTCTACTTTAGCATTAGCTTTCTTTGCTCGCCCGATTGGTTCAGCATTATTTGGACACTTCGGTGACAGAATCGGTCGTAAAAACTTTAGTTGCCTCTTTATTATTGATGGGTGGTTCAACCGTGATGATCGGGATGCTCCCGACCCTATGAAAGCATCGGTATCTGGGCGCCAGTATTACTCTGCTTATGCCGTGTTGGTCAGGGCTTAGGTTTAGGCGGTGAATGGGGCGGTGCTGCATTAGTTGCAACAGAAAATGCACCTGAAGGCAAACGTGCGTGGTACGGTACTTTTCCTCAATTAGGTGCACCGATTGGGTTGTTCGTAGCAAATGCTTCATTTTTCTTAGTAAGCTACTTTTTAGGTCATGAAGGCTTAGTAGAATGGGGCTGGCGTATTCCGTTCATCTCTTCAATTGTGTTGGTTATGGTGGGCTTATGGGTGCGTTTAACCTTGCACGAAAGCCACGTATTCCGCGAAGCTGAGCAACAAGGCAAAACGCAAAAAGCCCCTGTTTCTGTGGTCTTCCGTCATCATTTAAAACCGTTAATTCTTGGTACATTCATTATGACGGCAACTTACGTGTTGTTCTATATTATGACGGCGTTCGCACAAGTGTATTCTCGCTCGCCAGCAAAACTCTCTGAAGCAGGACACGCAATGGGTTTAGGCATTGCACCTAATACATTTACAGGCTTATTGTTATTAAATGCTATCGTATTTGCGATTTTTCACCAGCATTTCGGGCATTTATGCAGACAGAATTGGTCGTCGTAAATTCTTATTATGGGTAACCTTTGCAATGGGGATTTTCGGCTTTAGCTATGCCATTATTCCTATCAAACGGTACTCCAATGTCTGTATTCTTCTTCCTTGTCGTGGGTATGGTGTTAATGGGCTTCACTTTCGGTCCGATGGCAGCATTACTTCCTGAATTATTCCCAACAGAAGTACGTTATTCTGGTGCATCATTGGCGTATAACTTCGCGTCAATTGTGGGGGCAACCATTGCGGCAACCTTCGCGATCAAAATTAATGCCGCTTACGGGATCTTAGGTGTCAGCATCTATTTTAGCGGTAAATGCATTGATTACCTTTTATCGCTTTATGGGCATCAAAAAGAAACCAAAGATTTAGACTTAACGAAAGCCTAATTTTTAGCTTAAATAATATGATATGATTTTCACCTAGTATTGTGGATCAACCGCATTGCTAGGTGATTTTTATGCAAACTATGAGAAAAAATGAAACTCAATCAATCTCAAATTCAAGAAGCCTTGCATTGCGGGCAAGCCTTTGTGTTTGATGAAATTAACTCTACCAATGCTTACTTTGCTTGAACATTATCAAACGTTAGAACAAGGCACGGTTTGTCTTGCGGAAACCCAAACCGCAGGGCGTGGCAGACGGGGTAGAACATGGTTTTCGCCAGAAAGTCAGAACCTCTATTTTTCGATTTTGTGGCATTACAAACAAAACGAATTAGAGAATTTTACCAGCGTTGAGCTTGGTTGTTTCGCTGATTATTGCCGAAGCTTTGCAAGCCCAAAATGTGCAAGATATTCAGATCAAATGGCCGAATGACGTCTATTACCAAGGCAAAAATGGGTGGGATTTTGATTGAAAACTAAAGCTAACCGAGAGGGTATTCATTTGTGATAGGGATCGGGCTGAATTTAGGGATGACGCAAGTGGATGAGAAAATCGTCACGCAAGCGTGGTCGGATCTTTTCGCAATACCATTTCGACCGTAATAAACTCGTCTGCGATTTAGTGCAGGCATTGCAAAAAAACTTGAAAAATTTACCCGCTTGTTGGCTTCTCTCACTATCAAGAGCGTTGGCAAGCATCTCGATATTTTCCAAAATCGAGCCGTTAAATTGATTGCTAACGATCACGAACTTCACGGTACTTCACGTGGTATTAACGAACAAGGCGAGCTACTGCTTGAGCAAAATGGCGAATTGAATGCTTTTTGCGATTGGCGAGATGTCGCTCAGATCAGAATAAAAATAGAATAAAAAGATGAACAATAAACCTAAAAGCAATTTTTAATGGGGCCGACCGCTTCAGGAAAAACTGACTTGGCAATTGCCTTGCGTGAAAGCCTGCCTGTGGAAGTGATTAGTGTAGATTCCGCCTTGATTTATAAAGGAATGGATATTGGCACAGCAAAGCCAAGCCCTGAAGAATTGGCAAAAGCACCACACCGCTTGATCAACATTTTTAGACCCAGCAGAAAGCTATTCCGCTATGAATTTCCGAGCCGATGCCTTAAAAGAGATGGCAGAAATCACTGCAAGCGGTCGAATTCCATTGCTTGTTGGCGGCACGATGCTTTTACTACAAAGCTCTGATTGAAGGGCTTTCGCCACTACCTTCTGCTAACAGTGAAGTGCGAGCTAAAATTGAACAAAAAGCAGCAGAATTTGGCTGGGGAGTTTTTGCACCAAGATTTGATGGCAATCGATCTTGTTTCGGCAAATCGTATCAATCCCAACGACAGCCAGCGTATCAACCGTGCGTTGGAAGTGTTCTACATTACTGGTAAAACGATGACTGAACTCATTGCCCAACAAGGCGAAAGTTTGCCCTATGATGTATTGCAATTTGCTATCGCCCCTGAAGATCGGATTGTATTACACCAACGCATTGAGCAGCGCTTACAAAATGATTGCGCTTGGTTTTGAAACAAGAAGTACGAAAACTATTTGAGCGTGGCGATTTGAAGATTGATTTGCCGTCTATTCGTTGTGTGGGCTACCGCCAAATGTGGGGAATATCTGCAAGGGCGATATTTCGCTTGATGAGGCGATTTTCAAAGGTATTTGTGCTACTCGCCAGCTTTGCGAAACGCCAAATCACTTGGTTACGTGGTTGGCAAAGTGAAATTACGTGGTTGGATAGTTTGCAACCTGAAAGGGCGCGAGAAGTTGTGTTGGAAAAGTGGGCTAAGTTTAGTGCATAATCACTTTTTCAAAGATAGAAAAAGCATCCCTATTATTGGCATTTAATTGGGATGCTCATGTTAAAACAAAGGCTTTATTATTTAGCTACAACAATACGTTTGCCATTTGAAAAAGCAACATTTTTAGCACCATTGATGGCACTAATTTTAGCCTCTCGGCTAGCAAATAATTGCTGTGCTTGTTCAGGCATTTCTGATAAAGGTACATTAAATGTAACATCAATCTGTTGTTTTGAATCCAGTGAAGGCTCAAAGTTAATCGGGAGTTCTCGCACATAGAAAATTTTGTTTTCAATTTGGTAAGCAGATACCCAATTTAGAGACCTAATTTTATTTTGACCTTTATTTTGAATAGTATAAGTTAGTGTTACAACAGGTTGATTATTTTTATCTGCTTGTAATCCTCGTGAAACAAGATGGATTCCTACATTTTTGGTTAAAACGCTCAAGTGCTATATCGCGTTTTTGTGTTTGTTGTGGTACTTGTTTTTTTCTGCAGCTTGGCTAGTTGTTACTGCTATTAAAGATGATAAACCTAAAATTACTAATGATTTTTAATAATTTCATAAAAACTCCTCGTTATTCAATCGTTAGGCTTTATTAATAGGGACTAATGTTAAAGTGATATTTCAATTACATCAAAAAGCAAATCAATATTAGGATGTTTGCCATGATGTAATTTTGCATCTTCCACGTGTTCTGCAAAACCACTCTAATCCCTGTTGGGCTGCTAAAGCGGTTAATTTGCCATTAAATTTTTGCAACAATGCATTATATAGCTTTAAAAGAGCCTAATTTCCCTTCAATTGCTGGAATATAATGAATCACTTCATCTGATTTATTTTTAAATTTCTAAACTTGCCAGATGATCAATGCTGGGAAAGGTTGCTAAATAATCTTGAAATTGCATAAAAGCCTCAAAAATAAGAAATCAATTACTACAAAGTTTACACATTCTGCATAGCTGAACGCAAATGACAAAATTAACTCGTTTTATAAATAAAAATTGCATGTGTGGTGTTTCTTACTACACCGCAATCTATTTGTAGAGATAATTATTTTTAGGTAGTACGTCGTTGACTACATTAAATTTCACATTTGATGTGCTATAAGATTCAAAAGAAGGGTTTTTCTTCATAAATTTAATGAAACTTTCAGCATCTGGCAGATAAGTATCAGTGCCTTCATATTTTGGGTCGTTAAACATTTTTGCAAATGTTTTATAGCCATCCTTACCGCTTGCAATATATGAGTTAGTACCGACTAGATAACGTTTAGCATCATCTATAGCTTCCCATTGTTGAGTTTGTTTATTAAATACTTCACATTCACTAAACGTTTTCCTTCTGCATTAGGGCATTCCATTAGCTTCATAGCGAATACCTGCTCCATATGGGAAACCACCCGTTGAACCATCAACTAAAGAAAATTGCAGCGCATCTTCAATCACTTGTTTTACTAATGCCCTTCCATTTTTATAGGTAAATAATGTATTACCAAAAGGTAAGAAGGTATAAGCATCATTAAAAGTAATATTTCCTGGTACTATATCTGAACGAACGCCACCTGTATTTTGAATCGTTAAATCAACATTTTTTAAGTTCATTATACATAGTCTCTGCAATGAAGCGTGTTGCTACTGAACCCTCAGGGTTTGAACCTGCCTTATTTGGAATACGGTTGTCAGAACCACCTGGCATAACATTACCTTTGATAGTACCCACCACTTCTTTTTGCTAACTGGTCTTTTCATGACGATATTTAGCAATGATTTTATCAGTAGTTTTATCACTATAGTCTAATGAGATACTTGGCGTTGCTTTTAGGCTATCAACAGCTTGTTTACGCTCTTCACCTTCAAGTTCTTTCCATTTTCCTTCTTTATCTTTTACTTGCAGTTTATTACTACTCATAAGTACGTGAGAATTTTTCTCGTAATACTTGCAATACCATCTTTGCTAAATTTCACACCCTAAATCGCCTACTACAGCAGAATATGCCCAGGCTTCCATGACATAAACAGGCTCACCATTTGGAGATTTAAACTCAAGTGGATATTCATAAATCACAGGTAATTTTAATGCTCCTCAGTTCATCATTGCATGTATAAATTATGGGAGTCACCTGTAACAATAATATCAATATCATTTACTTTTTGAGCAATTTCGATATTTTTCTCACTGCCTGCATGAGAAAGTAAGATGATCTTGTTAATGCCTTGCGATTTTAAGGTATTTGCCATAATTTGAGCTGTGACCACTTCATCGTAGAATTTAACATCTTTACCAGGTGATGATGAGTTAACCGTTTTATTAACGGTATCTAGCCCAATAATGCCTATTTTCTCGCCATTAACAGTAAAAATATCGTAAGGCTTCCATTTGTTATATAAAAATAGAACTTTTGTCAGGGATCACATTAGCAGATAAAACAGGAATTTTTAGTGGTTCAAGGAGCTTTAATAAGCCTTCATTACCCGCATCAAACTCATAGATTTCCCTAACGTAAAAATAGTGAAAAATTACCAGCATTCATCACTGCCGCATCAGCTGAACCGCCAAATAAGGTAAAATAAAGCGTGCCTGTATTAGCATCACCCGCATGTAATACAAGCGGATTTTTATATTTTTACGTAATTCTTTTTAATTTTGCATTTACTGCTGAAAAACCACCAATATCAACTTTGGTTTTGCTTTCCATTAAGTTGAATACGGGTTTCATGAGGTTCTAAATAAGAATGGTGATCGTTAATATGTAAAATACTTAATTCTACTGCCTTATGTTCAGGCATTGATGTTGTTGCGATAGTAGGCATTGCAAATAAAGCAGTAGTGATGCTAAAAATAGCCATTGTGCTTTTTTTCAGCTTAAATGTCATAATAAACTCCTGTTGGGTAAGATTAGTTTTCCAAAACCTTCTAGCATAGCTTGGAAAGTTTTATAACGAATGGTTTTGATTGTTATGCTGTAAATTGCTTCGAGGTTGATCTAAATATGAAAAATCATCCACTTCAACCCCTTTGAATTGTTTATCAAAAATAGCGTTAGCCAATGCTAAACGAGGTTTTATCAGTGAAGAAGGAACAATTAAACTAATGCGATTCTCTGTAATTGAAAATACCGTTTTAGGGAGAAATCCTGTTGCATTTGTTGAGCAATGCTTTGCAAGATCGCTTTAGCTGAACCTTCAACTTGCACAAGTTGAGAAGATTTTGCACCATTTTCAAGCAATAAATCAATGAAAGTTTGCGTGTTTGAACTATGTTTTATATAAATTTTAGCCTTCTCATTTGCGAAAAAGAAACAAGTAAATTCTGTTTCATTGCATTATTGAGAGTAGCATCATTGCTTTCAGTTGGTTCTGAAATAGAGGTAGTCTAAAAATTTGGGGTGAGATTTTTATCTGTTTTAAAAATCCGGGTGAGAATATTTTCTGTGATTTGAGTTTGTCTCATGAAATTGTTCAGTAGATAATGCGTTTTGCTTTAAAAAAAGCTACTTGTAAAGCAGATAGTTGTTTTTATCTTCTTTCGCTAAAGCCATCGCTAACTGGTGTGTTAATGATTGTTGCGTTATTTGTTTGTTACTTGATTGGACATGAGGTTGCTCTGCCATAGATTGCATACTACATAATGCTGCAAATAGCATAAAAAGATGAGTGTATTTTTTCATTGTTAGTCTCACTATCGTGATGGTCATTTTGGATATTATAACGAAATAATTGGATGTATAAAAAGAATTTATCATTATCGAGAATACCAACTTAAAAAGCCCATAAAAAAATAATGGTAATTTAAAAATCATTCTGCTAGAATGCTCAAACTTAACGCTTTATTAACAGGAGATACATTATGAAAAACGTTACTTACAGCAGGAATTTTAGCCGCAACTTCATTTGCTCATGCGGATGTATTAACCACTATCAAACCGCTTGGTTTTTATTGCGAATGCGATTACCGATGGTGTGACAGAAACACAAGTGCTATTACCTGTGAGTGCATCACCGCATGATTACAGTTTAAAACCATCTGATGTCGAAAAATTAAAAATCAGCAGAATTAGTGGTTTGGGTAGGTCACGGTCTTGAATCATTTTTAGAAAAATCGGTTGAAAAATTACCTGAAAGCAAAGTGTTAGAATTGGGCGAAGTGCCTACAATCGAAGAGATTATTGAAGCAACACATCACGAAGATCACGACCATGACCACGATCACGGGCATCATCAACATGCCCATGGTCACGATCATCATGGGACATGACCACAGTCACGACTGGCATATTTGGCTTTCAAGCGATGCGAGTAAAATTGCAGCAGAGCAAATCGCAGATCGTTTAACGCAATTGTATCCAACGAAAAAAGCAAAAATTGCAGAAAATTTAGCAAAATTTAAAACCGCGGTCGATGCCAAAACTGTGCAATTAAAAGCCCAGCTTGAGCCAGTAAAAGGTAAAGGCTACTACACCTTCCATGAAGCTTACGGTTATTTTGAATCAGCTTATGGTTTAAACTCGCTCGGTTCATTTACTATCAATCCAACCGTTGCCCCTGGAGCAAAAACTTTGATGAAAATCAAAAGAGCATATTGCGGAACATAAAGCAGTTTGCTTGTTTGCTGAGCCGCAATTTACACCACGTGTAGTCGAAAGTTTAAGCAAAAGGTACACAAGTGGGTGTTGGTCAGCTTGATCCACTTGGTGCGAAAGTTAAGATGAGTGCAGAAGCTTATCCACAGTTCTTGCAAGGCATTGCGGATGAGTTTACGAAATGTTTAGTGAAATAAATACTAAGGGGCTGACGTAGATTAGCCCTAAATCCCACACCGTTTTCTCAATATTTTAAGCTGTTCTTTTGGTGCTCCAAAGTTAAAACCGAAATTTACATTCCTTCAAGAATAAAGGAAAGTTTTTTCGGTTGATTCCATTATATTTTCGGAGGATTCTCTTCGCCTGACTCCAGAAATTTTCTATTCCACTTATGTGGTTTTGTTTCACCGTAAATAGTTTGGAATGATTGATTCGTTCGTGGTGAAATTTGCTCACATCAAGGACATCATAGCTTCGATAAGTATCGGTATAAACCCAGCTGTCAGGTTTGAGTTTCCTCACAATAACAGGCATTAATGTCTCTGTTTTGGTATTTTCTACCACGACTGTAAATACTTTTCCTTTTCGCTTTAACAAACCGAATACGGCAGCTTTTCCTGCTGCGCCTCGACCTCGTTTTCTTTTACGATGACCGCCAAAATAGCTTTCATCAAGCTTTAATTTGACCATCAAAAACCTCATCGGCTTCAAGGGGCTAAATGATAGCTAATGACTTCACGAATTTTTCGGTAAAACAAAATTGCTGAATTGGCTTGGATACCGAGTAAATCAGCCGCTGCTCGGGCTGTCACTTCTAATACAAAAAATTCAGATAGCAAAGCAAACATTTATAAATTGTAGTAAGCCTTCTCAATTTTGCCTATTACTAAACACAGAAAGTTACATTGATATTAAACAACTATGTAAAAATTTAGCAATAGATATTTTTAGATGAAAGTCAGAATAATCAGCAGATTAGAATGTTACTAAAAAGTAAACATGTAGCTATTTTTTTAGTAACAATTTTTGTCTATGATGGCTTTTTATAATTTTTTTAGCATAAAAAAATAGTTTTCCATTCTTTCCTTTTCTTATCAGTCTCCTTTTAACATCTTTTTTTCATACAAACGATTACTTAACCATTTTTTTAAAACCATTATGGAAAAACCATCATGAACTGGGAATATATTTGGCAAGCTTTGCCACGCTTCGTGGATGCGAGCATTATGACACTTCATCTCGCTTTTTGGGGTATCGTGTTATCGCTTCTTATCGGCTTGTTCTGTGCGGTAATTATGACTTATAAAGTCAATGCACTGAGTTGGCTAGTGAAAGGCTATATCGAGCTTTCACGTAACACGCCTTTGCTCATTCAAGTATTTTTTTCTTTATTTTGGTTTATCTAAAATTGGGATCAAGTTAGATGGTTTTACGTGCGGCGTAATTGGCTTAGCATTTTTGGGTGGCAGTTATATGGCAGAAGCAATTCGGGGTGGATTGGAAGCTGTATCTAAAGGGCAAATTGAGTCAGCACTCAGCATTGGGCTTACACCTTTTCAAGCATTTCGCTATGTAATTTTCCCTCAAGCCTTTGCCATTGCTATACCTGCAATTGGGGCAAACACGCTCTTTTTAATGAAAGAGACCTCGGTCATCAGTGCCGTTGCTGTCGCTGAGATAATGTTTATGGCAAAAAGAGATTATCGGGATGGACTATAAAACCAATGAAGCTTTATTTTTTTACTGGTCGCTTTCTATCTCATTATTCTGTTACCAATGTCGATTTTTATCCGTTATTTAGAACGTCGCACACGGAGAGCAAAAATATGGGGCTTAGTTTATTGTGGCAAGGTAACAATCTTGAGCGATTATTGAACGGCTTAGCCATTACCGCAGAAATCGCCTTTATTTCGGTCTTTTTTGCCTGCATTTTGGGTGTGATTTTGGGTGTGGTAATGACTAGCAAAAACAAGCTCGTGCAAGCCGCCAGTCATTTTTACTTAGAATTTATCCGCATCATTCCATTGCTTGCTTTATTATTTATTACTTATTTCGGCGTGGCAAAAATGGTTCAATGTGCACTTAAGCGGTATTACCGTTTGCATTATCGTTTTTATTTTCTGGGGCACGGCTGAAATGAGCGACTTGGTACGAGGTGCATTAACCTCCATTGAAAAAGCATCAAGTGGAATCCGCTTATGCATTGGGGCTTACCAAACTACAAACTTTTCCGCTACATTTTTGCTACCGCAAAGTATTAAACGCGTCACCCTAGTGCAATTAACCTTTTCACTCGTATGGTGAAAAACTAGCTCTCTGGCAATGCTGATAGGTGTTTTGGAAGTCATCAAAGTAGGACAACAAATTATTGAAACTTCGCTCTTTACTGATCCAACGGTGGCATTATGGATTTACAGCGTGATTTTCGGGCTTTATTTTGTGATCTGTTACCCGTTGTCGTTGGTATCGAAGTTTTTAGAGAACAAGTGGGAATAAAAATGGCACTTTTAGAAATCAAAGATCTAATCAAAAACTACGGTGAAGTCACCGCACTTAAAGGCATTAACCTTTCTGTGGAAAAAAGGCGAAGTGGTGGTTATCCTTGGCTCCTCTGGCTGTGGCAAAAGTACTTTTTACGTTGCATTAACGGCTTAGAAGAGATTAAAAGTGGTCAAATTTTGCTAGAAAATTGCGGAGAGCTTGGCAAAGATATTTCTTGGACGAAAGCCCGCCAACGCATTGGGATGGTATTCCAAAAGTTACGAACTTTTTTGCTCATTTATCAGTAATTGACAATATTTTGCTCGGTCCGCTTAAAGTGCAAAAATCGTGATCGAGCTGAAGCAGAAAAACAAGCCGATGATTTGCTTAAACGTGTTAGGGTTATACGAACGTAAAAAAATGCCTTTCCGCGTGAATTATCGGGTGGTCAAAAACAGCGGATTGCCATTGTTCGTACCCTTTGTATGAATCCTGAAGTGATTTTTATTCGATGAAGTGACCGCAGCCCTTGATCCTGAAATGGTGCGCGAAGTATTAGATGTCATTTTAGGCTTGGCAAAAGAAGGATTGACAATGCTGATTGTCACTCACGAAATGAGTTTTGCTCGTCAAGTTGCGAATCGCATTATTTTTATGGACAAAGGGAAGATCATTGAAGAAGCCAAACCAGAAGATTTCTTTACCAATCCGAGCACAGATCGGGCGAAAGCATTTCTTAATATTTTAAATTACGAACCGAGAGGAACAAACTATGAAGACAACATCTAAAAACTTTCAAAAAAATCAGTGCATTCATTGCGGCTACAATTTTTGCCACAGGGTTGACCGCTTGCAACGATAAAGATGAGCCAGTGGCACAAAAACCGACCTCAACCCTTGAGCAGCTAAAACAAGCAGGTAAAGTACGTATTGGCGTATTCAGTGACAAACCGCCATTTGGTTATGTTGATGCTAATGGTAAAAAGCCAAGGCTTTTGATGTAGAAATTGCTAAAAGCAATTACTAAAGATTTATTGGGAGATGAAAACAAAGTTGAATTTGTGCTTTGTAGAAGCAGCAAAACCGTGCGGAATACTTGGTTTCTAATAAAGTGGATATTATCCTTTGCTAACTTTTACCGTCACACCAGCACGAAAAGAGGTGGTTGATTTTGCTGATCCATACATGAAAGTGGCATTGGGTGTGGTGTCTAAAGATGGTAGCGTAATTACCGATGTAGAACAGCTTAAAAGATAAAAACCTTGTTATTAAACAAAAGGCACAACGGCTGATGCTTATTTCACTAAAAACTATCCAAACATCAAAACCTTTAAAAATTCAGAACAAAAATACCGAAACTTTTTGAGGCACTGCGTGATGGAAGAGGTGATGCACTTGCTCACGATAACACCTTGCTCTTTGCTTGGGCAAAAAGAAAACCCAGGTTTTACCAGTAGGCATTAAAAAAATTTAGGTGATCAAGATACCATCGCCCCAGCTGTGAAAAAAAGGTGACACTGAATTAGTTAATTGGTTAAAATGCAGAGATCCAAAAATTAGGTAAAGAAGGGTGTTAAAACAAGCATACGACAAAAACATTATTGCCTGTTTATGGTGATGCGATTAGTGAGAAAGATATAGTAGTTGAATATAAATAATTTCACAGAATATGAAAAAGGTTGTTAGTTTTAGCTAACAACCTTTTTATCAAACTAAATTTGCTCGGAATTTAATTTTAGATCTAAAAAGTAAATGTTTTATTGCAGATAAGACATTTATAGTGCTGTAGATTTTTACCAACTATTTTTGCCCTATATGTCAAAAATAACCGCTTGTATCTGAATACAAGCGGTTATTTTTTTCTTAGTAAATTAACTAATCAATCGGTGGAATGTAAGTGCCATTAGCAATCGCCTCTTTAATGCGATTAGCTTCTACTAAGACTTGTGCAAGCAAGACTTTCACATTTTCCAAAGTTGCGATCGGGCTTAATGTAGTCATTTTTAAAGACTGTTTTATCGCCCACTTTGGTCACACCAATATTCGCTTCGCCTCGTGCAAAATAGTTCATCTGCCACGTTTTGATTTAAGGCATCAACAAATTCAGCTGGGTAGCCTTCTGGCACAATGCGGAATAGCACGGAAGCGAATTGGCTTGGTACGAGTATTTCTAACGAGGCGGTGTCGTTGATGTATTGTTCCACTGCTTTGGTGAGTTTCACGCCATGGTCGATCATTGAGGCGTAAAGTTCTTCGCCCAATGCTTCAACGGTGAACCACAATTTCAATGCATCAAAACGGCGGGTGGTTTTGTAGCGATTTCGCCACTAAGTTTGGTACGCCGTGCTCTTCATCATATTCTGAGTTGAGGTAGTCGGCTTTGTAGTCGATAAAGCGATAATTCGCAGGTTCTTTCAACAAGAACGCCCCACACGAGATTGTTTGGAAGAAGTGCTTGTGGAAGTCGAGTGTGATGGAATCGGTCAATTCGATACCATCTAAGAAATGGCGGTAATCTTTAGAAAGCAATAACGCTCCGCCCCACGCGGCATCAACGTAACCACGCTTGGTATCTCGTCTGCTAATTTTCGGATGGCTTTTAAATCATCAATTGCACCTGCATCGGTCGTCCCTGCGGTTGCCACGATACAAGCGGCGATTTTACCTTCGGTTTTCAATTGGGCAAGCGTTTGTTCAAGAGCGGCTACGTCCATTTGAGCATTTTGCATTCGATGGCACGGTCACGACAGATTGGAAACCCATTCCCATCATCGCCATATTTTTGTACGGAGAAGTGAGCGTTTTTCTGAGCAGATTACTTTCACTTTTTCATTGCATCAGCAGGAATACCATCACGTTGTACTGACCATTCAGAGCCGTCTTCGTTTTTCCAGTGGCTTGCAATCGCCCAATCGCGTGCCAACAATACGCCCATTAAGTTAGATTGCGTACCGCCAGAAGTAAACACGCCCGAAGTGCCTTCGCCATAGCCCGCTTTTTGGCGGAGCCAGTCGATCAAATGCTCTTCCATAATCGAACCAGCAGGGCTTTGATCCCAAGAGTCCATAGATTGGTTGGTAGCATTAATTAACACTTCCGCAATTTGGCTTTGCTACCATTGTTGGGCAGTGTAGTGAGCGAGTGAGTGCGGATGATGCACTTTCAAACTTGGATTAAGGAAAATTTCCACTAAGTGATCGAGCGATTTTTTTGAACGCCCATACCTTCTTTCGTGGGTTTAAAGCCGTCCACCAACGCACGCATTTGCTTGATAGAACCGCCCGTGTACATTTTTTTCATTTTTCAGCCAAGAAGAAACCGCTTGTACAGCATTGTGCATCGCAGTTTCGTAGTCAGTGATTGCTTTGCTATCGTTGCAAAACAAAGCTTGTTTGTGTTGTTCAAGGTTTGACATAATTATTCCTAGATATAAATTACACCCAATTTTCTGTACGCAATGCGGAACTCGCTCAAATTCTCTTAGATTGTTACTAACCAGAATTAACCCCTTCACTACGAGCATGAGCAGCTATAGTGAATATCATTTTCGCCAATCAATTTCCTTTTGTTTAGAGAGTTCAGCTTTAATATTGCCGAAAATGGGCTGCATGCTTTGGTGGTAATCTAAAATGGTGAGGCGTGATAAGAAATCTTCAATAACCGCAAGGTTTCTTTCAGGGATATTCGCTTTTTCAGCTCTATAATAGAGTTCAGCCACAGTAATGCTACTCACGCACATTTTCCCTGCATTTTGATTAAAGCGAGAAAGAACTTCCAATGGTCTACGCTTAATCACGTAAATCACAATGTTAGTATCAAGCATATATTTCAACACCATAAAGCCTCACGCTCTGGTTGAAATGTAATTTCTCGTTCATTCATAAAATCATCGCTATCTGCTTGATCATTCAAGAAAAAAACTCATCCCAAGATTGGTTGGGAGGCGATAAAATCCGATCATTGCCCAATACACGAACCGATAATTTTTGATTTCTTCAGAAAAGCGAACTTCAGCGGGCAAACGCACGGCTTGACTTCGATTAGTCATAAAAACAGAGGCTTCAATCATAGTTATTCCTTATGCTTAATTGTATATAGCATAAGTATATCCCAGTTTTTGTACAGTTGAGTAGAAAAAGGTGGGATTTCCCACCATTTTGAATTTACAAGCGGTCAAAATCCGCAAAACTTTTGCAAAATCCGACTGCTTTTTAATTAACCACGTACCGCTTTTAATGCGTCTGCAACGGATTGTTTGAAGCGTTTGATGAACTCTTCGCACTCAGATTGGTTGATGTTCACTGCATAGTACTCGGAACCACGTTCCCGCCGCGTCCGCCACGTTCGAGCAAGAGTTTGTTTTTGAAGCACGCTTTTTTTGGATTGCTGCCGCTAATTCACAATCGTGTGGGTAAGCCCTGTTGCATCTTTTCGCTTGGCGTTCGTCTACAATATCGATACCCATCATTAAGCCTCGACCACGCACATTGCCGATGCACGGATATTCTTTGCTTAATTCGCGTAATGCGTTGGTTAAGTATTCGCCACGCTCTTGGGCATTTTTGTGCGAGGTTTTCATCACGCATAATTTTAAGTGAAGCGTAACCTGTTGCCATCGCTAATTGGTTGCCGCGGAATGTGCCTGTGTGCCCTGCTGGTTGCCAAGCATCGAACTCTTTGCGAATTGCTAATACGGCTAATGGTAGCTGCCGCCGATAGCTTTTGACATTACCACGATGTCTGGTTGAATGCCTGCGTGTTCAAAGGCGAACATTTTACCTGAACGGCAGAAGCCCGCTTGTACTTCGTCCACGATCAGTAAGATGCCGTGTTTTTGGGTCACTTCACGCACTTTTTGTAAGAAGCTGATTGGGGCTGGCACCACGCCGCCCTCGCCTTGGATTGCTTCTAAGATCACCGCAGCAGGTTTTACTACGCCGCTTTCGATGTCTTCGATGAAGTTTTCAAAGTAATGCTCAACCGCTTTTGCACCCGCTTCGCCACCGATACCAAATGGGCAGCGATATTCGTGTGGATATGGTAGGAATTGTACGCCTGGCATTAAGTTTTTGCACCGCGTTTTTTGCACCAAGATTACCTGTTAAGGCTAATGCACCTTGGGTCATACCGTGGAAGCCACCAGAGAAGGCGATTACGTTGCCGCGACCAGTGTAGGTTTTCGCTAATTTGATCGCCGCTTCGTTGGCATCTGCACCTGAAGGACCAGTGAATTGTAAGATGTACTCATCTTTCGGGAAGAATGACAATAATTCTTCAGTGAATGCGTCTTTCAGCGGGGTCGTTAAGTCTAAAGTGTGTAACGGCAAACCGCTGTCTAAAACGTCTTTGATGGCTTGCATTAACACAGGGTGATTGTGTCCTAATGCAAGGGTTCCTGCCCTGCTAAAAAGTCGAGGTATTCGTTGCCCTCAACATCTGTTACCCAACAGCCTTGTGCTTTTGCATAGGGCAAAAAGGCAATTTACGCGGGTAGCTACGCACGTTAGATTCCATCGCATCTTGGCGGTCTAAGAAATGTTGGTTTGAAGCAAGGATTGCTTGTACAGGTGTGGTAATTGTCATTTTTAACTAAAACCTTCTAAAAGAGGTGAAAAATAAGTCAGGGTGCCTTGCAGGGAAGCCTAAGCTTTCTGATCCTAAAAGACCAGATGCCATGGGGCATTTGACTCAGCTACTTTATTAAAAAAAGCGTTTCAGCTTTTTGTTTTTACCTCAGTTTGCCCAAAGGACGGGCTAGGTTGGAAACAGATTTTGATGTAGGGTTACATCAAAAACGGGGCTATTGTACATTTTTATTGCGAAATGGAAAGCAAATTCAACCGCTTGTGAGCCGAACGGCTAAATAAAAAAGCAAACGTTTGCAATAAGAATATATAAAAACCCGAACATTTTGTTCGGGCTTAAAAATATCTAAAATTATTTAATTTTTAGCTTCTTTATAGATAACGTGTTTACGCACTACTGGATCAAATTTTGATTTCCATTTTTCAGGCATATTACGTTTGTTTTTGTCAGTTGTGTAGAAGTGACCGGTTTCTGCAGTAGAAACTAAACGGATTTTTCTCACGGTTACCTTTTAGCTGCCATTGGTTAGCTCCTTAGATTTTCGCCACGAGCACGGATTTCAGCTAAAACTGCATCAATGCCTTTTTATCAATAATACGCATACCTTTCGCTGTTAAGCGTAAAGTTACGAAACGGTTTTCAGACTCAACCCAGAAACGGTGAAGTGTGAAGGTTAGGTAAAAACGACGACGAGTCGCGTTTAATGCGTGTGAGCGGTTGTTACCAACTGCTGGACGCTTGCCGGTTACTTGGCAAACTCTTGACATTTTAATTCTCCAATTACTTGAAAGTAAGTTTGTATGGTTCGGGCGATGAGTGCTGACTCAACACAGCGTACTCACTACCTCGTCAGGGTATAAACCCGACCAAAGACTATAATAAAAGGTTTGCAATTATACTTGTTTTTCTCTCTGTATTCAAGCTCTTCTCTCAAAATTGCCTATTTTTCGTGAGGTGATATGCCTTATCCATTGCCATAATTACTTCCGTACTACCTTTTTCTGCTCTTGCGGTAAGTTTAAGAAAAATCTGAAATAGCGTTTGATCTTGATAGCTTGCCGCACTTTCCCAAATGTGTTTATTCGGCTCTTTTTTTCTTCTCTAATTTGGCAACTTGGTAGGCTTTTTCATCTGAAACCAATTCGTGAATATCAATTTCAAGCCATTTGGTAAGAGTTTGAAGACGAGCAAGCGAAGGTAATCCTTCCCTCTTAACCAACGTGCCACAGCGTGCAAACCAATCGGCTTTACCATAATGGCGTAAGTTAAATTCACGTTCGATCACTGAAGCTTTGGGTTCGTAACCTTTTGCTAATAAAGTTGTACGTAATTTTTCCGCAAAATATTCTTTTTCATTCATTCCTCTAAGCTAGCTAACGGAAATTTATTTAGCGTAACTTTCAATGAAAGTTACGTAAATATCTGTGACAGTTGATAAATTGTCAAAAAAACTCTCTTTAGCCAAATATGACCAAACAAATTAAATCAAAACAGCGTGTTTCGGATCACGGGAAGTGTTTACTCGTGAGCAAGAAGTAAATGCGATGTTAGATCTGATCGAAGTTCGATCATTACAAGATGAAGCAACTTACTTAGAGCCTGCTTGTGGTGATGGGAATTTCTTAATTGCCATTTTGAAAAGGAAGTTGGCAAAGGTAGAAAGATTATACAAAAAGCATCAACGTAAATATGAATTTTATGCTATCCGAGCTTTGTATTGCCTTTACGGGATTGAACTATTGGAAGATAACGTCAACGCCTGCCGAATACGCTTATTTCATTATATGCAGCAAGAGTATGAACGGCTTTATCAAGAGATTAATGAAAAATTCTATGCAGTGCTGAAACATATCTTAGAACTAAACATTGTTCATGGAAATGCACTTTTCGATGACCTATGCCAAACCTAATCAGAATGGTGAATATGAAATGCTAACTTTTACTCATTGGACAGCACAAGAAATGGGGGCAGGTTATTTGAAATGGAAAATTAAACGCCATGATTTCACCTTCAAAAATTTAGTAGATCAAAGGAGCAATCTTACCAATCACTTTCAAAACAAGAATTCTACTCACACTATTTTCTGGACATCCAAAATGCAAAACCCATCGATAAACTATAACCCTGACGTGCTTTCTTGCTTGGCGAATTTATCAAATGATGAAGTGTTTACCTCGCCTGCACTTGCCAATCAAATGTTGGATTTATTGCCGCAAGAATTATTCCGTTCATCAAAACAACATTTCTCGATCCTGCCACTAAATCAGGGTGTGTTCTTACGAGAAATTGCCAAACGGTTATTGGAAGGGCTGAAAGACGAAATCCCCTGATTTACAAACACGAATCAACCATATTCTAACCAAACAAATTTTGGTTTAGGGATTACCGAACTCACTGCCTTACTTGCCCGTCGCACACTTTATTGCAGCCGTGAAGCCAATGGAAAATTTTCTGTTTGTGAGGGATTTAACGATCCGCAAGGCAATATTTTTTTATTCTCCGCTAAAACACCAATGGGAAAACGGACGTTGCGTGAAGTGCGGTGCAAGCGAACAAGTTTATGACCGTGGTGATGAATTAGAAAACTATGCGTATTCTTTTTATTCATCAAGATTTAGCCAATATTAATGAGAAATTACCCGTGAAATTTGATGTCATTATCGGCAATCCGCCGTATCAGTTGAGTGATGGTGGTGCACAAGCTCAGTGCCAAACCGATTTATGATCAATTTGTGCAACAAGCCATTAAATTACAGCCGAAATACCTTTCGATGATTATTCCTGCAAGATGGTTTACACTGGTGGAAAAGGTTTAGATGATTTTTCGTGATCAAATGCTCAATGACCGACGAATTTCAGAAATTCATGATTTTCCAAATTCAAATGATTGTTTTTACTGGTGTAGAAATTAAAAGGTGGGGTTTGTTATTTCCTTTGGGGAAGAACAACACAACGATGATTATAGTGTGACACACGAAAAAATTCGCAAATTTCTGAAATGAAACGACCGCTTAAAGAAGAGGGATTAGATTTTTAATCTCGTTATAACAGTGCAATTGATATTTTTAAGAAAAGTATCAAGTAAACAAGAAAGTAGTTTTAGCAGTTTAGTTAGTGCAAGAAAACCGTTTTTATTTACCAACAACTTTTAAAGGAAAAAGAACCTTATAGTGATAAATATAATAACGTCACACTTTATCAAAATAAAAAGTATCTCTTACGTAAAACGAGAAGAAATCCCTACAAATAAACAACTATTGATCAACATAAATTATTTGTACCAAAGGCAATTGGCTCGGGAGATAGTAAAACCGACTGGGTAAAACCGATTTATGCCGAACCAATACTGCTTGCACGGAAACTTATCTTGTTATAGGGCCATTTGAAGATAAGCAAATCTGTGAAAATGTAATTAGCTATATCAGTACAAAATTTTTCCATTTTCTACTTACTTTGAAAAAGAACACGCAAGATGCTACGAAAAAGTCTATGAACTGGTTCCAATACAAGATTTTTCCAAACCATGGACAGATAAAGAACTCTACGAAAAATATCAATTAACCCAAGCAGAAATTGAATATATTGAATCAATGGTTCGCCCTGTTTCTAATGAATAATGCTCAAGATCTCCTACCCCTCTTTGCTAAAGAGGGGAGTTTTTGAGAAAAATTTATACTTTATACGCCTGTAATATCACAAAGGAAAAACAATGAGTACCTTTCACCGCTACGCCGTCCGAGAATTTACGCCTACGCTGACACCCGTTATCCCAATTTGCTTAAAAGTCGGTTTACACCACAAGAACCGTGACAGAACGCTTAAAAGAACAATATCCTGTTACATTACCTTCTCAAAGCTACCGTGTTGAACTAGACGAAGAGGCAATCCGTGAAGATGGCTCATTTTTTACCGATCACGAAGTGCATCAAGTACTGCTTAAGCATGGCATAGAACGTCTTGATGGCGAATGGTTTTAAATGTGATTTAAAAAGCAGTACAAGCGGCATTATTAGAAGTAAAAACGGGCGTAGTGCAGAAACGCCAAGCGATTTTTAACTTCGGCATGCGCCCTGAACAGAAAAAGTGCGGTGGAAAAAGCGGTTGATTATTTCCAAAATTTTGCAAATGACCCACTTAATCAAGATAAAATTCCCCATTTTCTTTGGAATGCCAAAATGCGTTTTGGGAAAACCTTTGCAGCGTACCAATTAGCAAAAAGAATGGGGTGGAAGAAGGTATTAGTACTAACGTTTAAACCTGCAGTACAAAACGCGTGGCAAGAAGATTTGGAAAAATCACCTTGATTTCCAAGATTGGGCGTTTGTGACGGAAGAAAAAGATTGGCAAATGAATGCAAATTTTCCGCAGGTTTGTTTTGGTTCGTTCCAAGATTATTTGGGCAAAAGCAAAGCGGGCGGGATTAAGCTCAAAAATGAATGGGTACACGCTATCAATTGGGATTGTGTGGTTTTTGATGAATATCACTACGGGGCATGGCGCGACAAGGCGAAAGATCTCTTTGCTGATAACGATTGGGAGAAAGAGCAATCCAAGCAACAGAAAGCCGAAGAGCACGAAATGGAGCTTGATTCGCCCAACTACTTTGATGAAGAATTGTTACCAATTACTACCGATCACTACCTTTATTTATCGGGTACGCCATTCCGTGCCATCAATTCGGGCGAGTTTATTGAAGAGCAAATTTTCAACTGGACGTATTCTGATGAGCAAAAGGCAAAAAATGCGTGGGAGGGTGAAGATAACCCTTATTTAGCCTTGCCGAAAATGGTAATGCTCACTTATCAGTTGCCTGATGAAATCCGAGAAGTTGCTTTAAAAGGAGAGTTTGCTGAGTTTGATTTAAACGTATTTTTCTCTGCTACAGGTGAAGGAGAAAAAGCGAAATTTAAATACCAAAATGAAGTGCAAAAATGGTTAGATCTTATTCGTGGGCAGCTACTTTCTACTACGGTAGATAATCTCAAAATGGGTGCAGATCGCCCACCAATGCCATTTAGCGACGCCAATTTACTAGGTAGTTTGTTGCACACTCTTTGGTTCTTACCAAATGTGGCAGCTGTTATGCAATGCGGAATTTATTGGCTCAACCACAAAAATACGTTTTATCACAATTATCAAATTATTGTGGCGGCAGGTAATGAAGCAGGCATAGGGGCTGATGCATTAATTCCCGTGAAAAAGGCGATGCAAGATCCGCTTAAAACCAAAAAGCATTACGCTTACTTGCGGCAAATTAACCACAGGTGTATCCGTTGCGCCTTGGGCAGGGATTTTTATGTTGCGAACCTTACCAGCCCGGAAACCTATTTCCAAGCAGCCTTCCGTGTCCAAACGCCGTGGGTATTACGTGGACAAGATCCGAATAATCCCAATGCGCAATGTATCTTAAAAGAGAATTGTTATGTGTTTGATTTTTGCACCTGATCGCGCATTACGCCAACTTGCTGATTACAGTTGCCAACTGAATACAGACAACATAAAACCCAGAACGTAAAGTGGCGGAATTTATCCAATTTTTGCCTGTGTTGGCATATGATGGCAGTTCAATGCGAGCGATTGATGCCTCGGGCATTTTAGATATGGCGATGAGTGGCACAACGGCAACACTTTTAGCACGCCGTTGGGAAAGTGCGTTGTTGGTGAACGTGGATAATGACACACTAGAAAACTGAAAAAATAACGATCAGGCAATGAAAGCCTTAATGGGTATTGAGGGTTTCCGCCAGCTAAATTCGGATGTAGAAACCATCCTCAATAAATCAGGAGCGGTTAAAAAAGCGAAAAAAGAGGCAGGCGATAATCCCACACCGCAACAGAAAAAGCGATTTCGGAGGAAGAAAAAAAGCGGAGAAAAAGTTTGCGTAAACAGATTCAAGAAAAAAATTGATGAAATTTGCTACGCGTATTCCGATTTTTATGTATTTGACCGATTATCGCGAATATATGTTAGAAGATGTGATTCGTCAGCTTGATACAGGCTTGTTCCAAAAAGTGACAGGATTGAACCAAGCCGATTTTGATTTGTTAGTTAGCCTTAATTTGTTTAATAAAGGTTTGATGAACGATGCGGTGTTTAAATTTAAGCGTTATGAGGATAGCAGCCTTGAGTACACCGGCATTGTGAAACATCATCCAGAACAGATCGGGCTTTATGATACCACAGTCGATATCCGCGAGTATCGTGGGGAATATTAGCCTAAAACACAAGCGGTCAATTTCTGCAAAACTTTTGCGAAAATTGACTGCTTATGATCTGCACCCCAAAAACCTGGACGCCTAATTTGAGGGTGCAGATTATGTCCTACTTTATCAATTTCGTTTGAAAATTATCAAACTCGTCATCGAACAGGATTATAGTATCCGTGAGGTGGCTAAACTTCATACAATTTCCCACGCTCTCGTCATTTATTGGCTAAAAGCATTTCGGGAAAGAGGGCTTGATGGCGTAAAATCGCCTTATACAAGCCTTCAAACCCCGAAAATAGTGAAGCCAAAAATGAAAAAGAAAGACATTGAAATTCCAGAGACCACAGACTTTTCACCTAAAGCGTTTAAAAAGTTACAGAGAGAGCTCGCCTTAGCTCGAGCGGAGATTGCTTACCTAAAGGGGTTGGAGGCACTCGACCGTCAAAAACAACGACAGAAAAAAGAAAAATCATTGAAAGCTTGAAGCCAGACCACGCGTTAAATGATTTACTTCATGTGGCTAAAATGCCTCGCTCAAGCTTTTACTATAAAGAGATTAAGCGAGATTATCACGAGGTAAAAGAGGCTATCTTATTTTCAAAGGATTGAGCCCAGTACAATACAGAGCTCAATATTTAAGTTAACTAACTGTTCAACTTTTTGAGGGGCAGATCAACAAACGGTCATTTTTCTCAAAAAAACTTACTGATTTACCCACCAACTCATGACTCAATTACCACATCAAAAATCAACAACCAAACGAGTTGGAGTTTGTTGTTTTGTTGGTTGATTTCTTGGTTAATTTTTCTGCGTTGTTCAAGTTTTTGGCAATAGATTTCTAAATCTGCCTCTTTTTAAACGAGAAACCGCAATGTGCAAGCTTGCACACTTTCGCTGATTTTCTTGCGACATTCTGGGCAACGATGTAATGCCATATTTTTCCTACCAAATCCGAATCTGTTTTTCTGGTGAGCGGTACATTTTATCGCCTTGTTGAGTGCCAAAAGCTTGGTGAAAGCCTTGAGATATTCAGCACAGGAGCGAAAGCTCGGAAATGACCTGGTGCGTGTGGGTCACTTTTTGCCTTGATGCGTTAAAGACTTCGACCGTCGCTTTATAACGCCAAGAGCGTGTCCAGCTCATAAAGCGTTGATCGGAAGTAAGGTTTTTCAAGCACAGGGCTTTTGCCTTTATCTTGCTCGAAAAGTTTGAGAGCATCATACGCAATGCTAAGTCCACCAAGATCAGCGATGTTTTCACCAAGTGTAAAACGCCATTTACATGCACGTTTGAGCAACTTCAAACTGATTAAATTGTGCTACGAGTTTGTCGGCAAGTTGTTCGAATTGTTGGCGATCTTTTAATTGTCCACCAATCGGTTAAATTGCCTTCACCATCAAATTTTGAACCACTATCATCAAAACCGTAGTAATTTCGTGTCCAATAATTGCACCAATTGAACCAAAGTTCACCGCAGGATCGGCATTAACATCGTAAATTGGCGATTGCAAAATCCCAGCAGGGAATACAATGCGGTTCATTAATGGACTGTAAGAGGCATTCACTACTTGTGGCAGCATTCCCCATTCATTTAGATCGACTGCTTTACCGACTTTATTCAGACTATATTGATAGTTCCATTTGGCAATTTCTTGCATATTAGCGTAGAGCGTGCCTCCCTGCTCAACCGTTTTTAAGCTGCAGTGAACTGTAATCTTTCCACTTATTTGGATAACCTACTTCGGTGAGGAATTTGTCTAATTTCGCTTTCGCTTTTTGCTTGGTTTCAGGCGACATCCAATTTAGATTATCAATACGATGGTGGTAAGCCTTAATTAAATATTGTGCCATTTCAAGCAAATTTCGTTTAGCCGTCTCAGGAAAAATTCCTCAACATAGAATTGTGCAAAAATCTTGCCCGATCCAATTATTCACAGTTGAAAGCGCTCGTTTTTCCAATGAGCGTTGCTGTTTTTGCCCTGTGAGCGTTTTACCGTAGAAATTGAAATGTAATTCGTCCATTTCTTTATTGAGATACGGTGATGCACCAGACAGGGTGCGGAAGATCATATAATCCTTAATCACCGCTAAATTTTTGGACGTTAATCAGGCTATCGAAGGCTCGGAAATAACGCGGTTCCCATAAAATCACATCGTCCGTCTTGACACCAACTGCTTGTAGATAATTCGCAAGATTGAAATTTTTGCTTAGTTTTGCCAAATTTTTGGGTAGAAATTGGGTTGTAGCGCTTTTTGAATATCGCGTTCCTCTTCGTTAGTAAAGAGGGTTTTAGCAATCGCTTTTTCATAATTAACGATGGCTTGAGAGCGTGCTTTTACGTTATCGAGCCCTGCTTTCTCGAGAATTTTAGCGACATAATCTTGATATTTAGCGAGTATTTGGCGATTTTCTGGAGTATCTTTTTGGTAATAATCGTTACTAAACCGAGATCTTCGTTACCAAGATAGACGGCATTTTGTCGAGAATGTTTAAGGTGAGCGAACACGCTCCAACTAAAAAGCGGATCATTGCCTTGTTTAGTTTCGTTGATGATGTAATGCTCTAAATCAGCAAGCGTTCGGATAGCTTGGATTTTGTCAAGATCTGCTTTTACAGGGGTTAAGCCTGCTTTTTCGCGTGCATTTAGATCGGTATAGGTTTTAAAGATCGCTTTGATGTGTTGAGCCTTGGGATCATTTGCAAATTTTGCATCAGAAATTACCGCTTGGCAGTGTAAGCGAGCGTTTTTCGTTAAGTTCATTAAGCTCAGCAAGCGTGCCCCACGAAGTGCGATCAGCGGGAATAGTCGTGCTATTTTCCCATTTACCATTAACATAGCGATAGAAATCTTGGCGAGGAGAGATGTTGTTATCCATTCCTTCGGTTAAGGTGCTTGTATAGTGTTGGGTAACATTACAACCGTGAGTAAAGCACAGCTGATTAGGCTGAGATTAATGCCTAATTTTTTGAGGTTCATTTAATTTCTCCTTTTATTTGGACAATCTGGTCATTTCTACGTAAGAGGGCTTTATCCCACTATTTAGAGAGGAATAAACCCTATCCCTACACTAAAAAGTCACAGAATTGTTTGATAATTAATTTTTAACTGATCATATTTTTATCAAAATTTTTGCAAATTTTTAATTTTGCCCTTTGAAGCGTGTTTTTGTCCCTATTTATTGCTCCGTCTGAATGAGCGAATTCAAACGCTCCATTCTTTTGAATCACAGCTGATAAGAAATTTAGACGGTGGGCTGAAAAGCATTAAACGAACCTTATCTTTTTCGGCAACATAAACTAATTCAAACGAATTTATCTAGAAGGAAAAATCATGGGAAAAATCATTGGTATTGACTTAGGTACAACAAACTCTTGTGTAGCAGTAATGGATGGCGACAAAGCTCGCGTAATTGAAAATGCAGAAGGTGCACGTACAACCCCTTCAATTATTGCTTATACAGATAATGAAACTTTAGTGGGTCAGCCAGCAAAACGTCAAGCAATCACTAACCCGAAAAATACATTATTTGCGATTAAACGTTTAATTGGTCGTCGTTTTGAAAGTGAAGAAGTACAACGCGATATTAAAATTATGCCTTTCGAAATCGTGCGTGCAGATAACGGCGATGCGTGGGTAAATGTAAAAGGCGATAAATTAGCGCCGCCACAAATCTCTGCTGAAGTATTGAAAAAAATGAAAAAAACGGCAGAAGATTTCTTGGGTGAGCCAGTAACAGAAGCAGTAATTACTGTGCCTGCGTACTTCAACGATGCACAACGTCAAGCTACTATTGATGCAGGTAAAATTGCAGGCTTAGATGTAAAACGTATCATCAACGAACCAACAGCTGCAGCATTAGCATTCGGTTTAGGTTCAAACAAAGAAAAGCCAAGTAATTGCAGTTTACGACTTAGGGTGGTGGTACATTCGATATTTCAATCATCGAAATTGATAACTTCGACGGCGAACAAACTTTCGAAGTATTAGCAACAGGTGGTAACACTCACTTAGGTGGTGAAGACTTCGATAACCGCGTAATCGACTACATCATTGATGAGTTCAAAAAAGAGCAAGGTGTTGATTTACGTAACGACCCAATGGCATTACAACGTGTGAAAGAAGCAGCTGAAAAAGCGAAAATTGAACTTTCATCAGCGCAATCTACAGAAGTGAATCTTCCGTACATCACAGCAGATGCAACAGGGCCTAAACACTTAGCAATCAGCGTAACCCGTGCGAAATTAGAAGCGTGGTTGAAGACTTAGTAGCAAGCTCAATTGACTCATTAAAAGCAGTATTAAAAAGATGCAGGTAAGAGTGTAAACGAAATCCACGATATCATTCTTGTGGGTGGTCAAACTCGTATGCCATTAGTACAACAAAAAGTAGCTGAATTCTTCGGTAAAGAAGCACGTAAAGACGTAAACCCAGACGAAGCGGTGGCAATTGGTGCTGCGGTTCAAGGTGGCGTATTAAAAGGTGATGTGAAAGACGTTCTATTATTAGACGTAACCCCATTATCACTTGGTATCGAAACCATGGGTGGCGTGATGACAACCTTAATTGAGAAAAACACCACGATTCCAACTAAAAAATCGCAAGTGTTCTCAACTGCGGAAGATAACCAAGCAGCGGTAACTATTCACGTGTTACAAGGTGAGCGTAAAACGTGCGGCAGACAATAAATCTTTAGGTCAATTTAACCTAGAAGGTATCAACCCTGCACCGCGTGTATGCCACAAATTGAAGTTACTGACATCGATGCAAACGGCGTAATCAACGTATCGGCAAAAGATAAAAACACAGGTAAAGAGCAACAAATCCGCATTCAAGCGTCTTCAGGTTTATCTGATGAAGAAATTCAACAAATGATGCGTGATGCAGAAGCGAATGCAGATGCAGACCGTAAATTTGAAGAGTTAGTACAAGCACGTAACCAAGCGAGACGGTATTGCACGCAACTCGCAAACAAATTACCGAAGCAGGTGATGCGCTAGCTGCTTCAGACAAAGAGAAAATTGAAGCAGCGGTGAGTGAACTTGAAACTGCAGCAAAAAGGCGAAGACAAAGCTGAGATTGAAGCGAAAATTGAAGCATTAATCAAAGCATCTGAGCCGTTAATGCAAGCAGCGCAAACAAAAGCACAAGCTGGCGAACAACCACAACAATCATCAGCAAAAGATGATGGCGTGGTAGATGCTGAATTTGAAGAAGTGAAAGACAACAAATAATTTCACAGCTCTTCGAGCATAAATAAAGGGCGTGGAAACACGCCTTTTTGAGTGTCTATCGTGATCCCCTCTTTAGAAAAGAGGGGTTAGGGGAAGATTTGATAGCGATATTAAATTTTCTTATGAGCTAAACTCTTCTACCAAATCTCCCCCCTCTTTTACTAAAGAGGGAGTACGTTACAAGCAGTCAAATTTACCCAGAATTTTGTAAATTTAAGGAATAGCTATGCCACTTATACTTTTATTCACTTGCTACAATCTCGTACGCATAACATAAAGGAAAATACCGCGGAAAAGATTGGACAGCTTTGGCAGAATAATTTTTGCAAAATTGACTAAAAAATGAGACCCTTATTATGGTGTTTATCTAAATTACGAATCGGATTTTACGGGCTATTATGATGTTGCTGTTGCTCAAGAAAGTAAACCAGAAAACAGTTCCTCAACCATTGAAATTGAAGATCTGACTTGGTATGAAATCTTCCCTACGACTGGCAAATCAGTAGTTCAAACGTGGCAACATATTTGGAATAAGGAAAAGCAAGGGTTATTAAAACGTGCTATAAAGTGGATTTTTGAGAAATATTATCCACATGGCAAAGTGGATATTTACATTTCAATTCGCCCACATTGCTAAAAAAATAGCGAGATGCAAACGGTCAGAAATAACAAAATATTTGCAAATAAAAATACGGGAAATACTATGGCAAAAAAGATTATTATGAAGTCCTTGGTTTGAAAAAGGGCGAGTGAGAATGACATCAAACGTGCGTATAAACGTTTGGCATCTAAACATCACCCGGATAAAAAGCCAAGGCAGCAAAGAAGCAGAAGAAAAATTTAAAGAGATCAACGAAGCCTATGAAGTGCTAGGGCGACAGCCAAAAACGTGTGATGTACGACCAATACGGTCACGCAGCCTTTGAACAAGGTGGCGGCGGGAGCGGGTGGCTTTGGCGGATTTGAAGGCTTTAGCAGCGGTGGTTTCGGTGGATTTGAAGATATCTTCAGCGAAATGTTTGGCGGTGGTTTTGGCGGTGGCAGCGGTCGTCGTCAACGTGTGGTGCGTGGCGATGATTTACGCTACGATATCGAAATCACGCTAGAAGAAGCAGTGAAAGGTTGCAAAAAGATATTCGCATTTCGACATTAGCAGAGTGTGATACCTGTCATGGCACTGGTGCAGAAAAAGATTCTAAAGTGGAAACTTGTCCGCATTGTCATGGTTCTGGTCGAATTCGTCGTCAACAAAGGTTTCTTTGTAAGTGAATCCGTTTGCCCAAGCTGTCACGGTTCAGGCAAGAAAATTGAGAAACCATGTAAATCTTGTCACGGTGATGGGCGTGTTCAAAAAGCGAAAAATCTATCGGTCACGATTCCAGCAGGTGTAGATACAGGTAACCAATTACGCTTATCAGGCGAAGGTGCTGCAGGGGAAAATGGTGCACCAGCGGGCGATTTATATGTAGTAATCCATGTTCGTGACCATGAAATTTTTGAGCGTGATGGTTCAAACCTTTACTGCGAAGTGCCAATTAGCTTCACTCAAGCTGCATTAGGTGGCGAGATTGAAGTGCCAACTTTAGAAGGCAAATTGAAACTTAAAAATTCCAGCCGAAACCCAAACGGGTAAACTCTTCCGTGTACGAGGTAAAGGAGTGGCAAGCCGAGAGGTGGCTACGCAGGTGATTTAATCTGCAAAGTGATTGTTGAAACACCAGTAAAATTAAGCGAAGAACAAAAAGAACTTCTGCGTAAATTGGAAGAAAGTTTTGATGGCAAAGGGAAACATCGCCCACAGCAAGAGGGATTTCTAAATAGCGTTAAGAATTTTTGGAAATTTAGGTAAGTAATAAAAAGACTAAAAGTTTGATTGATCTGCACCCCAAAAAAGTTAGACTAAACTTCTAACGGATTAAGGTGCAGATTTTTTTATGGCATTGATTACAAAAATTTACATCGCGTAAGTAATAACTTTCACCACTTTAGAAACCCCACGCACATTACGAGCAACCTCAGTAGCTGCATCCGCTTGTGTATGCGAAAGTTTACCGATTAAGAAGACTTCACCATTTTCGGTAATCACTTTGACTTCTGTAGTTTTCACTTCACCATTTAAAAAGAAGCTTAGACTTAATTGTCGTGGTAATCCAGCTGTCTATCGCAACTTGTGAAGCACGAATGACTTCACCTGCTGCGAATTTCATTCACTACCTCTTTTACACCATCTACACCTGCTGCAATATTTTTGCTGTTTCTGCGGCTGTATAATTGGGTGCTTGCCCAATCAATAAGACTTTACCATTGTAAACAACGACATTAATGCGAGTCTCTGTCTTTAATTGTGCATCGTTATTTAAATTCTGAGCGACTTTTTCTTCTAAAAATTTCATCATCCACTTGTGTACCTGTTGAGCGTGGATCCGTCGCGACTTTCCCCGCAACAGCTGCGGTTGTCACCACAGCGGTGGTAATACAGCCTTGTAATGAGAGTAATGCCGTGCCAAATAAGAGCGTTAAAAGGCTTTTTTTAACTAATGTTTTCATATCTGTTCCTCTGAAACAAAAAGTAAATGATCAACCAATTCGCACAGTAACTCACGCAAAAATAAATGTCCTTCGATAATCCATTAGCTTCGTTGATGGAGGGAACGCAATTTCAATATCATCTTCCTCAAGCAAGCCTTGAGTGTGTTCATTGTGGCTGCTGGTAAAAACGATGACATCCAAGCCTTCGCCTTTTGCAAAATGGATCGCATTTAAGACTGCTTCTTCATTACCAAGTGGCGAAAAGCAAACGAAAATATCGCCTTCCCGATACACAGCTTGTAGCTGTTTTTGGTAGAGCAGATCAAGCTCTTTGCGTTGAACCGCCACCCCTGCCACTGTGCCTGTGAGGTCTAATTGCACCGCATAAAGCGTTGGGCGAGCCAGCTCACATTGATGCAGCAAATGGCTGACCAACAACTGTGCATTACCGTAAGAACGCCCGTGCCCGCAAACAATAATTTTATTACCACGTAACAAAACAGCCTTGCATCTGTTTTTGCTGCTTGCTCTAGCTTTGCGGGCAATAGTTCAGTTGCGGCAATTTGGAGTTGAATGCTTTCGGTAAAGCTATTTTTGGATTTTTCTAACATCATAATGTTGGCATTATCCTAAAAAAATTGGGCAACCAAAGAGGCGGATTATCGCCCTCAAAGGCAACCACATCGAAACGGCATTTTGCAGTGTCTAAACTCTGATTACGCTTAGTAAATAACCTATATTTGCCGCATTTATCCATTTCTGCTGTTTACGATAATCAATGCTTTCACTGCACTACCAAAGCGGTTCGATTTGCGTTGGCGAACTTCTACAAACACGATAGTATCGCCATCTGTCATCACTAAATCTAGCTCACCACATTTAAAAGTTTGAGTTAGCCGCAATGAATTTCAGCCCTTGTGTTTCTAAATAAACTCAGGGCTTTTTGCTCATAAAATCGAACCTTGTGACCGCTTGTTACTGAGCTTGCTCAACAGCGCCATTGATGATATTGCAACCAAGATAAATTACGTTCGATATTACAATTTTTGTCCTGCACTTAACACGCCAGTTAAACCAGACACCTTATAGCCAGGAATTTTGCTTAACTCATTAAATTTATTCGCTAAAGACCACGCATCTGCCCCCATTGCGTATAAACGCATTTTGGCAAAATCACCTGAGGATAAATTCGCCGATTTTTTGTATTCATCTGAAGTTGGATCAGCTAACAGTGGGATTTCACTGAATTTTACACCTTCCATCGCGATATAAAAATCTGCATCATTCGTTGGCGAATTCGTGCGTGAAGAGGTATAAATCGCCAACTGATCTTTTAATGGCGAAGCGTCGATGCCTTGTTTAATCAACACTACATCATCTGGCGAACCGAGCAAATACAAACCGCCTTGCGTAATACCAGCACTTAAAATAGATGCAATGGCATCTTCGGCAGAAGAGTAATAACGCACATCCGCATCGTTACCTGTGAGCTGACGCCAACGTTGTGCGAAAGTATCGCCTGAACGTTGTCCTACATCGCCTTGCGGTACGGAAACAATCACATTGCGTTTACCTTCATTGTAAATACGATCTGCAGCCGCTTTCGCTTCAGCCTCTGGAGCTAAGCCGTAGTAGCAAACTTGCGGAATCGTCTCGCATTTGGCGTTGCATTTTAACGCCAATAAATTTACATTGTTAAGCTCTGGGCTACTAATGCCGCATCCACATTCTCTTTCAACAATGGACCAACAATCGTGCTTGCCCCTCTTGTTTCGCTTGTGCAATCAGACTATTAACATCCGTTGCTGCGGTGTCATAAAAACGTACCATTGTACCATCATTGCCGCGTGCATCATTAAAAGCCTTTTTTTGCACCAACTGCCCCAAAATTTGTGCATCACCACTTAACGGTAATAACATCTGCCACGCCATTAAGCTGCGTTTGTTGGTAACTTGCTACATTTTTGTAACTCAGCTGGCATCACATTGACCGCACTATGATTTGGATATTGTGCCTTCCATTGATTCAACGCCTGTTGCATTTGTGCTGGATTCATCACATTTTGATTGTAAAGCGAAATCAAGGCAATCAACCTGCAAATTCCACTTCGCCTGCTTGTGGTTGGGCTTGTTCAATGCCACGATTAGCCGTTCTAAGCGTATTCCAAATAATATCGTTATTCTCTTGGCGAGCTTTGTTTGTCAAACAAATAACCATTCATCAGCGAACGAGCTCGCACAATTTCTTCCACATTTTTATGGTTTTCTGCCACTTGAGCTTGGGTTTGGTAAACTCGCAACATCTGAGCTTGGCTAAGCGGTTCATTTTTCGCATTATTTTGCAAAGCTCTCAAACCATTCAAAGCCTCCTCATTTTTACCTTGTAATGCCGCAAGTTGAGCCGAAACTAACGCATATTCTAATTTTTGCACAGGGTTTTCTTGAATATCTTTCATAAATGGCGTGAGCTCATTTAACGCATCTTGTGCCTCGTCTGCTTTATTCTCTTCCACTAACTTACGTACTGCTAAAAGCTGATAAGAAACTTTATCTTCTTTTTCTTTCGCTTGATCTGCTTTGTTAATGTAAAACTCAGAGCTTGCGTATGTCTCATTTTTCATTGATTCCGTCACTAAATTAGGCGAACTACACGCTGCTACTAAAAGAGCCACAAGAGTTGGGACAAAAAAACGGTTTTCATTTTTGTCAGTGCTACTGCCATTTTATTCTCCCTAAAAATGCATAGTATAATGCGGTAATATTTTTAAATCTTGCTTATCAAATATCTGAAAAATCAAAATGAAAAACGAACAAAACGGCATTTTTATATTGTTGCCACCCGATTGGTAATTTGGGCGATATCACTCAGCGTGCATTAGACACCTTCGAACAAGTCGATTTAATCGCCGCTGAAGATACCCGCCATAGCGGATTACTTTTAAGTCACTATGGCATTAAAAAGCCCTTTTTTGCTCTACACGACCACAACGAACAGCAGAAAGCGGTCGTTTTAGTCGATTAACCAAAGGCGAAAAATATCGCCCTGATTTCAGATGCGGGCACACCACTCATTAGTGACCCAGGCTTTCACCTCGTTCGCCACTGCCGACAAGCAGGCATTCGCGTTGTGCCTGTAGTCGGTGCTTGTGCTGCGATTGCCGCATTAAGCTGTTCGGGCATTGCCTCAGACCGTTTTTGTTTCGAAGGGTTCTTGCCTGCCAAAAACAAAAATCACGTTGCGATAAATTAGAAACCTTAAGCGAAGAGCCTAGAACGCTGATTTTCTACGAATCAACTCACCGCATTTTAGACATGCTTGCTGATATGCAAAAAATTTGGGGATCTGACCGCTATATCATAATGGCAAGAGAACTCACTAAAACGTGGGAAACCATTTACGGCGATACGCTCGGCAACTTAATCGAATGGCTGAATGAAGACAGCAACCGCACTAAGAGGCGAAATCGTGCTGATTGTGGAAGGCAAACCCGAAACCGAAGAGGAAAGTTTCAGCCCGCAAGCGGTTAAATTATTCCAACTTTTAACCAACGAAATGCCAATGAAAAAGCCGCTAGCATCGTGGCAGAGACTTTTGGCTATAAGAAAAACGCCCTTTATCAGTTTGGATTGGAGCATTTTGAGAAATAGGATAACCTTTAGTAAGAAATAAAAATCCCACAATTTGATCTGCACCCCAAAAGTTAGACTAAACTTCTAACTGATTAAGGTGCAGATTTTTTATTTAATCTACTTCAACAAATACGCACGCAATGTGGCGAAATCTGCTGGCATTGTGTCGGATAACAATTCCATTTTTATTGTGTTTATCAATCGCTTCTGGCAATGGTAACTTAATGTCTAAAATGCGTTCTACCGACTCTTTAAATTTCGCTGGGTGGGCTGTGCAGAGGAAAAATGCCTGTTTCGCCTGCTTGAGTTGGTCTTTCAACACTTGGTAAGCAATTGCACCATGTGGTTCGCAGAGGTAGCCTTCCGCATATTGTGCTTTTAATGCGGCTTCAGTTTCTGCATCGTTTAACGTATCTGAACCCTAAATCAGACAAGCTCCAGCCATTGCGTTTGAAAAGTTCTTCCCACACGTGGCCAGTTGTTTGGACGACTCACATCCATTGCATTTGAAAGCGTTGCCACCGTTGCATTCGGCTCCCATTTGCCTGATTTTAAGTAGCGTGGAACTGTGTCATTTGCATTGGTTGAAAGCAATGAAAACGCTTGATTGGCAAACCTAAAGTTTTTGCAATTAAACCTGCGGTCAAGTTGCCGAAGTTGCCACTGGCACAGAAACAACCACTTCTGAACGTTTCTCTTTCGGTAATTGTGCCACGGCTTCAAAATAGTAGCATACTTGAGCAAGCAGGCGGCTGATATTAATTGAGTTTGCTGAGTTTAAGCCAATCGCTTGGCGAAGTTCTGCATCATCAAAAGCTTGTTTTACTAACGCTTGGCAAGCATCAAAGTCAGACTCAATCGCTACAGTACGGATATTGCCGCCAAGGGTACAGAATAATTTTTCTTGAAGCGGGCTGATTTTTGCCTTTTGGATACAAAATCACCACATTGATGTTCTCTAAACCATAGAAAGCGTGTACCACTCGCACCGTGTGTCGCCAGAAGTTGCAGTTAAAATGGTAATTTTGCCCTCACCACGCACTGCACCTAATGCTGTGCCATAAAGCGACCGCCGAAATCTTTAAATCGCGAGTGTTGGGCCGTGGAAAAGCTCTAACGCATAAATATCATCATTCACACAAGCAAATTGGTGCAGGAAGGTAAACGCATTTACCACCATTTTTGTTGAGTGTCTCTCGGTAATTCATCCCCAATTAACGCACCTAAGATTTTTTGGCTACGTTCAACTAATGGTAAGGCTAAAAGTGCATCAATATCATCAAATTTTGGTAGCACTTCAGGGAAAAAAAGCCCCTGATCTTTACCTAAACCTTGACGCACGCCCTGTGCGAAATTTACTTGTTCTTCTGGGTGTTTGATGTTGTATAAATTCATCTGGAATGTCCTTTACTATTTATGGAGTTATGCGTAGGGGGCGGGTTTTATCCCCCACCCAAATAGATTAAAAGAGCAACATCGTTGCTACAAACTATCTGGATTTTTAACTATTATGCGAGCTTAGTCAATCTCAAGCGGTCAGATCTTAAAATTTTTTGCAAATCGCAGGAATTATTCCCCATTCTTGGCTTTGGGCTTGCTAACCTTTTCCAAATAGGGGTATGATTTTTACTATCTTGCGAAAAAGCAAAAGGAGCAAAAATGTACAAAACCACTCCCGCAAAAATTGAATTACACAAACGTATTGCCTTAGTGGCACACGACAGCTGCAAACAGAGCTTACTGGCGTGGACAAAAACACGCTGAAGCCTTGAAGCCGCATACTTTATACGCCACTGGTACAACGGGCAATTTACTTTCTCGTGAAACAGGCTTTGGAAATTCACGCTTTATTGAGCGGTCCAATGGGCGGAGATCAACAGCTGGGAGGATTGATTGCCGAAAAATCGACTTTGATGATTTTCTTCTGGGATCCGATGAATGCTGCTCCTCACGATCCTGATGTAAAAGCCTTAATGCGTATTGCGACTGTCTGGAATATTCCCGTAGCAATCAATGAAGCAACCGCTGATTTCTTATTACACTCTAGCTGTTTTTAACCACGAAGTAGAGATTGAAGTGCCTGATTACGATCGCTATTTGACGGAACGTTTACAGCATTAATGGACTAAAAATTAAAACAATGAAAAATTGCAACAAAAAATGCCATCTCATTGGTTGAGTGCTCACGTGTTGAGCACTTTGCCAATTTTATTACCACCAACCTTGCCGCTATTGGTATCTGGTTGCTTAATATTTCTGAGCACAGTATGCCATTGATTTTGGGCATTATTGCAGGCGGTTTGGTAGATTTAGACAACAACCTTTCTGGGCGATTTAAAAACCTTATCATTACCCTGATTGCCTTTGCGATTTCATCCGCAGGGGCAACGCTTTCTTTGGGAATTTGGCTGGCTTTTTGTACCGCTTGCGGTGCTCAGCACCTTTATTTTGGTCATGCTCGGCAGCATTGGGCAGCGTTATAGCACTCATCGCTTTTTGGTACGCTCGTTGTATCTGTTTATGCCTCGCTTACCTACATGCCCGAAACTACTTGGTACACCAATACATTGCTGATTTTAGCGGGGGCGTTGCTTTATGGTTTGGTTGCAATGTTAGTGTATATCGTCTTTCCAAACCGCACGGTACAAGAGAATTTGGCGAAATCTTACGAGGCATTGGGCAGATATTTACAAGCGAAAGCTGCCTATTTTGATCCCGATGATGACGATGTAGTAGCTAAGCAGCGTGCTTTAGCACGCACGAATAGTGAAGTTATTCAGGCATTTGAACAAACTCGCGTGTCGCTCTTCTATCGCTTGCGTCGCCATAATCGCCAAACTCGGACGCAAAAAATGTTGCGTTATTACTACACCGCCCAAGATATTCTGGAACGAGCCAGTTCAAGCCATTATCAATATCACGAATTCTTCCAACAGCTTAAAAATAGCGATTTGATTTTTCGCTTCCAACGTGTCTTGGAGCTGCAAGCTATGGCGTGCCAAAAAGTCGCGGGTGGCGTTGCGTTATGCGGAACGTTATCAGCATAGCTCTCGCGGGGAAAAAGCAATGCAAGGCTTATTTAATTCTCTCAATTATCATCAAGAACAGGGGTTAAAAAGTGCGTATCGCTGGCAGTCGATTGCGGAAAATTTACGCAATATTGAAAGCCAACTTTGCCAGATTGAGCACAGCCAAAGCGAACAAGAAGAGCGCATGGAACAAGCGGTTAAAATGAACAATAAATTTGCATCTAGCAAATCGCAGCACCTTTCTAACCGCTTGTTGGCAGAAAATGTGTCAGGTTTTCGCAATATGTGGCAAACCATTCAAAGCCATTGCAACCTCTCATCGCAACTTTTTCGCCACGCCATCCGTTTATCGGTCGTGGTAGGGTTGTGTAGTGCCATCGTGCCGATTTTCCATTTAGACAGCAAAGGCTACTGGGTTTACTCACAGCAATTTTTCGTCTGCCAGCCAGAACTATTCGGCAACTAAAAACGTTTAGGGACAGCGAGTTATTGGCACTATCTTGGGCGTGTTAGTCGGTATGCTGTTGCGGGAATATTACCTTACTTCGCTGGAAGCCGAGCTGGAAGCTTGATTGTGATTACCGCCAGCCTTTACACCCTATTTCCGTTTCCGTCATTACAGTTTCTCAACCTTCTACATCACGCTGTTGGTGTTGATAAGCCTTGATATTATTGGCATTGGTGCAGATGAGGGCATTTTACCGCGGGTGATTGATACGTTGGTCGGTACATCAATTGCGTGGTTTGCCGTCTCTTTTATTTTCCCCGACTGGAAGTATATCAACCTCAAACAGAACTTGAAATCGACCGTGCTGGCGAGCAGTAACTACCTACGCCACATCATCGCACAGCTGCAGTTTGGCTATAACGAACAGTTGCCATACCGCACCGCTCGCCGCGAAGTGCACAACTACATTTCTGCTTTGAGTTCTGCGGTGTCAAACCTAGACAGCGAGCCGAAAAATACCAAGCGATTTCAGCAGTTGCCCCGAATTTACTAGGTATAAATTATACTTTACTTGGCTATATTTCTGCACTGGGTGCCTATCGCATCGCCAGCCCCATGCTGAATCAACAAGTGGATTTTTCCGCGATTTTCTTCTCACACGGACGGGAAGTCGCAACCATTATCGGACAGATGGCAGAGGGCAAACGTTTTGCCTGCAAAATTGGAGCAAATTTGACCGCTATTGATAGCGATCTTGCCCAATTTGAGCAAACACATCACGAAAAACAGGACGAGTTGAGCTTGGTGCTCATCCAACAATTACGCCTGATAGTAGCAGCTGCCGCAATTACAGCATTTGATGCAAGAGAATACACTAGGAGAATGGGAAAGAGAAACAGGAGAATAAATATGCTAATGGCTAGGTTTTCTAGCCATTTTTTATTCTGTTTTTCAGAATAGTTTATTCCCGTTTTATTGATTTTCCTGTCAGAAAAGCCACGTATAATAAGGTGCAATAAAATCCATTTATCGAGAAAAACCCTCAATGAAAATGCAACAAATCAATATGAAAACAACAGGGACGTGATGTGCTTTTTATCGAAGAAACGGAAATTTCCCAACCCACAAGCGGGCGAAATTTTTAGTGAAAGTCGCATATGCGGGTGTCAATCGACCCGACATTATGCAAACGCCAAATTCGGTGAGTTTGATGTTTCGAGTGTTACGCTTGAACAGGCTTTCGCCTAATAACGTTTCGAGATCAGCAATCATTCTCGTAACTACTTTGGGGCGAAACGCAAGGCATTGAGCGGTTTCACGGAAATTAAGGGTTTCCGCAGCGGAGCAAAAATAACGAAGAGCTTCTAAATTTTATTCATCATTATTCCTTTTTAGAATAGTTTATTCTTATTTTATTGATTTTTCAAACTAAAGACTAGGATATAATGCCCCCATTACAACAAACAATCTTTTTAAACATTCTTTTTAACATTAGGGAGAAGAAAAATGGCAGATTTAAAAGCCCAGTAGCAGACCGTGCAGAACATAACGCATTTTTCCCATCAGAATACTATTAAGCCAATATGTAGCGAAAAACTGACTTCGACGGTTTTAAATTCGACAAACCTTACACAGGTGGCAAACACAAAATTTTTAATGGTGGCTTCGGACGAACGCTATTTAGAAATGAAAAACGGCAAATTATTCTCAACGGGTAACCACCCTGTAGAAACAATGTTGCCAATGTTGCATATTCACCACGCTGGTTTTGAAATTGAGTAGCAACTCTTTCAGGTAACTTGGTAAAATTTGAAATGTGAGCGATGCCAATCAGAAGATAAAGCTGTGATGGGCTTATACGAAACCTACTTTGTCGAAATTCAAAAATCCACACAAATTAGCGGATATTTTTGGCAGAAGTAACAGCGGAAGATTCTACCATACTTAGGCGTGTTGGTCCCAGGTGGTCACGCAGCATTACATGGTCTTCCATTTAGCACCGATATGAAAGCGGTATTAAACTGGGCGTTCAAAAATGATAAATATATCATCAGCTTATGCCACGGGCCTGCAGCATTCTTAGCAGCAAGCATATGCAAAAAACCTGAAGATTTCCCATTCAACAGCTATGAAATCTGCGTATTCCCAGATGCGTTAGACGAAGGGTGCAAACGTGGATATCGGCTACATTCCGGGCAAATTACAATGGTTATTGGCAGAACGTTTAGAAGCTGTAGGCGTGAAAGTGTTGAACGAAGGCATTACTGGTCAAGTGAACAAAGATCGTAATGTACTAACAGGCGACAGCCCGCTTGCGTCAACTAATCTTGGGATTTTAGCGGATGAGTTGTTGAAGAAGGTGGCGTGTTATTTGCAAATAGTTTTATAAAAATACCCGCTTATTGCGGGTATTTTTTAGACAAAAAAACAAAGATTATTTTTTGTTTTTCTTTTTAGCACCAATGCACTGGAAAATTTATCTCTTTGTTGGTAAACACCAGCCATCTCGCTAGCATTTTCACCGTAGAACTTACCTTTTACGTAAGATCCATCAAAGAAAGCCTCTTTTCAAAAAGTATTACCTTTTAATATCTGCTGAAGATTGGTAAGTAAGCTTTCTCAGTTTGGTTTTTCTGCTGGCAGTTCTAAAGAGCCAGTCATTTTTTTATTTGCAAAATCGACATCAAATAAAGCCTCACCACGGAATGAACTATATTTAGTTTTAGTTTCTTGTTGAGCTTCTTTTTGAATTTTCTACTACTAGGATGTGTTGGACCTTTATAACTTGCACTACCTAAGGTTGGCATATTTTCAACTAGCGTTGCTTTACCTTGAGCAAAGGCAACGACTTCACTACTTTCTAATAGCGAGGCCTAAACGTGCATTTGTTAAAAAGTCGCTCACAATACGGTTTGAGCGCTTATCAACAGAATCAGAAAGCCAGCCATTTTCCAGATTTCATTGCTCGGATCTAGAAGCTGAATTTTCGGTTCCCCACACTTTAATCGCGTTAATATCATTACCAGAAAGGTCACGATCAAATCCCCAGAAACCTTCGCGATATATACCCGTAATTGTATCTTTCGGTTTTTCGGCTTTAGGCTGTTCAGGTTTTGCTGGTTGGCTTGGTTTTGTCGGTTGAGTTGGCTGGCTCCGGTGTCACAGGTTGAGTTAGCTGATTTTGTGCTGTTGAGACCATTTTGATTTTCTGAAGAACCACTACCACCGCCACCACTTCCACAAGCAGTTGAAAGTAAGAGTTAATACAGTTAATCTCAAAATTTTTGTGTTTTCACAAAGACCTCAATAATAATTTCAAATGAAAACAAACGGCTTCTGATGAATAATAGCATATAAATTGTAAATTTATCCTGTTTCTCTCAAAAATCTCAATCGTATTTTTATGCATAATACAAGAAAAACGGAGAAAAAACGTGCAACTCAAGAGTGCAAGAGAAGGTTTCTTTTAGCGGGGCTTTATAACTTTATTGGCGTTTTAGGCTTTTACCCAATTTTTACTGATACCACTTTAATGGATAACGATCCGATTGTTTTCTCATGGCTCGGACAAATTTCTATTTTGCTTTGGGGATTGGCGTATTGGTCGGTCGCCAAACGTTTCTGGCAAGTACCAGTTTTTACTTTGGGTTTTTCTGCGTAGAAAAATTGGTTTACTTCGGGGCTTGGTTACATTGGTTGCTGACTACACCAGAAAAATTGGATGTGCTAGCAGGGCAATCGATGGTCTATTTCTGCTTTTTCGCGAGTTACGGATTTGGCGATTTCCTCTTTGCGATTTTCTTTGCAAGAGTGGCGATAGGAAGTATGAGGGGAAATTTGAGATTTGACGCAACTCGTCGGACTCTGAAAAATGATAGCGAACCAAATCGAAACGTGATAATATTTCGAGCGTAGAATTTGATGTTCTACGCTCGAAAAAAATGGAATTCCACATAACAATAAAAAGCAAAGAGGAAATGAATATGGCAAAAGGTCAATCATTACAAGACCCTTACTTAAATGCACTACGTCGTGAACGTATTCCAGTTTCAATTTATTTAGTTAATGGAATCAAACTACAAGGACAGATCGAATCATTCGACCAATTCGTTATTTTGTTGAAAAACACGGTAAGCCAAATGGTTTACAAACACGCGATTTCAACTGTGGTGCCTGCTCGAGCAATTTCTCACGGCAATAACCACAATTCACATGCCCCAGTGCAAGTGACACAAAACCGTTGAAATTGTTGAAAACGTAACGGAATAAGATTATTAACACTTCAAATCTTACTCAAAATGATTTACCAAGCGATGATGAAAATCAGCCGCTTGGTTTCTCTTTTCTAAAGACCAAAAATTCATCTCTTGAATACTCGCATCAAGCTGATAAAGCAATTTTGGTTCATCTCTATCTTTCCCAACAAAAAGACACAGAAAATCTGGTTGAATTTCACACTCTTGCCGAATCAGCGGGCGTAGAAATTTTAAGCACGCTAACCACTTCTCGTGCTAGCCCGCATATTACCTATTTTGTCGGTAAAGGCAAGGCAGAAGAGATTAAACAAGCGGTCGAAAATTTGGGAGCAACCCTCGTGCTGGTTAATCACGAATTAAGCCCTTCACAAACACGGAATTTGCAATCGCTATGCAATTGCCGAGTGGTAGATAGAACAGGCTTAATTTTAGATATTTTCGCCCAACGTGCCCGTAGTCACGAAGGAAAATTGCAAGTGGAATTAGCTCAGCTTAAAGCATCTTGCGACTCGTCTAGTGCGTCGTTTGGGTAATCAAGATCAGCAGAAAAGGTGGGAGCTGTTGGTTTACGTGGGACAGGTGAAACTCAGCTGGAAACAGACCGCCGTTTGATTAAAGTTCGCATTCAACAACTGCAAAATCGTTTGGCGAAAGTGAGTAAGCAACGTGAGCAAAATCGCAAAACTCGCCAGAAAGCGGACATCCCAACCATTTCTCTTGTAGGTTATACTAATGCAGGGAAATCAAGCCTGTTTAATGCGATTACGCAAGCAGGCGTTTATGCCGCTGATCAGCTCTTTTTGCAACACTTGATCCAACGCTAAGAAGAATGCAAATTCAAGATGTGGGCACCACTATTCTTGCTGATACCGTAGGTTTTATTCGCTTTTTGCCACACGATTTGGTCTCTGCATTTAAATCTACCTTGCAAGAAACAGTTGAAGCCAGCCTCTTATTGCACGTGATTGATGTTGCAGATGAACGCAAAAATGAGAATATCCAAGCGGTAAATCAAGTATTGGAAGAGATTGGTGCTGCAGATATTCCGACTCTTTTTGGTTTATAACAAAGTAGATAAACTAGACGGCATTCAACCTTTTGTCGAACGTGATAATGAAGGAAAAGTAACGGCGGTTTACCTTTCTGCTCAATCTGGCGAAGGTATCGATCTACTTTTTGAAGCAATCCGCGAACGGTTACGCAACGAATTAGTGCAAGAAACGCTTCTTCTTCCGATAAATTCTGGCAATCTTTATACGCTTTTCAAACAACAAAAACGGTATTAAAACCGAGCATTTCAATGAATTTGGCGATCGCATTATCAACATTGAAATTGACAAAGTGCAGTGGAATAAATGGGCGAAGCAATATCCTGAATTGATAGAGTGTATTGAGTTGGCAAAGTGGGGATAAAAATAATTCGGTATTATGTAGCAGTTGCACAGTCATTTTTATCTAAATATCATCGTTCTTGCCCGTAGCAACTATGGTTACCTAAAAACCACCGTTGTAACAAAAACATCAAGTTAATCGTTTCATTAAGCAACTGCTACATAATACCAAAAATCATTAACTTTCTCTAAGAGAGTTTATTACTAAACCCTAGTACTATTCAATCTTAGCCAAATCTAACATTTCCTGAGCATTCGCTAATACCGCATCAGTAATTTTTGCTACCACCTAATAGACGAGCTAAGGCATTGACTCGTTCTCGTTCAGACAGCAAGCTCATCTGTGTTTCGGTCTGATTGTCTTTCACATATTTCTGTACGTTGAAATGTTGATGCCCGTGACTTGCCACTTGCGGTAAGTGGGTCACGCAAAGCACTTGGCATTTATTGCCTAATTGGCGTAATAATCTGCCTACAGTTGTAGCAGCAATACCACTAATTCCCACGTCCACTTCATCAAAAATAATTGTCGGTGTCGAAAGTTTATTCGCGGTTAAAAACTTGTACGGCAAGAGAAATGCGCAGCTCACCACCCGAAGCAATTTTAGCGAGAGGCTGAGCATTTTTGCCCCAAGTTACTGCGTAAGTTAAACTCAACAAAATCTGCCCCATTTTGGTGTGAGTTTTTCACATCATGCTGAATATCAATATAAAATTCGCTATTTTCCATCGAAAGTGCTTTTGATTTGGCTAGTTACTTGTTCTGCCAATTTTTGAGCAGCAGATACTCGCTCTTGATAAATTTGTTCTGCTAACGCTACATTCACGGTATGCTTTTTCTCATCTGCAATCAGTTGATCTTCGTTATCTTCAAAATCAACGAGTTTTTGTAGCTCATCTTGCAATACACTATGATGTTGCCATAACTCATTTGGCGAAACATAGTGTTTTTCGCTAACGACATCGCACGAGAAAATACGTTCATCCAATTCCGCTAATAATTCAGGATCTTGCTCAATACTATCTGCCAATGCACGCACTTCCGAACTTGCCTCTTGCACTTGAATCAAGGCTTCATTAAGCATATCAAGCGAAGATTGATAGTTTGCATCCACATCCACCAAATCTTCCAAATATCGAATAGCGTTGTAAATCAGAGAATCAGCATTCGAATTATCATCACTCATAAATCCAATACTGATTGCGACATTTCAGTAAGCTCTTCAGAATTGGACAAACGAGTATGCGTCTCTTCCATTTCTTCAAATTCGCCCTCTTTAATATCGAATTCATCCAATTCATCTACCTGATATTGCAACAACTGCTTACGAGCCTCATTCTCTTTGCATTGTTGGCGAAAGTTTTTCACTTGCTGATGTAATTTTTCGCCATTTGTTGTACTGCTCTTGCATCTTGCCAAGCAAGTTATGAATGCCCGCATAATTATCTACAAGCTCAAGCTGATACTCACTTTTCAACAGCAATTGTGGTGCGTGCTGACCGTTTAAATGGATCAAATATTGCCCTAACTCACGTAATTGAGAAATCGGCAATGGACGATTATTCACAAAAGCCTTCGAACGCCCCTCAAGGTTAATCATTCGGCGTAAAATGCATTCGTGAGAATTCTCTTCATCTAGTAATTCATGCTCTTTCAACCATAAATAGGCAGGGCTATTTGGCTGCATTTGGAAAGTCGCAGTGATGTCGGCCTTATCTGCACCATTACGGATCATACTGCTCTCAGATCGATAACCCAAACAAAGCCCAAGGGCATCAATCGCAATGGATTTCCCCGCTCCCGTTTCTCCAGTAATAACCGACATTCCTTCAGAAAGTTCAAGATTAAGATGGCGTACAATCGCAAAATTGTTGATAGTTAGTTGAGTAAGCATACCGAATACCTGTATAAATAGTAACTTGTGTTATATTACATTTGATTTAATATACAGTAAAGTATTTTTATACAATAAAAAGTCTAAAATAAAAGGACTAAGCCCTGTAGATTACAGCACTTAGTCCTTGAATTAAATAAACCTATTTTTAAGAACCGCTAATTAACTCATATCTAAATTAGTTTTTACTTTTATATTTTTGTATGCTGTGACCGCCTTACGAATTTGACGGATGCTAGTGCGTCTTCTATTTTTAGTCACATCCACTTTGGTTTCCGTTTCTAGAGGAGTCCAACTAATTCACGCAGATAGTTCACTTGCTCAAGCCCCATCTCTTCCCAGCCCCCACGTGGTAGCTTTTTTTCGAGCTTGATATTGCCATAGCGAATACGGATTAAGCGACTCACTTCCACTTCTTGCGATTCCCACAAACGACGTACTTCACGGTTGCGACCTTCAGTTAAAGTCACATCAAACCATTGGTTGATTCCCGTTCCCCCACTGCTTTAATTTGCTTGAAGTTCGCAGGGCCATCTTCCAACTGCACGCCTTTTGCGTAAGTTGTTGTAACATCGCTTCGTCCACGTTGCCGAATACACGCACGGAGTATTCACGCTCTACTTCACGACTTGGGTGCATTAAACGATTGGCAAGTTCACCATCTGTGGTAAACAGCAATAAGCCCGAAGTGTTAATATCTAAACGCCCCACCGCAATCCAGCGTGAGCCTGTTAAACGTGGCAAGCGGTCGAAAACGGTCGCTCGACCTTCAGGGTCAGAGCGAGTACAAAGTTCGCCTTCAGGTTTGTAATACATCAACACACGGCAAATCTCTTTTTGGGTTGGAATGATGTTGATTAAGTGCCCGTCGATACGGATTTTGGTTGCCGAACCAACGACAACGATCACCTAATGAAGCGATTTTTACCATCTACACTCACGCGTCCTGCCGCAATTACCTCTTCTAATTCACGACGTGAGCCTTGTCCTGCACGGGCTAAAATTTTCTGTAATTTTTCGCCTAAAACTTTCTCTTTTTTCTCAGTGGCTTTATCTAAAGAAGCGGTCGGTTTTGCAATTTTTTTTGCAAGCGGGCGAGAAGTTGGGCGAGCCGCACGCTGTTCATTACGTTCCACTAAGCTTGGATTTTTGCTTCTTTTTCTCATCAGATTGACGATTAAATGTTGGTTTTTGTTTATTTTTGAAAGGTTTTTCATTGTTTGTCCTTGTCGCTTTTCACAAGCGTCTAAATATTTTAAAAATGGTTTAAAATAAATGGCGTGAGGCTGCCTGATCCCTCGCGGATAATCTCTGGACTGTCGCCAGTTAAATCAACAACCGTTGTCGGCTCAACGCCTAAATAACCACCGTGAATAATCAAATCCACTTGGTGTTCTAAAATAGCGCGGATTTCTTCGGGATCCGACTGCGTCATTTCTTCGCCAGGTAACATCAAAGAACAAGAAAGCAGTGGTTCGCCAAGGGCGGCAATCAATGCTAATGCGATCGCATTATCTGGCACTCGAATCCCGATAGTTTTACGCTTGGTTTGTAGCCTACGCGGCACATCTTTGGTAGCAGGTAGAATAAAAGTGTACGGATTCGGCACGTTATTTTCATCAAGCGATAAGCTTGATTATCCACCATCGCACAGGTGAAAGCTCCGATAAAGTCGCTACACACCAGCGTGAAATTATGATTTTCAGGCAGTTGGCGAATTCTTACGATGCGTTCCATCGCTGATTTTTCGCCAATCCCACAACCAAGAGCATAGCCTGAATCGGTCGGATAAATAATCACACCACCTTTACGAATAATTTCAACCGCTTGGTTAATCAAACGAGGCTGCGGATTTTCAGGGTGAATGTAGAAAAATTGACTCATAGCAACTCCTTTTTGTGTTCCGCTAAATATTTCTGCTGATATTAATATGGGGAGATTATACACCAGAATCGCCTTTCCCTATAGAAGATCAGACTTAATCTGACAAATCACAATAAAAATGAATGTTTCCACAAAACGATTTTTCAGGCGTTTTATCAGGTTACCTTTAGAGAGCTATCTACAATTTGACCATATAAATCTGCGCTTTAATCAGTTAGATATTTAGTGCAATATTTGAGGTAAAAGATCGCATTGTATCCGCCCTTATGTATTAGCTATCGACCCGCTTTGTAAAGCTTCATCGCATCAGGAATTAAACGTTCTAGATTTTTGCCGATCTGCATTCAGGATGGGTAGAGAAAATCCACCACCGCTACCACCAGCTTGGCTCATTTTTACCCACACATTTGGTGCAGCCGAAGGGTTATACCCTGATTTTGCCATCAACATCAAGCCCACTTCATCGGCTTCTGTTTCTTGGCTGCGTGAAAACGGTTTATTCATCAATTAAATCAGTTCCAACACTTAACAAACCTTGAGTATCAACACCGTTGTTGCAGTCACTGCCGCATCTGCAACTTGTCCCACAATACCTGTAATCAATGTCACATTACGAGAAGATTTACCGTGTTCTTGTAAGGCGTGAGCCATTTCATGCCCCATTACGGTAGCAATCTCATCATCATTCATATTGAGCTTTTCAACCAAACCCGTATAGAAGCCCATTTGCCACCAGGCATTGCCCACGCATTGAGTTCATTGGTACGAAAAACAGTAATTTCCCATTGGAATGGTACGCCCGTTTTATTTTCTTGTTCTGCATAAGGTTTCATTTTTGTTAAAAATTTTTATGTACCCGTTGAGCAGTCACGGAGCTAGTATCAATCGCTTTGGCATTTTGTTGTTTCATTTGCCTATAACCTTGCGAAGCTTCTGCGTTAATTTGTTGCGTACTCATACAAGCGGTCAAAAAAGTACTCAGTATTGCGACTAATGCAATCTTTTTTAATGGTTTCATTGTATCCCTCATTTAAATCTCTGTCTTGGGTTGTCGAAGATGAAAAACAATGAGATTATAGCCATCTTTCTACAAAAATAACCCCAAAATGAAAAATCAGGATTTCAATTTAAAAAATTTTTTATCGCCCACGATAGATGTGCGATGAAAGTCAATACCGATGGCATTTTGCTTGGAGCAATGGCGGAAATAAAAAATGCCAAGCAAATTCTTGACCTCGGTACAGGTACAGGCTTGATTGCGATAATGCTTGCACAGCGAACGGAGGAAAATTGTGACATTACTGCCCTTGAGTTAGAACCAAATGCTTACCAACAAGCGGTTGAAAATGCACAACATTCTACGTGGAAAAGGAGAATTTCTATTAAACAAGGCGATATCTTTGAGAGCGATTTTTCCACAAAAAATTCGATCTGATTGTGTCGAACCCGCCCTATTTTCGTGACAGCCTTGCCAGCCGAACTGCAGAACGCGATCTTGCCCGCAGTCTTCAAAAAAGCCATTTTGATTGGTTGATGCAAGCGAAAAAATGGCTTGCTCAAACAGGGAAAATCAGCTTTATTTTGCCTACTCAAGAGGCGGAAAAACTGCTCGAACAGAGCAAAAAGCGGATTATTTTGCACTAAAATTTACCAAATCATCACTAAAAATGGGCAACCTCCGAAAACGATTGATTTTTAACCTTTCAGTTTGAACATTTGGATTGCAAAATTAAACCGCTTGTGATTTATAACGAGACAAAAACCAATACACGCCCGAATTTGTGGTTCTGACCCGTGATTTTTATTTAAAAATGTAACTTAAACCCCACATTAAAGGGGTTTATATGCACCAAATCTATAGCATTGTATAGAGCTATGCTCATTATACTTATCAAGTCGCCTCTGAACTTGCCAGAGGCAAAATCAAATCCTGCAGTCCAATAAATCATGTTTTTTGCTAAATGTTTATTAATTAAACCACCTCAGGAAACAACATCTTAATCACATTTTTGGTCAATCGTCTTGATTTGCCTTGGTATGGGAAGATATGCATCATCATCATTGGATTAAAGTTTGCTTCAATCACGCTCCCAGGAGCTAAGCGACGGCTCGGCAGGTTTCGTTAAATCAGGAATAATCAAATCCACCCCACACACTTTCGCACCCATCGCGTGGGCGATGCCGACAGCAAGTTGTTTATAGCTGTCGTGCATTTGGTCGGTCATATCAATGGGTCGCCACCCGTGCTGATGTTGGAATTGGCACGCAGTTGCACAATTTGACCGCTTGCAGGGTACACTCTCTGGCGTTAAGCCTTGTTCTTTAGCTGCAACAATTCAATGTCTCCCAAAGCAATTTTTTCCAGTGGCGAACGGGATCCATCGCCACGCAGTGGGTCAGTATTTTTGAATTGACCACCACGCACAGTTTTCTTACCCCGTCGCCCACCACGTTGGCAGGCACACGGAGCAATACCGCCAAGGTTTCATCGCCTAGCACGAAGAAACGATATTCTGTGCCGACCAAATAATCTTCCACCATCACTTCTTTGTCTTCGCGGAAAGCAATTTTCAATCGCTTTAGCAGAAGTCTTCGCGGTTGCTTACGCCTTTAGTTGGAAAATTGTAATACCTAAGCCGTAGTTGGTCGATTTCCGGGTTTAATTACTACCGCTCTGCCTTCAAAGAGAGTGGATGAGTGCCACGGCTTGTTCCACGTGGTAAACTCAATGCTTTTTCGAACATTAAAAACCTGCCTTCGCTAATACTTTTTGGTCACCACTTTGTTTTCCATAATCAGTGGTGAAATGTATTGGTCGTGGCTGGTCATATTACCGTTTTTGACGTATTCGAGATGATCGCCAAATTTGAAGGGCAAGGAACTGATCGTTTTCGTCCAAAATTTCCCGTACTAATGCCTTGTTGAATCAAATCGAATAGCAACGCTTGTAGAAAAGCTCCATATTGTCGAATGCCGAGAGAGCATAAAAACGCTCGAAGGCTTGGGCTTTATATTGTTGTGCAAGTTTTGCACCTAATGCTTTGTAACTGCCTGCTTGTTCAATCGCCTTCAGCAATTTACCGTTTACTGTTTGGCTTGGGTCGGCAAACTGTGCCAATTTTTCTTCCGCAACTTTTACCACACTTTCGTCCGCATTGATGGTTTTCAGCATCTCAATAATTTGGTGTAATACCGCCTCGCCTTCCGCTTGGAATACCGTTGGTTCACGCGGATCTTCAGAGGGCAACTTGATCGCAAACGTTGTTTGCCAAGTTCCACCTCTTTTTGACCGCCTGTTTCATCTATCCAGAGCATTCCGAGCAAGAAACTGTGAATAAATTTTGCATCGCTTAAACTAATTCCATACGGCTCAAACGGGTTTAAGTCAAATAGGCGGAATTCGGGCATATTGCACGCCTTTTTCCAGTAATTCACGTGCTTTTTTCGCCCCACGCAAACGCACGTTGGAATAGAACTCTTTTTCTGCAATCAAACGACCTGCTTTCACTTGTTCTTCTAGCGTTTCCACATAGCTTTCAAGACTGTCGTGATTCACCACTACATCAGGTGAATTGACATAACCATAAGGGCTAGAGCGTAGGCTTCGCACCAATTGCCCTGCTGCAAGCGGTGAATTTTCAACACCGTTTCGCGAAAAATAATTGGCTTCCACCATTGGTGTTGCTGCCAGCAGATAGACCAAAATCCACTGATAACGCAGGAAATTATTCGCCAATTTCATATATAAGGCGTTTTGGAAATCTTTGAGTTCCGTATACTCATTTTGTAAGCTGAACTACGGCTTTCACAAATTCAGGTGAGAGCTGGAAGTTGTAATGAATGCCGCTCACCGTCTGTTTATATTTTCCATAATTTTGCGAGAGATGTTCTCGATATTTTACGTCTTCCACATTATCAAGCTGAGCTTCTTGAATCACACTTTTTCAGGCGGCAAGCCTGCTGGCATACTAAACGGGAAAATGAATTCCTGTTCAGGCAAAGAACGTAAAACAACTTCGTGAATCGCAGAAAGCCAACGTAGGCTATCTTCAAGCTTATTATTTGGTGGGGGTTATCAGTTCTGGCTGACTTTCAGCAAAATCGGTTTGAATATAAGGGTGGTAGGCACGATTACCGAACACCGCAGGGTGTGTGTAGTGACAACATTGCCGTTTTTCATCAATACGTTGGTCTCTTTTTCCAAGCCAAAACTGCCTTGTTGAAACAGTAGTCCCAACTGATTTTGCTTAATCCATTGCTGTAATTTCATTTTGTGTCCTTTTAAGAGGAAAATTATTGTCACATCATAGCACAATTAAAGGTGCGAGTAAATTGCTCAGGTTTAGTAAGCAAATGGAACGGAATAGAATTTTTAAGGTTATATCAAGGTTTTGTATATTTTTACATAGTATAATTTTTACAAACTAATTTCTTCTGTTTTAACTTCTGTTAATCTCCTCCCCTTCTTTGCTAAAGAGGGGAGGGAGATTTACTTGCTGCGCTACACTCCATGCCATTGCTATAGGCAACGTTCAAACGCAAGCGTTTGTGGCAGTAGTGATTAGCGGAGCTTATAATAAATTAAGGATCGCTAAATGCCCCAATCTCAACCTCGTCCCCAAAACTACAAAGGTCTCGCTTGGGTGGCTGCAATGGCTCTTTTACTGCAAAGCCTCGATGCCACCATCCTCAACACCGCCCTGCCTAGCATTGCATCAGATTTGCATGAACCAGCATTTGAAATGCAGATGGCAATTATCGCCTATTCGCTTTCGGTGGCTCTTTTTATACCGCTTACCGCTTGGGCAGCGGTGAAATTCGGCACGTTGACGGTTTTCCGCAGTGCAGTGGCGACTTTTGTATTGGGCTCCATTGGCTGTGCATTTGCTCCTAACCTTAACGCCCTTTGTGCTTGCACGCGTGGTACAAGGCATTGGCGGTGCTTTTATGATGCCCGTTGCTCGCCTTGCTATCATTCAAGTAGTACCGAAACAACAGTTACTCAATGCGTGTGAATTTAATGGCAACCGCGGGATTGGTCGGTCCGATTTTAGGCCCTATTCTTGGTGGCTGGCTGGTGATGAATGCCAGCTGGCACTGGATCTTCTTAATCAATATTCCTATTGGTTTACTGGGTATCATCGCTTCTGGGCAAATTATGAGCAACACCAAAGGCAAAGCAATCAAACTCGATTGGACAGGATTTTTGCTCTTTTCACTCAGTTTAGTCGGCTTAACGCTAGGATTAGATTTATTGGGCGAAAGCGAACTAATGGCATGCTCACTTATAGCACCTCGCAATCGGAATCATTTTGTTGCTTGGCTATGAGCTTCTACGCTAACAACAATGAAAAAGCGATTTTGCCACCTCGCTGTTTCGCACACGAACCTTTAATCTCGGCATTATTGCTAACACGTTTATCCGCCTTTCTAGCTCAGGTGTGCCATTTTTGCTACCACTCATGTTCCAACTTTCATTTGGTTATAGGTGCGGAAATGTGTCGGACTGGCTACTTGCTCCGATTGCATTGATGTCCGTAATTTTTCAAAACATTGGTTGGTCGCATTTTAAATTGTTTAGGCTACAAAACCACACTCTTAATTTCCTCAATGTTAATGGCGGGGTCAGTGGTTTCAATGGCGTGAATTGATCAACAAACTTCGCTTATTTGGATAGTAGTAATTTAATGTGGTAGCTGGGGCTTGTATGTCGATGATTTTCACGGCAGTAAATACATTAACAGTTGGGGATCTCTCTACAGAATAAGCGGGCACAGGCTCAACCGTACTTAGCATTGTACAACAGCTCGGAATTGGCTTTTGGTATTGCGGTCTCGTCCATTATTTTTAAACCTCTACCGCTACCATTTTTCGGCAATGAGGGGCGAAGGCTTTACAACAAGCCTTTCTAACCATACTTTTCCTCTCACTTCAACCATTTTTTGCAATCATTCTTGTTTTAACCGTGTTGAAATTGAATAAAACGGATGGGGATCATTTGAGAAAAAGATGTAATAAAGAGTTATTTTTGTGATGCTTTTTGTATTTGAGAATAATTTGCATTGAAATAGTTGAGTAAAAGTGTCAGAATTAGGACATCTAATTCAAAAACACAAAAGGAGACTTGTTATGAAAAAGTATTAGACCTCATTACTCAGCTTTGTATTGCCTCTATTGCACAAGCAGATATTGAATAGTAGTAAAAGATGGCTTCGGTAAAATTATGCAAACAGGAACAGTTTACCGTGGTGAAAAAGCCTTGAAGAAAGGGGGAGCAACTAAAACGTCATAACCACGAAGGCGATAGTGTGATTTTTACCGTACTAAGCGGATGAATGTGGTATTGAATGACAATGAAAACATGCAAATCAACGTAGGGGCAAGTGCTTAACTTTGATGGAAAAATACTTTATTCAAGGCGAAGCTGCGGAGGACTCAGTCATTATGGTGACAGTTGTTGGGGTAGATGATGCCCCACATGAGCATCATCACGATCACAAACACCTAATTAAAGCAAAAGCGGTTCAAAATGGTAAAACTTTTTACCAAATTGAACCGTTTAGTGATCTGCTCCCCAAAACCTGGACACCTAATTTGAGGTGCAGATTATGTCCTACTCTTATCAATTTCGTTTGAAAATTATCAAACCTCGTCACCGAACAGAGATTATGGTATCCGTGAGGTGGCTAAACTTCATCAAATTTCCCACTGCTCTCGTCATTTATTGGCTAAAAGCATTTCGCGAAAGAGGGCTTGATGGCGTAAAATCGTCTTATACAAACCTTCAAATACCGGAAAATAGTGAAAGCCAAAGATGAAAAAAGAAAGACATTGAAATTCCAGAAACCACAGACTTTTCACCTAAAAGCGTTTAAAAAGGCTCGAGCGGGATTGCTTATCTAAAGGAGTTGGAAGCGCTCGACCGTCAAAAACAGCGACAGAAAAAGAAAAATTATTAGAGATTAAGCGAACTTATCACGAAGTAAAAGAGGCTATCTTATCGCTGTATAAAAAGAACAGAAAACGAGATGGTTATCGCCCCATGACGTGTAAATTACGCCAAATGGGTTTTAATTTGAATCATAAAACGGTGTTAAAGCTGATGAACGAGTTAGGTATTCATTCCATTTTACACAAAAAAAGACATGGAAAACGAGGAAAAACATCGCATATTGCCCCGAATTTACTGAATCGTGATTTTACAGCAACGGCACTCAATCAAAAATGGGTAACGGATGTAACGGAATTTCAGGTTGGGCAAGAAAAGCTTTATTTTTCACCGTTGATGGACTTGGCTAACCGAGAAGTGATTGCCTATAACTTCGCGACACGCCCGAAGTTTTCATTGGTAAAAAAGATGTTAGAACAAGGGCTTAGTCGGCTTAAACCGACAGAATGCCCGATTATTCATAGCGACCAAGGCGTATTGTATGGTTCGGCGCAATGGGTAAAGATGTTGGAGGGTAAAGCGGTGCAAAGTATGAGTCGCCGAGGAAATTGCTATGATAATGCGGTGATTGAAAGTTTTTTTGCAATATTAAAATCAGAGTGCTTTTACTCACGGACTTATCATTCAATTACTGAATTACAGGCTGAAATTGAAGAATATTTAGTGTATTACAACCAAAGACGAATTAATTGAGCCCAGTACAATACAGAGCTCAATATTTAAGTTAACTAACTGTCCAACTTTTTGGGGGTAGATCAACAAGCGGTCTTTTTCCATTCGTATTATGCTAAATCCCATCTCCAAACATTCCTTGGGTATCCTCAAAATATTGGTTCATATCAAAGGCAGGTTTTTGATCGGAAGATTTACTGATAATTTTAGCAGGCACGCCCGCAGCAGTGGCGTGATCGGGCACAGGCTGAAGCACCACTGAATTTGCTCCAATTTTCGCGTATTGCCCAATTTCGATATTGCCAAGAATTTTTGCACCTGCACCAATCATCACGCCCTCGCGAATTTTCGGGTGGCGATCACCATGTTCTTTTCCCGTACCGCCAAGAGTCACACCTTGCAGAATCGACACATCATTTTCGATTACCGCGGTTTCGCCCACAACAATGCCTGTTGCGTGGTCAAACATAATGCCACAGCCGACACGTGCGGCAGGGTGAATATCCACATCAAACGCGACTGAAATCTCATTTTGTAGATAAACTGCTAACGCTTTGCGACCTTGCTTCCACAAATAATGGGTCACGCGATAGCTTTGTAAGGCGTGGAAGCCTTTGAGGTAGAAACAGTGGCGTTGTCCACTTATCTACCGCAGGGTCTCGGGTACGAACCGCATCAATATCGCAGGCTGCACTCAAAATTATTTGCGGATCCGCACGATATGCCTCTTCAATAATTTTCTTTTAGGGCAATCGCAGGCATAATAGGATTTTCTAACTTGTTCGCCAAAAATATAGCTCAACGAACTGCCGAGATTAAGGTGTTTTAAAATAGTCGCATGGAAAAAGCTGGCAAGTCATGGGTTCGCTTCCACTAATTCCTAGTTTAACTTGACGGATCTCTTGCCAGATGATGGTTTGTTGTTGTGCGTTTATCATATTCTTCCTTTTTACTCGCCTTTTACGCTCGCGTCCTAACAAAGCTTTAGCAACATCCACGGCACTTTTTCCTTCAAACAGCATTTGGTCAGATTTGCTCGACGATGGGCATTTCCACCCTTGTTTTTGAGCAAGTAAATAAGCCTCTCTTAGTGTTGTAGAAACCTTCCACTACTTTGCCCGATTTCTTCAATAATATCGTCTGCTTTTTGCCTTGTCCTAATGCTAAACCGAAACGACGGTTGCGTGATTGGTTGTCGGTACAAGTAAGCACCAGTCGCCCAAGCCTGCCATTCCCATAAAGGTTTTTGGATCGGCTCCAAGCGAAGCACCTAAACGGCTGATTTCAACCAAACCACGGGTAATCAACGCCGTCCGAGCATTTGCCCCGAAGCCCATTCCATCTGAAACACCTGCCCCAATTGCGATGACATTTTTAATCGCTCCACCTAATTGAACACCGACCATATCATTGTTGATATAGACACGGAAAGTTTTTGAGCAATGAATGCGTTGTTGCATTTCATCCGCAAATTGCGGATCGTTTGAAGCAAGGGCAATGGCGGTAGGCAAACCAGCTGCGAGTTCTTTTGCAAAAGTAGGACCAGATAAGACCGCTAGTGAGTGTGATTTACCTAAAATCTCTTCAGCCACCGTTTGCAATAATCGACCAGTGTTGCGTTCCAAGCCTTTGGTTGCCCACATAATACGATGTTCAGGGCGAATAAACGGTTTGATATTTTGTAGCACTTCGGCAAATACATGGCTTGGACCAACAATCAGTAAATCACGTGCTTTACTTAATGCTTGTGCCAAATCGCTGTCAATTTCAAGTGCCTCAGGGAAAGGAATATCAGGCAAAAGGTTTGGTCATCTCTCTTCAGCCAATTTTGCCATTGCTTCAGACTGATGTCCCCAGAGGTAAGTTTTTGTGTCCGTTGCGTGCAAGTGCAATCGCTAATGCTGTGCCGTAAGAACCTGCACCAAGCACGGTAACCGGGGCGAAGTAAGTTGCTGTCATATCATATCCTTTTGCAAAAAATAAGGTCAATGTCACCGCTTGAGGGAGCTTGTAGACATTTCAAAAATACTTGCGACTAATTCAAATTCCATCAATCCACTCACTTTGCCATGCTCATCTAACGCAACCAGCGAGTGAATATGTAGTGCTTTCATCATCTCTTCGGCTTTGCCCAAGAAAGTGCTATCAGCATAGTTTTTCGGACTACGACTCATAATCTGTTCAACAGTTTTATTCAAGCTTTCTGCCCCGAATTTCGCAAGACGTACGACGAATATCACCATCGGTAATAATGCCACATAATTCGCCCGCTTGCATAATCACCGCCACGCCCATTCTGCCTTCATTCATTACAGAAAGGCACTCACTGAAAGTCGCACTTGGTTCAGCCACAGGCACGTTTGGATTCATCACATCACGCACTCTACAGAGCAATTTACGCCCTAAACTACCACCAGGGTGGAAGCGTGCAAAATCTTCAGCACGGAAGTCGCGAGCGTTGATTAAAGCAATCGCTAAAAGCATCGCCCAATGCCATGTGTAACCAGCGTTGAAGTGGTCGGAGCAAGGTTATTCGGGCATGCTTCCTGCTCCACATGAATATTTAACACCACATCGGCATATTTACCCAACGTTGAATGCGGGTTACCCGTAATCGCAATGATCTTATTTCCGAAACTTTTCAGGCTTGGAATGAGTTTATTCACATCATCGGTTTCACCACTATTAGAGATTAAAAATCACCACATCAATCGGTTTGAGCATACCCAATCACCGTGGAATGCTTCGGTCGGATGTAGAAAAGCTTGGTGTACCCTGTGGGAGCAAAAGTTGCTACCCATGCCCACTAAGCGATTTTCCAATTCCTGCCACGACAACACGCCCTTCGCAATAGAGAGCATTAATTCAACCGCTTGGTTAAATTCATCTGATAATCGCTGCTTCAAGCGGTCAATTTCTTGGGTATAAAAGATCAAGGTTTCTTTTGGCGGTTTGTAAGTAGTTCACGGATCACAAAAAGGCTATTGTATCCCAATTATTTGTAAATCTCTGGCAGAATTCTACCGCTTATTGTGTCAGAAACCTACCCCCTCACTAAATAATCCCCTCACACACCCATTTGTAGTGGTGAGTGCTTTAATCCCATTGGCCCGCGGGCGTGCAATTTTTGTGTACTCACCGCTACTTCTGCACCAAGACCAAACTGTGCACCATCGGTAAAACGCGTACTAGCGTTAATGTAAACCGCGGCTGCATCCACTTGAGTAACGAATTGACGAGCGAGTTTGTAATCGCTAGTTAGAATACTCTCTGAATGTTGCGAGCCATATTCACGAATATGGGCAACAGCCGCATCCAAGTCATCAACCAACACCACACTTAAATCGAGCGAAAGCCATTCTTGGCGCAATTTATCTTGATCAAGCGGTTCAATTCCGTCTGCTTTTTGCAAAGCATCGCAGTGTAGTGTAACGCCTACCTCTTTCATTTTCGCAACTAATTTTGCAGAAATTCAGCAGCAATTGCATCGATCCACTAATAAGGTTTTCCAAGGTATTGCAGGTGCTTGGACGCTGCGTTTTCGCATTCACGATAACGTTCCAACGCTTCTCTTGGTCGGCTGTTTTTCTACAAACATAGATGGCAAACACCTATTCCACCCACAATCACAGGAACGGTCGAATTCTCTTTGCAGAACTGATGTAAACCTGCTCCGCCACGAGGGATAACCATATCGATGTAGCGATCAAGTTTGAGCAACTCAAGCAACAAGGCTCGGTCTGGATTTGTAATCGCTTGCACAGCTAATTTCGGTAGGCCTGCTTTTTCCAACGCATTTTGCACCACTTCGACCAACACGGCATTGGTAAATTTGGTCTCTTTGCCACCACGTAAAATGACCGCATTGCCTGTTTTTAAGCCAAAAGTGAAGCAACATCAATGGTCACATTTAAGCGTGCTTCATAGATGGTTAAAATCACTCCCAAAAGGCACGCGTTGGCGTTCAATTTTCAAACCGCTTGCTAACACGCCACCATCAATTACTTGCCCAACAGGGTCAGGAAGGCTTGCCACATTGCGAACATCATCGGCAATCGCTGGCGACTTTCGGAGAGCAATAAGCGGTCGATAATAGCAGCTGAAATGCCTTGTGATTTCGCAAATTCAATGTCTTTTTGTTTGCTTGTAGATTTCGCCGCACGGCTTTCAAGGCTAGTCAGCAATGGTGAGCAGTGCCTGATTTTTGCAGTTTGACTGAATAGAGCAAGTGCTACACTTGCTTGTTTCGCTTGTTGAGCAATTTGTGAAACGTTGGTCATCACTTTATCCTGAAAAGCGTCATTAGCGGTCAGAATTATGCTAAATTTTGGCAAATGCAATAAGAGCACGCAAAATATGATCGAACCATCTGAAAAACACCTCATCAATATTCTTTTCCTCCTCAGCTTACAAATCGCGGCGGGCGAGGTGGTAGAACGCCCTGCCTCTGTCGTCAAAAGAATTGGTTGAAAACAGCCTTGATGCAGGCAACGCAGATTGAGATTGAGATTGAAAAAGGCGGCTCGCAGCTGATTAAAATCCGTGATAATGGTTGTGGCATTGCTGACAAGATTTAGTGCTTGCCTTGGCTCGCCACGCCACCAGCAAAATCAGTTCACTGGAAGATTTAGAGGCAATCTTAAGCCTCGGTTTTCGTGGAGAAGCTTTGGCGAGTATCAGCTCGGTCTCGCGTTTACTTTTAACCTCTCGTCCTGAAGGGCAAGCTGAAGCGTGGCAGGCTTATGCTCAAGGGCGAGAAATGGCAGTCGACATTCAACCCGCTTCGCATCCTGTCGGCACAACCATTGAAGTGAATAATCTCTTTTTCAACACGCCTGCTCGTCGGAAAATTTTTACGCACCGACAAAACTGAATTTCAGCATATTGATGAAGTTGTGCGTCGCATTGCTCTTGCAAAACCGCACGTGAGTTTTGCACTTTTCTGCACAATGGCAAAATTGTTCGCCAATATCGCAAAACTGTGGATAACCTCAGATTGAACAAAAACAGGAAACGTGTGGCGGCAATCTGTGGTGAACAGTTTATTCAGCACGCAAATTATTTGGACTGGCAGCACGGGGATTTACATCTGCATGGTTGGATTGGTTCACCTGAACTAGCTCGTCCGCAAAACGATCTCTGTTATAGCTACGTAAACGGGCGGATGATGCGGGATAAAACCATTAACCACGCCATTCGCCAAGCCTACGGAGAGCATATCGCACAAGGCGATTACCCTGCGTTTGTGCTGTTTTTGGATTTAGACCCAACCCACGTGGATGTCAATGTACACCCTGCTAAACACGAGGTACGTTTCCACCAAGGACGTTTAGTGCACGATTTTATCTTGCAAGGTGTGTTACAAGCATTGCAACCACAAGCAGATTTAATCACAGCGAGTTCAGTGCCTGTGGATAAAGTGCACGAAAGTTTCCCCGTATACGTACAAGACCGCAATCGTCAGGCAGCAGGTGCGAATATGTTTGTGCCTCCGCTTACAGACAATGAACTTCACCCGCAAGCGGTGCAATTTTTAGATAGTTCTACGCAACATCGTGCACATTCTCCGCAATATACGCCACGTTCGAGCATTTCAAACAAATCAGCACAGCGTTGGTATAGCGAGTTCGGTCACAAACGGAAAAGCAACGCAGATTCGCAAACCAGAAGTGATGCCGCTCGCAGAGCCACAACCACATCAAGTCGCTGCGATTTTGCAAAGCCTGGAAGTAGCTGAAAACGAGCTACCGAACAAGCGGTAGACAGAATATGTTGCAAAAACGGCGGTTTCAACACGATTCCAGCCGTGCTTTGCGATAGTAAAAATCAGGCATTGTTGCTCAAGGAAAACGAATGATTTCCTATTTAGTTTCGCTCACATCCAGTTGTATCGGCTTAAAATTTTGGTTTCGAACAGCTTAAAAAGCCGGACCGCAAACTTTGCTGTATTCCACTGCTTAGCAGCACTAGACGAAACACAGCAACAGTATTGGGAAAGTGTGAAAGATGACTGGAAAATCTTGACGTCAAATTGGCGAGAAACATTGGCAATCGCAAACTCGCTTGATGATTTCAATACGTTGCCCAAGAAATGCTTACGGTAGCAGGTATTTCCAGCGCTGGTTTCCAATTATTAAACGAACAAGTCGATCGATTTAGTCGAATTTTTGCAAAATCTTTGCCAATGCCAACCGCTTGGATGACTCAGCGATGGTGTGAACTTATTGGCAGAAGCAGAACAACATTCTGCCAAGGCAGCCCAGAAACATTGAAAGTAGAAGTGGATCAGCATATCTCTATTAAATTCTTCTTGAACAGTAAAAATCCACTACGATATAGCAGTACACAGTTATTTTTATGCATACCAGAAAATCTTATACGCTCATCGTCTTTCTGAAGTTGCTTGTGAGAACACCACAAATCGTTTTACCGTGAGCTGAAATCAGATCATCATCTTCAAGCATTTTTAGAATACGTCCAACCGTTTCTCCGGGAACAGCCGACCATTTGACCGATTTCCTGGCGGGTGATCTCTGATCTGCATTCCTTCTGGATGGGTCATCGCATCAGGTTGGCGAGCTAAATTCATCAAAGTTTGGGCTATTCTTCCTGCTACATCTAAGAACGCAAGATTGCTCACTTGGCTCGAAGTTTGTCGTAAACGGCGTGCCATTTGAGCAGAAAGATACATCACCTCAGGGTTAATATGTACAATCTGTTTGAAACGTTTTGTATGAAATCTCAGCAATCTCGCAGGTTTCTTTGGTTTTCGCCCAAGCGGTGCGAGTTTGCAGTTTTTCTTCAAAGAGACTAATTTCGCCCAAAAAACTCACCCTGTCCAAGGTTGGTTAAAAGCATTTCTTTATGCTCATCATCTTTAACAAAAACAGACACCGAACCACTTACGATGTAATAAAGCGATTCAGCCTTTTCGCCTGCATGGATCAATGTATATTTTGCAGGGTAGCGGTGCACGTGGCATTGCGTTAAGAACCATTCCACCACAGGATCATTGATAGATGGAGCAGGCGTTAAATCTCAATTGAGGCGTGCTAGCATCATGTCTTGCATATCCTTTTTACTTATTTTGAGTTATAGGAAAAAGTATTGTAGCACGGTGTTTTGTCTCCTAATCATTATTTTTCCTAAGAAAGATCTTTTATCTTTTAATATCAAGGCTTTCGTGTAATTCCGACCACACAATTACCACTTTATCTGTTTTAGGTTGTTAGCATAAACGTTCTCGTTTTCATCTAATGAAGAGTTCACGAGCACCATAATCTGTGCCTTCATAGAATAAAGGAATCAAGCACATTATAAAGTGTCTCTTCTTCCAGTTCTTGCCAAGGAATAATCATTGTCTTTCCTTATTCAAAAAGCGGCTTGAGCATAGCCCATTGCTTTTCAAAAGATTGATATTGAGAGGAATTAAAATTTGAGCGAACAAGGCGTAAAAATTGTCCTTCGCAAAAATTCACTAAATAAGCATAACGCACGTTCGTCATCAAACGCTCTACCGCCATACAATTTGCTCATCTGCAAAAATATTGGAAAATTGTACTCTCAAGGCTATAGAAAAATTTGGCGATACGGGCTTTTAAGGTATCATCTTCAAACATCAAAGCATGCCCTGTAAGAATACGGGTAACACCAGGATTTTTGCGAGCAAATTCGATCACTGAATAGATAATCGATTTAATGATCGCCTCTGTGCCATTTTCTCGACGTTTACTTGCTGCTGCATAGCTATTCAATGTTTGTTCGATCGATTAGTGCTTCAAACATTTTCGCCTTTACTTGAAATAGCGGTACAACGCACCTTCGACACCCCCACTGCTTTGACTACATCGCTCGAGTAGTCACGCTTGCATGCACCACCTTTCAGAATTAAAGCTCGTTAATCAGTGTTTCTAGACCTGTTGTTGGCGTTCTGCTTTTAGTCGGCATTTTTGACTTGTAGCGTTGACATACTTTTCTCCCAATAAAACGTTTTGATGAAAGTGTACGGTTATGTTATTGTTTACTGAATGCCCAAAACCGCCTTCACCGCGTTCTGTTTGTTCAAAATCTTTTCTACGATGTTGAAAACTCGCTTGTACCACAGAATAAATACTAACTGTGCAATACGATCACCTACTTCAATCTTGAACGGTTTTATCACTTCTATTCCAAAGTGACACCATAAGTGGACCTTGGTAATCACTATCAATCAAACCCACTAAATTACCTAACACAATGCCATTCTTATGCCCTAAGCCTGAACGCGGTAAAATTACCGCAGCTAAACTTGGATCCGCAATATAGATAGAAATTCCCGTTGGAATAAGTACCGTTTGACCTGCTTCAACCGTCATTGCGTGTCAATCAGGGCTCGTAAATCTAAGCCTGCGGAACCTTCAGTAGCATACGCTGGCAGTGGAAATTCTGATCCAATACGCTTATCTAAAATTTTTAAATCAATTTGTTTCATTATTTTTCCTTTTTATCATTATACAATTGGATAATCTCTTCAACCAATGTTTTAGCTAATTTACCCTTATCTGCAAGCGGTAAGATTTTTCTCACCTTGTAAGCTGTAAAGCATTTTGTTCTTGCCCCAAACACTTGCCCACAGAAACATCATTTGCACAAATCAAATCTAAATTTTTACGTTGCAATTTACTTTTTAACATCCTCCGCCACATTTTGTGTTTCTGCCGCAAAACCGACCTACAAATGGGCGATATTCACTGTAAAGTTTGCAACTTTTTAGCCAATAATATCAGGGTTTTTCTGCAGTTTTAGCGTCAATTCATCACTATCTGCCGTTTTCTTGATTTTCTGGGTTTGCCACTTCTGCCACGCGATAATCTGCCACCGCAGCACAGCCAATAAAAATTTGCAGATTGTTGAGCAAGTTCACCGCTTGTTCAGCCATTTCTTGGGCTGAAAGTACATCAATTCGAGTCACATTTTTGGGGGTCGCTAAACTCACAGGTCCAGCAATCAACGTCACTTTTCGCCCCGTTTGGCAAAAAGCGTCAGCAATCGCAAAACCCATTTTGCCCGAGCTATGGTTGCTAATATAACGCACAGGATCAATCGCTTCCTGGGTTGGCCCCGCAGTAATAGTAATGTTTTAAGATCGGCTAAATCTTGTCTACCTGTAAAATGTTCGCACACAGCTTGGAAAATTTCGCTCGGCTCAGACATTCGCCCTTACCGACATCACCACACGCTTGAAAACCGCTGTTCGGCCCGATCATTTGCACACCACGTTCCGCCAATACTGCTAAGTTTTCTTGCACTGCTGCTTGTTTGAACATTTGCTGGTTCATCGCGGGTGCAAGCAGAATTGGAGAAGCGGTCGCAAGGCAAAGAGTGGAAAGTAAGTCATTGCCCATTCCCACACGAAGGCGAGCAATAAAGTCTGCCGAAGCTGGGGCAATCACTATCAGCTCTGCCCATTTCGCCAACTCAATATGCCCCATCGCGAGTTCGGCTTGTGGGTCTAAGAGCGAAGTAGAAACCGCATTACCTGAAATGGCTTGCAGGGTTAACGGCGTTACAAAGGCTTCTGCCGCAGGAGTGAGCACCACACGTATGTCTGCATTCTCATTTTTGAAATGGCGAATTAACTCAATGCTTTTATAAGCAGCAATACCACCTGTAATGCCGACCAGAATTTTTATTTTTCAGCATAAAAATGAAATAAGATGTGAAAATAAGTACAGCATTCTACAAAAACAAGCAGATACTCACAACTAAAAAGGTTTTTGCGATCTTTGCTCGAAAATTTGGTACTAATTTGCCTCTTTGCTTTATCTTTTTATCTCTCTCAAAGATTTAATCAGTGGGGTAATATGGAAAAATCTTAATGCCACGCGAAAAAGTTATTACAACAAGGCGTAGAAGCATTGAACGATCAAGAGTTATTAGCAATTTTCTTACGCACAGGAATTCTGTGGCATTCCCGTAATGCAACTTTCGGAAAATGTACTCAAAACCTTTGGCAGTTTGCGCGGATTATTAACTGCTTCAATCGAAGATTTTTGTAAAGTCAAAGGCTTGAGCAAAACACAATATATTCAACTGCAAGAGCAACAAAGAGATGACTAAACGCTATCTTTCACAGCAAATGGAGGCTGGCGGAAACCATCAGTGAGCCTTATATGGCGAGTATGTATTTCCAATCAGAGCTTGAGCATTGGGAGCGTGAAGTGTTTTGTAGTGATCTTTTTAGATAATCAAAACCGCCTCATTCGTACCGAAAAATGTTTTTGGCACGATAAATCAAAGCCAGTGTACACCCGCGAGAAGTCGTAAAAGCGGCACTAAAATGTAATGCAGCAGCGATTATCATCGCTCATAACCATCCTTCTGGCGAGTGTACACCAAGTGATGCCGACCGCCATCTTACCAAACGTATTGAACTGGCGTGCGATTTGGTCGATATTCGGTTTTGTTGATCATGTATTGTCGGTAAAGGCGATTATTTTTCGTTTGAGGAAGAAAAACGAGAGATGTTTTAGTATCACTTACACACCACAAGCGCGTTAATTCTGTGAAATTTTTACCAAAACATTAAAAATCCTGCATTTTATGAGTATAAATCCAAGGTAAATAGATGAAGGTTGTGGATAATTGATACCATCTATTTTCTTTCGTAGGGTATGTTTCACACGCCTGATATACCAATGATGTAAAAGAGTGTGTGCAACACGCCCCATACCCGAACAACTCAGTTGTGACGATATTTTATTATTTCGAGTGATTTCTCTGTAGAAAATGCGATTTTCTTCCCTATTTTCCTCGCTCATTTTGAGCTTGTCATTTGCAATATTTTCCCCAAATTCAACCGCTTCCCCTTATTCTTACACGTCAGAAAGTCTGTCGTTGTATGCAGATGAAGCCCTTTCCAAACCCATTGGCGAACTAGAAACAGGCGTGCCCGTAAAAACTGGTACAAACCACGCAAAATGCTGATCAGCTTGAGCTGGAAATGTGGCGAAAAACCAAAGGGTTTGGGCGAATTTGGTATAACCAATTTGCCAAGCATATTACCGATGCAGTGTTTGATAAAAACTTCACGCAAAACGCTGCCAATTTTGAGGGGTTGGAGAACAAAGAAGATCCGCTCACAGGTTTAGTTTGGCAGAAAGTCAAAACAAAAGTTTGGGTAAAAAAATCGGAACTTAGCCAAAAATCTCACCGCATTCTGGGCGAATGCAGAGAGCACTTTCAAAACTGAATGCAGCGTTTGCCACAAACAACGCGATCCAAAAATGCACGATGCGAATGAATGGGTGGCGGTGTTTAATGGCATGGTTGGCTTTACCGATATGGATGACAGCAACAACACAAGTGCTTCGTTATTTACAATTACACGCCGCTGATGCGTCAAAAATAGGAATTTGTATGTCTTCTCTTGAATTTTTCACGTCGCCAATTTTTACAAAAAAATGTCGCTGATGACCGCAACGCTTGCGATGCCCTCTTTCCTTGTTCCGCGTGAAGCAAAAAGCAAAAAGGCTGAAAGCACACCCGATGAATGGAAAAGTCACAGGGTTGCCAATGGGGGCGGTGCGTGCCAAAGTGGTCGATGGCAAACTCGCTAAAATTAAAACCCTTTGAATTTGATAAACACCCGACTGAAATGATCCAAGGCATCAAAGGTATTTTTGTATGGCAGAATCTCGCGTGCGTTATCCGATGGTGAGGATTAGATTGGCTCAAAAATCGCGAAAAAAGCGACCGCTTGCAACGGGCGACAACCGCTTTGTTCGCGTCAGTTGGGATGAAGCACTCGATCTTTTCTATCAAGAACTGGAACGCATCCAGCAAAATTACGGCCCTTGGGCACTTCACACTGCCAATGTCGGCTGGCGTTCTTCGGGGCAATTCCACAGCTGCGGTAACCATATGATCCGAGCGATTGCGATGCACGGGCATAGTGTTGGTACAGTGGGCGATTACTCCACAGGGGCTGGACAAACTATTCTGCCATATGTACTTGGCTCAACTGAGGTTTACTCGCAAGGCACATCATGGGAGATCATTTTAAAAGAGACCAAAAACCTGATCTTCTGGGCGAACGATCCAATCAAAAATTTACAAGTGGGCTGGAACTGCGAAACGCACGAGGCATACGCCTATTTTGAGCAGCTAAAGAGAAAGTGAAAAATAAAGCGATCAAGGTGGTTTGTGTTGATCCTGTGAAAAGCAAAACACAAAATTATTTGGGCTGCGACCATTTTTACGTAAACCCACAAGCGGATATGCCGTTTATGTTGGCAATTGCCCATACACTTTATACTGAGAATTTATACGACAAAGCCTTCCTCGATGTTTTGCACCCTTGGTTTTGAGAAATTCGTGCCTTATTTGCTGGGTGAAACCGAAGATAAAATCGCTAAAAACGCCAGAGTGGGCTGCACCAATTTGTGGCGTTTCTGCCGAGAAAATCCGCAAATTTGCACGGATGTTGGCAGGAAAACGCACCCAACTGATTTTTGGCTGGGCAATCAACGCCAACAACACGGCGAGCAGCCTTATTGGATGGGTGCAGTGTTAGCCGCGATGTTGGGACAAATTGGCTTAGCAGGTGGAGGCATTAGCTACGCACACCATTACAGTTCGGTGGGCGTTTCAAGTTCTGGGGCTTCAATGCCAGGCTCCTTCCCATCGGATTTAGATGAAGGGCAAACACCGAAATACAACAACAAAAGATTACCAGGTTATAGTGAAGTTATCCCTGTGGCTCGTACCACCGATGCATTACTTCACGCGGGTGAAAACTATTGATTACAACGGCAAAAATCACCTACGCCCCATACAAAATGGCGATTTTTCAGGCTGTAACGCAGTGGAGCCGCCAATCGCAATTGAACAAAATGAAAGCAAGCCTTCCAAAAATTGGAAACCGTCGGTTTCCGCTTAATTACAGCTGGACGGCACTTGCGCGTTTCTCAGACATCGTGCTACCTGCTTGCACGCCATTTGAACGTAACGACATCGACGCCTATGGCTCTTACAGCAACCGTGGGATATTGGCGATGCAAATTGGTTGGAGCCGATGTATGAAGCCCACTCCGATTTTGAGGATCTTTAAAAGGCTTTATGCGAACGCTTTGGCAAAGCGGAAGAATATTGCCGCGGAATGAACGAAATGGAATGGGTGGAACGCCTCTACCGTGATTGTCGCTAATGCTAACCGTGCGCAAGTTTGAAATGCCCCTGTTTGAGGAGTTTTGGAAAACAGGCTACGTGCTTTTCCCCAGAGGGCAAACCTTGGGTACGCCATGCTGATTTCCGTGAAGATCCTGAGATTGCACGCCCTTGGCACGCCATCAGGCTTTATCGAAATTTACAGCCAAAAATCGCCAGCTATGGCTATACTGATTGCAAAGGACATCAATGTGGTTCGAAAAGCCGAACGCTCGCACGGCGGACCAAACTCAGAACGCTACCCGTTCTGGATGCAATCAGTTCACCCCGACAAACGCTTGCATTCTCAGCTGTGCGAGCGAAAAACTTACGTGATACATACAGCGTAAAAGGTCGCAGAACCGTTCTGATATGAGACCCGCAAGATGCGGCGAAACTTGGTATTCAAGACGGTGATTTGGTGCGTGTTTACAACGAACGCGGGCAGAGTGTTAGTTGGGGCGAGTATTATCGGATAACTTTTCCAACAGGTGTGGTGCGTTTGCAAGAAGGAGCGTGGTTCTCACCGCTTGATGAAAAAAGTTGGCTCAATTGACACCTACGGCTGCCCAAATACCTTAACGTTGAGACATTGGGGCATCTAAACTCTCGCAAGCCACATGTGCAGCACTTGCTGAGTTAATGTGGAAAAATGGCAAGGCGAGCTCCTGAGCCAAACGGCTTTAGTGGTCCGAAAATAATGGAGCGTGCTTAATGTTTCAAAGAGAAGAGCATCAATTTATCTATCGCTGGTTTAGCATATATACTCGGACGGGAACTTACCGATGCACAATTGCAAAAGCTTACAAGTGGGCGAATTTACCCCGTTTTTTGCCTTTTTGAAAGAGACGGGCTTTGCTGCTGAAATCGTACAGATTGAAACGGCACTTACCAGCTTGCAGCTCCACCCACACGCCCGTTTAGAGTTTGCCGCCGATTTTGCCGAATGCTTTTTGCTAGAGGAAAAATCAGTGCAATGCCTTATGCTTCCGCTTATTTAGCAGGCGAGGAACTGACACAAAAACTTGCAAAAATGGATGATTATTTAACAGAATTTGGTCTGCAAGACCAACCGCCAGAGTGAATGAACCGAGCGATCATCTTTGCGTCTATTTGGAAATCTTGCTTAAGCTTATTGAGCAAAAAACGCTTGCTGAACAACGTCAATTTATCCGCGAACAGCTGCAAACGTGGCTGCCGAAGATGGCAGAAAAATTGGCAAAAATTCCCCTTCAAAATCAGTTTTACCCAGCACTATTTTCGTTGCTGTGTAAGATTTTGGCATTGCACGCAGCGGAAAGTTAGAAAAAGCACTATGATCTGCCCCCAAAAGTTGGACAGGGTTGAGTTAACCAAATATTGAGCTCTGTATTGTACTGGAGCTCAGTCCTTTGAAACCAAGTTTAATTCGTTTTTGGTTTAGTAATACTAAATATTCTTCAATTTCAGCCTGTAATTCAGCGATTGAATGATAACTCCGTGAGTAAAAACACTCTGATTTTAATATCGCAAAAAAACTTTCAATCACCGCATTATCGTAGCAATTTCCTCGGCGGCTCATACTTTGCACTGCTTTACCCTCCAACATTTTCCCCCATTCCGCCGAGTCATACAATACGCCTTGGTCGCTATGAATAATCGGGTATTCTGTCGATTTAAGCCAACTAAGCCCTTGTGCTAACTCTTTTTCACCAATGAAAATTTGAGGCGTGTTGAAAAGTTATAGGCAATAATTTCTCGGTTAGCCAAGTCCATCAACGGTGAAAAATAAAGCTTTTCTTGCCCAACATGAAACTTCGTTATATCCGTTACCCATTTTTGATTGAGTGCCGTTGCGGTAAAATCACAATTCAGTAAATTCGGGACAATATGCGATGTTTTTCCTCGTTTTCCATGTCTTTTTTTGTATAAAATGGAATGAATACCTAACTCGTTCATCAGCTTTAACACCGTTTTATGATTCAAATGAAAACCCATTTGGCGTAATTTACACGTCATAGGGCGATAACCATCTCGTTTTCTGTTCTTTTTATATAGCGATAAGATAGCCTCTTTTACCTCGTGATAATCTCGCTTAATCTCTTTATAGTAAAAGCTTGAGCGAGGCATTTTAGCTACATGAAGTAAATCATTTAATGCGTGGTCTGGCTTCAAGCTTTCAATGATTTTTCTTTTTTCTGTCGTTGTTTTTGACGGTCGAGTGCCTCCAACCCCTTTAGGTAAGCAATCTCCGCTCGAACTAGGGCGAGCTCTCTCTGTAACTTTTTAAACGCTTTAGGGTGAAAAGTCAGTGGTTTCTGGAATTTCAATGTCTTTCTTTTTCATTTTTGGCTTCACTATTTTTTGGGGGTTGAAGGCTAGCTATAAGGCGATCAAGTTTGATAATTTTCAAACGAAATTGATAAGAGTAGGGCATAATCTGCACTTCAAATTAGGGTGTCCAGGTTTTGGGGGTGCAGATCATGTTTTTATGCTAACAAGCGGTTTAATTTTACCTGAAATTTGAAAAATTGAGGGCTGTCCTAGCTAACGACTAAAAAAATTCTATTTGAGGTTAAGATAGCTAAATAAAGAAAAAGTCGCCTGTCAATATAGATAAAAACCACTTCAGCTTATTATTTTTCATTGAATAGCCGCTTCACCTTAGTTCTAGCCTAAACAGGCTAATTGATAGAGTAAACATCCTTGCCCAACTTTTTAGGGCAGATCAAATTGCAAAAGTTTATAGAGCTTTCATATTGGTTTTATGCGTTTTTCATAATGTGTGAAATTCGCCCTTCGGCAATTTCTTCATCACGAATGGTCATTACTTCGCAACCATCTTTGGTTTACCACAATTTGATGCTCATATTGAGCCGAGTGACTACAGTCTTTGGTTTTACCGTCCAACCATCATTCATCGTGCGGATCTCTTTTTACCTGCATTGACCATCGGTTCAATGGTAAACACCATGCTTCTTTTAGCACTACGCCACCATCATCACCGTTGTAGTGTAACACTTGTGGATCACGAGTGGAACTCTGTGCCTACGCCATGACCGCAATATTCACGCACCACAGAGAAGCCTTCTTTTTCCACATATTTTTGAATCGCTGTGCCAATCTCTTTTAAGCGGATACCTGGTTTTTACTTGACGTAAGCCAATGTAAAGTGATTCTTGTGTTAGCTTCTAACAAGCGTTTATCACGAGATAGAAGCTTCGCCCACCACATACATTTTGGAGTTGTCGCCGAAATAGCCGTCTTTGATCACCGTTACGTCAATGTTCACAATGTCACCATTTTTCAGTTTTTATCATCGCTTGGAATCCCGTGACAAAACCACTTCATTGACTGAAATGCAGAGTCGCTTTTGGGGAAACCGTAGATGGTTTAAGCAGGCAGGAATCGCTTTCTGCTCATTAACCATATATTCGTGGCAAATGCGGTCTAATTCGCACTGTACTCACGCCCTCTTTCACATAGGGTTCGATCATTACTAACACATCGGAAGCCAATTTGCAGGCTACGCGAAGTTTCTCGATTTCTTGTTCATTTCTTAATGGAATATTGCTCATAACGTTCTCTTTATCATTAAAAATTAGGGCTTTGAAGATGTTTCAAAATGACTTGCAGTAAAAGGCAATTATGACCTAAGTAAGCCAGATATTTTTGAAATGTCTACACATTTTAGGAATTATACCTTTTTTCGGTGCGATTCCCAAATTGATTCCCAAATTGCGTTCTTCCTCGAAAAGTGTAATCAATGAGTGTAGGGTTACAATATAAGCCTTACAAGCGGTTGAAATAGCTATTTCAAATGGAATTTTTGCATAATAAATTTTAGCACCACGCCATAAAGTGGTAAGAATAGCAGTAAGCTGACAAAAGTTTGAAGGCGTAATCAACTCGTGCCGATGGTAAACCAATGCTCTGCCATATAGGCGTCTTCGCTTTGATAGAAAGCAACCGCAAAGAAGACGAAAGTGTCGATCATCGTACCGAAAATGGTCCGAGCAAGTTGGGGCAAGCCACCACGATTTGCCTTGAGCGCAAGCGGTTAAAACCAGAATATCTAAAATCTGCCCTACCGCACCAGCCGCCAAAACTTTGCCAACGCAATGCAGAATACGAAGAAATTAAACTCGCCCAACGCGACAAAGCCTTGAAATTGGGTTTCAAAAAAGAGCACCGAAATGGCATAGCTAATCAGTAAGGCAGGGAACATTACCACGAAAATAATTTTACGTGCTAGTTCAGCGCCAAATACCCGCACTGTTAAATCTGTTGCTAAAAAGATAAATGGAATGCAGATACTAGGTGGTTGGGATGACATAATCGAGTAAAAGGGTACAGTAATTTCAAAGGTGCGTTGTACTAAGAAATTGCTGATAGTTAAGATAAAAATATGGAAAAAGGCTAAAAGTTTTAGAGAAGATCTTTTTGCGGATCAGAAAATGGAATGGGGTAATGCATAATTTTTCCTTTTTAGTTGAAGTTGGGGTTAGGGGCAGAAAAACAAAGGGCGAATAATACGCCCTTTGTGGCGAAAGATCAAGCAAGATTGCAAATTTATGCCAGAAATTGACCGCTTGTAGAAAATTACACTCGTTCAAATGCCAGCACTTTATGTTCTAACTTACGCAATAGTACAGTCATAATGCCAGTGATCACAAGATAAATCGCCCCAGCAATACCGTAAATGGTAATTGCATCATATTCTGTGCCGTAGAGCTGTTTGCGTAGCCCATAATGTCTAAAATTGTGATGGTGGAGGCAAGTGATGTGCCTTTGAAAAGCATGATTTCGTTGCTGTAAGAAGGTAATGCTCGTTTTAACGCATACGGAATCAAAATTTTGGAGCGATATCTAAACGGCTTAAAACCAAGCGTGGCACGAGTTTTCCCATTGTCCTTTCAGAATCCTTTTACTGCTCCGTGGAAAAGTTGCGTTGAGTATGCGCACTATTAAGGGCTAAAGCCAATACTGCACAAAACCACGCATCAGAAAATAATGCCCAAAAGTGGGCTTTGCGTGAGCCATTCAAAGTGCCCTGGTCACTATAAATCAGGAAAAAATTGCACCAATAATGGCGTGCCAGTGAATAACATTAAATAGCCGTTCACCAACCCTTTCAAGATTTTTACTTTCCATGGAAGCAAGAAAGTAAATATAATTGCCAACACAAAGCAGTGATGAGCGAAACTGCCATCAGGCTAAGGCTGGTTGGAATACCTGGGCAATCACTAGAAATAATCCCACGTGTTTGCCTCCTCTCTCAAAACGGGTGAAACGCAGTTCAAGACGGCGAATAATCACTTGGCTAATCAGGGTAATTGCAAGGTAAATCAATACTGCAAAGCCATACCATGTGAATGGTTGATGCTCGTTGGTATTGATAAGGTCGGCTTGTCGCATGAGTCATCGACACCAATCAGCGAAACTAAGGCGGTATCTTTAAGCAATACAAGCCATTGGTTACTTAAACCAGGCAAAGCGTGTCGCCATACTTGAGGCATAATGATGTGAATGAAAGTATAACGGCGGCATAAACCTAACACCGCACCACTTTCCCACTGTCCGTTCGGAATCGCTTGAATTGCCCCACGCAGTGATGGCGAAGCATAAGTAGCAGTAAGCAACGCTAGCACACCGCTGTTAAAAGCACTAAATTCGATGTATTCACCTGTGATTTTTTCGATCAGCTCAGTTGAACCGAAATAGATTAACAACACGACCAAGATTTCAGGTAAACCACGCATTAAAGTGAGAAAAACCGTGGTTGGTTTGCTAATGCAAGCGGTCTTATTCATCTCCAAACTTACAAAAAGAATGGAAAGTAATAAGCCGACGACAAGAGACGCCAGTGCAAGCCCAAGCGTCATGAGCGTTGCACTGTAAATTAAAGGAAGATATTCTGTAAACATAGCTTACTTGTTTGTCATCCATTTATCGTAGATTTTTTGGTATTCGCCCTTCGCTTTGATGGCTGCTAAACCTTTGTTTAACTCATCCACAAGATCTTTGTTGCCTTTGTTGATCGCAATCCCCAAACCATTACCAAAGTATTTTGGAGTTAGTCACTTTTTCGCCCACAAAGGTTAAATCTGTTTCTTTTGAAAGCATATCGGCTAATACGGCAGTATCACCGAAGATTAAATCAATACGCCCATTTTTAAGTCTAAGATTGAATCTTGAATTGAGTTATATACTTTAGGAGCGTATTGTTTTGCTTCGGCTACAACATATTGTTGAAAAGTTGTCCCATTTTGTACGCCTACGTTTTTCGCGGTGCTTAAGTCTGCTTTACCTTTTAGGGCAATGAAACTTGCTGAGCTATCATAATAGGCATTAGAAAAAGTACTTGTTTGCTACGTGCTTCAGTGATGTCCATTGCGGAAATTACACCATCGATACGTTTTTGTTTTACCGCCTGCACTAAGCCGTCAAAAGAGACTTTTGAATGAGCAGTTTGCTTGGATTTCTTTACAAATTGCATTGGGCAATATCGACGTCAAAACCGATGATTTCACCTTTTCGTTGGTTGTTTCAAATGGTGGGTAGCTTGGCTCCATCGCGAAAGTTAAATCTTTTTGCTTGTGCGGAGAAAGTTACGAATGCAATAGCGGATGCGATAAGTAATTTTTCATAAGAAAGTCCTTATTAAATATGTGTTTAATTATTCAGAATGAGAAAGATATTGAGCAAACTCTGCGGTTTTTGGCTGTTCAAAACAACTTGAATCGCCTTGCTCAATAATATGCCCTTTCTCCATATACACCACTTTGGTTGCCACTTTTGCGAGCTACGCCCACTTCGTGCGTTACGATTACCTGCGTGATGCCTGTATTTTTCAATTCCTTAATAATATCAACCACTTGCGCGGTGATTTCTGGATCAAAAGCGCTGCGGTTGGTTCATCAAATAACAACACCTGCGGTTGCATCATCAAAGCACGAGCAATCGCCACACGCTGTTGCTGACCACCTGAAAGTTGAAGCGGAAAACGATCAGTAAATTCGCCTAAACGTAAACGTTCTAAATGGACTTTTGCCTGTGTAATCGCTTCTTCTTTCGATATTCCCAATACTTTCATCGGTGCTTCAATTAAGTTTTGTAGCACGGTTAAATGGTTCCATAAATGATATTGCTGGAACACCATTCCCACCCTCACGACGAAGTAGTGCTATCTGTTTTGCATCCATTTTGGCGGATAAATCAAAGCTGTGTTTTTGCCACTTCAAGTGTACCCTCTTGAGGTACTTCTAGTAAATTCAGTGTGCGAATAAGCGTGCTTTTCCCTGCCCCAGACGGGCTCAAGCACACTACCACATCGCCTTTTTCAACATCAAGATTGATGTCAAAAAGTGCTTGGTTGCTGCCATAGAAAAATTGACGTGATGAAGACGAATTGCCATTCGTTAAGTCCTGTTATGTAAATCAATAAATTGAATGAATATTATGAGTTTTTGCATAATTATGCAATAAGTTTTTGAGGAAATTTTTGAAGGGAAAGAATATAAACGCAAAAGCCGAAGGTAATGGACCCTCGGCTGAGTATAGGTAAGAGATGAATATTATTCCGAATAATATCTTTTGAATTGCCTCTTTCACACCGCCATTATTTAAGCAAGCCTCGTTTAGAAGCGACATAGAGAAAAGTGCCATCATTACAAATAGCGGTCGCTTTTTCAGGAATTTTTGCATTTTGGGACATTGATTGCGGTTGTACTGCTGAAATTATGCCCTGAGTATTCGCCTCATTAATATGGATATTCTGATCCGTTGTTTCTGTATCTTTCGCTGCCACAACAGATACATCGCCTTTCACAGAAACAGGCGGATTACTACAACCAGCCAAAGCAACCACCATAGTCATTAAACCAACTAAATAAGTTTTATTCATAGATAACTCCTTTCGTTAACTCCCAAATAATAGGAAAAAGGGTTGATAAAAATCGACCCTTTTACTTCATTGAAAAATTAACCGTTTACAAAGCCTTTTGCCTAACTTAATATCTGCTTCTAATACTTCTTCAAGTGCTTTTTAATTTCTCTTTTCATATTCGCTTAACTGACCAATTGGCAGAATTTCTTCCACGCCTGTTAAACCAGAAACGCACAGGGGTGAGCGAAGAATTCTGGGTAACCACTGTCTTTTTGCTTTCTACATACGCATAACGCACGCAGTCTTCACCTAGTAATGCTTTGAATACCGCTACGGCAAAGACGTGCACCCGCTTCTGCCATTGAAAGGGTTGCTGATCCGCCACCAGCTTTGGCTTCAACTACTTCCGTTCCTGCATTTTGGATGCGGTGGGTTAATGATTCGATCTCTTCTTGTGTGAACTCAATTTTACGACCTTCAGATAACGCTTGAGAAAGTAATGGCAAAATAGTTGGACCAGAGTGCCCTCCGATAACAGGCACTTTCACGGTTTCAGCGTGTTTTTCTTTTAATTCAGATACGAAGCTTTTCGCACGCACGACGTCTAAAAGTGGAAACACCGAATAATTTACGTTTGTCATACCGCCTTTTTTTGCGTAATACTTCAGCCGCTAATGGCACCAATGTATTTACAGGGTTACTTACAATACCCACGCACGCATCAGGGCACACTTCTGCTACTTTTTCAACCAAGTTTTTGATGATATTACCGTTGATGTTGAATAAATCTGCACGGGTCATACCAGGTTTACGTGCCACGCCTGCGGTAATTAACACCATATGTGCATCTTTTTAATGCTGCGGCTAAGCTCTCTTCGCCTGCATAGCCTACTGCTTTTACAGAAGTTGCAATATGGCTAATATCTACCGCAACACCTGGGGTAACAGGCGAAATATCATAAAGGGCTAATTCTGTGCCTATTGGTAAACGTAATTTTAACAATAATGCCAAAGTTTGACCGATACCACCAGCAGCACCTAAAAAGGGTTAATTTCATAAAAACTCCTATTAAAATGAAAGAATTTAATCTCAAAAATTGGAGAAATTTTAACAGATTTTTACCTAAAAAGGGAGTTTGTTCTGTTGAAAATATAATCTGAATCAAGTTTTTACCAAATAATCATTTGATTCATTAAGAAAATTAACAGAATAAATTGCTTTTTATGCATAGATACGCAAGAATTCTGCATAGAAATTGCATTTTTAACTAAAAAGGAAACTCATGGATAAACTTTCTGAAGCATTCAAAGCTCTATTAAAAGAAGAAAAGTTTGGTTCTACAAAGCGAAATTGTGACGGCTTTTACAGGAGCAAGGCTTTGAAAAACATTAACCAATCTAAAGTCTCTCGAATGCTCTCTAAATTCGGTGCTATTCGTACCCGTAATACCAAAATGGAAATGGTTTATCAACTGCCGAATGAATTGAGTGTACCAGCCACTTCCAGCCCGTTGAAAAACTTGGTGGTAGACATCGATCACAACGATCTACTGATTGTAGTGAAAACCAGCCCTGGTGCGGCACAGTTGATTGCACGCTTGCTTGATTCCATCGGTAAAAAGCGAAGGCATTTTAGGTACTATCGCAGGCGATGACACTATTTTCATTACGCCAACTCGGGGAATAGAGATGGATGATTTAATGCAAACTGTCCGCCTCCTATTTGAAAGCTCATTTTAATGAACATTTTACTTACAGGTGGCACAGGGTTTATTGGTTCGCATTTAGTGCCCATTTTGCTTGAAAAAAAGGGCATAATCTCACGCTCTTATCTCGTAAAATAAGACAGCCTCAGCAAGCGGTCAAATTTGTGCAAACCCTTACAAACTTCAGATTTAAATAAATTTGATGCCGTGATTAACCTCGCAGGCGAACCGATTTTTGATAAACGTTGGACAGAAAAGCAGAAGCAAAAATTGCTAAACAGTCGCGTGCGACTGACTGCTCAACTTGCCGATCTCTTTGCTAAAAGCATACAACCGCCCGCCGTGTTTATTTCGAGTTCTGCCACTGGCTTTTACGGTGATTTGCCGACAGATCAATCTGGTACTGAAAAAACGCCTCCAAGCGGTGGATTTACTGCAGAATTATGCAAACAGTGGGAGGTAGAGGCGTTAAAAACAGAAGCCATCACAAGGCTTTGCCTTATCCGCACGGGTATTGTATTTTTCCGAACGAGGGGGCATTAAAAGGATACTCCCGCTTTATCGCTTAGGGCTTGGAGGGAAACTAGGCAAGCAAACAGCATTGGGCATGGATTGCATTAGAGGACTATTTGCGTGCCCTATGTTTCTTATTGGAAAATCCGAACTGCGTTGGGGTGTATAATTTCGTTTCGCCTTATCCTGTGACCAATGCGGAATTCAACTGCTGGTTGGCAGAGCAGAGTAGTAAACCTGCATTCTGCCACGTGCCTGCTTTTGTATTGAAATGGCTACTGGGCGAACGTTCGGCAATTTTGTTGGATAATCAACCGCTTGTACCAACGCATTTGTTGGCGGATGGGTTTGGGTTTAAGTACCCTGATTTGAATTTTTAAACATAAAATTTTTCGTAAATTTATTAGCTAATTTCTTCGGCTTTTGCTTCTGCCAAATCTCCCTACCCTCTTTGCTAAAGAGGATTTATCTTTGCGAAATAATGGAGAACTCTATTCTTCATCAAGAACTTCCCTCTCTTTCGCAAAAGAGGGAGGGGAGATTTGTAGGTATCTATTAACGAAGAAATTAAGTCACAACACTTAGGAATATTTATGCTACTCGACATCTTCTACCTCGCCATCGGCTTAATCCTCCTCGTTTGGAGTGCCGATAAATTTGTGGACGGTGCATCAGCCACTGCACGCTACTTGGGGCTTTCGCCTCTACTTATCGGCATTGTGATCGTAGGCTTTGGCACCTCTACGCCTGAAATGCTCGTCTCTGCCTCCTCCGCATTAGATGGGGCATCTGGCTTAGCGTTGGGCAACGCTTATGGCTCGAATATCTCCAATATTGCCCTGATTTTAGGGGATGACCGCTGTGATCTCACCAATTTTGGTAGCAAAAGATGTACTCAAAAAGAGCTTCCTGCATTGCTGGCAATCACTGCACTTTCTGCCTATTTTTTAACTGATGCGACAGTTACTCAAACAGAAGCGGTCATTTTATTGGTCATTTTTGCCCTTTATATGGGCTGGCGAATTTGGGAGGCGAGAAAATTGCCCGATGCGATTGAGGAAGAAGAAAACCAAATGCCTGTTTCGCTTAAAAATCGGTGTTCTGGCTTGTAGTCGAAAGCATTGCTGTTAATGCAAGCTCAAAACTGATGGTAGTTGGTGCAGTGTCGCTTGCCAAAGAGTTAGGCGTGAGCGATTTAGTTATTGGCTTAACCATTGTGGCGGTGGGTACCTCTTTACCTGAGCTCGCATCTTCCATTATCGCAGCACGCAAAGGCGAATCTGATTTAGCCCTCGGCAATATTGTCGGCTCAAACCTCTTTAATACCTTGGTGGTAGTTGGCATTGCGGGAGTAATTAGCCCAATGCACGTTGAGCCTGATATTTTTCAGTCGCGATATGCTGGTGATGTCTGCACTTACAGTGCTACTCGCTCTCTGCTGCTATCCATTCAGTCGCAAAAACAAGGTAAAATTACCCGCTTTTGAGGGTTTCTTTTGATACTCTGTTTTTGTAGGCTATACTCTCTATTTACTTAAAAAGTGTGATTTAAAATGTTACGTATTTTGATACTTCTCGTAAGTCTCTGCCTCTCGCTCAATGGTCAGGCGGGCTTATTTGATAAAAACCAACTTTCCTTACAAGCCAACAAGCGTTCCAATTTGACGCCAAGCAAACGGGTAACCAATTGGCACTAAATTGGCAAATCGCGAGATGTTTCTACCTCTACCAAAAAAGAGGTGCAAATTATCCCAACACAAGCCGAATTGGGCGAATGGCAATTTCCGCCAGCGGAACGCCATCAAGATGAATTTTTCGGCGATGTGAAATTTTTCCGCAACGAGTGGCGTTACAGATTCCGCTAAAAATCGGCTCAAAAATGGTTCGGTAGAAATTCGCTATCAAGGTTTGCACCAAAAGGCTTTGCTACCCGCCTGAAACGGTGAGCGTGCCTCTGCAAAATGTGGAAGCACAAGCGGTCGATTCTGCTCAAAAATATTGCAAATTCAGCTGTTGCAAATTCTAGCAAAAAATTCAACTGCTTCTAATATGGCAGGTATCAGCCAACAAGACCAACTTGCAAGCCAACTTTCACAAAATCGCTTGTCGATTTTCTGGTTTTTCGTGTTGGGGTAGGTTTGGCATTTACCCCGTGTGTGTTGCCAATGTTGCCATTGCTTTCCGCGATTGTAATCGGCAACCAACAACGCCCAAATAGCCTAAAAGCATTGCTACTCAGCCTCACTTACGTGCAAGGTATGGCACTCACTTACACCTTACTTGGTTTGATTGTAGCAGCAATTGGCTTGCCATTCCAAATTGCCTTGCAAAGCCCACCTGTGCTGATCGGTTTGGCGATTTTTATTTACTTTTGCTCGCGGCTTCCATGTTTGGCTTGTTTGAAATTCGCTTGCCAAAATGCGTGGCAACAAAAGTTGAATGCACTCAGCCAAAAACAATCAGGTGGTGCATTCGGTAGCGTGTTTATCATGGGGATAATCGCAGGCTTAGTTGCCTCACCTTGCACCTCTGCTCCACTTTCGGGTGCATTGCTTTTACGTGGCACAAAGTGGCGATTTATTCACAGGCGGCTTAGCACTCTACTTACTTGCACTTGGAATGGGTATTCCACTTGTGTTGATCACTCTCTTTGGTAACAAAAATTCTGCCTAAATCAGGCGATTGGTTACTAAAAAGTAAAAACAGCTTTCGGTTTTGTAATGTTAGCGTTACCGATTTTCCTGATTGCCCGCTTATTGCCAACTCAAATTGAACCCTTTACTTTTGGTCTACTTTAGCATTAGTATTCTTCGGTTGGCTGATTAGCGTTATTCCTGCTACAGGTGTGTTGAAAAATGCGATTCGCATTGGTTTGTTTGCATTGTTTGCGTTATCCGCTTATCCGTGGGCAAATTTAGTATGGGGCAATAGTTCACATTCAGTAGAAACCTCATCGCACGCCAAATTTATTCGCATTAGTTCATTGGCGGAATTAGACACTCAACTTGCCGAAGCGAAAGGTAAAAAGTGATGTTTGATCTTTATGCCGACTGGTGTGTCGCTTGCAAAGAGTTCGAAAAATACACTTTCTCTGATGCTAAAGTGCAACAAAAATTAGATGAAATGGTGTTATTACAAGTAGATATGACTCGAAAACTCATCTGACAACGATGCTATTATGCAACGCTTCCAAATCCTAGGATTACCAACAATTTTGTTCTTTGATGAACAAGGGCAAGAGATAAAGCCAAATGCAATCACAGGATTTTTGGATGCTGAGAAGTTTTTAGATTGGATAAAATAATCGTAGGGTGGGCTTTTGGCCCTACCAAAAATCTCTACACTTTATTGGTGGGCTAAAAGTCCACCTTACAATTAAAAAGGCACAAAAATGAACCAAGATAACCATAAGATCGAAGATATTGATTCGCATTTTCAACGAATGTTTTTGCCACGGAATACAACACTCGATTAGAAAAAGGCGATGATTACCCTATCTACTTACCCGCATTTTTAGAGGAAGATGGCGTGAAATCAGAGCGACCTTATCATGTGATTTTATTTGCTCACGGTTATTACAGCAGCGCGTTACACGAAATTTCGCATTGGCTTGTGGCAGGTGAAGCACGCCGCCAATTAGAGGATTTTGGCTATTGGTATGAACCTGATGGTCGCTCAGCAGAACGCCAACGTGAGTTTGAATCGGTGGAAGTTAAACCGCAAGCGATAGAATGGGTAGTAGCGACAGCTGCAGGTTTTTCGTTATTTTGCGAGTGCGGATAATCTTTTAGGCAACCCAGGCGATAATTCAGCTTTCAAACAAGCGGTTTATAATCAGGTAAAAGTTTACGCAGAGCGAGGTTATTTGCCAAAACGAGCAGAGACACTTCGTAAAGCGTTGGCAAAATTTTATGGTACGCCAGATGTGATTGATTTAGCGATGTTTGATCTCGCAAAAATTTTAAAAATTTCATATACCTCCTCTTGACACAAGTGCTATACTCAAATCGTTTTTAACTTTTCAGGGAAATATGAATACTAACACCCCCTTCCATTGCCAACAGGGATATTTCGGTATCCGCTTGGCTTGCATGCTCTCTCTCCTTGCGTGGTCATCATCTCGCTCACTCGCCATTTACTGATACCATCAGTAATCTTTTTAGAGCATTAGTGCTATTCTTGTATGGCTTCTGTTTGTTGGGCTTTATCTGTATAAACTCCGCTATTTTAAACACGAAGTTTTAGAAGAATATCATTGCCCTGTGAGATTCTCGTTTCTTGCGTTAATTCCGATTACTACGATGTTAGTCGCATGATATTTTATATCGCTGGCAGCCGTTATTGGGAGAAGTAATGATCTGGATTGGCACAATTGGGCAGTTGCTTTTTCATCCATTCGCATCGGGGAATTATGGAAAGGTGGTATTTTTGAACAAAAATCTACCCGTCCACCATTCTATTTGCCTGCGGTGGCGGCAAACTTTACCAGTGCTAGCTCACTTGCTTTGATTGGTTACCATGACTTGGGACTATTTGTTCTTTGGGGCAGGTTTAATTGCGTGGATTATCTTCGAGCCAGTGTTGTTGCAACACTTGAGAATTTCATCTGTTGAACCGCCTTTCCGAGCAACGATGGGGATTATCCTTGCCCCAGCTTTTGTTGGAGCATCAGCTACTTAGCTGTGAATCATGGTGAAATTGATACTTTCGTAAAAATTCTTTGGGATATGGCTTCTTGCAATTCTTTTTCTTAATTCGCTTGTTACCATGGATTGCAGAAAAAGGCTTAAATATCAGCTTTTGGGGTTTCTCATTCGGTTTGGCATCAATGGCAAATAGTGCGGTTGCGTTTTACCATACTAATGTGCTCCCAGGCGTTGCGATTTTCGCCTTTGTATTTGCGAATGTGATGATTTTAGGGTTAATCAGTTTAACAATTTATAAATTATCAAAGGGCAGTTTTTGGGTGAAATAGTAAAAAAGAAGGCATATATCAATGATATATGCCTTTATGCTAATAGGAGAAATTATTGAAAATAAAGCGGTTTTAAAACCACCTTATTTGTAGAATTATGCGTTAGCTTTTTGTCACGTAGTCAATCGCTGATTGAACTGTGGTGATTTTTCAGCTTCTTCATCAGGGAATTTCGATATCAGATTCTTCTTCTAAAGCCATTACTAATTCAACGGTGTCTAAAAGAGTCAGCACTCTAGATCTTCGATGAATGAAGCTTCAGGTTTAACTTGTGCAGCGTCTGCACCCTAATTGATCAACGATAATTTTTTTACGCGTTCTTCAATGCTCATTTTTGGTTTCCATATAAAAATCGCGAATGCGAGAGTTAAATAGTGTAATCGAAATTTTGTTTAATGCAACCTAAAAGAGATAGGTCGAACCAGACGCCATTAAGACACACAAGAATTAAAAAGTTTGCCTACATTTTATGTATGCGAGGATTGATATATTCTACCATTATGAATAGAAATTATCCACACAAGCATAAAAATTTCTGTTCGATTTATTTTTGCTATTTTCCTTCTAAGGCTTTTCGCATTTGAGTAATAACCGCTTGGTAATCTGGCTGGTCAAAAATCGCAGAGCCTGCTACAAAAGTATCTGCCCCTGCTTCGGCAATGTCTGCAATGTTATCCACTTTCACACCGCCATCTACTTCAAGGCGAATATTTAAACCGCTTGCATCAATACGTTTACGCACTTCACGCACTTTTTCCAATGTTGAAGGGATAAATTTCTGCCCGCCAAAAACCAGGGTTCACGCCCATCAACAAAAATCATATCCACTTTATCCATCACATAATCAAGATAATACAATGGCGTTGCGGGGTTGAATACCAAGTCAGATTTACAACCCAAATCACGAATAAGCTGTAAATTGCGGTCGATATGGTCGGTTGCTTCAGGATGGAAGGTAATATAATTTGTCCCTGCTTTGGCGAAATCAGGAATTAAACGCTCAACAGGTTTTTACCATTAAATGCACATCAATCGGTGCGGTAATGCCATAATCACGTAGTGCTTGGCAAATAGCCGGTCCGAAAGTTAAGTTTGGAACAAAATGGTTATCCATCACATCAAAATGGATGATGTCTGCACCCGCTTCAAGCACGGCTACATCATCGCCAAGGCGAGCGAGATCAGCAGAAAGAATAGAAGGTGCAATTAAAAAGGTTGCTGTGCCATAGATTTTTCTCCAAGGTAGCCTGAAAAATTTCAGGCATAGCCTACCACAAAAAGCGGTCGAGTTTTTGGTTTCTTTTTGCAAAATTTTGATTGTTAAAAATAGTTGCACAAAACCATAAAAATTTATTGAAATAAATAAAAAATTACTGTATGATGCATTTCCATAATTTAAAAATGGATATTAACCATTTTGAAACGGGTCAAAAATACAAGGAGACAACTCAAATGAAAAAGGGATTCATCCGACAAACTATCGTGAAGTGCTTTTTTATGATGCTTCCGTACAACAAGGCTGGGTTATTCGCTCTTGTGCCGCAACAACAAAAACCATGAAATGGACAGACGGCAAAGAATATCCGCTTTATACACTAGATACTTCTTCCGCTTCTCACCCTGTTTATACGGGTAAACGCCGTGAGAGTAAATAGTGAAGGACGTGCAAGTCGCTTTAGCGATAAATTTAAAAAGGTATGGCAAGTTTAGTGGCGAAAAAGTAAGGAATATCGAATGCAAATCCTCAACTCATTAAAAAGTGCGAAAAGTCGCCATCCAGATTGCAAAATTGTACGTCGTAAAGGTAAACTTTACGTTATTTGTAAGAGCAACCCAAGGTTTAAAGCCCGCCAACGTTAATAGGCAAATAGAACGGAGAATCTATGAAAAAACTACTTCTTGCTACCGCCATTTGCACGGTTTTCTTTTTTTCAGCTCAAGCCCACCGTGTTTGGGTGCAAAGTGAACCTATAAAAGCAGGTGAAATTTTGAAAGCAGACATCGGATATGGCGAATTTCCAACGCTTGAACCGATTGCAGAAAAACGCTTGCATTTCTTTGAAAAAGGCATGGTTTTTAGTTAATGCTGAAGGAAAACAAAAGCTCATGCAAAAAGGCGAGAATTATCACTATGAAAGTGCGAAGCCTGTAAAAAGCAGGAAGCTATGTGTTAGCCGCAGAATATAAACCGACATTCTGGTCGCAAAAATGCGGAAGGTTGGAAGCAAGCGGATATGCAAAACACGCCTAACGCAACTTATTGCGAACGTACTGCAATGTATGGCAAAAATATTGTGAATATTGGCAAAGCAGCTGAAAAATGATGTGGCAGAAGTAGTTGGACATGATTGGAAATCGTACCAATGGTCAATCCTGCAACTATTAAAGTGGGTGAGCGTTTCAAAAGTAGTAGTGCTTTACCAAGGCGAACCGCTTCCGAATGCAACATTAACAGCAACGTTCAAAGGATTTGATAATTCAGATAACCAGCATACCCACAAAGTGGAAGCACAAGCTTTCTCTGACACCACAGGTGCAGATGGTACAGTCGATATTATCCCACTTCGTGATGGTTTCTGGAAAGCAGCCGTTGTGTATGAAACACCATTTGAGAAACCAGAACAATGTCAAAAACATAAGCATTATGCAAGCTTGACGTTTGATATTAACAAATAATTTAGAGCCTGTACTAGATAACGACTAAAAACCCCATCAAGTAATATTTTCATTGAGGTTATTCAATAACTCATTTTACCTTGATGGGGACGGTGATGTTGATAATACAACACCTATTCATCTAAGTCTGTTTAAAAAATAATCTGATTGTCGTTATTTCGTTAATAAATCCAGTGCTTCTTGATATTTCTCAACCGTTTTTCAATCACTTCTTGTGGAATTTTCGGTGCAGGAGCTTGTTTATTCCATCCACTATTTTCAAGCCAATCACGCACAAATTGTTTATCGAATGATGGTGGATTTGTGCCTTCTTTGTAGTTTTCTACCGCCCAGAAACGACTTGAATCTGGCGTGAGTACTTCATCCATCAAAGTTAATACGCCATTTTCATCTAAGCCAAATTCAAATTTCGTGTCGCAAATAATAATGCCTTTTTGTTAACGCATATTCAGCCGCTTTTGGTGTAAAAGATTGCAAGGGCTGCCTCTTTTACTTGTTTGCAAGTGCTTTCCCGATTTGGCTCTCGCACTCTTCATAGCTATATTGATATCGTGATCGCCCACTTCGCTTTACCTGATGGTGTAAAAATCGGTTCAGGTAGCTTGCTTGCTTCCACTAATCCTTCTGGCAAAGCTAAACCACAAATCGATGCTGTTTTTGTAATCTTTAAAGCCCTGAACCTGTTAAATAACCACGTACAATTGACTCAATTTTTCACTGGTGTTAAACGCTTTTCACCCACACGATGTTGAATTGCCTCAGCTTCTTCTTTTTGGTAACACATCAAATACAGAATCGCCCGTGAAGTGATTTGGCATAATATCGGCTAATTTATTAAACCAGAAATTTGAAATTTGGGTCAAGATTTCGCCTTTATGCGGAATCGGCTCATCTAAGATAACATCAAAGGCAGACAAGCGATCCGTTGCCACCATAAGCATACGTTTGTCGTCAATCTCGTATAAATCACGCACTTTGCCAGAGTAGATTTTTAAGCTGATTTTGCATTTTGAGGTCCTATTTGAGTGAATGTAAAAATTAGGCAAATTATACCGCTTTTAGGCAAACGATTGCGATCAATTTTAATTGATATGAGGAAATGATCAAAAAGGAAGAAATTTCAAAAAGAGTGATATTCTCAATTTTTGAGGAGTGCTGAAAAGTAATTCAACAAAAAGAATAATATAACATCATAGGAAAATTATAATGAACATACTTCACAACTATTGTTATTATTACCACATCGGATAATCTTTCTTCAGTGGTAAAATCAGCGATAGAAAATATGATTAACAGTGAAAATGTGGAGAAAAATGAATGCAGAAGTGTTAGCAATGAAAATTGGCTTTGGTGGAAAAAGTGACTTTTTGCTGATGGTACCACGCTTGAAAGTGCGATCCGCAAGCAACCAGTTGAGCAAATAGTGGTAAATAAAATGGGGGCTGAGGGTAACGATGTTGGCTTAAAAGGCTCATCACGGTGGCGTGGATAAAGCCCTTTTCTTTATGTCAGATAAAACGTTTGAGTATCTTACAAGTTTGATTGGCAAGGATTTTTGACTGGCAAGGTAGAGCGATTTATGGTGAAAATTTCATCGTTTCTGGTTTAGATGAATATAATGTTTGCGTGGGTGATCGTTATCAAATTGGTGAGGTTATTGTCGAAGTTTCTCAGCCACGTAAACCTTGTGAGCGTTTGTCGCTCAATAGCGAACATTCTGAAACTCAAGAAATTGTGCGAGAAAAAGGCTTAACTGGCTGGTATGTTCGTGTGCTTCAAACAGGTGTTTTGCAAAAAAAGGCGATAAAATTCACCGCTTGCAGCAGCCTTTCCCGAAAACTCAATATTATGCATTTAAATCAACTCATTGCTCAAAAAGCCAAATGAAGCGATGAAGGCAGATTTGAAGGGAGCATTGAGTTGCAGTGCTTGCCGAGGCATTTCAAGCGAACGTTGAGAACGCAGTTGAAGCGAATTAAATAAGAAAAAGCCTTGAAGTCATCAAGAACTTCAAGGCTTTTTATTCTCTTAATATATAACTTTTTAATTAGCCTAAAAATTTTTCTAATTCAGCACTTACTTCTTCTACTGGTTTTGTGCCGTCTAAACGCTCATAGCAGGGTATTGCCTGCTTCGGCTTCGGCTGTGTAGTAAGCGATAAGTGGTTTGGTTTGTTTGTGGTAGATTGCTAAGCGCTCTAACACGGTTTCTGCTTTGTCGTCTGGGCGGATGATTAAATCTTCGCCTGTTACATCGTCTTTGACCTTCTACTTTTGGTGGATTGTAAACCACGTGGTAAGTACGACCAGAAGGTTGGTGTACGCGACGACCGCTCATACGTTCTACGATCACTTCATCAGCCACGTCAAATTCTAACACTAAGGTCGATTTTCACGCCTGACTCTTTTAATGCATCTGCCTGTGGAATGGTGCGAGGGAAGCCGTCTAATAAAAACCGTTTGCACAGTCTGGTTGAGCTATGCGGTCTTTCACTAATGTAACCGTTAATTCATCTGGTACTAATTTACATTCGTCCATTAACGCTTTTGCTTGTTTGCCAAGCTCAGTGCCTTCTTTGATTGCAGCACGGAACATATCGCCTGTTGAGTTTGTGGGATACCAAATTTGTTCATAATGAACTGTGCTTGTGTGCCTTTGCCTGCACCTGGTGCACCTAAAAGAATAATTTTCATAAAAACCTCGTTGTGATAAAAACTTCGCTATTTTATAAAGGGAATCGCATATTAGTCTATAAGTAATATGTTGAGTAGATATCGCTCGGCTCTCGTCAAATGGATTCATTGCGTTGATCATCATTATTTTTTCATATTGGTGCAGATCTTCAACCTTAATTTCTACCAGCTTAATTTTATTTTGGCTTAATAGATAGCTTAATTGAGTGCCTTTAGCAGATAATCTTTCGGACTATACCAAATATTATTTTTTCAAAAAGTAAATTACCAACACGGCAATCGGTCACTTTTCCATTTTGAATGATGATAGCCTCATCTTTTTCGATTTTTATTAAATCAAAAATTTTCTCAGTTGCTATATTTAAATATGTAATCCAATGTATCAGAAATAGACTGTTTGATAGCTTTTTATTTCTCTTTTTGATAAATTGAAAAAATGATATGATAATCTTGTTGATTATAATCAATGCGACATCTCACTAATCCATTCTGATATCTTTCTGGTACTTGGATAATTTCTGCTAAATTAAATACCGAGGTTTGCTTAAATAATTTTTCTATGCATTATCCATTCTTGCTTGATGAAAAAGCTAAATTTTTGCGGAATGCCATCAAGAATCGCAATGGTTTCAAACACGGGAAATTAGGGACATACACCTTCTCTAAAATTTCTTGATACTCTTCTTCTAGGCTACTTTGTGATGATACCACCACCGCCGCGAAATAGCATTTTACCTTGTTCATTCTTTTCAATGTAGCAGATAGCGACTGCACTTTTCAAGTTGTTGCCATCAAAATAGCCAAAAATACCCGTGTAATATACGCGTTTTTCGCCTTCAGCTTGCTGAATAATCTGCACTGAGTTTTTCTCTTTAGGTGCCCCGCTAATTGATCCAGCAGGTAATAATTTTTGCGAGATTGAGCCAATATTCGCTTGCCAATTTTCAGTGAGTTCGCCACAAATTTCAGAGCTTGTTTGGTAAATTGCTCCCATGATGTGTTTCAATCTTTTCAACATAACGATATTTTGTTACTCGAATATTTTGAGAAACAATCATCAAATCATTTCAATTAAATCAACAATGGTATTGTGCTCTTCAAACTCTTTCTTTGAATTTAATAATTTTTGTTTTGCATTTTTCTTCACTTGCGTTAATTGTGCCCTTCATTGGATAAAGAAAATTTTATTTTTCTTTAATGCGAATAAAGAGGTTTCAGGTGAAAAAGCAGATAAATTTATCTTGATAGAATAATTTATATTTTGCGTGGCTTTTTAATAAAAAATCTCTTTTAAACTGAATAATTTGTTTGGATTTTAGTAGCAAATGCAAGATTTAATAAATAACTATTTCCTTTTTGAATTTCATTTTACCAATTCAAAGGCAACCTGATGTGAGAAAATTTTTAATGAGGGTTCTACTAAATTCAAATGGTTTTATTAAAATCAAAGCATGAAGCGTTATTGTAGTCAGAAATTGGAAAAAGATCTGATGTGAGGAGCACTCTGCTAATGGGAGCAGAATGGGCTGATTTTGTTCAAAAATCAATTAAGAAGAAAAATGGTTTTCTGGCTGCACCAAGGCATTGGCTTGTTGAATAAAGGTTGCATAGATAAAACCTAAATTGACACCATAAAAAGCCCCTCAAAGTGAGGGGCATAAAAACAAAAGGGTTTAAAAATATACAGGAAGTGAAACGAGTAAAAATCAAAGATTTTCACTCTAGTCTAGTTTCCTAGACCAATATGCAAACACAACATCATACTTAAAATTTAGAAATAGTAAAATTACTATCACTATCCGTCTAAGTACGGCACGAGATTATAGATATATCGGAATAGTTAAACAAACTAGAAATTTTTATTTAGACTATTAGAAAAATAATGTAATAATAGAGAGGATAATAAAGAAATGTTATTTTATTAAGAATAGCAAAAACGAGAGCTTGATTATGTGCTTTTTATAAGCAAAGTTTCAAGCTAAAAAGAAATTTTATGAATAAAAACTTCCCACCACTTAATGCGTTAAAAAGCCTTTTGAAGCGGCAGCACCATCTTAACTTTACAAAAGCAGCCGAAGATCTTTTTGTTACTCAAGCTGCAGTGAGCCATCAAATCAAAATCTTGGAAGATTTGGGTGTAAAAACTCTTTCACCGTAAAAATCGTTTACTTGAATTTACTGAAGTTGGCTCGCAATATTTTGCTGAAATTCAACCGCTTTTAGAGAAAATTGCGAGTGCAACAGAAAAAGTAAAACTCAAAACTGCTCGCCAAATTTTAGCAATTAGCACCACTCCTTCATTTGGAATGCACTGGCTTGTGCCGCGTTTAAATGATTTCCACCAACGCTATCAGATATTGAAGTGCGTTTAACGACAATGCCACAAGACGAAGGTTTATTCGGAAAGATACTGATGTAGCTATTTATTACGGCAACAGGGAACTGGAATAACTTGGAGGCGATTGAGCTGGTAAAAGCCCGAATTATGTTACTCGCTTCACCTGAATATTTGAAAGATAACCCGATCGAAAAACCAGAAGATCTGGCGGGTAAAAACTTGATCCACGTTTGTTCTTCGACTAAATGGAAACAGATGGTGAATCATCTTAAGCTCGATATGGACATTGAAACAGGGCCGATGTTTTGGTACAACTTCAATGGGTATCCAAGCGGCGAAAACACGGGCAAGGCGTGGTGGTCGCAAACCGAATACTTGCTCAAGATGAGATCGAAGAGGCTCGGTTGTTGAGCCATTAATGACCAATGTTTATGATGAAAAAGCGTTCTATGTGGTTTTATCCTCCGCAAATGGCGGAAAAGCACCAAGAGTGAAATGCTTTGTCGATTGGATTACCGAAGAGATTAAAAAACAGCTATAAATAAGGAAAAATAATGAGATATAACTGGGTTCTCTTTTGATGCGGATGAAACGCTGTTTTCATTCAATTCCTACTGAAGCTTAACCGCAATGCTCAAGCGCTATGGCATTGATTTTTACGCGTGAAGATTACGATGCTTTTCAAGCGGTCAATAAATTACTCTGGGTGGCATACCAGAACAATGAAATCACTGCGGAAGATATTCAAATGCGACGCTTTGCTAAATTATCCAAGCAAACAGGGTGTGAATCAAATTCAGCTTAACCAGAACTGATGGCGGAGATGGCGAAGGTCAGCAAACCGCTTGATGGCGTGATGGAGATGCTTGAGGCACTCTATCCTGAAGTTAAAAATGGGTATTATCACCAACGGTTTTACTGAGCTACAACAGCAACGTTTACAAAACACCCAAACCGAAAAGGTTCTTCGAGATGGTTGTGGTTTCTGAACAAATTGGCGTAGCAAAAACCTGACCGCAAAGTGTTTGATTATGCTTTCTCACTAATGGATGATTTTGGATAAAACCAAAATCCTTATGGTTGGCGATACACTCGCTTCAGATATTTTAGAGTGGCTATAATTCTGGCATTGACACCTGCTGGTTTAATCACGCTAATCTTGTCAATGACACTAAAAATCCAGCCAACTTATGAGATAAAAAGATATTCGTGAGTTGGTGAAAATTGTGAAAAGGATAAAATGATAGTGTTTGGTTTGAAAGCTACGTATTAATTCAGTACTGCATATACATATTCATTTCAGATCTTTTAATGAATTAACAAATAAAAATACCTGTTTCTGAAATCATTCAAAAACAGGTATTGATTTTAAGTTATTAGATAAACTTCGTTATCTATTACCATTCAAAATTTACACCAACATTATAAAGCAGCGCCGCTGAGTAAATGCGACACCCTGCTTTGGTTGCAACATGCTCGTTATAACGGTAACCTGTACCAATAGCAACCTGCAGTTTGAGATTTATAACCACCAACAGCAGCCGTAAAGTTTTGCTTTACCTACAGTATATGGTTGGAATAAACCTGTTAAAGCAGCTTGAGTAGCAAGACCACGTTTAAGATCTTTATCAAGTTTATTAACTCTATTATCTAAATGATCAAGTCGTTTTGCATGACTGTTAATATCGTTTCTTAATGCAGACACAGCAACTTTATTTGTCTCAATTCTATTGCTATTATCTCTAATATTTTGTTTCTAAACTGCCTACATAAACTTTATCAGCTTTGGCTTCTAATGCTGTTTATCAGCTTTAGCTTCCAACGCGGTTTTATCTGCTTTAGCTTCCAACGCGGTTTTATCTGCTTTAGCTTCCAACGCGGTTTTATCTGCTTTAGCTTCCAATGCGGTTTTATCTGCTTTAGCTTCTAATGCGGTTTTATCTGCTTTAGTTTCTAATGCAGCTTTATTTGCATCAATACGAGCATTTGAAGTACTGTTTATTACAGTATCTGTATTACAGTGATGCATTTTTGTCAATGTCTGTGCGGTTTGCTTCAAGTGCTGGTAAGATGTTATCTTTAATACCTACAACTAACTCTTTAATATTCGAGGTATTTTTGTCAATATCTTTTTACGATTTTCTGCTACAGCATCTTGGAGTTCCCGCTAAATCTTCATCTAAGCCACTTACTGCATTACCTAGATTTGTTACAGCTTCATCAGTTTGCTTTCGCTAATTCACCAATCGCTGCTTTATTAGCATCAATGTCTGTACGGTTTGCTTCAAGAGCTGGTAAGATATTATCTTGAATACCTACAACTAACTCTTTCAATATTCGAGGTATTTTTGTCAATATCTTTACGATTTTCTGCTACAGCATCTTGGGTTCCCGCTAAATCTTCATCTAAGCCACTTACTGCATTACCTAGATTTGTTACAGCTTCATCAGTTGCTTTCGCTAATTCACCAATCGCTGCTTTATTAGCATCAATGTCTGTACAGTTTTGCTTCAAAGCTGGTAAGATATTATCTTGAATACCTACAGCTAACTCTTTAATATTCGAGGTATTTTTGTCAGATCTCTGTACGGTTTTGTTGCAATTGCTGGTAATAGATTATCTTTAATACCGTAGGCTGGCTTAGAAACAGCGCTCTTAAGGGGTATGTTGTCGTATCATCTTCTGCCATAGCATAAAGATAGAAACAATGCTTCCCACAAATAAGGCAATCGTCAGTACGTTTTAAAAGTTCACATTTCATAATATAGTCCTTATGTAGGTAATAAAAATTTGAGTGATTTCCTCATGAAATTATGAGCTTATCAGAGATAAAATTCAAGCGTAAGATTGTGCATATAAATCACAATTTACGTAAAAAGATACTCGAGCATATTAATCTTTTTAAATGGCGAAAAGCCTAATAAGAAAGGTAAAGAGACCAGTATTATGTGGTTGCACAAGATGATTTTTGCCTAAACCCAGCCTCTACAAGAAGCTCAAATCAATTGTGCAACTACTACATCATACCGCAGAAGAAGCCTTGAGTAATGCCAATGAGTACAATACGGAACTCTATACTTACCCGCACTTATAAACGACGTTTTAACGGCAAGCTCCGCCAATTATTGTTGATGGAATTGAAGTCAGAGCCTCACCGCTATTTTACAGTGAATGGACTGATTAAACGCATGCTAGTCAAATATGGGCAAAAGCCGATTATTCATCAGCAACATACTGTTTCAATACGTGCAGCACTCAAATATTGGTTTGATAAGGGTGTTGTTGAGCGTTTGGAGATCAATGTGGTGGACGTGAAATAGAAATTTAAAAGATAATTAACTAATTTTTCGTTCTTGAGGGAAAATATTATGCTTGCAGCACCCAGAAAAACAAAAAGCGACAAGAAGCAGCTAATTTTGCGATCAACAATAATGCCATAGAAGGGCTTTTTGTGGTGATAGAAACAAAAGACTATTAAATCGCTGGGTAAACGGTGAAATTACGCTAGAAGAAGCGGAGAATAAAATGTATGCGTTATGGCAGTAATGATTTTCATATTAACGAAAATGGTGTTCTGAAAAACAAATTAGATTTGCACCAATGAAGAATGGAAAGTCGAGGAAAGATATTACTACTTTCCGTATTGCTCAATTAAAGATTCGCCAATTAACGGTAATTTTTGACCTAAAAACATTTACAGATATTCATCACTTTATTTTTCCATGTTTATGATTGGGCTGGTGAAATTCGTGATGGTTCACTGGCTAAAAGGTGGCACGGTTTTGCTTATCCAGAACGAATTGCACCTGAACTTAATAAATTATTTAGTAATTAAAAATCAGGAAATTACCCACAGAGATTAAATCAAGAAGAAATAACCAACACCTTATTATGCTTGGCAGAATTAAATGTTAATCATCCATTTAGGAAGGAAACGGACGTATTTCAGCAGTATTTTTATTTTCAGGGAATTAGCGGAAAAGGCTGGCTATAAATTGGATTTTCTAACGTTTTCCCAACGGGAAATGATCGATGCGTCTGTTCTGGCATATCGCAAACTAGATTGCAGCCAACTTGCCGATCTCGTATCAGAAGTATTGAACCCAATTATGCATATCAGTTAACCAATGAAGCAATAAATACTGCTGTGTTTAATTCTAGTAATCAGAATCTTCTTACAGTAGCAATGAACACAAATCGAGAGGAAGAAAAACAGCAGAATATACTTTCATCTGCCTTTAAATTTAAGCCATAAAAATAGCGGTATCTCTACGGTATTTACTATTCAAAATTTTTAATCTTCAATAATCTTCCCTGTTCATTGTGCATTTTTCCACTAAATCCTTACGCTTCAAGGTACTTAATGAGTAAGCAATACTTTGTAATTGTGCTGAGGGTGCTTTTTCTCCAACTTCCTGTTCATCTAACTCCATCGCTTGACGGGTATAATCTCTTTCTATTTAACCATTTTGTGGTTCACGTTTGAAAATCGTTGCAATCAGGTTGCTGTGGGAAGAGTGACAGAATATTTCTTGGTTTACGCCCATTGGTTTAAACCTCTTTGTACAGTAGCTCTAATACTATGATGTTCAGAGATAACTTATTCCTTTCACTTTTAGTGCATTTTTAAAGCTGTTTAATAATATCGCTAGACTGCTTCAATCAAGTAATCGCCTTTTTAAGCTCTTCTTCTAAGATCGACTTTTTGCTATGAGTTATTCTTCCTTATAATTGATAAAAGATAAGAAAATGTAGCAGGAAACAGAGATTAAATCTTTGTGCAACTGCTACATAATACCAGAAATTTAACCGCTAGGATTCATTCATTACAGGCGATGAGCTTTTAATTATTCACCATAATACGCTTTTCGCATCAACTCTTCCATATCTTCAACCATTGCTAAACGTGGGTTCGCTGGCGTACATTGGTCTTCGAATGCGTTTAACGCTAATTCACGGAGTGAGCCGATGAATTCTTTTTCATCTACGCCTTGATCGCGTAAAGACATTTTCACGCCACAACGAATAGCTAGGTCGTGTACCGCTTTTGCATAAGATTCCACGGCTTCTTCTGGAGTTGAAGCGGGTAAGCCAAGCATACGTGCAATATCTTGGAAGCGAATATCTGCTACATAGTTGGTATATTTCGGCCAGGTTGCCACTTTGGTTGGGCGTGTGCCGTTGTAGCGGATTACGTGTGGGAGTAAAATCGCGTTGGTACGACCGTGAATGGTGTGGAATTTACCGCCGATTTTGTGTGCCATTGAGTGACAAATACCCAAGAACGCATTTGCAAAACGCCATACCTGCCATTGTTGAAGCGTTGTGCATTTTTTCACGTGCGGTTTCGTCAAACTCTTTTCACTGATTTTTCGAGGTTTTCGAAAACTAATTTAATCGCTTGTAAGGCTAAGCCATCTGTATAGTCGTTCGCAAGGATTGAGGTGTAAGCCTCGGTTGCGTGAGTTAATACGTCTAAACCTGTATCAGCCGCAACGTGTGAAGGCACAGACATCACTAACGCTGGGTCAACAATCGCGATTGTTGGGGTTAATGAGTAGTCCGCTAATGGATATTTAATGTCGCCATCCGTAATTACAGCAAATGGAGTCACTTCAGAACCTGTACCTGATGTGGTTTGGAATGCCTACAAATTTCGCTTTTGCGACCTAATTGTGGGAATTTGAACGCACGTTTGCGAATATCCATAAATTTTTGCACTAAATCGCGGAAATCGACTTCTGGTTGTTCATAGAATAACCACATAATTTTTCGCTGCATCCATTGGGTGAGCCACCACCTAATGCGATGATGGTGTCAGGTTGGAGCTACGCATCAATTCATGTACCGCGTTGTACGGTTTGTAGGCTTGGGTTTGGTTCTACATCAGTGAAAAGCTGGATCATCACTTTTATTACGGCGTAGGCGTAATTGTTCGGTAATACGATCCACAAAGCCTAAATCTACCATTGAACGGTCGGTTACGATCATCACTTTGTGAACGTCGTTTCATGGATTTGAGAGTATTGAATTGAGTCACGCTCAAAGTAGATTTTTGATGGCACTTTAAACCATTGCATAGTATTCTCCGTCTGCCCACACGTTTGATGTTAATTAAGTTCACTGCACTCACATTGTTGCCCACGGAGTTTTTACCGTATGAGCCGCAACCAAGCGTTAATGAAGGCAAGAAGGAGTTATACACATCACCGATACTCACCAAATGTTGATGGTGAGTTCCAAATTACACGAATCGCTTTAACGCGTTCGCCGAAAGTTTTTGCTAATTCCGCATTTTGCGTGTGAATTGCCGCAGAGTGACCTAAACCGTGGAAGTTCACCATCGCTTCCGCTAATTCCAAACTTGTTCTGTGCTATTAGATTTTAATAATGCAAGCACTGGAGAAAGTTTTTCACGAGTAAAGCGGTCTCGCCCTCTCCCACAGCACATTCTGCTAAATAAGAATATTGGTTTTTGGTGGAACGGTAAAAGCCAGCTTGTTCTGCAATCCACGCTGCTGGTTTACCCACCACAGCCGCATTTAATTTCGCACCTGCACAGTTTTCATTATGGGCTTTATCCACACCGAAAATGAATTTTTCAAGCAAGGCTTTCTCTTTTTTATTCACCAAATACACGCCGTAAGATTGCATCTCTTTGATGAAATCCGCATAGATTTCTTTATCGACAATTGCAGCTCTGCTCAGAAGCTACAAATCATTCTGTTGTCGAAATGATTTTTGACATCACGATGTCGTAAACCGCTTGTTTAAGTTTTGCGGTTTTTCCACATAAGCTGGCACGTTACCTGCCCCTACGCCTAATGCTGGTTTGCCGCAAGAGTAAGCCGCTTCTACCATTGCATTACCGCCAGTTGCAAGAATGGTTGCAATGCCAGGGTGTTTCATTAACGCAGAAGTGCCTTCCATAGATGGGACGATAATCCATGTGCACGCAGTTTTCTGGTGCACCCGCAGCGACAGCCGCATCACGTACAACTTGTGCTGCATGAGCTGAGATTGTTGAGCAGAAGGGTGGAAAGCAAAAAGACGATTGGGTTACGTGTTTTAAGGGCGATTAACGCTTTAAAGATAGTGGTTGAAGTTGGGTTAGTGGTTGGTGTGATGCCACAGATAACGCCGACTGGATCAGCAATTTCAGTGATACCAGTGACATCATCTTCACTGATTACGCCCGCTGTTTTTAGATGACGCATATTGTTCACCACATATTCACAGGCAAAACAAGTTTTTAGTGGCTTTATCTTCAGAATACGCCGCGACCCGTCTCTTCATATGCGTGCATTGCCAACACACCGTGTTTATCTAATGCCGCTACAGATGCTTTTGGCGACAATGTAATCCACTTGCTCTTGGTTTAAAATGACGGAACTCATCAAGGGCTTTTCAAGCCTTTTCGACAAGTGCATTCACTTCACTTGAGCATCATAAGGTTGAGCAGTTTGAGTTGCTTTAGCCATAGTTTGGTTTCCCTCTAAAAATTAAAAATCTAAAATTCTTTAACTGTTGAAATATTATTCAACTGCAAACGATTTGCACCAAAATTTACTTACTCATAAAGAGGTGATTCTTGATCTAAGTCAATAGGAGGTCAAACAGTAAAATTTGAGTAACTCAATATTTACAAATGATTAACTTTTTATCAAAAATAGTTTATTAATTTATCGGTTTGTTGATGTTTCTGCATAACCAAATTTTAGTAAAGAAAATGTAAAAAAGACCGCTTGTTTCCCATTTACTTTTGATTTAACCTAGAAAAATAGCCCTTTTGAGCTAAAAATCCTTCAGATTTTTACTTAAATAGAAAAGAGAATAACAATGTCAAACCAAAAACGAAAAATGTTGGTCACTTGTGCCCTACCTTATGCAAATGGGGCGATTCACTTTAGGGTCATATGCTTGAGCATATTCAAGCGGATATTTGGGTGCGTTTCCAACGTATGCGTGGCAACGAAGTGCATTTTGTTTGTGCAGATGATGCACACGGCACGCCGATTATGCTAATGCAGCAAAACAGGGGATTACGCCAGAACAACTTATCGAAAAAGCGAAAACCGATCATGTTGCCGATTTTTAAAAGGCTTTAATATCAGTTTTGATAACTACCATTCCACTCACAGCGAAGAAAACCGTGAAATTACGACTGCAATGTATTTAAAGCTGAAAGAAAATGGTTTTATTAAAAGTCGTGTAATTTCACAGCTTTTTCGACCCAGAAAAAGAGATGTTCTTGCCAGATCGCTTTGTAAAAGGACTTGCCCGAAAATGTAAAGCAGAAGATCAATATGGCGATAACTGTGAAGTTTGTGCCTCTACTTATAGCCCGATGGATCTTATCAATCCACGTTCAGCCGTTTTCAGGTGCAACCCTATTGTGAAAGAATCGGAACACTTCTTCTTTGACTTACCAAGTTTTGAAGGAATGTTAAAAAGAGTGGACACGTTCTGGTTCACTTCAACCTGAAATTGCCAACAAAATGCAAGAGTGGTTTGAAAGCGGATTACAACAATGGGATATCAGCCGTGATGCACCTTACTTTGGATTCCCAATTCCAGATGCAGAGAACAAATTCTTCTATGTGTGGTTAGATGCACCAATCGGCTATATGGCATCATTCAAAAATCTTTGCGACCGCACAGGTATTGATTACAACGAATTCTGGAAAAAAGATTCAACAACAGAGCTTTTATCATTTTATCGGTAAAGATATTGTTTACTTCCATAGCTTATTTTGGCCAGCGATGTTAGATGGCTGCGAACAACGTAAACCAACCAATGTATTTGCTCACGGTTATGTGACGGTGGATGGCGTAAAAATGTCGAAATCTCGTGGAACCTTTATTCAAGCTAGCACCTATTTAAAACATATCGATCCTGAATGTTTACGTTACTATTATGCTGCTAAATTAAATGAGCGTATTGAAGATTTAGACTTGAGTCTTGATGATTTCGTCCAACGTGTAAATAGCGATATCGTCAACAAATTAGTGAACTTAGCTTCTCGCAATGCAAGTTTTATTGCAAAACGTTTTGAAGGAAAATTAGCGGATAAACTTGAAGATGAATCACTTTTCGCAGAATTTATTGCACAATCAGAGCAAGTTGCAGCACATTTTGAAGCCCGTGAGTATAATAAAAGCAATTCGTTTAATTATGGATTTAGCCGACCGCGCAAATAAATATGTTGATGACAAAGCGCCTTGGGTCATTACTAAAGAAGACGGTCGAGAAGCGGAATTACAAGCCGTTTGTTCAATGGGTATTGAATTATTCCGTGTGTTAATGAGTTATTTAAAACCCGTTTTACCACAGCTTGCAGAACGTGCTGAAGCGTTCTTACAAACAGAATTAAGCTGAGGAAACCGTTGCCCAACCATTATTAGGCAAAACAGTTGCACCATTTAAATCATTGTTCTCTCGTCTTGAGAAAAAACAGATTGATGCAGTGATTGAAGAAACAAAACAGCTTTTTGCCGAACAAACCAAAAATGAACCGAAAAAAGGAAAACAAGCGGTGGAAAATCAAGAAAAATCTTTGCAATTGAGCCAATTGCCCCAGAAATCACCATTGATGATTTTTGCAAAAATTAGATTTACGTGTGGCTAAAGTGATTAGCTGTGAGGCAGTGCCAGAGTCGAAATAAATTGTTAAAATTCCAATTAGATTTGGGTGATCACCAACGCCAAGTATTCTCTGGGAATTAAAGCGGCTTATAATCATCCAGAAGAATTAAATGGTCGTTTTTGTGATTATGGTGGCAAATCTAGCTCCTCGCAAAATGAAATTTGGCGTATCTGAAGGATGATTTTATCTGCAGGCACAGGCGGTGCGGATCTATTCTTACTTTCAGGCGATGAAGGTATTCGTCCTGGTATGCAAGTGAAATAGGCTTTTGTGAGAAAATATAGTAGAAAAAGTGGTTGCTTACGCAACATTTTTATATCTAAGGTTTCAAATAAACCCGATAATTTTCACTTTCCTCTGTTGGTTTTTGCTAACTCAACCTTCATTGCTTCTTTTACTCGTAAAGTAACGGGCTGCCAAGTTTGTGGCGAGAGTTCTGAGGTTTGGGTTACCCCTTTTCCATCATACCAAAAACAATTTATAAGCAAAAATTCCTGCTTGCTCACTTAGATTTTTAACTGTTAAATAGTCTGGATTTGTGCCTTCACGTCTAAAGTTGCATTTAAGCTTGAATCAATGTTCACAATTGGGCTTGATTTTGGCGTGATGTAGCTTTGTGGATTACTACCACAAGCGGTCAAAAAGAGAGAAAAAAGGGCTAAAGATAAAAATTTACGCATTTTATTTGCTCAACATTTTGCCTAATGGCTCACCACCAACAAGGTGCATATGGATGTGGAAGACTTCTTGTCCGCCGTGAACATTGCAGTTCATAATTAAGCGGTAGCCATTTTCGGCAATGCCTTCTTCTTTAGCAAGTTTTGAGGCAACGGTGATTAAGCGACCAAGTAAAAGCTCATCTTCTGCGGTTACGTGGTTAAGCGTTGGGATGAATTTGTTTGGGATGATTAAGATATGTGTTGCCGCTTGCGGTGCGATGTCGCGGAAAGCGGTCACTAATTCATCTTGGTAAACGATATTCGCAGGGATTTCTTTGCGAATAATTTTGCTGAAGATAGTTTCTTCGTAGTCTGTAGTCATAGTTTGTTCCTCTTATTTTAAATTTAATGCTTTTGCCACTGGTGCAAAACTTTTGCGATGATATTGGGTTGCACCAAGTTCGGCAAGTTTTTCAAAATGCAGTTTGGTTGGGTAGCCTTTGTGTTTGGCAAAACCGTATTCGGGGATGTTGGTCTGGTTCGTCCATCTCTTGATCGCGGGTGACTTTTGCTAAAATTGAGGCAGCACTAATCTCTTTTACCAAACTATCGCCTTTTACGACCGCTTGTGCGGGAATAGTAAGACTTGCTGGCACGCGGTTGCCATCGACAAGCACAAAATTAGGCTGAATACTTAAGCCATCTACACAGCACGTTGCATTGCAAGCATCGTGGCGTGAAGAATATTGAGCTCATCAATCTCTTTCAGGTTCAGCTCGTCCGAGTGACCAACATAGTGCTTTCGCTTTAATCTCTTCAGCAAAGGGACGAGGCGTTTTTCTCGCTCAATTTTTCTCGAGTCTGCCAAGCCTTCAATCGGGTTATTTGGGTCTAAAATTACCGCAGTGGTCACAACTGCCCCGACTAACGGGCCTCTGCCTACTTCGTCCACGCCTGCAATGAGTTTAGCGTCGGATATACAAATTCTGTCATTTTCTATAAATCTTCTGTTCTAAAATGGCGTTGGCTTTTTGCTTTCGTTTCTGCTTTCGATCAAGCGGTGATAATTTTCAAAACGGATAGGATCGATCTCGCCTTTTTCGACCGCCTCTCGAATGGCACAACCTGGATCACTACTGTGTTTTGCAATCGCGGAATTTGCAGGGTGCCGAGTACGCTTTGAAACTCACGGTAGCCGTCGGTAATTTGGTTCGGTTCTAAATGCCAAAGCCCAAATTCGCGAATCCCTGGTGAGTCAATCAAATTCCCGCCAAGAGGCAGATGATATAAGCGTGAAGCAGTGGTGGTGTGTTGCCCCAAGCCTGAAACATCGCTGACAGCTCCTGTTAAAGCATTGATCTCTGGCAAAAGCTGGTTGATGAGGCTTGATTTCCTACGCCTGATTGCCCCACGAAAATAGAAGTGCCTTGGCGTAAATAAGCGTGCAGAGCTTCCATATTTTCGCCTGTATCGGCTGAAAGCATCAAGGTTTCATAGCCAATTTTTTCGTAAATGGCTAACTGTTTTTTGACCGCTTGTCGCTCTTCTTCAGAGAGCAGATCAACCTTGTTGAGCACGATTAACGCAGGAATATTTGCCGCTTCACAAATGACCAAATAGCGATCGATAATGTTGAGCGAAAGCGTTGGCAAGACAGCGGAGACAATAATAATCTGGTCGATATTCGATGCCATTACTTTGATACCATCGTAGTAATCAGGGCGGCTAAGTTCGTTTTTGCGCGGGTAAATGGCTTCAATCACCCCGCTAATGCCTTGTAGTTGTTCATTACCAAGTCTCCAAGAAACCCTGATCGCCAACCACCAAATTTTTCAGCGTACGACGCAAATTACAGCGATAAATCTCACCTTGTTCGGTTTCTACATCAGCATGTTTAGCGTGGCGAGTTACCACCACACCTTGTTGCACTTCGCCCTAACATGTCATCTTGCCATTCTACTTCTTTTTTTCGAGATTTTTTTATGGTGATTGGATTGAATACGGCGTTGCTGGTTTTGGGTTAATCTTCTTTTTGCTCAAAAGGATTTCTCATCAAAAATAAAAATTGGGGCTAGCATACTAAAAATTAGCCTAAATAGCCAATTGAAACCGCCAATCTTTTCTTATAACATTAAAGCATAAAAATCAGCTAGCAAGGAAGAATATGAAACTACAACAACTTCGTTATATTGTCGAAATTGTCAATCAAAACCTCAACATTACCGAAGCAGCGGATGCCCTTTATACTTCTCAGCCGGGCATCAGTAAAGCAAGTGCGACTGCTGGAAAGTGAGCTCGGTATCAACATTTTTGAGCGAAACGGCAAGCACATCAAAGAGCTCACGCCCGCAGGGTGAGAAAAATTTGTGGCAATTTCACGTGAGCTTTTTGGTGAAAGCAGCAAAGTATTCGAGCGGTCGCAGAAGAGCAAACTCGTCCGAATAGCGGTGTGCTTCGTATTGCTAGCCCGAATACACAAGCACGTTACGTGCTACCCTAGTGTGATTGAACTCTTTTAAGGCGAAGGTATCCGAACGTCAGTTTGCATCTACATCAAGGTTCTCGACGCAGATTTATGATGCATTAATGGCGGGCGAAGTGGATTTAGCCATTACGACCGAAGCACAATACCTGTTTGAAGATGCGATTTTTGCTCCCTTGCTATATGTGGAATCGTTCGGTGATTGTCAAAACCCGATCATCCGCTCGCAAAAATATGTGAACCAACCTGAGAAATTAACTGTCGAAGAGCTCGGAAAATATGATTTAATCACCCTATACTTTCGGCTTTACAGGGCAATCGGATTTGGACAAAGCCTTTAACAAAGAGGGTATTTTACCGAATATCGTTTTTACTGCGACCGATGCGGATGTGATTAAAACCTATGTACGCATTGGCTTAGGTGTCGGGATTATGGCGTCAATGGCGCACACTGAAAACGACAACGATTTGCTTGCTGATTAACGCCAGCCATCTGTTCCAGCCAAGTATGACGCAAATCGCCTTTTTAAACGTGGCACTTTCTTGCGTAATTATATGTATGATTTTATTAACTATTTCTCCCCGCATTTTAACTCGAATGCAGGTAGAGCAAGCTGAACAACTGCGAGATAACAACGCTATTATGCGAATGTTTGATCACACACAGTTGGAAGAAAAATAAGGAAAACCCAATGACATTTTTCAAAAATCGCCTTTACTGGTGTTGTAATTTTTCGATGATTTCGACCGCTTACGCAGAGAATTTCAATATCAAATATAGTTCAAACTACTTAATGCCTGCTTATGTGAACTTCAAACACGATAGTGGAAAGTATGAAATTCAATCAAAGATCAACGTGCCACTTTATAACATCGTATTTACCGCAAAAGGTACGGAGAAAAACGGTATTTTTAATATGTTAAGCTACCGGGATACTCGCAATGGAAAAACCTATGCTTTAGCGGAAATTGATAGCCAAAGCATTCAATACGGCAAAGCGAAAGATCCAGCTTATAACTGAGCCTTTAACAATGCCAACTTTTGACCTATTTACCACGGCATTCCAGTTGAGCTACTACGATAAATTGCCAACCAGCTTCCAAACCACAAACGGTAAAAACTTTATCCAACACCGAATGTAAGTTGAAAAATCGCAAAAAGTGGTAACGGAAGATGGCAAAACTTATCAAGAAATCACCTATAGTTTCACAACCGCTGACCATAAAGCAATTACGGTAAAAAATTTGAGGGCGAAAAATTTCCACGCTTTTATTTCTTACAATCGCGATGGCGATAATTATGAGTTGAAGTTTGATAGTTTTGTAAAATAAGTCATTCTGATAGAATAACCCGCTTGTATTGCTACAAGCGGGTTATTTGCTTTGATGTTTTACCAATTAGTTAGCGATGCGAGGGGCTGAATGCACGCGGCTGTCTGCCGCTGCGTATCCTGCTGCCCTCTGCCGTGGAAGTAATATTTTGAATGATTCCACACACGAATTTGGAATACTGGTGCTGTTGGCTTTTTTGTTCTCTCGCTTTAGTCATCTCTGCTTTGATATGTTCCACACGAGAGAATGTACCCTAAAACGCCCTTCAAACACATATTGGCTTTGGTAAGTGGAAGCCGGCACGACAATCGCTTTTGGCTCAGTCGCTTCAATTGCAGGAGCAACCGTTGCTTGAACCATCGCAGTTTGAGTGTTGAGATTACCACGGCGTTCGTGGTTTTCTTTTTACTAAATCACGATCAGAGGGTTGGCTCACCACTCCGCCAAATGGCGCAATATGTTCTGCTATGGTAGTGACTTCGGGTTTTTGTTCATAGCTACTGGATGCACTTCACGTTTGTGATGCTCTTTCACTAAATCACGATTAGTAGGTTGGCTAACAAAACCACCAAATGGCACTGTGCTTTCCACTTTGCGTTCTACTTTTTCCGCCACTTGTTCCGTTTTTCATTTCGGCTGAAGTCGCTTGCTGTTCAAGTATTTCATCCACTGACAAGAAATTTTGTTTTTCTTGCACTGGTTTTTGAGGACGAACGTTAATTGCCAGTAAAATTTTTACCGCTTGCGGCTTCTGGTGAAGCAACAGCAGAAGTTAATGGCATCGCACGTACGCGATCATTACGATTGTCGCGACGGCGTTGGTTGCCTACGCGTAAATGGCGAGGTAAGCGACGTTGGCGACCACTTTTCACGGTTGTTTTCGTTGCCTTCTACACGCTCTTCGTTTGCTGTTTCAGTTTCTACAAGTGGTTGAATTTTCGGTGCTTTTGGCACTTCTACTTTAACCTGAGCTTGCTCTTGCACAACTGTTGCGTTTGCTTTTTCGTTGTTTTCAATGGCTTCAACGTTATTTTTCTATGCGAACTTTTTGCGTAAATCACGGCGTTGGCGACGTTCTGCAACTAGAGGCGATTTTTCTACTGCTTCTGATATGCCAGCCGTTTCTTCTACAATTTGACGACGTGGCTGACGTTCTTTGCGTTCTGCTTTTTCGGCTTTCGCTTTTTCGTCTTGCTGTGCTTTTACGTTGTTCTTGGCGATCTGTACGGTTATTACGTTGACGATTATTGCGTCGTTCGCGAGGATTTCGAGATTTCTTCGGTTTCTCTTCTTCTTTGGTTCTTCGCTGAAAATTGCTTTAATTTTCGCAATAATATGGCTTAATAAAGACGGTTTTACAGATTCAACAGGCGTTGGTGCAGGTTGGATATTTAGCCCGAGCTATTAGCACAGATTCCACGGTAATCACTGGCTCATTACGGCTACTAAAGCCTCGTCTGAATGTGAGTGATGGTATGGGTTTTTGCTCATCATCTTGGCGTGCTAAATAGCGTTTTGCTAAGTCGTAGCTTAACATCGGCTCAATTTCATTTTCGCGCAAGCGGTAAACGCTAAAAATGTGGCGTTTCCATACTTTCACTTGGCACAACTTCTACGCTCACATCTTGGCGAGCCTCAATGCCTGAAATCGCTTTACGTTTTTCGTTCAATAAGTAAGAAGCAACTTCTACAGGCACAATAGCGTGAATTTGTGAAGAGTTTTCTTTGATTGCCTCTTCTTCCACTAAGCGTAAAATAGAGAGTGCGATCGATTCGTTATCACGCACTTTACCCGTACCTTGACATCGCGGACGATGATGGCTTGATGCTTCGCTGAGTGATGGGCGACGCTGACGGCTCATTTCAAGCAAGCCAAAGCGTGAAATACGGCTGAATTGGATACGTGCACGGTCTTGGCGGGTCGCTTCACGAATACGGTTTTCTACTTCGCGTTGGTGACGAACAGGGGTCATGTCGATGAAGTCAATCACAATTAAACCACCCAAGTCACGTAAACGTAATTGGCGTGCGATCTCATCTGCCGCTTCTAAGTTGGTATTGAGTGCAGTTTCTTCGATGTCGCCACCACGAGTTGAGCGTGATGAGTTGATATCGATTGCAGTTAATGCTTCGGTTACATCAATAACAATTGAACCGCCAGATGGCAAGCGCACTTCACGTTGGAATGCGGACTCAATTTGCGATTCGATTTGATAATGGCTGAAAAGTGGCACTTCGCCTTCGTATAAACGCACGCGATTGATGAAATCTGGACGCACTAAACGAATATGGTTTTTGCTTTTTCGAAGATTTTTGTTATCGATTAAGATTTCGCCAATATCGCGGCGGAGGTAATCACGAATAGCACGCACGATTACATCGCTTTCTTGGTGAATTAGAAATGGTGCAGGGCGAGATTGTGCCGCATTTTTAATTGCTTCCCAGTGATGCAATAACACTTTTAAGTCCCATTGCAACTCTTCTGGTGATTTACCCATGCCTGCAGGTACGCACGATTAAGCCCAAATCTTCAGGGGACATCTAAGCAATCTAACGCTTCTTTGAGTTCTAAACGCTCATCGCCTTCAATACGGCGAGAAATTCCGCCTGCACGTGGGTTGTTTGGCATCAATCACTAAGTAACTACCTGCAAGTGAAATAAACGTGGTTAAGGCTGCGCCTTTGTTACCACGTTCTTCTTTATTCACTTGAACGATCACTTCTTGCCCCTTCTTGAATAATATCTTTTAATATTCAGGGCGGCCACTGAATTCACAACCCTTCAGGAAAAATATTCGCGTGAGATCTCTTTTTAAAAGGCAAAAAGCCGTGACGCTCAGCACCGTAATCAACAAATGCGGCTTCAAGGCTTGGCTCAACGCGGGTAATTTTTCCCTTTGTAAATATTTGATTTTTGTTCGTACCTGGCGACTCAATATCCAGATCGAACAAACGCTGCCCATCAACAAGGGGCAACTCCGCAACTCTTCTTTTTGAGTTGCATTGATTAACACACGTTTCATTGTGTTTTCTCTTATCTTTTTGTTGTTGCTTGGTTATTATGCGTATTTTTCAAATGACTCAACAGATTGTTGTCATTCCCGCCAATCTCACGACTGTCTTCGCTTTAACTATGAATTAACGATAAACTTTTGTCTTACGCCCATTTCGTTTGTCTAAAATGGCTGCAAAATCAAAGGGTTATACCCTAAAGGAGTATTTTGCTACAAGAGCAAAAAGGTTTCTTTTTACCAGAATTTACAGGCAAAAGAGGGTTATATTATCGCATTTTTGAAGGCTAAAAAAGGCGAAGGTAAAATCTGCCCAGTAAAGTCGTTTAGATATGTGCGAGTTTCAGACAGTTTGAACAAAAACAATGAAAAATAACCTCAGCCTAGTGCTATGATACTAGAGTACTTTTTATTCTCTCTTTTAAGGATAATCCCATGAAAAAATCTCTCCTCGCATTTCTGATTTCTTCCGCTTTTTCTTCTGTCAGCTATGTAACGAAAAAGATACTCAAGCCCTCAACGAAAAATTACAACAAGCTGAACAAACCATCACTCAACTTAATGCAAGATCTTGCAAAAATCTCAAGCAGATTTAACCGCTTTACAAGCAGAACAAAGCAGATTACAAGCACAATTGCCAGCACTTGACGTAACAATTGAACCATTATTTTCAAAAATCAGAACAGGTAAAAATTACCCGCAGGAATGATTTTGGAAGAACAGAAAGTGGACTTTATTATTTTGCAAGTATTGCAAAAACAGGCTTAGATTGGCTGGATAATTTCACTGATTCGTCATGCCTTGCTTAACCATGATGGAAAAATCAATCATCAAGTGACAGGAGTGAAAGAGAAGAAGCCCTAAAATTAATCGAAAAATTATCAAGATTCAAAAGCTGAATTGCAAGAGTATGGCGATATTGCGATTCGTGATAGTTCACAAATGGCATATATTGGACAGCGTCAAATATTGCAACCTTTATTCAGTATTGGGATAACTACATGGGCGGTGCACACGGTCTTTATGGCACAAAGTATTTCCAACGTAGATTTAAACAAAAAGCCGTGATTTCGTTGGATAGTTTGATGTCGAAAGCACATCAAGAACAAAGTCAAAGCTATTTTATGGAATAGTTATTTAGAAAAAAATAAAAATGGAAGCCCAAGACGAAAAAGCTGAGCCATTTACCCCAAAAGCGGACTTTGATTTAGTTGATAACTTTTATTTCACTCACGAAGGGATTAATTTTGTTTATTCTGTTTATGCTTTAGCCCCTTTTGTTGGGGGCGAAGTGACTTTAACTTTATATTGGAATGATGCGAATAAATTGGTTTCAAGCGATTATCAGAGAACTAAAAAGGATGGGTTGGGATTGGCACCTGAAGAGGAGAAATTATGGTAAAACCCCAAGCATTAGTTTGGGGCTTTAATTATTTCTAGCTAATTAAGCGGGATGACGAGTTGCTACTTCTTTTTAATAACGTTTTTGTAATTCGCCTTTTTGTGCCATTTCTAACACAATGTCGCAACCGCCGATTAACTCACCTTCTACCCATAATTGTGGAAAGTTGGCCCAGTTTGCGAATTTTGGTAATTCTGCACGAATATCTGGGTTGGTTAAAAATATCTACATAACCAAAAGGCACTGGCAGTTAATGACCGCCTCTACTGCACGAGCAGAGAAACCGCATGATGGGAATTTTGGCGAACCTTTCATGTAAAGAAGAATTGGGTTTTCGCTGATTTGTTTTTGATTTTGTCGATAGTTTCATTGTATCCTCAAAGGGTGTCGGTAAAAAGTTGACTGATTATATCAGCTTTTATGTGAATAAAAATAACTAAAGGGTGATATCCCGACGCCCAATAATGGAATGCGAAAGTGTGCTGCCATCGACCATTTCAAGTGATCCACCCATTGGTACGCCGTAGGCGAGTGCGAGTAGCTTTTACGTTGTATATTTTGCACATATCAGCGATATAATGTGTGGTTGCTTCGCTTTCGACATTTGATTCGTCGCCAAAATCACTTCGTGGAACGATTCATTTTCTAAACGTTGTTGTAATAAATCCAAAGCCAATTCACGTGGACCAATACCATCAATAGGGAAAGATGCCCCATCAGCACAAAAATATCTGCCTGAAAATTGCCCTGTTTGCTCAATCGCTGAATGTCCTCAGGCATTTCTAGATGCAAAGCTGTCCACTCATTTGACGACGTGGATTGCCACAAATCGTGCATTGTTCTTCTTCGGTAAAAGTGCGACATGATTGGCAATGTCCGATGTGCGTCATCGCTTCGTTTAACGCTTTAGAAAGATGAAGTCCACCTGCACGGTTGCGTTGCAGAAGATGAAATGCCATACGCTGTGCCGATTTAGGGACCAACGCCAGGGAGTGCTCGTAGGGCTTCCATTAAATTTTTCAAGTAAAGGGCTTGTTTGCATAGAGTCGGATGTTATTTGAAGAGGATTTATCCACACTACGATTAAAATGGTAGCTTCATTCCCGCAGGTAAATTTAACCCCTGCGGTTACACTTTGCCATTTTCTCTTTTTTTGTAACTCTTCCGCACGGCGAACAGCATCGTTAAATGCGGCTGCCACTAAGTCTTCTACCATCTCTTTATCATCTTCCATCAATGATGGATCGATTTCGATACGGCGACAGTTATAGAGCACCATTGATAGTCACTTTTACCAAACCTGCACCAGACTCGCCTGTTACTTCAAGTTGAGCAATCTCTTCTTGCATTTTTGCATTTTTCTTGCATTTGTTGAGCTTGCTTCATTAAGCCGCCTAAACCGCCTTTTCCAAACATAGTTGTTCCTATGTAAATAGAGATAAAAATAGACGGCTCATTTTACTGAACCGTCTCAAAATTTAGGCAAGCGGTGAAATTATCTTCCGCTTTTGCAAAAATATGAGAAAAATCAAACCGCTTGTTCGCGAGCTCATGGTCGGTAGCCAATGTCACGGCGATAGAAACGCCCTTGCCATTGGATTTGCTTTGCCACTTTCAAACGCAGATTGTTGTGCTTCATACACCGAGTTGCCTAATGCAGTTGCACAAGCACGCGTCCGCTATTCGTGAGTAATTTATCACCTTGTTTTTCTACGCCTGCAAGAAAAACTTTCTGCGTTGCAGTTTCTGATGGAATGTCTGAGATTTCATCACCTTTGCGGTAATCATTTGGGTAACCTTCCGCTGCAAGTACAATGCCAAGTGCAGCTTGTTCACGCCATTCTGATTGAATTTGATTCAATTCGCCATCGCACGCTTTTAAGCAAAGTTCAACTAAATCAGACTTTAAACGCATCATAATTGGCTGGGTTTCAGGATCGCCAAATCGGCAGTTAAATTCAATCACTTTGGCTGACCATTTGGCGCAATCATCAAGCCCGCATAAAGGAAACCCGTGTAAACATTATTTTCAGTCGCCATTCCACGAACGGTTGGATAGATAATTTGCTCCATCACACGTTGGTGAGATTTCTGGCGTTACTACTGGTGCGTGAGAGTATGCCCCCATTCCACCTGTATTCGCTCTTTATCACTCTCTCCAACACGTTTGTGGTCTGACTAGTCTGCCATGGCTCGACGATTTTTACCATCTACCATCACGATAAAGCTTGCTTCTTCGCCATCTAAAAATTCTTCGATAACCACACGACTCCCTGCATCGCCAAAAGCGTTGCCAGAAAGCATATCTTTTACTGCTTCTTCGGCTTCTTGCATCGTCATTGCAACAATTACGCCTTGCCTGCCGCCAAGCCACATCGCTTAATCACAATCGGCACGCCTTTTTCATGTAAGCAAGCAAAAGGGCAGGTTCTACTTCCCGTAAAAGTTTTGATATTCTGCAGTTGGAATCTTGTGGCGAGCTAAGAAGTCTTTCGCAAAAGATTTTGAGCCTTCTAATTGTGCGGCGGTCTGAGTTGGACCGAAGATTTTTAAACCATTTGTACGGAACGCATCAACTACGCCAGCGACAAGTGGGGGCTTCAGGGCTGATCATTCATGGTTAAGCCATTTGGTTCTGTTGCGAGCAAATTGCACCAAAGTGGTCAAATCTGTGCCAGAGATGGCAAATATTTTCAATGCTCTTCTTCAATGTGTACCCGCATTTACCTGGTGCAACAAAGACTTTATCTGCCAAAGGCGATTGACGTATTTTCCAAGCTCAGCGTGTTCACGACCACCGTTACCAATAATGAGAATATTCATTTAAAAATCCTTAAAAATTAAACAAAGCAAAACGATTGCGTAAGTTTACGCTATTTTTCAATAGCGCTCTAGCAACAAAATTCACAAATCTTTTTGAAAATTTTCACCGTTTGAATTTTATACTTTTGCTTGATCAAACATTTAAATCTGTATAATTGTCCCGTTCAGTCACATTTGTTTTTAATCCTGCTTCGCACAAGTTGGTGACTCGGCTAAAGTTGAGGCTGCTAACCCGTAAGGATAGTCAATGCGTCACTACGAAATCGTTTTTATGGTTCACCCGACCAAAGCGAACAAGTACCAGCAATGATTGATGCGTTGCACAGCATCTATCAGAAGCTGGCGGTCAAATTCATCGCTTAGAAGATTGGGGTCGTCGTCACTAGCATACCCACTCAATAAACTTCACAAAGCACACTATGTGTTAATGAATGTAGAAGCACCACAAAGTGTAATCGATGAGTTAGAAACCAACTTCCGTTACAACGATGCAGTTCTTCGCAACTTAATCGTTCTGCACTAAAAGCTGCAGTAACTGAAGCTTCACCAATGGCTAAAGCAAAAGAAAGCAAAGCGGTTGAAGTAGCAGCTGAAGTAGATAGCAGGCGAATACCTTTGCCGATTGAAAAATCGTTTGATTCTAACGGTGAAGTCATCAGTTTAGTTAAACAAAAACAGCTCCCTTTAGGCATTCCCAAATTGATTTTGGCTAGAACATCGTTCAAAGCAAATGGAAGTCAATTTAGAACGCCAAGCTTGGTGTAAAATCCAAGTGGTTTTAAACGGTAATCAATTTAGTTTAATAACCCAACAAATTAAGCTCGGTAGTAAAATTTGTGTAAAAGGATTTCTAATACACTAAAGACTATAACGGCAATAGCCAATTAGTTTTACATACCGAACATATTGAATTTATAGATCAGGAGAAGCCAACTGGCACGTTATTTCCGTCGTCGTAAGTTCTGCCGTTTCACAGCGGAAAATGTTGTTGAAATCGATTACAAAGATATCGCCACATTAAAGTATCACTACATTTCGAAAAATGGCAAGATTGCTCTAGCCGATCACTGGTACTCGTGCGAAGTATCAACGTCAATTAGCTCGTGCACTAAAACGTGCATCGCTACTGAAGCGTTACTTCCATACACCGACAACCATCAGTAATTAAGCGAGCGAGTACAATGCAAGTTATTTTATTAGACAAAGTGGCTCACCTTGGCGGTGTTGGTACACAAGTTGAAGTTAAATCAGGCTTCGCTCGTAACTATTTAATCCCACAAGGTAAAGCAGTTATGGCTACAGCAGCAAATATTGCTCACTTCGAAGCACGTCGTGCAGAATTAGAAGCAAAAGCAGCTGAAGCATTAGCAGCAGCACAAGCTCGCAGCACAAATCGCTGAAATCGCAGCAGTTGCAATCGCTGCAACAGCAGGTGATGATGGTCGTTTATTCGGCTCAATCTCTGCAAGAGACATCGCTGAAGCATTAACTACAGCAGGTGTTGAAGTAGCTAAATCTGAAGTTCGTTTAGGCGAAGGTCCACTTCGTGCAACTGGCGAACACCCAGTTAAAGTTCACTTACATCCAGAAGTGAACGCAGTAGTTACTGTAAACGTAGTTGCTGAATAATCTTAACAGATTATAGAAACCCAGCTAGCTGGGTCTGTCCGCCAGGCAAATAAAAAGATTTTAATCAGATTAGTTATAGCCAAAAAATAGTCAATCGGGTAAAATAGATTAGACTTTTTAGCGTGGGCAAGTTTAAACTTAGCTCACGCTTTTCTTTTCTTAATCTTGATAACCTATTATTAACGGCGATATAGACGTTACGGCGGCAAAATTACATATTATCAACTTGGGGGTTGCCAAATGAATGAGTATGACTCATCAAAAATGGCAGATCTCTTTAAATTCTACCCACGGTTTTGAGAACTGACCGACAAACCTGAAGAAGCGGACGTGTGTTGCTCAACACCTGCTCGACTCTGTGAAAAAGCACAAGAAAAAGTATTCTCGCAATTAGGTCGTTGGAAAAACTGGAAGAAAGACAAACCTGATTTGATTATCGGCGTGGGCGGTTGCGTGGCTTCACAAGAAGGTGAGCACATCCGTGAACGTGCACCTTTCGTGGATATCGTGATTCGGATCCGCAAACCCATACCGCTTGCCAGGAATGATTAACAAAATCCGCGATGGTGACCGTGCGATTGTGGATATTTCTTTCCCAGAAATCGAGATTGACCGCTTGCCAGAGCCAAAAGCGGAAGGTCCAACGGCATTCGTGTCGATTATGGAAGGCTGTAACAAAATATGCTCATTCTGCGTGGTGCCTTACACTCGGGGTGAAGAAGTTTCTCGCCCTGTGGACGATGTATTATTTGAAATCGCTCAATTAGCCGAGCAAGGCGTTCGTGAAGTGAACTTACTCGGTCAAAACGTAAACGCCTCACCGTGGAGAAACCTCGACGGCGGTATCTGTACCTTCGCAGAATTATCCGCTTAGTGGCAGCGATTGACGGCATCGACCGCGTGCGTTACACCACCAGTCACCCAATTGAATTTACTGACGATATCATTGAAGTTTATCGCGACACTCCAGAATTAGTGAGCTTCCTACACTTACCAATCCAAAGTGGTGCAGACCGTATTTTAACGATGATGAAACGTAACCACACTGCATTGGAATATAAAGCGATTATTCGCAAATTGCGTGAGGTACGTCCAAACATTCAAATCAGCTCTGACTTTATCGTCGGTTTCCCTGGCGAAACAGCGGAAGATTTCGAGCAAACGATGAAAGTGATCGAACAAGTGAACTTTGATATGAGCTTCAGTTTCATCTACTCAGCTCGCCCAGGTACACCAGCGGCGGATATTCCAGATGATGTGAGCGAAGACGAGAAAAAGAGCGTTTGGCACGCTTGCAACAACGCATTAACCATCAAGCGATGCAGTTCAGCCGTGCAATGCTTGGCACGGAACAACGCATTTTGGTAGAAGGCCCGTCGAAAAAAGATATTATGGAATTAACAGGTCGCACTGAAACCAACCGCGTGGTGAATTTCGTGGGTACGCCTGATATGATCGGCAAATTCGTTGATGTGAAAATTACCGATGTTTACACCAACTCGCTACGTGGCGAAGTAGTTCGCACTGAAGATGAAATGGGCTATACGTGTACGTGGAATCTGCGGCAAGCGTAATTGCTCGTACCCGTAAAGAAGATGAGCTTTGCGTAGGTCAATACGTTGTTAATCTCTCAATTCGGCAAAAATACTTTCATGAAAAATAAACCGCTTGTAGGACGACTTGCAAGCGGTTATTTTTTTATCTAAAGTTTGCATTCATTCAAACTATTTTTGTGATCTCACTCGAAAATCTCAACATTTCTGCTTGGTGATTTAGCTCTCTCTTTTTATGCTGTCGAGATTAGAAAATGGAGAGATTATGTCTTTAGCAATAGTTTATAGCCGTGCTTCTATTGGTGTGGAAGCCCTTTAGTCACGATTGAAGTGCATATTAGTAACGGCAATCCCGAAAATGACCATTGTCAGCTTACCGAAAACCACAGTGAAAGAAGCAGCGGATCGAGTGAGAAGTGCCTTTAATTAACGCTAATTTTTCTATCCCCGCAACGCATTACTATCAATCTTGCACCTGCTGATTTACCGAAAGAAGGGGGCGTTTCGATTTGCCGATTGCCATTGGTATTCTTGCCGCATCAGGGCAGATTGATTCAGATTTACTCAAACGTTTTGAGTTTTTAGGCGAACTTGCTCTTACAGGTTCTTTAGCGAGGAGTGCAAGGGAGCAATTCCTGCGGTGATTTCCGCAGAGAAAGCAAAACGCCAGATGATTTTAGCCAAGCAGAATGCGAATGAGGCTTCGCTTGTTTCAAATGCTAAAACGCATTTTGCCCATTCGCTGTTGCAAGTGGTCAATTTTCTTAACCGACGAGATACACTCCCTGTTGCCCAAGACATTCCGCAAACATAGTGAAGAAAATACACCGCTTGTTAAACGTGATCTGACGGATATTATCGGCAACAACATGCCAAGCGAGCTTTTAACCATTGCCGCAGCTAGGGCAGCACAATCTGCTTTTTCTAGGCCCACCAGGTACAGGGCAAAAACGATGCTTGCCAGCCGTTTGGCAGATCTCTTGCCTGAGATGTCGGATGAAGAAGCGATTGAAACGGCATCCATTACAAGCCTTGTACAAAATGAACTGAATTTTACTAATTGGAAAGATCGCCCATTTCGTGCACCTCACCACAGTGCTTCAATGGTAGCATTAGTTGGCGGGGGAACGATCCCAAAACCTGGCGAAATATCGCTCGCCCATAATGGCGTTTTATTCTTGGATGAGCTTCCAGAGTTTGAGCGTAAAGTGTTAGATGCGTTACGCCAGCCGCTGGAGTCCGGTGAAATTATTATTTCGCGTGCAAATGCAAAGGTGCAATTTCCCGCTCGTTTTCAGCTAATTGCTGCGATGAATCCCAGCCCAACAGGACATTATCAAGGTACGCATAACCGTACTTCACCACAGCAGGTTATCCGTTATTTGAATCGTTTGTCAGGACCATTTTTAGACCGTTTTGATCTCTCCATTGAAGTACCACTTTTTACCACAAGGGCGCACTGCAAAGTGGTCAATGAAAAATCGAGGAGAAACTACGGCACAAGTGCGAGAACGAGTGTTAAAGGCAAGGGAAATTCAGTTCAAACGTGCAGGTAAAATCAATTCTCAGCTCAATACTCGTGAGATCGAACGAGATTGTGCATTATCGCGACAAGATGCGTTGTTTTTAGAAAGTGCTTTAACAAAGCTAGGCTTATCGGTGCGGGCTTACCACCGTATTTTAAAAAGTTTCCCGAACCATTGCTGATTTAGCTAGCGAAGAGCAAATTAAACAAGTACATTTAGCGGAAGCTCTGGGTTACCGAGCAATGGATAGGTTGTTGCAACGGTTGCATGGAGAGGTTTCGTAGAGAAGTTTTATAACGTATAAACTCTGTATTACTTTCTGTTAAATCTTCCCCTCTTTGCCAAAGAGGGGGAAGGGGATATTTGGCAGAGGTAAAAACGGAGAAACTACTTTATAGAATTTTAAGGATTATTTACATATTTAAATTGTTCAATTCATTCTTTAACAAACCCTAATGAATTTTCATCATGGCTATATGCCCTAGCGTTGCGAATCAATCTATGCACTAGTTGATTTTCTAGTCGATTTGGCGGGAATTTTTGATCTTTTTCACCAATAAAGAATCGTAATATCACGCGTGTTGAGTAAATCTGAATAATCTTGCTGCTTAGCAAGGCTTGTGCTTTCCAACATTTGGGCGATATTTTCACCTGAGTTGTTTTGTCGTTTCTTGATTAAAATTGACCGCTTGCAAGCGTCCAGATGAGCGAAAACAGGCTGTTGATACCAATCGTTTAATACTTTTCGTGTGATTGGTCTCTGTGCGGAAACGATTTGCCCAATGTTGATCGTTTTGCCAGCGGGCTCTGCGTTCCGCTTCAGTTTTAAGCCGATGTTTGTCCCTTCTAAAATCGTGCCGAGTAAATGTGGATTTTGGCGTGAAAGGTGTAATCCAAGGCAACGCGTCCGCCCAGTGAATAGCCGACAAGAAAGAAGGGGTATCGCCTAATAATGTTATCAAAGTTTGGTGGAGTTGAGCTCTAAGATCGGCAAAATCTTGGCAGGCGATATTTTCACCTACCGTGAAAAGGGAGATCAATAGTGCGGTCGAAATTGGAAATTTTTGCAAAAGAGTAAGCATACCTGCTAATCCCCTGCGAACCGAGTAAGCTATGTAAAAACAACGGGCATTGTTGCCCGTTGTCTCTATTTGAATGCCAAGTACTTACTAACATTAGGCAATTTCCGCTTGAAATTTGTTTGATGAGCGATTTATACAAGTGCTTCCATCTTCGGTCATTCACTTTGATTTCAACTAAAGTCACACCACGGCGGTTATAGGCTAATTTAAGCTTCGCTTTCAAGTCTGCCCAAGTGAAAGGGCGGATATACTCAATACCAAACATCGTAGCGATTTGTCCAAATTCGAGGTTGTGCGACAAGCAGGTAGAATTGCGATTTCGCTTTTTGCTATCTACAGGTAACATATCGAAAAATTGCCCCACCACTGTTATTGATAACAAACAACAAGGTCGGTTGGTTAATTTGCGAAAGTAAGGCAATCGAGTTTTCAAAATCGTGTAAGGCAGAAATATCGCCAATCACGCCTACGGTTGTTTGTTCGCTTGCTTTTAGCGATCCCCGCAAAAGTAGCAATTAAGCCATCAATGCCGCTTGCTCCACGGTTGGTGTAAACGGGGTAGCCTTCAGGTAATTTGCAGAGGGCATCAACTAAACGTACAAACAAGCTGTTGCCTAAGAAGAGATTACCTTTTGGCACAAGCACATCTTGCAAATTATGGGCGAATGAAGCTTCGTTTTAAAAACCGCCACCGATCTGTTTTTCAATGAAATCGGTACAAAATTGCGACAACGCAAGCGGTTCTAATCGCCACGGTTTTTGACGAAGTGGCGGATGTACACGCAAGAAATGATGAGCTTTCGCCACAAAACGTGTTTGGTGATGCGAGAATGGATTGATGTTGTCTTGATATTCATCCACTTGCCAGAACTCGCCTTTGAAGGCTTCAAGGAATTGATTTACGCGTTTACTGATCACACGAGAACCGAACTGATCACAATGTCCGCTTGCAATAAAAGCTCTTGCACAGTTTTTGTTGGAAAGCCAAATATCTGCGTAAGGTAGGCTAGCATCCACGCAAGATTGAATATCGGTAATCAAACACCAACCGAGCGTTTCCGCCCGTTTTAATCCCGATGCCTTGCTCAACAGGCAATTGCCCGACCACGATTATTCCACGTTTGGTTCGCCAGTAATCCCAGTTGGCGTGCATCGATACTTCCGCTTGGATCTGCTGATGATCGAGCCATTTTTGCTTGTGGATTATTCAACCAGCTTTGAATTGGGCTAAGCTCATGCATTATTTGCGATCGTAGCTTCGTCCGCATCATATAGAGGCTCGGCAAATGGGGCATTGATATGAATAACACCACCCTCTTGCTGTTGTTTCACGCAAGCTATTTTCCACAGTTGAAACCAGCCATGTAGCCGCATAGTTTTCTGTTGCTTTTGGCAAATTAAGGCTTGCAATTGGATAATTTGCGTAAAATGTTTTGTTGTTCAATCGCTTGATTAACGCCACAGCCAATAAATTCGGTTGGGCGATCTGCCGTAATCACAATCAATTTTTGATGAGTTAAACTTGCCTCGATAATGGCAGGATAAAGGTTCGCGACCGCTGTACCCTGAGGTCACAATTACTGCAACGGGATCTTTAGTTGCTTTGGCAATGCCCTAATGCAAAAAGCTCAAACCACGCTCGTCAAAAATGGCTGTGGCATTGTGCGAGTTTTTCGTTGTAGTTGTAATGCTTCCAATGTAAGTGAGTGGAGCGTGAACCTGGAGCAATACAAAAATGTTTCACGCCGTAGCGGTTCACGGCATTTAAAATTACTTTTTTGCCCAAGAACGGTTAAACGTGCTAGTGTTCATTCTTTTTTCTATTTTTAAATTTATAGCTATAATGCTCATAATTGTAACAAAAATCAACGACTTTGGGGTAAAATTTTTATTTTCGTTACAAGCGGTTAAAAACGATTGGCGTTTTACAAAAATGATGGGAAAAAGTTAAGATAACGGCGTTTTTAACTTCATATTAAAGAGAATAAAAAAATGAGCAAACCTATTGTATTTAGTGGAATTCAGCCATCAGGTGAATTAACCATCGGCAACTATCTCGGTGCATTACGTAATTTCGTGAAAATGCAAGACGATCACGAATGTTTTTTCTGTATTGTCGATTTACACGCAATCACCGTGCGCCAAGATCCAGAAGCCTTACGTAAATCCTCTTTTAGATGTGCTTGCACTCTATTTAGCCAGCGGCATTGATCCGAACAAAAGCACTATTTTTATTCAATCCCATGTGCCTGAACATACGCAGTTGGCGTGGATTTTAAACTGCTACACCTACTTTGGCGAAATGAGCCGAATGACTCAATTTAAAGACAAGTCAGCTCGTTATGAAGAGAACGTGAACGTCGGCTTATTCACTTATCCCGTGTTAATGGCAGCGGATATTTTTGCTTTACCAAGCCAACCAAGTACCAGTGGGAGATGACCAAAAGCAACACCTTGAAAATTACGCGCGATATTGCTAATCGCTTCAATGCGTTATATGGCAAAAAGATGCAGAAGGCAACGTGATTGAACCTGTATTTGCTGTGCCTGAAGTGTTTATTCCGAAAGCGGGTGCACGTGTGATGTCGCTACTTGAGCCGACCAAGAAAAATGTCGAAATCAGATGACAACCGCAATAACGTGATTACACTTTTAGAAGATCCGAAATCGGTGGAGAAAAATCAAACGTGCAATGACCGATGGTGATGAACCACCTGTGGTGAAATATGATCAGAAAAATAAAGCGGGTGTATCTAACTTATTGATATTTTTGTCTGCAGTAACAGGCAAAACAATTGCCGAATTAGAAGCACAGAATTTGAAGGCAAAATGTACGGACACTAAAAACAGAAGTTGCAACGCAAGTGTCCGAATTGCTTAAAGGTTTGCAAGAACGCTATAACCATTTCCGTCAAGATGAAGTATTGCTTGAAAAAATCTATCGTGAAGGGGCAGAAAAAGCTCGTGCCCATGCGAAGAAAACACTTGATGAAGTGTATAAATTAGTAGGTTTTGTTCAGTAATTTTAATGCCCCATGCTTAATAGTATGGGGCATGGTTTTATCTTTTTAACCACGTTTTTACAAATTCTGCCACTTCATCCACATCATTGATATTCAATCGATTTTCTCGTTCAATCGGGTAATCAGTAGCGGTGGCAATGGTCCATTCATCTAGTTCTGGTAAGGGCTTTTTAACCTCTTTTCGATGAAGCTGAATTTTGGGTAGGGCCTCGTGTTTAAAGCCTTCGACCAGCACCAAATCAACATCTTTGAAATTGGCAATAATTTGCTGAAAATCGACCGCTTGTTCGGGCGTTTCAGTCATTAATGCCCAACGTTCATCGCAGGCAATTGCGGTGGGATTCGCTCCAGCTAAACGCAATCGATGGCTATCTTTGCCTGGTTTATCCACATCAATATTGTGGTGGGAATGCTTGATTAAACCCACTTTGAGGTTGCAAGCGGTCAATTTTGGAATTAGTTTTTCCAACAGCGTGAGTTTTGCCCGTGCCGCTGTAGCCTGTAATGGCTAACGCGGCGGGGGTTGTACGAGGTATTTCTGCTGTTGCCAATTCCTCTAATGTATTGAAATTTCGAAATGCGGCTGTTTGATCGGAAAAATCTACCGCAACGCTTTTTTTGTTGTTGGAAGAATTGGTATAAGCGGCGTTCGCCCATTTGCAGGTAATCATTCAGTGCTTTTGCGACATTGCGATGAATTAACGCAAAAAGTCGGGTGCGGCCGTTCGCCATCGTGGGCATAAGCAATCTCTACTTGGTTAATTTGTAAGGCTGTAAGTAGTTTTTAAGCAAATTTTCGGGCAAAAATGGAGAATCACAAGGCACGAACAGCAGGTAATCGCTTTCAATCTGATGAAAGCCTGTAAGCATTCCACTCAGCGCCCCTTGGAAATTGGGCATTTCGTCTTGGTAAAAAGGCAAGTGAGGAAAAAAAGCAGCTGATATTCCGCCTGCGAGCGGTTGATATTCAAATAAACTTTTCCATTTACTGCTAATAATTGTGGGCTAAGACGTTTGCAAAATATGTGCAATAAGTGGAAGGTTTTGTAGCTTTTGTAAGCCTTTTTCTACGCCATTCATTCGGCGAGCCAAACCACCTGCGAGAATTACAGCGTGAATTTGAGGTGAAGTTTTTTTCTGTCATAAATAAGGGCTTTTTCTTTGCAAAAAGAGTGCTAAAAAGTATATGATCCGAGCTAATTTTCAACAAGATTTTTAAGGATTTTCCAATGAAATGCAAACGTTTAGAAGAATTATTAGAACTATTGGGCGACCATTGGCGTAAAAACCCTGATTTACATTTGATGGATATTTTGCAGCAGCTCTCGGTAGAGGTGGGTGAGCCTGATAACTACCCCTGCATTACGTGATGAGGTGTTAATTTATCAGTTAAAAATGCGTAATGCCGACAAACACGAGCCAATCCCTGGCTTAAAAAGATTACGAAGATGATTTTAAAACGGCACTTTTTACGTGCACGTGGAATTTTGAAAGGCTAATGTGGTCTAATAGAAACCATATTTTTTTAAAGGAAATTAAAATGAAAAATGTTATTAAAAACTACATTCGTTGCACTTTCTGCATTTTTCGCAGTAAATTCGACCGCTTTTGCGTCAAATCCTGTGGAAGGTAAAGAGTACAATATCGTTCGACAAGCACCATCAGCTCAAAAAGAGGTGCTGGAATTTTTCTTTCTACTGCCCGCATTGCTATGATTTTGAATTGAATTACAAAATTCCTTCACAAATTAAAAGCAAACTTGCCTGAGGGCACAAAATTGTGCAATATCACGTGAATTTCTTGAGGTCGACAATCTGAAAAACTTAACTCGTGCGTGGGCGTTTGCAATGGCTCAAGGCGTAGAAGATAAAGTAAAAACAGCGTTGTTTGAAGGGCACAAAAAGATGCGTTTAAATCAATGGACGACATCAAGGCGGTATTCGTGGCAAATGGCGTAAGTGCGGAAGATTTCGACAACGGCATTAACAGCTTTGCGGTCAATGGTTTGGTAAACAAACAAGTTCAGGCTGCGGAAGAGTTCAAAGTCTCGTGGTGTGCCAGCTTTCGTAAACGAGCAGTATGGAAATCAATTTAAGTGGTTTCTCAGATTCCACCTCAACTAACGATTTCATCAAACGCTATGTAGATGCAATAACGTTTTTAATTAAAAATAATCGTAAAGGCGGACTCAAACCGCCCTACCAAGAAAAATTAAAGGGCTTTTGCCTTGTGATTTTTCCCCTAGATGGGATATCCATATAGAGAAATATCAATGAAACTTCACACTCAATTGTATTTGCAATCTTTTGGCCTAAATCTGACCGCTTTCGCACAGGCAGAAGTGATGCAACCGCAAGAAAAGAAAATGGCTGAGCCTAAAAATGATTTAACCGAACGCTTCAAGTGGCTCAACCAAAACCCAAAAACTCAGCCTGATACAGAACAAACAGAAACATCAGGCACGGTGTCGATGACAAAAGAAGAATTAGCTCAGCATCCTGATTTAATCTGTACGAGGCTTAATTCCCCGCTGTGTTACAAAAACAACGAACAAGCGGTCGAATTATTGCTGCCGATGTACCAAAAACTTGCCAAAGCAAGATCCATTCTTACGTGAGTGGGCAGAAGCGATTTCGGCTAAAGCACAAGCGGCAATTTTTAGCCTTTGCTGTAGAACGCTACCGCTCGCTCTTTGCACAAAAATCGGATATTCCTGCTTTTGCGTTATCAACTCGCTCAAGCCCTTTTTAAATAACAATAATGAGGCAGCAAAAAGACCAATTCCAGAAATTGCGTGCGGAAAATTTATCGCCTGATTCAGTTGCAATTATCGATCAATATTTGACTCGCTTTTAAATAAACGCGATCAGTGGAAATTTAGCGGTGGAATGAGCTCCCTTTAACGAGACTAATATCAACATGCACCTAAAGCGGGCACGAGAGTAGGCGGTTGGGAGGCATGGAAAAAAGAGCGTGCACAGGGCTTTTCTTACTACTTCAACACTGAGAAAAAATGGTCATTACCAAATCAATTTTTTACCAAAATAGAGTTGGATGCTTCGGAAAATATTATTGGGATAACAAAAATATAACGAGCTTAATGTGCGGACAGGTGTTGGTTTAGGCTATCAAACCGCACGTTTGAAATTGCTCTTACCCCCTTTACCGAGAAGCGTTGGTATGCGGGTGGTTCATCAGGCAGTGAATCGCTTAAACAATATTCAAAAAACTCAGGTGTGCAGCTTGAAAGCAGTTACTGGCTGAATGAAAAATGGCAACTTTCAAAATGTATTGAATATGGTGAACAACGCTACGATTGGCGTAAGCATCTAAACGGCAACAACTATTTGTGGTCAAATACGCTCTTATATGTACCAAAAAGCGGGCAATATTGGTTTGTAGGTATAGATTACAATCGTGAAAATACTCGCGATAAAGACAACGCTTACCAACGCACTAGTGCACGTTTAGGCTGGGGGCAAGAGTGGGGATGGGGAATTTCTAGCCGTATCTCACTTTCTTATGCGAAGCGAACTTATCAGGCACATCCTGCTCCAGATTTAATCGGAAAAATACAAAAAAATGATGAATATTCTTCTGCTTTAACGCTCTGGCATCGTGACTTGCATTTCTTTGGCATGACACCAAAAGTGACGTGGCAATATCAGAAAGTAAGCAGTAACCACCCATTTTATAGCTACGATAAAAATCGGGTTTATTTTGAGATGAGTAAAACATTTTAAACTGTGATATGCTTAATCTTGTTACAAATAATATTTCTCTTAGTGTATAGGGCAGTTTATCTCCGCCTGATAAATCTCGGAAAATTCAGGGTGGGATAGCTCTCTACATAGGATTAACGTAAAGATAAAATGAAAACACTACCCGAAATTAAATCCGTTTCTGTCATTGCGAAAAACCGCATATCTTTCGAAGTACAATCGGTCGATTTACGTTTTTCTAATGGTGAGGAACGCACCTATGAACGCCTTACGCCACAACGCCGTTCTTCAGTGATGGTGTTACCAATTCACGAAGGTAATTTAATTTTTGTACGGGAATATGCAGTGGGTTCTGAGCGTTATGAACTCACCTTTCCGAAAGGGAATTATAGATGCGTGAGAAGAGCCGATTGAAAGTGCTAATCGTGAGTTACAAGAAGAGATTGGTTTTGGTGCACGTAAAATAGAGCCGTTACGGAATTTATACAGCGGTCCGAGTCATATGTTTAGCTTAATGCACGTTTTTGTGGCAGAAGATCTTTATCCATCCAAACTTGAGGGCGATGAACCTGAACCGCTTGAGCTGGTTCACTATCCGTTGGCGAAAAATTGATGAATTACTTGCCTCTCCTGATTTTTGCCGAAGCTAGAAATTTATCCGCCCTCTTTTTATTAAAAGCATATTTAAATAAGAATACGGAAAAATAGAGAAAAAAGGACGGAACTATGCAAACACTTAATCAATACTTGCTGGATAAAAATCGTGCAAATTGCGTCAACAAGCAGGCAATCATCTCAAAGATTTTTATGCGAAATCGGTGGAAGTGCATATTAAATCGGACAAAAACGCCTGTCACCGAGGCAGATCTTTTTGAGTCAATTTATCACTGAACAGTTAAAACAGCTCACGCCAGATGTGCCCGTAATTTCGGAAGAAAATTGCGATATTGCCTTTGAAGAGCGTCAAAAATGGGACGAATATTGGATTATCGATCCGCTGGATGGCACGCAACAATTTATCAATCGTACTGATCAATTTGCGGTGATTATTGCCCCGTGCAAAAACAAGCAGGCAAAAATCACCCAGTCTTAGGGCGTTATTCACGCCCCTATTTTTAGAAAAACCTATTTTGCGATGCAGCATTTTGGTAGCCATTTGCAAGAAAATGGCGAAATTAGACCGCTTCACGGCTTGAAACAAGCTGACCACCGCGATCACAATCTGCATATTGCGATTGGTTTTGTTCATCCCGATCATATCGAAAACAATCTCAAGCCGCCTTATCAAGCCACTTTTATGGAATATGGCTCAAGCAGTTTAAAAATCAGGTTTAGTGGCGGAAGGAATTACTGATTGTTATATCCGTTTTGGCGATACGGGCGAGTGGGATACCGCAGCATCAGAAATTTTACTCAGTGAAGTGGGCGGCGAAATTTTCGATTTTAGACTTTAATCTGCTCACTTATAACGAGCGAAAGACACTAATCAACCCTTATTTTATTATGGTGCGAGATAAGCAATGTGATTGGCAAAATATCTTTCAGTTTAATAAGTCTTAGCAATTAGCAAAAATTAGCAAAAATGTTGCATTATCGTTAAAAATTTATAAAAACCTTATTAGGAATAAAAATGAACGTAGAAAATTGTTGTATTGTGATTTTTTTGGGGCTTCTGGCGATTTAACTTTCAGAAAATTGATCCCTGCTCTTTATAACTTACACAAAGTGGGCAGACTCGGTGAGCGTTTTTCTGTGTTTGGCGTGGCACGTACTGAACTCAGCAACGAACAATTCCAGCGACAAAATGCGTGATGCATTAATCAAATTTGAAAATGCAAGCGGTGAAGTTTTAGAGGAGTTTTTGCAATCATCTTTACTACCAAGCAGTAAACACTTCAGATGCTCTCGATTACGCTAAACTCTTGCCACGCCTTGATGAACTGCACGACAAATACAGCAGTGCAGGCAATACCTTTATTACCTTTCTACCCCGCCAAGTTTATATGGCGTTATCCCTGAGTGCTTAGCAGCACACGGCTTAACCACTGAGGAATTCGGCTGGAAACGCATTATCGTGGAAAAACCATTCGGTTATGATATTCAAACCGCAAAAAGCATTGGACGTGCAAATTCACCGCTTCTTTGAAGAACATCAAATCTACCGTATTGACCACTATTTAGGGCAAAAGAAACCGTACAAAACTTGCTCGTGTTACGCTTCTCAAAACGGTTTATTTGAACCACTTTGGAACCGCAATTACATTGATTATGTGGAAATTACAGGAGCAGAATCAATTGGCGTGGAAGAACGTGGTGGCTATTACGATGGCTCGGGTGCGATGCGTGATATGTTCCAAAACCACTTATTACAGGTGCTTGCCATGGTTGCAATGGAGCCACCAGCGATTATCAACGCGGACGCAATGCGTGATGAAGTAGCAAAAGTGCTTTACTGCTTACACCCGCTTTCTAACGAAGATTTGAAAAATAACCTTGTGCTTGGGCAATACACCGCCGCAGAAATCGATGGTGAAATGGCGAAAGGTTATTTAGAAGAGAAAGGCGTCCCAGAAGATTCCAATACAGAAACCTTTATGGCATTAAAATGTGAAATCGATAACTGGCGTTGGGCGGGTGTGCCTTTTTATGTTCGCACAGGCAAACGATTACCAACCCGTGTAACGGAAGTGGTTATCCATTTCAAAACTACACCACATCCCGTGTTTAGCCAAAATGCACCAGAAAATAAATTGATTATTCGCGTGCAGCCTGATGAAGGTATCTCAATGCGTTTCGGTTTGAAAAAAACCAGGTGCAGGCTTTGAAGCAAAAAGAAGTGTCAATGGACTTCCGTTATGCTGATTTAGCTTCTCCAAGCCTTCTCACTGCCTACGAACGTTTATTGTTAGACGCAATGAAAGGCGATGCCACCCTATTTGCCCGCACTGATGCAGTGCACGCTTGTTGGAAATTTGTGCAGCCTATTTTGGATTATAAAGCCCAAAATGGTCGCGTGTATGAATATGAAGCAGGCACTTGGGGGCCAAAAGAAGCGGATAAGCTGATCGCCAAACACGGCAGAGTATGGCGTAAGCCTTCAGGTATGATGAAGAAAAAAAGTGTAATGAATTTTCCCTCGCCCTTTGTGGGAGAGGGGATATGATAGAGAACCTAAAATGAAAAAGTTATCTTCCTACCGCTCAACAAGCAGTCGAAAAAATCGCTCAGAATTGAAAGCATATAGCGAACAACATCGTCCTGTACATATCTCTCTTTCTGGCGGTTCAACGCCAAAATTATTATTTAAAAACCTTAGCTCAAGCTCCGTTTGCCAATGAAATTCAATGGCAAAATCTCCATTTCTGGTGGGGGACGATCGTATGGTTCCACCACAAGATCCTGAAAGCAATTATGGCGAAGTACAAAAACTGCTCTTTGATCACATCCAAATTCCTGCCGAGAATATTCACCGCATTCGTGGTGAAGAAAACGTCGAGCAAGAATTGGTAAGATTTTCGCAAGAATTGACCGCTTGCGTGCCAGATTTAGCCTTCGATTGGATTATTCTTGGAATGGGTAACGACGGACACACTGCATCGCTTTTTCCCACATCAAACCAACTTTGATGATCACAATGTTGCGGTGATTGCCAAAACACCCTGAAACAGGGCAAATTCGAATTTCTAAAACAGCAAAACTCATTGAACAAGCCAAACGCATTACCTACTTAGTAACGGGCGAAAGCAAAGCGGATATTTTAAAAAGAAACCAAACCACTCTTGCTGAAAAATCTACCTTATCCCGCCGCAAAAATTAAAAGCAAAAATGGGGTGACGGAATGGTACTTGGATAAAAACGGCAGCTAAATTGCTATAACAAGTTGAGTATCAAATATCACAGGCTTGCAAAATGATAGACTACAAAGTGAATGAACCAATTTCAGTTAAACAATTTATTGTGCTAAATAAAACAACGCTCAGGGCACGCCGTCCGTTAGAGGATGAAAAAAACGTGTCGCGGCAATGTTGCACCATGCGGATTTATTAATCACCGCTTGGGATGGTGAACGATTAGTGGGAGTGGCACGTTCCGTGACGGATTTTTGCCTATTGCTGTTATTTATCTGATTTAGCGGTTGATGAACAATATCAAAAACAAAGTATCGGTTTGCAATTGATTGAACACACTAAACAAGCCTTACATCCACAAGCCAAAAATTGTGCTGTTATCAGGGGCCACAAGCCGTGGATTATTATCCGCATATTGGATTTACACAGCATATGAGTGCATGGACGAAGAGTTAATTTATTAGCATTGTACGGACTAAAATAAGATATAGATATATTAGATGCGGAGTGACTTTTAATGTTGAATTTAGATAATAAAAATTTGTTGCCGTTGAAAACACCTCAAATGGTGAAGTGAGTAGCCAAACAGAATTTCATTACCATCAACAAGGTAAAAATGATTTAGACGAATATGGTGGTGGTGAAATTTTTAAAAAGGTTTTTAATTGGGAAATGGATAAACGACACACAAATTGAGTTCACTTATCAGCATTTAAATCAAGCATTAGAAAATCGTTTAGGAGTTGCTTTAACAACATTTTTCAATTGAAAGTGGAAAATTAATTGGCAATGAACAATGGCAATGGTTAGATACTTTTGAAGAAGGATGCTCTTTAATTAAAGAGGTTTAATGTCTTCTCTCCCCTTTGTGGGAGAGGATTAACCAATAAAATCAACATACAACTTGAGGTCTTAATGAATTTAAGAGAAAAATCGATAATAGTCCAATGGGCGTTTACCAGTGGGCAATTGTGTTAATGGCTGCCGTAATGAACTTTTTAGACGGCTTTGACGTGCTTGCCATCGCCTTTTACTGCAACCAATATCAGCAAAGATTTTGGCTTGAGCAAAAACTGAATTTGGGATGCTCGTGAGTGCAGGGTTAATTGGTATGGTAATCGGCTCAATGGTGTTGGCACCACTTGCCGATAAATTCGGTCGTCGCCCAATTTTATTACTTTCTGTAGCATTTTCTGCAGTGGGTTTGGCGGTTTCTGGATTTTTCTACTACATCTGAAATCCTTGCGTTCTCACGTATTCTTACAGGCTTAGGCGTAGGCGGTATTTTTGGTAGAACTAACGTAATCACTAGCGAATATTCATCGAAAAAATGGCGTAGCTTTGCGATTAGTGTTTATGCTGCAGGCTTCGGTATCGGGGCGATGATTGGCGGGATTATCGCGAAATCGTTACAAGTCGCTTACTCTTGGCACGCTGTTTACTTTGCGGGTGCCGCAATGACGGCAGTCGTTTTTGTCGTGCTTTGGGATTTGGCTGCCAGAATCAATCGACTACCTCAACTCCAAACAGCCACAAAATGCTAAAGCACGTTTAAATAAAATTGCACATAAACTCGGCTTTGCAGGCGAATGGGATTTAACGTCAAAAGCAGAGAAAAATAGCAGTAAAATTGCCGATCTGGGAGCTATTTGGCAAAAAAATATCTGCGTTCTACGCTATTATTATGGCTCTCATTTTTGCGATTATGTTCTGCTTTTACTTCATCAGCTCGTGGACCCCTGCGTTGTTAAAAGAAGCAGGAATGACCATGGAAGAGAGTATCAATGTGGGAATGATGATCTCACTTGGCGGTGCAGCGGGCTCATTGGTTTATGGCTTAATCGCCAGCCGCTGGTCTGCACGTAGCGTGTTGATGCTGTTTACTGTGGCGTCTTCAATTGCCATTGTGGTCTTTATTCTTTCAAGTGCGAACCTTGCGATTGCAATGGTGCTTGGCGTGGTAGTCGGTGCGTTAATTAACGGTTGTATCAGTGGTTTATATACCATCAATCCAGCTACTTACGATGCGGATATTCGCAACACAGGTGTGGGCTGGGCAATTGGTGCAGGTCGTGCTGGCTCAGTGCTTGCTCCAACGGTGGTGGGTATGTTGCTTGATTCAGGCTGGGAAAAACAGACTCTTTATATCGCTGTAGCGGGTGTAATGTTGATTGCAACGGTGGCGTTAGCGTTTAAGAAATCGCATGTGGAGATTAGAAGAGCTTAATATAAATGATTAAGCAAAATTAACCGCTTGTAGGGTATGTGAAACAATGTTTCACGCACGCAAAAATATCTTCATGCGTGAATTGTGTAGCAAGTAGATAGATTACTGATAGTGCACGCTTCATAGAGTGTACTTGTAGGTAAAGGCACACGTTGGGAAACAGAGCTATCATAGGAAGGAGTAATATGAAAATATTAGGTATTATCGGTGGAATGAGCCCGGAAAGTACGGCAACTTATTACACTGAGATCAATCGTTTAGTGAATCAGAAAAAAGGTGGGAATATTTCTGCGCCTATTGTCATGGTGAGTGTGGAATTTGAAGAAATTGTGCAATGCCAGAAACAAAGTGAATGGCAACGAGCCGGAGAGATTCTCGCTGAAGCAGGAAAAATTAGAGATGATTGGTGCAGAAGGTATTGTGCTTGCAACTAATACCATGCACAAAGTAGCACCTCAAATTGAGCGGGCACTTTCTATTCCGTTTTTACATATTTTAGATGCTACGGCAGATGCTATTAAATCGAGAGGCTTAAATAAAGTGGCTTTGCTCGGTACAAAATTTACTATGAGCGATAATTTTTATCGTGATGGTTTAATTGCCCGAGGCATTACTCCTATCGTGCCAAACGAGGACGCTCAAAATGAAATTCATCGCATCATTTTTGATGAACTTTGTGTGGGTAAATTTTTACCACAATCAAAAGCATTTTATTTGGATACTATTGAATTTTTAAGAAAACAAGGTGCAGAGGGTGTTATTTTAGGGATGCACAGAAATCGGATTATTAGTCAATCAAAGTGACTTTTCACTACCGTTTTTTTGATACGGCTAAATTGCATTCTCAAATGGCAGCAGAATTTGTATTAAAAATAACAATTTGTTGCACCAAAATATTTAAAATCGGTGCAACAAATTGCACCCTACAACAGGAGAAAAAAATGTCAGTAAAAGGCGACATCGGTGTTATCGGCTTAGCCGTAATGGGGCAGAACCTTATTTTAAATATGAATGATCATGGCTTTAAAGTAGTGGCATATAACCGCACAACTTCAAAAAGTGGATGAGTTCTTGGAAGGTGCAGCAAAAGCGCACAAACATTATCGGTGCGTATTCTTTAGAAGACTTGGCGGCTAAATTAGAAAAATCCACGCAAAGTGATGTTAATGGTGCGTGCGGGTGATGTGGTGGATCAATTTATTGATGCATTATTACCGCACTTGGAAGAAGGCGACATCATTATTGATGGCGGTAACTCAAACTATCCAGACACCAACCGCCGTGTGAAAACCCTTGGTGGAGAAAAGGTATTCGCTTTATCGGTTCTGGTGTGTCAGGTGGTGAAGAAGGTGCTCGTCACGGGCCTTCCATTATGCCAGGCGGTAATGCAGAAGCGTGGCAATATGTGAAACCAATCTTCCAAGCGATTTCAGCGAAAACTGAACAAGGCGAGCCTTGCTGTGACTGGGTGGGTGGCGAAGGTGCGGGTCACTTCGTGAAAATGGTTCATAACGGTATCGAATATGGCGATATGCAATTAATTTGTGAAGCGTACCAATTCTTAAAAGAAGGCTTAGGATTAAGTCTACGAAGAGATGCAATCTATCTTCGCAGAATGGAAAAACCGAACTAGACAGCTATTTAATCGACATTACCACCGATATTCTTGGCTATAAAGATGCCGACGGCGAGCCGTTAGTGGAAAAATTCTGAGACACCGCAGGTCAAAAGGGACAGGTAAATGGACGGGTATCAACGCCTTAGATTTCGGTATTCCATTAACCTTAATCACTGAATCGGTGTTCGCACGTTGTGTGTCTTCATTCAAAGATCAACGTTTAGTCGCAAGCCAGCTCTTCAACAAAACCATCACACCAGTTGAAGGCGACAAAAAAGTATGGATCGAAGCGGTGCGTAAAAGCATTATTAGCGTCAAAAATTATTTCTTACGCACAGGTTTTTATGCTCATTCGTGAAGCATCTGAACAGTTCGGCTGGAACATCAACTACGGTGCAACCAGCGTTGTTATGGCGTGAAGGTTGTATCATCCGCAGCCGTTTCTTAGGCAACATCCGCGATGCGTACGAAGCGAACCCAGATTTAATCTTCTTAGGTTCAGACAGCTACTTCAAAGGCATTTTAGAAAATGCGTTAAGTGACTGGCGTAAAGTAGTGGCGAAATCGATTGAAGTGGGTATTCCCTATGCCTTGTATGGCATCGGCGATCACTTTCTTAGACGGCTACACCTCAGCTCGTTTACCGGCAAACTTATTGCAAGCACAACGTGACTACTTCGGTGCACATACTTATGAACGCACCGACAAACCACGCGGTGAATTCTTCCACACCAACTGGACGGGGCGTGGTGGTAATACAGCATCGACGACTTATGATGTTTAAAAAAATAGCGGACGATAACCCCCATTCTCACAAATTCTAATAATAAACTGCTGAATATTGGCAAAAACTGCTATACTCTCGCAGTTTTTAACCCAACCAATGAGGACATTTCAATGGCTGATTTTAATCAAATTTTTAACTCCAGGCGATGTAGATGCTGGTATTATCAACGTAGTAAACGAAATCCCTGAAGGCAGCTGCCACAAAATCGAATGGAATCGTAAAGTTGCCGCATTCCAATTAGATCGTGTAGAGCCAGCAATCTTTGCTAAAACCAACTAACTATGGCTTTATTCCGCAAACTTTAGACGAAGATGGTGATGAGTTAGATGTGTTATTGATCACTCGCCAACCATTAGCGACAGGCGTATTCCTCGAAGCGAAAGTAATTGGTGTGATGAAATTCGTAGATGATGGCGAAGTAGACGATAAAATCGTTTGTGTGCCAGCAGATGACCGCGACACAGGTAATGCATACAACACATTAGCAGATTTACCTGCGAATTTAATTAAACAAATCGAGTTCCATTTCAACAACTACTAAAGCGTTGAAAAAACAGGTTCTACTAAAAGTCACTCACTGGGGCGATGTGGAAGAAGCAAAAGAAGTAATCCATGAATCAATCAAACGTTGGAACGAACGTTAATCTTGCATTTCTAGGATTGAAAATGAAAACAAGCGGTCAAAATTTGACCGCTTGTTTGCTGAAAGGAGTTTTCTTCAGCCAAAAACAGCACCTCATTGTTTCCCAAGTCTGACCATTCCTCCGAGTTCTTGAGTATTATTTCATAAAATTTCTATTCTACTTGTCCTGTTTCGAATTAAAAACAGAAGCGTTTGCTGAACCTGTGAAACTATTACCCTGAGATGCGAGTAGTTAGCTCTGTCCCATCTATATTCAATTGTGTGGGTTGTAACTTTTTGTCTACTATGCTGTAAAAACTATTGCTTCTGTGCTCCAAATGCTGCACTAAAGCTATCGTCATGAGATTCTGCTATACCACCTAATTCTTTAGCGTTTTTCACCAAAGAATTTACCTCTGTACTTCAACTTTTTGTATCTGATTTAAAAAGCATCTGAAGTAGCTGTACCTGTAAATGTATTATTCTGAATATTAGCATCAATATGAACAGGTTTAATGTTTTTGATGGTTAAAGTGCCGCTTTAATTTTTCTCATCAAATCAACATCAAATTTTTGATATACCTGAGTTATATCCTGTCTTCTTATTATATTCTCCAATATTGCCGATTACTTCACCCTGAATAAGATGCTTTTCCTAATGGCATACTTTGAGTTGGTTTGCCGTTATAGAATATATAGGCTGGTATAGATTCATTGGGGGAATCAATGATGCCGAAGCAGGTAGAGGAATATTTTTCACAACAGATGATAATGTCTCTATTTGATTGAGAATAAATTGTCCAGGAGAATTAATATCTTCACTTGGTTCTAACATAATATCAATGTTTTTCATCATCAATATTGATCTTATTTATATCTATATTAGTAAGAGGATGAATTTTTCCTTATCTCTTCGATTAATGAGAGTATACCCCCTGTATGATTATGTGGGTTTGATTGCATATGTTTCTCAGTATTTGGCTGAGTAGCTGAGAGCTATGCTATTAGTATGTGGGTTTGGTTGAGCGTTATTGGGTTGGACTGAATGTTTTTGGTTGAAGAATTTTAGAGGATTGATTTGAGGTCTGTTGAGGAGTAGCATGGTGATTTGTGCTACTGTTACTACCACCGCTTCCACAAGCGGTTAAAATTAATACGGATAATGTGGTTAAATTGAGTTTAGCTGAATTGTGTAGAGAGAATATCATATATTTCCTATTCTTCATGAATGTAATTTTAACATTATAACAAGATTGGTTTAGGAAAGATAGTAACAGGCTTATTGGTATAAACCGAGAAAATATAGAGGTAAGTCAAATTATGAAGAAAAATAATCAAGAACAATCCGATAATGAAATTCGCCTTGATAAATGGCTTTGGGCAGCACGTTTTTACAAAACGCGTTCGATTGCCAAAGCAATGATTGAGGGCGGAAAAGTGCATTACAACGGGCGAGAGCCAAAGTTAGCAAAGCGCGTGGAAATTGGGGCAACGATCAAGCTGCGCCAAGGCAATGAAGAAAAAGAAGTAGAAGTATTGGCATTAAGCGATCAACGACGAGGTGCACCAGAGCTACAACTGCTCTATCAGAAACTGAAAAAGCGTGAAACAGCGCGAGGCGATTGCGTTTGCTCGTAAGGCAAATGCCCTTTCGATGCCGCATCCGGGACTCACCGCCGAATAAGAAAGAGCGCCGAGAGTTAGTCAAATTTAAAGAGCACATCTTGTAATTTGTAAAAAGTATCTCCATATTGTGTGCACACTCATTCCCCTTATTTAAGGGGCTTTTTTTATTTTAAGGAACATTATGTATACACAAGACAACGACAAACTCTATCGCTACTTATTCCAAAACCGTGCAGTGCGTGGCGAATGGGTACGCTTAAATGATACTTTTACCGAAACATTAAATACGCATCACTACCCAATCGCAGTGCAAAATTTATTGGGCGAAATGTTGGTCGCAACTAGCCTTTTAACCGCTACAATGAAATTTGAAGGCACTATTACCGTGCAAATTCAAGGCGATGGTCCGTTAAAATTAGCGGTCGTAAATGGCAATGAGCAGCAGCAATTACGTGCATTAGCTCGTGTAGAAGGTGAAGTGGCAGAAACAGCCACTTTACACGAAATGATCGGCAATGGCGTGTTGGTGATTTCTATCATTCCAACCGATGGCGAACGCTATCAAGGCGTGATCGGCTTAGATAAACCGACAATTCGTGAATGTTTAGAAGATTATTTCATGCGTTCCGAGCAGTTGCAAACGCATTTAGTGATTCGCACTGGCGAATATGAAGGCAAAGCGGTGGCTGGCGGAATGTTGCTCCAAATTATGCCAGACGGCACAGGAACGCCTGAAGATTTTGAGCATTTAGCCACTTTAACTGAAACCGTGAAGATGAAGAGCTATTCGGCTTAACCGCAGAAGGAAAGCTGCTTTATCGCCTATACCACGAAGAGCACGTGCAAGTTTATGAACCGCAGAATACCGAGTTCAAATGTGGTTGCTCACGCGAACGTTCTGGCAATGCGATTTTTATTCTTGCCAACGGAAGAAATTAAAGAAATGTTAGCCGAAAAGAATGGCGTGATTGATATGCAATGCGAATGTTGGCACGCAATATTTCTTCGATAAAAAGCGATTGAGAAGAGTTTAAAGCGGAAGCGGATAAATTAAACCAATTAGGGGCTATAAAACAAAAATAGGGCGGATCATTTCCGCCCTATTTTATTTCTTTTATTCAACTAATCAAATTTTATTCACTTTTTCAACAAAAATGTGAAAGAGCCTCACATTTTCTATAAACCTTCAGCGATTTCGATTTACTTTTTAATATTCAAATAACTAGAATTATCAGTTGCCAACAAGGCAGAATTTAATTTTTATTCTAGGATAACGTTATGTTGTGGTTTTTCTTTTGCGTAGCCATTTTTGGTGCTTAGCTACTTCACTACGGGAAAAATTATCGAAAAATCTTCGTAATTAACCCGAAACGCCAGACGCCTGCTCATCAAATGAACGATGGTGTGGATTATATGCCAATGTCAAAAACGAAAAATTTGGCTTATTCAATTATTAAATATTGCGGGAACAGGTCCAATTTTCGGTCCTATTCTGGTGCGTTATATGGACCTGTTGCGATGCTTTGGATCGTACTTGGCTGTATCTTTGCAGGTGCGGTGCACGACTACTTCTGTGGTATGTTAAGTATCCGACATGGCGGTGCAACAATGCCATATTTGGCGGGTAAATTCTTAGGTCGTCCTGTTAAAAGTATATTTATCAACGCATTAGCCCTTATCCTTCTTTTTATTAGTTGGAGTGGTATTCGTAGCAAGCCCGGCACAATTGATGGGTACAATTACCATGGATGTACTTGGTGCTTCACAAGGTGCATTACAATTGGGTGATGCAGAGGCCATTCACCAAGCTGTTGAAGCGGGCGGGATTAAAGTTTGGGGCATGGATAAAGCGACAGTTATTTCACTTTGGACATTTATTATCTTTGCTTACTATATTCTCGCAACATTACTTCCAATTGATAAAATCATTGGTCGTATCTATCCATTATTCGGTGCGTTATTGCTATTTATGTCTGTAGGAATGGTCTATGGGCTAGTTTCTGCTCATTTTAGTGCAACTGATCCAATTGAATTTTTCCGTACTATTAATGCAGATGGTCAAGGCTTAACTTGGGCGAAATTTACTCAAAATTTCCAAGTGAAAGGTGATGTGCCAATATGGCCACTTTTATTCTTAACCATTTCTTGTGGTGCGTTATCTGGTTTCCACGCAACTCAAACGCCATTAATGGTACGCTGTGCAGAAAAATGAAAGTGAAGGTCGCTTTATTTTCTACGGTGCTATGATCGCCGAAGGTGTAATTGCATTAGTATGGTGTATGGTGGGGCTAGCATTTTATGAAAATCCACAAGCATTACAAGATGCTATTTCTGCTGGTTCGCCATCTAAAGTGGTATACGATAGTTCAATACATTTCTTAGGCTTTATTGGTGGTATATTTGCAGTATTAGGTGTTGTAGTGTTACCTATTACCTCTGGTGACACGGCATTCCGTGCAGCACGCTTACAATTAGCAGAGATTTTCGGAATTGATCAACGTTCATTAGTAAAACGTTTATATATTGCAGTTCCATTGTTCGTATTAGGTTACTTTGTATCCACAGTTGATTTCAGCATATTATGGCGTTACTTCACTTGGGCAAACCAAATGACAGCAATGGTCATGTTATGGACCGCAGCCGCATACTTATATCGTTATCATAAATTCCATTGGGTGGCTTCAATTCCAGCGTGGTTTATCACAACCGTATGTGCAACTTATTTGTTCTATAATAAAATCGGTTTTTGGCTTAGATTACCAACTTTCTGTATATCTTGGCTTCGCAACAACCATTGTTTGTATCATATTGTTCTTCACAATGCTTAAAACCATTAGGTGAGCGTGATGAAGATGCATATACAGATAGCAGAAACTAAATAGTTAAAAATAGAGAAGGAGTAATTAGCCTCCTTCAAAAGTTAATTCAAGGACCAAGCCTTGTAATTTATAGGGATTAGTCCTTTTTGTTGATTATTTTCTGTTCCTGATAAAGATATTATTTAATCACACCACACATGCCATGCGTCACCGCCACCGCCAAAGAGTTGCAGGGTGATCGGAATGGTTATCGCCGCCTGCGTGAATCATAATCGCGTGATTTTTCACTTCATCTAATTTTTCAAGCGTGGGGCAAGCACAGGTTGTGTTGCTGTTCCATCGTGTAACACGGTTAAGGCTGGAAGGTCGCCTAAGTGTGCATCGTCAGACCACGGGAAGCCGTGACCTTTCGCTTTGTTGGGTTCCAGTGACCGCCCGCCGCTAAACCAGCAGTAAGTTTTCCGTCTTTTCTCTTTTGGCTCACAGCTTGGGATTTTCGTGAATATGGAAGCCGTGTAAACCTTCTGCTAAACCAGTTAGATTTGGAGTAAACACTAAGCCGTAAGCAGACTCAGTAATTTCAACCAGTACCTACATCTTTGTTGCCGTGTTGTACATCCAATTGTTGCACCTTCACTACTAATTTTTGCAGGCTCATTTGCATTTTGCCACAGAAGTTGCAAAATAATCCACCTAAAATGACCGCTAATACTGTTTTTGATTTTCATCTTAATTTCCTTTTAAAAGCACCGTTATCGGTGGTTATATTCTAACCACTTTCGTTTTATTTTTATCTAGAATAAAGTAATCGGCAAAAACATTGTATTTTTACGTTGCATTTTTCATCAAAAATCTTGTATTTATGCAAGCTATCACTCAAAACAACATTTATTTAATTATTCAGGAGCAACACAATGCAAAATGTCGGTTTTATCGGTTGGCGTGGAATGGTAGGGTCTGTGTTAATGGATCGTATGGTTCAAGAAAATGACTTCGCAAACATCAACCCTGTTTTTCACTACTTCACAAGCGGGTCAAAAAGCCCCTGTTTTTGCAGGTAAAGAAGCGGGCAATTAAAAACGCATTCGATATTGAAGGTTAGCAAAATTAGACATTATTGTCACCTGCCAAGGTGGTGATTATACCAACGAGGTTTATCCAAAAATTACGTGCAGCGGGTTGGAATGGCTACTGGATTGATGCCGCATCTGCCCTTCGTATGGAAAAAGATGCCATCATCGTATTAGACCCCGTGAACCAACACGTTATTTCTGAAGGCTTGAAAAACGGCGTGAAAACCTTTGTGGGTGGTAACTGCACAGTGAGCTTGATGTTAATGGCAATCGGTGGTTTATTCGAAAAAGATTTAGTGGAATGGATCTCTGTTGCAACCTACCAAGCGGCTTCTGGTGCGGGTGCGAAAAATATGCGTGAATTACTTTCACAAATGGGCTTATTGCGTGATGCCGTGAAAGATGAATTAGCAAATCCAGCTTCTTCAATTTTAGATATTGAACGTAAAGTGACTGCAGAAATGCGTTCAGACAGCTTCCCGACTGACAACTTTGGAGCAGCATTAGGTGGTAGCTTAATTCCTTGGATCGACAAATTATTACCAGAAAGTGGACAAAACCAAAGAAGAGTGGAAAGGTTATGCAGAAACCAACAAAATTTTAGGTTTAAGCGACAACCCAATTCCTGTTGATGGCTTATGCGTGCGTATCGGTGCATTACGTTGCCACAGCCAAGCGTTCACAATCAAGCTAAAAAGATTTACCATTAGCGGAAATTGAGCAAATCATTGCTTCACACAACGAATGGGTAAAAGTAATACCAAATGACAAAGAAACAACATTACGCGAATTAACCCCTGCGAAAGTAACAGGTACATTAAGCGTGCCTATAGGTCGTCTACGCAAATTGGCAATGGGTCCTGAATACTTAGCTGCTTTCACTGTAGGCGACCAATTATTATGGGGTGCAGCAGAGCCTGTACGTCGTATTTTGGTTCAATTAATTAAATAATTTCTCCTCGCAACAAGCGGTAGATTTTGATGAGCAGTTTGCAAACACTCAACAAAATTCTACCGCTTTTATTATTCAACTCATCTTATGAAAAAAACCAACATCCCCCATCAAAATTGTCTTTTTCGACATCGACTACACCCTTTACATCAAAGACGAAGCTCGTATTCCTACCTCAATTACGGAGCAGGTACTTCCACGCCTCAAAGCAAGGGTATTATTCCTGCTATTGCTACTGGGCGAAATTACGAGGGATTCCCTGAAGCACTTAAGCCTTTGATGAACGAAAATGGCTTTGAGCTTTTTGTGACTATTAACGGGCAAGATAATCTTTACCAAGGCAAGCAGATTTCAGATTACCGCTTAAGTGTGCAACGTATTCAACAAGCGGTCGAAAAAAACTGGAAAAATTGGGTATTGCTTATGCTTTTGTTAGCCGTAAGGCAATTGCTGTGTCGGAAAAACAGCGAGATAGTTTGGAATGCTACTCTCCGATTACTAAAGATTACATCGTTGATCCGAAGTTTTATCTTAAAGATACCACCGTGCAAATGCTGGCGTATTATTCCGAAGGGCGAACACAAGAAGTGATAGATGCAGGCGTATTGGGCTCAGATTTAAAAGCAGTGCGCTGGAATGAAAATGCGGTAGATATTTTTACTTAAAAGATAACTCCAAGGCTCGTGGTATTCAAGATGTGATCAACTATTTCGGCTTTAATATTGAGAATGCAATGGCATTTGGTGATGGCTTAAAATGATATGGAAATGTTGGATACTGTTGGTTTTGGCGTAGCAATGGGCAATGCTGAGCCAGAACTCAAATCATTGGCGGATTTTGTCACCAAAGATATTCATGAAGACGGGATTTTGTATGCGTTGGAGGAATTAGGGGTGATTTAAAGCCCATAAAAACGCAAGCTGTTTTTCGAGTACTTGTGTTTTTACTTTTCTACCGTCAATCTTTTTCAATTCTGCCAATTTTTTTCCACTACAGCACTAAGCTGGGTAAAATTGCTTTGTCTTCTAATCCTTCGTGTTGCCACGGGCTGTCTGTTTCCACTAGTAACCGCTCAAGTGGTAATATTTTTGCTATTTGTTGCGTTTTGGGATTCCATAAAATATCGGGTGTAAGGCTTGCGACATAAGGTGTTTGTAAAAATTGTGCCAACGAAGCTTCATCGGTTTTAAACCAGTGAAAATGAGCTTTGATAATCTGATACTTCTTAAGTAGTGCCAAAAGTAGGGTAACACGTCATCGTGCACAATATGCAAATTAAGTGGCAAATTTGACTGCTTAGCGAAAGGCAACAAAGTGTTCAAGTAACGAGAAATAGGGGCGTAATCCAAATTTGGATTTTCTCGCTTCGAGATAATGCGGTAAGCCAACTTCACCTATAGCGGTCAGATTTTTGCTGGTATTTTGCAAGCCAGTTAAACAGTTCATTTTGCTCACTTGCAGTTGGTAGAGCTTGCTCTGGATGGAAACCCGAAGCGATATGGATTTTATGCGGGCATTGCTGTTGTAATGCGAGTAAAGTTTGGCTACTCTTAAGGTTTATCGCTACCGCAAGTACGCCCGTAATGTTAGGATCTGCTAGCGTGTTTTGTTGTAGCTCGGTGGAGAGTTGATCGAAATGGATGTGGGTGTCAAAAAGCATGTTTTTCTTTGGTTTATAGGTGGTTTTATCTTGTATATACTTCGTATTCATTTCTGCCAAATTTCCCCTTTTTTGCTAAAGAAGGGCATTTTCTTTCATAAATTAACGAATCTACTGTGCCATCTTTTTCGCAATTGTTAAAAACCATCTGCAGTGCGGAAAATTTCATCGAAACCTTGAGCCTCTAAAATTTTATCTGATACCTCGCGAAATGCTCCTTCTCCACCCGATTTAGTAAGCACCCAGTCTGCTTTTTCCTTCACATAATCGTGGGCGTTTTTAGTGGCAATTGCCAAGCCACACACTTCAAATGCAGGCAGATCAAGCGTATCATCGCCGATAAAAGCGGTTTGTTCTGGTGTTACCCCCACTTGTTGCATAATATCGAAACAGGCTGAGCGTTTTTCCATTTTACCTAAATGTACGAGTTGAATTTTTAGTGCCTCAAGCCGTTTTCGGAGTAACGGATGATCGCCACCCGAAATCACCGCTACTTGAATACCACAACTTTGCAACATTTTTATACCTAAGCCATCGTGTACATGAAAGCGTTTCATTACTTCGCCCTCAGCAGTATAGTACAACCCACCATCAGTTAAGACACCGTCTACGTCGGTAATGACTAATTTGATATTGGTTAAATCCATCTTATTACCCTTTTATGATATGATTTCTATTATAGCCCTCGTTAACGTAAAAGAGAGAATTATTATGTCGATTTCTGAAAATTTATCTCGTATTCAACAACAAATTGAGCAAATTTCTGCCGAGTACCAACGCGAAAATGTACGTTTATTAGCTGTTTCTAAAACTAAACCTGTGCAAGCAATTGAAGAAGCCATTAGAGCAGGTCAATATGCTTTTGGTGAAAATTACGTGCAGGAGGGGGTTGAAAAAATCGCCTATTTTTCAGGCAATAAATCGTTGGAATGGCATTTTATCGGACCGTTACAATCGAATAAAAAGCCGTCTGGTGGCTGAGCATTTTGACTGGATTCAAACCATGGATCGTTTCAAAATTGCCGAGCGTTTGAATGACCAACGTCCTGAGCATTTGTGTCCACTCAATGTGCTTATTCAGATTAATATCAGTGATGAAAGCTCAAAATCAGGAATTCAGCCTGAAGAAATGTTTTTCACTTGCAGAAAAATCAGTCAATTTCCACGTTTGAAATTACGTGAGCTTGATGGCAATTCCCAAAGCCAGAAAGTGAACCTGAACAACAGAAGATAGCATTACGTAAAATGAAGATTTATTCAACCGCTTGAAACAACGGTTTGAGAGCGTTGATACGCTTTCAATGGGAATGTCAGATGATATGGCAAGTGCAATTGAGTGTGGCTCAACGATGGTACGCATCGGCACGGCGATTTTTGGGGCTAGGGATTATTCTCAAGAAGTATAAAATATATCATTTTAGTTTGAAAGAGTGAATTAAGGATGGTTTTTATACATTGAAAGTGCTATGTCGATAGTTTAAATATTGCTAATAATAATTCTTTATTAAATAAAGTTGACTTACTTAGTAGCATGCCTAAAAAGTTCAATATTTTTAGATAAATTTATTATCACCACTTCGGAGCAATTATTTACAGGAAAAATGTTAATAATGCTTCAAGTGAGGCTTGCATTGAGAATACGAGTTCAACAAAAGGGCAGTCTATGTACGCCATTTTTGTGGCTGTAATGTTATACAATCCCAGCCGATTCATTAATTTCCAAATTAAATGCAGTCTGATGGAAATAGCTTTATTGTCTGGTTAAAGCAACTTAGCGAGTTGGTACAAAGAAAGCAACATTTGCAGACTTTGGTGGTTTATATTACTCATCAAGTCGAATTAGAAAAATTTGCGGCTCAAGAGATAGATTTAACCGCTTACAAAGGGTAAGATGTAATTACTACAAACAAGGAAAAACAGAGAGGTAACGATGTTTGTTGAAATTTACGGGCGTTTAACTTGCCCATATTGCATTCGTGCGAAAGCATTAGCGGAAAAATGAAATCAAATTATTCGATTTCGATTTTTAAATTTGTAAATATGCTCATGAAGAAGGTATTGCAAAGAAGATTTAGTGCCACGTGTCGGCAAGCCAGTTGAAACCGTGCCACAAATTTTTCTTAGATAACGTTCATGTTGGTGGTTGCACTGACTTCAAGCATTAGTGAAAGAGAGAAGTTTTGGGATTGAGGTTTAGTTAAACTAAAATAAAAAGTCTAGCATTTGCTAGACTTTTGCTTTGCTATCTTAATAAGAAAATTAAAGTTTTGCTAAAAGCATTGCTTCTAATTTTTCTTGGTCAATCACTGAATTTACGGATGCCTTCTGCTAATTTTTCTACAGCCATTGGATCTTGGTTATGTTCCCAATAGAATTCAGCTTCAGTCATTGGTGTAGGGCGAGATTGTACTTCACCGTTAAAGTTTAATTTACGTACTAATAGTTCGTTGTTTTTCTTGTAATGCTTTCAATAGGGCTGGTGCGATAGTTGACGGTCGCAACCTGCTAATTCGGTAATTTCACCTGCATTACGGAAACTTGCACCCATTACGACGGTCTTATAGCCGTATTGTTTGTAGTAGTTGTAGATTGAAGTAACAGAAACTACGCCTGGATCTTCAGCTGGTGTATATTCTTTCTGATCTGAGTTTGCTTTGTACCAGTCTAGAATTCGACCAACAAAATGGTGAGATTAAGTAAACACCTGCTTCAGCACAAGCACGTGCTTGTGCTTGTGAGAATAATAGTGTGAGGTTACAGTCGATGCCTTCTTTCTCTAATTGTTCGGCAGCTTTGATACCTTGCCAAGTTGAAGCAATTTTAATTAAGATACGATCGTTTGAAATGCCTGCTTCATTATAAAGTGCGATTAATTTACGAGCTTTTGCAATTGTTTTTTTCTGTGTCGTATGAAAAACGTGCATCAACTTCTGTTGAGATACGTCCAGGAACGATTTTTAAGATTTCTAAACCGATGTTTACTGCTAATTTATCTTCTGCATCAACTAGTTGTTGTGCTTTATCATTGCTTTTTGTTTTTGCATAAGCCACCGCTTCATCAATAAGTGGTGCATACTGTGGTAATGCCGATGCACTTAAAATTAAAGAAGGGTTAGTGGTAGCATCTTGTGGTTGGTATTGTTTAATCGCATCGATATCACCAGTATCTGCAACAACTAACAGTCATTTCTCTTAAAGCGTCTAATTGGCTCATAATGTTTTCCTATAATGTTATCTAATGAATTGTTGAAAATATGCTTATATATAATAGCTGATTTTTCTCGCATTTATGTGAGATAGATCACACTTGTCTGAATGTAATCAAAAGTAATTCTAAATTCAATCAAAAATCCTCAAATTATTGCTTTAATAGAGTAAATCGCTAAACGGAAGTTCTGTAAAAGTAAGTTATTTAAAGCAAAATTTGCTAGAAAAAGCCTTTATGGTTTAATTGTAAACAGTTGGTAAATTTTTTAAAATTTTTGCAGTGCTTGCACACGGTTTTTAATTTTCTCTATAATGCACCTCACACAACGACGCACTGTTGTGAACGATTTAGATTAATAT